>VFQS010000027.1_pt1 | contig 245556 bp, 206 predicted proteins | sample 3512361 | NCBI WGS metagenome assembly VFQS01 (sample SAMN10412375, study PRJNA504923) | tailings metagenome | isolation source: Relicate 1 Philex TSF3 active mining | place: Philippines | reverse complement strand
TTTCTCGTGTCTTTTTGTTTCTCTCTCATTCCTGCCTATTAGTCCAAACTAAAGTATAACGTGAGTTCGGGATAATTTGAAATGGTATTTGAGAGAGTGTTTACGTCGCAAACCTCTCTCAAATACCAAAAGTAAAACCCTTGCGTAGCAAGGGTTTTACTTTTGGTATTTTAAAATTTGCCAGCTTAACCTGAACTGACGCTACTTAAAAAGGGTCACTTTGAGCCCTTTTTACTATGGCGTTAGATATTCCTGAAGTTGCGATCGCAAAGACTTATAACTTGTGTCATCAGGATTAGAAATTGTTTCAATCGTTAAACCTAGCGATCGCTGATTAGGAACAGTTACTTTTGCGGAATTTTGCCAGAGTACCCAGCGACTACCCAAGGGCAAATAGGCAACGCTATCATTACGATGGGAAAGCCAGACTACAGGTAAATCAGGAATATCTCTAAGAATGTCTAATCGGGTGGCAACATCGGAAATATTAGCAGCGGCTAGAGTTTCTAAAACTGCGCGATCGCTTTGGACTATACCTGTCTCTGCTGTCCATAACCTCACACTTAGTTTTGATCTCTGAGCATAGAAATAGAGCGAAGCTGCGGCAACTACCGCCTCTTCAAAAGCTTCTGGTTGCCATCCTGCGGAAGTGTCAAGAGCGATCGCAACTTCTTGACCACCAATTGTTACTTCCAATTCCCGCACCCGTAATTCCCCAAACTTGGCACTGGTACGCCAATGGATGAGCCTCGTCGGATCACCCCATCTGTAAGGGCGCAAGGTTTTGGTTAGCCCTTCTGTCGCATTACTATAGTTGTGATCATCACTATATTGGCGCGGATTGGTATCATTGCCTAGTTGATCTACCAATGGACAACGCTCTAAGGGAAGTACCGTTGGATAAACGATCGCTTTCTGACCCGATGGGCAAGCCCGACGACTCCGAAAGAGTCCCAATGGACTGGAAGTGGCAATTTCTGTGGATCTAAATAGAAACACACCACGCTTAGTAGTCTTCGCTTCATAGCGCCATCGATATTCCTGAAGTGGTGCAATCACTTCCACGACTACTTCCTGCTGCAAAATATTGGAAAGATTGTCTGGCAAAACATCCCTTACTTCCAACAATCGTTTCTCTGTTCGCCCCCTATTTTGAATGATTAAGTCCACCCACAGATCGTCACCAACACTGACAGGATCGATGGGTGATCGTACCACTACTATTTCGGCAAGTAATCGCTTGGGCATTACTGCGCCCACAATTAATAAGGCAAAACTCACTCCACTGATTACATATAGCCAACCCGCAAGGGTATTTGTTGCTGCCATAAAGAAGAACAGCGCAAAGAATGTGTACATTCCCCCAATAAATTCAGGTGTTGCAAATCGCCATTCTAACCAATGCAAAAAGCGCTTGAGCTTAGATGTCTTTTTAGTTTTAGTCATGGTGAGGCGATCTTGGGCTTGTTATATCGGGTTTGACCTATTTTACCCAATGTCAAGAGAACTATTGAAATATAGCTATATAGCGTTTAACAGTCTAGTGAAGTACAGGTTTGTTTCCCCGCCTTCGGCGGGGAAACAAACCTGTGTACCTTGCTTGCTTGAAAACTGCTATATACCCAGTAAATTCGTTAGCATTGCGTAAGCTCTAATCAATAAATGCAGCACCTAAAAAACGTTAGAGGATGCGATCGCGATAACATGAAAAAAGCTATGTTACCAAAGTCAAGTTAGAACTTAATTTATGTCGAAAATTTGGGAGTTAGATTTTTATTCCCGTCCTGTATTGGATGCTAATAATAAGAAGGTTTGGGAATTGCTGATCTGCGATCGCGAGCGTCAGTTTGAATGGGTACGTGAATGCCCATCCAATGAAGTTAACTCCGAATGGTTAGCCAAACAACTTACAGAATGTGTGGAAACAACGGGACAAACTCCAATTAAAATCCGTTTCTTTCGTCCGAGCATGACCAATATCATTATTCGTGGTTGCACATTGGCAGGCATCACAGGACAAGCATCACGGCGCGTCTTTACGATGTCCTCATGGCTCGCCGAGAGAATGGCAAGCATTTATCCTAATCGTGAGGGCTTTCAGGCAGTTGATCCGAATCCCTTGCCCTTAAAAGTATTAGCAGCTCAAGATCCCAAGCCCATCCCTGATGCTCTCATGGGTGAAAGTTGGATCTTAGTATCTCTCAAGGCAGGAGACTTCGCCGAAGCAAGTGAATGGTCGATGGACTTTAGTGAACTCCTCGATATTAGCCAGCTTGATCCCGAAACCATTGTCTCAGGGATCATTATTATCTCTTCAAGGGCAACGGCTCTTGCCGCTTGGATGTCGGGGGTTGATCCTGTGTTTATCAAATTTGAGCGTTTACTAGGAGATCGCACCCAAATGCAGTTAGAAGCCAGTGCTGATGCACGATGGGTATTAGCAAATTTACAAGCACCCAAGGATAAAAATGCGATCGCTCAAGGTGCAACCTTTGAACAGTCCAAACAAAATTCTCAAGGGTTTCATTTCTTAGCTATACAAAATAAACCTGAAGAAGAACACTTTGCGGGATTTTGGATGCTGAAAGAGGTGATTTAAACGATAAAATAAAATCTTCCCGATAGTTTAAGGCAAATTAGATGCGAGGCAGTTGGCTATTACAGAAAGGGATGTTTAGATTTGCAATTCTTAATCTGTTAATAGCGATTGCCTATGCGATCGGAGTCAATGTCAGTGTTCAATTTGCCACCTTGCCTGGTGCAGTTGCCGCTGTTTGGTTTCCATCAGGAATTACCTTAGCGCTAGTTTTTTGGCTAGGTTGGCGAGTATCTATAGGAATTATTTGCGGATCAACCTTTGCTATAATCTTTGGTCTATTGCAGATAGACCCACCTTTATCCCTATTTCATATTTCATTAATTCTGGTAGCCTGCGCTTGTGGCAATGTTTTTCAGCCATTACTAGCCACCCATATAATTAAGAAATTTTCACCCCATAAGAATATTTTTAGCCATGTCAAAACTGTAGTTGTGTATATTGGTGCAGCAGTTATAGCACCAATGCTCTCGGCTACGTTTGGTATTACCAGTCTATGTATCAGTGGTCTAGTTACATTGGGAGACTACGGACTTAGTTGGGTAACTTGGTGGCTCGCAAGTGCATTGGCTCATTTGATTTTTACACCCACCCTGCTACTCTGGAAGGATTTTCGGCAAACCTATCAGCAAAAAAAATTAGCAGAAATAGTTGGAGTTCTTAGTCTATTTTTGTTAATTAGTTGGATTGCCTTTATCCAAAGCTATCCATTAGCCTATATGCTGCTGCCAGTATTAATTTGGACAGTCTTTCGCTTTGGTAAATTTCCCTCCAGTTTATTAGTGAGTTTGATTTCCCTAATTGCGATCCTGTCAACATCTCAGGGCTATGGGCTGTATGTCAAGAATTCTCCGAATGCGTCACTGCTGATCTTGCAATCCTTTATAGCAGTGTTTTCTTTAACATCCCTAATTCTATCCGCAATTCTTGATGAACGCACGGCAGCACAGTTATCGCTCAAACAAGCAATGGAAAGTCTGGAAGTGCAAGTAATCGAGAGAACAGCAGAATTACAATTGAGTAAGGCTCAACTTAGTGCTTTTTTTACTGCTGCGCCTGTGGGGATGGGGATTGTCGATCACCAACTACGATATATAAGGGTAAATCGAGTATTAGCAGATATTAATGGAAAGTCCATTGAAGAACACTTAAATCGAACTGTTCAGGAGATATTAGGTAGCCTAAGCCCTTCTATTGAAAAATACTTTCAGCAAGTTTTACAAACAGGAGAACCATTACTAAATCAAGAGAATACAAGTAATGTACTAAGCTCCAATGGTATTGAGCAGACTTGGCTATCTTCATATTTCCCTATCTTCAATATTGAGCATGTTCCCTTTAGTGTGGGATTTGTGGTAATTGATATTAGCGATCGCAAAAAAGCCGAAGCAGATATGAAGTATGCCGAATCAATTCTCAGAAAGGCAAATTTGGAACTAGAGAAACTAGTGAATATCGATGGCTTGACCCAAGTTGCTAATCGGCGCTGCTTTGATGAGCGCATTATGCTTGAATGGGAACGCCTATCTAGAGAGCAACAGCCATTATCGTTATTATTATTTGATATTGACTATTTCAAACTTTATAACGATTACTATGGACATCAAAAGGGCGATGATTGCTTAACAAACATTGCTCAGACTGTGAAAAAAACTCTCTGTCGTCCTGCTGATCTTGTAGCTCGTTATGGAGGCGAAGAATTTGCGATCATTTTGCCGAATACTGATATTAATGGTGCAGCTAACGTAGCGGAGCAGATTCGGTTAGCAATTATCAAATTAGCGATCGCTCACCAAAAGTCTGAGATCAAGGATATAGATATTGTCACGATCAGTCTGGGAGTAACAAGCATCTTTCCCAATCCCATGCAAGAGCCATCGCTCCTCATCAAGCAAGCAGATATCGCACTCTATCGTGCCAAGCAACAGGGACGAAATCGATCTATAGTTTTTTTGGAATAACCAGTAAGCCGCTATGTCTCACCTTCGTCAAAACGTGATTACTAAGGATTGGGTAATCTTTGCCACTGAGCGGGCAAAACGCCCCCATGAGTTTGCGCGATCGCAGGATGACACACCACCTGAATTACCAAGTTATAAGCATACTTGTCCTTTTTGTCAGGGCAATGAAAATGCTACGGAACCTGAATACTTACGCATAGAAGACGATCGCGGCTGGCGAGTAAGGATTATTCCTAATAAATATCCTGCGCTATCACCAATTGGAGAACGTATTCGGCATAGTGAAGGGATTCATCGATCTATTACAGGTGTAGGCTATCATGAAGTGCTGATCGAGCATCCCGATCATAATGCGACGCTTGCCCTGATGGAACTTGATGATGTGATTAATATTTTTCGAGCCTATCGTCAGCGCTATACGGTAATTAGTCATGACCAACGCATCGAGAGCATTATCATCTTTAAAAATCATGGTGAGGGAGCAGGTACTTCCTTAGAGCATCCCCATTCCCAAATCACCGCAACACCTGTTGTTCCTTCCCAAATTCGTTATCGCTTAATTGAGGCAACTAATTATTTCGATGATATTGGTGAATGTTTGTTTTGCCATACCCTCCGTGATGAACTCAATGCCAAGGAACGCATTGTTTTAGAAACTGAGCATTTTGTAACATTTATGCCCTATGCGGCTTTGTCACCTTTCCATATGTGGGTATTTCCGCGTCGGCATAGCTCCTGCTTTAGTGAGATTAGCGATCCTGAGTTAGAAGATCTTGCCTATAACCTCAAAACGGTGCTTGCCAAGCTATTCTACGGACTCAATAATCCTGCCTACAATTACACTATTCGCTCAATGCCTACCGATGAGAAACAATCGGATTATTTCCATTGGTATTTAGCGATCGTGCCGCGTGTCTCTAAGGCAGCAGGTTTTGAGCTAGGGAGTGGTATGTATATCAATACAGCGATGCCTGAGGATAGTGCAAGTTTTTTACGCGAGATTGAGATTCCTGATTAAGTTGTGATGTCTGCGTAGCAGGCATCACAACTATCTCCTAAATCATTTGTAGGTTTTTGGGTTTGTGAAAGCGCACCCCTTCGGAGTGCGCTTTCACAAACCATTTAGGATTGCTATATTATGCTTAAAACTTGATTTGATAATTTGTAATTCTTGTATTTCTAGCTACGGTCAATAATGCTTCGGATGGTCGCTGAGAGAGGTAATTGATGATTTGCTTGGCATCACTGATTGGTGTGCCATTTAAACTCACAAGGCGATCACCTTTTTGTAATCCCATCCGACTAGCAAGGGAATTGGGGCGTACTTCATAAATAGTGAGATTATTGGTTAGTACTACTCCTAGCAAAGGTCTTTCTGCCGCTACAGGTGCTGTCATAGCGGATTGGGAAGTTACCGATGGTGTAACGGTTAATTTAGGAAGATTAGAAATATTTGAAGTATTGTTGTGATTGGGAATGTAGGCAGCACTGCGGCTGATGAATTCCTTAGCAATAGGGGCACTAGTGGCAAAGCCAATGCCTGTATTCGATCGCCCATCGGGACTAAGAATAGATTTGTTCACGCCAATGATTTCGCCATGTGAGTTGAGCAAAGGACCTCCTGAATTGCCGGGGTTTAGTCTGGCATCGGTTTGGAGATCGCCATTAGATGCGACACGGCTGAGAATACCTGTGGTGAGGGTTCCCGATAAACCAAAGGGACTGCCGATCGCAAATACTTTTTGTCCGACGAGAATGCTACCTTGATCAGCAAATGACAATGCTGAGAAGCGATCGCTACTGATAATCCTAACCAAAGCTAAATCATTTTTTCGATCTATCGTCAAAACCTTTCCGTCGTAGGTTTTGCCATTGGTATTAATGATTTTGACATTGCCATTTTTCGCTTCGCGAATGACATGTTCGTTAGTAATTACTAAGCCTTCAGGGGTAATGATGCTACCTGAGCCAGTACTAGTTGTTGTTTTAATCGTTACTACCGCAGGATTTGAAGAACGATAGACTTCCATCGTAATTTTTTCTTCGGGATCAAAGTCCTTAGGAGTAGCAGCAAGAGATGGCTTACTAAAACTAGGAATGCTAACTAGTATGGCGGATACAATGCTTAAGGCGATCGCGGTAGTTTTCATGGTTGGCTGTCTGCATAATTCCTGTGATGCCAAATTTGACGGGAGGAGCGATCGCACAGTTCCAATCAGCATCTACGCTATTTGTCGTAAGTGACTTGCTATTAATTCAAGTACCTGTGGCTTCGACTCCGCTCAGCCAACGTTAGCTGAGCGAAGTCGAAGCCAACGTTAGTTTCGACTCCGTTCCGCCAACGTTAGCTGAGCGAAATCAAAGCTAGATAACTTTGGTGGGACATTTTTTAAAGGTAAAATGTTTTTGCTGCTAACAAAGTTTTATTATGCGACTTTGTATCAATCCCAATTGCAATAACCAAAATCAAGACATTGTAGAGCTTTGTCAACAATGTGGCTCAGAATTACTGATCGATCGCACCTATGCTGTAAAGCGGTTGCTCAGCGACAAAAGCGGCTTTGGCATAATTTATGAAGTAGAAGATCCCAAACAACATCCTAAGGTACTCAAAATCCTTAAACCTGAGTTTAACGATCAACCAAAAACAATCTCACTCTTTGAACAAGAAGCTTTTTTGTTAGGTAGGATTGAATCCAAGGGATTACCCAAAATTGATGCTTATATCCATCATTATTTACCTGATCAAAAAATGCTCTATGGCATTGTCATGGAAAAAATTGAAGGTAGTAACCTGTCCGAATGGTTATGTAATCACAAGCCGATCTCCGAAAAAATGGCAATTGGTTGGATGCGGCAAATTGTGCGCGTCTTGCAAATTGTGCATCAAAATGGCTACTTCCATCGCGATATCAAACCTTCCAATATCATGCTCAGACCATCAGGTCAACTTGCGCTAATTGACTTTGGTACAGCAAGGGAAGCTACTTTTACCTATTTAGCCAAGATTGGTGGTGTTGGCGGCGTAACCCAAATCTCTTCTGCGGGTTACACAGCTTCAGAACAGGAACGAGGCTTTGCGATTCCCCAATCTGATTTCTATTCATTAGGGATGACGTTTATCCATTTAGTGACAGGTACTTATCCCCTTGATATGCATGATTCCATGACAGATATTTACCATTGGCGCAAATTAGCTCCTCAAATCTCCGATGATTTTGCACAGCTACTAGACCGACTGATCGCCAAAAGACCAGTCGATCGTCCACCCGACTGTGCAGCAATTTTACATAGTCTCGATGAACTCGAGCGCCATGTCAAAGAACTCCAAACTGAGCATCAACTCCAAGCAAAACGCCAGCTCCAGCAAGCAGAAAGGAATCGTCAGCGCATCTGGATCGGCTTAGCGATCGCCTTAATCGGATTGGTTGGTTATGCGATCGCTGTTTCTAAGCGAATTATTCCTTCCCCAATTCCATTACCACCATCTATCGTGCAGCCTAAATAAATTGCCAGAGATTTTCAGCAGTTCCCAGAAGCAAAAAAGTTATTATTAAACGATTATGCAAATTAAAAGACTATTAGCGATCGCCATTTTTTTACTGACTTTGACGAGTTTTATCCTCTTAGCAGAACCAGCAAAAACGAAAGTAGTTGCCGATGCTAAGTTTATAGAAACACGTCCACAAAGAACTGAAGTTAAACTCTCAAAACCGACAAAGCTGCAAAAAGTTGCTCAGGAAGTTTCATCTTTTAACTTGTCTCCAGAAATCAACCAATTTGCACCAGTCCAAGGCTGTGATATCCAACCGCCAGCTAATCCTCCTACTCCTTCATTACCTGCGGCTCTCACGACAACTCCTATTACCCTAGATAGATTTCGGAAAGCGAATCTTGCCCAAGTAGATCCTACCTCTGCTCAAAAGGCTCTTACTTATAGCCCTAGAGAAATCATTGCTTTGGCAGCATCCTCTAACTATGGCGAGCGCTACCTCAATGATCTATCAGGCAAACCTGTAAATAATCAACCGATTATTGTTCTCCATGAGACTGTTGGCTCGGCTAATAGTGTGATTAATTTTTTCCAAGAGTTCCATTATGACGAAGACAATCAAGCGAGTTATCACACCCTAATTGCGCTTGATGGAACGATTATTTACTTTGTCCCACCAGACAAACGAGCCTTTGGGGCAGGTAATTCTGTATTTGTCAGTTCGCTTGGCCAAGAGGCAGTCCAGACCAATCCTCGCTATCCTAGTTCGGTAAATAACTTTGCCTATCACATTTCTCTTGAGACCCCTGAGGATGGAATGCACAATGGTTACAGTCATAGCGGTTATACAGACTCTCAATATCAATCCTTGGCATGGCTAGTTGCCAAAACTGATGTACCTATAGAACGTATTACTACTCACAGACAGGTTGATCGCTCTGGATCTCGCCTCGATCCGCGTAGCTTTAACTTTAATCTATTTAAAAAGCTACTCAGTAACTACTCTAGAGCTAATGAAATTGCGATCGGCTGTGTGTTGCCTGCTCCTGAAAAAAAGAAAGTATAAACCTAAAGAAACGCGAGTTCGGGATAGTTTGAAACTGTCTTTGAGAGAGGGTTTGCGTCGCAAACCCTCTCTCAAAGCCCAAAAGTAAAAGCCTTGCATAGCAAGTCTTTTACTTTTGGGCTTTTAAAATTTGCCAGCTTAACCAGAACTGACGTTAAAGAAAGGCGGGAGTATAGATAATTCAAATAAAAACTACAGCTTCGACTTCGCTCAGCTAGCTTACACCGATGGCTGAGCGAAGTCGAAGCCCCTCTGCAAATTATTTAAAACAACTATATGACCAGAATTGGATGGAGGAGAGAAAAGCTGATAAGTCTATAGAATCTAGGTAAGCTGTAAGGAAAAGATTAATGTATGAATACAATTTTTCAGGACTTATCTGGTTTTTAATTCCGTTCATTGCGCTGTGATAATTGCCAAACCTTAACCATGCGATCAGCACTACCACTAACAAGAGTTGGATCTTTGGGACTAAAACTTAAGGAGAAAATCTGGGCTTCATGGTTATCAAGAGTTTGTAGCAACTGCCCCGTTTTGAAATCCCATAGGCGAATAGTTTTATCTGCTCCTCCTGAAGCGATCACCGTCCCATCACGATTAATGGCAACTGCCAAGACATTACCCGTATGACCTGAGAGGGTTTGCAATAGCTTACCTGTATTGGCATTCCAAATTTTGACAGTTTGATCTTGACTACCACTAGCGAGAAAATTGCCATCGGGACTAAAGGCGATCGCATTCACAGGTGCATTATGTCCTTTTATAGTGAGAATTTCCGTACCTGTACTGATATCCCAAATTTTGATGGTTTTATCAAAACTGGCACTCACTATTTTTTTACCATCAGGATGGAATAACACCGCAACTACCTTGTCTTGGTGTTTTGCAAAGGTCTGCAATACTTCTGCTTTACGCCAATTCCACAATTTGATCGTTTTATCGGCACTAGCACTAACTAAGGTTTTGCCATTAGGACTATAGGCAACGCTGTAGACTTGTCCCTCATGACTATCGAGATTATTAATTGGCTGTCCACTACGGAAATTCCATAATTTGACCGATTTATCAATGCAGCCCGCAGCAAAAGTATTGCCGTTAGGATGGACTGCGATCGCATTAATGCCCGAAATTGAACCAAAGTGTTTGGATAAAGTCTCAAAGGGTTGATTGTCGCGAACATTCCACAGTCTTAAGGTGCGATCATAGCTGCCACTAGCAAAACTAAATCCATTTGGGAAAAAGGCTACTGCCCTGACCCAGCCATTATGTCCTTTCAGAGTTTGGCGTAACTGATAGTTAGTCGCTACGGATTGAGGAGATACTGTAGCCGTTTGGGTGGTAGGCGTGGGGATGCTAGGATTTGTTGCTAGTTTAGAGAGATTTGGAAAATTGATGATACCCCAAGCTAAACCTGCAAGACAGACTAGTCCGAGCGCCCAACGTCCTACATTTTCACCAAGGACTAATTTGGACATCTGAAACTCTTGAGAATCTTGACTCAAGGGTAAATTATCGAGATCGTAGAGAACTTCTTGAGCAGATTGATAGCGATCTTCAGGATGATGTTTAACCATGCGATTGAGAATTGCAACCAGCTCAGGACGAATCATCGATCCTATTTGCCAATTTAAGAGATTGAGGTCTTCACGCCGCACTAGCTGACTAGGATGTAAACCCGTGAGCAATTGAATTGCTGTTAATCCGAGCGCATAGATATCACAACTGGGAGTAAAGTGACCAAGTGCTTGTTCAAAGGGCATATAGCTAGGCGTTCCTAATACCACTCCCTTTTGTGCTGCCGTTGCATAAATACCTTTGAGAACAGCAAAGTTAGTCAACACGAAGTGATGATTGCCGATCGCGTCATGTCTGCGACGGATGAGATTGCGGGGATTAATATCACCATGTACCATCTTGGCACTATGGGCAATATGCAAACTTGCGAGCAGTTGCTGCAAAAAATTAATAACTTCCGACTCGTTATATAGTCTGCCTTTGGCTATTTCATCACTGAGCCGAGTTCCATCAATAGCTTCTTCAACGATATAAAATTCCTCCTCCTGCTCAAAATAGGTCGTAATTTTAGGAAAGTCATTACTGCGATCGCTAAGTTGCTGCAATTTGGGAACTTCACTCCGAAATAGCGATCGTGCCCAATCTAATTGTAAGTTAGTTTTATTAATGAGACAGAAACTTTTGGCAATCCAACGGGGCATCTCTGCCGCAATCATGTCTTCAACCAAATAGGTTTGAGTATAGGTATCATCAGCGATTGTCTGCACAACTCGAAAGCGTCCACCTAATAGATTGCCAAACGCTTTACCCAGTGTTTGTGATGTCGCCATGAGAACCTTACTCCAACCGCAACTCTGTATTTAATTATAATCTAATGCTCTCTTACTAAAGAGTAAGAAACAATTTATGAATTATAACTAGCTCTTTGAGGTTGGCACAACATAGAGAATGCCAGAAATCAACGTGAGTGCTACGGCAATCCAGAAAAAGGCGATCGCATAGGGGATTTTGATCAATAACGCAGCGATCGCCACAATTTGCATCACTGTTTTTGCTTTGCCCCACAAGTTTGCGGCGATGATTGTTGATGGGCCTGTATCACTGGTACTGCTGCTGGGAGCGCCACGCCAAGCAGTAATTAATAACTCGCGGGTGATGATCACAAAAACTGCCCATGCAGGAACCTGTCCCAACTCAATAAACAACAGAAACAAAGCGATCGTCAGGACTTTATCAACAAGGGGATCGAGAAATTTTCCCAGTTCAGTAATTTGATTAAGTTTTCTTGCTAAATATCCATCTAACCAATCCGTAACTGCCGCAATCAAAAATACAGTAAATGCAATTAGACGAGTCAGTTCACTATCTTGCCAGATGAACAGTCCAAAGATGATCGGAATCGCAATCAAACGTGATAGCGTGACCCAAGTTGGTAAAGTAATTGTGGAGAAAGTCATAAAACTTAAACTTCAGTAGAGAAAATGGCGCTTATAGCAACACTTTACCGTGCTTTGATCTAACTTTTAAAAGTGTTGCGAAGCAACACTTTTAAAAAATTTCTTGCCTGTTCTTTATTTAGTTTGAGTAACTCGCCAACTCATTTTGAGATTAAACCAAAAGTTCCATATAGTCACAATCGCGATCGCAATCAAGTTAGCAAGATATTGATTGATATGAGCATAGTTGTAGAGTAGGTTGAGAATAATCAAATTTAAGACCATACCAAATAGACAGATAAAGTTGAATTTCAAAAAGCGCTTAATCCTCTTGCGCCAACCCTTTTGATGACTAGAAATATCACTAAATGTCCATAGATCATTCCACAAGAAATTGTTGATCACCGCAACTTCTGAAGAAATGATTTTGCTACGTGTCAATCCCCAGTGTAATGTTGATGCATCGCTGAGCAAGTATAAGATTGCCATATCTACAAATACTCCACTAAAGCCAACGATGCCAAATTTGAAAAAACGTTTCATGGGAACCCCTAGCTTTGCTCGGATTCTACTAATTCTGCCCCGCGATCGCAGTCTTACTAAATGTTTAATATAATCTATATATTGCCGCCAAGTAACCTTACTTTCTCCCTCTTTGCGTTCCTGAAATACATAACCAACTTCTACGACTGTACTAACATTTCCGCGACCTAGGACTTCAATCAAAATTTTGTATCCTAATGGATTCATTAAGCAATTAGCGATCGCACTGCGCCTAACCATGAAATAACCACTCATCGGATCAGAAACCCGACCAATCACATTTGGCAAGATGATTAATCCCAGCATCTGTGCTCCCCGTGAGAGCAACCGACGGACAAATCCCCAATCACTAACTCCACCACCTTCGATATGACGACTAGCAACGACTAAATCTGCTCCATTTTGCATCTCATTGAGCATATTAATTAGGGTTTCAGGTGGATGTTGCAAATCACCATCAATCACACCCAATATTTCTCCCTGTGCAGCCTGCCAACCCCGAATCACTGCCGTTGACAATCCCTTTTCCTGTTGCCGACGCATCACCCGCAATTTGGGATAGTGAGACATTAATTCCAATCCAACTTGCCACGTTCGATCTGGACTATCATCATCAACAATAATTAACTCGTAATTTCCCTCCCAATGACTATTTAAAATTTGACTGAGAACTTCAACTAACTTCTCTAAATTTTTGCTTTCATTATAGGTAGGAATAATTAAAGAGAAAGTAACTGATTTGGCGGAACTTGTCCCTAATACATCTTCAGTGTAGATCAGTTCATTAATTTGCAAGGAACCAAGAGGGACAGGGACAAGAGAGTAGGACATTGAGGTCTAAAGATGTCAGGTGTATGGACGATGAGTAAATGATCAATGCAGTCAAAGCAAAGTAGTTATTATTCTAGCCTTCAGATCGATTTAAAGCTCAATTCTCTTTTTTGTGGTGCGGTGAAGTTGCGCTGATTTAAAACCTAGAGAAATTTTGAAAGCACGCCTTAGCCGTGCTTTCAAAATTTCTCTGTACTACTTCAAGTTTCAACAGTCTGTATTATATTCGTCCAAACTTTAGCAGGTATTACAAACACACTACAACTAGTCAAAAAACATATGTAGTGCAAATTCTGGGCAATCTTAGCTGATAATGTATTGGGTTGGGTAGCGAAAACTTCCCTATCTATGTAGCTCACAATACCTGCACAGATAACATTATGGTTCAAAACGCCGCAAAAGCCAGCTTTATTTCTTTAGAGAATATTGGGAAGTCTTACTTACAACCAAATGGACAGACTATCTCAATCATTGAAAACATTAGTTGTCAGTTGCAAGTAGGTGAAATTATTGCGTTGCTAGGTCCTTCGGGATCTGGTAAATCAACAATTATGAGAATGATTGCAGGTTTGATTCCACCTTCTAGCGGCAGGGTGTTGTATTACAATCGTCCTCTAGTGGGCTTAAATCCCGGAGTTGCGATCGTCTTTCAAAATTTTGCACTTTATCCTTGGCTCACAGTTCTCGAAAATGTGGAACTAGGATTAAAAGCTAAAGGCGAACCCAAGGATACAAGGTTACAAAAAGCACTACGCATGATCGATGTCATTGGCTTAGATGGCTTTGAAAACGCCTATCCAAAAGAACTTTCAGGTGGGATGCGGCAACGTGTTGGTTTTGCAAGAGCTTTGGCTGTTGAACCTGAGCTATTGTGCATGGACGAGCCATTTTCAGCTCTAGATGTGCTGACTGCGGAAAACTTACGTTTTGAACTACTTGATCTATGGCTCGAAAAAAGAATTCCCACTAAATCGATTTTAATTGTGACTCATGGGATCGAAGAAGCGGTGACACTTGCCGATCGCGTGATTGTATTAGGTCGCAACCCCGGACGGATTCGTGCCGATTTACCAATCACATTGCCCCATTATCGCGATCGCAAAAGTCCTGAATTCCAAGCTTTAGTTGACCAAGTTTATAAAATCCTCACTAATCCCGATCTCCCTGATATTTCCACACAGCCAACCACCACCACTTCTATCCCTATAGTCAAACCACCTTCTCAACCCAAATATCAATCTTTGCCCCATGTGCGGATTGGCTCAGTGGCGGGTTTGTTGGAACTACTTGAAGGTCGGCAAGAGAAAGATATTTATCGCATTGCCCAAGAACTGTTATTAGAAGTCGATGATTTACTGCCAATTGTTGATGCGAGTAAATTAATGGAACTAGTTGCGATTAATGAGGGGGATATTCAACTATCAGCCAATGGTGAGAAGTTTATCAATAGTAATATTGATGAACGCAAAGCAATTATTCGTGATTTGTTGCAGCAAAACATTCGCTTAGTCCAACAAATTTGCCAGCTTTTGTTAGCTAAACGTAATCATCGGATTTCTGAAGAACTAGTTCTCGATATTCTAGAGAATTATTTCACTAGTAAAGAAGCGCAACGACAACTCAGGACTGCCATGGATTGGGGACGCTATGCTGAGCTATTCAGTTATGATGAGCCTTCAGGAGAAATCTTTATCGAAGATAGTGCTATTGAGTTATTGAGCTATCCTGATTCGTCAGATTCTATCCTCATTGAAGAGAGTGATCATCAACTTGAAGATGATAATCCATAGCTTCCTTGTATCCAGATAATTCTTTAAAAGCTCTGCATAGCAAGGCTTTTAAAGAATTATCTGAATCTTTTACCTATACATATTTTTTATTCTACGGTTTAGTTCGGATTGCTTATGTTTCAGCCTACTATCGATCCTAAGTCAGAGTTTCGCACCAGATGGGGTATTGGCGATGTGCTATTGCCTTTAGCGATCGTCTCTCTGATTTTCATTATTGTTCAGACTGCAAGTAAATTTACAGGAACCTATGATAGTGAATATGTCATCAATTTATCACTGAGTTTTTTACCTAATTATGCTTTGCAGACCTTAGTACGAATGCTTGCCGCCTATGGATTATCGCTACTATTTAGCCTTTCTTACGCCTACATTGCCTATCGTTCTGTCACTTGGGCAAAGGTGCTCATTCCTTTATTAGATATTTTACAGTCAATTCCCGTGCTCTCATTTTTACCTGCGGTGGTATTGGCTTTAGTGGGTTTATTCCCTGGTCAGAGATTAGGGATCGAACTAGCTTCAATTTTGCTGATTTTTACAGGCATGACTTGGAATATGACCTTTAGTTTTTATCAGTCTCTAAGTAGCATTCCTAAAGAGTTAATTGAAGCTAGTCAAGTATATCGTCTTAGTGCTTGGCAAAGATTTTGGACATTAGAACTGCCATCGGGAGTTGTTGGATTAGTTTGGAATAGTGTAATGTCTGTGGCTGGGGGATGGTTCTTTTTAATGCAAACAGAATCATTTACTCTTTCCAATCGCAACTTTACATTACCAGGGTTGGGTTCATTCCTGAAAACAGCAGCCGATAAAGGAGATAATATTGCGATTCTCTCTGGGATTATTGTTTTAATTGGGATTATCACCCTCATTGATTATTTAATTTGGCGACCACTGATTGCTTGGGCAGAGAAATTTAAGCATGAAACAGTTGAAGCTGCTCAGGTCCCTGAGTCACGGGTATTAGACTTTTTAAGGCGATCGCCAACCATGCGAATTATTAGCGATCGCTTATTTACACCATTAGCCGAAGCTGTTAACCGTGGCTTTAGCAGCAAACCTAAAGCTTCTCTTGAGAGTCAACATAAAGCATCTAAATGGATTAACTGGCTAAACTGGATACTCATTGGTTTAGTCGGATTCCTTGTTTTAGGTGGAACTATTGAAGCCGCTTTATTATTAAGTCAGATGCCGTTAGCTTCTTGGCAACAGGTCTTGATAGGATCGCTATACACTTCGCTAAGAGTTTTAGCTGTTCTGATTTTGTCATTGCTAATTACTGTTCCTATTGGTGTCACGATTGGGCGCAGTCCGAAGTTAGCCCAAATCCTTCAGCCAATAGTACAAATTGCGGCTTCCGTACCCGCTACTGCGCTGTTCCCAATTCTATTGTTAGGTTTGGCAAATATTGGTGGAGGATTAGATATTGGGGCAGTAATTCTGATGACTTTAGGAAGTATGTGGTACATCCTCTTTAATGTGATTGCAGGTGCACAAGCAATTCCATCAGAGCTGTTTGAAGCGGCAAGGGTTTATAAACTTTCGTCTCTAGAGCGCTGGCGTACCTTGATTTTACCTGGAATTTTTCCCTATTTAGTCACAGGCATTATTACCGCAGTTGGTGGTGCATGGAACGCGAGTATTGCAGGTGAATATATTAAATTTCAGGGAAAAATACTGACCGCAACGGGTTTAGGTTCTACAATTACCCAAGCTTCGGATATTGGAGATTTTCCTTTGCTACTGGCTTCTACGATTGTTATGTCATTACTAGTTGTCACCACCAATCGCTTAGTTTGGCGACCTCTATATCGTCTAGCTCAGGTTAAATATCAATTAATGGTCTAAACATTAATTGATATTAATTGATACTTTAACGTTAGTTCAGATTAATCTGGCAGATTTTAAAATACCCAAAATAAAAGCCTTGCTCAGCAAGGCTTTTATTTTGGGTATTTGAGAGATGATTTGCGTAGCAAAACCTCTCTCAAATACCGTTGCTTTACCTAACGCCATAGCAATTTATGGTTGTAGTCCAAGAGATGAGTGGCAGCACGAAGTGCCGCCACTCATCTCTTGGACTACAGCATTCAGATAAAAATAAAAAGAGGTGCAAACATTATTTGCACCTCTTTTTATTGAAAAAGCTTAGTTGTTATTGAACAACTACTTTACCTTGCATACCAGCGCCACGATGAGGAGAGCAGTAGTAAGAGAATTCACCAGCTTCGTTGAAGGTGGACTCTAGCTCAGCCTTAGGCTTCTGAGCTAACTTCTTGTGAGAAAGTTCTTCATGACCATCAAATACGATGTTATGAGGGAAAGCCTTGTTGTTAATCCATTTGACAGTATCGCCAACTTTGATTGTTACTACCTTAGGCTCGAATACTAACTGACCACCATCAGAACCCATTTTAACGGTGACGGTATCAGCAGAAGCAGAGGTAGCAGACATGAAGAAGCTACCAACAACAATCACAAGGCTAGCGATCAAAAGACCAAGCTTTTTGACAAATGCAGAAATATTCATGATTAGTTACCGACTAAAATTCAACTGAAATTGCACAGATTCGACTCGACTCGAATTAAATGTGACTAAAACACGTAGAGAAAGCTATGAGACTTAGCTTTTGGGGTAATTAGATTGTGGCTCGACTAAAAGCACACATTCTTTGTTTAATAGTATATCTTTCCGCCGCCCCAGCCGATACCTTTAACTTTAGGTTCGTAGAGGATGTAACCTGCAATGAGCTTGAGATCGTTGTCAGTTAGACCACGCATGGTTGGGAAGATATCGGTGCTCTTGAGGCTGGGGTGAACGTCATAGATTTCGGTTACACCGTCATAGGTGGTTGGCTTCTTCATGAAATCTACCAAGCCAAGTACGTTGTTACGTGTGGGGTATGCCCCCGCAAGGGATTCAGGAGAAAGGTTTACGTTAGGATTGGTAAAGGTTGCGCCGCCGAGGTGGCAGTTAGCACAGGCATTTTGAAATAATTTTTTGCCCTTAGCAATGTCTTTTTGTGTCAAGACAATATTAGTGTTTTCGTTAAGAGGAACGGTACGCAATTCGATAGGAATATCGGCTGCATTGACACTGGGGGTAAAAAGCTGAAAAGCAATCATTACAAAAGCGATCGCCGCAGCTAGATATTTAAAAACATTTTTGTTCATAATTACGGAGATAATTTAGTTAATCTAAGTTTATCTAAAAGAAATTAAGCTAATTTTAAAGATTTATTGCGATTGACTAATCACGGTTAATCTTTAGGTGTTTTAGAATTTTGGGCTTCAGATGCCATGATGACGGCTTTTGCATCTTCCAAAGCGAGTTTGGTTTCTGCATCTTGGTAAGCGATCCCTAGGCGATCGCACAATTTAAATACAGCCTCAATAGTGAGTTTGTAGTCTTCGGCGATCTCAGCGATCGAATAGTCAGCAAAGCCCATAGCAATACTCGTATCTAGTTAATTCTAGAGATGTTTGTGCTATTTTCTCATGCAAAGGGGAGACAAAACCCAAAAAGTAGAGGCTGGGCTTTGTACTGCCTCTACTTTTTATAGCTGTTATCATTCTTGTTTAGGATATAAAACCCAAATAGTGTAAGGTGGCGCTTCGCGCCACCTTACACTATTTGGGTTTTATTTGCTCTGATACAGGCGACTATATACTTCTTGCGACATGGGAAGCACAGCCCAAATAGCGATATCGAAACTCATATTTTTTGAAAGTGTTTTTGCAATACTTTCAAAAAAGTTCTTGGTTCAGGTTTAAGTGCAAAGTGTTGTAATAAATGCAGTAGTCAACAGTAACACAGTAATGACAGCCGCTAATAATTCGCCTGTTAATGCTCCCATTGCTTCACCCGTAACGATCTCGGTTACCCAAGCACCTAGTGAGGTTGTGGTTAATCGCGAAATTGCGATCGCTGGGATAGCCAACTTTAATCAAGTTTTACAAATTCTAGTAACACTGCCTAATGATGTAGTTGTCCCGATGCAAGCTGACCCAAACATGGGGACTTGGCAAGCCAAAATTACGGCTGGTTTACCAAATGCGATGGCGACATTTTTGCGCGTGCAGGCAATTGGCGCAAACAATCAGCTTTTGGCTGAGTTAATAGTCAATGTTTTAGTCAAAAACCCTGATATCGCTTTAGTTACTAAGCAAGCTACAAGGTTTAAAGCTTCCCCCGCAGATTCAGAAACGTTACCACCACAGAGCAGGGTCGATATTCAAGCTGGACAAACCTTTGAGGTCTTGCGCTACGGTAGTGTCGATGGACATATCAAGGTTTTGCTCAAGCAACCGATCCCGCCTATGGGAGCATTTGGTTATTTCTATGCGCCCCATGTGGATTTGATTGCACCGATTACGCTAATGGTGAAGCAACCTACGATTTTTAAGATCTCGACAGCGGCTTCGCAAGTTTTACCTGCTAATCAAAAAGTCGAGGTGAAGGCAGGGACTAAGTTATTGTTGGATGGGAACTTTACGATTACCGATAACCATATCCAAGTCAAATTGGCTCAACCATTGGCTCCTGTTGGACAAATTGGATTCTTTTTCCTGCCCCATGTCGAACTATCAAAACTAGGCGAATCAATTGATTTCTCAAATCCTGAGGATGTTAGTGATATCCCGATCAATGGCGCGATCGCTACAGTGATTACTGACACTTTCTTAAAATCATCATCTCAAAATGCTAGCAGCCTCTCCGATACGCAAAAAATTATGGTTAAGGCTGGCACAACCTATCCCATTAATGGCTATGCTGCTGTTAATGGTCATTTTCGGGTGAAATTTACATCTGCAATCGCTCCCATTGGCAATGTGGGATTTTTCTATGAGCGACATATCAGTATCACCAAAAACGGTAAGCCGATACTATTCGATCCTGATATGAAAACCCTAACCCTTAAGCAAAACACCGTATTCAAGAAACGCCCCATTGACTCGCGCCAGTTAGCTCCCAATGAATTAGCACCCCTTACCGCAGGTGATGTGTTTGGACTAGATAGCTATAGCCTGACCGATATTCATTATCAAGTCACCTTAAATGAGGAAGTGCCACCATTGGGGAATTCAGGCTTTGTATTTGTGGGACATGTCAGTCTTAAGCAGGGCAATAAGGTGCTTGAGATTAACCCCAAGCGCAAAGTTTTAGGTGTACCCTATTTTTCACAATTAGATAATCCCCGTGACCCTTTTGTGACCTGTAATGTCACCTCGATCGCTATGGCGTTAGCCTTTCACGGTAGGCGATCGCGCAATCCGCGACAGCAACTAGAAGATGAGCTATATCAATGGGTAATTGATCGCCATGGCAGGCAAGCACGTACGGATAATTCTGTTTTACAACGGCTTTATCATGCCTATGGATTTGGTGGCAACTTTAGGACTAATCGTACATGGTCACAAATTCAACAGGAAATTATCGCCAATCGCCCCGTTGTCATTGGCGGTTACTTCACCCACGGCGGACATATCATTACGATCATTGGCTTTGACGAGAAAGGTTATATCGTCCATGATCCTTATGGAGATGCTCTTACAGGATATAGACAAACAGAAGGCAAGAGCTTGCACTATCCCCATACTTATATGCGTAATATGTGTGGTGTTGATGGCGATGTATGGGCACATTTCATTTTGCCCCAATAATTAACAAAGCAATGTTCCGACTTGCTTTGTTAATTATTGCAACCCTAAACGTGTGTGGAAGCGCAATCCGAAGGGTTGCGCTTCTATAGCAATGTAAGTTTTCTAAGCGATCGCCGATCCATCGACTACATCCTGCCAGCGTCCATTACCCACTGCTCTAATTGCTTCAGGTAATTGGATTGCACCTGTGTAAATGGACTTACCCACGATTGCCCCCTTGACACCGACAGATTCTAACGACAGCAGATTTAACAAATCAGTAATCGAACTGATACCACCAGAGGCAATGACAGGCACATCAACATTTTCCGCAAGTTGGCGTAAAGCCTCGATATTTGGTCCTTGCATCGTCCCATCACGATGAATGTCGGTATAGATAATTCCTGCGATGCCAATCGAGGTCATGCGTCTAGCCAAATCCACTGCCATGACTTCTGAAGTCTCTAGCCAGCCTCGCGTGGCAACCTTGCCATCACGGGCATCGATCCCAATCATGATTTGTTCAGGAAATTCTGCACAAATATCGGCGATCAGTTGTGAGTTCTCTACGGCGGCTGTGCCTAAAATGACCCGACTAACGCCAGAGTGCAGCACGGAAAGGATACTTTCGCGATCGCGCAAGCCACCACCCATCTGTACACGCATGGGGATGGAACGGGCGATCGCCTCAATTACCTTCAAATTTTTGGGCTTTCCTTGCTTTGCACCATCTAAATCAACTACATGCAAATACTTAGCGCCTTGACTGTACCAGCGTTGGGCAACCTCTACAGGGTCTTCACCAAATACTTCTGACTGTTGATAATCCCCTTGATAGAGCCTTACACAGCGTCCATCTAAAATATCAATTGCGGGAATTACATCCATAATTTTTACCTACGATCCCAGAAGCTTATTCTATCTAGATTTAGCGATCGCGGTATAGTACAAATCAAGGAAAACATAATTTAGTAGTTTTCGCGCCTACGGTGCGAAAACTACTAAATTGTCTTTATTCAGTTTTTATTTAAAATTTGTCCCTATGAAATCGCCTAAGCAGTCAGTATCGCAACGGTTAATGTCTATTGGTATCGTGATTAGCGTTATCTTTTTACTGATGGCGATCGTTTCACCTCTGCTCCAAGCTTTCGGGCTTTTAAATCCGAGTGAGTTTCTCAGCTATCCGATCCATGAGCCACCATCAGCACAGCATTGGTTCGGTACAGATTTACAGGGACATGATGTATTTGCCAGAACGATCGCTGGCGCAGGCGTGGCATGGCAAGTCACGCTTGCCTCGACGTTAATTAGCATCGTGATCGGTGTGCCCTTGGGGATGCTAAGTGGCTACAAAGGCGGCTGGCTCGATCGCGGATTAGTTTTCCTCATGGATGCTCTCTACACCTTGCCCAGTCTATTGCTATCGCTGACGATCGCCTTTGTGGTTGGTGCGGGTGTCTGGAATGCAGCGATCGCTCTCAGTGTTGCCTATATCCCCCAATATTTTCGGGTGATCCGCAACCAAACCGTGAGTACCAAAACCGAGGTGTATATCGAAGCGGCTCAAGCGATCGGTGCGGACACAAAAACGATCTTAATGAAATATCTCGCGCCCAATGTGATCCAAAGCTTACCCGCAATTTTCACCCTCAACGCCGCCGATGCAATTCTGACGATCGCGGGTTTAGGATTTTTAGGTTTAGGCATTCCCGAAGATGTGCCTGAATGGGGACATGATCTCAAGCAAGCTCTCGATGCCCTATCGACTGGTGAAAATATCTGGTGGACAACGGTTTTCCCCGGTTTGGCGATTACTTTTATGGCGATCGGTTTATCGCTAGTAGGTGAAGGTTTGACTCAGAAATTTAGTAGTAAGAAAACTGAAGGTTAATCAAATTTTTATCTCAACGATATAGCTATGGCGATCGCCCTGTTTGTAAAAGTAGCGATAATATATTTAGACATCTTAGACATAGGAGCTATCTATGTTATTACAAGAACTAAAAGAGCAAGTTTTTAAGCTACCGTCTAGCGATCGCCTTGCGTTAGTAAGCGCCATAATTGAGTCATTACAAAATCAGCCTACTTTCGGTGGCGATCGCTCTGGCGCGATTAAACGGATGCGAGGCTTATTAAAAACCGACCAAATCGCACCAACTGACGAACAAGTGGCTGCAATGTTAGAAGAGCGGCGAGTAGAGAAGTATTTGTAGTGAGAGTTTTAGTTGATACCAATATTGTCCTAGATTTTTTGTTGCAACGAGAGCCATTTTTTCAAGACGCAGACCTGTTGTTTCAAGCGATCGATAGTGGTCAAGTTGTTGGTTGTGTTACGGCGACAACACTCACGGATATTTTCTATATTTCTCGCAAACACACTCGCAGCATTGAACAAGCACGACAAGCAATCTCAGAAACGCTTACCGTTATGGTTATTTGTCCTGTCAACCGAGCCGTTTTAGAAGCAGCGTTCAGATCTGGTTTAGATGATTTTGAAGATGCTGTTCAAATTTTTTGTGCTGTTGAGCAAGGATTAGATGCCATTCTCACACGTGATGCTAAAGGTTTTTTGAGTTCTTCTATACCTGTGCTATCAATACAGGAATTTTTGCAGCAATTAGAACATTAAGAGAATACTGGCTCTTGGGAGGTGAAAATGTCAATCTCAGTAACCCTATTATGGAGCAGTTTGATCAGGTGAGAGTAATTCAAACTGTACGCGATCGCTGCTTTTTTCGAGAAAGATTAATGGCTATATAATTTATATATGGATGTGTAGAAAAGGGAAAAATGTCGTGAGCCAAGCAGAAATCAAAGAATCTTTGCTGACTAGCACAGGTTTTTATAGCCTATTTCAAACATTACCATTAGAAATCCGTCAAGGCTTTCTACAGCTTTTATTTCAAAACAATTCCTCTGAATTAGAAGACTCTATCCTCTATTTAGCTTGTGAAAATTCTCGTAAAGAAGGATTTTTATCTGAATCAGAGTCACAATCTCTCTTGGAGAGTTTGCCTCAATGAAATATCGAATTGCTAAACGATTCAAAAAAGATTTAGACAAAATCAATGACCAAAAGATTCTCGCAAAAGTCAGAAAATGCATTGAAGCAATTAGAACTTCTCAAACACTGTCCGAAATTCAAGATCTTGAGCCACTAAAAGGGTTTTCGGGATACTATCGCATTAAATTCGATTACAGCTATCGTATTGGGATTTTTTTGGATGGAGAAGTTATTGAAATTCTCAAAATAGAAAGTCGTGAGGGATTTTACAAGAATTTTCCTTGATCGCCTTATACATGGTTATCAATTGCCTAATCTTGAGGAACCTACAAAACAATTGCAAGTGCTTGTTAATGAGTTAATTACAATGTGGACAATATAAATATATCGAGAAAATAAGAACGTTTTCATTTGGTACGTAGTGGACTGTTTCATCTAAAGTGATGCAATAGTCGATCTATCAAAAAACTGTCAAGAACGGCTTCGCCAAGTTTTCTATTGTACTGTTTTAGATGAAACAGTCCACTACTAGCTAGTAACAAGTTGGCTATCACGCTTATTAGTTGCTTTACCCGACTATTTATGTGATATTTGCCTTACAGAAATTCTAGCTACAATACTTCCAATTAATTATGCCTACACCTTCAACAAGTGACTTACCCAAGCCTAAATCATGGGATGAATTCGAGGATATTGTATGGGACATTTATACTCGTCGTTGGCAAGATCCACATGCACAAAGATATGGAAGAAGTGGACAAGCTCAAAAAGGTGTTGATATCTACGGTAGACAAGGTAATTCAGAGAAGAATATTGCAGTTCAATGTAAACGATTTGAAGATAAAAATTTTAAAACCACAACAATTACTTTAGAGGTTGAAAAGACAGAAAAGCTTACCTTTCCAATTAGTGAATATCTCATTGCAACTACGACCTCAAGAGATACAGAAATACAAGATTTTGTTATGCAATTAAATCAGGAAAGAAAATCAGAAAATAAATTTCCTGTCTATGTAGTTTTTTGGGATGATTTATGTAATTATTTGGCAGAGCCGAGTAATTATGACTTACTCAAAAAGCATTACTCTGGCTGGGAAGAAGTCTTTGAAAAACAACAGGATATAGAGTCTGTTACCTTATCAAGCAGACACAAAAAAATATCTTTTTGGCATAATGAGATTGATAAATGCAATGATGATATTAATGCATTCTTTCAATCTCGAACATACTTAGAGCTAAATATGCTATTAACAAAAGAAGAGAAAGAAGAAATAAGCGAGCTTTCTAAAGTTGAGCAAACACTTATTTTATCATCTGGGGGTATTACTCATATTTATACATCATCTTCTAGACAGTTTGATTTTTATAAAAAAGTAATTTTTAGGCTGGAGTATCATACATGGAAAATTATTTAGGAATTACACAGAAAATAGAAGAGAAATAGTGTGATCGCTGATCGCGTAGCGATCGCTGATCCTGTAGGGTGTGTTAATGAAATGTAACGCGCCTTTTTAATGTCAATATGTAGAGCATAATCTCGCTTATCTCGGATTAGATGCTTCCAGAAATGACGTTGCCAGAGATTTTTTCTGGTCTTTATCTCCTTATCGTTAAAACAGATAATCCAATGGTGACTTCTCGAAAGAACAGATACTTTGGGGATTGATTGGGCATACCTGATTCTTGATTGGATTTTGAGAAACCACTAACCTTTCTAGTTTCGTTAGGCTCGCCAAAGCTTGAATACTGGTAATGCGGTTGTTTTGTAAACTAACCCTCTCTAAATTGCTTAAAGCCGCTAAAGGTGTGACATCAACAATCTGATTGTGACTGAGGCTAATACTTGTTAGGTTCTTGAGATTGGATAGAGAACGAATATTCCAAATCTGATTGCGGTTCAGATTTAAACTTTTTAAATTGGTCAAATTCACGATCGCTTGAATATTCGTAATTTGATTGCGATCAAGTTGCAGTTTTTTTAGATTGCTTAAACCTGATAGGGGTTGAATATTTTTAACTTTGCTATAACTCACTTCCAGCATAGCCAGATTTTTTAAGTTCGATAAGGGGCTAAGGTCAGAAATTTGCGTATTAATAAAACTGACTTCCGTTAATTGCGTGAGATTCCGTAAAGCTTCAATATTTTGGATTGGGCTGTACCACAGGGTAAATTTTTGCAACTGGGTCAAGTTAGAGATAGGGCGAATATCCTTGAAGTTGCGACCTATTAGTCCGAGATCTGTCAAATTATTGAGGCTCGCAATCGGAGTGATATCAGTCAGAGAATTGCTATGAATAACTAATGCTTCTAGATTTTGGAGATTAGCAATTGGAGTTAGATCTGTGATTTTGTGGCTAAATAAACTAAGTTTCCGCAAATTTGTCAGGCTAGACAATGGTCTTAGATCGCTAATGTCGGAGGGAATGGGACTAGAAGTAAGCAACTCAGTGCGCTGCTTGAGTGCAATATCTGCTGACTGACAATTGGAAGCGCCAGATCCTTCCAATAGGTAATTAATCGTTTTCTGGGTTTCTAGAGGTAGCGAATTTCTCTGATTACACCAATCTTCAAAGCTCTTCATTGTTGACAAGTCATTTGCCAAGGTTCCTGATGAATGAGAAAACAACGTGATTAATAGCCAACTTGAAAACAACAAAAATTTCATAATCAAAAATACTGTAGTTTAGATTGCCATCATATCTCTAAGTAGCTGGGCGCAATTAAAAACCAGAGTCAAAAGCTGTGGTGCAAGCTGCGCTTGCACCACAGCTTTTTGGGGGTTATATTTAATTGTGCCTATCTACTTATTGTATTTAGTATTACCTTTAACTTATTTAGAAATAATTTCACCAGATACTGAGTAAGTAACTCAGCATAGTTGTAACCTAATCCCAAATTGCTGTTTCGTCCATATAGGAGACGAAACAGCAATTTGAGTTTTAGGTTTACTTATGTTTACCTACTTACCAATTCCCAAGATGACAAAACCATTTTGAGAATCTCAAACCTTTTACCTGAATAAGTACTAAGTGATTTCTCGTTATGTTTCCCAATGATATACCAGCAATAGATAATCCAGTAGATTGCACATCTCCCACAACTCCCATAGAAACATCTAGCCAGCCGCAGATCAAACCTACCCAAATCCTTTCACCACAAGAATTAAATACATTAAATGCCAAGTCAAATCTGAAAGGAACCTTGCAATTATTAGGGCATCTTACTGTGATGGCTGGTAGCGGCTATCTCTGGGGTGTAAATATGGGGAATCTTAGCGATCGCTGGTTTATTGCTTTACCCGCCTTAGTGCTGTACGGATTTAGCTTTGCGATTATGTTTGCGCCATTGCATGAGTCATCCCATCGCACCGTTTTTACAAATAATCGCGCCAATGATGTCCTATGCTGGTTTGCGGGACTTCTATCTTTTTATAACAGTACTTTCTATCGGCTCTATCACAAGTGGCATCATCGCTATACGCAGATTCTTGATAAAGATCCTGAGCTTAGCGATCGCAAACCCACCAATCTCAAGGAATATATCATCGAAATTAGCGGGATTACTTGGTGGATCGGCAAGTTTAAGAGACATTTCCTCACTGCGATCGGCAACTTAGAGAATTGTCCATTTATTCCCGAAAGTTCCCGTGCGGAAGTAATTCGCTCGAACCGTTTACAGCTATTGGTTTATGCAGTGGCGATCGCTATTTCCATCTATTTCCAACAGCCTTGGTTTATCACCTATTGGCTACTTCCCCTCGCAGTCGGTCAGCCGATTTTAAGATTTCTGCTCCTAGCCGAGCATACTGATCGCCCCAATACTGACAATATGCTCACCAATACCCGCACCACCCTCACCCTTGCACCTTTACGCTTCCTAATCTGGAACATCTCCTACCATGCCGAACATCATCTCTATGCTTCCATTCCCTTCCATCAATTAGGCGCAGCCCACGCAAAATTAGGTTCTCATTTTGAATGTGTCGAGAATGGCTATATCAATGTCCATCGCCAAATCATCGCTAATTTCAGCAAAACTGGGAACTCAATAGCATGAAGGTTTTTGAAAATGTTTTTATAATTGAGAACTTTCAGCTTCAGTGCGGTGCGATTTTGCCCAATGCCCAACTCGTTTATCAAACCTATGGCGAACTAAATAGCGATCGCTCGAATGTGATTCTCTATCCCACCTCCTACGGAGCGCAACATCCTGATATTGAATGGCTAGTGCGACCCGATGGCATTCTCGATCCGACTAAATGGTTTGTGATCATCGTCAATATGTTTGGGAATGGGCTGTCGAGTTCGCCCAGTAATTGTGTAGATTGCGGATTAGCTGAGCAGGGTTTCTGGTTTACGCATCTAGATAACGTCACGGCTCAAGAGAAATTGCTGCGGGAGGTTTTTGGGATTGAACGCTTAGCCCTAATTTATGGCTGGTCGATGGGCGCACAGCAAGCCTATCATTGGGGTGCATTACATAGCGATCGCGTAGAACGGATTGCAGCAATTTGCGGCACTGCGAAAACCACCGATCACAATCGCATCTTCCTAGAGAGTTTGCGCTGTTCCCTTACAGCCGATCCAACTTGGAATGGAACTAGTTTTGATGGTATTCCCGATCGCGGATTTCGCACCTTTGCCAGAATTTACGCCAGTTGGGCAGCATCCCAAGCCTTTTATCGTGAAGGTTTATATTATCAATTTGGTTACACATCTCTCGAAGATTATCTCCTACGTGGTTGGGAAGCAGGTTATCGCAAGCGCGATCCACGAAATTTGATGGCTATGCTCGATACTTGGCTCAGATGCGATGTCAGCGATAATCCTATTTATCAAAAAGATTATGAACTTGCCATGCGATCGATCCAAGCGAAAACTCTAGTTATGCCAAGCACTACAGATTTGTATTTTACCCCCGAAGACTGCGATCGAGAAGCGGCTCTGATTCCCTATAGTTCATACCTTCCCATTCCATCAATCTGGGGACATCGGGCAGGCAATCCCTATCAAAATCCTGAAGATGAGCAGTTCATTCGTCAAGCAGTTTGGGAATTGCTAAGTCGCTAAGAATCTATTTGAATAAGTTCTCTTGCATCCATACCCGAAATGCCTTCATCGCTTTACTGCGTCCTTGGCTAAGACTCATCTCTAAAAACTGTAGTATGACATCGCGGATCGGAATATCTCCAAAAATAGAGCTTAATTCCGATTCGACATACTCACCATCACGCAAGATATAAATTTTCAAGCTCTGATCGTATAGCCAGAGTTCAGGCACACCAAGGGTAAGATAAACATCAAACTTAGTTTTGGAAGTTATAGATAATTCAAATAAAAACTACAGCTTCGACTTCACTCAGCTAGCTTACCCCGAGGGCTGAGCGGAGTCGAAGCCACCTCTGCAAATTATTTAAAACAACTATACACCTACCTCGATCGCTAAATCAGGCGGAGGAGCGATTGTCATCTCTAGTTTGTGAATACCACGCATCGCTACATTATTTTGAATGTAGAAGCATTTATCTAGTTCTAATCCTACGAGTTTGTCAATGCGCTTGTAAAGTATCCAAACCCTTCAAAATCTATCTCCATTTCGTCCATTAGGATTTGGATAAAATCTCTAGTCAAAACTTTGATTTTTTCATGTTCAGGTAAGGGTAAAGCAATTTCTAATACACCGTTTAAATAAGCAATTCGTTATCTGCGCTTGTCGACAATGGCTTGGAGGATAGATTCAAATTTTTGCCAGTGGATATTGTGGAGGACTGTACTTTGTCATGCTAAGGTTTCAATCCGTGAGATTCATAATAGGCTGGTCATCTGCATATCTCCTAACATTGAATTACACCACGAGGAAATTCAAGAACTTTTAGTTGATAACCCTACCTAGTCTCAGTCCCTATGCAGAAGGAGCGATCGCTAGATCCTATAAACAAGCGATCGCTCTTAATTGTGACTGAAACACCTTGCGATAAGAAGGACTTACCATCAATATGTCCCCATAACACCATGTAAGTCTTAATCAAGACTTTTATCTGAACTAGTCACACAATGATAAGTATTGAGGTTTTCATGTTGCCGTAGGCAACATGATTATTCAGGCTCAAGGGGAGCCATCGTTAAACCTGCTTGTTTTAACTGTGCGTGATAAAGCTCAGCTTGTTCCATCGGTCCCACCCAAACGATTGCTAAACCTTGATAATGCACTTGATTGGTCAACTCCCATGCTAGCTCTTCGGTCATGTGGGGAATATATTTCATCAGGCAATTAGCAACATGCTCAAAAGTATTGAAATCATCGTCTAACACAATGACCTTATATTTGGGGTAAGGTTTGCGTACTACTTCCCTTACGGTATCTTTAACTTTTTCGGGAGTTTGAACAGCAGCAGAAATAGCCATATCTACAACAAACACTCTATATCTTGAATTATCTCAAAATTGATTTTACAACTGTGGCTTTTTAGCTTAGATATTGTGATGACAGCTACAGTTATATACTTCCTAATTCTAACACTCTGAAATAAAACAACGCGATTTCGGGATAACTTAAAGCTGGCTTTGAGAGATGGTTTGCGTATCCGCAAACCATCTCTCAAAGCCCAGAATTAAAAGCTTTGCTACGCAAGGCTTTTAATTCTGGGCTTTGATTTAGTAACATCGATGACTCTAATAATCATCACGAGTCGCAAAAGTTAGGGTTTGTTTAGTCACAATATTGATAGCAGTATTGGGTTCAATGACCGTTACCTGAGGCGCAGTAACATTCCCAAGTACAGCTCCAGCTGCCGCACCACCTAGAATATCCTCAATGCGGATACCGCCACGCAATACGCCCCCAAGCACAGCACCTGCGGCTCCACCAATACCAGCATCAGTCAAGATTGCCCCTGCATTAGTCTCACGAGGATCTTTTATATCATTAATTAATGCTGATTCTGCTTGAAGACTGACCGTTGCCCCACGACTCGTCAATTTTTGAGCGACAAACTTGGATCCCCCTTCTACAGGTACAAATTGCCCTTCGATGACTGCACCTGAAGGGATTAAAACAGTACCATTGTTAGCAGCGATATCTTGGGCAACTAAGAGACTCGCGTTAACGGTTTCACCCTTAGCAATGTAGAGGGTATCTTGACGGTTGATTTTTGTAGCGATCGCTTGACCAATAGGTAAGTTATAGGTAGAACGAAATACCTGTGCTATTTGATTTTGCTGAGATGCGGTCTGTGCTGATTGTGATTGAAACTTTTGATATGCATCACTAGGGGGAGAAATGAGAGATGTTACAGCTAAGCTCAGCACCATACTTACTGATGATACTATTGCCAATTTTGTAGTATGTTTAGCGCTCATAAATGCCTCTGGCGATGCCAATCGAGTTCTATCTAAACTATAGACTAATCAATAGTTGCCTTTGTTCCTAATTTATGCAAAATATCGATTAGAGTGCAGAAAGCAAAGCCTTGCTTAGCAAGGCTTTGCTTTCTGCAACTATAAAATTTTAGGACTGACGCAATGCTAACGAATTTACTGGATTTTGAGTGGATGTGGCGAGAGCTTCGACCTCGCCACATCCACTCAATGCGTAAGTCCAAGATTTGTAAGCTTAGCCTGAGATGAAGTTAAAATCCAGAACAGATTTTTATGGCGGAGAAAAGCCACACTAAGTAGCTAGGCATAAATAAACTAAAAACTGAAAAGATTGTTCCGCCCGCTACGCGGGCGGAACAATCTCTGGTTTTAGGTTTTAATATGCTCATCTACTTACTAAAAATCTGGTTCTTTTAAGATTTTTGGGAGGAAAACCATGAGAGTAAATGATTTAGCCAACCTTGCTTAGTTGATAAAGCAGGTTTATTAATAGAGGAATTCGGGTGGGAAGATTTTTTACTGTTGTTTTTAGGAGAAATGCTTGGATTAAAAGTTTCATTCAATTCCAAAATATACTTCAGAGCTAGTGCCTCCTGAGGATTAATATATAGCGATCGCTTAAAGCTTGCCTTTGCCATTTGGAGTTGATTAGTGTTTGTATAAACTACTCCTAGCATGGCTAGACATTTACTATTGTTCGCATCTTCCCGCAAAATGGCACGCAAATCTTGGAGAGCGGCTTTCCAATTACTCTGCAAGATGTAGACTTCGCAGATTTTGATCCGCGCATTAAGTTTCTCAATCTCAATGTTATGAACCTCATTTTTAGATTGAATTACAGTCTCATTTTCTCTGAATTGAAGTACCGTTTCATTGCCATTATTCCTTGCCTGCATTAACGTCTCATCAGACTTTGCTGGTGAATTAAGCGCGTATAGTTCGGATGAATACTGAAGGCTATATGTATAACTTGGTTTAGAGGGTGGAGGAAGAAAGTTATTGGTATGGGCTTTAGTGCCCTTCGGAGTCAACATTGGCGCAAGTACAGGTGGCATATTGGCAGCTCCATGCCGATACCCTTCTTGGTAAAGAATATAAACCAAATTTAGTTCGCTAATCTGGGCTGTAATATCGAGAATTTGGTTTAAAGATTGATATTGGACTTTCGCGAGCTCTGTAACTAATCGCTCATAAACATCATCACTAGGGGTTATGAGCAACTCACAGGCACTCTCTGAGTGAATTTGGATATTGCGTGACCTTTGCATGAGTCGCTTAGCAAGTAGCTTAAAGATGCCTTGATATGCATTGCGATCCTGCTCTTTCATCAGTGCGTTATAGGCAGGATTGACCAATTTGGCAAGATAATTCGTGGCAATGATTTTCTCATCTGCCGAAAAGCCATAGACATCGGGGTGCAGGATGCGGGCAATCCGCAAATAGACATTGCGAATGTACATCGGATTGCTCACAATCGGTAAGCCCAAGGCAGCATAATAATCGTGGTTATATTGACTAATACCGCGATCAAAGCGAATAAACTGAGGTTTTGGCTGCTTGGGCTGATTCATATGTGCGAGCCTTGCCAAGGACTAAATGATTCTTTAAAACTGACTGATCAATTACCTATACCAAATAATCAGGTCAAACATAGAGCGCTATTTGCCTTAACTTTGACAGATTTAAAGACATATTGCTCAACTCAAAGACAAAGTAGCCGTGAGGTGTGCTGCTATAGCGGTTTTCAAATGAGTACACACTCATTTGAAAACAAAAAATCAGTCCCAGTAAGAGTTTTGAGTTTTCATTTTGCCTACGGCAAAATGAAAACCGCTATAATTTGCAGGGTTACATATTTCTCATTGCTCTCAATTATTGATGTGTTCATACATTAATCTTTCCCTTACAGATTACCTAGATTCTATAGCCTTATCAGCTTTTCTCTCCTACATCAAATTCTGGTTATACTCTTAAAAAATTTGCAAAGCAAATTTTTTAAGAACTTATCTGATTTTCAATCTTCAACAGGTTTCAAATGCGTAAGTAGCTGAAACCACAAATCAATTTGCGATTCTCTGGATGATTTTGGGTACGATATTGAATATGAAGTACAAAGCCTCAACTTAAGTAATTTGTGCACATAATTTTGGAGAATTTCATGAAATTGGCTGAATTTCTTATGCAGGGACAGCAATTACGGCAACAAGACCGTACATCAGCGATCGCTTATTTTGAGCAATGTCTTCAAAATACAAATACTGATGCAAATTCTGTAGGGGATATGGGCACAAAGGCAAGGGTTTTACTGGATTTGGCAGTAGAACTAATTGCCACTAAGCAACCAGAGCAACTACAAAGATCAAAGTTGCTAGTCCAACAGGCGGGGGATATCTTAAATCAAAGCTTAGAAACCAGTAGAGAGCAAACGGCGTATTTGCTGTATGTTCGCGCAATTTTGGCAATGGAATTGGGGGATTTGAGAGATGTTTTGCCAACTTTGCAAGCTGCCTATGAAGCATATGGAAATCATCAGGAGGGACAAGCCTTAACCGATGATGCGATAGGTCATTACTACATCAAAATCAGTGATTATTCTTCGGCATTAGTTAGTTTTGAGCGATCGCTGTCCGTTCGCCTTGAGTCTAATGATAAATCGGAGATCGGCAAAAGCTATGCCCATTTAGGTCAGTTGTATTTATTGTCTGGTGAACTGAAACAGGCAAATAGCCTGTTTCAAAATGCCCTCGATCTGGCTATTGATCGATCAGATAATTTTTTGCGCCTACAATCCCTCAAAGGTTTAAGTAAGATCGCTCTTGCTGAATCGCAATGGCAAAATGCGATCGCTTTAATTAAAGATACGATTACTTTACTCAAAGAGCCTGTAGATAGCATCGAAATCGGTTATTTATATTGTGATCTTGCCGAAGCCTTATTAGGCAATCGCCAGACTGAAGAAAGTCTGATCTGCATCAGGATCAATGTATTACCAAGATTTCGAGATTTTCAATATAGTAGGGGCATAGCCATTGCTAAGCATTTGCGCGGACGCATTTATGTGCATCGGTTACTCGAAGGATTAGATAGCTTAGATGAAGATGCGATCGAAACCGCAGAAGACTCTTTACTAGATGCTTCTATGGCTTTTGAGCAATTTGGCATGATGTATGACTATGCAAAAACTCTGTATGATCTAGCTTGTCTCTATCACTTATGCAGTAGTTCACAGTTTCAATATCAATACCAAGGCAAAGCATTGCGATCGCTCGAATTATCCCTGAGCATCCTCGATCAACTAGGATTAGGAAATAGTTATCTTGCCTCACAGGTTGAAGTCCTACTTAATCAAGCCATGCGAGGCAGTTTTTAAAGAAAAGGCGATGCAAAGCATCGCCTTTTCTGTTAATTAGAAAAAGTTAGCCGTAATTTTCATGACTGCCTTACAGGTAACATTTGGCTCTAGTACAGTCAGATATTCCTTAGTATTTAGAGAATTACGAGTGGCACTCCAAGGTTCTAGGCAATAGAAGTCTTTGCCCTTAACTGTCCAAAATACAAGATAGGTATAAAAGTCGTCGTAATCAATTTCAATCTTAAGTTGGCGATCGCTATCAACCACAGAAGTCGAACGACGCGAAAGGTTACCAAATACTGAATCAATCTCATCTTGGTCAAAATTAAACTTGCCATCAAATGCAAAGTTTTCTTTTGTGCGATTGTCTTCGTAGCTAGTTGCAGGAATATCCACTTTAAGCTGATTTTTGTCACCACAAAGGAAATAAGGGTGGAATCCAGAAGAAAATGGCATGGGTGTGGAGGAGAGATTTTGATATGTTTGATGAATCTCTAAGGTATTACCACGCAACTCGTAGGTAAAAGCTAAATGGAAATCAAAGGGATAAACAAGTTTCGTTTGCTCATTGCTACCTAGCTCAACGGTGAGGCTAGCTTTACCATCATTACTTTGATTGGTTGCTGTCCAAGGCAATTCACGGGCAAAACCATGTTGTTTAATTTTGTATTCCTTTCCATCAATACTGTAGGTCTCATTGGGCAAATTGCCACAGAGTGGAAATAAAATAGGATTACCACCTCTAACGCTCAAATCAGGATGGGTAAAGCGCTCCGTATCAAGATAAAAAACTTCCTTCCCATCAATCTGCCAGCTTGTAATAATTCCACCGCGTTCTGGAACTACTTCTATGTGAGAGTTGGTGCTGCTGTCAGACAGAGTGTAGGTATTGTATTGCTTTTGTTGAGAGGAAACGTTATACACAAATTTTATCCTGTAATGTTTTAGGAATATTTTTACAGCAGTTTACGTTAATTTTGACACTGTGCGCTATTGTCTCTCGCTACACAACCGATAGGATAGGCAGTGTGATAAGTGCGATCGCGTTTACCAAATAACTGATAACGATGATCCCGAATCTGGATATAAGCCGCATCTCCCAATGCTTTTAGCGGAAATAGTGCTCTATAAGCATTAATTAAAGACGCTCCCATTGGTAATCGTTGGACAATTTCTTCCGCAGCTTCACTACCCTGCCATCTGCACATGGGATTGTTGCGATCGACTAAGATCATTCCCATTTCACAGTCCTTTGCCGTGACATTAAATATGTCTAATGTCTCTTGATCTTGCATGGGCACATAGCAAAACTGCCGACCGCGATCGTACTTCTCTAAAATGCTGACAAAGTTAGCACAGAGATTGCAGTTACCATCATAAATTACCGCATAGGACATAGTATTTCAGAATAGAGGAATTCAACCTCCTCTATTTTAAGCTGTCACCATTCTTGAAACTAAATAGTGTGAGGCGGCGCGAAGCGTCACCTCACACTATAGCAATGTAATTTTTGCTGAGGACATAAAACCCAAATAAGTGAAGGCGGCACGAAGTGCCGCCTTCACTTATAGTTGTCCTAGCTATCTCTTACATTGCTATATTTGAATAAAAAAACAATGTTTTGTAGCGCGTTTCACCACGCTACAAAACATTGGCTCCTGATTTGACTTGCATACGGAGGTTGATATAGATAATTCAAATAAAAACTACAGCTTCGACTTCGCTCAGCTAGCTTACACCGATGGCTGAGCGGAGTCGAAGCCACCTCTGCAAATTATTTAAAACAACTATATTTTCAAATGAGGCTAAACTCATTTAAAGACATTAAAACTTACAAGGACCTTTCTGGTTATTGGGGCAAATTGTCTCCTCATCAGTTTTGGGCAATTTGGACTTATCAAACGCTACATCTGTGAGATTAATACCTGTTAACTTAGCGCCACTCAAGTTTGCACCATTGATTTGACTACCAGCTAAATTGGCTCCACGTAAATCTGTACCTGTGAGATCCGTGTAATTGAGCTTCGCATTAGAGAGATTAGCGCGTTTAAGGCTAGTAAAACTCAGGTTTAAACCCGATAAGTCTTGTGATGCTAAGTTACGCCCCTCGCGTGGCTCGTTAACAATTTGCCAAGCAAGGAGAACAGTGGCAGGAAACCTTGTTGCCTTTTCTGTTCCTTGAGCGCCAATTTTGGAGTCTTTTAAGTTAGCTCCTTCCATTTTGGCACTAGCAAAATTAGAACGGGTTAAGTCTGCCCCTGCGAGATCAACCAGATTCATTTGAGCGCTATTAAACTCTGCCCAAATAACACTAGCTCTAATTAATCTAGCGCGATTCAAGTTTGCCTTAGAGAAGTTAACGCCATCAAGATTTGCCTCTTGAAAATTTGCTCCAACTAAACTAGCATCCTGCATTTTGGCTCCAGTGAGGGTTGCCTTACTGAAATCAACATTATCTAGCTTAGCTCCCTTAAAGTCAGCATTTGTAAAGTCTTTACCACTAGCATCTTTGAAAATGCCCCAGCGTAAACCAATATCAAAAATGGGGCGATTCAGTAGGGCATAGAGCAAGAAAGCACCACCGATCGCACCTAACCCGATCGCAGGAATTTTGAGGTAGTCCTGCCATAGGGATTCGAGACTGACGCTAGGTATCTTTAACTTAGTCTGTTGTTTCGGCGATGCTGGCTGTGGCGCAGAGGGCGGTTCATAACCATAGGCTGCGTAGTTATCTTCGGTAAAGCGATTGAAGTCAACTTGATCTGGAGTTGCTGCCATCCGAGCTTGCGTGGCATCAAAACTGGAGACGGGCTTACGGCGATCGCGAGGGATCTCTCTAGTCTCGCTGATACCAGTCATCTCTGAACGGGGTGAAGCAAGGGGAGGAGTTCTACCCTTAGAGGGAAGTTGTGTGCCACTGATAGAAGTAATGCTATCTGATAAATCGCCACTATCTAGTAACCCTGACCAATCTGTATTATCGTCATGGATCTCTAGTCCTAGGTCATTAAAATCTGGCAAGCCTGTGTCTTTACGTTTAGGAAGATTAGAAGCATTTCTATCTCTACTTTGAGATGATTTTCCTACACTAGAACCTGCACTTATTCCTGATCTAGGAGGATTGCCAATGCTTGGTTCTGAATACGGCGAGCCTGTTGGCGATCGTAATACACCAGAAAGCACCGTATCTGCATCTAGCAGTTCTGACCACCCTTCATCAATTGGACTCACAGGCTTACGATCCCTACTTTGATCTGATGGGCGTTGATATCCCGCATTGGGAACAGATGGAGAGGGAGATGCGGGCTTTGCTTGAGCAGGATTGCGTTTTGGTGGCAATGGTGGCAAAAATGGTGGTGGTGGTGGTGTCGGTGGGTTACTAACAGATGGAAAAGTTATGTCTTGGTTAGTAGAGATCGATGGCACAGGTGCGATTGGTGGAGATGGTGGCGGTGGTGGCGGTGTAAGTCCAGTTGATATAGCAGCAGGCGCAAATCCAGAATCAAAATCATCGCCAGTTAGCTGTGTGTCTATACTGTCTAAATCAAAATCATCTAAAAAATCGCGATCGCTAGATTCCATATCAAAATTGTCAGGTGATGAGAAGTTTTGCGGTGGAGTGGGGAGATTAGTTCCGTGTGAAGTAAGTTGATCAATGGGACTTTCATTAGATGTATATCCATTCAGCAAGTCATTTGCTAAAGCTTCTTCATGGAGATCTACGGCTAAATCGTAATCATTATTGAGAAGTTCATTATTTAAGGCTTCTTCAAAGGGGTCGCTGACTTGATTAGGTGGGATTGAGTTTGTACTAACCGATGGTGGTGGAGATTCTATCTTAGATGGCTCAGGAACGGGAGGAGCTGAGACTAGTCGATTAGGTGTCAAGGTTGTGAAAATGTCTGTATTCGCACTGGTTGGTGGCATTTCTGGGAACACATCTTCATCAAAAGAGGCAAGATCAAAATTGTCATCAATCATACTATCGAGATCTTGGAACTCGCCAATACTCTCTTCAGGTGTACTAATACTTGGCTTTTCAGCAACATTTTTAGCTTCTACAGGCTTCACTACATAACTAGCAAAGTCATCGTCAAAATTGGAATCTGTAATTTGACCAGCAAAAGCCTCGCTAAACTTTTCCCATTCTGCGGCTGGATCTAGAGAAACTTCAGTTAGTGCAACTGATTGAAACTCTGTTACAGGTTGACTACTAGAGACATCAGATTGTTGTTCAATTTCCTCAAGTTCATTAAATTGATCTTGTTCTAAATCTTGTTCAAGATTGCCAAAATTATCAACATCTGGATAGGCTTGCTCGTCTTGAACAGATTCAAAATTACCAAGTGCAACCTCATCTATCACATCATCAATGGGGTTGTTATCAATTAAGTAGTTAGAGTCATCGGCGATCGCAAAATCATCTTCTAGACTCTCACCAAAATCAAAGCTATCATTAAGCCCCTCTTCTGTGAAATCTTCAGGCAAATTGTTGTCAGTGACATCAGCAAAATTATGATCTTGTTCACTTGCTAATGCTTCCAACGACTCTTCCGACAGAGCATTATGCTCATTCCACGCAATATCGTTGGCAATTTCTGCTTCTAGATCCGCGCTCCAAGCCAAGTCATCATCAATTACATCACTAACTATATCTTCATCATTGATTACCTCATCAATCACACCACTAACAGCGTCATCAACTACATCGCTAATGGCATCATTATCAATGGCATCATCAATCAGTGCCTCGGCTGATGCAAAATCAGAATCGCTAAATGTAGCAACGGAATCTACATCTGCATCTAAATTCCAATCATCATTACTGATGCCACCACTGATTTCAGCTTCTAGTTCATCGCTCCAAGATAAATCACTTATAGCAACATTTTCCGCATTATCCGTATCGCTAATTTCTCCTGCAAAATCTGCGATCGCAAATGGTTCTGCTGAAGGCGCGATCGCTAGATCGTCAAATGTCCCAAAAGCATTATCAATAGATGTAGCCGAGAGATCCTCTGGTGCAATATTAGCAGAGCTATCCCAAATAGCATCATCTAGCACATCTCCAGAACTAGCATTACTCTGTTCCCAATCACTTGAGAACACATTGTCTACTTCATTATCACTAATCTTGCTGGTATTAATTGATTCAGTATCTAAGTTAGGAACATCACTCCAAACCCCATCATTATCTGCACCCTGTAAATCTAAAGATTCAGGAATTAGCATCTCACTAAATCCATCCTCTAACGAGCTAGCAGCATTTTCTACTAATCCATTAAATTCTTCGTCAATTAATAAATTTTGGGGATCTTCGAGAACATCTTCAAATCCATCACTGGCAGAAGATTCAATAAATTGATTGTCTAGTGAATTATCTGCTAGTTTCAAATTATGATCGAAAGATTCAACATTAGAATCTATAAATAAATCGACTTCTTGTAAATTATCCTGTGCTAAATCTGCTGGTGCTAAATCATTGTTGAAAGTTTCTAAAGCAATCCCTTCTTGAGAGATTACTTCAGGTAATTGATCGGAAAGTAGATCTAGATTTTCGTCAATATATTCGTCATTACTAGCAATACCTGTAATTTGAGTAGGAATTTCAAAGTGATCCTCAATAATATTTAAATTAGACGATATGGGCTGATTGCTATAGGGACTTGCCGATTCTTCTAAAATTCCATCCCAATCATTATCTATAACGTTATCTGAACTTGGATTATCCTCAAAAAGATTAGATAATTCCAAGATCTTACCTTCAGTAACATCTATTTCATTCTGTAGCTCAGTGCCAGTGATGTCACTAGTTATGCTCTCTGCATTATCAAACCCAAAGGCATCCAACGAATCTAGCTCAGAAAAGTCAGCATCCCCCATAAATTCGAGACCATCTAAACCAAGATCATTATCAAGAATGCTGTCTAAACTATCATTACTTGTAAATATTTCAGGTACTATGTTCGATACAGGAGTATTTTGATCCAGAGAATTCGCAAAATCCTCCTCTGAACTATCCATTCTCGTTTTGAAATCACTAACAATTAACCAATCAATATCACTAACAGGATTATTATCTGGGCTAGTGTTTTGCTTACCTGCTGTCGTGTTTTTTTGATCAGAAGATCGCTCAATTGGCTCATCTAAACCGAGAGATCGCAGCCATTCTAAATCCGCTAGATCATCATCAAGATTTGGATTAGATGCTGACTTAGGAGCAGAATTTGATGATAAAGTTTGGGGCTGTTGTTCTTGCTTAGCTTGAGGAGATCCGCCAATTCGCGTACTAAGATCAGACATAATCATCCAATCAACATTAGCAGCATCAGCACTTGCTGATTGTTGATTGGGGCGTTTTTTATCTGGTTCATTAGCGCCCTGACCTTTTGGAGGGATATTTCTATTAGAAGCCATGAATCGATCCTCAGCATTATTTTCGGATTTGCACCGTTAGGCGCTTTTGTTTTTGCTTTAGCTCACAAGTTTTAGCCCACAAATTGCTAGCTATGCTTATTGCATCAAACTATAGCTTATCAACAACATTAATAGGATTTCAAGAAACTTAATATGTTTGGCTTATCAAATTAGTTTCAGCTTCTTGATAGATTAAGTATCACAGGAGCAGCGATTAGTACAGGAATTTTTGAATAAGGAATTTTACAACACAAAAGGAAAAATAAGAACATGAGACAACAATTAAATTAACGTTCTTTGATGAGTTATATCTATGGTTACCCGTATCATGACCAATCAAAACCCAAATAGTGTAAGGCGGTGAGAAGCGTCGCCTTACACTATTTGGGTTTTATGTCCTAACAAGAATGATGGCTGCCATAACACAGGTTTGGGATAAATTAAAACAGGCTTTGAGAGCGCTTTTCTACACAAATCCTCTCTCAAAAAAAGCATTACAAGCATTTTGGCTTGCAAAATTTGCCAACTTACGCCGAACTGACGTTAATTTAACGCGAGTTCGGGATAATTTGAAACTGTCTTTGAGAGAGGGTTTGCTACGCAAACCCTCTCTCAAAGACGAAAAGTAAAAGCCTTGCTATACAAGGCTTTTACTTTTCGTCTTTGAAAATTTTTCAACTTAACCAGAGCTGACGTTAATTTAACGTGAGTTCGATAACGCCATTTGCGCCGCGCTTCGCGCCGCGCAAATGGCGGAAAATGGTAAAAATCGCTTAGCGATTTTTACCATTTTCCGCCTTCGTAGAACTGACGTTAAGTTAAGTGCAAAATGCTGGAACCCGAATTGACGTTAGTTTAGTTCTGCATGAATGGGGATAATTGTCGCACCGTTACCCTGTAACAAGAGAATTGACATGTCTATCAGAGCTATTTTCTGAAGCTATAAATACTGCGCCCAGATATCAACTACTTCTTGAGAGCCGTACCATTTGCCCGATCGCGGTGAATGATAGACCCCATCGATCGCCATATTCTTAGCTCCATCCAAATAAGCCGCTTCAATGGGAATTATTCCATCACCCCATGCATCACCTTGCCCAATGGTGAGTTCATAACTACTATAGGCAAGCCATTTTTTGGGTGTGGATTTTGCCCCCTGTATCGCATTTCCCGCTACACAGATATATTCAATATCGTCATAAAAAGCATCGGGGTAATTATCATTGACAAAGCCTAAATTTGGCAGTGACCAAGGTTCAAGGCTACGTTGTGGGGTTCCTAGGCAAACTAGTTTGGCAACTTTAGAGCGTGCATTCCAAACTTTGTCGTAATAGGGGCGATCGCCTAGATAAATCCGTGAGAGCCAGCCCCCTGCGGAATGAGCAATGATATTGACTTTCGATACGCCAGTTTTAGCTAATTCTTGATTTACGGTTTGGTCAAGTTTTTCTAAGATCGGTGCAATTGATCGCCCGCCCACTGTCGGAACCCAGTCCCACCATTTCAAGGGTACGACTGTAGCCGCTAAATTTTTCTTTTCTAATTTCTTGGCGATCGGCATGTAATCGGATGCGCCCGCAAGATATCCCGCCAGAATAATATTGGTAGTAGTCATATAAATTCCAGAATGTATACCCGAATATATAAAAAGTGTTTTGCACTTTTTATATATTACTTTTCGTCAGGGCGTTGACTCAGGCAACTACCACCACGAGCCGCATTGCGAAAGGTCTGCACAACTTCGACAGTATTCACATGACCACAATAGGGGCAATAAACCTGTTCCCCAGTTTGCGGCTCGATGTCGGCACGGCTCCACCATTTACGACAGAGATCGCAATGAAAGTGATACAGAAATTCAAGGGAAACTTTCATAGGCTTGAGCGTAATGATTGCCGAAATTTCTTCAAAGCTTCAAGAGGGATGCACTTAGAATACAGTGCTGTAATGTTGCTATGCCCATGTAATTAAGGACTGCTTAATTCTAATTTTCCGCCATTTGCGCCGCGCAAATGGCATTATCGAACTCACGTTAATTTCAGGTGGGGGGTGGTTTACAGCATTTTGATATCCCAACTAATTAAATAAAGATACTTTGTATCTTTATTAATTCAAGGATTCTCGATAAGCGGCGTATACGCCCTTGACGTTGTACCAATTTAAGAAAATTCTAGCGACTTCGAGGGCGAGTTGGGGCTTGCCTTGATTGATCAGCCATTGCAGTAATGGACGTAGCGATCGCTCATTGAGCAAACCGCCAAGCGACAATACGCCCCATAACACCACATGAATCCATGTCATCTGGATCATCATCTTCACTTCCCATGTGGGATGCTTTTGATAAAACACCACACCCATGCGTCCACGCTGTGCTTCGACATCAACAAGTCGCGGTAATTGCTCAATCGTAAAGGCAGGATGCCAATGATAGCCAACAGCATCGGGGCATTTAATCAGTTTCAAACCTAAATTTTTTAGGCGTACACCTAGTTCTAAATCTTCCCATCCGTATTGACGGAAACTAGTATCAAACTTTCCTGCTTCGATAAGCCAATGCTTGGCGATCGCCACATTCCCTGTCGCAAAAAAAGCATTAGATAGATCGGTAATCTTGATTGGCTCAGAGGTTGGATTTTCAAAATTGCTAGTATTAATCACCCGCCCATAGGTAAAGGCGCGATCGCTACCTGCTAGAGCTTTGGCATGGGATGATAAAAATACAGGTGTAACGACGAGATCGCTATCGATAAATACAATCGTGTCGCCTTGGGCTACATCTATTCCCGTATTTCTCGCGATCGCCGCGCCCTCATGATTTTGCTGAAACAAGCGCACATGGGGAAAATCGGTAACATGGTTCTGCAAAAATTCTACCGTGCCATCGGTAGAGCCATCATCAACGACCACAATTTCGTAAGGCTCGGCAAAATCTTGCGCTTCCATGGCTTGCAAACACTTTTGCAAGATCGGTAAGCGATTATAAGTTGGAATAATAATTGACCACATATTGACTAGTATATCGCGGTTGTTAATCCTAAATGGTTTGAGAGAGTGCATCCCATTTAAATAAAAAAGGGGCGCTTAGCGCCCCCTTTTTTATTTTTTAATTTCGTGATTGTTGCCAAGATTGCCAGAGTGTCAAACCACCGACATAGCCATAGCTCAACGCATACAGCACCATAAATGGCAGAGTCATGTATAGCCCCTTATGTAGCGCGATTACACAGGCGATCGCACTATAAGCACATAATCCCAGTTCGATCCATGCAGTTGCATCAAGGGGGATCTTGTAAGCCTTATTTTCCCAGCGATCGCTCTTGTGTTTAATATCAAACTTAGGAGTGCGGCGGAAATTTGCACCCGTATTCGACAAACCTGCAAATACAGCTCGGCTATTGCTCCAAGAAATGCCAGTACCCAAAATCGCTAAGAGGAAAATCCGACCAATACGGCGATACCAAGATTTTGGGTATAGATCCTTTTGAGCATGGAAGTATAAGAATGGGGGACCAAAGGTTGCTGGCAACATAAAGATTGACCAAGCACTCTCAATTGAAATCCTCAAAGAGACTGTCTCTGGCGTAGTCATCAACATCAGAGGGATCGAGATCAAAATTAAGATCAACATCAAGGGATGCGCTGAGTATCCCGTTAAATGCATCGTCGCTTGGAATTTCACCACAGGACTAAGATCAGCTTTCCAGATTTGACCTATTAATTTTTTGGCGCATTGGATACTGCCCTTAGCCCAACGAAATTGCTGCAACTTGAAGGCTAGCATCGCCACAGGCAATTCCGCAGGAGCAACAATATTGTTGTCGTAAACGACTTTCCATCCCTTGAGTTGAGCACGATAGCTCAAGTCCATATCTTCGGCGAGGGTATCAGCGTGCCAACCACCCGCATCAATAATCGCTTGGCGGTTCCAAATACCCGCAGTACCGTTGAAATTTAAGAAATAATCGTTATTGCAACGCGCCTGTTGTTCGATCGCAAAGTGACCATCAATGCCCGTTGATTGCAACTTTGTCAGCAATGAATACTCAGAGTTGACATGGCCCCAACGGGTTTGTACAACGGCAACCTTTGCATCAGGATTATTCACATAATGACGGATTGTATCCTTGAGCCAATTTGTGGATGGGATAAAATCTGCATCAAAAATTGCAATGTAATTTCCCTGAACCAAAGGCATCGCATCTTGTAAAGCACCAGCCTTAAAGCCAGAACGGTTGACACGATGGATATATTCGATCCAAAAGCCTTTATTTTGATACTCTTGGACAGTTTCACTAAGAAGGGCTTGAGTGTCGTCAGTGGAGTCATCCAGTACTTGAATTTGCATCCGATCGCGTGGATAGTCCAGCTTGCAAACTGCATCTACTAATCGGCGCGAAACATAGCGCTCATTAAAAATTGGTAGCTGTACTGTGACAACAGGCAAGGCTTCTGTCGCAACTGCATAATGCTCAGAGGGATCAACTGCCAACAGATAGTTGGAAAAGTTGTTGGCAAAGCTTTTGTCGAGGCGAAATTGATCAAAGTTATCGAAATTATCGAAGTTATTGACAGCGATCGCCCCTGAACTTGATGACGGCGACGCTGTAACTTGGGCTGTTTGGTATTCTCTGGCAGGGCTGAGCTTCGGCAAAACAAGCTGTTTCCGCAGAGAACGTCTAGGCTTATGGACAGCAGTGAGCCAATAAGCATTTAGCCCATAAAGTAGTAGCCACACTGCTGCCACAGTGTTCAGGACGGCTAGGATCGCTATTAGTATCAGAATGACTCTTGACTCCTTCTTACCACACGAAGCACCAATCTTAAGGATTGATTAAACAAATTAAAGTAGCACACTAAGAAATATTACGATGCTTACTCTATATTTGTAGAAAAATTTACGATTTGGCGCTAAGTATTTATACACCTACCTAAGAATCTTAATAAATAGTTTGGGAATTTACCAAATATCTGAAGAGAGAAAAATAGAAAATGAAGCTTTACGCTATTTTTTAGTTTTTCAAGTAACACTCTTGCGGATAACAAATGTCCCGCTCAAGCTATCTAGCTTCGACTCCGCTCAGCTAAGCATTAGCTGGGTGTAGTCGAAGCCATAGGTAATTTAACGTGAGTTCGGGATAATTTGAAATGGTCTTTGAGAGAGGGTTTGCGACGCAAACCCTCTCTCAAAGACCAAAAGTAAAACCCTTGCGTAGCAAGGGTTTTACTTTTGGTCTTTTAAAATTTGCCAGCTTAACCCGAACTGACGTTAATTTAATAATTCATCGCAAATCCCTAAAGTCAGTTCAGGTTAATCTGGTAAATCAAAAAGCAAAAGCCTTGCTAAGTAAAGCTTTTGCTTTTTGAGAAAGGGTTTGCGTAGCAAACCCTTTCTCAAAAACTGTTTCAAATTATCCCGAACTCGCGTTAATTTTCTAGCTTTGACATCTCTTGGATAGCGATCGCGGCGGCTTCCTGCTGGGCGGCTTTAATACTTTTACCCTGTCCCTTGCCCCAACAGCGTTCATCAAACCATACTTCCACAGAAAACAAATTACTGCCTTCTAATGGCACATTGCGATATTCAGGCAAGCGTTTCCAACGTCCCTGCGTTAACTCCTGTAACGCAACTTTGTAATTACCCAATGCAGGAATAGCGAGTAATGCTTCCGAAAATCTCTGCATATGAGGATCAAGCCATTTACGAATAAAGGCTAAATCTTGGGTATTGATATATAGCGATGCCATTAAAGCTTCAAGGGCATCCGCAAGCAGCGATCGCAAAGCCTGAGAATCATTCCTTGCTGCATTAGACACTACGACATACTTTTGTAATTCATAGCTACTGGCGATTTCGGCTAAAGTCTTGTCACTGACTAGATGCGATCGCAAAGCTGCTAAATCCCCTACAGAGCGATCGCCATAGCGTTCTTGCAAAAATAAACTCACCGATAGACGCAAGACACTATCACCGACAAATTCCAATTGATCGTTGTTATAGGCAGTCGAAAAGCTGGGATGTACCAAAGCGCGATCAATTAATAACCAATCAAAACCATGAGGTTTGACCTGTTCTAATTTTGCCTGCTCTAACCCCATTTGTGCTAATAAACGGACTAATTCCCTTTGGCGGCGTGGATCAATGGTGGATGACATGAGCTTTGCAGATACAATTACAGCAACTTTATCAACATGATCGTAGTTCATCGTAACCATGACTAAAAGGTTTTTCTCCACACTTTGTCTGGCTTTACTCGCTACCGTAACCACGATTTGGATCGTAGCTTGTCAGCCTAATACCGCGCCAACAACCAATAGCACCAGTCCAACTAGTGCGGCAACCTCCACAGCCACAACCACAAGCTCAGGGGGAGGAGGCGTAAAAGATACACTGCGCCTAGGTGCATTGCTCCCGATTACAGGAGATCTCTCTTCAATTGGCGCACCAATGATCAAATCAATTGATTTTTTAGTAGAAACGGTCAATAAATGTGGTGGTGTCCTTGGTAAGCCAATCACTTATATAAAGGAAGATGATCGCACTGATCCTCCAGCAGGTGCAGAGGCAATGACCAAACTCGTAAAAGTAGATAATGTTGGTGCAGTAGTTGGATCATTTGCTAGTAGCGTCTCAACGGCAGCTCTAGCAATTTCCGTACCGAATAAAGTCCTTCAAATCTCCCCAGGCAGCACCAGCCCAGTATTTACCGAACGGGCTAAAAAAGGTGAATTTAATGGCTATTGGTATCGAACTGCCCCACCTGATACTTATCAAGCCCTAGCCCTAGCCAACCTTGCTTACAAAAAAGGCGCACGCAAAGTCGCTACCCTTGTGATTAACAATGACTATGGCGTAGGTTTTGAGAAATCCTTCGTGGCAGCCTTTGAAAAGCTCGGTGGCACAATCGTGAACAAAAATAAACCCACTCGCTACGATCCCAAGGCAACCACCTTTGAGGCGGAAGCGAAGGGTGCATTTGGCAGCAAACCCGATGCAGTTGCTGCAATTCTCTATCCTGATTCTGGCGGTGCAGTAATTAAGGCAGCCTTTGAGCAAGGTTTAACTAAAGATGTCAAAATCCTGTTGACAGATGGTGTAAAAACTGAAGACTTTCCTAAACTCATTGGCAATACCCCTGAAGGCAAACTCATCCTCGCAGGCGCAATTGGTACTGTTCCCGGAGCCGATGGTAAGTCCCTTGACACCTTTACTAAAGCCTTCAAAGAAAAGACTGGTCAAGATCTTGGCGCATTTGTGCCCCATTCCTATGATGCGGCGGCACTGATTGCGATCGCTGCCGAGGCTGCTAAAGATGGTACTGGTGAAGGGATCAAGAGCAAAATCCGTGAAGTGGCTAATGCTCCCGGACAAGAAGTCAGTGATGTTTGCGAAGCTATCAAACTAGTTAAAGACGGCAAAGACATTGACTATCAAGGCGCAAGTGGCAATGTCGATCTCGATGAATATGGCGATGTCAAAGGTAGTTATGACGTATGGGAAGTACAACCCGACGGCAAAATTAAAGTAATTGATCGCGTTTCCCCTTAATTAATTGTTTAACCCGCTTTAAGCGGGTTAAACAATTAATTAACTAAAATCTGCTACTCTTTGTTGTAAAAATTTAGGCATACCTCATATAGAGACTAGATATTTATGGCGATCGAACTCAAAGCTGCTCCTCCGCAAGAAGTTTCCATCTACATGCCCTATTACCGAGAGCCAAATAAGCGCCAAGCTCTCCCCTATGCGATTTCTTTATATAAGCAAGGTGAAATCACAGGTGAACGTCATGTTGAAGGTAGTCCCGCAATTTCTTTTATGGCAGTGTGGCGTGTGGCAAATTTACCCGCAGACATCACACTATGTCGAGTCACCTTTGAAGGTGATGCTGACATGAGCTATGAAATGACCTTAGAAAATACAGAATTTGTTGGCTATTTAATTGATGTTGTTTCTAGTATTCGAGACAAAGGCTATGTTGATTTCCCCCAAGTCTTTTATAGTAAGCTGTTTAGAATTAAATTAGCTGGTGCTGATGGCTAATTTGTGGGGCAATTAAGTTTTGCCAATTTTTAAATAAATGGCAGATCAAAAAATATCAATTAATGTATAATCCTAAGCTCAAATCTTGCCAAAAAAAACAAAGTCAGCTACAGTCCTGATGCAGCTTTTCCAAAGGCAGAAGAACAGTCAATTTTAAGGGGACTACATTGTGACATATGCCGCCCAACGCCTTGAGCAACCTGAGCGCCAGTCTGAAACTGTCGCTAAAAAGGTCGATCCGATGATTGTCAGAGCCGCTAAACAAATTTATCGCTATTATGCTGATTCCTATGCTGCACAACTGCCGCGACCTATGGGAATTGCCATTAACCGCATAGACATGAGTGGCAAACTCATTTACTCACAATTAATTTTGCTACCACAGGAAAGTTTTGTGCCGATAGAATTAATTGAGCTATCTGATTATCATTAAAAATTACTTAAAGATTACTTAAATCCACCCAATTATATTTAATTGATAGAAAATTAATTTATAAGTTTTTGATTGTGAGTTGTATTGTGAGCAATTGCACTACTAGGCGATTAAAGGAAAATTAAATCTATTGCTTAGTCTATTTAACTGGCTTAAGCTTTAGATATCTTCACAAAGTATATATCGGTTATCAACTATGACATATGCCAATTCTTCCGTAACAGTTACAGCAACTGCATCAGTACGTTTTCAAGACAAGCTTAAGGAATCTAAAAATTTTGGCGATGCCTTAGTGGAAGTTTTCTCAGATTTGGTGGCATTAGAAATTGTGACTTGGGTCGCCCATGAAGGAGATACCACCCATAAACCTGGGAATCGTTTAAAAACAACGATTAATCTGATTGATGGTGACATCGAAAATGAAATTGGTGCAGATTTTTTACAGGGTTCTCCCTATGCTGAGCTGCGAGGATTTCATGAAATCCAAGTTGAGAAGGGCGCTGAGACGATCGCTAATAATCTAAAAACTTTAGTAGATATCGGTCAGAAGGTGACGGGACTATTATCAGGTGAAAATGAGTCTGAAAATTCTAACAGTTTGAGTAGCGATCGTTTACCCAGTTATGTCTAGTTTGGCGCATAGGAGCGCTTAGGAATCTGTATGCAAGTTGATAGGGCGACAAGGAATTCAAGGAATGCCGAAGATGCTGCGAATCAGATCAAGTCTAGGCGTGACAAGCCGATTAATAAGTCAGCATCGGATTTAACTGTTAATAAAGACAATAAATCTGCATCATCTAAAGACGCTGAGGGACAAAGTACATCCCTTAAAAACTTTCGCGAAACATTAAAGGATGTTCTGGAGGAAATCACTTCTCTAGAAGTCAATACAATGATTGTTGGTAAGATCCCAATAACTAAGTTTGATGCGAAAGATTTTTATCGAGAACTCAGTAACAATATCAAGTACAAAACAGAAGCGGGGCTGCAAGATGTTAAGGAGTCTCTGCTGGAGCGTAGTTCCCAACTAAAGCAAAAGGGATTTGCGTTACCACAACAAACATCAACCCCCTTGCTCCCAAAAGAAGCGTCCATGATAGATGAGTATCGTACCGAGTTAACTCGCTATAATGAAGATTTAGAGGTTTATAAAGAGGCTGAACGGATTTTTCATGATCGCCAAAATACTGTAGATCCCAAAGAAAAAGCAAAATTTGACTTAGAGCAAGATTGTTACTCTGAGCTAGCAAGACAGTTAATGAAGTTGGATATCAAAACAGATCCCAATGGTGAAGTGATTGTTGATGCGCCAATGATTCGCTATTTCAGGAAATTATGGGAACTTGAGCAATCGATATTAAATGGCGATCGCATTTATGCCCAGACTAGGTTTGCTCTTGATGGAGATTTGACTAATCGCTTTGTTGATGATTTGTTCATGCCCAGTAAAAGCAAAATCGATCCCAAGATGACCCAGCTTGTTTTTGATCTGCATCGCCAAGGTGTAGAAAATGCTCAAAAACAATGGTCAGGCTTGATTGAAACCTGCGTAAACCTAGTAAAAAGTTTGATGCCATTTCGATCCAAATAGGATGGAAATGGCTTTAAACTCTCAATTCTCAAAAAACCTATCGATCCAAATAGAATGTAGCGTGCAAAGATCGCTAATTCTAAAAATCCTATATAGCAATGTGGAGTTACGGTGGCTGCGCCTGAGTGGTTAGCTATTGTCGAAGAAGAAATTATTGTGCGTCTTAACCCAAAAGTTTTGGCTCAAATTGAGGAGGATACTTCAGGGTTTAGCGATCGCCATAATCGTCATGGAGACATTATCTATAAGTTTAATAGTCAGGAATTATTGCAAGTCTTAGCGTCGAGCGTGGGTATTACTCCCTCAAGTCAGGGTGCAATTACTATTTGGACTTATTACAATGATCTAGCTGATAAGCCTAGAAATTTAGCTAAGACTCAATTATCAGAGACAAAGCAATCACCAATACTACGGACGTTAATGAATGTTGATGGCGATCTCAGCCAAAAGATTTGTCAAGATATTTTGCAGCATCCCCTTGGCGATCGCATTTTAAAAGCCCATAGTTTTATCGTTGGACAAATTTCTCGCCAATTGATTACTGCGATTGAGGATTACGTCGAGGCAAAATTGCGCCCATTTGCGATCGCCACTATTTCTATGGTGACTGTTTTGACATGGTGTGAGCCATTGCGCCAGCATTTCCAATTATCAAATACTTTTATCGGTAATTGTTGGGGCATTATTATTGCAGCTCCAATGATAATGTTAATCATTTGGTGGCTAATCTCTAAGTTGCCATTTCAATTGCCTGATTTGCCAAAGTCGTTGTCAGATATCGGTAAGTGGTTAGTTTCGATTTTAGAAAGCCGCTTTCTCCAAATTGTGGCGGTCGTGATTATTAGCATTTTAATTTCGAGTTGGCTAGCTGTTAATTTTGCTTTACCAGCCAAATCACCATTAAAGTACAGCATAGATAGCATTCAAAATTTCGCCGAACCATATCTACCGATTGCGATCATCAGTTTACGCAAACTGATCGTGAGTGTCCTTGGCAAAGTCTTCTTTCGTTACTCTTTCTTCGTAAAATTGATTTTTGGGCGTTTCATTAAATAATGATGTAATGGAGATCTACATCAGTCTCTATTACATCCCCCCAAGACGATGAAACAAATTGAGATTTGGCGATTACAAGCTGCGGCAACCCTTGCTTTTCTTGTTCCGAAAATAGCAGGTAATGCTCCTACTGCGAATGATGGTTTAGTAGATGATCTGATAAGAGCACTGAATAATTTACCTACTCGTCCTGAGATGCGACAGCCCTATGCAGGTATTTTCCCTGCAGCAGATCTCCCAACTTGGCGTAATCGTGCTGCCTTGACCCTCCAAACTTTAGTACCCCAAATTCAGAATATTGAAGGTAGCGTCTATGATGGTGCGATCGATGACTTAATTCGCTTTATTCGTCAATTACCACCACGCCCCACAGGTCGCGCTCCCTATGCAGGGCTATTTGCACCTGCCGATCTTGCGACATGGCGCAAGCAAGCATCCCAAACGTTAGTTGTAGCGATCGCCAAGATGAACACTCCCAAGTACACCGATGCTGATAGCAAAATTGATGACTTGGTGCGCGCTATGAGCGGATTGCCCCTGCGTCCTATCCTTCGCAAACCCTATGAAGGGCTTTATCCCGCCCCCAATCTTGTCGCATCCCGTCAATTAGTTGCCAAGCGTTTACAACAATTAATTGATGTTTTGAAGGATGATTTCAATCCCAAAGATGTACTAGTCGATAGTACGATTCGAATCTTAAATAATTTGCCCCCTCGTGCTGCTGATCAAGAGCCATATTCAGGTTTATACCCTAAAGCTGAAGTTAATGCCCCTGTAATTACCCAAGAACAATTAAGGAGGATCGCTCCCTATTCAAATCCCAATCGTCTTAACCAATTGCTCCCTAACTTGAATACAACCATGCAGCGCTACGACATTACTACACCATTACGCAAGTCGCATTTTATTGCCCAGATCGCCCATGAGAGTGATGCTTTTAACACCAATGAAGAATATGCCTCTGGTGCAGACTATGAAGGACGCAGAGATCTAGGTAATACCAAAGCAGGCGATGGGGTGAGGTTTAAAGGTCGTGGTTTAATCCAAGTGACGGGGCGTTCTAACTATGCTGCGTGCGGTCAAGCCCTTGGTGTGGACTTAATCAATAATCCTCAACGTTTAGCCGATTTTGACCTCGCTTGCCTCAGTGCAGGTTGGTATTGGGATACGCGATCGCTCAATGACTATGCTGACAAAGATGATGTCATCCTAATTACCCGCATTATTAATGGTGGACTTAATGGTCTAGATGATCGCCAATCCTATCTTGCTAGAGCTAAGCAAGTATTCGGAGCTTAGGACTTTTGTAGAATAAACTAACTAACTGTGCACAGGTTTCTGAGAGGGCAAATCTATGACTCTGCAACCTTTAATCGCTGAATCAGCGATTGGGTATTGATCAGACGATGTTTAACCTTAATGGTAATCTCGGACTCTGTGGCGCACATCGCACAGGCAAAACCACATTAGCGATCGCCCTAGCTGATCGCCTCAATATTCCCTTTGTCCGCACCACCACTAGCCAAGTTTTTGCCAATCTAGGTTTAGATCCTGCGGAGCCAATGGATTTTAAAACGCGGCTATTTGTGCAAAATCATGTCCTAGATGCTGCTGAACAAATTTGGCAAAATTCTGTCACACCTTTTATTAGCGATCGCACCCCCATCGATATGATCGCCTATACCCTCGGTGATATCCAAGGCAAAACCGCGGTGGATTTTGACTTACTCAACCAATATATAGGTCGCTGTTTTGCCAGTACTAACCAATTTTTTCAAAATCTAGCAATCATTCAACCCGGAATCCCCCTTGTCTACGAAGAAGGCAAAGCAGCGCTAAATGCTGCCTATATTGAGCATATTAATGTGTTGGTAATTGGGTTATGTAGCGATCGCCGCCTCACTGCCAATGTATTTTGTAACGATAGAGAAGCGATCGAGCTCGAAATGAGAATACTTAATATTTGGGATCGCTTCAAATGACGAAAAAATGGGTAAATTAATCTGTAGGACAAGGGGTCAAAGTTCGTCGCAGGTATGGGAAAGTGGCATTCAATACATTGGAATATATCTTTAGTTTATGGCTTCGCGATCGCCAATTCCGCAAAGCTAAAAATCCCAGTGCATTGGGATTTACATTAATTGAGCTACTAGTGGTAATCATTATTATCGGTATTTTGGCTGCGATCGCCCTGCCATCATTTCTCAATCAAGCCAACAAAGCTAGATTTGCTGAAGCGAAAGCGTATATTGGTACGATGAGCCGCCTGCAACAAGCTTACTATCTAGAAAGAAAGACATTTGCAGGCAGTATAAGTCAACTGAGTTTAGGAGCCAATACATCATCATCTAATTTCACCTATTCGGTGATCACAGGTGATGTAAGCGGAAATACTAGTCCAGCCCAATTGGATCAAATTGTAACCAATGTTGCAACGCCTTTATCTCCCAACTTAAATTCTTTTCTTGGTGTTGTTGGCATCCCAGGGGTAGTGAGGATAGATACAGTTTTTTGTATATCCAATTCTCCAAGCATTAGCCCAGCCCCTGGATCAATGGATATTCCTAATCAAACTATGCTTTGCCCTACTGTAGGTTTTACAGCTCAGTAGTAGACGATTGAGAAACTCAAAAAATATTTTTCCTATGAGTGATAGCATCCAGTTTTTTTGTGGGTAAGTTATTTTCACAACCAAACAGTTAACGTTCTTGACATACACGGGATAAAGAATTATGAAATCTGAATTCAAGACCAAGCTCATTCAACACATCCTCAACAAGAAGAATAGTGAAAAAGGTTTCACTCTGATCGAACTTCTCGTTGTTATCATCATCATCGGTATTCTTGCAGCGATCGCACTTCCTTCCTTCCTTAACCAAGCATCTAAAGCCCGTCAGTCAGAAGCAAAGACCTATGTTGGTTCCATGAATCGTACCCAACAAGCTTACTTCCTAGAGAAGCAGCAGTTTGCTCCTAGCTTAGCAACCCTAGCTGTTGGTATTGCTCAATCTACTACTAATTACACTTACTACACAGGTACTGATGCAGCAAACGCGGCAATTGTCAAAGCCTCCACAGGAGTCAATAGTTGGGCAACTCCAGGCGCTGCATCTTCACCACTGAAGGCTTATCTTGGAGGTGTGAGCATTTCTACACCTACAGGTTCCAACGAAGCTACAACTTTGGCGACCTTGTGCGAAGCAAACCTAGCTCCCGTCAATGGTGGCAACAGCCTAGTTAATAGTACTTCTTTAGCTGCTAATACCGTCGTGTTTAGTGCTAGTGCTGCTCCAACTTGTCCTACACCAGCTAGCGGTGGTACTGGCTTTACTGCTGTTCAGTAATAATTTACTTGATATCCAAAAATCCAACTGCCATTCATTAAAAACAGCAAGGTTCACAAGCGAGCCTTGCTGTTTTTAATTATTTCTACTATAGCAATCCTAAATCATTGATAGCTTTTTGGATTTGTGGAAGCACACCAAAAAGGGGGCATGATTCCACAAATCATTTAGGATTGCTATATCAACTTATTAAAGTATTGATTAATCCTATTATATAGATATATCTATATAATAGGATTAGAATTCTTCTTAGCATTGACTTTATATCAAAGACTTGCCTCTTTCTTGTCTATAGTTTCTGTAACTACTTACTAAATCATTTGAGATGATATACTTATGTCTAATATTGATTTATCTCAACAAGCTTATCAATATTTAGTTGATAGAGAATATAATCAAGCCTCAGTTCTTTATGAAGAATTAATTAGTGTCGATCCAACTAATAGAATCAATTATTGGTATTTAGGGCTATCTTTATTACTTAGAGGGCAAGAACTAGAAGCTCAGTTAACATGGGGAATGGTAACTGCTGATGCTGATGCTGATGAGATTGAGCCTTTATCAAAAGAACTTTGCTATATTCTTGCTCAAGAAGCTAGAAGGCAAGAGCAGCTCAAGGAATATACAACAGCATGGTTAATTCGCAAGTATATTCTAGAGATTAACCCTCAAGATTTTGATAATTTAGTTGACATTATTTATTTAGAACTTAATCTTAATACTTTTAACAAAGATTCTTTAGATACCTTAGGTATTATTGAACTATTACAACAAGAACCGAATTCTGCAATTAAAGAATCATCAGTTTTACAACTTGTTCAAAATATCCTCAATTCTAATTTAGAATATACCCTTGTTTTGAACGTTGTATACAGTTGTATTCCCCATATCAAGCACAACCCTACTGGCTATATCAACTTATTGCTGCCCATAGCAGGTAAACTAAGTGAAAATAGTCAACCAGTAGCACAGGAAATTCTAGAGACATGCTTAGAACTCGATCCTAGCAATATGACGACTTTAAGCTATTTAGTAGATGCATATATTTATAGAAGGCAATATTCTAAAGCGATCGATCTTATTAATGCTTATACCAATAAAGTAAATAAACTGTCACAAACGGTGACAATCTACTTTTTACTTGTTTTAAGCTGGATGAGTTCAGGGACTGGCTGGAACGAATCAGAAACAGCTTTTCATCACTATGCATCATATTTACTGGAACTAGCTCAACAAGATCCAAATTCTATTACCATACATCTCTGTATAGGTAGATGTTTTGCTGCATATCTACAAGATACTCCTAGGGATAACCGTAAAATTCAAAATCAGCTTTTTGAATTATGTCAAATTAATATTCAGCGAGAGAATCCAACGTTAGTACATGTTCATTCAAGAAGTTCTAGCTTAAAAAGAATTGGATATTTATCTACTAGCCTGCGAAGTCATTCAGTTGGATGGCTATCAAGATGGCTCTTTCAATATCACGATCACAATAAATTTCAAATTCATGGCTATTTCCCCAGATACTATAAAGGAGATCAACAACAACTCTGGTTTGACAGCCATGTTGATAAATCTTATAGAGCTGGTCTAGATTGTGTAGGTACAATAACTGATTTTGCAGAACAGATATATAAAGATGAGATTGACATATTAGTAGATCTTGACAGTTTGACTTCTGCTACTTGCTGTGAAATTGTTGCACTCAAGCCAGCCCCCATTCAGTTAACTTGGTTAGGCTTGGATGCTTCAGGAATACCTGCAATTGACTATTTCATTGCGGATAATTATGTTCTACCCGAAGATGCTCAAGAATATTATTCTGAGAAGATATGGCGACTACCCAATTCTTACATTGCTGTAGATGGTTTTGAGATAGGTGTGCCAACATTACAACGCCATCACTTAAATATTCCCAATGATGCCATAATTTTTCTGGCTGGACAGAAAGGTTATAAACGTCATCCTGGCACTATAGCTCTTCAAATGAAAATCATTCAAGCAGTACCAAATAGTTACTTTTTAATTAAAGGTATAGCTGATCAGCAAAGTACGCAAGAATTATTTCTGGAAATTGCAGAAAAAGAAGGCGTAGCTGGAGATAGATTAAGATTTCTAGACATGTACGGAACTGAAGTAGAACATAGAGCTAATTTAGCGATCGCCGACGTTATTCTAGATACATATCCCTATAATGGAGCTACCACAACTATGGAAACTCTTTGGATGTGTATTCCTTTAGTTACTAGAGTTGGAGAACAATTTGCTGCTCGTAACAGTTACACAATGATGGTTAACGCGGGCTTGACTGAAGGAATTGCATGGAACGATCAAGAGTATGTAGAGTGGGGAATAAGACTGGGTACTGATGAAACTCTCCGTCAGCAGGTATTTTGGAAATTAAAGGAATCACGTAAAACGTCCCCTTTATGGAATGCCAAGCAGTTTACTAGAAATATGGAATCTGCTTATGAACAAATGTGGCAAATCTATACACAATAAATAGAAAAAACATGTAAGAAATGGGTGGCGCGAAGCGCCGCCCATTTCTTACAATAAATACTTTCCTTTTTATGACTAACCGAAATATTATTGACAATATTGATACTAGGCTACATTTTAATTTGAGCGATAATCCTGTTTGCTCAGAGATAAACATTGTAACTACAGGATTATGACTAAGGCTCTATCGGAAATTGCTCGAGAAAAAGGGATTCGTTACTTTCTCATTTCCTTCACTGACCTGTTTGGCGTGCAACGCGCTAAATTAGTGCCAACCGCAGCGATCGACTCGATGGAAGCCAATGGTGCAGGATTTGCAGGATTCGCCACATGGCTCGACATGACACCCGCTGATCCCGATCTCTTCGCCATTCCCGATCGCAATAGTCTTTTTCCCTTACCTTGGCAACCTGAAATTGGCTGGATGCCCGCCGACCTCTACATGAATGGCGAACCCGTCAAACAAGCCCCACGCTATGTTCTCAAACAAGCCCTGAAACAAGCGGAAGCCCTCGGCTATCGCGTCAAAACAGGTGTGGAATGCGAATATTTTCTACTCTCTGCCGATGGTACAGATATTTCCGATTTAAGCGATCGCGCTAGCAAGCCTTGCTACGACCAACAAGCCCTGATGCGGCGCTTCGATATTATTGCGGAAATCTGCGATGCGATGTTAGCAATGGGTTGGGGAGCCTATCAGAACGATCATGAAGATGCGAATGGTCAATTCGAGATGAACTGGACTTATGCCGATGCCTTAGTCACTGCCGATCGCCACGCCTTTTTTAAATATATGGTCAAAGCGATCGCCGAAAAGTACGGCTTCCGCGCCACCTTTATGCCCAAACCATTTCCTCATCTAACGGGCAACGGCTGTCATACCCATCTTTCTATTTGGGATTTAGAGGGAAATACGAATCTCTTTGATGATGCAAAAGGAGAACTCGGTCTATCGAGCTTAGCCTATCAATTTATTGGCGGCGTATTGCATTCCGCCGAAGCAGTTTGTGCTTTAACTAATCCCACCGTCAATTCCTACAAGCGGATTAATGCGCCTGTCACTAACTCTGGCGCAACATGGTCACCTAATACGATCAGCTACACAGGCAACAACCGCACCCACATGATCCGCATTCCTGAAGCAGGTCGCTTTGAGTTTCGTCTCGCCGATGGAGCCGCGAATCCCTATCTTCTCCCTGCCGCACTTATCGCCAGTGGACTCGATGGCATCAAACACAATCGCGAAGCAGGTCAACGCTATGACAATAATTCCTACACCGATCCACTTCCCTTTGGCACAGTGAAACAATTGCCAGCAAATCTTTTGGATGCACTGCGATGTTTGCAAGCAAATACGATTTTGCCCGATGCGTTAGGTACAGAGTTTGTGCAATCCTACATCAAGTTAAAGCAACGCGAATGGAATGAGTACAGTACTCGTATTAGTCCTTGGGAATTGGAACATACTTTAGATTGTTAAAACCCAAAAAGCTCTAGCACACGCTGTGCGTGCGCTAGAGCTTTTTGGGTTTTAATCATGTGCTTAACAATTTACGCCATGCTCTAACCATTGCAGGTTCTTGAGTGGGTTGTCTGATTTACAAGTGGCTGAGCCACAACTAAAGAGGTCTATATTCATAACATCGGCATAAAGATCTTCGAGTCCAGATAAAATCAACTCTGATTCTGGTAATTCGTTTAGCTCCATTACGTCTCTCTCTGATGTACTTTCACAACGCTCAATAAATCGTGATTGGCTTAGGATCGCATGTTAAAAAATTAAAGGCGATCGCACCAATCGCTTCTATTACTTTAAAGAGACTATCAATGGTCTTCATCTACTTCTTCTATAGCAAGTGCTTCCACCAACGGCTTCAGATCTAGATACATCGTGCGATATGGATTTACTGGTGGTAAAGATTCAGTAGGATCAGCAAACTCAAATCCCAGCTTTTCATAGAAGCCAGATGCATCATAATCTGGCTCAATATCAAAATCGTAAAGGGAATCTACAGTTATAAATCTAACTCCGATGATTGGGACTACCTCGGTAATAACGTAGTCGATCGCCCACTCCATCAACCTGACTCCAAGCCCTTTTGTACAACGATCAACGGCAAGCAGTCCGATTCCCGTCGAATTCGTCCCTGTTTCCAATAGGTGACGAATTCTCCCCTGACACAGCGAAACCCCTGACCAAGTTGCCGAAGTTCAGGGGTTAGAATCTCAATATTGATTTGGGAGAAATCAACTCCATCGAATTTACCAGAACTAGCCATGCTTCTGTGTTTTGCGACGACGGGCAGCAATACGCTTTGCAAGAGCAATCATGCGATCATTTACAATTGCTCCGCCAGCGTCGATCGCTTCTAGCAGTCTCTTCGCAGCAAGCCCTGAAACGGTTTAGATTGGGTATGGAGAGGATATTTCATGACAGTGTGATAATCTCTACAGATTCATCACAACAAGTGAAAAAAGCAGCAAATGTCCAAAAATTGAAGGTGATCGCAAAGATCGTCACGATTATTTGTCAATAGGTGGATGTAGCCCTGCCATGAGGAGCAATCTTCGCATGTTGAGAACCCCAGATCGATTCAATTGAAGTGCGTTTATAGTAGCTCTTGCGATCGCAGTTAGTCCAACCACCTGAAGAAAGTCATCACTCCAAACAAAATGATCTCGCCAATTTTGCTGCCTTGGATTGTAAAGGGATACAACTTCTCTACTGACTGGATCTATCGCTTGGATTTTTGTATATTTGTGTCCGTTGCATCCACCACAGGAGAAGGCTAAGTTCTCTAAGTCTGTTTTCCCACCTTCAGCGATCGGAATAATATGGTCAATCACAAATGGTTGTGCGGAATAGTCCATAGAACTTCGGCAATATTCACAGAGACGATTGGCACGTTCTATAATTTGACGCTCCTCTATGGCAGTGATGTATCGTCTAGACATGGACTGGTTGAGGATGAATATCTAGCTGTTGCATCAGTTCGGGTAAGGAAATATTGCGTAATTGTGATAGTTGGATCAGATGTTGTAAGCGATCGCTATCATTTTGTTCAACAATGTCGATAAGTTTGAGCAGTTCTTGATGTTCGTTAGGTGTGATTACTCCCGATCGCATTTTTTCGCTTAGGTCATTGTATTGCTGTTGTACTTCGTCGGGTAAGGTTTGATTAATCTTTTGCAGTAATTCGATTTCAAGGGTAGGTAGATTAGGATTTTTGCGATGTGCAAGCACCTGTCGAACTTGAATGAGTAGTTTTTCTAAGTCAGGTGTATCTAGCTGTGCTACTCCAGCAAGTAGTTGATCGAGTTCTATGCTGATCTCTGATTTAAACTGAACTGTAGCCATGTGTAGTGACCTTTGAAAGGTTGTGGATTACATATTCTTGTTCAGCATTATAGCAACAGTGCTATTTTATCCGTGCGATCGCATGTCCAAAAATTGAAAGTGATCGCTACTAGTATATTTAAACGCGATCGCATCATAATTATTTGTCTTTAAGATTGCTGATAGCTTCTCGGAACTCATCAACGAAGCCAACCATTTTTACTTGCCTAATCTTGGCTAGCAACAGATAAATTTAACGGGCATTTAGTTTAGATATAACTGTCTAGTTGAGCCGCCTCAAACAATCTTCAGCTTTTACAGATCGCTTTGATTAGTCGGCTCCAACGCAGTGTTAGACCGTCTTCACCGATAATTTTCAACTGCGTCATAATGCTTCAACTCTCACGATACCGCCTTCAACTGCATCTATCCGCAATCCATACTTGTAGAGTAGCGACATTCCAATCAAAGGGTCAGTCTCTGATTCCGCAACATCAATTTCACGGTACTGCCCATCCCAAAGAATAGTTACAGAATACAGATCAAAAAAAGTTTCGCTACCGTCACCCAATGTAACTATGTCAGAAGCGTTCCACGACAAGTCAAGAGCAGTAATGATTGAGGATGGCAAAGTGAGGAAACCATTAAACCCTGTATCAATGACTGCATCGATAACTTGTCTTTGACCACTCGTATTTCCAACAACCAATGGAAGTGTTGCCTCACAGCGACGATTGACAACTCCTTGCATCATTTGGATTTCACCAAACTCCGTGAACCAAAGTGATAAACAGCACGATGTCCAATGCGGATGACCCAAGGCTGAGCATCAGGATATCGCTTGAATAATTGGTTAGTTGCTGGCAAAACATAATCGGCAACTTCAAAGGCTCCTGTTTCAATATCAATAGCTACGATTTTGCCTGTATTGCCAGATTCTACTTGCTGTCGAATGCTGGATTCATAGAGTTCTTGCCCACGCTGAGCTAATTCTTCTTTGCTGTAACGCCGTTGACGAACTGCCATAGCTTTTGCGTTGTTAATTTACAATGCCATTATAGCTTGGAGTAACGATGAATCTCTACATTTGGCATTAAAATAAGGTGCGTTATATTTCATTAACGCACCCTATCGGACTTTTGCGTAAGCTCTAAACGCTACAAATTAAACATTATCTTTAACCATATTTCCAGCAACTGCGGCAGTACCCACAACTCCAGCAACGCAAACTGCCGTATCGGCTCCCAATGTAGCTACTTCTCCAACTGTGCAGGCAACCGCTGTACCGACTGCTGATGCTGCTGTCTCCATTCCTCCTAGAATCCAGCCCCAAACATTGTCAACCACCAAACTCAAATGAGAATAAGAACCTTGCGGAATATATGTTTCCTCTCCAATAGGTCTAATAATAGGCAACAATACATGGGATTCATACAGCTTAGGGATTCCCATTTCTATAACTGAATAATACTCCTTGGAATCCGAATCTAAATTCCCTGCCACCGTAACATTTGGTGGATCGGCAGTAAAGTCGGAATTAAGAAAAATATTCACGAAGCCGCTAATACCGTCTGAAATCGATTTTGCAATTCTATGAGGTCTGTCAGAAAATGCTAAAACACTTGCATCCAATGGTACTTTGATAACCCAATTTTCATTTAAAATTCGAGCCATCTTCTTTGTAAATTTCAGCACTCTTAGAATTAATCATAAAGAGCATCGACACCATCGTATTCCCATTGTGTACTGGGAGTTCTTGATTGACTGATGACATGAATTAGTCCTCGCTTAGATTATGGAGTCAGTATAACTAGTAATTATTCAGGAATTTATTTTATGAATAACTTTAATATGATGATTACATAAAAACTTTCTTGCTAACACAGCCATTTTGCGTAATATACGCTATTTGTCTGGGTAACATCCATAATTAGGTGAGTTATCCAGACAAATGTTGGTTAACACGACATAGCAAAAGCCAAAAAATTCTAGCCCGATCGCAAAACATCGCATTAAACTCAAAACGAAGATAAACATTCCTGCATTGCTTGCGCCATAGTTTCGTGATCGCTGTGATAGCGGCGCCCATTAACAATTTTGTAAAACTTGAGCAACCGTTAACTGAATGGGAAATAGCGGCGAAGCGATCGCCTGCTCACCTTCATAAACTCTCTCTTCATAAAAACCTTCCACCCATTCCAATACCGTTACTTTTTGGGCGATCGCATCGATAGTTGTTGCCCTCAAAATGGTATGTTGGTGAGCCTGACTCTTTTAATTTTTTAAATGCAACTAACCTGCCAGAATTCTTTTTCAGTTATGGGGAATCATGACTGATCCAAATTATCAAGCTTATATCGCTCGTGAAATTGTTCATCACTACAGCCAATTACGCCAATTACAACCTGCTGAACAAACCATTCTCAATCTATTTCGTAATCAATGGTCAAATATGAAAATGTTAGATATTGGTGTCGGGGGCGGACGTACTACTCAATATTTTTCTAGAATTGTTCAGGAATATAAGGGGATTGATTATTCAGAAGAAATGATTGCGGCTTGTCAGCAGCGCTTTCGTAGTCAATCACAAATGTTTGAAGTGGTTGATGCTAGAGACATGAGCCAGTTTCCCGATAATTCCTTCGACTTTATTCTGTTTAGCTTTAATGGTATTGATGTTGTCTCCCATTGCGATCGCTTACAAGTGCTGCGAGAAATTAGCCGCATTGGGAAGTCAGGAGGATATTTTTTCTTCTCCAGCCATAATCTCCAAGGGCTAGAAAGAGAATTTAACTGGAAAACTCACGTTAGCTTGAATCCCTTCAAAACCTATGTCAATATGATCATGTTTACATTGTTACGCTTCTTCAATCGTTCAATTTCGCCGCATCAGATCAAGTCTTCTGATTATGCAATTGTTCAAGATGAATCGCATAACTTCCGTTTAAAGCAGTATTACGTGAGACCACAGGAACAACTTAATCAATTACAAGCAAATTTCGACAATATCAGAATATTTTCTTGGCAAAGTGGGTTAGAACTAATTACGCAACAAGATTTGAGTGCTAATACGGATATGTGGCTGTATTATCTCTGTCAGATTAAGTAAAGCGTAAATAGCTACCCAATAAGAGCAGCAGAACAAATTTCTGCTGCTCTTATTGGGATTAGCGAAATGGAATAATCTCGGCATTAACACCTGACTGCGCTAATTTCTCCACTAACTGATTAGCCGCAGGGCGATCGCTATAAGCGCCCACTTGCAACATCATTCTGCCACTACGCGATAAGCGAAACGCATCGGGCACGATCGCTCTCACCTTTTGCGTAACTGATGTAGAAGTATTAGGTACAATCACACGATATTGGAAAGGCTTACCTGTCGTAGGATCAAGCATTGCGGGAGGTAATGTGGCAACACGCGGAGTAGTTGGGCTGTATTCTCGTTCAATTGTGATTGTATTTGGTGAAGTATTACTCGCACTAGGATTAGTCTTAATCACAGGGCTAGGTAATGCCTGATTAGAGCTAGGTGGCTTAGCAGGTACAAATATTGTGGATGGAGTGGTGGTTGTTTTTGGCTCAATGGGAAGAGCAACAGTTGGGGCTGTCGATACTGATGGGGTAGTTTTAGGAATAGAAGCAACAGGAATAGATGGAAGTGGAGGAATAGCAGGACTGGTCGCTATGGGACTAGTAACAGGCGATCGCGAAGCGGTGAGATCGAGTAACCCCTTCACCTTGGTGCGGTTAACTTGATTGCCCACAGCCGCTATGGGGATAGTGGTGGCATTGTTAATATCAAACTCGCGATTGTTAAAAAAGGTATTATTCCCTTGTGAAGCTGTTGTTCCCAAATCAGGACGAGGAGAACTACTGGCATTACTGAGAATGACAATTCCATTGCGTTGATTTTCGGTGATCGCATTGCCGCGCAAAGTTGGCTGAGCCGTATTAGAAATGACGATACCATCAACATTACGAGCGATTTGATTATTAATCAGAGCAACTTGAGATGATTGTCCAATTGATAATCCAAAGCCAGTATTTTCAAAGCGATTATTGCGAATTTCGCCCGTACTTGTGCCCAGAGCGGAGATCCCACTGCCTGTATTACCTGTGAATAGGTTATTTCTAATTAAGGCATTGGCACTACCTGTGAGGAAGATGCCATCGTGGGTATTGCGAACGAAGTTACTATTGCTAACCACGACATTACGGCTGGATTCTAGCCATAGTCCATAACCGCGAGGATTGCTATTGGTAACGGTGATGCCTTCAATGCGGGAGTCATTAGCGGCAGCGATCGAAATATTTTGACTAGCAAAGGTAGGACTGACAAAGCGCCCACCGCCACTAATTACGACATTATTGCCATTAGCATTAGGATTACCCCGTAAAACCGCTCCCTTGGGCAAGCGAATCGGAAAACTTTCACCCGTAGCTTCGCTATAAGTACCTGCACCTAATTGGAAGATCGTGCCTTCTTGAGGATTGGCGGCGATCGCGGCGGTGAGGGTGCGGAAAGCTTGGTTTTCTGTCCCTGCGCCAATGATATCAGAGCCTTGGGGTGAGATAAAAACTATTTTTTGAGGAGCGTTTTGGGCAAAGGCGATCGATGGTACGCCTAGGGCGATCGCTAAGGAGATACTAGAAGTGAGAGTAATAAGACAGGGAAACTTATTCATGGATCGATATCCTCAAGACATCTTGCAAACATGCACCATTAGACTAGCAGGAAGTTGGTTTTGTTTCTAGAATTCGTCAGAATGTGAGGCTCACCCATACGGGTGAGCCTCACATGAACCAGAATTTTTAGGATAGTTGCTCTGCAACTATCCTAAAAATAGAACTTAAATTGCTGTACCCAGCAAGTACAACAAACTCATCCGAATTGCTACTCCATTTGTGACCTGTTTATCGATTAAGCTCAGACGTGGATCGTCCATCAAGTCAGAACTGATTTCCACACCACGATTTACGGGACCAGGGTGCAAGACTTGGACATTGGGAGCACATTTGGCAAGGCGATCGCGAGTGATGCCGTACTTCGCATGATATTCGCGCAAACTGGGAATCAGGAATTGTCCCATCCGTTCCATTTGTAAGCGCAGAGTCATCACAAAATCGGCATCCTCAAGAGCTGGCTCTAGGGAATAATGGATTTTCGCGCCATATTCGGCAAATTCTGGTGGTAATAAGGTCGGGGGTGCGGCAAGGTGGACATCTGCACCATTGGTGAGCAGACTCCAGAGATTTGATCGCGCTACCCGTGAATGCAGAATATCGCCGACGATCGCGACTTTTTTGCCTTTGAGATCCTTTGCTGTGGGAGCCGTGGGATTGAGATACATACAGAAGGTCAGCAAATCGAGCAAGGCTTGAGATGGATGCTCATGCTTGCCATCTCCTGCATTGAGAATTGCGACCTTGCCACTGAGGGCATCCATATCTTTGGCGATCGCTAAGGGGACACCCGCCGATTGATGGCGAATCACCATGATGTCCGTTCCCATCGCCAGAAATGTTCGTGCTGTATCGAGAATTGTTTCTCCTTTAGAAAGAGAGGAAGTTCCGGGGGCAAAATTGAGCGTATCTGCTGAGAGACGTTTGGCGGCAAGCTCAAAACTATTGCGTGTGCGTGTGGAGGACTCAAAAAATAAGTTGGCAACAACTTTGCTCTGCAAGGTTGGTACTTTTTTGTTGCGGCGCGACAGAACTTCTAAGAAGCTAACGGCTGTCTGCAAAACCGTTTCGTAATCGTTCGGCGTAAAATCAGACAGCGAGATCACATGTCGTCGCTGCCAAGTAAGTTCAGTCATGGTGCGTTGCAGCTATGAAATAAAGCGATGAGATAACATTGCGCCGACAGGGGCAGGGGCAACCATATCGTTAGGTAAGAAAGCACGGGAGCTAACTAGTACTAGCGTAAATAGGAAGATTGCAAAAATGATAAATGGTGCAATGTACTGGCGAAAGAAAGGCACGGTTGTAGCGATGTATATGACTACTACATTGTAATCTGCGATTCTACCTTTATAAGCATTAAAATTTTTGATGGCGCGGCTTTGCCGCGTCATCAAAAATTTTAATGCACAACCTATGGCTTAGTCTGCGCCACAGGTTTCGGGATTTGATATTTAATGGGCACTGGCTAATGCTTCTAAATCAGCGCTGACTATGCGATCAAGATTGCGAGAATTTTCTAGGTAAGGATTGGGCGGCGCGAAGCGCCGCCCAATCCTTACCTATTTAAATCCTTTCCTTTTTAGGACTACCGCCTATCCATACATCATTACCGATGACAGTATCGCCTTTATAGGGAAATTCCAGATTTTGGGGCTGCCACTCATTCTAAAATATTTGAAACGGATAGGTAGAGATGCCAGCCATACTATGATTTGCGCCATTCATAATAAATTTCACACCCCTTGCGATCGCACAAAACTTACCGATGATTAGCTTGTCGCCAATGAAAGGAAAGTGATATAGGACATTACATTCAAAGTTTTCTGAGTCCTCTGGATCGTCGTAATAGGTATAGTCACCGATGATGATATTCGGATTGGTAACTGTATTTTGAATAAAACAGACTTGAGGAAATCCTGTCATCGGGTGAGGATTTTTAGGATCGGGATAATGCATGGAGGCTTATTAATCAGATTTAGATGAAATGAGACATATTGAGGTTTTAAGTATTACAGAAATATTTTTAAAAGCGGTGCAAAGCGCCGCTTTTAAAAATATTTCTGTTTTAAATCAGAGCAAAGCGCTGTAGCTAGGCATCCAAAAAGTGATAGGGAGGCAAAGCCTGACTCCAAGCAATTTGCCAATGGGGATGTTGAGCTTCCCACGATCGCAAAGCCTCTTGCAAATACTCAACCTGCGATCGCGGCAATAAGGCATAAACACGCACATCCTCTGAACCTTGAGTTTCTACATGCTGAAATGCAGGTGGATATTCAGGACTTAAATGATCGGTAATGGTCTGACGATAGTCCAGAACTTCCTGTTGTAGTTGCGATCGCCATTGTTCCTGTTGTAAATATTGCGATCGCTTTGCGAGTAGATAGTCTTTGCCCTTGAGATTTGCTGCCAACTCCAGCTTAGGTGCGATCGCATTACCCGTAATCAAATACTCAGCATAGCCATCTAGTCTCTGTAAACTGGCAAATAACCTCTCACCCTCCGTTTGCAAATAGGTCTCTAAAGCATCGATGGAAACAAAGGCTGTACCGAAGCGTAAAGGTAAAAGTGTGCGCTGGTTAAACAGTTCACAAATTAAGCGATCGTGATGAATAATCGCCTGCATCAAAGATTGCTCAGGCAACAGCTTCATCGCTTCGATATCTACATCTGGTTCAATTGCAGCAATCAGGCGATCGCATGGCAAATATTGAATGGGCTTGCCCGTAATTCCCAACGGTTGCTCATCTGGTGCTGGCGCGAGCAAAATCGCAAAAGTATAAAGCATTTTCCTTTCTCCTTTTGCCTTGGACAAAGGCTATCTTCTGAGCTTAATCTGTTTCGGAACCTTGATGGTGTGGGTTTTATGGAAGTCGTCTTGCACCTTAGCAGTCAGACTTTTAGATACACGCTGAACAATGAAACCGAGGACGCTATCCCCCGTTTTCTGAATCATATCCATCGATAATTTCTGGATAAAGGCGGGAAAGTGAAGGGAAACCGTCAGATTTAAGTCCCATTCAATCGATGTGATTAAGGGATCATTACCGAGCTTTTCCCCTGCCCGTAATTCCAAAGTTTTTTCCTCCAAGCGCATCTCCGCTTGAAAATCCACTTCATAGCCCTGCGGTTTCTGATCGGGAATGGGAATGGTCACAATCCGATACACACTATTTGCATCGGGAGGTAACAAGTTTAGCCCCACCCTTGCGTCAACCTGAAATCCTAAGGCTCCCACCTTACCAATCCCCATTGCATAACCAGTTTTGCCGATCGGATCGGCTTTAAAGGGATGGGCACAGCGTCGAAACCATCCCTGATGGGCATCTAAATATTTCATTACCGTTTGCTTATCAGCAAACAGATCCATATTGCCAATGTAATGATTATGAAAATGTCTCATTTCAGAGTTGGAATCAGCACCCTGCAATAAGTCCTTGGACTGAGCTAAGTGATCTACATTTGCATTTTCAGCATCGGGATCTTGGAGATCGTCAGCAGAATCATCACCAGTGCCATATTCCGAGAACATGGCGGCTTCCTGTGCAGGCGTTAATATAAACTCAGAGTCATCCTCCCCCGTTGTCTCTGAAGTGAAATCTAGATTTGCAGGCGATCTCATTGGTTCTTGCTGCATGACAAATACCTTAAAAACTGCTGTTGGATATCTGAGATGAGAATATAACGCATCTCAGATCTTGCTTACTAGAGGGTATCCTGCCAAAGGGCAAGACACCCTCTTACTTTAAAAAAGCTATATTTCAATCATAATAGTGCTAGCAGTTAGATTAGTGAAAGCCTATGGCAACTCGTACAGCAGTAATGGAAGCCGTCGAAAAGCTCAACTATCGGGTCACGATAGGGGATGTGGCGGCACAGTCTGGACTTGATTTAAATACCGCTCAACGGGAAATATTAGCCCTTGCCTCGGAAACAGGTGGCAATCTCCAAGTTGCCGAGTCGGGTGAGATCGCCTATAAATTTGCTCCGAATTTTCGCCAAATCCTAGTAAGTCGTTCATTTTGGCTACAGGTCAAGGAATGGCTTAAAGGTGTTTGGAAATGGGTATTTTACGGAATTCGGATTTCTTTTGGCATTTTGCTAATTGTCTCGATCATTATCGTGGTGCTAGGCATTATTGCCGCCACGATCGCTTTAAATAGTCAGCGTAGTGGCAATGATCGCGATGATCGTCGTAGCGATAATCGTGGTGGCGGCGGTGGATTTATCTGGCTGGGGGGCTGGGGCAATCCCTTTGGTAATCCGTTTATCATGTTCGATCCCTACTACTACGAGCCAGAGCGCATCCGCCAACGTGATCCCGATGAAATGGGCTTTTTAGAAAGCGTATTTTCATTTTTATTTGGTGATGGCAATCCTAACGCTGATCTTGAAGAGCGTCGTTGGCGCGAGATTGCCGCAATGATTCGTAGTAATAACGGTGTCGTCGTTGCTGAGCAAATTGCGCCCTATCTAGATGAAACTAGCCGTCTAGAGGGTGATGAATACTTTGTGATTCCTGTCTTATCTAAATTTAACGGTTTCCCCGAAGTTAGCGATGCAGGAACTCTTGCCTATAAGTTTCCTGAATTACAAAAAGTTGCCTCAGAGCGCAAAGCCAAGATTAACCATTCCTATTTGCAAGAAAAGCTCTGGCAGTTTAGCCAAGCGTCTCAAGGCAAGATTGCCCTAGCGATCGGTTTAGGTATTTTCTATCTAGTTGCCTCGCTCTATTTGGGCAGCTTGCTAGGTAATCCCAGATTAGCTACAACATCTCTGGTTGGATTTTTAGGATTTATCAAAGCCGCCTATGGATTTTTGCTAGGTTATGCTGTTTTGTTCTTGTCTACGCCTTTGGTGCGATATTTTGTCTTGCAGTATTTGAATGGTGGAATCAGCGATCGCAACCAAAAACGCGCCGCCCGTGCTGAGCAACTCCAAAATCCCTCATCGACTCTGCGCGAAAAGCTGAACTTTGCGCGTACCTTTGCCACTAAGCAAGAGGTAATCGATCAAAATAATCTTGCCTACACTACTGAGCAAGATTTGACGGATCAAGAATATGCCAAGCTACTCAAGGAAAACAAAGATAAATAAGTCTTATCGCAGTCGCATGATTAGCGGAAGCGCTCATAACTCAATAAAACGGGATTTAAGAGAGGGTTTGCTATGCAAACCCTCTCTTAAATCCCAAAAGTAAAAGCCTTGCGTAGCAAGGCTTTTACTTTTGGGATTTTAAAATTTGCTAACTTAACTTGCAAAAGGACTACTAAACCAACTCCCCTGCTCATCATGATATTCAAATAGTAAGAGTCGCTGGCATAGATTAATTGCCTCTGGTGTCAGGACATGGGGCTTTGCAAGATATTTTTGTAGGGTTTGTTGAGTGCGATCGCCGATTGTTGCCAAACGTCGCTGATGGTCTATTTGCACGATCTGATGGATTGTTGCAAGTTGGAGCGGTGGATCTTGACATTGCAAGCAACCATACAATAGCGACAACAAATAGGGGAGATGTCCATAGCTAGCAATACATAACTGATCAAGGGTATCGAGATTCTCAAAAACTTCCGTTACCTGTTCTAGCCTTTTTTCCCTAGGAATATGTGACAGCATTCTCGCCAAAACTACTTGGCGCAGTAAATTTAAACATTGAGCATTAATCTCTCCCTGACGATCGCGCAACATTAAACTGGGCAGAACAATCGGCATATTTCCCTTCAGACGTTGCTGAAAGCGTTGCATTTGTTCTTCTTCAGTCGTGATCGCAAGTAGTGGTAGCGTATAAATGGTATGACATTGAAATTGACGCAGATATTTGCCACCATCACCAAAAATAATTTCAATTTGCTCAAGGTTTAAGCGATCGAGATTATCGATTATAACTACAAGCCCTTTTTTACCAAGCTGTTTCAAGCGATCAACCTCGATCGCTGTGACTTCTTCACCAGCCGCAAGGAGAGAATTTTTGAGCCTTGGCTCTAGATGATGCCTTAACTGGCGGCGATGTTGATTATTGTCTTGCAAAATCTGCAAAATTCTCTGTAAGCGTGGTGCATAGGTAGCCACACCAAAGGGGGCAGAAATTCTTAACCACTGTTCGATTTCGGCGATCGCATTAGGTAAATAGGCAACCGATAGGGACTCACCCTTTTTTTCCATCTGTTGCAAAATCAAATACAAAATGAATAGCCAGATCTCCGTTAAGCCCACATCATCAATTTGCAAATATTCATCCGCCGCACAATAAATAACCACAAATCCCTGCTGCTCTAGCCCCGCTTTTAAACGCATTAACTCCGTTGTTTTGCCACTACCGATATGTCCTGACAGTAGTTGAAATGTGGGCTTATTCGGAGATAGGACAATGGTGCGCCGTAAACGCTTAACGACATCTTCACCCCTTCCATCCGCCAAATCCACATAATAAACTTCGTTCTGCGGACAGAGCAAAAAGCTAGGATTACAAGCATGGAGAGAAGAGCGGTTGGGCATGGTGCGGAATGGGTTAATTAAATAAATGTTCGATCGCACAGACTCGGCACATTTGCCAACGGGATATTTCCCCTATTAATGCAGGGCGATCGCATCGAGGACATTTTGGCATTTGATTAGTCCTTAATTTCATGACTTCTTGCCAACGCTGAAATGCTTCACTAGCAGTTTCAGGAGGTTTAGGTACTTGCTGTTGTTGATGACCTTGGGCTTTTTGGGGGATTGTATCTGTGGCGATCGCAGGTAAATAACTGGGATGATCTGCGGTTATAACTTTACTCTGTTGGAGAGTTTGCTGATGTGTTGCCCATTTTGCTGTGGAGAAATGGATATCGGCGATCGCTAAACTATTAACACTCCCTAATAACTTATTAATCTTGCCTAGGAGACGTACCCGTTCAAAGGTGAGTGCCTGTGACCACACAGGACTAGATACCGCCACCTGCAAAGACTTTTGATATACCCCTATCGGACAGGTTTGCTTAGCTACTGATTCGCCCACGATATCTGCCCATTTTTCGACAATCAGCAAATATTGACAGCGCTGCTGCCAACTCGTGCGTGACTGGATGTCATGCAAAATATTCGGTAATCCTGTGAGGGACATGATCGTAAACCAAACAAAACTTTTGCTCTAGCATGATGCCTCGCTGAGCATCATCTAGTCCTAAGATTAACACTTTTGCTATAGCGATGTTTATTAGTGTAGCCCTAAAAATATTAGTACCTGTGGCTTCGACTCCGCTCAGTCAACGTTAGCTGAGCGAAGTCGAAGAGATTGTTCCGCGCGCATAGCGGGCGGAACAATCTCTGGTTTTAGGTTTTAATATGCTCATCTACTTAAAACCTCAAAACTCTTACAGGAATTGCTGATGAGTAAGCCATTCTTGGCAAATCTCCTTGTTTTTTAGTCAAAAATGATCAAGCGATAATGGCGATAATATTGAGCAAAGATATTGTGCATGAGGACTTTCTATGTTTGGCGGCTTATTTCAATCGCGCTCAAATAGCGATCGCGTTCCTAAAGGACAAAGACTGACCAATGGCTTCCCAATCATGACCTATGGAGATACGCCAGAAATCAAGCTTCAAGATTGGCAATTGCGAGTCTGGGGGCTTGCCACTGAGAAAACCTTCACATGGGATGACTTTATGGCGATGCCGCAAACTGAATTTACGGCAGACTTCCATTGTGTCACTACATGGTCAAAGCTAGATGTAAAATGGAAAGGAGTAAGAGTTACGGATTTTTTAAAATATATCGAAGTCGATCCGCGAGCAGTACATTTAATGGAACATTGCTATGGTGGTTACACTACCAATATTGCGATGGAAGATTTTGCGAGATCAGAGAATTTTTTTGCTCATACTCTCTTTGATCAGCCATTACCCATCGACAATGGAGGTCCAATGCGCCTAGTAGTTCCGCATCTCTATGCGTGGAAAAGTGCCAAATGGATTAATGGTTTAGAATTTCTCGATAAGATGAAACTTGGCTTCTGGGAGCGCAATGGCTATCACCATCGGGGTGAGCCTTTTGCTGAGGAAAGATATAGCTCCTTTTAAATACACCAAGAAAGTTTTTTGGTTGCATATGCAAAGTGCTGTAAGTAGTTCAACATAATTAAAAACCAGAGCGTGGGTCGCCCGCGTAGCGGGCGACCCACGCTCTGGTTTTAAGGTTACTTATAATATCTGCGATCGCGATCACACTTTTGGGACTAAATCATCACGCAACTTTAAAGGGGGATGTCACGTCCTTACCTATAGAAAAGCTTGATACTAAGTACATCGAAAATTAAGGAAGTGAGGAACCAAACAATGTCAGTATTTCATTTCGGCGGATTTATTTTCAAGTTTTACGCTGGCTCGATCGCTGTTTTAGTTTTGGCAAATGCTCTCTCCACTCTTTAACCCCACAGAACAATGACTATTTTTGATGTTCTAGTTTTTTCAGCGAAGTTTTTTGTCAGTGCGATCGCATTTTTAGTCCTAGCAAATGCCGCTTCCAGTTTTTAAATCACAATACCTCAATATGAGTGGTGGCGCAAAGTGCTTCCACTCATTACATTTCACTAGATAATAATTAGATGATCGGCAAAGTCATCAAGTCAGTCAAAATAGGAATAACACTTACAGCAAGTCTCTCAGTTCATCTCTTGTAATCTGACAATCTCTAATGTATCTGAGAAAGTAGTCCAGTTCCAACATCTTCACCAGAATGAACTGGAACTACTGTACGTCTAACATCAGCATGAATAAGAATATGATGACTACCTTTTACTCGCGCTACATCGAATCCTAGTTTCTGTAGAGATTTGATTAGTTGGTTGCCAGTCAAACTTGGTAGCTTGCTCATACTTTTACTAAAATTTTCTGTATGCCTACAAATTCTGTGGATGGACTGTCTTGGTTCTCAAATTCTAGGCATAGTTCTGCTGCTTCTTGAATACGTTCCATGAGAACATCAAGGGATTTCGCTTGGGTATGACAGCCTCTCAAGTTGGGAATTGATGCGACAAAATACCCATCAGAGTCTTTTTCGATGACTACGTTAAATTCTCTAATCATTTTTGACTAACTCGCTTATCTTGATTTGCCTAAATTGCTTTCAGGTTATTCCCCTAGTTTACTATAGGCTAACGAACCATTGGCGATCGCCAAAGTCATCAAGCTAATCAAAACACTAATTGTTTTTGGAATTGAGTATTTAAAGCAATCCCCGCTTTTTCAGTTTTGCCAGTGCATCAGCAGCAGCTTCTTTTTCTGCATCTTTCTTGTTTCGACCTTTTCCTTCACCGTAAATTTTGCCATTAACATAAACTTTGGATAGGAATTCGGGAGCGTGAGACATTCCACCAACCTGCTCAGTTTCGTACTTTGGAGGAGTAGTTGCTCCATTGGCTTGTACAAATTCTTGAAGTTTATTTTTGGAATCTATACTAGAGCGAACAATCATGACATCTTTTGGTACAGAGTCAAATAGTTGTTCTATTAGAGGACGAAGTACATCAATATTCCGTTGATTATCCAAGTAGTAAGCACCAACAACCGCTTCAAATGTGCTGCTTAGGATATTAGGATTGGTATAGCCACCTTCTCTTTTTGCCCCTTCTCCCAAACGGATTCTAAAATCTAGTCCAACTTCAGTTGCAAATCGAGCAAGTTGTTTTTCATCCACAAGAGCAGAACGTCTGCGAGTCATTTCATCTTCTGCCATTTCAGGATTTTGTTCATATAGGTATTCCCCACTAATAAAATTGAGAATGGCATCACCAAGAAATTCTAGTCTTTCATTATGTCCAGATTCATCAAAGTTTTCATTAACAAAAGAGCGATGAGTAAGCGCACGACGAAGTAATTTTTCATCGTTGAAAATCAAAAGTTTATGCATTTTTGTTGAGTGTAATTGTTAGGAATATAATTGTCTAAATCAACTAAAACCTAAATATAAAATCTAGGTTTTAGTTGTTTAAAAGTTATTTGCCAGAGTTGTTCAAAGATGAACTCCTATGTTTTTGTGGAGGTGGAAATAGGCTGTTACCACGCGAATTATTACACTGATAACAAGTAAGGCGTAAATTCTCCAGATTATTAGAGCCACCTTTACTTTTAGGGATCAGATGATCAAGATTAAGTTGCTCAAACGAGAAAAAGTGTTGACACCAGTAGCAACACAAACCAAAACCCAGACCATTAGCAAGTTCATGCTTTTTAGCATCCTTTTGCTTCTTAGTCATTTCTTTAGGCATCTCAAAGCACTCCGTTAAATAATTTTTTAACAGACTTGAAATATCAAATTGCCAAATATGGTGGAATTATGCGCTTAAATAGCACATTTCCTTAACATACTTGACCGTAAACGTCTTAAGCATAATACCTGCGCTACTCAGTTCAGTGCATACTCAATATGTTGAACCAGTACTTTCGGTATATTTGCAATCTGCATTTTCTAGTTAGTGCTGAATCAAAATAGTGAATATGCACTGAACTGAGAGGCGCAGGTATTACGCTTAAGACGTATACCCAAATATTGGATATTTCTATCTTGACCTGATTATACCAGAGGTGAATCTGTTTGCCAATAGTTTTTTAACAAAAAATTGCTGACAAAAAATTGCTGAATTATTGTTTTATTTGTGATGAATAAATTTACAGAGTTTTTAGTGTGTTAGGTGATCGCATTACTTTGATACTGGGCTAATCTCAAAAGCTAACTCATGGCGATAGAAACAAACATTGAACTCAGTAAAAAAGTTCATATGTCCAAGAATTACAGGTGAATCGTTTGATTGAGTCCAAGCAAAAGCGAGCAAAGTGCTTGAGAAAGTTCCAATAGTACCAGACAAAACTAAACCTTTTGCTTCACTGCGAGAAAGATTTCCACTTAACGGAATTGTTACCGTTTGCTCTTCCCAAATTGCTCCTAATTGTAAGCCAATGTCATAAGGTAAGACGTTTACACTTGCCCCTGTATCTAATAAAGATATAACTTCTACAGATTGACTGCCATTAGTGAGTTGCAAAGGTAAATAGGGCATAACGACAGATCGCCCAGAGCTATCAACTTTCTCGGTGACATTAAAACGCTGTCCATTAAGCATTTGCTTTTTCCTTTGCGGATATCAAAAGATCTGAAAATGCTGTAACTGCTTGAGCATCTGCTTGAGGCGACCATACGACCGCATCAGTTGATTCTAATTGATTGAGTAGATTTTTCTCTGGATTAACCTTTGCTGTTTCCAAATTACAACCTTCTTCTTTCGCTACAGCAAGCAAGAGAAAATGGATTAACCGTAGTTTATCCTCATGGGTTAATTGGCTAACAGTTGGTAAAAGCTCAGTGAGAGGCATATTGATTACTCCATTTTTGGTCAAATAGTAATTTCATGCAGCACCCACAACAGCCATCAATCTATGTTCTCGATCAGCAGCAAACTCCAAACAAGCCCTGATATCTTGCTCTGTCAATTCTAGGAAATCATCTAAGATTTCAGCATGAGACATCCCATTCGCCAACCAACCCAAAACATCATATACAGTAATACGCATTCGGCGAATACAAGGCTTACCACCTCGTTTATCTGCTTCAATTGTAATAATGTTTCGGTAGTTCATATTTACCTCTTTTTAAGCAATAAGCTAGTCAAAGTCTAACACAGGCTAAATAGATGATGTTTATCTATGTAACCTGTGTTAGATAAGTCAGTAATGTCCTAAATTGCTTGAGTCATTAGTCAGGATTGGCGTTACATATCAACTTTGACAGAAACCGTCTCTGGATTAGTAATATTGCGAACTGCTTGAGGCAAGGACTGGACAGAATTACGAGTACGTTTGGCGATCGCCTCCAAATTATCCAAAGGCTTTAATAATTCGCCATTGTGCATGATTAACTCTAAGAGAGGTTGATCATCGGCTTGAGGAATTGCAGCAATATGGGTGAGGCGATCGCCAATTACTACACCATTCTCGAAACTGCGCCAGACCTGTTTACGACTAGCGATCGATTGTTTGCCGCTTGACTTTTTGGAAACAGGAATATTATCAATTTCGACTAACTTATAAACTCCATTTACGGGCGCACCTGTGACTAATTTTGTGCCGATACCATAGCCATCAATGGGCGCTCCTAATGCTTTCAAACGGAGAATCTCGGCTTCGTCAATGTCACCACTAGCAAAAATGGCAGCATCAGGTAGAAGTGCTTTTACTTCTTTAGCAACGGTTGCCATATCTCCCGAATCAATGCGAACTCCCTTCACTTGCATCTCGCCAGATTTCACCTTTTCGGCAAGATTACGAGCAGCAGCGATCGTATCGAAGGTGTCGATTAACAGATGACTATTCGGAAAAACTTGATGAAATGCACTAAAGGATTGGACTTCACTGCCTTCGGTGGCATTCAATGCCATCACTAACGCATGAGCCATCGTGCCGCTAGGTTGTCTGCCCAGTTTTAGTGCTGCTAATACATTAGAAGTAGCATCCATGCCTGCTGCAAGTGCTGCTCTGGCTGCCCAGAGTGAAGCTTGCGGACTGAAGGCACGTCTTGTGCCAAATTCTAAAAGGGTAAGGCGATCGCCTGCTACATCACGCATTCTTGCGGATCTGGTGGCAATCAGAGTTTGATAGTTGATGGCATTTAGTAAATAGGTTTCCACTAATTGCGCTTGCCAGAGGGGAGCTTCAATTCGCAAAAAAGGTTCATTTGCAAACATAGCCGTACCTTCAGGAACAGCCCAGAGATCACCTTCAAAACGGAAGTTTTTTAGCAATTCCCAAAATCGTTGATCCGCATTCTCAAATATTCCTGTCGCTTGTAAAGCGGCGATTTGCTGTGTGGTGAATCTCAGATTTTGTAAGTATTCCACGGCTTGTGCGATACCCATAGCTATGAGGTAGCCAAATCCCTCAGGAAGACGACGCACGAATAATTCAAAACTAGCCCGCTTGCGATCGCATCCCTCTTGCACATAACAAGCACCCATCGTCAGTTGATAAAGGTCAGTGAGCAATCCATATTCATCTGTAGCGATGTTCAGAGTGTCGGATGTCAGGCTCACAGCAGGATTGACAGTGATCGCGCTCATGGCTTTAGTGAGGTAGTTTTGTGTACATCTCTATTATAGTTGTTTTCACCAAAATTGCAAGTGTTTTTTTGTTCACAAAGTTTGAAATTGCTGATAACTAAAATTATGGAATCTAGATGCTTAGGGACTTGCGATTAATTAAAGTACCTACGGCTTCGACTTCGCTCAGCCAACCTTGGCTGAGCGAAGTCGAAGCCGTACAAACTTAGTGGTACCTTTTTTCTCGTCAAGTCCCTTAGAGGTTTTTATGCCTAAAATATAGATGATAAAACCTAGGATTTATATATTGAATCTTACAGTAATTATAGTAGATATAACTTTAAATATTGATTGAAATTTCAGTAAAAAGCTGGCGTAACCATTGATGGGTGCTTTGATTAGTTGTGCTTTGATGCCAGCGCATGACTACGGAAAAGCCATCAATTTCTAAGGGGCAAGGAAAAACTTTGAGGTTCAAGTATTTAGCAAAAGCGATCGCAATTCGTTCGGCGAGAGTAGTAATCAAGTCTGTACGCGCAATGATAGATGGCGCAACCAGAAAATGAGGAATAGAAAGCCTGATATTACGGCTGAGTCCTTGGATGGCAAGGGTATCATCAACTCTCCCAACCATATCTTCTTTAATCGAAATGAGGAGATGGGAAGTTGTGAGATATTCTTCTAACGACAGAGAATCTTGAATTAAGGAATGGTCTTGACGACAGACACAAACGAATCGCTCTTGGAAAAGCAACTGTTCTTGATGCCAAGGGATCTGTTCAGGAAATACACCACAGATAAGATCGACTTTGCCATTATCTAACAAATCAAATAACTGCTGTCGATCGCCTGTTCGCACTTGGATTTTAAGATTTGGGGCAACCTGTTCTAATTTCTCTAGCAATGGTGGTAACAGCACAAATTCTACATAGTCAGTCATGCCGATCGCAAACACGCGATCGCTAGTCATTGGCTCAAATCCTGCTTCCGATGACAGCGCTATCTGAATCTGTTGCAAAGCAGGTTGAATTTGGTTTGCTAAGGCGATCGCGACAGGTGTAGGTTGTAGTCCTGATTTTGCCCTAATGAATAATTTATCTTTAGTCAGATACCGCAATCGAGCTAGAGCATTACTGGTAGCAGGTTGGCTCAAGCCAATGCGTTCACCAGCACGGGTGACATGGCGATCGCGCATCAAGGCATCAAATACCACCAACAGATTTAGATCAATTTGATTCAGACTAAAATTCATACCATGAATGATTTTTATATAAATTATCCATTGGACAAATGAATGATACCCGATCCACACTTGTTGTAGTGATTTTTGATGCAATCCCAACATGAGCAAACAAATTCTCTTAATTGTTGCCAATCCTTCCACTTCAACGACATTAGGAATTCCCGTTGGATTCTGGGCTGCGGAATTGATTCATCCCTATGATGCATTTGTGAATGCAGGATGTCAGGTAACGATCGCTAGTCCCAAGGGAGGCAAAGTGGAATTTGATAGCTTGAGCGATCCCCGTGATGCTTCGGGTTATTCCAAAGATGATCTGCTGTCTCTGCAATACATCAATCAACTAGAATTTATGCAATTGCTGGAAAACACGCCTGCGATCGCTACGCTAAATATCAATGATTTCGATGCGATCGTTGTCTGTGGTGGTCAATCGCCGATGTTTACTTTCCGCCAAGATCAAAATCTCGTACAGCTTTTTAGCAACTTCTATGCAACGGGCAAACCAACGGCAGCGCTCTGTCATGGCACATGTGTATTATTGGAAACCAAACTCCCTAACGGAGAATATTTAATTCAAGGAAAATCGATTACAGGTTTTGCCAATAGCGAAGAAGACTATGCGGATCAAGTGGTTGGTCAGAAAGTAATGCCTTTTCGGATTGAAGATGAAGCAAAACAATTAGGGGCTAATTTTGTGACTCAAGCACCGTTTTCCCCCCATGCGATCCGTGATGGTAATTTGATTACAGGTCAACAGCAAAACTCTGGTTCAGAAACTGCAAAATTAGTATTAGAAGTATTAGGAGTAACTGTATGAAAATTGCGTTCATTGGTACTGGCAATGTCGGCGCTCCCCTAGCCGATCGCTTACAAAAACTCGGTCATCAAGTCTTCATCGCTGCCCGCGATCCTCAATCCAAGTCAGTTCTAGAAGCCACCAGCCGCAATTCCGCACTAATTGTTAAATCACCATTAGAAGCTGTCCAAGAAGCAGAAGTTGTATTTTTAGCGACTCCTTTTAATGCGATCGAGGCTGCGCTTGCTCCTGTGAAATCATTACTGGAAGGCAAAATTTTAGTGGATTGCACTAATCCCGTTGGCGCGAATTTATCGCATGGTTTGCAAAGTCAAACCTCTGGCAGTGAAACTGTTCAAGAATTTGTTCCTAATACTCATGTGGTGAAAGCCTTTACTATCTATGGTTTTGAGAACTTTGAAGATAGTACCTATGCTGGCTATGGTAATCTCAAACCTGCGATGCTGATTGCTGGGAATGATCAATCTGCAAAAGAGACGGTAAGTTCTCTCTGTTCCCAATTAGGATGGGAACCAGTAGATACAGGTAAATTATCCATGAGCTTACATTTAGAACATATGACTTTGCTATGGATTCAGATGGCAAGAGTTCAAGGAAAAGGCTCAGGTTTTGTTTGGGCAATGTTGCAGCGCTAGTGATGACTAGCTTCCCAGCCCAATATAGCTGTCTTACGCTCCAATCCCCAGCGATAGCCGCCTAACTCACCTGATTCCCTAATCACGCGATGACAGGGAATCAGGAAGCTAACGGGATTGCTACCAACAGCATTACCGATCGCTCTAGCAGCATTGGGACGACCCAGAGATCGCCCTAAGCCTTGATAAGTGGTAATCCCGCCAAAGGGTATCCGCAAGAGCGCTCGCCAGACTTGAATTTGGAAGTTAGTGCCTTTGATATGGAGTGTCAGAGGTGGTTGCTTTGTGGTATTTAGATTGGGAAGATGGCTAAATAGGCGATCTCTAATTGGTTGCGTAATTTGGCGATCGCAAATAATCTCAGCGCTTGACCATTCCTCGCGTAGCATTAAGGCAGCAGATTGATTATCCATTCCATCCAGAAAATATAAATTACAAATACCTCGCTCTGTCGTCGCAATTAGGCAATCACCAAACATCGTTTCATGGATACCGTAGCAAATCTGTAAACCTTTACCACCAGTCTTAAACTCTTGCGGTGACATTGCTTCGAGGTTCACAAATAGGTCATGCAATCGTCCTGAACTAGATAAACCGACATCTCCCGTCAGTTCCAATAGGTTCTTTGTTTCTGCTATTTTGGACTTAGCATATTCCACTGTTAGGTATTGCAAAAATCTTTTGGGACTAATGCCTGCCCATTTGGTAAATAGGCGTTGAAAGTGATATTCACTCAGATGTACCTGTTGCGCGATCTCGGCGAGGTCTGGTTGTTGTCGATGGTTTTGACGAATAAAGGCGATCGCTTTTGCCATCAGTTCATAGGTTGCGCGATCGCCCATATTCTCATCTAGAAATTTGTCCATCTGGGAGTTCATGCTCAGCAATATGAGGATTTACACTCAATTTAGCAATGATTTGATATTTAAGCTAACCGTTTCTTGCGACTCCTAAAATGCTAGTAGACTAGTTATTGCAATTTTCGGAACAAAGCGGACGGGATAAAATGGAAAAAAGAGAAGAAAGAGAATGGCAAAAGCATATTCCGAGGATTTACGAGTCCCCTCAAGTTGAATCTTTTGGTCTATGATAGTGGTGGAGTAGAGAAATATAAACGGATTGACTAGCTAACTTGGTATATGTCGTGACTAACGACTTAACTTAAGACTTAACTTAAGACTACATCCATGAAGTACAAGCTATTTGTGACCTCATGTGGAATACTGAGGAATTTCATCGTGAACTCAAACCATTGAAGGGTATTTAGTCTTGCCAGTGCCGCAAGTCTAGAATTCAGCGTAATCATATCGCCTGTGTCATGCTCGTTTGGCATCATCTTAAACGCTTAGCTTTTCAAGTCGGTAACTCTATCTACAAGCTTAAATCTGGGCTTTTATCTGATTATTTAAGATTTCAACTTAAGCATCCTTTTATCCCTATGATTCTTGCGTAAGTCCTAATCACAACGCACAGTAAAAAGAGATCGCTTTTAGAAGATAGATTTTGAGGCTATCACTAAATCTTCTGGAGATTCCAGCACTCTCTAGCAATTTCCCAATCTTCTTGGGTATGAATCACTAAAACTCGCACGGCAGAATCAGGAGCCGCAATGTCAACATCGATCGCCCGTTGGTTATTTTTCTCCAGATCCAGTTTAAGACCTAAAAACTCAAAACCCTCACAGGCGGCGGCTCTAATATCTGGAGCATTTTCGCCAACTCCTGCGGTGAAGACTAGGGCATCTAATCCGCCAAGACTAGCTAGCATTGTGCCAATATGCGATCGCAAACTATGCACATAAACATCAAAGGCAAGCTGCGCTTGGGAGTTACCCTCAGCGATCGCTTGCAGGATTGGTCGTAAATCCGCAGAAATTCCCGATATGCCTAATAGTCCTGATTCGCGATTGAGTAGGCGATCGAGTTTCTCCACATCCATATCGGGCTGACGCAGTAAATGGATGAGGATCCCTGCATCAATGGAACCCGCACGACTGCCCATAACCAAACCTTCGAGAGGTGTAAATCCCATAGTTGTATCAATACTATGACCATTACGAATTGCGGCTAAGGAACATCCATTTCCTAAATGACAGGTAATCAAGCGTAAATCATTAACTGGGCGATTGAGGATTTGGGCGGCGCGATCGCGACAATATTGGTGGCTGATCCCATGAAAGCCATAACGCCGAATTCCTTGCTCTGCATACTTAATGGGAATTGCGTAGGTGTAGGCGGCAGGAGATAAATGAGCGTGAAAGGCAGTATCAAATACAGCAACTTGGGGAATCTTCCCAAACACATTTTCCGTTGCGGTAATACCTTCTAAATTTGCAGGATTATGGACAGGGGCGAAGACTGAGAGTTTCGCGATCGCCTCTTTTACTTCTGCATTAAGCATGGTACTTTGGCGATATTCTGCTCCGCCATGTACTACTCGATGCCCGATGATATCTACACCTGAAGGCTCTTTGATCACTGCGGTTTCTCCATTCCACAGAGTCTCTAACATATGCGCGATAATCTTTGGGCGTGAAGTTGCAGCAATTTCTTCTTGGAGAACTTTACCCTGATGCGTTTTAACTTTGATTTCAGCAAATCCAGTATGGTGTGTCCAGTCTACCATCACTTCCCAAATTGGTTCAGGCGGTGTGTCAGGCAATACATTCCCTAAATCATACAAACAACTTTTTTGGCTACTCGATCCTGCATTGAGAACTAATATTTTCATGTTTTTGTGGATGATTATTTTTAGATAAGTACATCTCCCAAAGAAGCTGATTTGCCTGCTTATTGGGCGAATCAGCTTCTTTGGTTTTTAGATGGATGAGCGCAACTGAGCAGGTTTAGATAATTGAGGTTAGGACTGCTATATATTTATAACAAGTCTTGGCAAGTGAGGCTTGTTAAGTAGCTAGGCATAAATAAACTGAAAACCGAAAAGATTGTTCCGCCCGCGTAGCGGGCGGAACAATCTCTGGTTTTAGGTTTTAATATGCTCATCTACTTATAAGTTATTAGGTTTGTGGATAAAGCCCCATATTTTAGAGGTGTAATGACTCGCATAGTATTCTGTGATTTCGATGGCACAATTACGGCGGTAGAAACTTTTGTCGCGATCTTGAAAGAATTTGCCCCAGAGATTTCGCAGCAGCTACTGCCACAAATTTATGATCAGACCTTAACGCTGCGAGAAGGAGTGCGGCAAATTCTGGAATCCATTCCTTCGAGGCTCTATCCTGAAATTCTCGAATTTACGCGATCGCAACCAAAGCGATCTGGCTTTGTCGAACTTCTTGATTTTCTAGATGCCGAAAAAGTGCCTTTGATCGTTGTTTCGGGAGGTTTACAAGGAATGGTGGAAGTAGTCCTAGGGGATCTAAAACAGCGTGTTCATGCCATTCATGCGATCGCCATTGATCCCAGTCAGGAATATTTACAAATCCATTCCGACTATGAATATGGGACAGAACTAGTTGCTAAGGTAAAGGTGATCGAGTCATATGGAGCAACGGAAGCGATCGCCATTGGTGACTCGATTACGGATTTGAACATGGCGCTCTATGCCCCGACAGTATTTGCTCGCGATCGCCTTGCGGTTTATCTTGATCAACACCAAAAAGCCTATATTCCTTGGAATAATTTCTTTGATGTGCGTGATTATTTAAAAGCATTATGGAGATAGCGACAAAGCTGTGCCTCTATTTCCATGAAAAGAAAGCGCGGCTTTGCCGCGCTTTCTTTTCATGGGTTTTAGCTGCCTATCTCCTTAGAGTTTGATTGCGATCAAGTTGTAAACTAGTAGCAATATAGAAAAAATTAAAAATAGAACCAACTAAGCAAGTTTTATGACAGAGGTTATTCTTTTCAACTCTTTCTTTTGGATTGCCGCAGCATTACTAGCGATCGCTACTGGTGGAGTGGGCTACCTTACTTATTTAGAATGGCAAGATCGTCGTCGCCGTGGTGGAAAAAGTTAAACCATTCATAAATGCGATCCGTTAGCCAAGGTGTATGCCATGCTAATCCAAGGTTAATTGTTTCTGCAAAACCTGTAGGCGTTTCGGCATCATTACTGGCTACGCAAAATTTAAAGTTTTTAACCTGTTCCCATTGCTTGAGATGCTTGAGCACACGGATGATTGCTTGACGATAGGGATGATTCGGCTCGGCATACCAATCATCAGAAATTTCGTTAGAGCTATCAAAGCCTAAATGCACAATTGTGAACTTATTAGCTAGATCCATCTCTGACTCTTTATTTACCTCTTGCGTATCCGCATCCGCGAACAAACTCGCGAAGACAGTAGAATTTTCTTCCTGCAACAGAAGATCGTTGCTAGCAGCAGCTTCACGCAATTGGTCAAGCAATTCCGTTGATTTTTCGGTTGTCCAATGGATACCTAAAGTCACAAGCTTTGTTTGCAAGAGCAAATGCCCTAGTTTTTCGGCTTTAGTTTCCAGATAGCGTAAATTATATTCATTGGTTTCAATCAAGAGGGGCAAGCGTCCCACGATTTCAATATCAAATCCCTTGAGTCCTGCAAGTTTACGGGGGTTATTGGTAATCAAGCGCATCTTTTTGATGCCGAGATCATGCAAAATTTGCGCCCCAACACCATAAGTACGCAGATCTGCGCCAAATCCTAGCTTTTCATTGGCTTCAACTGTATCGAGTCCCCCATCTTGAAGCGAATATGCCTTGATTTTATTAATCAAGCCGATACCGCGACCTTCCTGACGTAGGTAGACAACTACGCCCCAATTGGCAAACTCGATCATTTTCAAGGCACTTTGTAACTGTCCGCGACAGTCGCAACGCAAGGAACCAAGGGCATCACCCGTCAGACATTCGGAATGAACCCGCACTAGGACTTCGTTTTCGGGAAAATCCTGTAAATCGCCTTTAACGATCGCCAAATGTTCGGTGTTATCTAGAGTATTGCGATAACCGTAAACGCGGAAATTACCAAATAACGATGGCAAACTAGCGATCGCTTCACGCTTTACAAAGCGATCGTGTTCTAGACGATAGCTGATTAAATCCGCAATGCTAATTAACTTGAGATTATGCAGCTTGGCATATTCGATTAGCTCAGGCAAACGCGCCATTGAGCCATCATCATTCTGAATTTCGCAAATAACACCTGCGGGATAAAGCCCTGACATTTGTGCTAGATCAACTGCGGCTTCGGTATGTCCTGCCCGCTTGAGGACTCCGCCATCCTTTGCTCTTAAGGGGAAAACATGCCCCGGACGACGCAGATCGCTAGGACGGGTATTAGGATTAATTGCTGCTTGAATGGTGCGGGAGCGATCCTCGGCGGAAATACCCGTAGATGTGCCTTCCACAGCATCAATGCTCACGGTAAAGGCAGTTTGTTGGCTGTCGGTGTTGCGATCGACCATTAATGGTAAATCTAAGCGATCAAGGCGATCGCCTGTCATCGCTAAACAAATCAGCCCCCGTGCCTTGACTGCCATAAAGTTCACCATCTCAGGTGTAGCAAATTGGGCTGCACCTATCAGATCACCTTCATTTTCGCGGTTTTCATCATCGACAACGACAATGAGGCGACCAGATTTGAGATCGTTCAGGGCATCGGGAATGGAATCAAATTGAAACTTTGTCAAGGCTTACTATCAGGGATTCTAGCTATTTATATCTATCATATAGCAATCTCTATAGTGCTTGAAACAGAAAAAATAGAGAGTGCAAACATTCTCTGTTCAGTTGATATAGCGTTTCTCAGTCTAGTGAAGTACGGGATTGTTTCCCCGCCAAAGACGGGAAACAATCCTTAGGGATTTGCGGATAAAAAATGTCTCACCAAAGTTACCTAGCTTCGACTTCGCTCAGCTAGCTTCGACTTCGCTCAGCTAACTTCGACTTCGCTCAGCTAACTTTGACTTCGCTCAGCTAACTTTGACTTCGCTCAGCTAACTTTGACTTTGCTCAGCTAACGTTGGCTTCGCTCAGCTAACTTCGACTTCGCTCAGCTAACGTTGGCTGAGCGGAGTCGCAGCCACAGGTATTTTAATTAATAGCAAGTCCTTAGTACCTTGCTTTATTGAAAAGTGCTATACACTCACTTCTCAGCAAAGAAATATACATCGAAGACCAAAAATTAGCGTTGCGTCGCTTAGCGCCGCAATGTATAATCCCTCGCTGGCAAGGGAGTAGTAAGGCATTCCTAAATCATTGGCGGTTTTTGGGGTTTGTGGAAGCAAAACCCAAAGGGGTAGGCTTCTGCAAACTCTTTCCTTTAGGATGATGATCTATTTGTTTAGATTGCGGTAAGTGGGTTTATCTCAATTTTTAGAGAAATTGTACATAGCTTGCTTGGCTATATTTTGCTTGGCTATATTTTGGCATGCTTTCCTCATCTCAGCAGTAATAAGTCAGCAGCAACAATGATTTAAAAAATTACTAAAAGTAGTAAAGAGAAATTTTTAAAAGTACAGCTTTGCTGTACTTTTAAAAATTTCTCTGGGTTTTAAGATTACCGTGCTGTAGTGTCGATATCAGCTTTTGCAATGTATGTGAACTGTAACAATAAAAACAAAAAAATTATGAGGAACTTTTGACTTGAATATACAGTCTCATTCGGGGTATACACGAATGTATATGGGAGAAAAAATTAAAATGACAAATCAATCTAGACGTTCTAGCACTGCATTACTTGTTGCTGTTAGCTTTATTGGTAGTTCTGCAATTCCTTTAATTAATGCAACATCGGCATTTGCTCAGACTACGTTTAATGATGTACCTCCTAACTACTGGGCACAGCCTTTTATTCAAGAGCTAGCTTCCAGAGATATTCTTAAAGGTTTTCCTGATGGGGGATTTCGTCCAAATGATCCAGTAACAAGAGCACAATTTGCAGCAATTTTGAGCAAGGCAACTAACAAAGCTCCAATTCGAGGGGAAGTGAGCTTTGTTGATGTTAGTTCCAATTATTGGGCAGCGACAGCAATTCAGAAATCATATACAACAGGCTTTTTATCTGGTTATCCTGGTAACGTTTTCGAGCCTTCTCAAAATATTCCCCGTGTACAAATTCTAGTATCTCTAGCAAATGGACTAAATTATTCTGCTAGTCAAGCTCCTGAGACAATTTTGCAGGCTTATTCTGATTCGGCTAGCATCCCTAACTATGCCAGAAACAGTGTCGCAGCAGCAACGGAAAATCGTTTAGTAGTGAACTATCCCAATGTGCTGTTCTTAAATCCTAACCAAACTGCAACTAGAGCTGAGGTGGCAGCCTTTATTTATCAAGCTTTAGTGAAATCTGGTCAGGTAAATGCGATCGCCTCTCCCTATATCGTGGGACAAACGGGTACAGTCCAAAATCAAGTCAGAATTCCCGCAGGCAATACAATTGCTGTGCAGTATTCTAAGGATAAGATTCTGTTAGGTCCTAATGAAAAAGTACCTTTGACTCTGACCGTTGCCCAAAATATTGCTAATTCTCAAGGGGTAATTTTAATTCCTGCGGGTACACAGGTAGTGGGTGAATTGCGGACTGTATCGGGAGGTGCTCAGTTCTTTGCAAGTCAACTTGTATTTGCCAATGGCAAGCAAGTAGCCGTCAATGGTACTTCTAAAGTTGTGACTACCACTGAGAGAGTTGATAAGGGTATCAGTGTTGGCAAAGTTGTGCAAAATGCTGCCCTCGGTGCTGCTGCCGCTGCTGCAATCTCAGCTGTAACTGGTGATCGGGCGATCGCTACTGAGGAAGTACTTGGTGGTGCAGGTATTGGCACATTACTTGGTCTATTCTTGGGGCGTGATAGTGTGACTCTTGCCTCTGTGAATCCTAATACTGACCTAACTGTAACCTTGAATTCCGATCTACTCCTATAGCTATCCTAAGAGACTTGCTATTAATTAAAGTACCTATGGCTTCGACTCCGCTCAGCTAAAGTTGGCTGAGCGAAGTCGAAGCGAGATAACTTTGGTGGGACATTTTTTATCCGCAAGAGCCTAAATGTTTTTGTGGAGGCATACCCCGCATGGGTACACCTCAAACTGTGTTGAGAAAGAGCTTTGCTTAGCAAGGCTCTTTAGATTTTTATAAATTCTAATAAAAACATGAGCGATCGCACGGAAATATTACGTCAATATATGCAACTAGCTGGTGTATCTAGCTTTCAGTTATTAAGTGAACGCACGGGGGTATCACGTCGGGCGATCGACACCCTACGGAAGGGGAATGCCAAAACATTAAAATATGACGATCTAGCTAAGTTAGCTGCAATTTTGCAAATTGAACTAACAGAGTTGATTACCAACTTTATTAATTATGATTCTTCTACTAATGATGAATCTGCGGTTTCTGCGATCGCGACTTTGCGTGATGAATATCAACGCTTACAGCAAACGTTAGCAAATCAACAACAAGAATTGCGATCGCAATTTGAAAGGGAAACTCTTCAGCAATTGGAATCTCTGCTGTTGCAATTGCCATCGGCTGCCTATGCTGCTCAGCAAAATCCCAATATGCTGGCTAAAAATATCTTGCCTTTGTTACGTCCTCTAGATACCCTCTTACAAAGATGGGGCATTACTGTGATCGGTGCTGTTGGTGCAGAGGTTGCCTACGATCCGCAAAGGCATCAATTAATGGAAGGGAATGATGAAATTGAGGTAGGTACGTCTGTTGTTATCAGATACATTGGCTACATGCAAGGCGAGAAGTTATTGTATCGCGCTAGAGTCGCCATCCAAGGCGCAGATGCCGAATAGACGAAAGGGGCGCAACGCGCCCCTTTTTTTAAGGAATTTATCTCAAAAAATTAATTTTATAGACCGTTACGTCCCCAAACAACAAAAGCGATCGATAGGGTGAACATACCAAGTAAGCTAAACCAACCAAATGACAAGATATCCATAGTTTTGTAACGATTTAAATAAATTTTTCTAAATACTATAATACGCTTTCCTGTACTAAAGGGAAATAACTAAGATTGGTATATAGCGCTTTTCAAGCAAGCTAGGTACAGAGCAATTCCCCGTCGAAGGCAGCAAAAAAGGTCTTATACCAAATGAAGACATGGCTTTGCCATGTCTTCATTAAAAAAACTCACTGGGTTGGGTTTTTAAATCATAAAAAGTGTTGGCACACTTTCGTGATTTGGTATTACTTTTATTACTTTATAGTTGTTTTAAATAATTTGCAGAGGGCTTCGACTCCGCTCAGCCATCGATGTCAGCTAGTTGTGAGCATCATTGGCTTTTATGGTGGCTGAGCGAAGCCGAAGCCACTAACATCTCATTGAGGATTGCTATAAAGACCTCAATTTTTAATAATTAACGTGAGTTCGATAACGCCATTTTCCGCCTTCGTCGAACTGACGTTAATTAGGACTTACGCAATGCTAACGAATTTACTGGGTTTTGAGCAGATGTGGCGCGGGCTTTGCCCGCGTCACATCTGCTCGATGCGTAAGTCCTAATAATGATGTAGAGAGATCGTGCTAAAAAAATTTATTCTACATTTCCTTAATGTTAAGTCGAATGTCTGTAGCAACTTTTGAGCAGAGGCTGCATTCTTACTATTTAGGAGATCAAGGTTATGATCTTTAGCGCACCGAGACTTAGGACATAACTCTATAGATTAACTATAGATTAATTGTATAGAGCACTTTTTCTGGAGGCGATCGCATCATGTCTTTATCAAAATCAAAAAAAATCTTAATGGCATCGGTTTGTTCTTGCTTAGTTACCAGTACTAGCATCGTTGCACCGTTATGGTTCTTAAACTCTGAAGCTCAGGCTCAATCCCGCAGAGTAATATATGTGCCACCAAGCAGGCTCGATTCTCCCCTCACTTCCGCAGCAGGAGCTAGACGTACTTCCCAAGGAGAATTCATCGCTTTGACACCACAGGCGGAAATCAATATCCCCCCAATTCCACAGACTATTTCTGAAAGACCTACGATTTATTTCCGAATTCCTAAATTTCGGGGATTAGTAACTTTCAGACTTTACAAGGATAAAGATGCGGCTTTATCAATACAGGGTAAAGGCTATGAGAAGAAGTTTGACATTAATAATGACGAAGGAATCATTGCATTTAAATTACCCGATGATGCGCCAATTCTAGAAGTTGGTCAAATATATATATGGCGTATGCATTTCAGTAGCCTAGAGCAATCCGCAAACATTGAGGGATCTGTACGTCGGATTTTACCAAGCAAACAATTGACAGAAGAACTATCAAAATCATCTAAGGTAATAGATCGAGCTGTATCTCTTGCTAAAGAGGGGATTTGGTTTGAGATGTTGCAAGTTTTAGCCGAAGCCCAAACGGCTGTGCCTAGCAATGCAGAAGTGAGAAATGCATGGGTTGAGATATTAAAATTTGCGTTTAAAGACCAGCAGAATCAGAAGAAGCCAACGGTTCAAGACCTTGTTGTTAAAGCTAATTTTGTCTTACAGAAATCACGTGGGATAATTCCTAATTATTAGACTATATAGCAATTCTAAATGGTTTGTGGAAGCGCCTTCTTAAGAGGACGCTTTCACAAATCCAAAAATCTACAAATGATTTAGGACTGCTAAGTAGCTAGGCATAAATAAACTGAAAACCGAAAAGATTGTTCCGCCCACTGCGCGGGCGGAACAATCTCTGGTTTTAGGTTTTAATATGCTCATCTACTTATAAGATGTTTTCATGTTGCCATAGGCAACATGAAAACATCTTATGGGGATTAATTTTGGGTTGTCAAATGAGTGTGTAAGTATCTGGATGCAATTAAATATAAAAAACAAAAACTGTGGCACAATCTATGATTTCGTCACGGTTTTTGATGCTGTTTTTTAATTATCTTCAGCTACTTACAGTGCTTTGCGCTTACTTAAAAACCAGAAATATTTTTGAAAGCGTCGCGAAGCGACGCTTTCAAAAATATTTCTTGACTACTCAAAGCCTCAACAGGCTGTAACTATTTGCAAACTGCTGTATTAGGAGCATTGGCATGGCTGGTTACTTCAAAAATATTCTGTGGAAATGGCGTGGTGTGGCGATTGCTACACCCACCATTTCCTTAGTTGTAATCGGATTACGCCTCATTGGAGCACTAGAGCCAGTTGAGTTAGCGATGCTCGATCAGTTTTTTCGATGGCGATCGCCTGAGCCTACAGATAGCCGAATTGTCATTATTGGCATTGATGAATCCGATGTGCGTCAATATGCTTGGCCAATTGATGATGCTTTGCTGACTCAGTTATTAGACAAGGTAAGACAACAAAAACCCCGTGCAATTGGTTTAGATCTTGCTCGTGATAAGCCCGTCGGCGCTGGCTATTCGCAATTAGCATCATTATTTAAAAGTACGCCAAACCTGATTGGGGCGACCAAAACAGCCGATCGCGTAGATTCTAATTTTGCGATCGCTAGTTCTAATATTGAGCCACCCCCAGCCCTTCCTGCTGAACAAATTGGTGCAATCAATATTCTCGTTGATGCTGATGGGAGAGTTCGGCGGGGATTAATGGCTTTAGGTTTGCCCGATGGCAAGATTGCCACTAGTTTTAGTTTGCAACTAGCTCTACTCTACCTTGATGGAGAAAAAGTGGTTCCCTTTGAGCAAGCACTCAATCCCCCAAGGTTACGCATGAATGATGGTGGTTATAGCCATGCTGATGTAGGTGGACATCAATTTATAATTAACTACCGTCGATCGCTTCAAGGCTTTCAGATAGTGCGGATGGCTGATGTCTTAGAAGGAAAAATTGCGCCCGATTTATTCCGCGATCGCGTCGTCATGATTGGAGTAACCGCGGTCAGTTTAAGAGACTGGTTTTTTACTCCCCTCGATAGTGGCATTGGCAGCACGCGCATTTCTACATCAGGAATCGAAGTTCACTCTCAAATAGTGAGCCATATTCTTAGTAGTACCCTTGACGGACGCTCAAGAATTCTCACTTGGGAAAAGCCTTGGGAATGGTTGTGGATTTTTGGTTGGTCTTTGGCTGGCGCACTTTTGATTTGGCAATGGCGCAATGTTAAAACCCAGAATCGTGAACTTTGGGTATTAATTGGGCGATCGCTTAGCGTCTTGATCGTCGGTAGTAGTCTATTTGCGACTTGTTTTATCGCCTTTACCTATGGTTGGTGGTTGCCCTTTGCTCCTGCCATGATTGGCTTTGTGGGTGGTGGTGTGATTGTGACTAGCTATCTGGCACTTACAGCAGCGCAGATTCGGACTTACTTTAGTCGTTACTTAACTGATGCAGTCGTTAAGACCTTACTAGAAACTCCTGAAGGTTTGAAATTGGGAGGCGATCGCCGCAAAGTCACAATTCTCATGTGTGACCTGAGAGGCTTTTCCACAATTTCCGAAAAAATGCCACCTGAAAAGGTCGTAGAAATCCTCAATGTGTTTTTAGGAACGATGACGGAAGCGATCACTGCCTATGAAGGCACGATTGATGAATTTATTGGTGACGCGATTTTAGTGCTGTTTGGTGCTCCCATTCATCGTGAGGATGATGCTGCTCGTGCGGTTGCCAGTGCGATCGCTATGCAACTCGCCATGCGATCGGTCAATGAAAGACTCACCCAGATGGGCTTACCCGAAATTGCTATGGGTATTGGTATTAACACAGGTGAAGTGGTTGCGGGGAATATTGGTTCCCAATCTCGCGCCAAATATGCCGTCGTCGGTAATCATGTAAACCTCACCGCAAGAATTGAATCCTATACAGTGGGTGGGCAGATTTTAATTTCGGAAACTACCTACAACGAAATACAGGAAATTGTCAAAACTAATGGCTCTATGCAGGTAGAGCCTAAGGGAGTATCTCAACCCATCTCCATTTATGATGTTTGCGGAATTGGTGGTACTTATAATCTAGAACTTCCTTCTATTAATGATTCGCTCCAAGTATTACCCATGCCAATTCCCGTGACTTACCGCATTTTAGAAGAGAAGCATCTCGGTACAGATATCTTTACAGGGGAATTACGCAGACTATCGCCCTATGGTGCAGAAATTTTTGCCGATCAGGATGTCCCCGTATTATCTAATCTTAAAATTCATGTGCAAGTTTCTATCCCGAACTCCTTAGATGCTCACACTCCCAAGACTGATATTGAAGGTGAAATCTATGCCAAAGTCTTAAAACATCAACATCCAAATCAGTCAATGTTTTTAGATCAGTCAGTTTCAGGGGATTTAATATTAGAAAATAAGCTGACCATTTCCGCAATTCCTAAACAGCGATCGCGCTCTATCAAGCAGATTTATGTACATTTCACCACAGTTCCCGATAACCTCAAAGCATGGCTGAAATGGCAAACAAGTATCTAGGTTGATTTTGGGCAGCAATAACTACCTCGCTAATACAATCCGATTGCGCCCTTCCTGTTTTGCTTGATATAAAGCCCTGTCTGCTAACGAGATGGGCATTTCTACCGCAATATTGAGATTAGGAACTACACAGGCAATGCCAATACTTACCGTAATGCGATCGCTGACTAAGGATTTGACATGAGGCAGATTGAGATCATGAATGACATCCATAATCGTCTCCGCTACTTTCTGGGCTCCTTCAATCGATGTATGGGGCAATACTACAACAAACTCCTCACCACCATAACGAGCCAATAGGTCTTGAGAACGCATCAATAATTGACTAATTCCTTGAGAAACCTGTCTTAAACATTCATCTCCTGCTAAATGTCCATAATGATCGTTGTAGTTCTTAAAATAGTCCACATCCAACAGGATTAATGATATGGGTTGACGCTCTTGTTGCAGGATTTTCCACTGTTGGAGCCAATATTCATCAAAGCTTCGGCGATTGGCGACTTGGGTTAAACCATCGATTTGAGCGAGTCGATGAAGTTGTCGATTTACTGCTTCCAAAGCCGATGTTCTTTCGGCAATTTTCTTTTCTAGGGAATAGGTATACTCTTGCAGTTGAATTTGCACTTCCCTCAAATGGGCAAGTGTCTGAGCGAGTTTAATCTTTTGCTGTTTTATGATGCTGATATCTCGATAGGCTCTCAGAGATGCCAAAACTGTCGTCAGCAGATTCTGCCTTGTCAATTCCACCTTAAGCTTGTAGTCATTAATATCATAATTAAAAATTACAGATTCCTCAGGAGCTTCGCCTGGATGTCCCGTCCGTAAAATAATCCGAATTTGATTATTGTTTAATTGTTCACGGATATATTTGATTAACTGTAGTCCTGCATCATTGGTTTCCATAACTACGTCTAGTAAAACCAAAGCAGCATCAGGATGAATATTTTCAATTAACTTTTTACAATCTTCAGCCGAATAAGCCGAAAAGAAAGCTACTGGTTTACCTTCAAAGATAAGATTTCTCAATGCTAACTGCGTTGCACGATGTACGTCAGGCTCATCATCAGCAATAATTACTTTCCACTGATCTATGTTTAATTCTTGTTGATGGATGCTTATATTTTGTGGAACCTCTAATAACGCATCATCTTCATCACTGAAAGTGATTTCATCATTATCTTCGCTAGATGTGACAATATCGATCTGGCTATGATTATGATGCGGTTTAGAACTAACTAAGACGTTGGGAAATGACATAAATATGAATATGACAACGAATAAACGTGATCTATAAGGATTGATTGATGATACTGATTTTTAAAAACATATAGCAGTCCTAAATCATTGTTAGATTTTTGGGTTTGTGGAAGCCTGTTCCTCTTCGGAGTGCTCTTCCACAGACTATTTAGTATTACTATATATTAATGCCTCATGTTTTGAAGAAGAGAACATCTTCAAGATCCTCTTCTTCATGTAACAATAGTTACTAACAAATAATGTCCGAATTTATCCAAAGTCCAAACTATATAATCTAGTTACTTATACAGTTTGGCAAATTTACTGTAAATAGTGTACCTTTTCCGATTTCACTTTCACAATCAATGCTTCCTTGCAGCTTTTGAGTAACTAAGTTGTAAGTAACGTTTAAACCTAATCCTGTGCCACCTCTATCACGGGCAGTAGTAAAAAATGGTTCAAATATTTTATTCAAAATTTGATGATCTATCCCACACCCATCATCTTTGTATTGAATAGTGATGCGATCGCCTTGCTGCTGAATATGAATATGAATATTTCCAGATGTATTGGGCGAATAGGCATGAAGCAAAGAGTTGTTGACAAAGTTAGTAATTACTTGAGCTAGTGCACCAGGGTAGCTATCAATAGATATAGAGTCATCACCTGTGATGGATACGTTATGTAGATTATGTTTAAATTGAGGTGAAATGCTGATCATTATTTCCTCAATATATTCCTTAACCTTAAATATTCTTTTCTCAGAATTAGACTGATCCACCGCAACTTGCTTAAAACTATGCACTAATTCACCTGCACGGTTTAAGTTACTTAAAATCAAACTACTTACCTCATTAGCAACATCTAAATAATGCTTGAGTAATGATTTTTTTAAACAACCAGATTCTACTAATGTCATTAACAATTGCGTTTCATCCCTCAGGGTGGAGGCAAGCGTTATACTTGTACCTACGGGGGTATTGATTTCATGGGCGACTCCTGCCACCAGACCACCCAAAGCCGCCATTTTTTCGACTTCTACTAATTTAGTTTGCATTAATGATAAATCAGCTAAAGTTTGCTCAAGATCACTACTTTTTTTCTCAAGAATACTTTGATATTCTTGTAAGTCACAAATCACTTTTTTTAGCAAAGTTTCTTTATTCCGATTAGTAGTTTCTAGCGTGGCACGATCAATCTCTGAGCGCTCCAACTTTTTTTTGAGAATTCGATTCTCCTTCTCTAATCGTTTAATAATCAGTTTTTCATCTTCAACTTCCATAGTTTTTTGCTGGTGATTGAGGCTCGACGATTTAATAAAGAAACTATTTTTATGATGCAGCTTCGCTTCGCCACACCACAAAAAATTTAGGTTCTGCTGAGGATAAGCAACTAGCTATGCATTACTGATTACCAAGTAGCAGCGTGACAAAAGTGGTGTTGTGAAAAAAGGCTTGACCGTTTTGTCGCAAGGGCGCAACTTCCCCGTAGGTATAAAAACCACAACTGCTAGGTAAATTTTTGAGTGAACCTGCGATCGCTTGATATTCTTCATTAGCCCTTGTGCCCATAATTTGTCTACGCCAAGCACAGGAGAAAAATAGGGCAGCTTCAGGTTCTTGACCTGTGTAATAAGATTTAGCTTCGGCAAAGGATTCTCGTGAGGCAGTGATGACATCTTCGAGAGAGGTGTCAGTAATTTGCACTATAGAATTTACAGGAATATCACCTGACATAGTGAGGCTGCCAATAGCCTTGTCGTAGGCGATCGCCCCCCGCAGAAAAAATGTATCTTCACTCGGAGGAAATACGGCTAAAGGATAGACAGCATCAGGTTCATCAATATTTAGGTAGTAATGATAAAAATCGAGAGCGGGTTTATGGTCGATTTCGTAAATAACATTTTTATCAACCTTCGTTGCAATGCTCCTTTTTCCAATTGGTCGCCAACCACTAGCAGTACCACAGGAAAACAAAATATTACCTGCAAATAGTAATGTGGTAACGGCATCGCTGAGCACTTCATTTTTGTAGAATTGATAGGTGCGTTGGTACTGCCATTGATCAGCAGTGGCTCCTCCAAAGATTGGCAAATCGCCGAGAACTGATGCTAAACCCTGCAAGATTGAAACTGCACTAGTAGTAAGACTCTCCATCATCACAATGCAAAACTTGATTGGTGAAGTGAGATGCTGTTTGGCTTCTTCAATTGATTGACGGGCAATATCCACAGGTGATTGAGAAACATTTCTCCCTACAGAAGCGCGAATTTCGATTTCGTCAGAGCAGAAGAGCATTAAGGTCAAAGAATCCTGTTGAAATTCCAAAATGGAAGAGACTTCGCCATCGGTAGTACCACCAATTAGTTCAATATTGGGAAAGGTATCGTTAATACGTTGCAGAATTAAGCTATGGTCAAAATCGATCGCGGCAAATAAAATTCCCGCTTGAGGTATTACACCATCAAGGGTTTGTTGACATTGCTCTAATATTTCATCAATAGCTTCTAAGCTATCAGGATCGTTACTATGACCAACAGCGACCTTAAACATTTTCCTTCCCTAAAGCCTATAAATGATGCAAGTTAAACACGACTGCTGTGTTTAAAGCACTGTGTTTAAAGAATATATTGTAATCCTAAATACTGATAATTGAATGTAGGATGGGTCAGCGATCGCGTAACCCATCATCTTTCACCAATTGATGTGTTACGTTGCACTAAAGCATCCTACATACCAATAATTCAGCCTTCCTACTTTACTCACAAGGTGAAGTGGCTTATATAGCTTTCTACGTAGACGAAGCAAGAAACCTTTTATAGCTGCCGCCAAGTGTATCAGGACATAAAACCCAAGAATAGGAAGGCGGCGCGAAGCGCCGCCTTCCTATTCTTGGGTTTTGCTTTTGTCCTAACACAAGAAACCTTTTAAAATTAGGGCAGCGCCCTAATTTTAAAAGGTTTCTTGCTTCAAAAAAGATGATTCGCGATGTTTAATCAATGTCTCTACAGGCAAAGCACTACGCAGATGTTGCCAAGGTAGAACTTGATGAATATCCCAGTTCTCATGGACATACCAAGACAAAGGTGGTAGCTGTCCTCGCAATTCCTTAAAGGCGCGTTTATAGGAACCATCGCTAGGGACATCTCCATCGCTATAGCTACAAGCCAAGCGTAATAATTTGGTTAGGCGGCGATCTCCTCTGGAAATCAGGGCTTGCACAATTGAATCTTTATAACTTTCAGGACGAAAATCAATCCCTTTTGGTAAAAGCTTCTTGCGAAAATGCTGCATTTTCTTTTCGGCGGTCGTGCTGACCCCCTGCCATTGCCAAGGCGTATGGGACTTAGGCACAAAGGTACTACAGCCAAAGGTGATTTTGAGTTTTGGCGCAATTTTACGAAGAGAAAGCAGCATCTCAATCGTCTGTTCAATATCATCATCATTTTCCATCGGAACACCTGCCATACCGTAAAGCTTTAACGACTTCAATCCCCCAGCCTGAGCATTGATCGCGGCTTGCTTGATTTCATCATTATGCAACTTCTTATTAATTATTTCCCGCAATCGTTCAGAACCACTTTCGATCGCAATGGTAACAGAGCGACTATCACGAGTAGATAGAATTCTCGCTAATTTCTCCGTTAGTGTATTAGTGCGAACTGAGGCAAGACTGAGACGGACATCGTCAAATTGCGGCTGTGCAAGATAATCCAATAGGGCATCAAACTCAGGATGTTGGGTGATTGATGCGCCAAGAAGCCCTAACCGTTTAGTGACGGTTAATCCTGTAGCGATCGCAGGAATTAAGCTGGTTTCCAAATTAGCAGTCCGAAATGGAAGTGTGAGATAACTTGCCAAACAGAAACGACACATTTCTGGGCAACTTCGCACCACTTCCACCATGAAGATACTTTCCCATGCTGCTTTTTCGGTAACGACGGTGGAAGCTGAAAGAGTATTTCCTTTATAGGTTTGCTTATGGATGATTGCGGGAATATCTGAATCTATGGGTTGAATTGAGGAGATCGCACCATCCTCGGATTCATAGGTTACTTCGTAGAGTTGCGGTACATAAATTCCTTCTAGTTTCGCTAAATGACGCAATTTCACTTCTCGACTGGCATGTCGAACTTCTTGATAAGCATTGAGGAAGTTCCCAATTAATTCTTCGCCATCACCAAGTAAGACAATATCGAACCATGCAGCAAATGGTTCAGGATTAGCGGTTAAAACTGGTCCACCACCGAATACTAACGGATGTTCATTGGTGCGATCGCAGGTATCAATGGGTATGTCAAACTTCTGTAATGCAGCAAGAATATTGACATAATCCAATTCCCATGAAAAAGAGAATCCCAAAATATCTATCTGACGCGGTAAGTCCTCATGGGCATCAGTAAACCAACGCCTCACATTAACTTGCGATCGCGTGGCTAAATTTGCCCAAACCCCTTGATAACCTAAGCTCGTAATTCCGACGGTGTAGGTGCTAGGAAAAGCAAAAACAATATTAACCGCATCGCGATCGGGGGTAGCTGGTTCAAAGAGTAAATATTCGGACTGGAAGTAGGATTGATTCAAGGGATCGGCAATAGAGCGCAGTATTGCTATACTACACAATTTGCGGGTTAATCCTCAAAAAGTACAGAGCAACACACGGAATTAAAAACAAGAGAAAACTTTGCAAGTGTAGCAAAGCTGCACTTGCAAAGTTTTCTCTTTACTATGCCTGAACTCCTATTACCTAATCTGTGAAAAAATGCGATATTTCATTTCATCAAATTTAGAAATTTGTGAATCTTGATGCTGTATATCTTTTTCTTGTGAAATAGATGCCTCATGAGTGTGCATTCTCACAATATTATAGCGAGTCTCTCCAGCATAAATTGCCAAGGCAATATTGAGCATATCAATGAATGCAATTACCGTCTTACATTTTGACTCACTATATTTACTGTAGTATTTGATAACAAACGCAATTCTCAGTTCTAAATGGGAACGAACAGCATCATTGATTAAGAGAAGTTTAAGTAGTAATACTACAAAATTAAGCGGATTAGTATGATGTAGCAAAATATTAAATAGTTCAGTTAAACGCTCATGATCGCTACTCGTCATTTGATTAATTAAATATTTAGAAGTCTTTAAAATTAAATATGGATTAACTAAATGATCATGATGTTCTGCTTTTAATTTAAATAAATCATCATGTAATTTAGTTTGTACTGTCTCTGATATTTCTGGATCAGCAATTGAAAAATCAAGATACTGCAACAACCGCACCTTAAAATCATAATAAGTTATATCTTTAATACTTATCAAAAACTTATTTGCTTGGGATTGACAATTTAAAACGCTATTTTTAGTCAACATTAGAGTGACTAAACTTAAGACATTACTACTTAAACTGGTAGGATTATTAGACTTGTTTTGATTAGAGCGATGATTACTTAACCTTGCCGTATACATAGCTAGGTCAAACTGAAATTTTGCTTTTATTTCCTGTGCTAATAAATTAGCAGCTTGCCTTTGTTCTAGCGAGCTTGCAGGATTTGTATATTGATCTGTTAATAGGTATGAAGCAAAGCGATTACTCCAATTATGCTCGAGACTAGATGGTGGATTAAGACTAATTGTAAATAGTTTTAAGGTTTTGAAGTCTTCACTTTTGACAAAAAACTGTAGCCAAATTCTTAAGGTGCGTAATTTAACTGAGGTTGGCTTCTTATAAATTGAAGAATCTTTAAAAATATCAATTAAAGATTCAATATAAACTCGTTTATTACTAACAGTCCAGTTGTTGATGAGGATATAGCAACAACGTTTTAAAGTATAAAAAAATTCTTTTGCATTATAAGCGGTTAGAATTTGATCAAGTGCGGCTATTATTTCAGGATTAGATTGATCATTGAAGTTGATAAATAAGCCCTCAAAAACTGTCAACACTTCATCTGGTGTTTTACTGCGGACAATTTCCAAAAAGAATTCGTAAATTCTTTGTTGAGCCTGTTCAATACCTTGAGAGTAAATGCGATCAGCTGTCCAGAACATGATAATTTCATTTTCCCAAATATCAAATAGCAGTACTCGAAGCTTAAAGTTGAAACTAAATCAGCCTTTAAGAAGTACTTATTATAAATATTATTCACACTTTTAATAACTGAAAAGTCAGGCTTGAGGACAAATTTGTTATTAAAAAGATATATGGAAGTTATATAGATGTTATTCAATTTATAAAGAAGTTACGAAAGCCACAAGAGCATATATTTCACAACTATTAAAAATTAAGTTTAAATATAAAGTTGCTGCCAAGCGCCATAATGCTGAAACTAAAAACTAATTGTTGCTGGATAAAGTTTAAAATAGTCGAGATAATCTAGAACCGTTTCAACGTGAACAAAATCCCTCCCTTTGATGTATCGCAGCAGTATCAACAAATTGGCGATCGCTTAAATCAGGCAGCTTTAGCCGTACTTGCATCGGGGCAATATATCGGCGGACAAACTGTAAGTCAGTTTGAGAGTGAGTTTGCTAGTTATATTGGCTCCAAACATGGCATCGCTTGTAATTCAGGTACAGATGCCTTGTATTTAGCAATGCGCGCTTTAGATATAGGGGAGGGTGATGAAGTAATCACTTCACCATTTACTTTTTTTGCCAGTGCCGAGACAATCAGCATGGCAGGAGCTAAGCCTGTATTTGTCGATATTGAAGCCCATAGCTTTAACCTAAATCTAGATCTATTAGAAGCTGCAATTACTGAGCGCACTAGAGCCATTATGCCTGTGCACCTATTTGGTCGTCCTGTGGATATGCCAAAGTTGATGGCGATCGCCAAAAAGCATAATCTTTATGTGATTGAAGACTGTGCTCAAGCAACAGGAGCAATCTCTAATAGTGAAAAGGTTGGTAATATCGGGGATGTAGGTTGTTTTAGCTTTTACCCCACCAAAAATTTGGGAGGTTGCGGGGATGGTGGCATGATGACCACCAATAATGCAGAAATTGATAAAAAGCTGAGAATTTTGCGTGAGCATGGTAGTCCCCAACGCTATTATCATGAATATATTGGGATGAATTCACGCCTTGACTCGCTGCAAGCTGCGCTATTGCAGGTGAAGTTGCCCTATCTAGACAAGTGGAATACTCAACGACGGGAAATTAGTGATCGCTATACACAATTGCTCAAGGAAGCTAATATTCCTAATCTTGTGACTCCTCATCATTGTCCAGGAAGTGTCTGGAATCAGTACACGATCTGCATTGGTGATGGTAAGCGTAATGATATCCAAGCCAAATTGCGCGAGCAAGACATCATTACGATGATCTATTATCCTTTACCTCTACATTTGCAATCTGTTTACAAAGATTTAGGCTATACAAAAGGCGCTTTCCCAGTTACTGAAGATATTTGCGATCGCGTTTTATCTTTGCCCATGTTTCCTGAGTTAAGTGAAGAACAGCAAGATCGAGTTGTTAGTGCTTTAAAAAATTTGATCTAAACTAACGCCAGTTCGGGTTAAGCTGGCAAATTTTAAAATACCAAAAGTAAAACCCTTGCTTAGCAAGGGTTTTACTTTTGGTATTTGAGAGAAGGTTTGCGTCGCAAACCCTCTCTCAAATACCATTTCAAATTATCCTGAACTCACATTAAACTAGTTCTGGTACCAATTTTAAGTTTATAAAAGCCTACAAAATTAGTTTTTCCCTTGTTGTAAAAATGAAGTAAAAGACTTCAGTAATAACAATAACCGATGCTTGATCTTTATGTATGTGCCTAAAGCATAAAACTTAATTCGGAGCATACCAGATAAATCTTTTTCATAGGACTTTAATAAATTGACAAAACGTATCCATCTTTGATTGTTTTGGGCATCTCGAAACGTCTTAGTTTCTGGAATAAATCGATAATTACCAAAGTCTTCATCTAAATATATGGTTCTAGCAACTTGCACAGCCCGTAATATAAAGTCAATATCCAAAGCATAATGTTCTTGAGTGTTGTATAGACCAATTTTTTGATGTAGAGAAGTGTGATAAAAATAAGCCGATGGATTGGTTGGCATTTGTACTTGAAAATTATTGGGGAATTGTACAGTTAAGAGATCAAATAAACTTAATCTATGAGGTTTATTCACTTCAATAATTTCTCCCTTCTCATTCCATACATTACAATTTCCCACTAATAGGCTTGGTTCTTGTAAAGATTTAAATACTTCCAAAACTCTATTTAAGACATTAGGGCTGTAATAGTCGTCTGCATTTAAAAATGAAATTATGGAACCATTTGCCATCGAAATCCCCTTATTCATAGCATCTGATTGACCTTGGTCTGGCTCAGAAATCCATTTAATATGTTGGTATTGATCAGCATATTGCTTGATGATTTCTACAGTTCTATCCGTAGAGTTACCGTCAACAATTATATGCTCAACTTGATGACACCCTTGGGCGATCACATTTTGGATGCAACCTTCGATAAATTGCTCACTATTGTATACAGGGGTAATCACACTAATCATATGAGATAGACTAAAATAGCGAATTGGGCTGGCAAATTGTAGCAATTGATTAGTATAGCTGTCACCAAGTGTATTCGGACATAAAACCTAAGAAGAGAAAGGCGGCGCTTTGCGCCAACTTTCTCTTCTTAGGTTTTGATTTTGTCCTAACATAAGTGACGGCAGCTATAAAACGCAAAAAGTAATAAGTAGTTCATAGCTCAGCATAGTGATAACCCAAACTCAAATTTCTGTTTTGCCCGCTATACAGGCAAAACAGAAATTTGAGTTTGGGTTTACTTATGGCTAACTACTTAGCAATTCTTGATCCCGACTCTAATTATAATAAGCATATCCGCTTTGGGAAATACTCATGGGTATTCTTAATTCAATGTTTGCGAAATGGAAACATCCTCAGCAAGGGGGAGGATGTGATCCAGATATACAAGTTATTGCAAATCCTAGCTCAACAACTCCCCCACCTAAAATACAACCAAGTTCAGCAGCCCAACGTTATACAGAACTAGAGGCATCCTTGACGCGATCGCCCCAAGCTTTGTCAACCAAGTCTATTGATCCCCCTCAAAATAAAGGTGGGCTTAAGAAATTTGGGAAAAGATTATTTTGGACTGGGATTTTACTGGGAGTTCCTGTGGGAATCATTTATGTGGTGAATTTACCCTATCCTGTGATTCGTCAACCAGTATCGAAAGCTGCACCCATATTGCTCTTGCCTAGCAATATGGCGATCGATGCAAATTTTAAAAAAGGACAGGCAACTATTGAGGAAGCTAGACAGTTAATCGAATCACCAACTAGTGCGGCTGACTTAGATCGAGGAGAGTTAAAACTCAAGGATGGTAAAAGCGCTCTAGATGCTATTCCTGCATGGTATGTTGCTGACTGGGCAGACTATGCGCGGGGATATTGGGGGAATTGGGAGTTTTCGCCTGCGGGTTTACAGGGAGCAAGGATTAAGGCAGGACAGCTAGAGGCAAAGGTCTTTCAAGAAAAAAATGCTCAGATTACACTGACTGATGCTGAAAAAACAGTAGCACTGGCAAAGGTACAGTTACAACAGGCGACATCAACTGTAGACAAAAAATTGGCTGTCCAGAATTGGCAATCCGCGATCGATCAACTAAGTCAGATTCCTCCGCAGACATTGGCAGGTCGTAAGGCTCAGCAACTAGTCAATACATCTACGAGGGATTTAAAAGCATTAGCAGGACTGACAATTGGGAATGAGAAGGTGACCTATCTGCTAGGTGGGGCGGAAGAGTTTGCTAAAAAAGCTGCTGAAACAGGTCGCAATCCCCCCCATTCTAGCGATCGCTGGATTGAGATTGCGGGTATGTGGGAAGAGGCAATTCAACGCCTTAAAAATATCCCTTCAGAAGATGTAATGGCTTATGCTCAGGCGCAAAAGCGTCTTGCAGAATATCGTGCTAGTCTTTCAGAAGTAAAGGTACGCTTAAAAAATGAGCAGGACTCAGTCCAAGCTCTAGATCGGGCAAACCAGAAACTAACAACTTTATGGGCAAGTTTGCCCAAGGATAGTAAAGATCTTAATCGTAATCAAGCGATCGCTAGTTTTATGGCAATTAACAATGACTTAGAGAAAGTCCAAAATGGAACTACAGTTTATTTGAAAGCGCAAGAAGTAAAACTGCAAGTGCAGCAACAATTGAAGTTATTGCAGCAAGCAAAATAGTAGGATTAACCAATGACAAAATTTGACTTTCTATCGGATACTCACAAATCTTGGCATCACATGGATGTGGAGCAGGTATTGACATCGTTGGAGTCGGCGGTAGAAGGTCTATCCTATGTCAATGCAAGGCAAAGATTGCGGTATTTGGGGGCAAATAAACTACCGCGATCGCGTCCAATTAGTAAAGTGCTATTACAACCTTTGCTTGATCCCTTGACCTATCTGCTGTTGATTGCGGCTATTTATCTGCAATGGAATGGAGCCGAAGGATGGGCTTTAATTTTAGTGGGAGTCTTGCATGGATTAATTGGTATTGGGATCTCGTTGTGGGCTATGAAAACGCGCGAGAAAGTAAGCCGAGATCGCCCTCAACGTCATCAAAATGAACTATCTAATGCAGTGATTGTGTTGCGCGATCATGAAGAGATGGAAATACCAGCAAGGGATTTGGTACTGGGCGATGTGCTGATCTTAAGGGAAGGCGATCGCCCGAATGTGGATGTCCGCCTATTGGAAGTGTCAGAGGATTTCCTCGTTAATCAAACTAATTTAGGAGGCGAGGCAATTTGTTCTAAGCAAGTACTCTCCTTTGAAGAAAACACGCCACCACTTGAACAGGGAAATATGGTCTATGCGGGAACGGAAATTTCTTCAGGTACAGCTAAAGGTGTAGTAATTGCAACGGGACGATTTACCTATGAGCAAATTTCTCTGATTAAAGAACGCTCATTTTCGGCAGTCCATGCAGAACTACGCCAACTGCGACAGGTGTGGTTATGCCTATTGGGATTAGTGACGCTGATTGCGATCGCCTTTGCATGGCAGAGAGGAATCATCATTAATGCGATGACTGCGGCTGCCCTGATTGTGAGTACCTATCCTCAAAATCTGCTCCGCATTGCCACACAGGTTCAACTATTAGGAATGCGGGATCTTGCTAAACAGAGGATTTGGGCAAGATTTCCATCGGTTTTAGATGCTCTAGCCAGAGTAACGACAGTTGTGCCAATTCTCGAATCAGATGTGGTGCTGAGCTTTGATAATTTGCGGCGAGCAGGGATTGAGTGGCGGGGATTGCTGAGAACTTCTCAAGAAGACGCTCAAGCCTTTGGCGAAGTAATTGGCATTGATATCCATAGTTACTTTGATGCCCCGCAAGAGAAAATTCGGCAATGGCAAGGCAATTCTGAAAAAACAAGGGATGCGGTTGCAGTCATTGGCAGTGATATTGAAGATATTCCCCTATTGCGCTTAGCGGATGTAGGAATTTGCGATCGCACCTGCCGCAAGGAGCTACAGGATAGCTCTGGGCTAATTTTGCCTAAAGAAGACTTCCATTATTTACCGATCGCAATTCTCGAAGGACGCGCTATCTTTGACCGCTTACAAAGGACGGCTCTAATTACTGCTTCGAGTTCCTTTACCCTAGCTGTATTAACGCTGATGGATACCGCCGCAGGTTTCTCTATTCCACCATTGCAATTAATTTGGGTCGGCGCGATCGCGACTCCGATTGTTGCCTTTCCTCTAGTATTAGAGCCTACCCACGAGAGTCTCTTATGTCAGCCAGCAAGGCGTTTTCAAACCATGCTTCGCCCTAGCAATTATCTACGGATTTTACTAGCGGTCTCTGCGACTATTTCTGCCATTGCTGTAGTCTTTTGGCTAAAGTATCAAGGGCAAGCTGCCATGTTTTCACAGGCAAGATCGATGGCATTTATCACACTTGCCTTTAGTCAAGTGTTCCATGCCTGTGCGATCGCTCGCCATAGCATTTTGAGCAATTTGCCACTTTTGCTAGGAATCTCCTTTGTGGCGGTTTGCCAAGTGATGTTTGTGCAACTACCTTGGTTTGGCGACATGATGGCAACCGTACCTCTGAGCGGCATTGAATGGGCGATCGCCATTCTCAGTGCTACTGCGGTTTTCTGGGTACAGGAACTAATCAAAACTGGCTAAAAACTTATAAATAGATGAGCATAAATAAACCTAAAACTAGAGATTGTTCCGCCCGCTACGCGGGCGGAACAATCCTTTCGGTTTTCAGGTTATTTATGCTTACCTACTTATCAGGTATGGCTTCGCCATACCTGATATAAGTTTTTAACGAAAAGGCATCGAATAGAGTAAACCGCCTTGCTTCCAAGTACGATTGATCCCGCGAGGGATGTCAAGTGGTGAAAGATTGCGACTATAGATATCGCTGTAGTTGCCGACTTGCTTGAGAATTTGAGTTGTCCAATCGGGAGCAAGTCCTAACTCAATGCCCAATGAGTCGGAAGTACCGAGAAACCTTGATACTTCAGGGTTTTTGGTGTCTTTAAAAATATTGTAGTTGTCCATATTTATACCCAATTCCTCGGCATAAAAGGTGGCATAAACGACCCAAGTGACAACATCACGCCAGCGTTTATCATTGCCGACTATTACAGGGCTTAGGGGGTCTTTAGAAAAGCTGACATCCAAAATTTTGTGATCCGCAGGACGTGGTAGCTTGCTCCGCCATGCAGCGAGTTGCGATTTTTCGGAAGAGATTGCATCGCAGTCCCCCTTTGCATAGGCATTCAAGACGCTATCCATATCAGGTAAAATCATCAACTCCATATCAATGCTGGCTTCTTTCATCGAAGATTCCAGATTGGTGGCATTGATACCTGTTTCCACACAGATTTTTTTACCAGCTACTTCCTTTAGTGACGGGGCGTTATCTTCATTAGATTTACCCTGCTTATCGGATTTACTATCTTTGGAGTCAGACTTACTAGATTTGTCAGGAGTAGAAGTACTTGTAGGACTGGGGAAAGCTGAGGGTGAAGAAGTAGGAGTTGGACTAGAACTAGCGGTGGTATTCGGCGAACTACTGGGTGAACTACTGGGCGAACTACTGGGCGTGGAAGCATTAGGTTTTGCGCCAATTCTTAGCATTACCCCCTGACCATCAAAGAAAGTTGTGGGTGCAAAGGAAATATTCGGAGTGACATCACGGGTTAAGGTGCGGGTTGTGTTTCGCATTAAGATATCGACTTCGCCATTTTGGACAGAGGTAAATCGATCCTTAGCTAGCAATGGTCTAAAATCAACGGCTTTGGCATCCCCCAAGACAGCCGCCGCGATCGCTCTGCAATAGTCTACATCTAAGCCACTCCAGCCCCCTTTTTCGTCAACATAGCTAAATCCTGGTAATTTGCCGTTTACGCCACAGATTAGTTTGCCACGGGCTTTCACCCTTTCTAAAATGCCTTCAGGTTCCTTAGCGATCGCCGCAGTTGGTTTGGCAGTGGCGGTCGATGTTGCACTGGGACTTGGTGTCGATTGGTTCTGACACCCTGATAGGAGTGCGATCGTTAAGCTCGCAAAAAAACACCATTGGCGTAGTTGGTTTAGAGGCATTTTTTTATAAAGCTTGGCGTTTTTTAAGGATGTTGTAGGCAAATGCTTGGGCATTAAGCTCATGTATTTAGCGATTAATCTATGGTTTTGCTGATATTGATTGATGTTACAACGATTCTGGCATGGATATTAGTATAAGTGCCCCACCATGTAGCGACACAGTACTGAATATAAATGTAGTAATATGTGTCGTGTATATTTACCATCGCCCCACAGCGATTAAGCGAAACAGGTGATTCAGACCGATCAATCGATCAGGAATCTGGAAGACTTATATTCCTTCAATGAACGATCGCTAGATACTCTAACTAGAGCGATCAATTTATTTAAGGGATCTTTTGCGCTGATTATTGTTAATTGTAACTACCGTGGTCTACGCCAAAAGATTCTGACTGCCTTTGTTTCCAAAACGGGCTTGCTATGCCGTGAAGTTTGGTGGCGCGAGTCCCATGAGACCCTCTATGGCAAGCTGCAAAATATTTGGCGTGATGGGGAAATCGAAAATATTCCTGCTCTGATGTGTTTAGGCTTGGAGCAGGTTAGGGGCAATGATTCGCAAAATTTGAGCGATTTATTTGTTGAGGCAAATCTATTTCGCGATCGCCTGAAAAAACATCTTAACTGTCCCTTAGTGCTATGGCTCGATGATCAGCATCTAAAGCAGTTTTTCGTGACAGCTCCTGAATTAGCGAATTTAGCTGCACCACCGATTAAATTTGAGCCATCGCCAGTTGAGTTAACTCGTGAAGTGCATCAGCAAGTCGAGCGACTTTTTGAGATTACGAAAGATCCGCAGATTCCCTTATTTTGGCAAGATACCCAAATTGATATAGATCGCGAAGCTTTTTCCTATAGTGAACTGGAAATTGCGAGGCGTGAACTGCGACTGATTATGCAAAATCAGCCAGAGCAAGATGTACAGAAACAGATATGTCCAGAAATAGAGGCAAAATTAGATTTTGTGTTAGGACGCTTGTTGTGGCGATCGCCTGAAGGGGTTGCTAGCGAGGTATATGAAGAATCTCAAGGAGAGGTGCATAGCGTATCGCAAATCTATTATCAATGCAGTCTTGCCTTTTGGCGAAAGCACAACAAACTGCTTGAGAGTGGCATCGTTCTATTTTATATAGGTAATTTATGGTGGCATAACTCCTTTGTTCATGGACGACAAGCCCATGAATCTTGGCTCAAAGCTAAACAATTCTTTCAAGAATCGATCACGGCATTTAAAAATGCAGATCGTCCTGATTTAATTGCTAAATATAGCCGTGCGTATAGTGGTGTGCTGGAGCAACTGAAGCAATGGCAAGAATTGGAAAAATGGATTCAATCACTGATGGGATTGCATCAACAGATGCCTCTTGAACTGGCGCAGGATTATGCTTATCTAGCCAAAATCGCCATTTCTCGTGGAGATTGGTCAAGGGTCAAGGAATATGCTCAAGCTGCGATCGCCACTTTAGAAAAAGTTCCTAGTTTTGACGATGCACAACTTGCCTACAATTGGCAGCGTCTACGTCAGATTCAATTAGGTCAATCTCAACTATTATTAACTCAGAGTCTTTTCCAATTAAAGGAATTGGATATGGCTGCTACATTGATTGAATCAATGATCGCCAGTTTTAATCTGAGCGACGAGCCGAAATTATATATCCGTTTTCTCGATACCTTTCATGATATTGCCTTTGCCCAAGGAAGATATCTGCAAGCCTTTCAGTCACGGCAAAAACAGCGATCGCTAGAGCAGCAGTATGGGCTGCGAGCCTTCGTTGGTGCAGGTGTGCTCCAGCCTAAACAAATTTCTCCAAACTCCAATATTGCTGCTATTGATGCTAGTAAATTAGATATTAATGCTAGTGAAATTGTTGCTTCAGGACGAAATCAAGATGTTGAACGCTTAGTTGAACGTATTCTCTCCGTTGAACATCAACTAACAGTCATTCATGGAGAATCAGGAGTAGGCAAAAGCTCTCTAGTAAGGGCAGGATTGGTTCCAGCTTTATTACAACGCTCACTTACGGGGCAAGAACTAATTCCTGTCCAGATTAGAACCTATACTAATTGGGTGAATGCAATCTCATTTGCCCTATACATTGAGCAGTCCATCAATAATGACTTCCGTATATCTATATCGCGCAGTAAATTTAATGAACGCCGCAGAAAAGGCGATCGCAACCCTACTAATTTACTACATAGACTAAAACAATTAGCAGCTAGTGGCACTCAGATTGTTCTCATTCTCGATCAATTTGAAGAGTTATTTTTTACCTATACCCAGCCACAAGATAGGCAAAGATTCATCGGTTTTTTGCAAGATTGCCTCAAAATCCCATTATTAAAATTAGTAATTTCCATTCGTAAAGACTATCTCTATCTATTGCTAGAACTAGAATCTGCCTATGGAGATGTGGATATTTTGAGCCGAGAGTTTCGCTATGCTCTAGGAAATCTCTCTGCCTCTGATGCGAAATCTCTCATCAAAAATCTGACGGAACAAGCTAATTTTTCCCTTGAGCCAGCCTTAATCGATGAGTTAGTGAGGGACTTAGCAGGCGATCGCGGTACGGTCAGACCGATTGAATTACAATTAGTTGGCTCACAGTTACAGGATCGTAATATTACAAATCTCACTAGCTATCGTCTCGCTGGTGGTAAACAACGTCTTGTGGAGCAGTCCGTCGAAGAAGTAATTCAAGCCTGTGGAAAGTCCGCATTCATCGCGCAACAGGTCTTAGTTTTGTTGACCGATGAACAGGGAACCCGTCCAATACGCACCTATAACGAATTACGCACAGGTACTTTGGTCTATTCTAGTAATACTGAAGATTTAGATCTAGTTCTAGAAATCCTAATTGGTTCAGGTTTAGTGTCCCAAGATAGCAATAGTTATCAACTTGTCCATGACTATCTCGTTCCCTTTATTCGTGCTAATCAGGAATCAGGTTTACAAGCAGAGTTATTAAAAGTCCGATCTTCAGCACAGCGTAGCCAGAATAATCTGAATCGTCTAACTAAATTTGCCTTGATTGGTACGGTGTTTGGCTTATTTGTCATGGCGGGACTCGCATTTCAAGCTGATCGTCAGCGTCAACTTGCCGAATTTGGGGAAATTGAAGCCTTGGTATCTTCGGCAAAGTCTAGTTTCCTTCTCAATAATCAATTAGAAGCCTTAACGACGGTTGTGAAGGCAGCAAAGAAACTAGATACTACAAGTGCAGGGAATGAAAAGACAAGAATCACGCAGTTAAATCTGGAAGCTCTGCAAATGATTGTCTATAGTATGCGTGAGCGCTATCGCTTTAATCCTCAAAATATGGATGCGCCCTTTTACGTTGCAAAATTTAGTCATAATGGCAATGTTATGGCTTTTGGTAGCTATGATGGCAGTGTTTATCTCTTTCAAAATAATGGTAAGCCGATCTCGCGACTAATTGGATTGAATACCATTGAAATTCGTGGCTTAAGTTTTAGTCCAGACGATCGCCAAATTGCTTCTGTAGGACAGGGCAAGAGTGTCAGGATTTGGGATGTAGAGACTGGCAAATTAGTAAGCAAATTCTATGCTCATCAAGACGATATTTTTAAAGTTCATTTTCATCCTAATGGCAAGCTATTGCTGACCGCTAGTAAAGATGGTACAGCAAAGCTGTGGGATCGAGATCGAGGCATCGAATTGATAACTATGCGTCCGAAGGATATGGCGAATAATCCTAATTCCCAAAAACGTCCTTCTGTTGCAATTCAGGATGCGAGTTTTAGCAAGGATGGAAACTTGATTGTCCTTTCTCAAAATAGAACGATTTCACTGTGGGACTTACAGGGCAACTTATTAGCTAGTGCGATCGCCCATGATAAAAAAATCCATAGTGTCAATTTTCATCCCGATGGGAAGCAGCTAATATCATCGGGCAGTGATGAAACTGTCAAGCTATGGCAAATCGTGGAACAGCCCATCGCCAAGTCTATTGAAGAAAATATAACCGAAGAGAGTAATGACGAAGCGACCGATCCCAGTGTCGTCACTAAAGAAGCATCTACTCAAAAGTCTGTGAGCTATCAATTGCGGCTAGCGCGAACTTTTAAAACGAATTCCACAGATATTTTGAGTGTCAAGTTTAGTCCTGATGGTGCACGAATCGCCCTTGGGTCTCAAGACAACTCGATTCAAATCTTCAATATCGAGGGGACAATCGAAATGAAACTTGGTGGTCATAACAATGCTATTTTTGATGTCAATTTTAGTCCCAATGGTCGTTACCTCCTTTCGGCTAGTAAAGATCGCACGGTACGTCTCTGGGATCTCCAAGCAACCTTGCTCGATACCATTTATGGACATACCGATAATGTTTGGTCAGTAAACTTTAGTCCCAATGGCAAAATGTTTGCATCAGGTAGTGTTGATAAAAGCGTGCGCCTCTGGGAAGCTGATGGGAAGTTCCTCCAAGAATTCAAAGGACATGAAGATACGGTTTACGGAGTTAGCTTTAGTGCTGATGGCAAGAAATTAGTTTCGGCGAGTAATGACAAAACTGTGAGAATCTGGGATATTGCCACAGGTAAGTCAGTGAATGTCCTCAATATTCATGGTTCAGGATTGGTCTATGCTACCTTTAGTCCTGATCAAAGACTTCTCGCGACCCTTGGGATAGATAGCAAAATCAAAATCTGGCAATGGGACAACACCAACAATCCCAAATTATTACAAGTACTCGATGGTCACCAGAAGGAAGTTTGGGCGATCGCCTTTAGTCCCAATAGTCAATCTCTAGCTTCAACAAGTAATGATCAAACGGTCAGAATTTGGAATGTGAACACTGGACAAAATACTCATACGATGGAAGCACATCTCAATGGGGGGCTAGCTGTTGCCTATAGTCCTGATGGAGAAGTAATTGCTTCGGCAGGCAAGGATGGCAAATTGAAATTATGGAATGCCCATACAGGCGTTTTAGAAAAGGTGATGACGGTTAATGCGGAGTCTTGGATCTTTGGTATTAACTTTAGTCCTAACGGTAGAGCGATCGCTACCGCTAATGCCGATAAAACCATCAAAATTATTGACATCTCTACGGGAGAAATTCTCAAAAATTTGGCGGGTCACACGGCTGAGGTAAATGCAGTGAGCTTTAGTCCCAATGGTGAGTATCTAGTATCAGCAAGTCGCGACAGTACTCTCAAATTATGGGATGCTGAGACCTTGAGTTTTAATGAACTCGTCCAGAGAGGTTGTAGTCTATTAGAGAACTATCTCACTTACACACCAACATTGTCTTCAGAACAAAAACAGCTTTGTCAACAATAGAATATATAAAGAGTCAGCGCTTTGCGCTAACTCTTTATATATTTCTTTTAGGAAAAAGTAATGCAAGACCAAGAAACAAGCTGGCAATCTTTAATCCTAGTTGTCATATTAGGAATTCTCGCGCTTATCAGTTTTAACTCCTTCGTGATTATTAACCCTGGTGAGGCAGGAGTATTGAGTATCTTGGGCAAAGCAAAGGATGGGGTGTTGTTAGAAGGTGTGCATTTCAAGCCGCCTGTCATTTCACAGGTCGATGTCTATGACTTGACCGTCCAGAAATTTGAAGTACCTGCCCAAAGTTCTACCAAGGATTTGCAACAGCTTACAGCTAGTTTTGCGATTAACTTTCGCCTTGATCCCATTGAAGTTGTCACAATTCGACGTACTCAAGGCACTTTGCAAAATATTGTCTCCAAAATCATCGCCCCACAGACCCAAGAATCTTTTAAAGTTGCGGCTGCTAGACGTACAGTAGAAGAGGCTATTACCAAGCGTGATGAACTGAAGTTAGATTTTGATGAGGCTCTCAGCCAGAGATTGAGCAAATACGGCATCATCGTATTAGATACTAGTGTTGTTGATTTGAACTTCTCTACAGAGTTCTCTAAGGCAGTAGAAGAAAAACAAATTGCTGAACAACGTGCTCAAAGGGCTGTATATATTGCCAGAGAAGCAGAACAAGAAGCAGAGGCAACAATTAACCGCGCTAAGGGGCAGGCGGAAGCTCAACGCTTATTACGGGAAACTTTGACTTCTGAGCTGTTGCAAAAACAGGCGATCGAAAAATGGGATGGGAAGTTTCCCCAAGTTTTAGGAGGAAATGGTGCAGTTCCCTTTCTGAATCTCGATATGGCAAAATCACAAAAGTAATATAGCGGTTTGCAAATGAGTACACACTCATTTGCAAACAAAAAATCAGTCCTAGTAAGAGTTTTGAGTTTTCATTTTGCCGTAGGCAAAATGAAAACTGCTATAAGTAGCTAATTGTGGATATGGAAGCTTAATTGTAAAGTAGTCTCCACTCCTACTGTACTGGGTTAGTCCGATCTTGCCATTGGATTCCAAAATCTGTGGCGCACGCTGCTCGTGCGCCACAGATTTTGGAATTTTATAGTTACTTAACGTCAGTTCGGGTTAAGCTGGCAAATTTTAAAAGACCAAAAGTAAAACCCTTGCGTAGCAAGGGTTTTACTTTTGGTCTTTGAGAGAGGGTTTGCGTCGCAAACCCTCTCTCAAAGACCATTTCAAATTATCCCGAACTCACGTTACTTACACCTAGCTACCTAGATAGTCACAAAACGAAACCCATAAGATCGGGTTAGAGTAGAGAGACGTGCATTGTGCGCCATCTCCTCTCAACTTTTTACAGAGCTATGGATACGATTCGGCAACCCCAAGTAGATCCCCCATCAAAGCATCGATTAAAGACTGGTGCATTTGATAGATTGCGACAAGTCTCAGAATTTACAGTCAAAGGAGTTGAAGACTCGATTCCTTTGCGGGTGATGGTGCAAATTTTTGTATTTATCAGCATTGGGGCAATTGATGCTGTGGCAAGTACCAATAATAGTACTTGGGCAATTCCCCTCAGTGCGATCGGTGCAGTATGGGCATGGTATGCCAGACGCAAACGTAATGTAATTGTGAAATTATGCATTGCGATCGCCATGATTGCTATGTTAGTGGTCTTTCTCAACGACATAATCCGAATGGCTGAAGATACCAAGCTCTTGTTGGCAAGATTATTGATTCAGCTACAGGTTTTGCATAGTTTTGACCTGCCACGCCGCAAGGACTTGGGCTATTCGATTGTGATTGGCTTAATCCTGATGGCAGTTGCTGCCACCTTGAGCCAAACGATGATCTTTGCTCTGTGGTTAATTGGCTTTTTGATCGTCGGGCTACCGATTTTATTGCTTGATCATCGATCTCGTTTAGGTGTGCAGACGCAGAGTTTCCAGCCTGAAAAAATGGGAGTCTCTCCGAGACCTCTCTTAGGATTACTGGCGATTGTCTTAGTCTTAGGCTTAACAATATTTGCCTTTTTGCCACGTTTACCGGGGTTTCAGCTACGCAACTTTCCTGTAAGTGTCAATCTTTCGATTCAGCGCGAGATTCCTCGTGGGGGAATTTTAAACAGACAGCAACAAAATCAGCAGAGACAATCTGGGACTAATGGCACGGGTACTGGTAATAACACTAATGGTGATAATAACGATCAAGATACTCTGCCACCACTGTTTGCCCCTGAGATTGATACGGCTTCATCTGGGGCAAGTCAGCTTAATAAGAAGCGCAAACCTGAGTTAGTAATGCGGGTGCGATCGCAAGCAGAGCTATTTTGGCGGGTGATGGCATACGATGAATTTACGGGTAAAGGATGGCGCATTTCTCGTAACAATCCGCAGCAACTACGCACAATCAAACGGAATCCACTAAATTACGAATTTCTCTTACCAATACCGACCTATGCTTTTATCGGTTCTAGTAAAGCCGTAAAACCGATCCCCTTCCAAGAGGTTGTCCAGACCTACACGATTACTTCCCAGAATTTTCCAAACCTTGTCCCTGCAGCCGCAGTACCTAATCGCATCTTTTTCCCTAGCGAGGAGTTAGATGTAGATCTTGAAGGGATGATTCGTGGACCAGGTCCATTGCCTGAAGATATGACCTATACGGTGATCTCGAATGTGCCTGAACGTGATCCGCAACTATTGCGACAGATGCCTAACGAATATCCACGCGCAATTCGTAATTATTATTTAAAGCTCCCTCCGAATGTATCACCACAGGTGCGGGATAAGGCTTTGAGTCTAATCGGCAATGCTCAAGATGCTCAGGGTAAGCCGATCGCTGTGGATAATCCCTACGATCTAGCGGTACAGATCACGCAGGGGCTAAAACAAAACTTTGTGGTGAAACCGCTCAAATTTGATGAAACCAAAGGCGATTTGGTATCGCAATTTGTGGATCAGGGTGGTGGCGAGGAGAGTCATTTTGTGTCCACACTAGCGGTTATGTTGCGATCGCTCGGTATTCCTACCCGATATGTAGTTGGCTTTGCCCCAGGGAAATTCAACCCATTTACAGGGCTATATGAGGTGCAAAATACAGATACGCAATCAGTGGTTGAAGTATTTTTCCCTGTTTATGGTTGGGTTGCCTTTGATCCTGTCCCTGGTCGCCCCCTATTTCCTCCCTCAATTGAAAACAATCGCACCTTCGGCGTAATCCAAACCTTTTGGAGTTGGATCGCAACACTCTTGCCTACTCCAGTCACTAATTTCTTCGCCAGTCTATTTGATAGCATTGGCAAGTTTATCGGTGGTGTGATTAACTGGCTCATCGAAATGGGTTGGGTGGGACTTGCCTTTGGGCTAGCGATCGCCTTTGGTTTTGGCATCGGTGGCTGGGCGTTATGGCAATTGATCCTCTGGTGGTGGCGAGTGCGTCATTTAGGTAAGATGCCAATCCCCCAACGTACCTACCAACAAATGTTGCAATGGCTTGCTGAGCAAGGTAAGCCCAAATCACCCCAGCAAACGCCACAAGAATATGTGGCAAGCCTGCATGATCGCGTATCAGAGCAGCAAGCCGATGCAATCTCCAAAATCACTCAGATTTATCAAGACTGGCGCTATGGCGATCGTCATAGTGATTACAGTTTAGACACAGAGCTACAAATGCTACTGAAGCAACTAAAAGCTAAGCTTTAAAATTGTAACTATTCTTATACAGTCTATTTAGAGTCTGCTAGAGCTAAACATTTTTTGAAAAGCTTACTTTGCAAGCTTTTCAAAAAATTCTTTCCCTTTTATCGCCGCGCAAGGTGCTGTAAAGTTAAATGAAGATTTGTGATTTTATTACAAAGTCTTAGCTCATTCACCGCTTTTGGTAGACTAGATGGCGAATATATTAAATTTCCTATTTTAATCATGAGTGTAGTTATTCAAGTTTTAGAAAGAGCCGACGAAGAACTTCGTTATCCCACCATTGCTGAGTTGCAAAGTGTCCGTAGCTTTCTCTCCACTGGTACACAACGGGTGCGGATTGCTAGCATCTTGGCAGAAAGCGAAGACAAAATCGTAAAGAAAGCAACCACAGAATTATTTAGAATTCACCCTGACTACATCTCTCCTGGTGGCAATGCCTATGGTCAAAAGCAACGCAACCAATGCCTGAGAGATTTTTCATGGTACATTCGCCTCGTTACCTACGGAATCTTGGCAGGCGACAAGGAGCCAATTGAGCAAATTGGGATCATTGGTGCTCGTGAAATGTATAACTCTCTCGGCGTTCCTTTGGTTGGTATGGCTGATGCAGTTCGCGCGCTCAAAAATGCGTCTCTCGCATTGTTGAGCAAAGAAGATGCTGACACCGCTGAGCCTTATTTCGACTATATCATTCAGGCTTTATCCTAGAAATAAGAAAGGGGTGCAACGCACCCCTTTCTTATTTGGACATCATTGAGAGATAAGATTGCGAGTGATCGTTACAAAAATTGCAACAGTCAACATTCCTAAGATTTGAGTGGTTATACTGATGCAAACTTTATTGTTGATCAGAAAGCTATGCAGTCATTGAAGTTGCCTTTCGCGATGCCGCGATCGCTTTCCAGATTTTTCGCAGTTAGCACCAGTCTTTTCAAAGATGCTCGCGATTATCAAATTCTGTTTCTATCTGTATTTTTGATTTTAGGTGTGAGTACCCGCGATTGGTCACTGCAACCAATGGCGATCGCAATAACCTTTGTGACCTGTTGGCTCACGCAAATAGCTATGGTTAGCCTATTTCCACCAGAAGCATCCAAACAGGAGCGCTGGTTATCGCTTAAGAGCGCTACGATTACAGCATTAGGATTAAGTTTATTACTACGCTCTGATAGCTATGGCGCGATCGCCTGTGCGTCATTTTTGGCGATCTCGAGTAAGTTTATTTTTCGTACCAATGGCAAGCATTGGTTTAATCCCGCAAATTTTGGGATTGTGGTTGTTTTGTTGCTGGATAGTTTTGTTTGGGACAATCACGCATGGGTTTCTAATGGGCAATGGGGCGAAGATAGTTTATACGCTTTGATATTTCTCGGTTTAGGTGGCATCGTTCTCAAAAAAGTTGGGCGTTGGGATACGAGCTTCATGTTTTTAGTTGCCTATTCCCTATTAGAGGGATTACGCAATCTTTGGCTGGGCTGGACTTGGGATGTGCTAGCCCATCGTTTGACTAGTGGCTCTTTGTTGCTGTTTGCCCTGTTTATGATCACCGATCCGCGTTCCATTCCCAATGCCAAGATTGCCAGATTAATTTGGGCAGTAGCGATCGCGGTTTTAGCTTTCATTTTCCGCAATGTGTTCTTTAATGCGGATGCGATGTTTTATGCGTTATTTCTGATCTCGCCACTTACGGTTTTATGCGATCGCCTATGGAATGCGCCGAGATTTCAATGGTTGCCAAGACGCTTTAGCATCCAGACCTAAATGAACAGTCAAGGGGCTGAAGCCTCTTGTTCGTAGATTTTAGAAATCCATTTAGTCTTTCTAGCAATTATCAATATTATGAAACGCTTTTTGAATTGGATGCGAGTACTCATCAGTACCGCCCTTGCTTGTTTAGTTGTCTTTGCCTATTCCCCTGCGGTATTTGCTTTTTGTGGATTTTATGTATCCCAAGCTGATGCTAGTCTTTTTAACAAGGCTTCACAGGTGGTGATTGCCCGTGATGGCAAGCGCACAGTTTTGACGATGGCGAATGACTATCAAGGTGATATTAAGGACTTTGCGCTCGTTGTGCCCGTACCAGTATTACTGAAAGAAAAGCAAGTTCGCATTGGTGAACAGAAAATCATCGATCGCCTTGATTCCTTTAGTGCGCCTCGCCTAGTAGAATATTTTGACTCCGATCCCTGTGCGAGATATGAAGCCTATGACCGAATGAGAGTGGGAGGAGCAACAAGAGCGGCTGCGCCAATGATGGAAGCAAAAGCGCGGCGTGATAATTACCAAGTTACAATTGAAGCGAAGTTTTCGGTTGGCGAGTATGACATTCTCATTCTCAGTGCCAAGGAATCCGATGGTTTAGAAGCTTGGTTAATTGACAATGATTATAAAATTCCCAAAGGTGCTAAGGAATTACTTCAGCCCTATATTCGCCAAAACATGAAGTTCTTTGTGGCAAAGGTGAATATTGCCGAATTGAACAAAACAGGTTCGCAGGTTCTTCGTCCTCTGATGATGGCTTACGAATCACCTAAGTTCATGCTACCTATTCGCTTAGGGATGCTGAATGCTAATGGCGATCAAGATTTGCTGGTGTATATTCTCTCGCCCAAGGGACAAGCCGAGGTCGCCAACTATCGCACGATTAAAGTCCCATCGGGTGATGATATTCCTGTCTATGTAAAGAATGAATTTGGCGAATTCTATAAGTCCATGTTCAAAACTTCCTATAACAAAGAAGGACGCAAGGTTGCCTTCTTAGAATATGCGTGGGATATGTCAAGTTGTGACCCCTGTTCGGCTGAGCCGCTTTCTCAGGAAGAACTTCGCAAGGCAGGTGTATTTTGGCTGGATTCCCCAACTTCTACTCAGCCATCAAGTCGGCGAATTCGTCCAATCTTTCCGCCTAATAATGGTCGAGTGTTCATTACGCGCTTACATATTCGCTATAACCGCGATAAATTCCCTGAAGATTTGAGCTTTAAGGAAACATCTAATCAAGAATCTTTCCAAGGTCGCTATGTGTTGCGCCATCCATTTAAAGGTGAGACAAACTGTGATGCTGGTCGAGAATATCAGAAATCATTACGTCCACGCTTTGAAAAGGAAGCCAAAACCCTCGCTAACTTAACAGGTTGGAATATTGCTGATATTCGCCGCAAGATGAATCTCTCTAGCTTACCTGAGCCAATAGAGGTTCCTTTCTGGGAAAATATTTGGAAATAACTACTGGAGGCACGCGCTCTGCGCGTGCCTCCATAATTCTTAAGGAGAAAATGCTATGAATGATGTAATTACTGAGCAAGAGCTACTCGATAGCCTCAAGGCATATGCCAAAAGCTTTGGTATGCCTACCTCACCTGAAGAAGTAATGGCGATCGCTAGTTCAATTGTCACATTTAAGCAAAAACAACTCGGTATTCCTGAAATATCACCGACTCAGGTTGAGTCTCTAGTACAGCAGGTATCTAGTCAATTTGATATTAATGCGATCTCTAATTCAATTACCGATAATGCTACGGCAACTTTAGTACAGGGTGTGAATCAATGGCAGCAGACCCTAGAGCATCAGGTACTGAATACCCTCAATGCCTATGTGCAGAAATTTCAGCCTGAAAATATGCCTGATGTAGCTAAGACAATTTTATCGATTATTCCTTTAGTGGAGAACACACAACTTTATCAACTAGAAACTACATCATTAATTCAAAAGGTAGCATCACAATTTAAGTGGGAAAATGCTTTAGCACAAGTTGTTGGCGATGATGCCTTGGCGATCGCTGATCAGTTAGCCAATCTATTGCAATTTGGCGATATTGAGGAATTGGTGAAGCAAACCCTCATCGGCGATCATCAATTGCTGAATCAACCCCTAAATCAAATCACTGACTCTCTAGTTAATAGCAAACTTGCGGAAATCCTTGGCAATAATGCAATTCATATTGATCTAGATACACAGCAACTAATGGTGAAACAGGTGACCTTTAAGTTGAATGTGATGGCATCTTCACCTGCGGCTGCCAAGAGTGAGCAGGAAATCGCTCAACAGATAGATGATGAAACCACAAGGTTTCGAGCAAGTCGTCAAGAGACTCTGAACTTTAATAATCTTTTCAATCAACCCAAGTCGGGGAATTGAAAATATATCGATCGCGTCCCTGTTGTTTAGCTACATACAAAGCTTCATCAGCCGTGGAGATGAGCATATCAGGTGAGCGATCTGACGAGGGAATGACGGAGGTAATTCCTAAACTGATCGAAACAATTTCACTTACCTCTGAGCGTTCATGGGGAATGGCTTTAGCACGTAGAGCCTTTTGAATGCGCTCGGCGATCGCGATCGCGCCGTTGCGATCGGTATTAGGCAGAATAATCACAAACTCTTCCCCCCCGTAACGCGCCACCAGATCAGCCGACCGACTACTCCCTTCCTTGGCAGCTTGAGCAACTTCAATCAGACAAGCATCTCCCGCCTGATGTCCATAGCAATCGTTATAACGTTTGAAATAATCCACATCAAATAAAATCAATGAGAGGGGCATTTGTTCACGTTTGAGGCGATGCCATTCTTGATCTAACTGTTGATCGAAGTAACGACGATTAGCCACTTGTGTGAGTCCATCCAAGGTCGCTAGGCGATATAACTCCTCATTGGCACATTGCAATTCGGCGGTACGTTCCTCGACCTTCTGCTCTAGGGTATAGGTATACTGCACCTTCTCCGCATAGAGTTGAGCGTTGGTAATTGCGATCGCTGCCTGACCACTGATTAATTGCAAGAACTCAATATGGTTACTCTTGAAGGCAGCAATCGTCACTTGATTTTCCATGTAAACTACACCTACCAACTTCCCCTGATTGATCAGGGGATAGCAGATGATAGACATGGGTTGTACCGATTGGATATAAGGATCTTGAGTGAAGTCACCGATATGGGTGGCATAGTCAAGGACAACACTTTCTTGAGTGCGAGTCACATAATATAAAACTGATTCTGGTAAGACATGATTAAGTCCTTGCTTTGGGAAAATATTTGCTTGATCGCCACTAATATAAATGGCGATCGCCAAGTTCTCAGAGGGAGCTACAGGGGACTCTATGGGCAATAGCAAACAACCCGTTTGCGCTCCTGCATTTTTTAGGAGAATTCGCATTAAGGTTTGAACGAGGTCTTCGAGAACAATTTCACTAGCGATCGCTCGCGAAGCTTTCATCACTGTAGCCAGATCGAGATCGGCTCCAGAATGTCTACCACCAACCTGTGTATTCAAATTATTCAAGGTCGTATGCGGGAATCGTGAGGAGGCACTACTTACGGCTATATACAATAACTGCGGATATTGGCTGTCAAGCAGTTTGACTTTAGCGATCGCCCCCCAACGCAAATAGGCATGACGCGCTTCCATCATGTAGGTTCGTGCGATCGTTAACTTATTCCAGTTCCGATAGAAATTAGCTGCAAGCTCGTTGGCTAAAGCCTCCTCTTGAAGGTATTGATTTTGTCTTGCTCCCGCGATCGCTAGATCGTAAAGTTCCATTGCCTGTTCTTTCTGCTCTAGTACGCGACAGATTTCTGCCTCTACTAGTTGCCATTTATGCAAATGGTTCATGGGAGCATGATCTGCCCAAAACTTTAACTGAGATTGATTATCTTGAATGCGTTGATACTGGCTTTTTAAGCCAACTTCAGAATTGCCAATCGTCGCCAACAAAATTAAAGAGTCATAGAAGTAGAAGTTAGCTTTGCAAATAATCCCCACAATTGATGTCACGTAGGATCTGGCTTGGGTAATATCGTTATTTGCATCAATTAGTTCTTCCATTAAAAATCGTAAGAAAGCACGGTGCAAATAGAAGAGAAATAATCTTAGCCAACTGTTAGCGGCGAGAGATTCGGCAATTAGTTTTTGTGTTTGGGTAATTTGAGCAAAATGCTCTTCTACCTTATTAGGATTACCTAGCAAAGCAGTTATGGCAGCCTTAATGATTTCGCAATAGTTCGCATTAGTAATCTGCTTAAGATGATGTAACTGTTGTCCATAGGTATGAACGGTCGTTTCTATTTCTCTAAAAGGGAGTCCACCCCAGAAAGTATTAACACAATATCCATAGCCACAATAGCCCGTATGTTCAAATTTTCCTGTTTCTAATCCAGTTTGATAGCCTTCCTGAAGGATAGGCAAGGTTTCGTGAAGATGGAACTGGCGATGGTGTAGAAATAGCCCAATCGGGGCAAAGGTTTCGGAACGAATATCTTTTGCTTCGGGTTTAGAAGCCAGATGGTAGGCAAGGCGGCTAAACTTTACGGCGGCATCAATATCTTGCAAACTGATAATCAGGAAAACTCCATAGGCGGCATAGCTAAAAGCGGAGCTATGACTATTACCATATTGGATCGATAAACGTACCTGTAAAGTCATCACTAAGGGATAGATCGGTGTGCTGAGAATATGGCAAGCAGGAATTGTGATCGCCGCAATCTGAGTTATCGCCAGCGCTTCAGTTTCTCGCATCGCAGGCAAATCACCCAAGTCAGCAATTACGCGATCACCGATTAAATCTTTGATCTGTTGAATCGCCTGTAGCCTTAATTCAGACGTAATCACTTCTGGAAATTGCACGCCCAGTTTTTGGAGAATTGATTGGGAAATGGCGATCGCATCAGCAAATTGATTCTGAAAAGTTAAAGATTGAATTTTGATAGTGTAAGCAGGTACTTGCTCAATGATGCTTTTAGCATGGTGAATGATTGTATTCACGTACAAATCCATGCGCTCAAATTGGTTACAGAGGGATGCAGTTTCGGCGGCAAGCTCATGTAACTGCAAAGTCATCGGATAATGCTCTTGCCAAGATGAACTATCTAGCAAGCCTAGTCCAATTTCAGCATATTCATAGGCGGCTTGATAGGCGGTTGCTAACTTGGCTTTGCGACTTGCTAAGAGATTGAGTTGGGCTAAGCGATCGCGTTCAGGTTGATTAGGGATTAGGGCAATGCCCTCATTGAGATGTTTAACTAGTGTAAAAATCTGGTCGGATTGGGTTGCTTCTGCCCAATGTTGCAGCAATAACTGGCCAATGCGATAGTGGGTGGTATTACACTCCTGTTCAAGAATGAGGGCATAGGCAGCTTGCTGAATGCGAGCATGTCCGAATTGATAATCTTGAATGAGGATATTGTCATCAAATGACGATCGCGCAATCACAAATCCCTGTTTGATGGCAAGTTTGAGATCCTCGAAGATATCCTGTGCAGGGCGATTTTGGACTAGTGAGAGGGTGCTGAGATCAAACTCTGTACCTAAATAAGCCGCAATTGATAGGACTTCCTGCAAAGATTTGGGGAGTTTCTGCAATTGCCCGACCATCAGTTCCACCACATTATCGGTGAAACCCATTTGCTCAATTTTGTTTAATTCCCAAGTCCATTCCCTAAAGCTATAATTAAAACTCAATAAGTTCTCATTATAGAGAGTTTTGAGAAACTGATTAATAAAAAAAGGATTGCCTTCAGTTTTGCGGATAACTAATTTGGCTAAACTTTTAATATTGAGAGTCGGTTGATGCAATGTCTCGGCGATCAATTGCTCGATTTGTTCAATGCCCAATGGTGCTAGCGTAATCCTTTCTACATTGACTTCTTTATCCTGCAATTGATTAATTACCAAAGTTAGGGGATGGCTTGCTGATACTTCATGATCACGATAGGCGGCGATTACTAATAGATTTTGAATTTGGCGATCGCCTAACAGCCTTTCTAATAATTCTAGAGTCGCAAGATCCGCCCATTGTAGATCATCGAGAAATAGAACTAAAGGATGTTCGGGGCTACAAAATACTTGGATAAATTGTTGAAATACTAGATGAAAGCGGTTTTTAGTTTCAGCCGCGCCTAACATCGGCACGGGAGGCTGAGCACCGATGATCAATTCTAGATCAGGAATGATATCTGTGATCACTCTGCCATTGCTACTCAGGGCGACTACTAAGCGATCGCGGCATTGTTTTAGTACTGTTTCCGATTCTCCTAGTACTTGCTTGACTAACTCTGCTAAGGCATTAACTAAAGCTGAGTAAGGAATATTACGTTGAAACTGATCGAACTTGCCTGTAATAAAATAGCCGCGCTTTGCAGTAATCGGTTGATATAGCGATCGCACAACTGCCGATTTGCCAATGCCAGAATAACCTGAGACTAAGACTAATTCAGTCTTGTGGCTATCTCCATGTCGTTCTAAGACTGGTGTAGCAACCCGTTCAAATGATGATAGTAGACGATTGATTTCCCGTTCACGCCCATAGAGTTTTTGAGGAATCTGGAATTGATCGGGGATATCGAGCCGCCCTAATGTAAATCTTGAGATCGTGCCTGTTCTTTCCCACTGCGCCCAACATTCCTCTAAATCAGCTTTTAATCCCCATGCGCTTTGATAACGATCTTCAGCATTTTTTGCCATAAGTTTATTGACTATTTCCGCCAGCATTAAGGGAATCTGTCCTTCTTTAACCTCGAGCAAGGAGTCTGGCTGTTTGGCAATATGGCAATAAACTAACTCGATCGGATCGTAACTTTGAAAAGGTAATCGTCCTGTCAATAACTCATAGAAGGTTACTCCTAATGAATAAAAATCAGTGCGATAGTCTAGCGATCGGTTCATCCGCCCAGTTTGTTCGGGCGAAAGATAGGGCAATGTTCCTTCTAGAGAATTTGGAGATTGCAGTACGGGGTTTTCTCGACTGAGCTGGGTAGAAATACCGAGGTCAATCAGTTTGAGCATTTTGGTTTCGAGATTAAAAGCGATATTGGCAGGATTAATATCTTTATGGATGATTGATTGGCTATGAAGCTGATCTAGGGCGTTAGATAACTTGAAAGCTAGCGTAAAAAATAAATCTAGTGGTATACCCTGAGAATATTGTTTTAATAATTGAGAAAGGGAAATACCACCAAAGTCTTCAAAAATAATTACTAGGGTTCTTTGCCATTCTTCTAAACCAATGGCTCTGATTACTTTGGGTAGTTGTAGTTGATGTGTGAGATGATATTCCTGCCGATAACGACGAATTTGTTCTGGGGTTGGATATTCTGTTTTTAAAACTTTGAGGATTACTGGTTGACCGTCTTCTATATGTCGAGCACTATAAACCTGTGAGCTTTCCCCATCATATATTTGTGTTAATTCTTCGTATTGAGAAAGAATGGTCATAGAGATCGTTTGAAAAATAGCTTAAATATATCTATAAGTAATAACAATAATATTAGTTATAGCGATTATCTTATTTAGTATTCCCTAAAATCTTCACTGATAAAAACATTTCACAAAAGCACCATGCAGATTTCTGTTCAAATTAATTTCTGCATTTTTAGCTTTGCTAATTTAGAATAAGCATATGCTGGTCTCAATACTTCTATCTGTCTAATTCACGAGGAATAACGAATAGACTGCGATCGCAAAAATCTTGTTTAGTATAGTCTTTGATGTTGCTAGTCAGTAATTTTTTAGTTGAAGTTGATATTACATTGAAGGAACCTAACCCAAAGTAACATCAGTTAATCATTAAATAGCCGATCACTTAAATATACAAAAGCTCATATAGGCTAACAAGTTTCAAAAGAAATTCTTACTTTATTGATGTTACGAGGAAGGAATTCCTGCGATATTGAAGGATTGGGGCTGGCGCGGGGGGCACAGCCCCTACCAAAAATTCAAATTATTTAGGTAAGGGCAATCCCCTCGTGGTTGCTCTGCTGTGCTAGCAGCAAGAAATTCATACCTTGAGTTCCACGTAACACCAGTTAATTTATTAAAACTTGACATATCCTTGTTGCTTTGGTAAGATTTTCTTACATGTCGTAAGATACCAAAAAGCGCTATGAATGAACAAGATGTGCAAATGAACCTCATAAATGTTCTTCAAAGTATTCAGAGTGATTGTGGATATGACACAAGCCAAATTCAAGGTAATACATGTCCTCTAAAGGATCTTGAGGGATTTGACAGTATGCTCTGGCCTGCCGCTATTAGTATGTTGTCATCTACGATTGGGGTCACTATCCCGAACTGTAGCAATATTTTTCTCTCACAAGATGGTAAGCGTCCACTCACTATTAATGAATCAGCAGCTATGGTCTGTGAAATTATAAGTAGAGAGGAGAATCAATCATGACAGAAGCAATAGAGAAAAAAGCAATTATAGCTTCTCGTATTCGTGAAGCTCGTAAGATGGCTGGTCTCTCACAAACTCAAGTAGCAAAAATGGTAGGTGTTCATAGACCATCTATCTCAGAAATAGAGGCTGGGAATAGAAGCGTTTCTGCCGAAGAAATTGCTAAGTTTGCAGAAATTTTTGATGTTAGTTCTTCATGGTTAATTGGTGAAGGGGCAGACAAAGTTGATATGCATGATAACAAAATTCAACTTGCTGCTAGAGAACTACAAAAGCTGAAACCTGAAGACCTTGACAGACTTCTAACAATTTTGGCTTCAATGAAAACTGGAGGAAGCAAATAGTGAGTAATACCATTACCCAACTTAATCGAAATAAGGGGAAGCAAATAGTGACCAATCCAAAGCAAGTATTGGCTCAAAAAGCTATGCACAAATCAATTGAAATTCGGACTCAATTAGGATTTGCGCTTAATAGTCCAATTTGCATCTATGACTTATGCGACAAACTAAAAGTAAAGGTTAGATTTGTTGACATCAATATGGAAGGTATGTATATCAAAGGAGAGGAGCCAACAATTTTGCTTTCTTCTTTGCGTCCTCTCTCAAGGAGAAATTTCACCTGCGCTCATGAACTTGGACATCACATTTTTGAACATGGTTCAACAATAGATGAACTCCAAGAATGCTTAGATGAATTCAAAACTTTTAGCCCAGATGAATTTTTAGTCGATACCTTTGCTGGTTTCATATTCATGCCAACTTTAGCTGTGCGAAAAGCATTTGTCTCAAGAGGGTGGAATTCCGCTTCTGCAACGCCTCGTCAATTTTTTACAATTGCTTGTAGTTTTGGCGTTGGTTATGAAACTCTAATCAAGCACATGGCTTACACTCTAAAAATGATTAGTCATGCACAAGCGAGTTTACTTCTCAAATCAAGCCCAAAAGCTATACGAAAAGACGTTTTAGGTTATACCTCAACTGATCCTTTAATAATTGCTGATTTACAATGGTCTTTACCAATACTTGATGCGGAAGTAGGAACTAATCTCTTACTGCCAAGTATGGCAGAATCAGTCAACGATACTATCACTATTCAAGACGAGTTATCTTTAGGAAGACTCTTTAGAGCTAACCATCCTGGCATTGTTCGTGTTTACTGCCCTGATAGTAATTGGGCGATATTTGTTCGGATATCTCGTTATCAATTTGCTGGATTGAGTCAATATCGCCACTTTGAGGATGCTGAAGATGAATAGCACTACACCACTCTTAATTGAAGACACGAATCTATCACATGCTTGGTCTCGTGCTTTCCTACATATCATTGATAACCCAGGTAAAGAGATTTCACCTCTAGTAATAACTTTAACAGATTTTAATAATGGCGTTCCAAATGAAGATAAATTAATTCGTGATGAACTTGACAAAAGTCTTTTGGCTAATGGTAAACAAGAAGTAAACACAGTTGCAAATACGATCTTTCCATCTTCTTACTGGCGAATCTCTAAGAATAATCGACATAATTTATTTAATATCTATCTAAAAAACTTACCCAGAATAAAAGCACTTGCTAATTCAAAGAATCGCCGTGGACTTTACTTTGAAAGGCTTATAGCATTTGGTTCTTGTCCTAATAATGGAAACCAGCTTGAGTACATTATTTCTCAGTACAAAACACATCCAAATTCTAGAAGAAGTATGTTTCAGGCATCAATATTTGATCCAACACGAGACCATATTACTAGCGCACAATTGCCTTTTCCCTGTCTTCAACACGTAAGTTTTATTCCTAACAATGACAAGAAAATCCTAACTATTAATGCTTTCTATGCAACCCAATTAATTTTTGAGAAGGCTTATGGTAATTATTTGGGGCTTTGCAATTTGGGAGACTTTATGGCTCATGAAATGGGATTGACATTTGACAGGATGAATTGCTTCATTGGTGTTGCAAAGATAGATACCATTACTAAATCACATTCTAGCCTTACTACACTCATAGACTTGGCTCGAAAGGCTTTGAGCTAAACAACTTACGAAGAAACATCAAGCGGAACATAAAATGGGAACTAAAAGTCAGAAAATTATTGATGAAAATATTGAGCAAAATGAACAACTAAATTTTGTGTTTGGCGATTATGGCGACGCAAAAAACTCAGAACCAGAGATTATTTCACACATTCTTCCCGCAAAGCCTACTGTTGTATTTAATACTTACTGGCGGTTTGCGGTGGAAAGGCAAAAAATATTTTTCAAGAAGCTAGAAAATGCATCAATGCCTTGGACAGATGATCCTATTCTTTCAACATACAAGTTTACTAATGCTTACCGTGCATCAGATCGTGTAAGCCAATATTTAATAAGGAATATTATCTACCACAATGATCTTCCATCATCACCGAATGAAGTTTTTTTTAGAATAATGCTCTTTAAACTCTTCAATAAGATCGAAACATGGCAACTTCTAGAACATCATTTAGGTTCTATCGTTTTTGCAGAATATTCCTTTGATCGTTATGACAAAGTTCTTACAGATGCTATACAGTCAGGTCAAACTATATATTCTGCGGCATACATTATGCCTTCAGGAAGTACAAGTTTTGGACATACAGCTAAACATAGAAATCATCTTAAATTAATCGAGATGATGATGTCCAATGATCTGCCCAAGAAGCTTGCAGATGCTAAAAATATGCATCAAGGATTCGATTTAATACGCGATTATCCGACTATAGGTGATTTCTTAGCGTACCAGTTCATTACTGATGTTAACTATAGTGAAATTACTAACTTTAGTGAAATGGAATTTGTGATTCCTGGCCCTGGTGCGCTAGATGGCATTCGCAAATGTTTTACAGATCTGGGAGGACTTAATGAACCAGAAATTATAAAATTTATGGCAGATATTCAAGATTCTGAATTTGCGAGGCTAGGAATTAACTTTCAGTCTCTCTGGGGACGAAAGCTACAATTGATTGATTGTCAAAATCTATTCTGTGAAGTTGACAAATATTCCCGAATGAAACATCCTGATATTTCTGGAATATCAGGTCGAACTCGCATAAAACAGAAGTATTCAGGTAAAGGAACGCACATGGATTATTGGTATCCTCCAAAGTGGGGAATTAACCAAGCTATCAACGAATACAGACTAACTAAGAGCGCATTTAATTCTAAGTTTTAATAGTACTTGATGGAGTGAATAATGGATTTTCAAGAATACCAAGAACAAGCTCTGAAGACGAATAGAATCCCCCCTGACAAAGGAGTAGACATAATGGTTCCCCTGTTAGGTCTTGCAGGTGAATCTGGTGAGTTACTTAGTGAATACAAAAAGTATCTCCGAGATGGTGAATCTCATCAGCTTTTCCCGAAACGTGTTGCCGAAGAGCTGGGAGATCTACTTTGGTATATTGCCAATTTATCTAGTAAGTTCAATCTTGACTTGTCTCAAATTGCTGAAGCTAATCTTCGGAAATGTTGTGACCGATGGGGAATAACATCTTCAGAGCAAACACATGTATATATATTTGACAGCGATTTTCCAGAAGAAGAGCGTTTACCACGTCAATTTGAGATTGAGATTACGGAAGTAAGTGAAGATAACTCAATAAAAATGAGAGCTTTTATCAATGGGAAACAAATCGGGAACGATCTTACAGACAACTCTTACTCATGTGATGGCTATCGATTTCATGACATTTTTCATTTTGCATGTGCTGCTGTTTTGGGTTGGTCACCAGTTACTAGAAGTAATCTAAAGTGCAAACGAAAAAGCAACTCTGATATTGACGAGGTTGAGGATGGCGGTCGCGCAATAGCTACTGAAGAGGGGATATCTACTCTTGTATTTACCTATGCCAAGAATCATCATTTTTTAGAAAAAATTTCAACTCTTGATGATCACATCCTAAAAACCATCAAAAGTTTAACAGAACATTTAGAGGTTTCTCAATGTTCACTTGCTGATTGGGAAAAAACTATTTTAAACTGTTATGAAGTATGGAGAAAAGTCGAAAAAAATCGAGGTGGAAAAGTTTTTGTGAACCTTGATGCACGTTCAATAACCTATCAAGATCAGTGATAGATTTATTTTTTTCTTTTCAGTAGTGATGCTTTGATTAGAGCGTAATTTATCCTAAAGCAATAGCACTTGCGACTGCAATTAAATCTGTATGGCTTATACTCAATAACCACTTTAGAATCCCTAATTCTGAAGCTATCTCTTGGCATTTACCATATAAAACGACTGTTGGCTGTCCTGTTGAAAAGCGTTGAATTTCAATATCAGTTGGCGCAATTCCTTGAATCCAGCCTGTCCCCAGAGCTTTAATTATCGCTTCTTTAGCAGCAAAACGACCTGCTAAGAATTGAATGTAATTCACATTAGATTTAGCAGTAATAAGTTCTAGTTCGGTAAAGCATCGTATTTCGTAGCTGCTTCCTAATTTTTCTAGAAGATTTTTAATACGCTCTATTTCAACAATATCAATACCGTGACCGATAAAATTCATATGACTCTTTTCTAGAAAGTTGTTATTGAATGACACATTAAATTGATTGATTCATAAATTATTCATAGTCAATAATTTTTGTACAACACTTAACATATAGAGGATGGCGTGGATGTCCTCCCTGTGTAGTTCCTAAACAGTGAGGTTGAATATTTTGTTTAGATAGCAACTCTAAAACATGGAGATCGCGCTGCATCAACTTCCCGTTATTTCCCCAAGCAACAACAACCTTATCGGCTGACTTAATCGCCTTTTTTAAATAGCGATCGTTTAGTTTACCAACAGGATCATCCACCTTTTTAAGCTCTAAAGGACTTGCCGATCTATAAGCAAATAAATTAACGACAATTAGAGAACCAAAACCCCAAGAATTCGCAAAATTGATACATCGACGCAGCGTAGGGTCATCAATATCTGCATCAGCTTTGCTCGGATTCAGCATAATAAAAACCAGTTTTGGCTTCTCTATGTCCCACTCTCGCCATAGCGAATAACGGTATAGTCCCGTTTTATCGATAACAGCACCTTTTTTCATGAATTTCGGACTCAACAAATTACCTTAACCTTAGTTAGTTTCTAGCCTCAGTACTCCTTGCAAGCATTTTGCTATAATCTCACTAAATATCCATCCAAACATATGACTGTTGGCTTTTCTAATACAGTTCATGCTGCTCCTCATACTGCATTGTACGAGCAGGATTATTCGCTATGGTTAGAACAAGCAATCGATTTGTTGCGATCGCAAAACTTCGCAGAAATAGACATCGAGAACTTAATTGCAGAACTTGAAGACATAGGTAGTAGCCAAAAACAAGCGATCAAAAGCAATTTAGAAGTTCTACTTACCTCAGGATAAAGATTAAAGAGAAACAGCAGTATTACTAAAATCTGCACCTGCCAAAATCGCATCATGGAAATTCACTCCCTGCAAATTTGCGCCAGCAAAGTTCACACCTCCCAAATTCGCCGCCGTAAAATTTGCATCTTCCAAATCCGCACCACTGAGATCCGCACCCATCAATAAAGCATCCGTGAAATTTGACTTTTGCAAACAAGCCTCACTCATCATTGCCCCTGCTAGATTTGCCCCCACAAACCGAGTCTCGATCGCAGACAACTCACATAGATCCGCCAGCATTAATTTGGCATTAGTAAAGTCCGCACCACTCAAATTTGCACCATTGAGTTTCGCACTTACCAAATTGATCAGGCGAAAGTTCCGCTTACCAACGGAATACATATAGAGAACTTCCTGACTACGATTGCTAAAGAGATTGCCGAGCCGAGGCATCTCAACCTGATTTTGTTCTAAGGCGATCGCATCCGTAGCTTCACTCATGAGATTGAGCAAAGGATTTTGAGTGAGTTCCGTCGTAGTGATATCACAATCAGGCAGCGCTTCGGCAATGCGATCGAGCCTTTGGGAAACTGCTTGACGTTGAGATACTAACTCTTGAATTTGCTGATCCAACTTACCTAGATATTGCTTCACCATCTGTTGAAAAGTCGCATAGGGAATAGTTTGCGATGCTTGTAAGTCCAGTAACTGTTTAATTTCCTCAAGGGATAGCCCAAAGGCTTTGGCACTTTGGATAAATAACAATCGCTCTAACGCATCAGCCGCATAAAGACGATAACCCTGTGGCGATCGCAACGGTTGTAGCAACAAGCCCAAACGTTCGTAATAACGAATCGTCGCTGTAGGAATTTCGACTAAACGGCTTAGCTCCCCGATCAACCAACCACGAATATTGCCAACTTGATCGCTTTCAGGAGATTCCATGATTTTTAAAGCTTGCTCTCTGCACTTTCTAGTCAAAATTGTAACGCTGAAATCAACTGATAAGTTTTTTTTATATGACTTTTGGTTTTGCCCATCTTGACCTTGCAGCTAGCTGCAAGTCCTAACCTATGAGACATGGGATAACTAATCGCCTAAAAGCTAAGTCTTCCCAAGGGAATAGGAAGTCAAGAACAAGTTAACAGTTGGTTGTAAGTTAAAGGAAATAAGGTCATGACAACACAAGGGACATTCACAGTAGGGGCAACGGGCAAACTCAGCTTTGATTTTTTATTTGATGGGGGCAAGTTTCAAGGGGAGTTCGCAGTATTTAGTCTAAAGGGAATGGAAAACCTAGAGGTTGGCTCAGACGCATTTATCCAAGAAGCTACCCGTCGTGCAATGACTAACTCTACTCAAGGTAGAATATTAGTCTCTGATGGTTCTGAGGGGGCAAAGTTTAACGCTCAATTAGACTGGGAAGATAACTTTAATAGTGGCACATACAAAGGTATCAAAAACTTTTCCATGCAAGCAGGCGATCAAGTCGCTTTCATGTTAATTCCTAATGGAACCGTTAATCAAACATTTGGTAGTTTAGCTAATGGGTTAGAACTAGTTAGCGATCGCGTTCCTCTATTTTCCATTAGTGCCGCCAATCCTGATAGCAGTACCCAATTTACACAAGTCGAGGGAATCGAAGGCAGAGGCAATGTCTTTGCGATGGAAGATGTCCGCCTCAAGAATGGTTCCGACTATGACTATAACGATCTCGTCTTTCAATTAACTGGTGCTGAAGGTAATGGAATTCCCGCAATTGATGACGTTAGTGCAGTTACCAAAGATTGGATCGATACAGCGATCGGTCAACAAATTACAGATTATGCGAGCCGTTCGACCTTTAATTCTGGAGTATTTCGCGTTGATGATTCTGGTCAAGTAGGTGTGGACTATCTCTATGATGGTGGCTGGTATCAAGGGGAAATGGCAATCTTTAGCCTTAAGGGAATGGAAGGCTTGCAGGTTGATTCCTATGAATTTGTGCAAGAAGCGACTCGCCGTGCTCTGAGCGACTCTACTCAAGGTCACATCGTCATTCAAGACCGTACTGAAGGCGCAAAGTATACCGCAAAATTTGCATGGGAAGATGGCTTTAATGCAAGTGGTTATAAAGGTGTCAAAACCTACTCAATGAATGCAGGTGAAGACTTTGCGGTGATGTTGATTCAAAATAGTACAGTCCAAGAACTGGCTAATGATGTCACCAAAATGTGGTCTGGCAATCGCTTGCCTATCTTCTCAATTCCCCAAGCGAATATCGGTGCACCCAGCAGTATTCGTCAAATCGTTGATGTCACAGGCAGAGGGGACACCTTTGGTATGGAAGATGTGCGTACTGACTGGGGAACTATGTCCGACAAGGATTACAACGATATGGTTTTTCGCTTTACAGGCGCAACGGGTATTGCCCCTTTGATGGATAGCAATGTTAACCGCGATCGCGACTGGCGCAGCTCTTCCGTTGGACAAGAATTGATACAGTATGCGACTCGTCCTAAATATAGCGGTGGCATATTCGATACAGGCGAATCGGGCAAAGTTCGCATTGACTTTCTCCATGATGGTGGCTGGTATCAGAGCGAATTAGCCATTTTCAGTATTGATGGTATGGAAAACCTCAAAGTTGGATCAGCAGAATTCATTCAAGAAGCATCCCGTCGCGCTCTTAGCGAATCTAACCTCGGTCATGTCGTCACTAAAGATCGTACTGATGCGGCAAAATTTTCGGATCAAGTGGCATGGGAAGCGGACTTTAACTCTGGTGCATACAAAGGTGCTCAAACCTTTGACATGGCTCCCCGTGGACACTTTGCCTTCATGTTAGTACAGAACAATACCGTAGCAGCGATCGCCAATGATATCAGCATCATTAATCAAACTGGCAACTTGCCGATGTTCTCGATTCCAGAAGCAAATCCCTTTGGAACAGCGTTTGGGCAGATGGTCAATGTCGATGGCAAAAACACCTATGCCTTTGAAGATAATCGTTTAGACTTGCCAAATATTTCCGATCGCGATTACAACGACATCGTGATTCAAGTCAAGGGCGCAACCAGTGACGTACCTTTGATGAATAATTTGGTCAATCCTGAACGTGACTGGCGTACCTCTGATAGTGGCAAAGAATTACTTGCCTATGCCAACCGTGCCGAATATGACAAAGGTGTAATTGCTGCTGGTGCGACTGGTCAAGTCGAAGTGGAGTTTCTCTACGATGGTGGCTATTACAAGGGCGATGTTGGTATTTTCAGTTTGGATGGCATGGATGCCTATGCTGCGGGTTCGGCTGCTTTTATTGCTGAGGCGGCTCGCCGTGTGGCTAGTAACTCGACTCAAGGTTATGTATTACTGAGCGATACTACCGATGCCTCCAAGTTCACTAGTGGCTTAGATTGGGAATCCAATTTTAACTCTGGTACATTTAAAGGTACAAGAACTCTTAATCTCGCTCCTAATACCTCTTACGGGGTCATCCAAGTTCCTAATGGCACAATTAGCGAAGTAATTGCGAATCCCACAATTGATGGCACGAAGAGACCTTTGTTCTCCATGCTCGATAATAATCCTAGCCGCAGCTTCCAAATGGGTAAAACCGATGTCGGTAATGGTTCGTTTGTAGTTTCGCTTGAAGATCAGCGTCTTGATGGTGTAAGCGATCGCGATTATAACGATATTATCTTCCGCATTAAAGGGGATGCTTCTGTAAGTGCAGATACCCTAGATCGCGTGATGGCAGCTAACAAAGATTGGCGATCGACTGACATGGGACAAAACCTGCTCAAATATGCGAGCAATCCCTCGGCGACCACCAGTTCTCAATTTCTCTTTGGCTTTAGCTGGAGCGATACTTTGCAAGGAACTGATGCCAATGAATATATTTCTGGCGGTGCAGGTAACGATATCCTCATCGGTGGTAAGGGAAATGACATCCTTGTTGGTGGAGCAGGTAATGACACCTTCCTGTTTAACAATATCAATCAGGCAGGTGATACAGTCCTTGATTTCGGTGCTGGTGATGCCATTAATCTCAAAGGTGTACTGAGTTCTGTCAATTACCAAGGCTCTAATGCGATCGCCGATGGATTTGTCCGCTTCCAGCAGCTTGGGACAAATACAGTTGTCCAAGTCTCTCCTGATGGCTTAGGCAATACCAATAATCTAGTTAACTTCTTGACTGTTAACAATACCAATATCAATGCAGTCAGTAACAGCCTCATTTTCTAAATAGCGTCAGTTCGGGTTAAGCTGGCAAATTTTAAAAGACCAAAAGTAAAACCCTTGCTACGCAAGGGTTTTACTTTTGGTCTTTGAGAGAGGGTTTGCGTCGCAAACCCTCTCTCAAAGACCATTTCAAATTATCCCGAACTCACGTTAAATAGGTAGAAGAAAAGAAGTTCTCGCTTTGCGAGAACTTCTTCTAATTGACTGGCTTGCGTTTCATTTGCTTTTGGGCATACATCAAGCGATCGCCATCTTGCAAAAGATCATCAACGGATTGATGGCGATTAGGATCGAACTCCACCATGCCGACACTGCACAGGATATCGTAACCACGCGCTTCCCTTTGATTAAACTCGTTACGGACTTGATCGAGGCGGCTGATAACAAGCTGCGCTTCGCTCTGATCAGCATTGGTCAATAAGGCAACAAACTCATCGCCACCTAGACGACCAATAATATCTGACTCTCGAAAAGTCTCTTGCAAAATTTTACTGAAACCAATCAAGGCACGGTCACCTTCTGCATGTCCATAGCGATCATTAATTTCCTTGAAGAAATCCAAATCAAAGAAAAATAGTGATGCAGGTTTATTCAACCGCTTACATAGATTAAGCGCATGAATAGATAGGGCTTTAAAACCTCGTCGATTGGAGATTTGAGTTAGTTCATCAATAGTCGCAAGGTGGATGGCGGCTAGTTCCTGCTCGACTAAATGCCCTAAATCACGCAATAGTTCTAGCTCTTCTTCAGTAAGCGTTCGCGGTTGGCGATCAATGAGGCAGAGCGTACCGATCTTATTGCCATTTGCCACAACGAGGGGAAATCCAGCATAGAAGCGAATTTTTGGCTCATCTGTAACCATGGGATTGTCATAAAATCGCTCATCAAGGGTAGCATCAGGAATCATTAAAATATCATTTCCAAGAATTGCGTGACCGCAAAAAGAGATATTTCTGGCTGTTTCTCTGATATTTAAGCCGATGCAGGACTTAAACCATTGACGATTTACATCAATAAAACTAACTAAGACAATTGGTACTGAAAATAATCGCTTAGCGAGTCTAGTGAGACGATCAAAACGCTCTTCTGACGGTGTATCAAGAATATTTAGCGATCGCAGGGTATCAATGCGAATCGATTCATTTTGAGGATAGTTGGGTTCTTGCATAGAAACCTAATAACTTTTTATACCGTCGTGAATTCACCGTGCTAACCTTATAGCAAAATTTTCATCCTGCTGACCTCCCAATATCCAATGGAAATAACATCCTTAGATGCAAATCCAATATCAACGGACGCAAGCTCAGATTTACCTAGTGTAAACACAAGTTTGGCTATAAGTCGATTAAGTAAAATTACTGATCAGAGTCCAGCATCAGATATCAATTTGGGACGGGAATCAGAAGCAGCGATCGCTTTGCCCGAAAGTCTATCAGGACTAAAGTTTTCGCATACTAAGCAAAAGGGGGATTGCTTATATATTTACAGTCAAGATCCTGAAGTGGGATGTGCCACCCAAATTTTAGAGGCGATCGCTCCAAGTACTCAGGATTTAGAGAGTTCAGTGTTATTTGCCGAAGGGATTCGGCGGCTCAAGTTGCATGGCAAAGCATGGGCTTTGGGGGTAGACTTGCCGATCGCGCCATCAGCGATCGTTGCGGCTGAGGTAATTGCCGCTTTGTTAACGGTATTTCAGTCAGATCTAAAACTCGCGCAAACTCAACTCAAGGTACTCTTGCAAAATAATTGCCTCAATTTATTATGTGAGACTCGCACTAGTCTTTTGCAGGCTGAAGTAGCTCTGCCCATGTTGAATACCCTACGCAAGGTCAAAGCATCAGAATATTTTCAGTCAGTCACCGTATCAAGTCGCATTCTTGGACAAAAAAAGCCGAGTTGGTCATTTGAGATCGATTTATTAGCGATCGGCACAGCTAATTCCAATCCAGAAATACAAGACAATTTAGTAACAGCGTCACCCGACCTCATTGCTAGTCAAAGCACTGAAGATGTTGAAAGGATTCCTTGGCAGCAATTAATTGGCTATCTAGGCGATCGCTTTATGGCAGCTACCAAGATGGTTGGTCACACTTCTCCTCAAATACCTTCCCTTACTATATGTGTAGCGAGTTTAGCGATCGGGATTGGCTCAGCCGTAGGGATCGATCGCACCCTCAATCATTATGCTCAGCCCCAAGAGCCAACAAAGTTAGTCATCGCCGATTCTAAAATCAATGTGCAAGAAAATCTGCCAGATAAAAGCATTACTAACAAACCCGTACTAAATTTTAATATCGCGCTATTAAATGAAAAATTGGCTTTGCTAGATTGGCAGATCACCAATAAAAAGCGATCGCCTGATGTGCTAATCGTCGGTAGTTCAAGAGCATTACGGGGCATAGAACCAAACATTCTCGAAAAAGAATTAGTTAAGAAGGGCTATAAGGGAGCCAGTGTTTTTAATCTGGGTCTTGATGGGGCAACTGCCAAGGTTGTTAATTTGCAAATTACCCAAATCCTTTCCCGTCCCCAGCTTCCCCGCATGATTATTTGGGCAGATGGTCTCAGAGCTTTTAATAGCAATCGTAGTGATATTACCTATGATGAAATCACTGCTTCCACAGGCTATAAGCAATTGCAGGAAACCTTAAAGAATAATGGGCTTAATCCCGAACCACAGTCGCCCAATATTGCCACTAAACCCGAAAGCCCTCTCACCCAAGTTTTTAATGGCATTTTTGCGACTACGGCAAACCGTCAGGAGGTGAGAACTTCTGTTGTCAAAGGGTTTGATCGCAATACCCATATGCTAAGCAATAGTGAAGCCTTGATTGCTGCAACAATGCCAAGTACAGCTACTGCCCTTGATTCCAAAGGATTTGTTGCATTCGATGTCACCTTTGATCCCCAAACCTATTTCCAGAAATTCCCACAAGTACCTGGGGACTACGATCTCGACTATCGCAATTTCGAGACCACTGGTTCCCAGTTTGAGGCCTTTGCCAATGTCGTCGATTTTTGCCGCCGCAATAATATTGAGCTTTTGGTAGTGAATATGCCCTTACATAACACTTACCTTGATGTGAGTCGCAGCCGCTATGAGGCGACTTTTAACAGCAGAATGCAGGAACTTGCCCTGCGAGAAGGCTTTAGCTATCTCGATATTTCCCAAGCAATCCAAAATCAAGCAGAACTTTTTTCTGATCCGAGTCACTTAAATCAAAAAGGGGCGATCGCGATCGCTCAAATGCTCGCCCAGCATCCCAAAATCCGTTGGCAATCTCTAAGAAAGCCATAGCCAATCAGCCAGTAATTTCTTATTCCTTGCCGAAGGCAGGGAATAAGAAATTGTAGAGAGTCTCTCCAAAATAGCAATCTTAAATGGTTTGTGGAAGCGTACCCCTTCGGGTTGCGCTTCCACAAACTCAAAAATCTATAAAAGATTTAGGGCTGCTATAGCAATGTAAGGTTTTCTTAGGACATCAAACCCAAATAAGTGAAGGTGGCACTTCGTGCCACCTTCACTTATTTGGGTTTTGCTTTGTCCTAGCTATCTCTTTCATTGCTATATAGCTTGATAAGAAAAATCGATGTTTTGTAAAAACTATGAAACAGTTATGGTATTTTTGCCCCATATAGTTATGTAAAAAGTTATGATCGCCTATGATCGCCTTGCATAGCTTTGTAATCAATTGGAATTGACGATTTTTGGCAATATTTCTTTACAATCTTTGAAATAAATAGCCAGAAACAATCTATAAATTTCTAAAGAAATATCCTCAATAAATATCTACAATTCTAGGCGATCGTAAACTTATTACTTGGGTAATGAAATCTTAGGAACTCTTGGGCTATGAATACATCAGATCAAGCGCCATCCACCGCCGCCAGCAGAAACAGAACCAAAGCTCTTGCCAAACGGGGAGGTCGTACTCCCTTTGAGAGCAAATTAATTCAAGCAGGACATGCTACCTCGGATCAGTTCGATCGCGCTGTCAAGGATAGCCAAGAACAGAACGTTCCATTTCTCAATGCCTTAGAGCAAATTTTGGGGCAGCAACTTGCCCCCGACATTACCCGCTACTACAAGCGCCAACAACTTTTTGAACTACGTGTTCTTTACGGTATTGAGCCAATTGATCCCGATGTTGAAATTGATAAATTTGATATCGCTACCCTCAGTACCCTACTCGACTCTAATATTCTCCCCATCTCCAGTTGCCGAGACTGCGAGATGCTGCCACTAATTAAAACTGAAAATAGTATTACTCTTGCCTTAGTTGCTCCCGACAGTTATAAAGTTCAAAATGAGATCGCTCGTCTGCTCAAAAATATCACAGTGATCAAGCGCGTAATCCCCCGCGAAGATTTTCACCGCATATTTGATAGCATCGTGCAGTTTCAGGTCAACAAAAGTGCAAAATCTGAAGGAGCTATCAGTGACGAGGATCTCCAAGTCAAGGATGATGTCTTTGGCGAAGACATGTCTGATGCTGATGAAGGGGACGAACTCATGGTTGGCGGTGAAAACTCCGCCCCAATTATCAGCCTCGTCGATAAAATTCTTGTTAAAGCACTCAAGGAAGGATGTTCAGACATCCACATCGAGCCACAGGAAAAAGACCTATGTATTCGCTTGCGGAAAGATGGAGTTCTCCGTGAATACTTCTTCCTTAGCGAGAACAAGCGTTTACCGAAGAACATTATCAATGCGGTAATCTCCCGCTTCAAGATTATCTCTAACCTCAACATTGCAGAAAAACGGGTTCCCCAAGATGGCAAGCTCAAGCGTAATTTCCAAGGTCGTCGGGTAGACTTTCGCGTCAATACTTGTCCTACTCAAAATGGTGAGAAAGTTTGTCTACGGATTTTGGATAACTCCAATACCCAACTTGGTCTCGATAAACTAATCAGTGATCCCGAAAGTTTAGAACTGATGCAAAGTTTTGCCAAACGTCCTTACGGATTGATCCTTGTTACAGGTCCTACGGGTTCAGGCAAAACCACCACCCTATACTCAACCCTAGCTGAATGTAACGACCCCGGGATTAACATCAGTACCGCCGAAGATCCCGTTGAATATAACTTGCCTGGACTGACCCAATGCCAAGTCTTGCGTGAAAAGGGGATGACCTTTGCGAGCATTCTCCGAGCATTCCTCCGCCAAGATCCCGACGTAATCCTCGTGGGTGAAACCCGTGACGCAGAAACAGCCAAAACTGCGATCGAGGCAGCGTTGACAGGGCACTTAGTTCTCACTACCCTCCACACCAATGACGCGCCTAGTTGTATCGCCCGTCTTGAAGAAATGGGAGTTGAGCCATTTATGGCAAGTACCGCTATCATCGGTGTACTCGCCCAGCGTTTATTGCGCCGAGTCTGTGACAACTGCCGTATCCCCTACAATCCATCCCAAGAAGAACTCGATCGCTTTGGATTACCCAGTAGCGACCTCGAAAAGACCTTCTATCGGGCCAACATTGTTAACCGTGATGCCATGCTTCCCGGTCAGCGCGTATGCCCTAAATGTAACGGCTCTGGCTATAAAGGTCGGGCAGGGGTCTACGAAATCATGAAGATGACCGAGCGTCTACAAAGCGCGATCAACAAGGGAGCCACTACTGAAGTCATCAAGGAAATTGCTGTACAAGAAGGCATGAAAACCTTGATGGCGTATGCCTTTGATCTCGTCAGGCTAGGTACAACGACCCTTGATGAAGTATTGCGCGTAGTTTATACCGACAAAGGTAGAGAAGCTGAAGAACGTGCTCGGCGCGGTAAAGGGCTGGAGTGTGACAACTGTGATGCAATGCTCACGCCCGAAACCGTTGAATGTCCGTACTGTACTACACCTAGAACCTTCTAAACACTTAGCGGTGAGAAGCTTTGAGTAGTTCCTTTCACCGCTAAGCATCTTTTAGATAATTATTTGAGACACTTGTTGAGAAATCATTGAGATAACTTGGGAAAAGCGCAAGTTTTAAACAAGTTACAGGGAATTATGCAACTTATTAGGATTTGATCAGGAGAATTTTTCGCTATGGTAATGGACTATATCATCGAAGACTTGATGGAAGAAGTGGTAGAACGCAAGGGGTCAGACTTACATATCTCCGCAGGGCTGCCACCTTACATTCGCATTAATGGTCACCTCACTCGCACCGATCGCGACCCTCTTACCCCCGAAGAATGTCAGCGCTTGATCTTCGCGATGTTAAATAATAACCAGCGTAAAACCCTTGAGCAAACTTGGGAATTGGACTGTTCTTATGGTGTAAAAGGATTAGCTCGATTTCGGGTGAATGTGTATAAGGATCGGGGAACCATTGCAGCTTGTTTGCGGGCGCTATCTTCTAAGATTCCTGATATGGACGATCTCAACCTACCGCCGATTGTGCGTGAACTTAGCGAAAAGCCAAGGGGACTAGTACTAGTAACAGGTCCCACAGGTTCGGGGAAGACGACTACGCTTGCTGCGATGATCCAAACGATCAACAAAACCCGTGCTGAACATATCCTTACGGTTGAAGATCCGATCGAGTTTGTATATGAGTCCGTCAAAAGCGTGATTCACCAACGTCAGGTAGGGGAAGATACTAAAACCTTTGCGAATGCTCTAAAGGCAGCCTTGCGTGAAGATCCTGATGTGATCCTTGTAGGGGAAATGCGCGATTTAGAAACAATTCAGCTTGCGGTATCGGCGGCGGAAACAGGACACCTCGTATTCGGAACGTTGCATACTAGCTCGGCATCTCAAACCGTAGATCGCATTGTTGATGTATTTCCCCCAGAGCAGCAAGGACAAATTCGGGTACAGCTTTCTAACTCCCTCGTAGCGGTATTAAGCCAAACCCTTGTCCCTCGTCATAATCCTCAACCGGGGCAATTTGGACGGGTCATGGCGCAGGAAATCATGGTGGTGACACCTGCGATCTCTAACCTGATTCGTGAAGGTAAGACTGCCCAAATGTATGGCTTTATCCAAACAGGTGGTAAGGAGTCTATGCAGACCCTTGAATCAGTGTTAGCCAAGTTATATCTAGATGGAGATATAACTTTTGAAGCAGCGATGTCTAAAACTTCTCGTCCTGAAGAATTACTACGGGTAGTTGGTCCTAACCCTGCACCTGTAATGAAACGCAAAGCTACGGGAGATCTACGATCGCCAGATATGGTGCGTTCAAAGTCAATTAATGGTTAGTTTTTGCTTGTTGAGTATTTATATCTATTTCAACCTGTAATTTCTTTATAAAGAGGTGTCATCATGGCAAAGTTTCAAGCCAATTTAAAGGACTCTAAGGGCAAATCTGTGCAGCAAACCATGGTGGCAGAATCCCTCAAAGAAGCCCGTGATACTTGGAGACAAAAAGGTTTTGTTATTCAAGAAATCAAAGAAGTAAAGGGCGGTTTTAGTTTTTCTGCCATCACCATGAAAAAGGTCACGGTCAAGGATTTGGCGTTGTTTTCACGTCAACTAGCTACCTTGGTCAATGCAGGTGTTTCGATGGTACGTGGTTTGGGGGTCATGGTTGATCAGTGCTCCAATCCTCGACTGAAAATTGCCCTCACCGAAGTGCTTGATGATGTGCAGCAAGGTACTAACTTCTCTGATGCGCTGCGGAAGCACCCCAAGGTATTTGACAAACTGTATTGTGCGATGGTGCAAGCGGGGGAAACGGGTGGTGTACTCGATGATGTTTTATCCCGCCTAGCGACATTACTTGAGGACTCGGCACGTTTAACTAACCAGATTAAGTCAGCAATGACCTACCCGATCGTAGTTACTTCGATCGCCGTAATCATCTTCTTAGCAATGTGTATTTTCATCATTCCGATCTTTGATGGTGTATTTAAGAGCTTAGGTGGTGAGTTACCTGCATTTACGCAAATATTGGTCAATATCAGTAACTTCTTAAAGAGTCCCGCAGTTTTAATTTTACCGATCACTTTCTTTGGATTGGGTATTGCTTACAATCGCGTTTATGCAACCCCTGCGGGTAAGCTCTATTTTGATGGTCTGTTCTTGAAATTGCCTTTGTTTGGTGATCTCGTTGTCAAAACTGCGGTTGCACGATTTGCGCGGACATTTGGTTCACTCTCCCGTGCAGGTGTACCTATTTTGGCTTCACTGGAAATTACGGCGGAGACCGCAGGCAATCTAGTGATCTCAAATGCGATCGAGTCTGCCAGAAATGCGGTGCGAGAAGGTGGTCAGATTGCACCTGCGATGGAAAAAACGGAAGTATTTCCTGTAATGGCGTTGCAAATGGTCAGCATTGGTGAGGAAACTGGGGAAATCGATAAGATGTTAATGAAGGTAGCTGACTTCTATGAGAATGAAGTAGAGGAAGCAGTCAAAGCACTAACAAGTTTAATGGAACCTTTGATGATCGTGGTATTAGGCGGCATGGTTGGTTCGATTATCGTCGGGATGTACTTACCGATCTTCTCGATTATGGACAAAATCAAATAACAAAAAGCCCTGCATAGCAGGGCTTTTTTAATATGGACAAAATCAAATGAAAAAAAACTTGAATATAGCAATCCTAAATGGTTTGTGGAAGCGCACCCCGAAGGGGAAGGCTTCCACAAACACAGAAATTTATAAATAAAAAGCCCTGCTATGCAGGGCTTTTTTATAGCATTACGATCGCATCTTCCCAAGTACTCCCCGTTGGCAACCAATGAATCGGTAAAGTTCCATTCCCCGAACCGCGAAACCATGTTCTCTGGCGTTTAGCAAATTGACAGGTATGAATAATCGTGAGTTCTTTTGCCGTTTCTAAATCAGTTTTATTGGCTAAATAGTCCGACATTTCACCATAGCCAAGGGTTTTTAAAAGCGGCAGATCCACACCATAGTGCTGTTGCAAATCACGAATTTCATCAAGCCAACCCTGTGCCAACATTTGCTCAGTGCGATCGCCTACTAGTTTGCGATACGCATCAAGATCAGCGCAATCCAAGCCAATCTGCACAATCGGATAACTAGGCGGTTGCTCGTATTGCTGAGATGACAGAGGCTGACCCGTTACATAAAACACCTCCAGCGAACGCAAAGTTCTGACTTGATCGTTGGCATGGATTTTTGTTGCACCTACAGGATCGACCTGTTGTAAGACTTGGTAGCAATAGGGTTGTCCTAATTCCTCAAGTTGCGATCGCAGATGTGGTTGTGGCGGCACACGGGGAATCTTTAGCCCTGCGGTAATTGCCTTAATATATAGTCCCGAACCACCCACTAAGATGGGTGTAACTCCCTCTGCATGGAACTTGGCAATTAAAGTTTGGGCTTGATCTTGATAATCGGCAAGGGTCAAGGTTTGGTCAGGTTCAATAATATCGATCAAGTAATGGGGAACTCCTTGACGCTCCGTTATGCTTGGCTTGGCTGTACCAATGTCGAGATAGCGATAAACTTGGCGCGAGTCAGCACTTAAAATTGGCGCATTGAGATGTTTTGCAAGGGCGATCGCTAGACTTGTCTTTCCCGTTGCCGTTGCCCCTAAGATTACAATTAAACCAATAGAATTCATTAGTATTTCAGCATATTTCTTGATCAATCCATTTGCTGGAGCGCCCCAGATACTGTAGCAGTTTTAACCTCAAGCTGTAACTCTCATTACCTAATAAAACTCAAAAATCTGTGGTGCAAGCGTTGCGCGCGCCATAGATTTTTGAGTTGATTATGCCCAGCTACTTAGCCATTTATATGCCATTCTAAATTTCCGTAAGCTTTGGACATTTATACATCATTGAAACCTATTTATATAGTTCATTAAATTGTAATTTATGACATCGCTTAAAGACATCTAAATAGTATTTTTCTTACATGAATTGCTATAAAAAACTGTTATTTACTTTTTTGCTATTGACTTATATAAAGGTTTTAAGCCTTAATTTCAATCTATTTATACACTGAGAACACATGATTTTATGCTTATTGAAATCGCCTGTATCTTTTACGAATAGATAGCCTTACAAAACCAAAAACCAGAAGGAAGTTGTAGCATGAAGCATCGCAACTTCCTTCTGGTTTTTATGTCTTAATTTAGTACATATGGATGAAGACATAAATATTAATTAAATCGATAATATACATAAGGCATTCCTCAGAGAGAGGAGGGCAAAATGAAAACTAAATTAATTGCGATTCTCGTTGTACTATGTGGAATTTGGTGGGCAACACCTGTCGAAGCTTATGATCCTGTCCAAGTACAACAACTACTCCAGACAAAGCAATGTGGAGGCTGCGACTTAACTAATGCCAACCTTGCGGGTATGAATCTCAGTCGAGCACATTTGATAGGTGCATCACTGATGGGAGCGAACTTAAGTAAAGCCAATCTCACAGGCGCAAATCTTGAAGGTGCAGATCTTACAGGGGCAAAGCTTGATCATGCCAATCTCACCAATGCGTATATGACCAATGCCATTCTTGATGACAGTAATTTAGCAGGCGCTAATTTTACGAATGCTTCGTTGTTCCATGCAAACTTGCATAGAGCAAACGTGAATAGCACCATTTTCAAAAATGCCAAAGTCACTGGTGCGGACTTTACTGGCGCGAACTACAACCTTGCGATCGCCGACTAAATTATGCATTGTCTTACCGCCTTTGGCGGTAAGACAATGCAAAGCTAATTACCTAATTGGCGGCGGAAGTCTCTAGGACTGAGACGTAGAGGATTTTGTGTGTCCCAAATGCCTAACTCTTGCAATCTTGCCTTTGATTGGGCACGGCTAATCCTTGCGTCATACTTTACGTTGGGCGGATAGGGGTCAGCGATCGCTAAGCCCTCCGAGACTAAATATTGATTTACTAATAAATTATCTTTCCAAATATAGGCAAGTAGGCGATCGGAATTATCCCTTTGCTTCACATCAAATTCGAGGATAACCTTCTGCTCCTTGATCAAGTCTGATAGGCGTTGACGAGAGCGATCGCCCCAAGGGGACTGTTCTTTGAGTGGCGCACTGATACCGAGCAATCGTACTCGCTGCACAGTCATATTTGGATTGCTCAAAATCGAAGCTTCGACGGTTTGCCCACTCACTACGCGATTAATTAGCCATAGCTCACCATTCACCTTCTCCTTGGGCTGCATCATCGCGATCGCAATATTGGCGATGATTAGGAAGGCAATTAACAAGGCAACTAAAATTAAGGGACGGGTCAAAGAATTATCAAGTGATCGTTTTTGCCCAGTTTTAGAATTCATTAACTTTTGCATATTCGCAGCAGTCATATTAAAGCCTAAAAATCGATAAAGAGGTCTGCTTAGCAAACCTCTTTACAGCCTATTGAGGATTTGAGGAGTACAGAAATATTTTTGAAAACCTTGCTTTGCAACGCTTTCAAAAATATTTCTGGGTTACAAGTAAGCGCAAAGCGCTGTATCAATTAATCAGCCTCAATCGGTAAACTAAACTCAAACCAACGCCGTTTACGCTGAGCAAAAAAGTTACCAAACTGTAAGCGGTAGACTTCATCTTCATCCTGAGTTTCTAGATCTAGATCTGAGAGCGCATATCCAGAGCAAATCAGCGCATATCCCTCATCCTGTAAGGTCTTAGACAAACCAATGACTTCATGCTGATCGATTTGTCCAGACTTAACCCGCATGGCGCAGGCGGTACAAGCTCCATTCAAGCAGGAAAAAGGTAGGTTAATCCCTTGCTCTTCTAGTGATTCCAGAATATAGCGATCGCCTTCGATGTCAGCTTCGTAAAGCTTGTCATTTTGGCGATCGTGAATACGAATGTGATAAGACATAGTTTTTGATCTTTAAAAGATGTTCAATATGCTCTGGAGCGCAATATTTAAACGCGAGTAGGAATCATGCCCGTTTGACGTGCATAGTCAAATAAGCCGCCAGCATCAATCACAGGACGAACATCACCTAAGGATTTCAATGTAAAGGTTTTTCCCGTTGTCTCATTAATAATGAGATTGTTATCAAAATCAATTGTCGCTTCTTCACCAGTCTTAAAATGCTCAACTAAGCGTGCCTCGGATTCCCAAGGATATAGCTCACCTGTTGCCGTGCAGTTACGGAAGAAAATCCGCGCGTAGGACTGAGCAACTACAGCTTCGAGTCCCGCCGCACCAAGAGCGATCGGCGCATGTTCACGGGAGGAGCCACAACCGAAATTTTCGCCAGCCACAATAATCGAGTAAATAGTCTTGCTTTCACCTTCGGCAATAAAGCGATCGTAGCGATCGGGTAGACCAATCAAGGCATAGCTACCAAGCTTCTCGTATTCATCGGGCTTGGATGGTACAAGGGTCAGATATTCCGCAGGAATAATTTGGTCGGTATCAATATTGTCATCCAAGACAAATACTTTGCCTTTAATTGTCGTACTCATAATTTAGGTTGTTGGAACTAAACGTAGGATGGGTTAGCGATCGCGTAACCCATCATCTTTAAAATCAATGTATGTGTTACGTTGCACTAACACATCCTACAAATAATTAAGACTTATTACTTAATCAAAATAGAATAAGGTTACTACCTTGCGCTGTTCTTCGGCATCACGACAGGTCTGTAGCAAAGTCTCACTGCCATGAAATGCAAAGCAAATCAGTTGCTGACATTTAGAAATAATTTCTTGGTTGCATCTGCTACTTGCTTCGGCAAGAGACAGCGTGTCATTCTCGCTATGTTCAATTAGATGAATGACATTTTCTAACTGCTCGCGAGACTCATAGGGCTGTCTATCGAGACTTTGTGGCAAAATTACGGTCAATAGATTGGGATCGGCACGCAAAGCGCCCCGAATGGCAGCAAAATTTGTACCTGTTGCCCCAGAGGTAATAATACTGTTTCCAGATAGCGCCAAGGCATAGCTGAGCAGTTCGATCAGCAGTTGGTGAGTCAATGGCACATGGCGGGAACCTAAAAACGCGATCCGCTTCGAGCCTTGCTGCTGAATCGTTGCAAGCTCCTGCAAAAAGTCGTCTAGCTTGGGTAGATTAATTGACTGAGTCAAACAAATCCCTCTCGTTTACTTACTGAACGAATAACTACACAATATCATTAAATCCCAGTTGGTAAACCATCGATGCTCTGGCGATTCTTGTTCTGACGATATTCGTGAACACCCTCTTCACCTTTTGTTTCTGCCCATTCCTTGAGCGTGGGGCGATCGCCTAGAAATTCATAAAAAGGAACCGCAAACCCACAGGAGGTTTGCACTGATTCGACTTTGACGCGCACGATTTGTCTTGTACCTGCGATCGCAGGAAATAGGGATAGATATTCCTGCCATTGAGCATCATTAGTGCGTAGGGATACCCCGTGACCATAGAGACGCAGGATCAGCGGCTTTTCGGTAAAGCTACAGAGCATGATCGTAATTCTGCCATTTTCTATCAGATGGGCGGCAGTTTCATTGCCACTGCCTGTGAGGTCGAGATAGGCAATTTCTGTTTCACTAATAATTCGCAATGCATCCATGCCTTTGGGCGAAAGATTAATGCGCCCATCGTTAGGAGCTGTTGCCACAAAGAAAATATGCTGAGCTTCGATGAATGTTTGTAGTTCAGTCGTCAGGCGGTCATAAAATTTAGCCATCCGTTTAACTGTCCAATCTTTGTGAAGTACTATTTCTGTAATTCGTGAGTATTTTCAATAACTCCTCGTTAAGCATTGTATAACCTCGTTTATTGAGGTGCAGAAGATCGCGGCTATAAATTTGACGAACTTTACCACTCTCATCTGCTAACAGAGCCGCCGCATCTAAAATAATAACGCGATCGCTTTTGAGTGATTTGATAAATTTATTAACCTCAATAATTGCGCGATCCGCTTCTTCTGGCCATTGGAAAGATTGCGGCTCACCCGTCGGGAAAACCGTAGTGAGAATGACAGTTGCCTTTACTTCTTTGGATAATTTATCAACAATTTTTTGAATATTTTGTTTGCAGTTATTGATGATATTACGTGGTGCATTGGGCAATGTCGCCAACTCTGCTAGGTCGTTTACGCCCACTTGGACAACGACGATTTGGGGTGATAATGATGCAACATGAGCAGATATCCTTCCTAGTACTTGGTCAGTTGTTTGTCCATTAATGCCACGATTGATAAATTCAAAGGGGATATTTGGGATCTCTGGCCAATCTACTGTACGGGAGTCGCCAAAAAATACGACTAAGGGTTTGTTGAGATCGCGTTTTGACAAATCGGGATTAACAGGATAGGTTTTCAATTCGTAGGGATCTGCGCCTAGAATTTCATTGATGTTGTTTCTGAGGGCACGATCATCCAGAAGCCCTAAATTTAGACCTAAATATCCACAAATCAAAATCAAAATGATTGCTATAGGGAAATAGATTTTGTTCATAATTAAGGCTACTAATAGAAAAGGCGGCGCACTGCGCCGCCTTTTTTTGCTATTTAGAAACTAAAAATTTTTTTCGATAAATTGGCGAATGCGATCGCAGCCCTCGTGAATTGTTTTTAAATCGGTAGCATAGGAGAGACGGATGGCATGATCGATACCAAAAGCAATCCCTGGGATTACGGCAACTTGAAAGCCGTCTAGGAGTTTGTCACAAAATTCTAAAGAAGGTATACCAAAGGCTTTGATACTAGGGAATAGATAGAATGCACCATCGGGTTTAGGGCAGGTAATACCTGAAATGGAAGTTAGCAGTTCATACATCACATCACGACGTTCCTCAAATGCCTTCCGCATTGTTTCCACACAGTCTTGAGAGCTGTTGAGAGCAGTGACTGCACCATATTGGGCAAAGGTGCAGACATTTGAGGTGCTATGTCCTTGAATTGTGGTGGTAGCTTTAATAATATCTAAAGCACCTGCAAGATAACCAATCCGCCAACCTGTCATCGAGTAGCCCTTGGCAAAGCCACTACTAATGATTGTGCGATCGTACATGGTTTGACTAGCCGTAGCGATGCTGAGATGGGTTGCACCATCGTAGAGAATCTTTTCGTAAATCTCATCGGAGACGATGTAAACCTGAGAATGTCGTTCTAGGACATCTGCTAGAGCTTTAATTTCCGCAGGCGAGTAGACCATACCCGTGGGATTAGAGGGAGAATTGAGAACAAATAGCTTAGTTCTAGGAGTGATCGCTGCTTCTAATTGTTCAGGGGTAATTTTGTAGCCATTTTCCTCAGAGGTGACCACAAATACGGGTGTTGCCTCGGCAAGTTTTGCCATTTCGGGATAACTCACCCAGAAAGGCACAGGAATAATGACTTCGTCGCCTTCATCCAAGATCGCCATCATCAGATTGTAGAGCGAGTGCTTGCCGCCATTGGTGACGATGATTTGTTCGGGCTTGTAAGTTAGGTGATTTTCGCGCAAGAGTTTGGCGGCGATCGCTTGTTTGAGTTCGGGTATACCTGAGGCAGCAGTATAGCGAGTCTTGCCTTGATCGAGTGCTAATTTAGCAGCAGCCTTGATATGATCGGGGGTATCAAAGTCGGGTTCGCCAGCACTAAAGCTACAAACATCAATTCCACTAGCCTTCATTGCCTTAGCTTTTGCGTCGATCGCTAAAGTTAAGGAAGGCTGAATATTACGAAGTCGTTTTGCCAGTTGCATTTTTTCTGGAGGAGCGGAGGCATCTTTACGGGATTCACTTCGCATTGTATCAAAGCATACTTGTTTGAGTTTGCTAGATTTATAACAAAGTAACAAAAGTACGCTTATTAGCGTCAGTTCGACGAAAGCGAAAAACGGTAAAAACCGCTTAGCGGTTTTTACCGTTTTTCGCTGTTTGCAACATGTAAAGCACGATGTAAATGGCTATATCGAAATCACAGCGCTTAAGATATTTTTTGAAAGGACAATCCTTTCAAAAAATATCTTAAGCGCTGTGATAAGCACGAATCATTGCTTGTGTGCCCTGTTCTGCACCTTGACCATCATCAAGTTGACTCACCTTTTGGAAATTCTCAATGGCGAGGGCGATCGCTGGTAAATTGGCGGCAAAATCTTTGGGATCTGAATCTTGAGAAATTCCTTGACTGATTTCTTGGACAAGGCGCAAGTCTTTGAGCATATGTTTAATTGCAAATCCGGGTTGATAATCGCCCGTGGCAACTTTCATCCCAAGATTAGTTAAAGCCCATGAACCAGCCGCTCCACTTCCACAAACATCGACGACCAACTGTGGATCGATACCCATTTTTTTCGCCATCTGCATTGTTTCGCAAAGGGCAAGCATATATACAGATACAAGGGTTTGATTGCAGAGTTTGACTGCTTGACCACTGCCGATCGCTCCACAATGTTTAATATTGCTGCCCATCGCCTCAAAGAGTGGTCTACATTCCTGTAAATCCTCAGGATTGCCACCGACCATAAAGGTTAATGTGCCATTGCGTGCGCCCACATCTCCACCCGATACTGGCGCGTCCAAAAAGCGCAACCCATCGTGCATTAAAGCATTGCCAATAACTTTGGCGGCATCGCTGCCGATGGTGCTGGTATCGATAAATAGTGCATTGGCTTTGGCAAAATTCATTGCCCCATATTCGCCAATTAGTACCTCGGTGACATCAGGTACATCACCAAGACAGGAAAACACGACATCGGCATCGCTGACTGCTTCTTGTAAAGTCTGAGCTAATGTCCCACCTGCATTGGTAAATGGAGTGATCGTGGGGCGACCTTTGGTACGATTCCATCCGATTACTGAATAGCCCCGTTTCACCAGATTGGCAGCCATTGCCCCACCCATTAAGCCCAAACCAAGAAAGGCAATCTTTTGAGTCATGTTGAAATAACTTGCAAATATTGTAGTTATTCAAGATACAGCACTTTACTCCCTTCCCACTCGAAAAATAGTGAATAGAGGTGTGTAGCGAAGCCGCACACCTCTATTCACTTCAAGAACACGGGGCTTAGGATCTTGCGGATAAAAAATGTCCCCAAAAAGTTATCTAGCTTCGACTTCGCTCAGCTAACGTGGGCTGAGCGGAGTCGAAGCCACAGGTACTTTAATTAGTCCCTTTAACGTTGGCTGAGCGGAGTCGAAGCCACAGGTACTTTAATTTAATTAATAGCAAGTCCCTTAAGTCCTTTTTCTAAGGATTGAGATTCAAGATTTGATTCGTAAAGCGAATCAAATCTCTTTTGTTACGTGTATATCCTGCGATCCAAACATAAACTTGGTAGTCTTTAGCAATCTAAATATTAGTTTCACATAACATCGAATGTTCAAACAGAAGTTCAACCGAATTGTGCAGTCATTGCTACGTCCTAAGTTACTGCAAATTCTAGGCATAGCTTTTGCGGTATTAGTGAGTGTAAGCACGTTAGGAAACTTTGCCAATGCTACTCCCAACGCGAACTCAATTGATTTAGCGCTTAAAAATCCCACTTTAAAAACAGTAGTGGCTAGTCCCCATCGATCGCAAAAAAACCGTGCCCGCGATCGCGATCGCCATCCGATTGAAACCTTGGAATTTTTTGGAATCCGTCCTAACCAGACAGTCGTTGAACTATGGGCAGGAAACGGTTGGTATACAGAAATTCTTGCCCCCTTCCTGCGCGATCGCGGACAGTTAATTGTTACTAATTCCGATCCGAATACAGACAAATACGCCAAAGTTTTGCAGGAAAAATTAGCTTCTAATCCTGCGATCTTCGGGAAAGTGAAGGTCGCCACGATCGCACCACCGAAAAATTTAACCCTTGCTCCCGATAATTCTGTGGATTTAGTCCTGACATTTCGCAATATCCATAACTGGGTGTTGGCTGGTTACGACCAAAAAGTTTATGAAGCAGCTTTTAAGGCTCTCAAACCCAAAGGCATTTTCGGTGTGGAAGAACATCGTGCTCAGGTAGGAACAAGCGCGAAGGAGAGTGCCAAGACTGGTTATATTGCTGAGGATGCAGCGATTGCAGCAATTGAAAAGGTAGGATTTAAGTTAGTCGGCAAGTCAGAAATTAATGCCAATCCTAAAGATACTAAGGATTACGTGGCTGGAGTCTGGACATTACCTCCGACATTACGCCAAGGTGAAAAAGATAAAGAGCGGTATCTTGCTATTGGTGAAAGCGATCGCATGACATTAAAATTCATCAAGCCATAAGTTAGCAGCTTTTATAAAAAGAGTGGCGCTTCGCGCTGCTCTTTTTATAAAAGCTTTTGAATGGTAGCGGCGAGTTGCTTGAGTTTAATTGGCTTAGTCAAATATTCATTAGCGCCAGCTTCTAGACAGCTCTCGCGATCGCCAGTCATTGCCAAAGTCGTTAAAGCAATAATCGGAATATTAACTAAATTGGGATCGAGACGAATTTGTTTAATTGCCTCTAATCCATCCATAACTGGCATCTGAATATCCATCAAAATCAAATCGGGCTGCGCTGCTTTGGCAAGATCGATCGCCTTTTGTCCATCAGTTGCGAATAAAAAGCGGTAGCCCTTAGCTTCGAGGTAAGTGGAGAATGTCGCAATATTAGCTTCGCTATCTTCTGCTAGCAAAATTAAGGGTGAAATTAGTTCTTCAGTTTGGCTCTGACCGATCTGAGACTGTCCTGACAAGTTCTCACTTTGCGCGTCGATTACTGGGGAGCCGACATTAATGGGAAGATTAATCGCAAAGCAACTACCGACTCCTACCTCGCTAGTCAGTTCTACTGTTCCTCCATGAAGTTCGACAAGTCTTTTGACTAAAGCCAAACCCAATCCAGTGCCATCATGTTTACGGTTCAGCGCACTATCGATTTGGATAAAGGGCTGAAACAGTTTCTGGATGTTCTCTGCCGAGATGCCTATCCCCGTATCAATCACGGCTATCTTTATGTAATTTAGAGGCGTTAGATTAGTTGTACTACTTTCAAGTTGAACCTGTGATACTTCTAACGTGATTGTCCCTCCGTCCAGAGTAAATTTAACAGCATTATTTAGTAGATTGATTAAGACTTGTCGAATCCGCCTTTCATCTAGCATTATTTCTGGCAAATACTTAGGAATTCTCGATATTAATTGAATTCGCTTGGTTAATGCTTGCTGCTTGATAAATGCTAAGCTCGACTTGCAGAGGCTGTCGAGATTTGTCGCTGTTAGCTCTAGCGTGACTTGTCCAGACTCTATTTTGGCAACATCGAGAATGTCATTAATCAATGTTAAAAGATGCGTACTGCTACTCTCAATGGTTTGCAATGCTTTAAGCTGGTGCTCATTAATACTTCCAAATATTCCTTCCTGTAGAGCTTCATTCATTCCCAAAATCGAATTGAGGGGTGTCCGCAGTTCGTGGCTCATATTGGCGAGAAAATCGTCTTTGAGTCTGGTTGCACGCTTCAGTTCTTCGTTAGCTAACTGCAATTTTGTTTCAGATTGTTTGCGATCGCTAATATCAGTTAACGTTCCGATGTAGCCAGTGACTTCCCCGCTATCATTAAATTCTTTGACGAGTTGAGAAAAATACCAGTTAATTGTGCCATCTGGGCGAAGATGTCTGCCTTCCCCAGTCAATATAAATTGACGAGATAAAGGCGAGAAGAACTCATGTTCTGTCAAGCCTATGATCATATCTCGCTCATCGGGATGCACTGCGTCGAGCCATCCTCTCCCCATTGCTGATGCGGTGGATCTTCCTGTCATTTCGCTCCAACGTTCGCTGACGTAGATACAGTTTAATGGGCAAAGATCGAAGCGAGTAATGGCAACAGGAGAAGTAGAGACCAATGTTGAGAAAAGACGTTCGCTTTCTTTTAAGGCTTTTTCAGCTTGTTTGCGATCGCTAAGATCTTTCCTGACACTTAAAAAGCCAATCGTTCTTTCATCATCATCCTTAAGGGATGTCACAGATAACTCTACGGGAAAGCGAGATCCATCTTTGCGAATATTTGTCCATTCCTGACTAAGAACTTCTTGGTTTGCCATCGCCATCAACGCTACAAAGCCCAAATCATTTTGTGCCAAGTCTTGTGAAGTGCTCGCAGCCCTGTCGATAAGTTCTTGATGATCGAAAAAGATTTCAGGCGTAATTTTACCAATCACTTCTCCCATACTGTAACCAAACATCTTTTCAGCCCCAGCATTAAAGGTCTGGATGATCCCATTCAAGTCAGTGGAGATAATTGCATAATCTGTACTATCGAGGATGGCTCGTTGCAGTTTATTGACTTTCCATAACTCTTGAGTTCTTTCTCTAACTTTTAATTCCAGTGATTGATTAGCAAGCTGAAGTGCTTGCTCAGCTTGCTTGCGATCGCTAATATCCCGAACCATCCACAATAGTTGAATCGATCTGTCAAGGAGATTGATATTTTGGGTTATAGTGATTTCCGCAGGAAAATTCTTGCCATGACGCGTGATCAGTGTCATCTCCTCAGATATTTTGATATGATCTGGAGATAGCAGATACTTAAGTTGATTATCGAAAAGATGTCTATGGTCAGGCAGAATAAAAACGATGAATGGCTTTCCTAAAATATATTCATGGCTAATTGCAAGCATCTTTAAAATTGCTTGATTTGCCTCCAAAATTCTGCCTGATGAATCTGTCACAAGATAGCCATCAGGGGCAAAGTCAAATAAATTTTGATAGCGAAACCGTTCATATTCATTTTTGCGATGTTGCATGATTAGTTCTTCAGTACTAACTCTCAGCTCCTCGATAGTGCATTTCAATTCCTCATTGGTCATTACTAATAAATCATTGGTTTCTTCTAGATCTGCTTGCTGCCTTGCAATCACAACTTCAGATCCCACTCTCACTGATGAATTGGACATTGCTAGACTATTCAGAGCTTGGAGCAAACTTGTCTGAGTGACAATCCCGATTAGCTCTCCGCGATCGCCAACCACTACTACTTCACGAAGCGAGTGCCCATAAATCAGCTCTTGAACATTGCTAAGCAACTCGTCGAGCTTAACCATAAAAATTGGTGTATGCATTACCTCCCGTATCACTAGATGAGCCATCGGTTGCTGCTGAGCAGTCAGACGCACCACATCTCGCTCAGATAAAATCCCGATCACCTGTTGATTTTCTAATACCAAAACACAGCTAGATCTCGCCTCTTGCTGCAATTGCTGCTGCTGATTGTCACTATAACTTGCCGCATCATATTGCGATCGCGCATTACTCATTAAAGCGATCGCCTGCATAACAGTTGCATCAGCAGGAACCTCTAAAGGTTCATGAATAATCGCTAATTTTAGTTCCGATAGTCTGAGCGTCGATGTAATCACAAATTTTTACCGACATATCATAAGAAAAAGCAATTAAAAAACCTTCATACTAGTAATTTGGGTAGTCCTAACAAGGAAAGGATTTATTTTGGTAAGGATGGGCGGAGCTTCGCGCCGCCCATCCTTACCTATTTAGCACTACCATAATTTGTTCTAGCAAAAATACTAAGACAGCTTGAAAAACAAGTGAAGCATCTACAGAATATCGAAATAGAAATTTAGAAAACTGCTCAATCAATTCTCCAAATATCCTAACAGTCTATATTTCAATACGTCTAACAATCTTAACGTGAGTTCGGGATAATTTGAAATGGTCTTTGAGAGAGGGTTTGCGTCGCAAACCCTCTCTCAAAGACCAAAAGTAAAACCCTTGCGTAGCAAGGGTTTTACTTTTGGTCTTTTAAAATTTGCCAGCTTAACCCGAACTGACGTTATCTTAAATTCTGTTGAGGCTTGAAGTAGTACACAGAAATTTTTGAAAGCTTGACAAGCCGTACTTTCAAAAATTTCTCTGAATTTCAAGTTATCGCAAAGCGCTGTAGTTTAACGTCAGTTCAACAAACAAAAGACTTGCTAAGCAAGGCTTTTGTTTGATTTTGGGCTACCGCCCAAAATCAGTTGTAAGAATCATTGACTTCGACTTCGCTCAGCCATCGGTTCATGTTTGGCTGAGCTAAGTCGAAGCCACTCGCATCTCATTTAGGATAGCTATTCGGTTCATGGTTGGCTGAGCGAAGTCGAAGCCACTCGCATCTCATTTACAGCAATTTCCGATCAAACGAACCACAAGAAAAATTTTGAAAGCCTTGCGAAGCAAGGCTTTCAAAATTTTTCTTGGTTTGGTTTTGAGCGCAAAGCGCTGTAGGATAGCTATATCGAACTCACATTCACTTAATCACTGATGTTACGTGAAAGGCTGTAAAACCCTCACCCCTTGCCCCTCTCCCGCAGGAGAGGGGAACCAAGAAAATAATAGGAGTTTTGCTCCCCTTCTCCTGCGGGAGAAGGGGTTGGGGGATGAGGGTTCCACATAACATCACTTAATCATCTTCTTTAAGGTGTCTAGAGTCATTGTGTAGGGAGGATAGCGCCATTTAAGATCGAAGCGGAAAGAGTTTTTCAGGATACTCTTGCGATGCGAGAAAGTATCAAAGCTAGCTTTGCCATGATAGCTACCGATACCGCTATTCCCAACACCACCAAATGGAAGTTCAGGGTTGCCAAGATGCATAATGGTATCGTTAAAGCAGCTACCACCAAAGGAAACTTCTTGAACAATTCGCTGTTGAATTTGCTTGTTTTTAGAAAATAGATAGAGTGCCAATGGTTTAGGTCGAGCATTGATAAAAGCGATCGCCTCATCAAGTTGGTCATATTCCAAAATCGGTAGGATGGGACCAAAGATCTCGTCTTCCATAATTTTGGAGTTGGGAGATACTTGATCAATCAATGTAGGCGCAATAAAGCGATCGCTTTTATCACTTTGTCCACCGATCAAGATTTTGCCTTCATCAAGTAAACTCACTAAGCGATCGAATTGGCGCTCATTGACAATCCTTGCAAAGTCTGGACTTGTTTGAGGATCATCACCAAAGAATGTTTTGACGCAGGCGACTAACTTCTCAATTAGTAAGGGTTTAATACTTTTCTGGATTAAGAGATAATCTGGCGCAACACAGGTCTGTCCAGCATTGTAAAACTTACCCCAGATAATGCGCTTAGCCGTAATGTCTAAATCACATTCTGAATCAACAATACAGGGGCTTTTGCCGCCGAGTTCCAAAGTTACGGGAGTTAAATGTTTTGCCGCAGCTTCCATGACAATTTTGCCGATCGCTGTGCCGCCTGTAAAAAATATATGGTCAAACCTTTCCGCAAGTAAAGCTTGATTGGTTTCGATTCCCCCTTCAATCACAGTAATAAAATTTGGATCAAAGTTATTGTTGATAATTTTAGCGATCGCTTTGGAAGTATGCGGAGTATGCTCTGATGGTTTGAGAATGGCACAATTACCTGCGGCGATCGCGCCAATGAGCGGCTGAATCATCAAAGAAAACGGATAGTTCCAAGGTGCTATGACCAAGGCTACACCTAAAGGCTCTGCATGGATATAACTAGAACTAGGGAATAAAGTGATAGGTGTTCCCACCTTAAGAGGTTTCATCCAAGTTTTGAGATGTTTGAGCGTATATCTGATTTCTGCTTGGGTGATCAAAATTTCACTACCATATGCCTCGATCGCTGGCTTACGGAGATCAGCATAAACAGCCTCTAAAATTAACTGCTCATGTTTTTGAATTACATCTAAGAGCTGATTGAGTTGTTCTACCCGAAAATCATAGCTTTTGGTCTTACCAGTGCCAAAAAAAGCGCGTTGTTTAGCGATCGCTTCTTGAATATGAATACTACTCGTAAGTGTTGAAACCATAATTTGTAAATTCCGTAAAGTTGAGTTAAATCTCAAGATGCCTATGTTAATTTTAATTCATAGCAAAAGCGTATTACTATTACAATCCTATGGCAATTTTTGGTGGTATTCTCATTGTAATTGGCATCATTCTATTTTTTGTGCAAAAGAACTACAGCACAAAACTGCAAAGCATCCGCTCTGCAACTTCCTCAACCGTAGCAGAATTACAAAGGATTGCCAGTGAAATTGCAGGTGAAATCGGGAGTGGGAATTTACGTGAGTATGTAAAAGTGCGCGGGATGATCCGTAGCGATCGCCCTTTAATTTCCGAGCTTAAGCAATCACCCTGTGTGCATTACAGCATGAAGGTTGTCAGAGAATATGAGGAGCAATACACTACTCGCGATAGCGAAGGCAAATCCCGCACGGAAACTCGGAGTGGTTCCGAAACAGTTTCTAGTAATATGCAATCCATTCCCTTTAGTTTAGTAGATAACTCTGGTGAACTGATTGTCAATCCCGATGGCGGCAACATCGACACTGTACAGATATTAAATGAGTTCCGAAGGGAGAATACTACTGGTACATCGATATCTTTTGGAGGCTTTACATTAGCCCTTGGTGCAGGGATGGGTGGTAGGCGTACAATTGGCTATCGTTATACAGAGTCGATTTTGCCATGCGATCGCGAGGTATTGGTAATTGGTACGGCCGCCGATGAGGGAGGTAAGTTAACACTGCGTAAGCCAATTCAATCTGACAAAAAATTTATCATTTCCCTCAAGAGTGAAGAAGAGCTAGCAAAATCTACTGCCAATGCGGCGAAAGGATTTTTCTATGGAATGGTTGGGTGCTTTGCAGTAGGCGCAATCTTATTAATTATTGGTTTGATTTTGAAGAAGTAATTCCTTACTTTTTAAAGTTTTAATCTTGACTTTAGGTTGGCTGGAGCAATATAGATTCTAGTTTTACCTTGCTTAGGTTGAGCTAAAATCAACAAATCCTTGTCTACTAGAGTTTTAAGATAACTTCTCGCCGTATTCTCAGTTACACCAAAATCCATCGCAACTTGTCTTGAGGTAAATTCTTTCCCAGGGGATTTTAGAGCTTCTTTTAATATTTCTAACTGTCCTCTCATTAATGTTTTTGCCACAGGACTCTGATCGATCCAAGTCATAAACTCATAGAAATCACGTTTTTTCCTGTCTATATACTCATACAAAGATTTCACTGCTTTGGCGATCGTGCCAACTTGGTTATATAGAAAATAGGTAAGGTCAAAATCATCAGTTTCAGTATAGATAAATGCCTTGTCATAGTCACTACGTTTTTCTTGGATAAATTTACTAATGGATATATATTCAAATAGCCAATAATTTGATCTCAGAATACTCCAATAGAAGATAGCTCTGGCTGTTCTACCATTGCCATCACCAAATGGATGAATATAGGCAATCATAAAATGGAGAATGATCGCTTTCACAATTGGATGAATAAAGTTATTTTGATCAATTTGTCCATGCTCACTATTAGCAAAGTCACATAAACTCTGTAATCTAGATTCAATAGTTGTCCAGTCAGGGGGGTAAAAAGTATAGTCACCTTGAAAATCTGTAACAAAAATTTTATTGTCTGTTCTTAATTGCCCCGATATCGCTTGATTGTCAATGGCATCGCGTGTAGCAATTTCATGTAGTTCTAAAATCAATTCAATCGATAATTGTTCATCTTTCTTCTCAACAGCTTTTTTCATTAATCGATAATTGTTGAGGATCATTTGCTGTGATTTGTCTTTTGGAGCAAGACTCCTCTCTAGCATTTCCTTAGCAACTTCACGAGTGGTTGAGGCTCCTTCTAACTGTGATGAGGTAATTGCTTCTTCTAGCATCAGACTTTTAATGAGATAACGATTTTTCTCATTAGAAGAAACCCAATCTCCATCGCTAATTTCGCGCCCCCCTCCTGTCATCTTATCAAGAGTATGTAATTGAAAAAAAAGTGAGTCGGGTACACAGTAACTAAATTGCATATCTCCTTCAGCTTGCAAGAGGTGCAAATTCTTAGTGATTGCTTTTCGAGAAATTTTAGTTGCTAACCATGCAGCAGATTCATCGTCACCTTTCTCTACTCTCCATTTAAAGTCATTCCAATGTAAGTATCTTCCTTGAGTATCCGTTGCTCCATATTTTCCAATAAGAGGAATAAAGTTTTCATATTTTATTTCCTCTAAGAGTTGTGTAAATGGCTTAGGTTGTCTAATTCTCGCCATAGAAAATATAATTAATACAATTAAACACAATTTTGATTTTATTAGTTTACTTGATCCTTAGTAAGCACCTTGTCACAGTATCGCTACAGCTTACAAAATTGGCGCGATCGCGTAAAAGCTAATTCTCTAGTATGCCAACCAAAAGTGAAGTGGCTAATGGAACTAACTGAGGGAAAAGTATCATGAATTGCTTGCATTTGTGCTTCTAGAGAAGGTCGATTATTAAAATTTTCACCCCATTGACCTACTAAAATAGGAGAAATGCGCGCATCACTAGGAGCATATTGGAATACTCGACGCACTAAAGCAACAATACAGTCAGGCTTGCCACAGGCGGCATATGCCATCGGCTGAAACTCGTAGCTACTTGGGAATAAATGCCAAGGCTGCATTCGCGAATCGAAACCTTCGCCAACGGGTTGATTCCCATCGGCAAAAAAGGCAACTCCAGCAGGAAGTCCTTGACGAAAAACGGGTTTGGAAACAATGCCCAAATAATAGGTGACACCAATAAAGGCATGACCAACCGCTAACCGCCAAAGCTCACTCTGCCAGTAGGCGATCGCAGCATCTTTGGTCAAGGCATTTGACTTGATCGGCAGACGACCTTGCCATAATGGTTCTGATTCTTGAGGATAGAGTTTCTTGATAGTTTGTAAATCAGTTGGTGTGACATATCCCTGTTTGAGAAATCGATTAATTAGCTCCCTTCCTTGAAAATTCTCAGCGCGATCGCGCAATGCTTGCAATGACGCTTGACCATAAATCCAGAGATAGCGTACATTACTCACCACCGAAGCCGCACCCGCACCACGCTTGTAACGCACATAGTCAAAGACCACCCCATCAGGTTTGCGCTTGACTACTTCATTTACTACTAAATACAAATCACTTTGGGCTTGATAATTATAAGGATCGATAAATAACTGATCCCTTGTCGGTACTTCGCCTTCAGGATTTTTGCCCAATTTCTCAATGATGGACATGGTATTATCACCGTTACCATTAAGTGCGATCGCCTGTTGTCTTGCTACTGTTTGACGTGATAAGCCACTGCGATCAAAACCTTGTCCGTAAGCTTTACTCACATTCATCGTAAAGAGCCAAGCATGAACCTTAAGTCCACGTTCTCTTCCCTTGGCGATCGCTAGTTTTAATAAGTCTGCATTTTTATACTGTTCCGATTGTATAAGGGAATTCCAAGCCGAAATATTTTCTGATTTAGGTAAGAGAATCTTCCCTTCCGAAATGACTTCTACAAATACTTGGTTATAGCCACGGTTCACAATCCGATCCATCACTTCATCCAGCTTTCCTGCCTGCAAATCACAGGGATAGAGACGGAGCCAAATTCCCTGCGTCTTCAACCAAGATCTTTGGCGACAGGTATTCAGATCTTGACTATGCTGTTTCACAATTGCCTGATATTCCTTGTCTGCTGCAAGTTTGATATTACGATCACTTGTATTTTGCAAAGTTGCCGCTCTTAAATTATCTTTATTCGCGATCGCCTCATTATCAAATTGGCAATATTCCCCAACTTGAGACCAAGCAGGTTGGGTCACAATACTTGCGAGAGTAAATAAAGTGATCGAAAAGAAGCTAGTTGCGAAGTTGACTGACATAGGGAAACCGAGATCTTGATCAGGACTGAAATTGCTGTAATGTTGTGGGGAAATATGATATTAAATTTTTGACATAGCGCCAAGCATTTTTCTCACTATTCCACATTAGCTGACTGTGCCCATCATGAGTGATGTTATCAATTCCGTAAGCCCCTCTGTTGAATCGCCAGAAACCTATCTACAATTTGGCGATCGCTATCTCGCTGCTAATAATCTTCCTCTTGCTCTTAAAAATTATCAACGTGCTTTAGCGATTAATCCTGAATTTGCAGCTGCTAATGAGCGTATTGGGGCAATATATCACCAGCAAGGCAACTTTATGGAAGCGATCGCTAGTTTTAGTAAAGCTGTCCAATTCGATCCACATTCCTTGGAGTCTCAATTAGGTCTAGGAAATGCCTATCAACAAATGGGATGGAGTGAGTTAGCCATTACCCACTTTCAGAAAGCGTTAGAACTACATCCTGATCGCTTCTTAGCAGAATATCACTGCAAATTAGGTGATAGCCTCAAGGAACGGGGTAGACTCGCCGATGCAATAGCTAGCTATGAAAGAGCAATATCGACAAATCCTGATTATGTTGATGGCTATCGAGCGATCGCACAAGTGCATTTCCAAAGTAATGATCCTGAAGCAGTTAATACCATTTATGAACGTGCTGAGAATCATAGCTCAGAACTATTGCAAGCCAAGGATTACAATGCACTTGGGGTAGCATATTTACAAAAAATAAGTTCCATTGGATCTGATAAAGAATCGATCAAAGAAGAATTGGAGAGTAAAGCGATCGCTTGTTTTGAAAAAGCAATTCAGATTGATCCTGCCTATGCTGATGCCCACTGCAATCTCGGTAGTACTTTCCTGCGCCGAGACCAATTAAAAGATGCCATCTTGGCTTATAAAGAAGCGATCGATATTGATCCAAATTTTGCTCAGCCCTACTTCAACCTCGGCATTGTCTTAAATAATATTGGCAAGGTTGACGAAGCGATCGCTTGTTTTCAATCAGCAATAAACCTTGTCCCTACTTGGGCAGAAGCACATCAATACCTAAGTATGCTTTTATCTCGAAAAGTCTAATCTATCAATGATGTGATGATAAGTGGTAAGTAGCACTTCATTACTTCCTGTTAAGGTTATAAATTTTATAGTCTCAGAAACGAAAGTCTTTATGTGCAAGGCTTTTATTTCTAAAATTAGAGAGAGAGTTTGCTATGCAAACTCTCTCTCTAATTCTGTTTTAAATTATCCTAAATTTAGTTTTTTCATTGCTACCATAAAAAAAACCTTTTACGTTACATTATCTTGGCGATAAAAGTAGACAAGCATCACTTTCTGAGTTAGCACCGATTGTTATATAACTTTTTGGGGCTTTATGTAGCTGCAATCACCATAATTATGAGGACTATCAGAGCCTCTCGAAACAAAAAGGGGATAATTTCTTGTAAATTACCCCCTTTTTGTTTCGAGGATAATCCAGACAAACTTATAAAAAGCTTGCGATTAATTAGATTACCTAAGGTCTCGAATTCGCTCAGCCAACTTTGACTGAACGAATTTGAAGCCTTACAAACTAGTTGGTATCTTTATTTAACGTCAAGTCCCTTAGTAATCTTTTCATAAGTTTATCTGGATTTTAAGACAGTAAAATACCTGTAACGATTGAGCAGCAACTAATAGTCACCAAAAAATTAACTAAATTTTTATAATCATAGATTTTACATAACTTCGTATAACTTTATATAATCTTGAATATAACTTTTAAGTAACTTTTTGACAACTTGAGTATAACTTATATAACTTTAATATAACTAAACTACCTTGACTCCCTAAAAGGATTTCAGCTTAACTATGCACCATAGATAAAAAAATGATTTTATCTGTACAAATCTAAAATCTTCAGTGATTTGGTAGTAAATATCATGAATAAAGTATTAGGCACTTCTTTAGCTGTAGCAGGCTCAGTAATCGCAACTTTGGCTTCTGTCAGTTCTGCTCATGCAGCAACTATAGGTATCGCCACCGATAATGCATGGCACACTTCTCGTTTTGGAGCTACTAATTCGTTCGCAGCGGATAATTTTACATTTTCAATTGCTGCAGGTAATGAGGGCACACTTACGGTTACTGATTATCAGCTTAAGGGCGATATCTTTGAAGTATTTAATAATGGAACATCCCTTGGTTTGACAAATTCTGTTGCTTACAATCCTTCAGGCAGTGCACCCACTCCAGATGATGGTTTTGCCGATCCTGCTTACAGTAAAGGTATTTTTACATTGTCATCAGGACTCTATGATATCTTCATCAAAGCTTCTGCTAGTCCTTATGGAGGTGGCAGTGTTGCTCTTAGAGTTAGCCAATCGCCTGTTCCCGTTCCTGTTCCTGCTGTAGTTCCTGGTGTTCTTCTCGCAGGATTGTATTTTGGCAAAAAAGCTATGCAGCGCAAGCAAACAATGACAACTATGATTTAATAGCTGTGAAAATTAGCATCGAAATAACAAAAGCGAAAGCAGAGGGATAGATAACTTTACCGCTGCTTTCGCTTTTGTTATTAGTAAGAGCCTTAGTGATAGTCAGTATTCATGATATCTAGCGATTGTCAGCTAATATCACCTCGCCTTAAAAAGGAACTGGAATTTGCAGATAGATTAACTTCTGCGATCGCGGATGTCTAAAAGTTAACTCCCGCGCATGAAGATGTAGGCGACTTGTTGATGTCTGACAACCATATAGGCGATCGCCTAAGATTGGTATTCCTAAACCTCGCGGGTCAGCCGAGTGAACTCGTAATTGATGGGTACGTCCTGTTAAGGGAATAAACTCTAAGCGTGAATAATTGCCTTCATATCCTAATAAACGAAACTCTGTCACACTTGGTTTACCTCTTTGCAAATCCACCTGTTGGCATGGTCGGTTTTCAGGATTTCCCCATAGCGGCAAATCGATTGTTCCCTGCTCACTCTTAACCTTACCTGATAAAATCGCCTCATAAGTTTTGTGGATTTCTCGCTTCTGGAATTGCTCACTCACATTACGAAGAGAGTCTATATCGAGAGCAAACAATAAAACACCTGAAGTTTGGCGATCAAGACGATGTAATGGATAGAACTCTCTTTCATGACCGTAAGCTTGACGTAATCGACTTAACACACTATCTTGATTGTCTAAATATCGTCCAGGGATGGAGAGAAGCTCGGGAGGTTTAGCGATCGCCATTAAGTAATCATCTTCATAAATAATGTGAAGATTTTGCGCCGTAAAATCTCCACATATAGGAAGAGATTGAGAGGATCGTCTCCCTGATAATAGGAATCCCATCAAAGGCTGACATCGCTCTGCACAAGCACCATAAAACTCACCCTGAATTTTGTAACCATCAAGTGAAGAATTACCCCACCAAAACTCTGCCATAGCTAAAGGCGTTAAGTCATGAGTCGCCGCATAATGCAACAGCTTTGGAGCACAACAGTCTCCCATTCCCGTTGGCATTGCTCCTTCTGTAATTATTTCTCGCAGCGATCGCGTTTCCCCTGCAAAATTAGTCAAAACATAGGCATTATGCATCTGAGCTTGCAAAGTCCGAGATAAATCTCGACGTTGTTGTTTCAGGAATTGCATTTTTGCCTCAGCTTTAGCAATAACATCTTGCAAAGGGGATAGAACCAAATCGCGATCGCGTTTAAAATTGCGTCTTGCCATCTTTTCCTGTTGGCTTTCTTTGTCTAACTCTTTGAGAGCAACTTCTAATTCTGCACCTGTTAATGAGGTTAGTAATTGCGATCGCTTAATTTGCCGTTCCTGTTTAGATAACTGATGGCGATCGCGCAAGACCTGCAACTGTGATGCATATTCTTGCGCTTTCTGCTCATATTCCCAACGTTCAGAAAGCTCGCTTAAGTCAATTAATTCTCTTTTTATTGCCGCTAATTTATTTAAAGTAATTGATTCTTCAATCGCAACTTTCTCTCGTCCTGCAATGGGAGGAACCCAACCTTCAATCTGACTCTTTCTATTGAATAGACCAGAAAAAGCTTTGAGAATTAATTTTTCACCCGCTGCGGACTCTGCAATTAAAACGCCATACATTTTTCCTTCTATACCATTTGGATAGATCTGCGCCAAGGCTTGCATAAGCTTTTGGGCGATCGCCTCCGCCTGCAAAGTCCGTGGCAACCGCAATCGTTTTCCGCTATAGGGACAAATCCCCTCATACCAATAGCTAACAACTTGATCGCCATCTGGAGCAAGTATTATGGCAGAAGCATCTAATATTTCTTCGATATGAGTCACCCTAGCAACCCTTTCCTTAATCTCAAATACGAACCTGCGATCGAATCCTTAGCAGACTATCATGATGTCGTGACTGCTGCTGAGTTTCCTCTTCACAAACTACGTTGGCGCAATGATGATCTTTTGCCAACCTTAGGACTAGATCCCTCTCAGGTCAATGACGATGACTTTATCGAAGCTTTTGGGCATTTCCAATCTGTACGCCCATTTCTAGCCCTACGCTATCACGGTTATCAATTTGGTGAATATAACCCCCAACTCGGTGATGGACGTGGCTTTATTTACGGACAAGTGCGCGGTGTTGATGGTGAACTCTATGACTTTGGCACTAAAGGCTCAGGGAGGACTCCCTATTCTCGAACTGCGGATGGGCGACTCACTCTCAAAGGTGGTGTACGTGAAATCATTGCCTCAGAAGCATTACATCGTATGGGTGTCAAAACTTCTCGATGCTTGAGTTTAGTGGAAACTGGCGAAGAACTATGGCGTGGCGATGAACCTTCACCTACCCGTTCCTCAGTAATGGTGCGCTTTTCGCGATCGCATATTCGTTTCGGCACATTCGAGCGTTTACGCTGGATTGGGCGTGATGATCTTGCTCGTAAGCTCCTCGATCACGTTTTACAAATTTACTATCCACATATCTGGGGAAAAGACAATCAAAATAGTATCTTCTATTTGGAATTAGTAGAACGAGTTGCTAAACTCTGCGCTCAATGGATGGTTGCTGGCTTTTGTCATGCAGTTTTGAATACTGACAATATGTCGATTACAGGTGAAAGCTTTGATTATGGGCCCTTTGCCTTTATCCCCACCTATGATCCTCGCTTTACGGCTGCCTATTTTGACTATGCAGGTCGTTACAGCTACGCTAATCAACCCGCTGCTTGCTATTGGAATCTTGAAAAGCTGCAAGATCCCCTCAGCATGATTATGGATAAAGATGATATGCAATCCTCATTACAGAAATTCAAAGATTTCTATCGGATTACCTATTGCGACATGATGCTTAAGCGTTTGGGATTCACCAACCTCTCTGAGCCTGAAACCGAGGAATTAATTGGCACAACTTTAGAATTGTTATCAAATGTCCAAGCGATCGGTTATAACCAATTCTTTGTCAACCTCCGTCACGCCTTCCAACCCAATTGGCGCGAAGATGCTCAGAATATTTTTGCCAACCATGATTGGGAAATCACAGAGGAGCAATTACCCCTATTAGCAAAATGGCGCGAAGTCTATCATCAATTGCTAATTCGACAACCGATCGCCGAATTGGAAAATATCGCCAAGCAACTTCAGCAAGCCAATCCTATGATTATTTTCCTACGTCCCAAAATTGAGGAAGTCTGGGACAAAATTACTGTCGATGACGATTGGCAACCTCTTTATGATGCGATCGCTAAGCTTAAAATGTAAGCAAAAGAGAGGGCACATAGTACCCTCTCTTTTGCTTACATTTTTTAATCAGACAAGCGATGTTTTAAGCTCTCGGCAATTTTTACCCCTAAATATTCAGGGATTAAATTTTCGTTGGGACCTAGTAAATACAAAATTAACCTTGTGCGTCCACGCCAGACCAATAAGTTAGCATTCACCACTAACAAATCTTCTTGCCAAATCGCATTCATCACCTTATAAAACAAACCTGGTTGGCTATCTGCTTCAACCAACAATGCAGGTAAATGAAACACGCGATCAACGTAAAAATTAGTTTCTACTTTTTTGAGTCCACTATCGAGGTTAAACTCTAGCGCGAGCATCTCCTCCACTTCAAAGCGCCCCAACAAAGTCTCCTTGATCGCCTTCCGCACATTTTCCGCTGTCTTCGGAGGTAAAGCTTTTCCCCCACGAGAGATCACCAGCTTGATAAATACCAGCATCGGCGTATGGATCTGTCCATACAAGCTCAGATTGTGAATAGTTAAGCCATAGGCAGCTAAAACCCCAAAAATATCATTTAACAGAAATGACTGATTACGGTAGGCAAAATACAAGACACTCTTACTGCTCTCAGCCTTGAGTTCAATGACCGCTTCTTTCGTTTGATAAAGCTGATAAGCCAACCGCAAATTTTGCAGTTGAATGTCACTACTAACAAATTGCTCGTAAAACTGAGGAAAACTAGTATTAAAACGTTTTAGTAATTCGATCGTTGAGGTTTTGAGACCAAACGTCATGGACAACCTCCTGAATATTCGCGGTTAGATTTCCACATCCAAAATGTCTCGATCAACAATATCAAATACTTATAGCCTCGAAGCAGTGTGATCGGTTTTAACATTGCAGGTCTTAGGAGTGAAAAAATAAGGGCTAATATCTCTGTCTTACTAAAAGCTTAAGCAAAATATCGCAATGATGCTCTAATTTTACCAACATAAGGTCAGAGCTAAAGCTAAGAGAAATTTTGATTAAAACTATTTAAACTATTTTGGGCATTTATTTTAGTATTTGCGATCGCCTGCTTTCAACAAAACCATATACAATGCAGATACAATAAATAGGTGCTTAAAGTATCTGTAATAGCTCTGTCACTCACAGAGCGATCGCTGCTGTATACAAACAATGGGGCAAATGGGGTTCTGGAAAAACTTATTTGGTTCTGACACCCTCGAACCTACAAAAAAAACAAGACTTCGCCAAGTGCCAAACCAAAGCGGACAGATTTTCTTTAGCACTGAAAAAGATATTGATCTCTACGAACTAGAAGAATTATGTGACTCGGTTGGTTGGGCAAGACGACCAATTCGTAAGGTTCGTATTGCTTTACAGCATAGTTTTGTCGTCCTCTCCATGTGGGAGCATCGCGGTGGCTTTAAGCGTTTGATTGGTTTTGCCCGCGCTACATCTGACTATGCCTTTAACGCGACATTATGGGATGTAGTGGTTCACCCCGACTTTCAAGGCAGGGGGCTAGGTAAAGCTCTCATGGAAGAAATGATCCGTGAGTTACGAAAATCTGACATTAGTAATATTAGTCTCTTTGCCGATGCCCATGTGGTCGAATTTTACAATCAGCTAGGTTTCAATGCTGATCCCGAAGGCATCAAAGGTATGTTTTGGTATCCATAGGCTACAAAAATGAACCATAATCAGTTATCCCGAATCGTACTGAAAGGGTTCAAATCAATCCGTGAGTGCGATCTTGAGTTAAAAGATCTAAATGTTTTAATTGGGGCTAATGGCTCTGGTAAGTCAAACTTTATTGCTATCTTTCGTATGATTCAACAAATCCTTGCTAGAAACTTACAGCTTTATGTTAGTAAGCAAGGTGGTCCAGATTCTCTACTGTATTTCGGACGTAAAAGAACGCCGCAAATAACTGCTGAATTTTATTTTGGTAATAACGGCTATAAATTTGTTCTAGAGCCAACCCAAGATAACCGCATGGTTTTTGTCGATGAGAATTTCTGGTGGAATAGATACGGTGATTGGGATGTTGGATCGGGTTATTTTGAGACTAGAGTTGAGTCACAAAAGCAGCGAACAGGAATTTACGATTACACAGTACCAGTGATGCAAAGTTGGCGACTCTACCACTTCCACGATACTGGTGATAGTTCTCTAGTCAAGCAACGCCAAGCAATCAACGACAATATTTATCTGCGATCAGATGCTCAAAATTTAGCCGCTTACTTATATTTATTAAAAGAGCAATATCAAACTCACTATCAAAGAATAGTCAAAACGATCCAGTTAGTAGCACCATTTTTTGGTGATTTTTATTTGCGTCCTCATCCTGATAATCAAGACCAAATTGAACTGGAATGGGTCGAAAAGGGTGAAGACATACCATTCAAGGCATATCAACTCTCTGATGGGACTTTGCGGTTTATTTGTCTTGCAACTGTGTTGATGCAGCCAGAAGATAAGCAACCTGAAATGATTTTAATTGATGAGCCAGAATTGGGTTTACACCCCTATGCCATTAATGTTCTGGCTTCCTTGTTGCGCTCTACAGCTAAATCTAAGCAAGTCATTGTTTCTACACAGTCAGTGGCATTACTCAATGAGTTTGACGCATCTGATGTGATTGTATGCGATCGCATTGAAGGGGCAACTCATCTCCGCCGTCTTGATGAAAATGCTCTAGCCGATTGGTTAGAAGATTACTCGCTGGGCGAACTATGGCAAAAAAATCTACTAGGTGGTAGACCATCACGATGATCAGAGTACATATTTTCTGTGAGGGGCAGACAGAAGAAACCTTTGTGCGAGAACTACTAACAAGCCATTTTGCTCGACTGGATATTTGGATCAACCCCATTATTTTGCGTACTAGTAAAATTGGCAAAGGTGGGGTCTCGACCTATGGTAAGCTAAAAAATCAGATTGAGAAAAAATGTAAGGAAGATTCCCATGCGTGGGTAACAACACTAATAGATTTTTATAGGTTCCCATCAGATTTTCCTAGCCTGTCAACTTATGGTTTGACTTCAATGGAAAGAGCAAAACTAATTCAGCAAGCTTTTCAGGAAGATATTGGACAACCTAACTTCATTGCAAATTTAATGATTCAGGAATTTGAAAGCTTGTTATTCAGTGACCCCGACGGATTTAGAAACTGGTGTGATAATCCACAGATAGTGGCTAATCTGACTAAGATTTGTGCTGATTTTGCATCACCTGAATATATCAATGATGGATATGAGACAGCACCTTCTCGCCGTATTCTCAAGTTATGGAGACAATACGACAAAGTACTACATGGATCTTTAATCTCTCTAGATATTGGTTTAGATAAAATTCGCAAAGAATGCCTAATGTTTAATAGTTGGATTGAGCGCCTTGAAAGTCTTGCTTAAACTCATGAAATTAGGAGAGAGCAAATCGTCTTTTCTTATTTGCATAATTCTGTGTTAGTCTAGAAAAGCTTAATTTTTGATTTTTATAGCTAAGACTATGCCTAAAGCTGGAATTCACCCGACTTGGTATCCTGAAGCAAAGGTAATTTGCAACGGCGAAGTGGTAGCCACTATTGGTTCTACCCATCCTGAAATTAATGTTGACGTATGGTCGGGCAACCACCCCTTCTATACAGGCACACAAAAGATTATTGACACCGAAGGTCGTGTAGAGCGCTTCTTGCGTAAATACGGCATGTTTGATGAAAACGCTAAAGACGCATAGTTATAGCCGCATTAGAATTAATTTTAGGATTAATTCAGTATTTTGTTGGCTTACTAATTTTTCACGTTCTTTTGTGGTATTTCCAAACCCATGCCTGCTGCTTATCTAATTAAGAAACTTGAATCTGTTGAACAGACTTTCAATGAACTGACTCGTCGGATGGGTGATCCTGACGTGGCGACCGATCACGGCGAGTTTCAGCGCATTGCGAAGGTGCGTGCGTCCTTGGAAGAAACCGTTCTAACCTACGATACTTTTCGCAAGGCAGAACAAGACTATAAGGAAGCTCAAGAAATTCTCAAGGAGTCCAATGATCCTGAACTAAAGGAGATGGCGGCTCTAGAGGTCGAAGAGTTATCCAACAAGCTAGAGGAATTAGAGCAAAAGTTACAGATCCTACTGCTGCCCCAAGATCCTAATGATGACAAGAACATCATGTTGGAAATTCGTGCGGGTACGGGTGGTGATGAAGCTGGTATTTGGGCTGGAGATTTAGTACGTCTCTACACACGCTATGCTGAGCGTCAGGGCTGGCGCGTGAAGATGGTCAGTGAGACCCTCGCCGAAATGGGTGGTTTCAAGGAAGCGATCATTGAAGTGCAGGGCGATCGCGTTTATAGCAAACTCAAGTTTGAGTCGGGCGTGCATCGTGTGCAACGGGTTCCTGCGACAGAATCACAGGGACGTGTGCATACATCCACAGCGACAGTGGCGATCATGCCTGAGGTCGATGAAGTGGAAATTCACATCGATCCGAAAGATATTGAAATGTCTACGGCGCGATCTGGTGGAGCTGGTGGTCAGAACGTCAACAAGGTGGAGACGGCTGCTGACCTATTTCACAAACCGACGGGGATTAGAATTTTCTGTACGGAAGAGCGATCGCAGCTCCAAAACAAAGAGCGAGCCATGCAGATTTTACGGGCTAAGCTCTATGAAATGAAGTTGCGGGAACAGCAAGCCGAAATTACCTCCATGCGTCGATCGCAAGTAGGAACAGGTTCTCGCTCCGAAAAAATTCGCACTTATAATTATAAAGATAGTCGCTTAACCGAACATCGTCTGGGGCAAAATTTTACTTTGCAGCCAATTTTAGAAGGAGATCTCGAAGAAGTGATTCAGAGCTGTATTTCTAAAGATCAACAGGAGCGCTTGCAGGAATTGGCGATCGCAACGGGTGATGATCTGATTGCATAGATAAAATATTAAGTCGCTAGGCGTAATTAAAAACAGAACCAAAACCTGTGGCAAACACTGCGCGTGCGCCACAGGTTTTGGTTTTTCATGTTTAATTGCACCCAGCTACAGCGCTTTGTGCTTTCTCAAAACCCAGATAAATTTTGAAAAAGATTGCTTTGCAATCTTTTTCAAAATTTATCTGTATGATACGAACTCTAAATAGTCTGTAATTATTATTGGCAAGCTATGAGTTGTTTATAGCATCTATTTATGTCTTAACTGTGCTGGTGACTGCTATAAAATAATAACCATGCAAGTTCGTCAGAGTATCATCTATAGCAGTACCGATTCTAAATCTCTGCACGATTGGATTGTTAAAGCGATCGCTAAAGCGCAGGTCACGGGATCACCGATCTTATTTAGTTACTCCCAGCGTTGGGAGTGCATCAATCCTCTATTGTTGTTGGCAAGTAAGTCTGATGCCAAACAACCAAAATTCTATTGGGAACAGCCAAATGCTGATTTAGTCATCGCGGCGGCAGGTTCGGTTGCTGAGGTCTCAGTGCCAAATCATGACCAAAGCGATCGCTTTGATTGTGCCAAAAAATTTATCAAGACTCATTTAAATGATGCGCTCATTGCCAAGCATCCCGATCTAGAATTAGCGCATTCAGAAATTTCGATACATATTTTCGGGGTTTTTTCTTTTTACCGTAATGGGAGTAATAGCGAATGGGAAGATCTTGCTGCACCTAGTTATTCCCATGAATATCTGCCAACTATTGAATTTCCGACATTACTATTTTTTATTCCCCGTTGGATGGTCAGACATACTCAAAAGGGCTGTATCTTAACCATTAATGACTATATTCAACCTTGGGATCACGCTGATGAGGTACTAGAGCGTATCCTCAATCTGCGATCGCACTTAGCTGAAAGCTCACATTACGAAGCCCCTACGGTGCATGAAGTCAATAAAATTATTGAGGTACAGGGAGAGCAAATCTGGACGGAAATTGTCGAGCGCGCCTTAACTCTGATCCACCAAGGACATTTTGAAAAAGTAGTACTGGCGAGAGCGTTAGATGTACTTGCCGATCGCGATTTTGATCCTTTTCAGGTGCTGCATGTTTTGCGTTGTGAATATCCTGAATGTATTTCTTTCTTGTTGGACTGTGGCGTAGGCAAGACATTTTTAGGCGCAACCCCAGAAGTGGTGTTGCAATTTAAAGCCCAGAGCGATCGCCTCTGGTTACGCAGTGATGCCCTTGCGGGGTCAATTGAACGTGGCAAGTCAGTGCAAGAGGATCAAATCCTTGGCGACCTATTGCTAAACAGTGAAAAAGATATGCGCGAACATCAGATTGTGATTCGCTCGATCTGCGATCGCCTACAAAGTATGGGCGCAGCAGTTGACCCACAGGTGAATACCAGCTTGTTGAAATTATCGAATGTCCAACACCTGCATACACCAATCACGGCTCATATCAATGATTCTGACTGGTTGATTGCTCTTGATATTTTGCAACAATTACATCCAACTGCGGCGGTTGGTGGGGAGCCAAGGGATCGGGCTGTCTGTTTTATGCAGCAATGGGAAGCCTGCGATCGCGGTTGGTATGCGGCCCCAATTGGCTGGCTCAATGGTAATGGTGAAGGAACTTTTGCCGTTGGTATTAGGGCGGGATACATCCAAGGCGATCGGGCAAGAATTTTTGCAGGTGCAGGGATTGTGGCAAATTCACAGGTAGAAAATGAGCAGAGCGAAACTACGATTAAATTTGCTGCTTTACTCAAGGCTCTAGGCGCAATTTAGTCCAAAAGATGAGGGGCAGTACTTCGTGCTGCCCCTCATCTTTTGGTATTTGATTTGGTCGAACGAAGCAAGTATTTATAGAAAAGAATTGCAAACTGAGCAAAGTCTGCTAACCTTTGTCTTGTAAAAATACCTCGGTATTGTGGGTGAGGTTGTCCGTGAGTGAATTGAAACGCGATGCAGCACTACGAGAAGTTTTAGTTAAAGCAGAAACCGTTAACGATGATGAGCTTGACATACTCTTAGAAAGTGAGATGCTAGGCGAAAAAGCGATCGCCGAAATTACTAATATGCTGGGAAATCTGAATGGTCTTGACGCTTTCTCCGATGATTGGCTATCAGATAATCTTGAGAAAAATCAAAGTCAAACCACAGAAATTGCTGAACTGATCGTCGCTCGCGATCAATTGCAAAAAGAATTAGAAGATCTGCGATCGCAACATCAATTTGAATGTGAATATGTCGATCAGCTAGAACAAGAAATTACTAGTGTCGCCAATGATCGAGATCGCCAAGTTGCCGAACTCACCAAGCAAATAGAACAACTACAAAAGCAGGTTACTGAACTAAGTGCCAATCCAACTGTTGATGACAAAATCTTAAGCGATCGCTTAGCAATTCATGTTTTACAAATTGAAGAAGAATTTCAACATCGTTTAGAACTTGCCCTAGAGATAGAATCTCAAAAAATCACCCAGCAATATCTGCAAGAACTTAACGAAAAAGCTGAGTTAATTAATCAACTGCAATGCCAAAATACTGCCCTTGATATTTCCCAACAAACTCTCACAGAAGAGTTGGAGTCAACGCAATTGCTATTGAAAGAATCCACAAAAACCCTAGAAATTGCTCAGACCAAACTATCAGAAGTCACATCGCAACGCGATCAATTTGAAGAAGAACTAATTAAACATCTCTCCAATCAAGCTCAACTACATCAATCCCTGCGCGGTTTAGAGAATGAATATGTTAGCGATCTCACAAGGGTGCAGGAACTAGAGCAACAGATCGAGGAACTGCAAAATCAAGTTCTCCAACAAGCTTCTAAAGCATCTGAATATGAAGCGGCAATTCAGCACTGGAAAGAACAATCAGTACGCCATCAACATCATGCGCTCCAACTCAGTGGCGCATTAGATCGCCTGCTAGCCGAACGTCCCGTCAAACATTTAACACCTACTTCTGCTCAAGTAAATGATGGGCAGCCTGAAAATATCTATGCACAGGAGCCTATGCCCGAATCAAGACCAGTGCGATCGCCTTTTCCCACATCCAAGGTAGACTTACCCTCTTTCCTAGTCAGACCTCGCTAATACAAAGGATTGGTGGCACAAAGTGCCACCAATCCTTTGTATTAGCGATACAATAGCATTGCAGAGTCTGGAAACATTGCCATGAAATTTGTGACTGCTTTTTTGGTGCTTTGGCTCTTATTTGGCATTCTCGAATGGTTGTTTCCCCTCAGAAAAGAGCAAAAGCACTTTCGCCAAGGCTGGCTAACGGATGTTGCTCATTTTTTCTTTAATCACATTTTTGTGAATGTAGGAACCTATCTAGTAGTTATATTCCTATACATTTTTTTTAAAGGCTTGATCTCCCCTACATTACAAATAGCGGTCAGAAGTCAACCTGCATTACTTCAATTTGCTGAAGCTTTTTTTATTGCTCAGCTCTCATTTTATATAGTGCACCGTTTAGCGCATACAGTACCTTGGTTATGGCGCTTTCATGTGATTCATCATAGTAGTGCTGAACTAGATTGGCTAGCATCAGCAAGGCTACATCCTGTCGAGATGATTATTGTCAATATTGCTGTAGGAATTCCTCTATTTTTATTAGGCTTTACGAGGGAAACCTTTGGTGCATATCTGGTATTTGCATCAGTTTTACCAATTTTAAATCATGCCAATACAAGATTCCAGCTTCCATTTCTCAACCGCATCATAGCTACCCCTGATTTCCATCACTGGCATCACAGCAACGATTTAGAAGCAAGGGATAAAAATTTTTCAGGATTTCCGATCATCGATTTCATGTTTGGCTCATACTATGTCCCCAAGGGTAAAATGCCTATCAAGTATGGAGTTGATGAAATTATCCCTAGTACTTATTGGCAGCAATTACTTTATCCTTTTCGCAAATCTAAAGCATGAATACGGCGCAAAACAACACCAATCAACTTTTAGGCATTGCCTATAGGTCATAGGGAAAAGTGACAGTAAAACAACTACCTTGCCCGACTTTACTCTCAACATTGACATATCCACCATGCAATTCCGCCAACTTTTTCACTAGGTTGAGTCCTAATCCCGTACCTGCATATTGGCGGCTGAGATTGCTGTTAATTTGCACAAAAGGCTGAAACAGCTTACAAATGTCTTCCTGAGATATGCCAATTCCTGTATCAGACACAGAAAAGCTCAGTTTACTTTTATACGTTTCTTCCATTTCACAGTAAAAACCATCAGCTAATTTGGCTTCTAATGTGACCATACCCCCCTTAGGTGTAAATTTCACCGCATTAATTAACAAATTAATCAGTAACTGGCGCATTCTCCTTTCATCAATCATGATTGCCTTAGGGAGATCTGGATTAATAATGAGTTGTAATTGAATATTTTTTTTAGCCGCTTGATGTTTTACAAAGCTCAGACTACTTTCACATAAAGAGGTTAGTGACACGGAAGTTAGATCTAAAGTAAACATTCCTGACTCAATTTTCGCAACATCTAAAATATCGTTAATGAGTGCCAAGAGATGTTGACCACTTTTTTGAATCGTGGCAAGGGAAGTTTTTTGTCGTTCATTTAGTTCCCCATAAACTTGTTCTTGTAGTCCTTCTGAAATTCCTAAAATAGCATTGAGTGGAGTACGCAATTCATGGCTCATTGTTGCTAGAAATTCATCCTTGAGCCGAGTCATCCGCTCTAACTCCTTGTTAGTAGCAATTAGCTTTTCGTTACTCAGGTATAGAGCTTCTTCTGCATGTTTGCGATCGCTAATATTCCTTACTAATACTAAAACTTCATCTTCTCCACATGGACTAATTCGCACTTCCTCATAGACCCACTCATCATACTTTAGGAGTTTATGCTCGTAAATCTGCACTTCTCCTGTGGCGATCGCCCGATCAAATACTTCAAGCTGTTCTGCTAAAACATTGGGAGATAAGACTTCCAAAATATGGTGATTAACAGGCACAAAAGCTTCTTTGTCAGGAACAGTCGGCAAGATGCAATCAATACAGGTTCCATCACGCTTTAGTCTTAGTAGTAAATCAGGAATTGCATTGATTAATTGCTGTTTGCGCTTTTCACTCTCTGCTAAGTCAGCAGTTCTTTGCTGAATTCGCATTTCTAAATCTTTATTGAGATTGGATAATTCCTGTTGAGCAACCTTAAGATCACTAATGTTTTGAATTAAAGCAATATCATATAGAGGTTGGCTTTGAAAATCGCGTACGATCGAAACACTCAGCATTACCCATATAAAATGTCCGTTTTTATGGAGATATCGCTTTTCGATCTGAAAGCTATCAATTTCGCTCCTGAGTAATTTTTGATGGTGATAGAGATCAAGTTCTATGTCATCAGGATGGGTAATGTCTTGAAAAGTTAAAAGTTTTAACTCATCTTCCGAATAGCCCAACATCTGACATAGGGATTGATTAGCCGCAATATGTTGACCATCGACAGTTGCTAAGGAAATGCCCACAGCCGCTGTATCAAAGACGCTTCTAAATCGCATTTCTGATTCTCGTAAGGCTGCTTCAGACTGTTTGCGATCGCTAATATTACGAATAATAGTCAAGGCTTCTTGATCAGTGACTTTGACAACTTGAACTTCCTCATATTGCACCTTGCCATCAATATTCCATTGCTGTTCAAATGACTGAATGTCACCAGTAGCGATCGCCTTTTTAATCGATTGCAATTTACGGGAGGCTAGCTCTGGAGGTAAAACCTCGGAAAGATGTTTATTGACAATATCCAAGCCGTCAGGAACCAAATCAGCAACATAATTACTAGAAAAGCATTCCAAATAAGTCCCATCTGCGCTGATACGGTAGATTAAGTCAGGAATTGCGGTTAAAACTGCTCTTTTTTGGGCTTCAACATTATTTAAAGTATCTTCAGTTTGTTGATTTTTTGCCAATAGAAAACTCTCTGGTGTCACAACTCCCAATATCTGCTCAAATTCATCTACTACAGGTAAGTAGCGACAAGATGAATTCGCTAGGAGATTTAACATTGTGGTGAGATCTGGAATTTGCGAATACTTAATGACAATTGCTGGTTGCGTAATTACATCGGCAATTCTTAATTTCTGCAAATCTAATTGCTGCTCAATTAACCGCAGTATATCCTCTTTTGTAAAGATCCCCGTCAACCTATTTTGAGTAGTCACCAAAACACAGACTTCCCGATCCACCAACCATCTATATTCAGATTGATGCTCCCGCGTCACCATATTTACCTGATTCATGATCCGAATCACGTCCAGTAACGCTACATCTGATTCAACAGTGATGAAGTTTTGTGCGATCGCCAGATCGATGTAAATATTATTTGGCATATTAGGATCGCCTTAAAGGAAGATTATGAAATATAAAACCCCTGACACAATTCTACAATTTTTCAGCAAATGTTGTTAACTCCCAGATGAAATGACCACGAAATTACAGCGTCAATGCGTTAAGGGACTTGTGGATAAAAAATGTCCCACCAAAGTTATCTAGCTTCGACTTCGCTCAGCTAACGTTGGCTGAGCGGAGTCGAAGCCACAGGTACTTTAATTAATAGCAAGTCCCTAATCTTGGTCAGAATGGTTGTGAAATCTCCACAATATTGAATTAGCGGGAACAGATTGAAAAATTAATTCCATTAGTTTTTTTGCGCCCAACTTTCCATAACCCCGACTACGCTTCAGATCATCAACAATACCTTGAGAGAGAAGCGATATGCTTAAACCAGTCCAGAGGATTTGCAGGTAATGCATAACTTCACTATTGTTGCCTAGTTCTCCAGACAAACTAGCGATCGCAACAATAAGCAATAACCACAGATATTTCTTTTGACTAGGATATTTACCAATGAGCCACAGTGCCAATATGCTCTGGTAAGTACCACTAATTATGCCGTCAAGCCATAAATGAGGTGATATCAATAGACTGAGTGACTCAATACTAAATATTAGTGCAGTGATTGCCGTTGATGATTGCACTTTCTGTAAATGACGCTGTGTGACAACATCTTGAATTTCTAATAATGCTCGTAATACGTTGACTGACAGTAGAGATTTTCCTTCAGTATTAAGTAAAGAAAGAATTCTTGATTTTAAGGCATAGACATCAGGTTGTGGCTTTTCCAAAATCTCTTGGCTTTCTCTGCCATCACTGTATTGCAGTCGTACTTTCACTGGTAAAGGGTCAGCTACTGTATAGACGATCTCCTGCGGCGAAATGAGCTTACGCATTTCCTCATTTTGTAAGGCAAGATAAATCGCATGGCGATCGCTTTCAGGATAAAGATCGGCTTTATTAAAAACCAATAAAATTGGCTTATAGAAGCTTTGAAGTTGTGCGATCGCTTCCTGCTCTAGCCGAGTCATATCTCCCGCAATCACAAATAAAATCAAGTCCGCACGTTTAGCAGTTTCAAGGGCAGTAGCTCCACCAATTTCTCCCCCAACTTCATCTAACCCTTGCGTATCAATAAGCTGTAATTCTAATTTATGACACTGCTCTCCATCTGCGGGATTGTCCATCGGGATCTTCCATTCATAAATGCTAGTTCCCTTAGTCACTCCATGAATTGCTCCTGTCTCCCCTAGCTTTTGCCCAAATAGAGCATTCAATAGGGAAGTCTTACCCTTGGATACCATTCCAAAAACCGCGATCGCGATCGTACATTGATCTAGCTTTTCTTTCAAAAAGTCTATTTCCGCCGCTTCTCGATCTGTTAACTCTGATTGAAATAAGTCACGATATTTGACCAGCAGTTCGTGGGCAAGGGATATGTAACTAGTCTTATTTATGTCAGTTTTATCGGGAAACAATGCAATCAATGTTAGAACAACACAAATATTATATAAAGGATCGATTTTTTGTGGCGTGAAGAAGTTGCACCACAAAAATCGATTCTTTATTAACCTGATTCGCTACTTTTGGCTAAATTGAGCGATCGCTAATTTATAAATTTCGCTTAGTTTCTGTACATGCATAGCAAGGGTAAACTCATTGTGAAATAGTTCATTTCCAGCGATACCAAGTATACGAGCCTTGTCAAAATTAATAGCTAGCTCATTAATTGCCGTTGCTAACTGTTCAATTTGATTAGGAGCCACTAAAACACCAGTTTTGCCATCTTGAATATGTTCAGGAATGCCTCCAACAGCACTAGCAATCACAGCCCTAAACCTTACATAAGCTTCTAATGTGACTAAGCCCGCAGGTTCTGGCCAAACGCTCGGGAAAATAACCGCAAAACTATTCCTATACAAATCCTCTAACTTTTCGCCCTGACACCAGCCATGCCAAGTAATGCGATCGTAAATCTTTAAATCTTCAGCTAGTTGACGCACTTTAGGCATCGCCCAACCATCGCCAGCAATGTCGAGCTGAATCTGTGGATCTATTAGAGGCATTGCGTTGAGTAACCAATCTAAACCTTTATCTGGCACGATTCGACCAGCAAATAAAATCCTTTTTTGTTGGTGAACTGTTTCTGTCAGCTCCCTATGAATGCTAGTTGGCTCGGCAATTCCACAGCGTAATGTAATTACTTGAGATGCAGGTAAGCCATTGGCAATCAATTGTGATCGCACATATTCACTATTAGCGATCGTTAAGATTTCAAGTTTTTTCAAGGCATTGATTTCTGTAATTGCTCGTTGCCAATTTTTCATTACTTGCGGTGGTCGCCGACTACCACAACCATCGACAAAATGCCCCCATGTGCATCCCCAACCATTTAATAAGCGATCGCAATTAGATTTTGTAACCGTAAAATACTTCGAGCCGCTGGCACAGTAAACGTCATGATTATGCGCTGTAAACACCGCAGGGCATTGATTTCTTAAATGCAGCAATGCGTTAGATTCGTGGATATGCAACAGTTGAAAATGACTTTGTTCATAATCCAAAGGATTAGCGATGATCTCATCTCCAAAGGTATCGGGCATCGCTGCATACAAGCCATTAATATAGGTTTTGATGCCCCCACCAGCGACAGCAGCACTAGCAGAACAATGATAAATTTTATTTCTGAAAATCATTTATGCCCGTCAAACCCATAAAAATTATTTTGGGATTATTTTTGCTTATTTTGCGCTTTCTGTTGTAACATAGATATTCGCAACGGGATGTAGCGCAGCTTGGTAGCGCGCCTGCTTTGGGAGCAGGATGCCGTAGGTTCGAATCCTATCATCCCGACTTAAACAAATAAAAAAGCGCCGCAAGGTGCTTTTTTATTTGGCTGCTAATACTTGCAAGTCCTGCGATCGCGTAAATTGTTTACGCCATTCTGTAATGCCACCCGTTAGAGTCAATGCTGGGTAGCCATTATGGCTAAGCTGCTGGGTTGCCTTAATTGATCGCATTCCCGATGTGCAGTACAAAATAATTGTTGGTTTATCACCGTGAGTTCTTTCATGCCTTTGCAAAATAGTTTTCACCTGTGCAATCCCAAAACCTGACTCCATATCAGTCAGTGGGACAAGCTGACTATTGCCAATATGATCCTCTTGATACTCCTCAGGCGATCGCACATCGATTAATAGCACAGACTTGACCTTGCCACTAGCTAACGCCTGCACTGAAATTTGCGGCGTACTAAAGCTTTGCAAATAGACAGGTAAACTCATTTGATGTTGATAAGCAAGAATACTCAGGGTTCCAGTACCAGCGACCAAGAGAGAGGCAACTACTGCTAAGGGAAGCAAATATCGACGATTAGCAAAAACTTGCTGAAATTTATATGTTTTGATCTGGTCTATTTTGGAATTCATTATTCCCTCTTATATAGTTGAATTTAGAGGTGATATGGGGTGTTTCGCACCCCATATCACCTTTAAATTCTTTCCCTAATTTTGATATTGAAACGATTTCTAATACTTTGAAATGGATAGATCAAATGATTTAAGTAACTAGTCTGAATATTTAATTTACTGCCATACTTAGTTGGAGTTTCTCCTTGAGGCATATACCAAGTGCCAAATATATAATCAATAATTGGCAACTGGACAGCAAAGTTTTTATTAGATATTTTAGGATTGCGATCATGATGCCAACGATGAAACTCTGGTGTCACAATAATCCACTTTAAAATGGGAAACCGAATACGAATATTGGCATGAACAAAAAAAGCGATCGCACTAGAAAAAACTGCATAAATTGCTAAAGCCTCTGTTGAAAATCCTAACCAATAAAGGGGAATCATTTGACAAGCTTTAGTAAAAATCTGCTCGAAAGGATGCACTCGCACTGTCGCTAGCCAATCAATATGATTTGAACTGTGATGAATTACGTGAAACCTCCATAACCAAGGTATAGTATGTAATAGGCGATGAGCAAAATAAAAGCTTAGATCGCCAATTAAAATAGAAGTTACTACTTGTAAGATAAGTGGTTGCTGAGATACAAAACTTGATAGTATCGGTATAGAACCTTGGCTTAATAAGGCAAATATTATTAAAATCTGTGTTGTTCCTTTGCCAATAAAATAGCCTGAGAAGTAATAACAAATATCAGTAAGCCAACCTTCACGGAATAGATTTTGCTTGTGTAACGCTAATACTTTTTCAAGTGGAATAAATACACAAATTAAGATTATTATTCCCTTTATGACATCAGGTATTTCTAACATTTTTTCAATATAAGGTTTAATTATTGAGTCCCTTTGTTAGCTAAGTTTTCAAATGATTGATTAGTGTCAATATCTTGGGAGATCTTGCCTCTTGCAAATTTGGAACCCAGTTTTTGGGAAACTTGCAATTATTAAAGGTTGCACCACCCCAATTTACATCTTCTAACTTTGCCATCGTAAAATCACAATTCCGCAAAATTGCATTTACAAATCTTGCCCCAGTTAAATCTGCGCCACAAAAAGAAGTCATCGCTGACCTCTTTAGCTTATCAACATGGAGACTAAAAGATTTCGCTGCCAAAATAGCTGGAATGATCGTCAGAACCGCGAACAAAATCGCATAATGAATTTCCCGATGTGCTAACCAACTATAACCCGCCGAAATAGATGAGGACACACCTAATGTCATCCAGATAATTCCCACTGCGATCGAACCCTTTGTACAGCCTAAATATATACCGAATAGAGCTAACCCAAAAGCCACTAACAGTAAACCTACTCCAACTACACTCGCAGCTTGAATACTAATCTGCGCGATCAATGCTGTCAAAATAATGAGCGCTATGTATGTTAAAAATATCCACTTTTGGGACATTGTTGCCATCGTCGCAAATGCAAATATCCAAGTAAAAGGATTCGTTAACCATCCATAAGGATCTATTGACTGTCCGACCCCACAACCCCAAACCTCTTGATTAACTAACCATGTTATAAAGCCAATAGGAATGCTGACAATAATATGTAGCACCATGGATATGATTTGCGATTGAAATGTTTTCTCGTCGTGATCGATCTCTGTTTCCGAAAAATCAGCGCCAACTAGACTTGCTCCTCGAAAATCACAACTTTTTAATCTAGCGCCAGTAAAGTCAGCATAGTTATCAATACCTACTCGAAATTCATCACGAAATGACTGGTTTTGGAAATCCTGATAGCGATAATTGACATAACTATTCATCGGTAAACCTCCGATTTAGTTGATTAAGAAAGTTCCTTCAGGGCAGTTTGGCTTCCCGTTTTGGAATGATGGCTTGGACAACTTTTCTTGCAATTCTGTTCCTTGAGATTCACAAAGGACAGTGACAGTAGTAATCTCATTCGTCGCAGTTTGTTGTATAGGTTGAGGCTCTGATTGATTTGCTTGATTCTCTGATGCAACATCTAAATTCGTCTGAGTTGCATCTTCAACAGCCTGCTTAGGCTTAGGCATTTGATTATTTTTAGGGACAACCACAAATACCGCCCCAACAAAACCTTTCACTTTGTCGTTTTTGGGAATAGCATATTGATAGGACACAAGTGGCAAACTCTGAATCTCGTACTTAAAGTTACTCGTCTCCGCTTGTATACCGATATCTAAGGCAGGAATAGACTTAGCAAAAGCTGATTTTTCTAACCAAAAAGCCTGTTGCGCTCTATTCATAGCACCCACATAAGTTTTACCTTCAGCACTACGTGCCCTGTTGCCACAACCAACCGTCTGAACTAAAAAAGCAGGCAGGACTATGGCAAGGATGCCAAACCCTAAACCACTGTAAACAATCCAACGTAGAAGTGATCGCTTAGATTTTTTCGGCTTCTGGAGTTGTGATTCATCTTGAGGTAAATCAGCGATCGCCTCTTTTTCTTGCTCCAAGACTAATTGTTTTTCCTGAGCATCATCACTAACTTGCTGCAATAATTCAGGCTTTTTCGTTTTAGATTGCTGAACCATTTCGCTTACCTCTTGACCTAACCGTTAACTAGCCAACCACATTCCGAGATTTCTGTGACAAGCTTAATCTAAGCTTGCCCTAGGTAGGAGTAAAAATAAGCGATCGCGATCGCAGCCTAGTGTGATCTGCAAAATCCTCAATAAATTCCGACAATTTGAAACGGTATTTGAGAGAGGTTTTGCGTAGCAAAACCTCTCTCAAATACCAAAGTTAAAAGCCTTGCTTAGCAAAGCTTTTAACTTTGGTATTTTAAAATTTGTCAGATTAATCCGAGCTGAAGTTAGGTAATTGGGTGCAATTAAGGCAAAAACTATGACTCATGGATATTGTGTGCCATAGGTTGTGAGTCTGTTTTTTAATTATGCCTAGCTACTGAAATAGAAATGTATAAGTACAAATACTTAAGTGGTAAACATTGATATTAGAACTTGTTTCCGCTGTGTCAGTCATTTTTAAAACGACTTGATCTAGTACTGCTATATTGTTAACTAATATATTAAATTACTGGTATTTACTCCCTTGGGAGGATATCAACACCTCCTTAACACTTTTTTAAGATTTCTTGTCGGATAGATATACTTTGTAAATGCCATCAACCCCCTTCCAAGCAAGGGTTTGAGCTATATAGGTATTTTGTCATAAGGCAAACGTAAAGATGTGTTAAGCTAATTTCAAATCCATATAAATACTCGTAGTTAAAGCAGGATTTAAGAATATGACCATTGCAATGGGCAGGTCGCAAGAAGTCGAAAGAGGATGGTTTGATCTCCTCGACGACTGGCTAAAACGCGACAGATTTGTATTTATTGGTTGGAGTGGCTTATTGCTATTCCCCACCGCATTTTTAGCTATTGGTGGCTGGTTTACAGGTATCACCTTTGTATCATCTTGGTACACTCACGGTTTAGCTTCTAGCTTCCTTGAAGGATGCAACATCTTGACCGTAGCTGTATCTTCTCCTGCATTGAGCGTTGGTCACTCCTTGCTATTCCTATGGGGACCTGAAGCACAGGGCGACTTTACTCGCTGGTGTCAGATTGGTGGTTTATGGACATTCCTCGCACTACATGGCGCATTCGCATTGATTGGCTTCATGCTCCGTCAATTTGAAATCGCTCGTCTAGTTGGTATCCGTCCTTACAATGCGATCGCCTTCTCTGGTCCTATCGCTGTATTCGTATCCGTATTCTTAATGTACCCCTTGGGTCAATCTGGTTGGTTCTTTGCTCCTACCTTCGGTGTAGCAGGTATCTTCCGCTTCATCTTATTCTTACAAGGTTTCCACAACTGGACTCTTAACCCCTTCCACATGATGGGCGTAGCAGGTATCCTTGGTGGCGCATTACTTTGTGCAATTCACGGTGCAACCGTAGAAAACACCTTGTTTGAAGATGGCGATGGAAACAACGCAAACACCTTCAAAGCTTTCAACCCAACCCAAGAAGAAGAAACCTACTCCATGGTTACTGCTAACCGCTTCTGGAGCCAAATCTTCGGTATTGCTTTCTCCAACAAGCGTTGGTTGCACTTCTTCATGCTGTTCGTACCCGTAGCTGGCCTATGGTTCAGCAGTGTTGGTATTGTCGGACTAGCATTGAACCTTCGTGCTTATGACTTTGTATCTCAAGAAGTCCGCGCCGCAGAAGATCCTGAATTTGAAACCTTCTACACCAAGAACTTGCTCTTGAATGAAGGTATTCGTGCTTGGATGGCTCCTCAAGACCAACCAGCCGAAAAATTCATCTTCCCTGAAGAAGTACTTCCTCGTGGTAACGCACTGTAATCTCCACAGTTCAAAATATTTTGCATAGATTTTATAAATCCCATATGCAAAATATTTTGGTAACAACTTAGCTATCAGATATCAGCACAGTTGGACTAGTTTTTAGATTATGATGATTCTCATCAAACCTCTAGACGTTAGCAGCTAATAAGCTGATATCTGATAGCTTAAAAATTATTTGCACTTTAAACCTATAAAAAGTTTTCTGGAGATAACTTCTCGTGACGACGACCATTAACTTAAACTCGCTAGGAGTGGGTGGGCGTACACAAGATTCATCTGGCTTTGCTTGGTGGTCTGGTAACGCAAGACTCATTAACCTTTCTGGCAAACTGCTTGGCGCACACGTTGCCCATGCTGGTCTGATTGTATTCTGGGCTGGGGCAATGACTTTATTTGAAGTCGCTCACTTTGTACCCGAAAAGCCTATGTACGAACAGGGCTTGATTCTCCTTCCTCACCTTGCGACTCAAGGATGGGGTGTTGGCGCAGGCGGCGAAGTTGTAGACATTTTCCCCTACTTCGTAGTTGGTGTTTTGCATTTGATTTCCTCTGCTATTCTTGGCTTTGGTGGTATCTATCATGCTTTGCGTGGTCCCGAAGTTTTAGAAAATTACTCTTCTTTCTTTGGTTACGACTGGAAAGACAAGAACCAAATGACCAACATCATTGGTTATCACTTGATCTTGTTGGGCTTCGGTGCTCTTCTACTCGTATTCAAAGCCATGTTCTTTGGTGGACTCTATGATACATGGGCACCTGGTGGTGGCGATGTGCGTGTGATCACTAACCCTACTCTTAACCCCGTTATCATCTTTGGCTATTTGTTAAATTCTCCCTTTGGTGGTGAAGGTAACATCGTTGGTGTTAACAACCTTGAGGATGTAGTTGGCGGACATATTTGGCTCGGCTTAATCTTGATCAGTGGCGGTATCTGGCATATTCTCACCAAGCCTTTTGGCTGGGCAAGACGTGCTCTCGTTTGGTCTGGTGAAGCATATCTCTCTTACAGCCTTGGTGCTTTGAGCTTGATGGCATTTATTGCTACTTGCTTTGTATGGTTCAACAACACTGTTTATCCTAGTGAGTTCTTCGGTCCTACTGGTGCTGAAGCTTCTCAATCTCAAGCATTTACTTACCTCGTTCGTGACCAAAAGCTTGGTGCAAACATTGCAACATCTCAAGGTCCTACAGGTCTTGGTAAATACCTCATGCGTTCTCCATCTGGTGAAATTATTTTCGGTGGTGAAACCATGCGTTTCTGGGACTTCCGTGGTCCTTGGTTAGAGCCTCTTCGTGGTCCTAGTGGTTTGGATATCGACAAACTCAAGAATGACGTTCAGCCTTGGCAAGTACGTCGCGCTGCTGAGTACATGACACACGCTCCTTTGGGTTCCTTGAACTCAGTAGGTGGTGTTATCACTGAAATCAACGCGGTAAACTTTGTTTCTCCTCGTTCTTGGTTGGCAACTTCTCACTTTGTATTGTCTTTCATGTTCTTAGTTGGTCACCTATGGCACGCTGGTCGCGCACGCGCAGCAGTTGCTGGTTTTGAAAAGGGTATTGACCGCGAGACTGAAGCTGTACTTTCGATGCCTGCTCTCGATAAATAGTTTCTAAAATTAAAAAGGTTTCGCAATGCTAAACCTTTTTAAATAAAAAAAGGGGCGCATTGCGCCCCTTTTATATTTTCTAGTTACTACCAGTAAATATGACATCAGGGAATTTACCTTGAGCTTCTGTCATGGGGCGATTTTTGCCCTCTTGCTGCCAGTAGTTAATTACTTCGGTTGCCTTATTTAAAATCTCGATCCGATCTTGATCGGCAATCCAAGGCTTGCTTTCCATTTCTGATTTAAGTTGATCCCAAGCATCATCACGGGGCCAGAAGAAATACTTGGTGAGAGGGCTGAAACCTTTGCCAACGACTTGATCGACGGCAAGAGCTACGTTATTCTCTAACCATAAGATTTTTAGAATAAACTGGGACAATGCTACCTACCTCCAAGAAAATTTAAATTACATATTAAAGTAGCGATCTTGCAATATAACATGATTGAAACCTCAAAAGTTGCCTCAGACGAAACAAACAGCAAAACTTTTGTATTTGATATTGATGGCGTGATTCGAGATGTGTCGGGTTCCTATCGTCGCGCCTTGGCTGACACGGTTGAATATTTTACAAATTCAGCATATCGTCCTAGCCCTGAAGAAATTGATGAATTAAAGGCTGAGGGGATTTGGAACAATGACTGGGAAGCATCTCAGGAGCTAATTAAAAGATATTTTCAAGGACAAGGAAAGATTGCCAAGATCGATTATGACGATATCGTTGCGTTTTTTCAGAGTCGTTATCGGGGCAGTAGTCCTGATTGGTCAGATGGATATATTGCAACGGAGCCTTTGATTGCGACAACGGAATATTTTCATGGCTTGACCGCAGCAGGTCTTGGTTGGGGCTTTTTTAGTGGGGCAACTAGGGCTTCAGCGAGTTATGTTTTGAATCGTTTAGAAATTATTGATCCTGTTTTGGTGGCAATGGAGGATGCAGCAGGTAAGCCCGACCCTACAGGACTTTTGCTAGCTGTAAAGCAAATTGATAGTAAAACAGCAAAACCTACAGAGGTAATTGTGTATGTGGGTGATACGGTTGCTGACATGATCACAGTGATCAAGGCAAGGGATTATAACCCAAGTTATCAGTATGTTGGCGTTGGTGTTATTCCACCCCATGTAACTGAGAATTTGCGCGATCGCTATGCTGCTTTGCTCAAAGAAAATGGTGCAGACATTGTTTTAAATAGTGTGTTGGAGTTAACACCGCAGCTTAATTTATCGCAAAGTCCTAGCTGTTGAATTAGCGTTAACATAGATTTAGCTTTACAAGCTATCACTGTGTTAAGCATTTAAAAATCAATCTTTATGTCAGAGTCTAAGCAATATTATTTTGTTGCCGCTAGCCGTAAGTATTTGTGTGAAGACGAAGGGAAACCTTTGGGTGAGACACTAGCGGAACGTCGTCGCAATTTTGAAGCGCGCAATCTAGAAGTTAACTTTTGGTTGATCGAGCAGCCTGCTTTTTTGGAAGCTCCTGAGCTAGCAAGTATCAAAAAGAAAATTCCTCAACCTGCGGCAGCAATTGTGACCACTGATCCCAACACGATGCGTTGGCTAAAGCTGAGACTTGAGTTTGTGGCAACGGGTGAATTCACTGCCCCTAGTGCTACCATCCCCAATCCTTTAGCATCGTTGGTGATCGCCTAAATAGCGACTAATAGAAAAGCCGCCCTAGGGCGGCTTTTCTATTGAGGATATGTGCTAAGGTGTGACCTTGAAATTGACGATTACCCCCAATATTGTGTCTAGCCTTTTTCGCGGAAATCCTTTGATTAGCTTGCCTTACCAACATGGGTATGCCAATTTTGGTTTTAAGGCGATCGCTGCAAATGGGCAGAGTTACAAATATAGAGATCGCAATTTATATGCTGTCATTCCTAAATCTAAGCCTCAAAATGTAGAAATACCGAAGTTAGACTACAGTTTTGACCTAATTCAGAGCTTTTCCATCCAAAAGGCAGGAAATGTGATTTCTGAATGTGAAGATATCTGGCATTATGCTAAAGGCGCTCGGCAAATTTCTATCGCTCTGTCCGATGGCGCGACGGAATCTTCCTTTGCGAAGGAATGGGCAAAAGAATTAGTAACTGCTTTTGTGAATCGTGATCATGCCTGTAGGGAGGAACCGAATCTCCAAAGTTGGCTCCAACCTATACAACAAACTTGGCAACAATGGCTAGTCAATCAAAATTTGACTTGGTTTGCCAAACGCAAAGCAGGCGCAGGAGCTTTCGCGACTTTTTTGGGTTTAGAAATTTTGCCAGATTTGAGTTGGCAGGCTTTAGCAACTGGGGATTCTTGCTTATTTATAGTCCGCAATCAGCAAGCAAACCTCTATTTCCCAATCCAAAACAGCCATGAATTTAATCACCGACCAAGATTAATTGGCACATATACTGAAGTTGCAAATATTCAGATGCATCAAGCTCATGGGGTTGCGGAATTAGGAGATCGCTTTTATTTGACTACCGATGCGATCGCCTGTTGGATTTTCAAGCAACTAGAAGCGAGTCAAGATCCTTGGGTAAAATTAGGTGAGCTTAGATCTCAAGATCATTTTGCTCAATGGGTGAATGAATTGCGCGATCGCCATGAGATCGCTAATGACGATACAACTTTGCTATGCCTAGAAATTTGTCGTGAGTCATGACCGATATCCAAACTTGGCCGTTAAATATTGACTTCACGATCGCGGTACAAAATCCGCAGCTTTGCTTTGCAGATCCTGATCTCAAGCAAGCTAGTACATCCAAGAATTCACGGGGTAGAGTTTTACTATGGTCAGGTAATTTTGCCACGGTTTATAAGCTTACAAAGGGCGATCGCTCTTGGGCAGTGCGATGCTTTACGCGCATACCTCAAACCGATGTACAGGAACGCTATCAGTTAATTAGTGAATATCTCAGTCAACATCAGATTCCCTATTTAGTAGATTTTGAATTTTTGGCGCAGGGAATTTTGGTGAAAGGTCAATGGTATCCAATTCTAAAAATGGATTGGGTCGAGGGAACAGAGCTAGATCGCTATATTGGCGAATATATTGACGATTCACAGGTATTACTGCGTTTAGAGCGCCAGTTGCAACAACTCCAAAAAGATTTGCAACGGGTAGGCATTGCTCACGGTGACTTACAACATGGCAATATCATGGTGGACGATCATGGGGAATTGAAACTCGTTGACTATGACGGCATGTATGTGCCTGCATTGCGGGGTTCACCGCCCCTTGAGGTAGGACATCCTAACTATCAGCCACCCAAGCGCTCAACTAAAGATTTTGGCGATCGCCTTGATGAATTTTCCTTTGCAGTAATTTCCCTATCACTGCGTGCTTTAGCCACAGAGCCTCATTTATGGGCAGCCTTTCACGAAGACAATAAAAATTTAATTTTTCGGCAAAATGACTTTCAAGAGCCTGATGCCTCACCTGTATTTCAGGCGATCGCCAATATTCCCGATGATGAGACTCGCGAACTATGCGATCGCTTGATCCGTCAATGTCATGGCAAAGAGCATGAAGCCAAGCAAGATCTCCAAGATTCAAAATCTCTTTTCAAGCTTCTACCTAATAGAGCCTTACTATGGGGAGTATTAGGCATCATCGTCTCATTAGCTACTGTTGGCGGTATTTTGCTACTGTTCTCCAAGAATAAAACTCCAGACCTAATTAGCAAAACTCCTGAGCTAAAACCGACAAGTTTCCCCACCAGTCCGCTACAAACAACTAGTTCACCCACTACTGTTCTAGACAAGCCTGTTAAGTTAACTCCGATTACTGTGTCTGCTTTGCTAGAGCAATATGCCAAGGGGCGGCGTGATTTCTCCTATGTGCAGTTGACGGGGACTCAAGGCGATCTCCTACAAGGTCAAGATTTACGCAATATCAATCTCAGTAACTCCACCCTAGAAGGAGGGAACCTACGCCAATTAATCCTCAAAAATGCCAACTTAAACGGCATTAAGTTAATCAAAGTCGATCTCCGAGGAGCAGATCTGAGTAATGCCAGCCTAATTGATGCAAACTTGGCACTATCTAATCTATCAGAGGCAGATCTTACGCAATCTAGCTTATTACGGACAAATTTAGCCCAGTCAAAGCTTGGCTCAGCAATATTCCAAAAAGCTGAATTAATGAAAAGTAATCTCAGTGAAGCTGATCTCAACTCAGCCAATCTGAGTGGCGCAAATTTAGCACTTGCCAATCTGAGGAAAACTAATCTAACTAAGGCAAATCTGCGTGAGAGTAACTTATCCGCAGCAAATCTCAGTGAGGCAATTCTCGAAAATGCTGATTTAACCGCCGCCGATTTGCGATCGGCGGAAATTCGTCAAACAATTTTTACCAATGCCAATCTTAGTGCTACCAATCTCACCGCCGCGAATCTCATCTTAGTTGAGTTGTCAGGGGCAAACCTTAATGGGGCAAATTTTCGGAATGTGACGATTAAGGATCTTGGCAGTATTGAATCTGCGGACTTTACGAATACGCTCAATCTGGCGACTAATGTACGCCAATATCTCTGTACTTTAGCGTCTGGCAATATCGCTGAAACTGGTGTCCCCACCAAAACGAGCCTTAATTGTTCGCTATAAATGCCATACAGCAAGCTATAAGTTGACCCAAATAAAGAGTAAAATCGGATTAATTGACAAAAATCGTCAAAACTAACCCTCATAAATATCAACTCTTAGCAATTTACTGCTAGTCTGAAAAGCGCGAAAAGAGTATTACCGCAATGATCGAAGAAGAAAACTTATCCAACTCTGATGATCTCATCGACGAAGATGATGATGTTCTTGAGTCAAGGTTACAACAACTGGCAACCGAAGAATTGAAGCATCTCTCAAACCAAGACGAGACAAGCGCAGAAAGCCCAAACCCTGCTGCAACATCTGGCGAACCTAAAGCTGAAGCTAGCAAAGCTAGTGCTGCTGCTGCCGCTACCCTTGAAAAAATCAACGGTTTGATCGCTGAGTCCACTGCTCTGAAGGAACAGTTAGATGAGCGCAAGCAACAATACTTGCGTCTGTATGCCGACTTCGAGAATTTTCGTAAACGTACAGAGCGCGATAAAGAAGAGCTAGAAGGAACAGTTACAGGCAAAATTCTTAAAAAAATCTTGCCTGTTGTTGATGACTTTGAACGAGCACAATTACAGATTTCGCCTAAAAATGATGGTGAAGCTGCAATTCATAAAAGCTATCAGTCGGTATATAAACAACTATTAAAATGCCTTAAAGAAACAGGTGTGGCAAGAATGGAAGCAGTTGGGCAAGAATTTGACCCGAACTTCCACGAAGCCATCATGCAGGAACCTTCGGCAGAATATGACGAGGGTATAATTACCGAAGAATTGCGACCCGGCTACTTGGTAAGCGACGATCGCGTTTTACGTCATGCCTTAGTTAAAGTATCGTCAGGTAAGATTAACGGGGCTGAGAGTGAACCTGAGAATGGGGCAGAAAATTCACAAAACAATGAATCTGGCGAAGCTAACTAGATAACATTGTAAATAAATCATTCAAGATGCGATCGCGATTGCATCTTGAAATGCATTCTTAGGGTACATTATTCAGAAAATCACTAAGCTAAACTTTTAGAAAAGCTTTTTCACGGAACTGGCGATTATGTCGAAAGTAATTGGGATTGACCTTGGTACGACAAACAGTTGTGTTTCGGTTTTAGAGGGTGGCAAACCTGTTGTCATCTCTAGTGCAGAAGGCGGGCGCACCACACCAAGTATTGTTGCCTTTGTCAAAGATAGCAATGAACGGATTGTTGGTCAGGTCGCCAAGCGCCAATCCGTTACGAACTCGGTAAATACTATTTATAGTATTAAGCGATTTATTGGACGTAGCTGGGCAGAGACCGAAAGTGAGCGCCGTCGGGTTCCATACACTACAGTTAAAGGTAAAGATGAAACTGTCGATGTCCAAATCGGCGATAAGACCTATACGCCTCAAGAAATTTCGGCAATGATCTTGCAAAAGCTCAAGCAGGATGCCGAAAACTATCTTGGCGAAGAGGTAACTCAAGCAGTTATTACTGTGCCTGCTTACTTTACAGATACGCAACGTCAAGCGACTAAGGATGCTGGCGCAATTTCAGGCTTAGAGGTTTTACGGATTGTCAACGAGCCGACAGCAGCATCTCTTGCCTATGGTTTAGATAAACAGGATCAAGATCAAATTGTCTTAGTGTTTGACCTTGGCGGCGGTACGTTTGATGTGTCCGTACTGCAATTAGGGGATGGTATTTTTGAAGTTAAGGCAACCTCAGGTAATAATCACCTTGGTGGGGATGACTTTGATGCAGCGATCGTAGATTGGCTGATTGCTGACTTTAAAGAAAAAGAAGGTATTGATTTATCCACAGATAAAACTGCGATCCAACGCCTCAAGGAAGCTGCGGAAAAGGCAAAAATCGAGCTATCTAGTGCGCCATCAACTCTAATTAGCTTGCCTTTCATTGCTGCTAATGATACGGGACCCAAGACAATTGAGCTAGATTTTACCCGTTCCAAGTTCGACGAGATTACCGCAAGTTTAGTCAAAGCAACTCTTGAGCCAACAGCCCAAGCCTTGAAGGATGCGGGACTATTACCAAAAGAAATTAATCGCATTATTTTGGTTGGTGGTTCAACAAGGATTCCTTCCGTCCAAGAAGCGATCTCTAAATTCTTTGATGGTAAAAAGCCTGATCAGTCAGTCAACCCAGATGAAGCGGTAGCGATCGGTGCAGCTGTTCAAGCAGGGATCTTAGGTGGTGAAGTTAAGGATCTATTGCTTTTAGATGTAATCCCTCTGTCTATTGGCTTGGAAACTCAAGGTGGGGTATTCACCAAAAACCTTGAACGCAACACCACTATTCCTACGAGTAAGTCCCAGATTTTCTCCACTGCCGTCGATAATCAATCCGCTGTAGAAATCCACGTTCTCCAAGGTGAACGGGCTATGGCAAAGGATAATAAGAGCCTCGGTAAGTTTGAGCTAGAAGGTATTCGTCCTGCGCCACGAGGCATTCCTCAAATTGAGGTTTCCTTTGATATTGATGCCAACGGCATTCTCAAGGTATCAGCAAGAGATGTGGATACTGGCGTTGAGCAAAGTATTAGTATTACCAATACGGGTGGCTTAAGTCCCAGCGAAATTGAAAGAATGCGGATGGAAGCTGAGGTCTATGCTGAGGAAGATACAGCCCGTCGTGAGTTGGCTAATATGCGTAACCAAGCATCTAACCTGATCCGTACAGTTGAGGAAATTCTCAAAGACAATGGTCCAACGGTAATTAGCCAAAGTATGCGCGAAGAGCCTCTCAAAAATATGGACACACTCAAGCAATTGTATGAGTCAGACGATGCAACCTATGAAGATATCCAAATTGCGATTAAGCCTCTGCAACAGTCATTGTTTGAGTTAACTCAAGCGGTGGAAAAATACTCTCAGGTTGAGCGAGTCAAACAAAAGCCTAGCGACTCTTTAGGATAATAAAAGAGGGCATTTTGCCCTCTTTTATTATTTGAATTTCTATAGTAAAACCAAAACCTAAAAAGATGAGTTGCGGCGCGAAGCGCCGCAACTCATCTTCTGGTTTTATATCCTAAGCAAAACTTGCTTTGCTATATTTTGGGTTTAAAAGCGATCGCTTTAACTGAAGTCCAAAGCGCTGTATGATTACAGAGTTATAGTTGTATTTTTGGTTACAGTTGTTCCCTACTAGCATTGACTATGTATTGACAACTGAAAGCCTGTACTGTGAACCGTGAGCCGCTATGTCACTGTTTGATTGGTTTGCTGAAACACGCTCTCGTGCTAGTGAAGCATATCGCCGCAAAACTCCTAATCTAGATCAAGACTCTCAAGAACGTGAAATTCCTGATGGTTTGTGGCACAAATGTTCGAGTTGTGGCGCTTTGACCTATGTCAAGGACTTGAAAACTAATTTGATGGTTTGTCCTGAATGTGGTCATCACAATCAAGTTAATGCCTATGAACGCATAGCCCAACTGATCGATGCAGGCACATGGGAAGAAATGGATGCAGATTTAACTTCCTGTGATCCGCTAGGTTTTAAGGATCGTAAGCCCTATAGCGATCGCATCAAAGAATATCGACAAAAAACAGGCTTAAGTGACGGGGTGATCACTGGCACTGGCAAGATCGATGGCTGTGATGCTGCGATGGCAGTAATGGATTTCCGCTTTATGGGCGGCAGTATGGGATCGGTTGTCGGGGAAAAGATTACCCGTATGCTCGAAACTGCGACGGCAAAGCGTTATCCTGCGCTGATCTTTTGTGCTTCAGGTGGAGCGCGAATGCAGGAAGGGATTTTGAGCTTGATGCAGATGGCAAAGACTTCGGCGGCTCTTGAGCGCCATCGTCAAGCAAATCTCTTGTATATCCCCATTTTGACAAATCCGACAACGGGCGGTGTAACTGCAAGTTTTGCGATGCTTGGGGATTTGATTTTAGCTGAGCCAAAGGCATTAATTGGTTTTACAGGTCGGCGCGTCATTGAGCAGACGCTTAAGCAAAAAATTCCCGAAGGTTTTCAATCGTCGGAATATTTGCTCGATCATGGGTTTGTGGATGCGGTTGTACCAAGAACTAAGCTGAAGCAAAGTCTTGCCATGATTTTAAAAATGCATCAACCCCAAGCTAATATTGCTAGCGATCGCCATCTTAACGGTGAAGCGAAGTCTGGAGTTAATCTTATGTCTGAGTCCAGTTTAGTTTCTGAAGTTTAGCTGTATCAACTTCACAAACCCAAGAAGTATGGACAGATTTAAAATTGGGTGAAGCAAATTCGGCAGGTCTATTATAAGAGAACGAGTAACTGCACCAAGTGAGCCTCTGAGGCGCATGTTGATCGATCTCTAGATTCATGGCAAGGCGTGGAGCATCGATCGCTAGTTTAATAGCATTTTCTGGCTCACAAACTCCCCACTCGATCAGATTATTGACAGCTTTAATCAGAGGCAGTGTCGTACCTGAAAGAGTGCCATCGGGTAATCTCGCTGTGCCGTTTTGAATTGTAATTTGGCGATTATCCCAAGGATAATCGCCATCGGGCAAACCAAGGGGGGCAAGGGCATCACTGACTAGAAAAATTTGTTTTTTCATCTGATAGAGTAGCCTGATCATTTCGGATGAAACATGAACACCATCGGCAATTAATCCGCACCAAACCCGATCGCTTAATATTGCTGCACCTAATAAACCGACATCGCGATGATGCAAGCTGGGCATCGCATTAAAGGCATGGGTGACCATCGTTGCACCTTGGTCAATCGCCATTCTCGTTTGTTCAGCATTAGCCGTAGAGTGACCTAAGCTCACAGTGATATGGCGATCGCGTAAATATTGAATTGTCTCTCCTGATGGATCAAGTTCGGGTGCGAGGGTGACAAGTTTAATAATCTCAGTGTAATCACCTAATACCTGCCGTAATGTATCGAGATTAAGCGGTAACAGATGCTGTTGGGGATGTGCGCCCCGCTTATCGGGATGCAGAAAAGGCCCTTCGAGATGGACTCCTAAAATTTTGGCTTCTTGAGGATCGGGATTTTGCTGTTGATGGGCGATCGCTTGGGCTAGGAAAAATAGCGATCGATGGAACTGCTCAATGGAAGCCGTAACGAGAGTAGGTAAAAATCCATCTAGTCCCTGTTGATAGAGGAATCGACAAATTTCTGGTAGCTTAGCGGCGCGATCGTGATCTAAATCATTAAACGGAATTCCCAAGGCTCCATTAATTTGCAGATCAATTGCACCTTGGGTAGAACAGATGATTTCACGTAGACCTGTCATGATTTTTGGCGATCGCTAAGTATGTTGTGGAAATGCTTGCAAATTTAGTTTTTATGGCATTTATGAGCTTGAGTTATGATGATTCTACATACCACTCAAGTCATCTAATAATCTTATGACAGTTCAATAAATCGTGATCGCAAGATTGAAATTTTGCGCATATACAGCTTATTGATAAGGAGCATCAAACAATGATTACAGCCACTAAACCTATTCAAAAAAGGCAAACTTGGGAAAAGGCAACTTGGGAAGACTATGAAACACTGCGCGATGATCAACAGAGCGATCGCTGTAAGTTATTTTTTGATTGTGAATATTTGTGGGTGGAAATGGGCGCAGAAGGTATCAATCACTCTAAATTTGGCGATTTATTTGCGTTTATTTTGTACATTTTGGCTGACAAATTCCCCGATCTCAAATTGAGTCCCTTTGGCGGCTGTCAGATCGAAAAAAATGGCATCAGGGCGGCGGCTCCTGATATCGTGGTATATGTTGGCGATAATGTTCCCGTTGGGAAATCAGGGCAATCACGATTTATTGATCTCGATCAGTGGCGATCGCCTGATCTCGTGGGTGAGATTTCCGATACCACTTTGGCGATCGATTTGGATGAGAAGAAGAGACTTTATGCAAGTTTGGGAATTGCGGAATATTGGGTAATTGATGTACTAGCTGCTCGGATTTTTGCGTTTCGCTTGGATGAATCAAGCGTCTATCAGCAGTGCGAAGTTTCTCAAGTATTACCAAATCTAGCGATCGCTTTGCTAGAACAAACGATGGCGATGTTAGATACAAAAACTAATACAGAAGCTGCAATCTGGTTTTCACAGCAATTAAACTAACTAAATTTACCTAAATTGAGAGGGAGAGTTATCTTTATGACAGTTCCAATGCTCACGAATAAGTTGGCACATAAATTCCTATTGACGACTCAGCAATATCACCTCATGCACGAAGCTGGTGTTTTCCAAGAGGACGATCGCATCGAGCTAATTAACGGAGAAATTACAACTATGTCCCCAATTGGCAGAAAACATGTTGCCTGTATTATTCGCCTAGTGAAACTTTTTGAAAAAAAATTAGGCGATCGTTTTATGGTGTCACCTCAAAATTCTGTCCGCTTAAATAATCATGCTGAACCCCAGCCAGATATTGCTATTCTCAAATGGCGTGATGATTTTTATACAGAGGCTTTGCCTACATCCGATGATATTTTATTAATCATCGAAGTTGCTGATAGTTCCATTGATTATGATCGCGAGGTAAAAGCACCTATGTATGCGTCGGCGGGGATTGCTGAAATGTGGTTGCTTGATGTGAATAAAAAAGCAATCGAGGGATATTCGCAACCATCGGCAAATGGATATAAGTTAATCAGACGTTACGATGAAAATGATACTTTATCTATGCTTACTTTCCCTGATGTGATTTTCAATTGGAATGAGTTATTTTAAGCTGTGTTCGGATTATTTAGTTTTTTAATCCAAAAGAGAAGTGCTGTAATTCTCTTTTGGACTAAAAATTTATTTTGCGATCGCTGTGTCAACTTGCTCGATACTGAGTGATCGCAACAAACTTGCCTGTGCGGATGGAGAAGAGATGTTTACAAAATATTCAGTGGTTAGGTAATCGGCGTAGTTAGACTCTTGGGCTAAGTGATTCTTAAAGAAGGCAACACTCAACAGCTTCAAGTACCCCTGTGAAGCAATCGGATTTGCGCCTGCTAAAGCGTTGCTAACTTCAGGGCTAAGACGATCACCTGAGGTAATAGCAGTTACGGCTGTATGACCTGAGCTATTAAATAGCAATAAGTACCTACTGGGATTAGTTAACCATGTAAAGGGAACAATTTGCTCTGAGACCACAGGTGCAAATGTATCACCTGAGCTACCAACAATTGCGATCGGAACCGTGATTTTACTGAAAGCCGCTTTTCCTAGTACGTGACTGGTCACAGGGTTAACTGCGATCGCTGCCGCAATGCGTTTATCTCCCAAATTATATTCCTGTTTGGGTAGTCCTAGGGCAACACATTGCAGGAGCAAAGAAGCATTCCATTTATATTTGCCTTGGCAAACTGCTTCCAAATCAGAGAACTGAATCTGAGCATCACTTACTAGTGCAAGGGCAGCATAACCACCAAAGGAATGTCCAAGCATTCCCACATTTTTCCAATTAATATTGGTGATGTTGGGATTGTTTACACTTGGTGATGCTTCTAGGAAATTGAGAACTGCCGTAATATCATTGGGGCGGGCGATGAAGCTCTCTGGTGGGGCGATCTCACTAGTAACACCGATAATTAATTTATCCAATTGTTCGGCACTACTAGTGGGAGATACCGTTAAAACTACTGCAAATCCATAGGAGGCTAGATGTTCTGCTAAATAGAGCAATGGTTCTCGACTAGAAATTAGCCCAGGATAAATAATGATTGCAGGGATTTTAGCCTTGGTCGTGGAATTGGGAGATTCAGGAATGAAGAGATAGAATGGAATCTCATAGCGATTGTTGAGAGAAGGTGCTTTTAAGCTATAGCGCTCCCATTTACTATTTCCTGCATTCCTCAAATCAGGTAGTTGATTGGGAGACTTCTCTGGTGATGCTTGCGCCTGTTTAGTAGCTTCACTATTAACCATCTGCACTACCTGTTGAGTGTCTTGCAGTAGATCGCTTAGTTCGCTAACGGTTTGTAATCCTGCTTGAATATCAAAGTAAATATCTGAAGTAGGGAATTTGCGTAAGAAGTTGAGTAAAGATAGTCCATTTTGTTTATCAACGGTAGCTAGAACGGCAGCTGATCGAATGGCACGATTTCCCGATAGATTGGGAGCTGTTTTGATAAAGGTGCCAAGGATATCTAGCGCTCGTTCCCCTTGGGATGTGTAGAGAAATCGTGATAGTAAAACTACAGAAATATCTGCTCTTTCAGTTAAGATGCGTCGAAAATTTGCCATATCTGTTGCGGAAATATAGCGTGATGCCATATCTAATGCCCCACGCAATTCGCCTGTTTTGGAGAAAGTTTCTAAGTCATCAACTGAGACGGAAACCTCAAAAATATTAAATTGGAAATTGAGTGTTTCAGCGGCTTCGCTAGGTTTGACGTTGACACCTAAGCCAATTGCACTTAGTAAAATCATCAAAGCCGCAGATCGGGTAACCAATTTTGAGGAAATATTGGCGATCACATTAGGTAAATATTTCATATAGAGCAACCTATGAGGATTTCCTTAGAGGTTAACATGCAAATAATCTTGGCAGAATTTAAGTAGCATGAATCTATAGAATTTGTTTCTTGTTGGTTTTTAATTTAGTGCAACGTACAAAAAATATCACTATAGGTTTGACTCGAAGACGAAATGAAAACTTGTACCTGTATCACAAGATAGCTCTAATTTAGCTCTGAGTTGCTGCGTCAGAATCTTCACCAACCTGAGCCCCAAAGAAGCAGTGGAATTAATATCAATATTTTGAGGAATACCAACGCCATTATCACGAATAGTTAATTGCAACCTGCGACGTTCAGTATCTGTATCTTCATGCAAAATTACCTCGATTAATCCCTTCATATTATTGGGAAATGCATGTTTAAAAGAATTAGTCAATAACTCATTGACAATTAATCCGAGGGAAATAGCAGTATCAATGTTTAGTAAAGTTGGTTGCAGATCTAACTTTAGTTCTATTTGATCAATATTAAAATTACTTGAACTATAGAGATTGCCAACGAGACGTTGCAGATATTCACAGAAATCAACTCTGCCCACATTTTGGGAATGATATAACTGCTCATGGATGAGGGACATGGTATGAATGCGTCGTTGACTGTCTGAGAGTGATTTCAATGCTTCTATATCACTGACATATCTCGCTTGCATTGATAGTAAACTGTCCACAACACTCAAATTATTCTTGACGCGATGATGGATTTCTCTCAGCAGGACTTCTTTTTCTGCTAGAGACGCTTGGAGGCGATTTTCGACCTCTTTTAATTCTGTGATATTTGAAGCAGCACCAATTGTCTGTTTGACTGTGCCATTGGGATTGCAGAGGAACACTGTTTCTTGGCTATAGAACCATTTCCATTGTCCATGAGCATCTTTCATTCGGTATTCAAACATAAATAGATCGTCAAATTTTTTGTGGCGTACGCTCGCATAATGTTCTTTAATTTTCGATAAGTCATCGGGATGAATGACTATATTGAGCAGCGAATCACCCATCGCTTGAATTTCTAAGGGTGTATAACCAAGAATATGATGAATAGTCTGATTGCAATAGACATTGCGATTTTCTTCAATGTCGTAAATGTAAATAATGTTGGGTGTTGTATCGGTAATTCTTTGGATAAATTGTTGGCTTTCTTTGAGAGCTTGTTCAGCTTGCTTACGAGTGATGGCGATCGCAATGTAAGTCACAATTGTTTGGATTAATTGGACTTCTTCCTCGTTAAATTGGCGCGGTGCATTAAAATACGTCACAATATCGCCGAGATGCCGATTCTCATATTCGAGAGGAAATACTGCCCATGCACCGATAATTTCGGCTTGACAAATGGTTTGTAGAAGCTGATCGCTAGGTAATACAGCACAGTGAGGAAAGATTCTTGCCTTTAATGCTACTCGATGTAATGGATCAGCAAAAAAGGCTTCGATTGCTTGTTTGAAATCTTCACTAATACCCACTGACTCTTGATACTTCAAACTATAGTTAGCATCAGAAGTCATCAGTGCAGCACGGGAAGTTCGCAATGCAGGACAGACACAATTTAAGGCTATTTGATAAATCTCATTGAGGGTTTGGGCAGCATTTAAAGCTGACACAAATTCGTACATTAAACGTAGTCGCGTGAGTTGCAAATTTAACCGATCTTCGTTTCGCTGTTGCTCTGCGATCGTTTCTACTAACTGTAGGTTGACTTCTTTAAGTTCTGTACGAATTTTAGTCATTTGCTTCACCTCCGATGATCGCATTTCTAATTCTCAAACTAGGAGAGCCGCAACCAACGGCAAGCCCACTCTGTCCACCTTTGCCACAGCCGCCTGATTCATCCCACAAAAAGTCATCACCGATCGCTTCAATATCCGCTAAAGTCTCAAATACATTACCTGAAAGTGTGACATCTCTGACTGGTTCAGCAATTTTGCCATTACGAATCATCCAAGCTTCGCCAGCCGTAAAGGTAAACATCTCACCATTGGTCATTCCCCCTTGCCAGTTCTTGGCATATACGCCAACGGGAATATCATGGAATAAATCGGCTACGGGTGTTTGACCGCGACCAATCCAAGTATTCGTCATGCGAACAATTGGGGGATAGTGATAATCCAAACATCGGGCATTACCTGTTACCTGTTCACCGAGTTTGCCCGCAGTCTCGCGAGAATGCAGTCTACCTACCAATACACCATCCTTAATTAACTGGGTAGTGCTTGCAGGAACGCCCTCATCATCATAGAGATAGCTGCCGCGATGTTCCGTAGGTGCAGCTCCATCAAAAATCTGTAGATCCTTGGAACCAAATCTGCGCCCAATGCTCATCGTTTCCAACATATCAGGATTTTCATAGAGCATATCTGCTTCGGAAAGATGTCCAAAGGCTTCATGGACAAATAGTCCCGCCAAGATCGGATCGATGACGACTGTATAGCTATTTCCTTGCACATTAGGTAAATCTAGGGCAGTTACTGCTCGCTGCGCTGCGCCGATCACCTGTTGATCTAAATTCAATAAATCTGTATAGGTACGTCTTGAGCCAAAGGTTTCGCGACCTGTTTGCACAATATCTCCTTTTCGTGCGGTTGCGGAGCAACGCATTTCCCAATCGACCCATTCTTGCTCGATCATTGTGCCTTCGGAATTGGTAAATATCACTTGTTGAGTGCAATCTCCGTAGCGAACAGCCGTACTCACGACTTGATCAGAAACCGATCGCAAAATATCACTGTAATGGCTGCATAGATCTTTTTTCGCTATTAGGTCGATACGTTGGGGGCTTTCTTTCACTAGAGATACCTTTGCTTGTACAGGAGCAACCTCAGCAAGAATCGTTTCTTCATTACCCACCCATTTTGCTGCCGCGATCGCCTCTTGGAGTTTACTTTCTAAGTTATGGAGATTGTTAAAACTTGCAAATCCCCAACCGCCTTTGTGACAAGCTCGCACCTGTCCACCAATGGAGATGCCTGTACTCAAGGTTTCTACTTTACTACTGCGTAAAAAAATATCCGCACCCTGCGATCTCTCTAAGCGAATCGCAAAAAAATCTACTTGAGATTTGTACTTGTTCACTAAGTCTGAAAGTTGATCCTTAACTTGCCATATATCCATATCCGAAGCTCACAAGAACAGTTGGGGAATGTGTCTCATCTGCGATTATGGCATAAAAATATCGTTTTTGTGTGCTGGGATCATAAATTCATAGTTACATTTCTATGAAAATCAAATATTTATTTCTATTAATTGTGTCTTCACAATAACAAAGCTTATAAAAGAATTCCCGCACAAAGTGTAGGAATTCTTTTAAATGGTTGGGAATAATTAAAAACCAGAATTAAAAGCTGTGGCGCACGTTGCGCGTGCACCACAGCTTTTAATTCTGGTTTTATGTTTAATTGCGCCTAGCTAACTTATGTAGTTCTTTTCAAAACTGGAAAATAAGCTTCTGCGCTGATTTAGGGAACATTTGGGTAGGAAAAACGACTAAAATAGAAGTTAAGGAGGTGATGCAATTATGCTGCGTACCAATAATCTCCTCAAAGATATGGCGATCGCTTTGATAGTTATATCCTCAAGCTTGTTCGCAAGTTCTTCAATCAGTTCACAAAACGAAACACAACAAGCGATCGCTGCTTTAGGTAATGGCAATTATCAATTTTGTAGTAAGCCCAAGCCTCAAAAGTTCGATGGTGCAGGGGTCTGTTTTAACTTCACGAAAATAGGCGATCGCGTGGATGGATATTATGCCTATCCGCATAGCGATGACTTGATCTGCCTACGGGGAAAAGTGCGTGGCAATAACGTCACGGGAGAAGCACTAGCGGTTTCTTGGGCTGGTAGAGAATGGACTGATATTCCTAAAACTGAGTTTAAATGGGATGAAGAAGGTCATTTAAGCCTCAATCATTACCAAATTATTCTTAGTTCTAAAGGCAATGATAGAAGCGATCTCAATAAATGGATTTTATTCCGAAAAGCTACTTTAGATGTTGAAGGATTTTATCAATATTCACAACCTTTAATGAACTCTCCATCACAACTTTGTCAATGGTAAGTAGTCATGCATAAGACCCAGATTCCTGTACCGTTCGCGTAGCGAGCGGTACAGGAATCTGGGTCTTATGCATGACTAACGTCAGTTCGGGTTAAGTCAAAGAATTTCCAAAGACTAAAAGCAAAAGCCTTGCTACGCAAGGCTTTTGCTTTTAGTCTTTGAGAGAGAGTTTGCTATGCAAACCCTCTCTCAAAGACCGTTTCAAATTATCCCGAACTCGTGTTAACTATGCTTGACTACTTAACAAAAAACAATGTGTCACCTGCTTAGCGGGTAACACATTGTTTTTGGGATAGTCCTAAAATGGACAAGATTTGATAGCATTTCGTAGTAATTCCTATCAATTTAAGCACTAAAGTACTTAGCTACAGGATGATGCACAATTAACGCAGTCGTTGACTGTTCGGGATAGAGTTGTTCGCTCTCATCCATTTCTAAACCAACACGCTTGGCATCGAGCAGATCGAGAAGCTTGTACTGATCCTGCATATTTGGACAGGCGGGATAGCCAAAACTGTAGCGAGAGCCATGATAGCGTTGAGCGAGAATATCGCGGATATTGTCGGGATCTTCGCTGCCAAAGCCGAGTTCATGGCGAATACGGGTGTGACTCCATTCCGCCACTGCTTCTGCCATTTGTACTGCTAAGCCGTGAAAATAGAGATAATCGGTATATTGATTCGCCTTAAATAGTCCTTGAGCGAACTCGGTGGCAATATGCCCAACGGTGACAGCCTGTAAGGGCAGGACATCAACGATTCCTGACTCTTTGGGCGAGAAGAAATCGGAAATACAGAGACGACGTTGAGACTTTTGGCGAGGGAATACAAAGGAATTAATTGGCTCAGCGTTCTGGATATTGTCAATGTCTTGAGGATTGTAAACATAGACTGTATTTCCTTCTGCAAGAACGGGAAAATAGCCATAGACTAAAGTTGGCGCTAGTAACTTCTCATTGATAATCCGTTCTTTCCATGTGTGCAAAATTGGATAAACGGTTTCTTGCAGGAATAGATCATACTCCTCACGGGGCTGACCTTGAGGCTTGCGGAATTGCCATTGACCCGCAAAGAGCGCTTGTAAATCTAGATTCCAGAATAGTTCCTCAATGGGAATGTCTGCACCTTGGAGAATCTTGGTTCCCCAGAAAGGAGGTGTGGGACGAGGGATATCGGTAGCGACCGCATCAGAACGCCCTGTATCTAAGTAACGTTCCGCAAGCGCTGCCTCTTTTTTTGCCTTGTCCTCAGCCGCAGTGGTGGTATTTTCAGGAGATTCTGAACCTTCATCAAGGGCTAGATTCTCATCCAAGAAGCCTTTGGTATCTTCCCATTTGCCCTCAGCCTTGGCGGGCATATATTTGTCCATGAAGTTCAGGTCAGAGAAGGCATCTTTACCGTAAATTACTTTGCCGTTATAGACATTCTGACAATCGTTATAGACGAATTTAGGTGTCAGTGCTGCGCCGCCAAGAATGACGGGGACAGTGATGCCGCGATTGTTAAATTCCTGTAGGTTATCCTTCATGAAGGCGGTAGATTTGACCAATAAGCCACTCATGGCAATACAATCAGCCTTGCATTCTTCATAGGCTTGAATGATATTCTCTACCGATTGCTTGATGCCGATATTGACGACTTTGTAGCCATTGTTAGAGAGAATGATATCGACAAGGTTTTTACCAATATCGTGGACATCGCCTTTGACGGTGGCGATCAGGAATACGCCTTTATTGGAACCTTCGGCTTTTTCCATGAATTTCTCAAGGAAAGCAACGGCGGACTTCATGGTTTCAGCGGATTGCAGTACAAAGGGAAGTTGCATCTGTCCTGAGCCAAAGAGTTCGCCTACAACTTTCATGCCATCAAGGAGGAATTGATTGATGATCGTCAGAGGTTCATAGGTCTTCAGAGCCTCAGTGAGTGCGTCATCTAAACCAATGCGATCGCCATCAATAATATGATTTTTGAGTTTCTCTTCAATGGATAGATTATCATCCACGACCTTAACGCGCTTAGCGGAAACACCTTCAAATAGCTTCGTAAATTCGCCAAGGGGATCGTAAGTACAGATATCGCCATCAAATTGACGCTGATCATAGACCAGTTGACGGGCTATCTCTAATTCTTTATCGTTAAGACGATTGAGGGGAATGATTTTGCTGGCATGAACGATCGCCGAATCCATACCCGCTTTCATGGCTTCATGCAAGAACACTGAGTTAAGCACAATCCGCGATGCAGGATTTAAGCCGAAGGAAACATTGGAAACCCCAAGCAAGATATGGGTTTCGGGCATGGCTTCCTTAATGCGGCGAATGGATTCAATGGTCGCAGCAGCATTTTGGCGATCCTCTTCGATACCTGTGGAAATGGGTAGAGCGAGGGTATCAAAGAAAATCTCACTGGCTGGCATTCCTAACTCTTCGGTTGCCTGTTTGTAAGCACGGGAGGCAATTTGGAACTTTTTATCCGCAGTGCGTGCCATACCATCTTCATCAATTGTGCCGATGACGATGCCTGCGCCGTATTGCTTGGCGAGACTCACGACTTTACAGAAGCGTTCTTCCCCATCCTCATAGTTAGTGGAATTGAGAATACATTTACCACCCGCAACTTTTAGCCCTGCTTCCATCTTTTCCCATTCGGTGGAGTCCAGCATTAGAGGCAAAGTGACGTTAGTGACGAGGCGTGATACCAGTTCGTGCATATCGCGCACGCCATCGCGTCCCACATAGTCCACGTTCACATCGAGGATATGTGCGCCTTCTTTAACTTGCGATCGCGCGATCGCTACGAGTCCATCCCAATCCTCAGCATTGAGCAAATCACGAGTTTTCTTAGAGCCGCTAGCATTCAATCTCTCACCAACAATTAAGAAGGAATTGTCTTGAATATAGGGTTGAGAACTGTAAATGGAAGCCGCCGAAGGAACAACTAGGGGTTCGCGTTTTTTGGGCTTAAGAGTCTTCGCAGCATCGGCTAAAGCCTTGATGTGCGATGGTCTTGTGCCACAGCAACCACCGATAATCTGCACACCTAAATCTTCGACAAAGTGCGTTAGATGTCCCTTAAGATCATCGGGAGTGAGGCGATAAAAGGCTTGTCCGCCCACATTTTCAGGTAAGCCAGCATTCGGGACACAGGAAACCACAAAGGGGGAATGGGCGCTCAAATACTGCATATGCTCTTTCATCAGGTCGGGACCTGTGGCGCAGTTCAACCCTAAGATGTCGATGGGATAGGGTTCGAGAATGGTCACAACTGCGGAAATATCGGAACCGACCAGCATTGTGCCTGTGGTTTCCATTGTTACGGAAACCATCACAGGAAGACGAGGTTTGCCTTCGGCGGCTTTCTTTTCAAAAAATTCCGCGATCGCATTGAGCGCGACCTTAATTTGCAGCACATCCTGACAAGTCTCGACAATCAGTAAATCTGCGCCGCCATCGTACAGTCCCCCAATCTGCTCGACAAAAGCTTGCTTCATCGTATCAAAATCAATATGCAGCAAGGTTGGTAACTTGGTGGTTGGACCGATCGAACCAGCCACAAAACGGGGTTTCTCTGGGGTAGAAAATTCGGCAGCAACGGACTTAGCTAATTCTGTCGCCTTTTTGCTAAGTTCATAGGCTAAATGCCCCAAATTATATTCATTTAAGACGATCGATGTACCGCCAAAGGTATCCGTCTCGATGACATCGGCTCCCGCTTCCAAAAAGTCCCGATGCACCTTTGCCACTGCTTCAGGTTTCGTCATCACTAGATACTCATTGCAACCTTCATACTCTGCGCCGCCAAAGTCTTCGGCAGTGAGGTTTTGGACTTGCAAATTTGTACCCATCGCACCATCAAAGACGATGACGGGGCGATCGCTGCTGTGAAGACGTTCCAGAAACAGGCTGGTCATGTAATGTATACCCTAGGCTAATGAAGCTACTCTACCAAAAAAACATGTAGTGATTTTGCGGTTAGGTGGTACTTTGTGCTGCCTAACTCAAAATTTAGATCGCGTGACTCTCAACTCTATCTACAGCCAGATATCGTGATCCCTAGTCTTGCCTACCAAAAGATGTCACCAAATATCTGTTAGATTTATATATGTTTACAAAGTTATTTTAATAAAATTTTATGAGCTTACTGATCGTAGGTGCGACAGGTACACTCGGTCGTCAAATAACCCGTCATGCACTAGATCGGGGGCTAAAAGTCAAATGTCTAGTTCGTTATCCTAAAAAAGCGGGCTTCCTCAGAGAGTGGGGTGCTGATTTAGTCGCAGGCAACCTGATGAATCCTGAAAGCCTTGATGATGCTTTAGAAGGTGTCACTGAGATAATTGACGCGGCGACAACTAGAGCCACGGGTTCATTGCGAATCAAAGATGTTGATTGGCAGGGTAAGGTTTCTCTGATTCAAGCAGCTGAACGAGCCAATATTCAGAGATTTATTTTTTTCTCGATTCTTAATGCTGAAAAATACCCTGCCGTCCCATTGATGGACATTAAAAACTGCACAGAAAAATTTCTTGCATCTACTGATCTCAACTACACAATTCTCAAGCCTTGCGGATTTTTCCAGAACTTGATTGGTGAATATGCGATCCCCATCCTCGAAAATCAGACTATCTGGATTGGTGGTGAATCTTCACCGATCGCCTATATGAATACTCAAGATATCGCCAAATTTGCGATTCGGGCGCTAGAAGTCAAAGAAACTGAGCGTCAATCCTTTGCGATCGCAGGTCCCAAGGCATGGCAACCTAGTGAAATCATCAAACTCTGCGAAAGAATGTCGGGACGTACCCGCCGCACCGCCAATATGCCTCTCGGTCTGCTGCGATTTGCCCGTAAGTTTGCCCTAGGCTTTGAATGGGGCTGGAGTTTTGCCGAGCGCATGGCATATGCTGAAGTCCTTGCCAGTGGCATTCCCCTTAATGCTGATATGACAGAGACCTACAAGATCTTTGGTCTTGCTGAGGAAGATATGACTACCCTTGAATCTTATATGCAGGAATACTTTAGCCGCATTCTCAAAAAGTTGAAGGAGCTAGATTATAAAGAGCCTAAAATTAAAGCACCTTTTTAAGAGATATCCAATTTTTCGTTTTGCCTATAGCTAAACGAGAAGTTATTGTGTGTTTACCGCACCTTCTAAATCTAGACTTTGTTGCTATATTTTTTAAGTGGCAAATTCGATAGAAAGCTTAGAAGCAACTTTCGATTAACCAGTGGTAACTAGTCATTAAATCTAATACCCAATAATTTAGATCCAATTCCAATAATTAAAATTATGAGCAAATCACCATTAGACGCTTTCTTTATTGGTAGAGCTACTGCTGAGGCTGTAATCGATCGCATTGAGCATACTGTAACCGATGCCCTTAGTGCTTTTGGAAAATTTGATGCTGAACAACGCGAACAAATCCGCATCTTTGTTGAAACCGTTCTCGAAAAGGCTGAGCAACAAAAGGGTAACGTCGTTACCGAAGATAGCGATATCGATGCTGACGAACTACAAGAAACAATTGATAACCTCCGAGCCGAAATTGCTCAACTAAAATCAGAACTACAGCAATATCGCGATCGCTAAAAAAACTAACAAAAAAGCCTCGCATCGCGAGGCTTTTTTGTTTTAACGTTAGTTCGGAATTTGAGAGAGGGGTTACTACGAAACCCCTCTCTCAAGTTCCAAAAGCAAAAGCCTTGCTAAGCAAGGCTTTTGCTTTTGAAATCTTAAAATTTGCTAACTTATAGCTGCGGTCACTTGTGTTAGGACAAAAGCAAAACCCAAGAATAGGAAGGCGGCGCTTCGCGCCGCCTTCCTATTCTTGGGTTTTATGTCCTGATACACTTGGCGGCAGCTATAACCCGAATTGATGTTGTTTTAGCGTAATGAAGGTGACGCTTTTGGAGAAAAAGTCGGCGAAGCGGAAGGAGTAGCACTGCTTGGAGAATTAGGAGATGGACTAGGAGAGATGCTAGGTGTTGAAGGACTAGCACTAGGCGAAACTGTCGCCGCAGGTTTAGCCTGAGCTGGATCAGCTTTTTTCTTCTCTCCCAAAATACTAGGACTGCCATCGTCAAACACTCCTGCAATACAACCAATCATCATTGTTGCTAATGTGCCGACAAATAAAGCCTTCCAGCCCAAATCAGAAATGTCCCGACGACGCGATGGGATCAAGGCGATCGTGCCACCCACGAAAATGCCAACTGATGCGAGATGAGCGAATCCCGATAAGGCATAGCTAACAATGATCACAGTGCGATCGCTAATCAGACCATCTTTCGATGCTTGAGCCAAAGCCTGATAGGGGGGTATCGCTGTCTCTAACAAGCGGCGACCAATAATCACCGAAGCTGTCCAAGAATCATCCAAAGATACTCCCGTGAGCAAAGTCAAAGGATAAAACAAAGCCCCTTGAATATTTGGGAGATTAATCACCTTGAAAATATCGCTGACAGTAGCAAGTGAAGCAAAAATTTGATTAATCAGATCCACTAAGCCAACGATCAAAATCAAAATTGCAGCGATCGAAGCTGCCATCTTCAAGCCATCCAATGCGCCAATAATTGTGGCATCCATTGGACTCATCCGCTTCATCGTCTCGCCGCCAGCATTTTCTAGCTCTCCCTCATCCTTAGGCTTAGCCGACTTATCTTCCTTAGGAATTCCCCCCATCGTTAAGGGGACTTCTGTTTCTGGCACAAGGATTTTTGATAGTACAAAGCAAGCGGGGATCGCAATAATTGAGGCTGAAACTAAGTGACCGAGAATATTTGGGAAAACTGGCTTTAGAAAACTCGTATAAATTGCCAAGGTCGAAGAAGCCGCCGTCCCAAAACAACAAGCCAAAATTGCACATAACTCACTGCGAGTCATTTTCGGTAAGTAAGGCTTAACCACGATCGCCGCTTCAATACCCACAAAAATATTCGCTGAACCACTGAGAGCCTCTGCACCACTCAAACGCATTGTCCAGAAAAACAGCTTGGCAAAAATATTTACAATGATCTGGATGACTCCAATATTTTCCAGCAAAGCCATAAACCCTGAGAAGAATATCACCGCAGGCAAGGCTCGAAAAGCAAATACATAGGACAAACGATTTGTCGTGCAGTACTTCACCGCATTATTTGCCGCAGTCGTGAGATCATCTAGCAAAACCTGTCCAGGAGCGCAAGTTCCGTCAGGTCTAACAGGCATTAATGCATAAGGCTCCTGTCCTGTAGGTGGCACAAACAAGCGTCCAAAGACAAATCTTGCCCCAGTATCTGCCGAGTCAAATAAAGCATTCAGCAAATCGCTAAATCTCTGCAACAAATCTCTAGTTGCAGGTAGCTGAAATACAAAAAATCCTAGAACTAATTGTAAGCCGATGCCCCAGATAATGACGCGCCAAGGGATGACCCGCCGATCCTCAGAAAAGATCCAAGCCACAAAGCACAAGCCAAAAATGCCGAAAAAAGAAACAAAATTCAGATAGGTCATTGGCGTTTGAGGAAGAGATTAGTCAAAAATTAAAAAGTAAATTGGTTTTACTATTGCAAAATCTAATCAAAATGTTACGATGATAAATGCTTTAAACCATGTCATTTCGTTAAAGGAATAAACTGTGGCAAATATCAAGTCCGCAAAAAAGCGCATCCAGATCGCTGAGCGCAACCGTCTGCATAATAGATCATATAAGTCAGCCGTCAAGACCCTAATTAAAAGCTATTTAGAAGCGGTCGATACCTATAAGGCAAATCCTACACCTGAGGCTTTAGAAGCAGTGAATGCAAAACAGTCTCTTGCCTATAGCAAAATAGATCGCGCTGTCAAGCGTGGCGTGTTACACGGCAACACAGGTGCACGTCGTAAAGCAAAACTTGCAGTTGCCTATAATAAAGCTACTGCTGCCAAGTAAGCCCCATTATCTTAATTAGCATTAAGCAATGATGTTGCATGATCATGAGCAGTCGCAATTAATCACTGGTAGAAACGCAGTATTGCGTTGTATTTGAGTAGTCTAGGTTACTAGGCTCTTAATGTGAATTTGCTATGATTAATTTGGCAATGATTTTGAGACTGATCAACTTAGATGATGGTCTGATGACATTTTGTTGATGACCTGCGTATTCGGGCAGGTTGCAGAATAATCGCTTTTCCCCACATCTGCATCCGTCTGCGATCTTGAGATCTTCTCAGCCTGTCCCGCTTACACATATTGGCTAAACGCCCATGTCTAACATTGACAAAGATCGTTTTTTAAACCCTATCCCAAGTTATAGGGGCGAGTTCTCTCCAGAGAATTTAGCTTTTAATGCTAACTTGCAAGAATTTACGAATCGCGTGTCGATCATATGTGCCTTAGAAACTGGTGGTAAGATCTCACCCAGTGAAGCTTATAAACAGATCAAGGATCTGTGGACAGAATTGGATCAATCCAAACAAAACCTTTTGGCTGACGACTAATTTTAATTTGAAATCCAGTCTCAGCAGTGACTATTGGCTCAAACTAACCCTTACCATAGGTATAAATCCTCGAAAAGTTTGTTTACAATCTTTAACATAGGTTTATACTAGAAACAATTAACTTCATTTTGCTGACTTCTCCCATTGCATGACTATCCAAAGCAATCTTAATCTTTGGAAGCTGAGGTTTTCATAAAAAAGCTCTTTTTAAACTGCTTAAAATTTAGGGCAGAGATGTCCTTCGGCTTTGTTATTGATTGTTTATCGCGTGCGATTGGCAGAATAGGCGAACTGTTCTTAGAACAAATTTGCTGCAAATCTTAGGATCATCCATGCCCTCATCTTTTATTTCTCTCGGTATTTCAGAAGCGCGAGTTGCTAAGCTTGAATCTATTGGCTTTACAGAGCCTACGGCTATTCAAGAACAAGCAATTCCCCAATTACTTGCAGGTGCAGACGTACTCGGTCAAGCTCAGACTGGGACTGGTAAAACTGCTGCTTTTGCCCTGCCAATTTTGGAACGTTTGGATCTCAATGACGACTCTTTACAAGCCCTGATCTTGACACCCACTCGCGAATTGGCGATTCAAGTCGGTCAGGCTTTGCGTAGCTTTAATACAAAGCCTGGCGCAAAAATTCTCACTGTATATGGCGGCTCCGCAATCGATCGCCAAATGATTCAATTAGATCGTGGTGTTCATGTTGTTGTCGGTACTCCCGGTCGAGTCATCGACTTGATGGAGCGCGGCAAACTAAAACTAGACAAACTAGCTTGGTTCGTTTTAGATGAAGCTGATGAAATGCTCAATATGGGCTTCATTCAAGATGTCGAAAGAATCTTGGTAACAACTCCTTCAACTAAACAAAGCACTTTCTTCTCGGCAACGATGCCCCCTGCGGTCAAGCGTTTGGTGAAGAACTTCTTGAAATCTCCTGTGACCGTGAAGGTCGAGACTCAGGATTCCACTCCTACTCGTATCGATCAACAGATTTATCTTGTTCCTTATCACTTGACTAAGGAAGAGGCGCTATTGCCTGTTTTGGAATATGAAGCGCCAACTTCGGCAATTATCTTTGTGCGTACTAAGGATTCTGCAAGTCGCTTAACTGAGATTCTGCAATCCTCTGGGCATAGTGTTGATGAATATCACGGTAATCTTTCGCAGTCTCAGCGCGAAAATCTATTGCGCCGTTTCCGTAACCAACAGGTACGTTGGGTTGTAGCAACTGACATTGCTGCACGTGGTCTGGATATCGATGGTTTGACTCACGTATTTAACCTTGATATTCCTGATGATCCTGAGCGTTATGTTCACCGCATCGGTCGGACTGGTCGTGCTGGAAAGAAAGGAATTGCTATTACCTTGATTTCTGGAAAAGAGCGCTACAAGTTGCGTCAATTGGAACAGCAAGTGGGAATGCCTCTTCCTCCTCAGCCTTTGCCTAATATTGCTCAAATTCAGGAACGCCGTATTGGTCGCTTTACTGAGCAAATTCTAGAAGCATTGGCAGGTGAGCGTTTAGCTTCTTTCTTGCCTTTGGTATCGCAATTGGTTGAGGATTATGATCCCCAAGCGATCGCTGCTGCTGCCTTGCAACTAGCCTACACCCAATTGCAATCTGATAAAGCCGAGCAAGCTGCTTTACAAGTCTTGGCTAAGCAACCTCATCGACCTGAAGGTGGTCGTGATCGCGATGGTGGTTCCTACAACAGTGGTAGACCCATTAAGCGTGGTCAGAGTGGTTATCGTGGTCGTGATGGCGGTGGCCGTGATGGTCGTGATGGGGGCTATGATTCCCGTCGTCCTTCTCGCGATCGCGATCGTTCTTCGGCTCCAGTTAAATACTAGGAAATCAATTAGAAGCTTTGTTTAACAAAGCTTCTAATTGGAAAGTATTTCACCCTATCGCTTGATATTTTTTACCTAGAACTTAAGAGATAATCATAAGTATCGAACCTTAGCCCAAGCCGTTTGTAGCAGCTCCTTTGAAGTGGAGTGACTGCAAATTGCTTGGGTTCTATATTTTTGTGATCATTCAATGATCATCTTGAGAACATGCAGTCCTTTAATACTTTTTCAACTCTTGATACTGACCTTCGCAAAAATCTGACTGCGGTTTTTTGGGCAGGACTATTTTTCTGGTCGAGTATGGCATCACAGTTGCCAACTATTCCGTTATATATCAGTACCTTAACGCAGTCCTATGACCAAATTGGGATTGTTATGGGTTCTTTTGCGATCGGTTTACTCATTTTCCGTCCCTATTTAGGTAGACTTTCGGATCGTAAAGGAAGAGTCTACACGATGCGTGTGGGTTTAATCGTGGCGGCGGTAGTTCCCCTCTGTTATGCTCTATTACCTTCTATTCCTGTGTTGATCTTCTTTCGGGCAGTACATGGGATTAGTATTGCCGCCTTTGCCTCAAGTTATAGCGCCTTAGTTGCTGATCTTGCACCAATTGAGAAACGTGGTGAAATCATTGGCTATATGAGTTTGGTGAATCCATTGGGGTTGGCGTTTGGTCCCGCAATAGGTGGTTTAATGCAGGAATTTTGGGGGTATCAGCCTCTATTTGTCACAGCTTCATTGTTGTCAGTGGCAGGTCTATTGCTGACAATGCAGATTGGTCGTGAGGGCGATCGCCAAGGAGCCTCTTCTAAAACAACCTCGAAATTAGGCTTTTGGCAAACTTTCCTCAATCCTCGGGTGAGAGTACCTTCTACAATTCTTTTATTGGTTGGACTAGCTTTTGGAACGCTTAGTTCTTTTATGCCTTTGCTAATGCAACAGAAGCATATTCCGCTCAATGCGGGGCTATTTTATATGGCAGCGGCTTTGTCTGGATTTATCATTCGCTTTCCTGTGGGAAGGCTCAGTGATGAATGGGGACGTGGGCTCTTTATTTCCATTGGAATCCTGTTTTATGGCATATCCATGGCATTAATCTATTTCGCTAGCCAAAGTTATGAATTTCTGTTGTCAGGTGTTGCTGAGGGCATTGGTTCAGGAATTGTGATTCCTGCTATTGTTGCGTTGCTTGCCGATCGCACAGTTCCCCAAGAACGTGGCTATGTATTTGGAATGACATGGGTTGGCTTTGATGTGGGAATTGCTGTGGCAGGTCCAATTATGGGCAAGCTAATTGGGGTTGTGGGGATCACAAATATTTTTGCGATCGCTACTGGACTTTGTTTGCTGGGACTTGTGGTTTTTGCTACCCAATCTAATAAAACTGTAGCTGAGTCATTTAAATTTGCGATCGGTCAAACTAGCGATCGCTACGCCATCAAAGGCATAGTATCTCATGCCTAAATAATAAAAGCACCGTAGAAATTAAGGTGCTTGATTAAACCCAAAAAAGAAGCGGTACTATGTGCGGTTGGTTGATTAACTTAAATCCTTATTCGGTCACTGTTTTGGAAATTACATTTTTAGGTAGTGACCAAAATAGTGACCGATTTTTAGATTTAAGTTAATCAAATTTGACTAATTTTTACTATTTCCGTTTTTCGGGTGCGATGTCCCAATACTCTTTGATGGCTTCAACATTCCAGAAAAGTTTTGATTTCCTATCGCCACGTTTGCGCCTGTCTTGGTAGTGGACACCATGTTTAAATTCTTTGAGGTATTTGCGGAGGGTGGCGCGGCAAATACCTAGAATCTCCAAGGCTTCACCTGTCGGAAGATACTTTTTCATAGGCGCTTACTCATAGAGAGGATCTCGATCTAAGCCCGACGCGAAAGCAGCATCATAAAATCCATCATCTTCGACGATGATTTTGACCTCACCACCCATCTCCGTCTCGACTTCTCGCGCTATGCGCTGCCACTTTTCGCCTAGGGTTTCTTCCTCATCTGAGGTCATGAGTTGTGGGTCTTGCCAAGCATCTTCAAGCGCTTTGACAACTGTTGGCATTTGCTCGCGGTAGCGATCGCAAAATCCATTGACAAATTCTTTGCAAAAGGCTTGAGTTGTTTCGGGCAGATCTATGAGGATAGAGGCGGCTTGAACCACGGCGGCTAGCATATAACCTTTTTCGGCTGGCATGACCACCTGCACAGCGGGGTGTTCGGCAAGCTCTTTCGTTTGCTGGTCAAGAATTACTTGGTAGTTCATGATGCAGTATCCTCATCGGTGAGAGTGGGTCGGATTATGGACAGACTAGGGGCGTTGGCGAAGATGGCGTTGCACTGGTTCATGAGTGCGGTGGCGAGTGAGAATTTTTGGGCTAGGGGTAGGCGTTCGATGTAGGCTTCAACCTCTAGCGGTAAGGGATGAGTACGGGACGAGTAGTAACGTCCAATTGGGTGATACATGGGTTGTTGTTTCATTTTTTCTTGAAGAAGTCAAAGTAGGTTGTTTCGATTGGGTTAGGCATTATTGAAATAGCTCGGTCTGTGGGTTGGTCTTTTTCGCGATGTGTAGATCGACTAGGCGCTCAGCAAAGCGGCATCGGTCAAGGATGCCGTTATCGCGAGTTTTGAAATACTGTTTTTGCAGTTCTCTCATGTTGGCGACGGTTTCCGGAAATTGTTCGTTGGTCATGGCTTTTGGTAATAAAAAACGCCTCAAATAGTTGAGGCGTTTAGGATTGAGATGAAAATGTGTGTGGGGTTGTGGTTACTCTTGGTCTCGTTGCTGTTGGTTTAGCAGGATGTCGAGTATCCTTCGGTTTTCCGCTTGCAGTCCGCGAATGTCGGCAAGCATTTCATCGGTACGAGCGATGATTGCTTGTCGCTCTTCGCGGTCTTCGGCGGCTAGGTCACATAGGGACTGAATGACACGGGCATTCGAGTTAGCTAAGTCTGTGGTTTGTTGAATTGCGGTTGTGTTAGCTAGGGTTAGCTCTCGCATCTCAGCAAACCAGCGATCGTGATCAGCAAATTTGCTGTCAACTTGTTCGGGTGTCATGGGGAAACGCCTCACTATTTGGTTTTCATGGTACATCGAAAAATCAAGTATCAAGACGCATAAAAATCACGGCTACTTACGGGGTAAGGAGCTTCTAGCCTGTGTGGAACGTGCGAAAATCAAACTTAAGAATTTTTCGTCAAAGACAGCGCTCAACCTTTCGGTTCGGGTGCTGTCTTTGCTTTGTTGATAAGAATGTAAATCAATTTACATCTTATGTCAATCATTTACATCCAATGAAAACCAAATTACATTAATATGGGTAAGCAAATATCACCCTTAGTACCACTTATGGCTATTAGAGGAATAACTCAAAAGGAGATAGCACAGTATTTAGGGGTGACTCCCCATACTGTCTCTAATTGGGTAACAGGCAAAACTGAGCCACATCTAACCCTAGATCAATGGCATAGGTTAGCCGAATTACTCAATACAACAATCGACAAACTACCCCGTAGCTTTGCCCCTGAGCCTATTCATGCCGACGAATCAACTTCCTTAGCCAAGCCATAGATCAACGACTATTTACAGCTTTTCACCGTGGAACGTGCGAGCCGTAAACCTCACCGATCTACAGCAATGACACACGCACATTACCGATTAACGAGTGATGAGTTTTTGACCATCAACTCGCAGCTTACCAATGCCCAATTACGGGTTTACCTTCACTACAAAACACTCGACCCCTTTGGCGATCGCCGTATCGAAATTTGCACCAAGGCGATCGCGGAGACCTTGGGTATGGCACGGCGAACCGTGCAAATTGCCCTAGCAAAACTGTCATCGATGGGACTAATAATTTGGGAAAAAACCAAGTCATTTATCAGATCGCTTGGCGATCTACAGATCGCCAAAGCGATCACAGGATCGTCAAGGCGATCACAGGATCGCCAACAACAGCTAGAACTCAATCTAGAGGCGGCTTCTGAAACCTCTCATACTTCTTCAAACTTATTCAATATTAATTTGGAAAATTTTGAAAATGAAGAGCAAGAAAATTCGGGCAGCATCGAGGAAGAAATTTCTGTAGAAGAGGCGATCGCAGAAATTAGAAAAGCACTTGATGATAATCCGCAGGTAATTGATGATTATCCACATGATGAAGATTTGCTTTTAAGCAACGAAACCGAGGAATCACAAGAACTTGAAGAAATTCTCGAACCAGAAACAGGTTTGCAATTAACCACTGTTGGTAATGCAAACGGGACTAGCGCGGATAAACCTACCCGCGCCGCCGTCGAAGAATTTGTTTTAAAAACTTTAAACAAAAGTTTCACCAATGCAGCGCAACGCGCCGCCTATTTTGGTAAGTTCGACTCCAAAAGCTGGAAGAAGTGGGAAATCCAATACAAAGCCTCACTTATCCCACAAGCGCCATACAAGCCCTATATTCCAGAAAAAGTAGAAGTAGCTTCACCTGATTCACCAGTTGCTCAAAGTGCGATCGCCCAAATTAAAGCGAAATTGGGTATCAAGTGATGGAATTAACCGAATATTTATCAACGCCTAACCCATATATCGAAGGGTTTAAGGTGCGCGATCGCCTCAGGTTTCGTGATGGGTATAGAACCACGTGGGAACCTGAGTTAGTCGTAGGCACTATCACCGCTATTTCCGATCACAGCTTCAAGGTGATGTGGGATGACTACCCACATCCGCACATCTATACAAAGTTCCATATTGCAGAAAAGCAATGGTGGGAAAAAGTTCTGGAAAAACCTGAAGATGACAAGCCTAAATTTAAAATTATGGAAAAATCCAATGGTGATGATTTTCCAGAACTTTTAGTAACTCCCAAAACTCACGGCTATCTCGAAGAGTACATGGTGATCAATAAACAGCGAAAAATCTATTGGTACACGCGGTACGTGTGCCAAGAAAGTCCTGGAAAATTGAAGCATTACCATGTATCAAAAAAACAGAAAGAGGCAATCGAAACCCTGTGGCGATCGGGCGCAACTGCCAAAGAAATCTGCTTAGCCCTAGGCAAAAGTTGCAGATAGCGCATCGCGCAACTTCACAGGATTTCTACCGATGTACTTTTGCAGTACAGCAATGCTCTTATGCCCCGTGATTTGTTGAATCGAATGGATGTCAAACCCACTCTCATGCAGCTTCGTGATGAATGATCGCCGCAAAGAGTGACCACTCACGCCGCGGTGTTCCATGCCAGCGCGTTCGACGGCAAGCCGCAGCCACTTATCCGCAGCAGACCATGTGATAGGCTTACCATCCTTAATCGGACTAGGGAAAAGCCACAATTCTTTGTGCTTAGGTGCATAGGCAGTCAGAGCATTATGCAGACGCTCATATACAAGCAGTTGCCTAGTGCTACGCGAACCATCTGGCGAAGCCTTCCTGATCGAGGCAGGAAATGTGATTTCTGGAAGCGGCTCAAGTCCCATATAGACATCACTCACACGGAGCTGCGCGATCGCCCCGAATCGTTCGCCCGTGTAACGAGCGATCGCAAAGAATAACTTATGGTCACGATTTTTCAGGTGCTTAAAAATTCTGTCCAGCTCGATATCGCTCAAAATTTCCGCCTGACCAAACCCTCTGTTTTTCCCCATATAACCTCTCACTTTTGTTTGAAATGGATAGATAAGTGAGAAATGGCTTAAAGCACTCACTCCTATTTATACCCCGAAAAGCTTGTCGTAGCTAAATCCCACAGCATTTTTAAGATTCTTACTTCTATGTAGAACTGAGAAAGAAAGCGCGAAATTGCAAATCAATTTCGACAAGTCTTTAATGAAGCTGTCACATAGTTCATAAATACATGTCAGCAATTATTTTCACTGGTTCGCCTTCAGCTACACAGAATCTAGTACCTACGGCATCACTCACGACTCTAGAGAGATTAGGGCTTTGGTTCTTGATGCTATTTAATCGCTTGAATTCCAACAAGGACATCCCTCTTATTGACGGAAGTACAGTCAAACAAAGCTCTTTTCAGCCATTTCTAGGCAAAGACGGGATTACCTATTTAGGCTATACAAGCTTTATTGCTGTCGATGCTGATTATGAAGTTGGCACTGCAAAGCCTTGGACTTATGCCATTGAATTGAATACTGCAAAAGGCAACGAAAACTACAACTCTTAAACCATGTCTAACCCTATGGGGATTGTTACCAACAATCCGAGCAACATCAAATTAACACCCACCATGCAATCAGCAAACATGGTGGGTGTTAACAATGTGCAACCGCTTCAAAACATCACAAACCCTAAAAGCGTTGGGCAGCCTAGCGCAAACGGGTATACAGTGGGATCGACAAATCCAAATTTCAAGCCGTTTACAGACTACAAGCCAGTCCAACCTGTATCAAATCCCCCTCAAGCAATCCAAACGCAAGCAAGTCCAGTCGCATCTGTAGGGAATGCTGTAAGCAAAGGGCTAGGAATTCTAGGAGCCGCCGCCGCTATTTACAACCTTGGAAATGATATTGGTGATGTAACTGGCTTTTTTGCCAATTACGGGCAGTATATTAAGAACGCTCAGGAAGCAGATCGGCTCAACAAATTAATTAAGGAGCGGGAAAAGGCAGCACAGCAAAGAAGAGCGATCGATAACGGAAGAATTGACAACTCTATACCCCCAATCCCTCCGCCTTTTACAGGAGGTCAAACATCTGGGGTATTGTATACCGTCAAAATAAAGCAAACTAATTTAAGTGGTTCTTCTGATTTTGAAACCGAAGTCGATCTGGAGGGCCCCATTGGAGCACCCTTTGATGATTTTTCGGTTAGATTTGACGGATCACAGAATAGAAACTACCAGTATCAAGGGTTTCCCTATGGATACGGAAAAGTTTTTGTTTGGCGAGATAGCTTTATAAGTGGTTTCCCAGCGATCAGGGAAAAACCAAATTCTTTCTCGATCATTTCAGTCCGCCGTAAAGACGGTCAGCCTGATACGGGGGGCAAGCTTCAAACACCACCCGCAGATGATCCAAGGAAAAACTACCCCCCTGAGTATCCGTCGGCAAGTGAGTGGCCCTATGGTAATGTACCCCTTAAAGTTGGTGGATCATCTCCATCAAGTACACCGAACAAACCAAGCGTAAAGCCATTTCCATCAAATCCATCAATAAGCGATGGGACTCCTAAGACAAATAACCCACCAGTAGCGCAAGGGGCTGGATTTTCGTCTGTACCATCTACACTGAACCCTCAGCCTAAGCAATCATCTCAGGCATCATCAAACTCAGGGTTTAACTCTATTCCTGCGAATCAAACACCCGCAACGCAGATATATGCGAATGGGATGGCGAATCAGGACTACAACAGGGCAAACCTTCAGCCTTTTCCAGTGGTTCAACAGCAAAATCCAACGCCTTACCAATCAGGATCTCAGGTAACACCTAGTCAACCGACTGCGGCGCGCCCAACCGTGCAAAACACTACGCCGACGACATCGCCCGCCCCTGCGTCCAATGATGCAATCGGTATTTTGGGCGCGATCGCCGCTGTTGCTGCTACGGTTACTGGTTTAAAGATCGGTAGTGACTTTCTGGTTAATAAGTCTCTGGAAATCAAAAACCAGACTTCTCCAGAGAATCTAAGAGACGCTGCACAAAAAGGATCGTGCGATACCTTGAATAGTCCGTCATGCACAGCGAATCTAAAAAACGATATCAAGACACCAATCTTAGACAAGGTTAACGAAAACGCAGGGGCATTATCAGCTTTAAATAATCTGCTTACTGGCTCGATACTTCCTGCGGTTAACAGAATATGGGATTTTCTGAATAGAGTTTGGCAAAATCAGGCAGTAGATAAGGTGATGCAATTCATCACGATGATCAGCGTAATCCATAATGCTGCTATGCTCACTCGCGGCATTGCCGACACTTTGGGTAGCGCCATCGATCAAGGATTGCAAGTATTTGGCTTGCAGTTGAAAGATAAAGATGGGAATCAGATCGGGGTATCTACTATCATTGGGCAATCAGTACAAAATCTAATCAAATCGATCATAGGTGCTGATAATTACACTGCTCTAAATGAGACATGGATACAAGCAAACAGGATTTACCAAACTGGAATCAATTTAATCTCTAACGTCCAGTCAATAATTGACTCGACTACTGCTGTTGCCGAGCTGACAAGTAATAGATTGGGAACTTGGATGAATGCAGCAAGGAATGCGGGATTAGTTCGTGAAAACGCTTATGGGGCGCAATCAGAGAATGTTACTAAGTTCAATGCTTTCCAGAACAAATTGGAAGCCTTGGAGCAAGGTGTTAGCAATACAGCCGCTATCACTGGAAATATCGTGAGCGTACAGCAATCGGTTAATGAGCTAAAGAACAATCGCCAAGAGTTTGATAATGCACTCAAAAACAAACCTCAAGGAACTGGCTTAACAGAAAATGATGCTGAAAAATCTGCTAGAGAAGGCAAAAAAGAACAGAGCATATACACCATTGGAGACTTCTCAGTAGTGAAACCACCTGAAAACCCTTAATACCATGACGACAGTACCTCAAGATTTAAGCGAATTTGAAAGGCGGCAAAGTACCCTTATGCAGCTCCGCAATAGAAAGATAAGACAAGACTATTTTGCAGATGTAATCGACACCACGCCGAACGATTCGCCGCGTCGGATTTTAATGGATGATTTACTGCTGAAGGATAACGATTCCTTTGCAGATATGTGGGTAAAAACCGAGCTGTTAAAGGAGGTGACAGATGATGACACACCTGTATTGCTTCCCAATTATGATGATGTGCCAGTGACAGTTAGAGATAAGCCCCATGTGCATTTGCAATTTATCGAAAAGAAATCTACGGCAATACTAGCGAGGCGGAAAAGGGCTGAAGCTTTGATTAGTTTCCGTATTACTGATAAGACAATTAGCACCATCACTCAGGCTGATTTAAACGAACTAAAGCGCGAAATTAATCTCGCCTTCCCATCTACTTATCAACTTAAAAAAGGAAGATTTAAGTACAGCTATCGGGATAAAGAAAATGGATTTGAATTTATACTTACCTTGCTAAACGAGACTGAGGCTAGGGAGGTAATCACCAAGGTGCTAGCCATTCGGGATAAAACACCTGATTGGGACAACTTAAAAACTTCTACCAGTGAGAAGAATTTCACCATTAGGAAGACTGTATCTATTCTGAACAATATTGAAAAATTGCCACTAGAGAGACCTATTGCAGACTGCTATCTAAAAAAAGCGGTAATTGCTTTCGGCAAGCTGAAGAAAGTCACCCTAATCGAAAGGGCTGTGTAATGTTTATGTGATCCGAAAACCTATAGGTTTCTGGCTCACAACTGTCGTATTGCTGTACGGAGACTAAGAGGCTATAACCAAGACGTAACAAAATTTTCAACAAAAAATATGGCTGGATTAACTCCTATATATTTCAGTGCTGCCACTGGTACTTATGTTTGCATTAACGTCGATAGAACAAAGTATGACGGCGATATTGCAACAACCGTTGGCGCATCTACCGCAGAACCACCCGCTAACTCTGTGGTTTTCTTTTTGAGTGAAAAGGCGGCTCGCAGATCGGGCGCTCTCACTCTGCTCAAGCTTGGATGTAAGCGTGGTACAAAACGTCGTCAGGTTCCCTTGCTCTGTGACAAAGACAAAGCTGTAACTGCTCTCGCTTCTCTAAAAACCAAGAAGATTAAGCTCGGCTATGGACTTGGTGTTGAGTGGGATATCCAAACAGTCACGGGAGGCTAGCTCTTACCTAATTCAATCAATCAATTAATCAAGGATTTTATTTACTATGACTTTCAAAAGAGAGCCTCGTTTTATCCAAGCTGGGACAGCCGCTTATCTAGAGTTTCAACTTGACCCTGACATCTATAAGGGTGATGTTGCTACTGCGTTGGGTATTGTCACCACCAAGCCAACTGGGGCTAGTTTGGAGTTTATTCCCTATACTGTCAAGCTAGCTAAGCGGTCTAGCGCTGCTGCGGTTATCAAGATGAAGATGGAACGCGATGTTGGCGGAGAAACCGAATCGCGCAGAATTGAGCTTATTTGCGATAAGGATGCTGCCGATACTGCTAAGGCTGCACTCAATAACAAGACCGTAAATATTGGACCAGCTAACAGTACTTGGACACTTAAGGTCTGATGAGTTTTACAGACCCTAGTTTGTGGCAATTGTTGTATCTGCAAAGTTTCGCGGGTGATTACTTTGGGACTTTGCAGTTACCAATTCCAACTTTTGACACTCCTCTGGTGTCACAAAGTATTGTCAGGGTTAAAGTCACTACCACCCCATCTCGACCTTCGTGGGAGAGGGCAGGGCACTTAAAGCAGATTGTTAATACTGGAAATGTGCAGGCTTGCGTATTGAAGGTGGCGCTCGATCTTACCGAGGATCGGATGCTTTTCCTAGAGCCTATATCGCCTTGCATATTGCGGTTCAGTCTTGTCAAATGGCTGCCTCAGGCAACTATTTCTATTTTTGGCTATATGGGGTCAACCGCAGATCCATCTTCTCCATTCCTACTTGGTTTATAGCAATGCAAGTAATTTCAATTCAAAATATTCAAGACCGTCCGATTATTGATGCGATCGCGCCACAGGATTTCTTGTTGATTGGTGATGTTAGCGACGGCAATCAAGTTAAACGGACAACTGTAGCCCAATTGACTAGCTACTTGATTGCTCTTATCCCAACGCCTCAGCCTGTCCCAACTAAGCAGAGCTTGTATTTGAGTTCTCAGGTTCCAGCGCTTGATTCTCAGAACGACAATGCGTCGTATGAACTTGCTCAACAGTTGCAATTTGCGAAATCAGGAACCATAACCGCTATTCGGTTCTATAAGGCTACTGGTGAAACTGGTGCACATATAGGCAAGATTTGGGCGGCTAATGGTGATTTGTTGGCGAGTGTCACTTTTGCCAATGAGACTGCCAATGGTTGGCAAGAGCAAGAACTATCTACCCCTTTAAATGTTCTTCCTGGTGTTAATTACTTAATTGGTGTAAACATCAACGCTTTCTACGCCTCGACAAATGTAACACCACCTCAAACCATAACTAGGGGGGATATTTCAGGCTCTACCAATGGTTTGTTTGGGAGCGCTGGGAATTTGCCTACTTCATCTTTTAATAACAATTATTTTCGAGATGTTGTGTTTGAGGCTAACCCGTCATGAGCTTAGATTTAATTACTAGTGCAGCGATTGGAACGCTCGGATGGGTGGGTATTTTGGCTAGAAATTACTACACCCAAATAACTAACCTGAGAATCAAAGAAGCCGAACAGAATCAAGCTAATGAACAGCGTCGGATTGAAAAACAGGAGGGATATTTTGAGCGCCTATTTCAATTATTCACAATGATGGTCGGCGAAGAAAAAGATGAGAGGATTGCATTTCAGCATGAGATGACTAGGCTCATATCTGAGTTGACCAATTGCAGTCGATCGATGAGTGGTGACATGGGTGCTTTGAGTTTTGAAATTACCAAGATAGGTAAGAGACTCGAAAACGCTTGTTCTGATACTGCCAAACAATAAAGGCGATCACAAATTTAGCGATCGCCTTTATTGTTTGGCTTAGCGTACTATCTCCCCAGGTTGAGGCGGTGCTTTCTCCCAGTGTTCTTGCCCTTCCTTGGCTGTATAACATCCCTTGCCAAAGCCTTCGGAATTTAAACCCAAGAATACACATTTATTCTGATCGCACGCAACTGCGCCAGCTAAATGCATGTCATATAGAAGATTAAATCTGTGTCCCCTGCTATTCATCCATGCCTTAATGGAGTCACTCATTGTTTGCATTGAAAGCGAGACACCTCCACCAACATTGACATAGGTATTTATATTTTCGGCTAAATAATCTTTGTCGCCAAACCCATAGGCTAATTTCATCGTGTCGGCGCAAGTTTTTGTATTAGGGTTTGTGTGATCGTAGTAGCCATACTGATTCATGTCCTTTGCCCTTGCTAGCGCAAGGTTGTAGGCTTTGGTGCTGTAGTTAATTGGCGGCTTTCCGTAAGATTTTCTGATTCCATTAATTTCTTGAATGGCTTTTTTTGATTCATCCTCCGAGTTTAGTATTACTACTCCTGAAGCTTCAGGCATGTATTTCAAGTGTTTGCGATCGCCTTTACTATTTAGAGCGACCACGGCAACTAAAGAAATACCAAGAATTGCTAAACCTATATTTCGTGAAAATTGCAAAATTACATTCCTCCATTGATCAAAACCAGTCTGCTTGTAACGACTGGCGGTGTTATTCGATCGGGTTTTGCCATGATTCTTTCAAATGCCTGCTTGTGATGGCGATCGCTTATCCACTTGTGATAGGTCCTGCTATGGATTGCCATGGTGTGACCCATCTGCTCAGCCGCTAATTCAAGAGGTAAACCAAATTCCATCGACCTAATAGCCCAAGCGTGTCGCAAGTCATAAGGGGTAAAGGGTATGTCGTATAACTTGAATTCCTTGGAAGCCTGAAGACCTGTATTTTTAGATCTTGGTAATTTTGGGTTTAGTAAATCAAAAAAATCAACCCATTCTGGGTAAATGGGGTAAACCTTGCGATCGCTACATACATTTTTTGTACCGCGAACTATAAGTACGGGCATTTCTTGAAATTCAAGCTTTGATATCTCGCTTGGTCTGATGCCATATGTAGCAAGAATCCCATAAGCACTACCCCAAATAGTAACTTTTATTTTTGCAAAAGATGCCTGTATAGCTTGGTCTGTAGGTATTTCGCGCCTTTTTACGGTTGAGTTTGAGTAGTTGCCTTTATAGGGTTTGAGATTGATGTCTAGGTTTGCAAATTTAAAAAGCGCGGCGATCGCGAAACAGACCCTACTGCGTTTTCTGGTATTTGGGGGGATTTGCTTTATTGAGGCGATCGCCGCATTTGCGTCTAGATTATTTTCCAGAATTTTGAAGTAGTCTGAGTAGTCTCTCTTCCAAGTACGCTCGTTAATCCCCTGTGAAAGCTTGTGATCTCTAAATTTATCAATCCATTCTTCAAGAGATAGTTCATCAGGGCTATCTCTTGGAAGATAAACAGACCAGTCAAACATTGATTGATCTAACAGGGCGCTAATTTTTCTGGCTTCAGACTCTGCAAAACTTATTCCCGATGGCGTGCAATTTACCCCTAGGAATATCCTTTGCCTATGCCAGTCCTGTCTACTTGAGTTAGGCTTTGGCGGAAATGTGCCTCTGAGGATTAGGCGATCACCTCTTCGTTCGATAGAGCATCTTGCTCTATCGGATTTAAGCCTAGAGTTAGCTTGTGCTAATCTATCCATAACTTTGTAATTATTGAACCAATTAAACCGCCAGTGAGAAGGCGGTTTTTTTATTCTAAGGTAGTACCCGAAATAGTGACCGATTTGAATAAAAGTGATTACTATTTTTGACTAATTTTGATTAATAAAAAAGACCACACTGCTGATGTGGTCTGCTTTCTATGTATTTATTTCAGGGCATTAAGAGGGTTAAAAAAATAAATAACCAACCGCACTATGTGCGGTTGGTTGATTAACTTAAATCCTTATTCGGTCACTGTTTTGGAAATTACATTTTTAGGTAGTGACCAAAATAGTGACCGATTTTTAGATTTAAGTTAATCAAATTTGACTAATTTTTACTATTTCCGTTTTTCGGGTGCGATGTCCCAATACTCTTTGATGGCTTCAACATTCCAGAAAAGTTTTGATTTCCTATCGCCACGTTTGCGCCTGTCTTGGTAGTGGACACCATGTTTAAATTCTTTGAGGTATTTGCGGAGGGTGGCGCGGCAAATACCTAGAATCTCCAAGGCTTCACCTGTCGGAAGATACTTTTTCATAGGCGCTTACTCATAGAGAGGATCTCGATCTAAGCCCGACGCGAAAGCAGCATCATAAAATCCATCATCTTCGACGATGATTTTGACCTCACCACCCATCTCCGTCTCGACTTCTCGCGCTATGCGCTGCCACTTTTCGCCTAGGGTTTCTTCCTCATCTGAGGTCATGAGTTGTGGGTCTTGCCAAGCATCTTCAAGCGCTTTGACAACTGTTGGCATTTGCTCGCGGTAGCGATCGCAAAATCCATTGACAAATTCTTTGCAAAAGGCTTGAGTTGTTTCGGGCAGATCTATGAGGATAGAGGCGGCTTGAACCACGGCGGCTAGCATATAACCTTTTTCGGCTGGCATGACCACCTGCACAGCGGGGTGTTCGGCAAGCTCTTTCGTTTGCTGGTCAAGAATTACTTGGTAGTTCATGATGCAGTATCCTCATCGGTGAGAGTGGGTCGGATTATGGACAGACTAGGGGCGTTGGCGAAGATGGCGTTGCACTGGTTCATGAGTGCGGTGGCGAGTGAGAATTTTTGGGCTAGGGGTAGGCGTTCGATGTAGGCTTCAACCTCTAGCGGTAAGGGATGAGTACGGGACGAGTAGTAACGTCCAATTGGGTGATACATGGGTTGTTGTTTCATTTTTTCTTGAAGAAGTCAAAGTAGGTTGTTTCGATTGGGTTAGGCATTATTGAAATAGCTCGGTCTGTGGGTTGGTCTTTTTCGCGATGTGTAGATCGACTAGGCGCTCAGCAAAGCGGCATCGGTCAAGGATGCCGTTATCGCGAGTTTTGAAATACTGTTTTTGCAGTTCTCTCATGTTGGCGACGGTTTCCGGAAATTGTTCGTTGGTCATGGCTTTTGGTAATAAAAAACGCCTCAAATAGTTGAGGCGTTTAGGATTGAGATGAAAATGTGTGTGGGGTTGTGGTTACTCTTGGTCTCGTTGCTGTTGGTTTAGCAGGATGTCGAGTATCCTTCGGTTTTCCGCTTGCAGTCCGCGAATGTCGGCAAGCATTTCATCGGTACGAGCGATGATTGCTTGTCGCTCTTCGCGGTCTTCGGCGGCTAGGTCACATAGGGACTGAATGACACGGGCATTCGAGTTAGCTAAGTCTGTGGTTTGTTGAATTGCGGTTGTGTTAGCTAGGGTTAGCTCTCGCATCTCAGCAAACCAGCGATCGTGATCAGCAAATTTGCTGTCAACTTGTTCGGGTGTCATGGGGAAACGCCTCACTATTTGGTTTTCATGGTACATCGAAAAATCAAGTATCAAGACGCATAAAAATCACGGCTACTTACGGGGTAAGGAGCTTCTAGCCTGTGTGGAACGTGCGAAAATCAAACTTAAGAATTTTTCGTCAAAGACAGCGCTCAACCTTTCGGTTCGGGTGCTGTCTTTGCTTTGTTGATAAGAATGTAAATCAATTTACATCTTATGTCAATCATTTACATCCAATGAAAACCAAATTACATTAATATGGGTAAGCAAATATCACCCTTAGTACCACTTATGGCTATTAGAGGAATAACTCAAAAGGAGATAGCACAGTATTTAGGGGTGACTCCCCATACTGTCTCTAATTGGGTAACAGGCAAAACTGAGCCACATCTAACCCTAGATCAATGGCATAGGTTAGCCGAATTACTCAATACAACAATCGACAAACTACCCCGTAGCTTTGCCCCTGAGCCTATTCATGCCGACGAATCAACTTCCTTAGCCAAGCCATAGATCAACGACTATTTACAGCTTTTCACCGTGGAACGTGCGAGCCGTAAACCTCACCGATCTACAGCAATGACACACGCACATTACCGATTAACGAGTGATGAGTTTTTGACCATCAACTCGCAGCTTACCAATGCCCAATTACGGGTTTACCTTCACTACAAAACACTCGACCCCTTTGGCGATCGCCGTATCGAAATTTGCACCAAGGCGATCGCGGAGACCTTGGGTATGGCACGGCGAACCGTGCAAATTGCCCTAGCAAAACTGTCATCGATGGGACTAATAATTTGGGAAAAAACCAAGTCATTTATCAGATCGCTTGGCGATCTACAGATCGCCAAAGCGATCACAGGATCGTCAAGGCGATCACAGGATCGCCAACAACAGCTAGAACTCAATCTAGAGGCGGCTTCTGAAACCTCTCATACTTCTTCAAACTTATTCAATATTAATTTGGAAAATTTTGAAAATGAAGAGCAAGAAAATTCGGGCAGCATCGAGGAAGAAATTTCTGTAGAAGAGGCGATCGCAGAAATTAGAAAAGCACTTGATGATAATCCGCAGGTAATTGATGATTATCCACATGATGAAGATTTGCTTTTAAGCAACGAAACCGAGGAATCACAAGAACTTGAAGAAATTCTCGAACCAGAAACAGGTTTGCAATTAACCACTGTTGGTAATGCAAACGGGACTAGCGCGGATAAACCTACCCGCGCCGCCGTCGAAGAATTTGTTTTAAAAACTTTAAACAAAAGTTTCACCAATGCAGCGCAACGCGCCGCCTATTTTGGTAAGTTCGACTCCAAAAGCTGGAAGAAGTGGGAAATCCAATACAAAGCCTCACTTATCCCACAAGCGCCATACAAGCCCTATATTCCAGAAAAAGTAGAAGTAGCTTCACCTGATTCACCAGTTGCTCAAAGTGCGATCGCCCAAATTAAAGCGAAATTGGGTATCAAGTGATGGAATTAACCGAATATTTATCAACGCCTAACCCATATATCGAAGGGTTTAAGGTGCGCGATCGCCTCAGGTTTCGTGATGGGTATAGAACCACGTGGGAACCTGAGTTAGTCGTAGGCACTATCACCGCTATTTCCGATCACAGCTTCAAGGTGATGTGGGATGACTACCCACATCCGCACATCTATACAAAGTTCCATATTGCAGAAAAGCAATGGTGGGAAAAAGTTCTGGAAAAACCTGAAGATGACAAGCCTAAATTTAAAATTATGGAAAAATCCAATGGTGATGATTTTCCAGAACTTTTAGTAACTCCCAAAACTCACGGCTATCTCGAAGAGTACATGGTGATCAATAAACAGCGAAAAATCTATTGGTACACGCGGTACGTGTGCCAAGAAAGTCCTGGAAAATTGAAGCATTACCATGTATCAAAAAAACAGAAAGAGGCAATCGAAACCCTGTGGCGATCGGGCGCAACTGCCAAAGAAATCTGCTTAGCCCTAGGCAAAAGTTGCAGATAGCGCATCGCGCAACTTCACAGGATTTCTACCGATGTACTTTTGCAGTACAGCAATGCTCTTATGCCCCGTGATTTGTTGAATCGAATGGATGTCAAACCCACTCTCATGCAGCTTCGTGATGAATGATCGCCGCAAAGAGTGACCACTCACGCCGCGGTGTTCCATGCCAGCGCGTTCGACGGCAAGCCGCAGCCACTTATCCGCAGCAGACCATGTGATAGGCTTACCATCCTTAATCGGACTAGGGAAAAGCCACAATTCTTTGTGCTTAGGTGCATAGGCAGTCAGAGCATTATGCAGACGCTCATATACAAGCAGTTGCCTAGTGCTACGCGAACCATCTGGCGAAGCCTTCCTGATCGAGGCAGGAAATGTGATTTCTGGAAGCGGCTCAAGTCCCATATAGACATCACTCACACGGAGCTGCGCGATCGCCCCGAATCGTTCGCCCGTGTAACGAGCGATCGCAAAGAATAACTTATGGTCACGATTTTTCAGGTGCTTAAAAATTCTGTCCAGCTCGATATCGCTCAAAATTTCCGCCTGACCAAACCCTCTGTTTTTCCCCATATAACCTCTCACTTTTGTTTGAAATGGATAGATAAGTGAGAAATGGCTTAAAGCACTCACTCCTATTTATACCCCGAAAAGCTTGTCGTAGCTAAATCCCACAGCATTTTTAAGATTCTTACTTCTATGTAGAACTGAGAAAGAAAGCGCGAAATTGCAAATCAATTTCGACAAGTCTTTAATGAAGCTGTCACATAGTTCATAAATACATGTCAGCAATTATTTTCACTGGTTCGCCTTCAGCTACACAGAATCTAGTACCTACGGCATCACTCACGACTCTAGAGAGATTAGGGCTTTGGTTCTTGATGCTATTTAATCGCTTGAATTCCAACAAGGACATCCCTCTTATTGACGGAAGTACAGTCAAACAAAGCTCTTTTCAGCCATTTCTAGGCAAAGACGGGATTACCTATTTAGGCTATACAAGCTTTATTGCTGTCGATGCTGATTATGAAGTTGGCACTGCAAAGCCTTGGACTTATGCCATTGAATTGAATACTGCAAAAGGCAACGAAAACTACAACTCTTAAACCATGTCTAACCCTATGGGGATTGTTACCAACAATCCGAGCAACATCAAATTAACACCCACCATGCAATCAGCAAACATGGTGGGTGTTAACAATGTGCAACCGCTTCAAAACATCACAAACCCTAAAAGCGTTGGGCAGCCTAGCGCAAACGGGTATACAGTGGGATCGACAAATCCAAATTTCAAGCCGTTTACAGACTACAAGCCAGTCCAACCTGTATCAAATCCCCCTCAAGCAATCCAAACGCAAGCAAGTCCAGTCGCATCTGTAGGGAATGCTGTAAGCAAAGGGCTAGGAATTCTAGGAGCCGCCGCCGCTATTTACAACCTTGGAAATGATATTGGTGATGTAACTGGCTTTTTTGCCAATTACGGGCAGTATATTAAGAACGCTCAGGAAGCAGATCGGCTCAACAAATTAATTAAGGAGCGGGAAAAGGCAGCACAGCAAAGAAGAGCGATCGATAACGGAAGAATTGACAACTCTATACCCCCAATCCCTCCGCCTTTTACAGGAGGTCAAACATCTGGGGTATTGTATACCGTCAAAATAAAGCAAACTAATTTAAGTGGTTCTTCTGATTTTGAAACCGAAGTCGATCTGGAGGGCCCCATTGGAGCACCCTTTGATGATTTTTCGGTTAGATTTGACGGATCACAGAATAGAAACTACCAGTATCAAGGGTTTCCCTATGGATACGGAAAAGTTTTTGTTTGGCGAGATAGCTTTATAAGTGGTTTCCCAGCGATCAGGGAAAAACCAAATTCTTTCTCGATCATTTCAGTCCGCCGTAAAGACGGTCAGCCTGATACGGGGGGCAAGCTTCAAACACCACCCGCAGATGATCCAAGGAAAAACTACCCCCCTGAGTATCCGTCGGCAAGTGAGTGGCCCTATGGTAATGTACCCCTTAAAGTTGGTGGATCATCTCCATCAAGTACACCGAACAAACCAAGCGTAAAGCCATTTCCATCAAATCCATCAATAAGCGATGGGACTCCTAAGACAAATAACCCACCAGTAGCGCAAGGGGCTGGATTTTCGTCTGTACCATCTACACTGAACCCTCAGCCTAAGCAATCATCTCAGGCATCATCAAACTCAGGGTTTAACTCTATTCCTGCGAATCAAACACCCGCAACGCAGATATATGCGAATGGGATGGCGAATCAGGACTACAACAGGGCAAACCTTCAGCCTTTTCCAGTGGTTCAACAGCAAAATCCAACGCCTTACCAATCAGGATCTCAGGTAACACCTAGTCAACCGACTGCGGCGCGCCCAACCGTGCAAAACACTACGCCGACGACATCGCCCGCCCCTGCGTCCAATGATGCAATCGGTATTTTGGGCGCGATCGCCGCTGTTGCTGCTACGGTTACTGGTTTAAAGATCGGTAGTGACTTTCTGGTTAATAAGTCTCTGGAAATCAAAAACCAGACTTCTCCAGAGAATCTAAGAGACGCTGCACAAAAAGGATCGTGCGATACCTTGAATAGTCCGTCATGCACAGCGAATCTAAAAAACGATATCAAGACACCAATCTTAGACAAGGTTAACGAAAACGCAGGGGCATTATCAGCTTTAAATAATCTGCTTACTGGCTCGATACTTCCTGCGGTTAACAGAATATGGGATTTTCTGAATAGAGTTTGGCAAAATCAGGCAGTAGATAAGGTGATGCAATTCATCACGATGATCAGCGTAATCCATAATGCTGCTATGCTCACTCGCGGCATTGCCGACACTTTGGGTAGCGCCATCGATCAAGGATTGCAAGTATTTGGCTTGCAGTTGAAAGATAAAGATGGGAATCAGATCGGGGTATCTACTATCATTGGGCAATCAGTACAAAATCTAATCAAATCGATCATAGGTGCTGATAATTACACTGCTCTAAATGAGACATGGATACAAGCAAACAGGATTTACCAAACTGGAATCAATTTAATCTCTAACGTCCAGTCAATAATTGACTCGACTACTGCTGTTGCCGAGCTGACAAGTAATAGATTGGGAACTTGGATGAATGCAGCAAGGAATGCGGGATTAGTTCGTGAAAACGCTTATGGGGCGCAATCAGAGAATGTTACTAAGTTCAATGCTTTCCAGAACAAATTGGAAGCCTTGGAGCAAGGTGTTAGCAATACAGCCGCTATCACTGGAAATATCGTGAGCGTACAGCAATCGGTTAATGAGCTAAAGAACAATCGCCAAGAGTTTGATAATGCACTCAAAAACAAACCTCAAGGAACTGGCTTAACAGAAAATGATGCTGAAAAATCTGCTAGAGAAGGCAAAAAAGAACAGAGCATATACACCATTGGAGACTTCTCAGTAGTGAAACCACCTGAAAACCCTTAATACCATGACGACAGTACCTCAAGATTTAAGCGAATTTGAAAGGCGGCAAAGTACCCTTATGCAGCTCCGCAATAGAAAGATAAGACAAGACTATTTTGCAGATGTAATCGACACCACGCCGAACGATTCGCCGCGTCGGATTTTAATGGATGATTTACTGCTGAAGGATAACGATTCCTTTGCAGATATGTGGGTAAAAACCGAGCTGTTAAAGGAGGTGACAGATGATGACACACCTGTATTGCTTCCCAATTATGATGATGTGCCAGTGACAGTTAGAGATAAGCCCCATGTGCATTTGCAATTTATCGAAAAGAAATCTACGGCAATACTAGCGAGGCGGAAAAGGGCTGAAGCTTTGATTAGTTTCCGTATTACTGATAAGACAATTAGCACCATCACTCAGGCTGATTTAAACGAACTAAAGCGCGAAATTAATCTCGCCTTCCCATCTACTTATCAACTTAAAAAAGGAAGATTTAAGTACAGCTATCGGGATAAAGAAAATGGATTTGAATTTATACTTACCTTGCTAAACGAGACTGAGGCTAGGGAGGTAATCACCAAGGTGCTAGCCATTCGGGATAAAACACCTGATTGGGACAACTTAAAAACTTCTACCAGTGAGAAGAATTTCACCATTAGGAAGACTGTATCTATTCTGAACAATATTGAAAAATTGCCACTAGAGAGACCTATTGCAGACTGCTATCTAAAAAAAGCGGTAATTGCTTTCGGCAAGCTGAAGAAAGTCACCCTAATCGAAAGGGCTGTGTAATGTTTATGTGATCCGAAAACCTATAGGTTTCTGGCTCACAACTGTCGTATTGCTGTACGGAGACTAAGAGGCTATAACCAAGACGTAACAAAATTTTCAACAAAAAATATGGCTGGATTAACTCCTATATATTTCAGTGCTGCCACTGGTACTTATGTTTGCATTAACGTCGATAGAACAAAGTATGACGGCGATATTGCAACAACCGTTGGCGCATCTACCGCAGAACCACCCGCTAACTCTGTGGTTTTCTTTTTGAGTGAAAAGGCGGCTCGCAGATCGGGCGCTCTCACTCTGCTCAAGCTTGGATGTAAGCGTGGTACAAAACGTCGTCAGGTTCCCTTGCTCTGTGACAAAGACAAAGCTGTAACTGCTCTCGCTTCTCTAAAAACCAAGAAGATTAAGCTCGGCTATGGACTTGGTGTTGAGTGGGATATCCAAACAGTCACGGGAGGCTAGCTCTTACCTAATTCAATCAATCAATTAATCAAGGATTTTATTTACTATGACTTTCAAAAGAGAGCCTCGTTTTATCCAAGCTGGGACAGCCGCTTATCTAGAGTTTCAACTTGACCCTGACATCTATAAGGGTGATGTTGCTACTGCGTTGGGTATTGTCACCACCAAGCCAACTGGGGCTAGTTTGGAGTTTATTCCCTATACTGTCAAGCTAGCTAAGCGGTCTAGCGCTGCTGCGGTTATCAAGATGAAGATGGAACGCGATGTTGGCGGAGAAACCGAATCGCGCAGAATTGAGCTTATTTGCGATAAGGATGCTGCCGATACTGCTAAGGCTGCACTCAATAACAAGACCGTAAATATTGGACCAGCTAACAGTACTTGGACACTTAAGGTCTGATGAGTTTTACAGACCCTAGTTTGTGGCAATTGTTGTATCTGCAAAGTTTCGCGGGTGATTACTTTGGGACTTTGCAGTTACCAATTCCAACTTTTGACACTCCTCTGGTGTCACAAAGTATTGTCAGGGTTAAAGTCACTACCACCCCATCTCGACCTTCGTGGGAGAGGGCAGGGCACTTAAAGCAGATTGTTAATACTGGAAATGTGCAGGCTTGCGTATTGAAGGTGGCGCTCGATCTTACCGAGGATCGGATGCTTTTCCTAGAGCCTATATCGCCTTGCATATTGCGGTTCAGTCTTGTCAAATGGCTGCCTCAGGCAACTATTTCTATTTTTGGCTATATGGGGTCAACCGCAGATCCATCTTCTCCATTCCTACTTGGTTTATAGCAATGCAAGTAATTTCAATTCAAAATATTCAAGACCGTCCGATTATTGATGCGATCGCGCCACAGGATTTCTTGTTGATTGGTGATGTTAGCGACGGCAATCAAGTTAAACGGACAACTGTAGCCCAATTGACTAGCTACTTGATTGCTCTTATCCCAACGCCTCAGCCTGTCCCAACTAAGCAGAGCTTGTATTTGAGTTCTCAGGTTCCAGCGCTTGATTCTCAGAACGACAATGCGTCGTATGAACTTGCTCAACAGTTGCAATTTGCGAAATCAGGAACCATAACCGCTATTCGGTTCTATAAGGCTACTGGTGAAACTGGTGCACATATAGGCAAGATTTGGGCGGCTAATGGTGATTTGTTGGCGAGTGTCACTTTTGCCAATGAGACTGCCAATGGTTGGCAAGAGCAAGAACTATCTACCCCTTTAAATGTTCTTCCTGGTGTTAATTACTTAATTGGTGTAAACATCAACGCTTTCTACGCCTCGACAAATGTAACACCACCTCAAACCATAACTAGGGGGGATATTTCAGGCTCTACCAATGGTTTGTTTGGGAGCGCTGGGAATTTGCCTACTTCATCTTTTAATAACAATTATTTTCGAGATGTTGTGTTTGAGGCTAACCCGTCATGAGCTTAGATTTAATTACTAGTGCAGCGATTGGAACGCTCGGATGGGTGGGTATTTTGGCTAGAAATTACTACACCCAAATAACTAACCTGAGAATCAAAGAAGCCGAACAGAATCAAGCTAATGAACAGCGTCGGATTGAAAAACAGGAGGGATATTTTGAGCGCCTATTTCAATTATTCACAATGATGGTCGGCGAAGAAAAAGATGAGAGGATTGCATTTCAGCATGAGATGACTAGGCTCATATCTGAGTTGACCAATTGCAGTCGATCGATGAGTGGTGACATGGGTGCTTTGAGTTTTGAAATTACCAAGATAGGTAAGAGACTCGAAAACGCTTGTTCTGATACTGCCAAACAATAAAGGCGATCACAAATTTAGCGATCGCCTTTATTGTTTGGCTTAGCGTACTATCTCCCCAGGTTGAGGCGGTGCTTTCTCCCAGTGTTCTTGCCCTTCCTTGGCTGTATAACATCCCTTGCCAAAGCCTTCGGAATTTAAACCCAAGAATACACATTTATTCTGATCGCACGCAACTGCGCCAGCTAAATGCATGTCATATAGAAGATTAAATCTGTGTCCCCTGCTATTCATCCATGCCTTAATGGAGTCACTCATTGTTTGCATTGAAAGCGAGACACCTCCACCAACATTGACATAGGTATTTATATTTTCGGCTAAATAATCTTTGTCGCCAAACCCATAGGCTAATTTCATCGTGTCGGCGCAAGTTTTTGTATTAGGGTTTGTGTGATCGTAGTAGCCATACTGATTCATGTCCTTTGCCCTTGCTAGCGCAAGGTTGTAGGCTTTGGTGCTGTAGTTAATTGGCGGCTTTCCGTAAGATTTTCTGATTCCATTAATTTCTTGAATGGCTTTTTTTGATTCATCCTCCGAGTTTAGTATTACTACTCCTGAAGCTTCAGGCATGTATTTCAAGTGTTTGCGATCGCCTTTACTATTTAGAGCGACCACGGCAACTAAAGAAATACCAAGAATTGCTAAACCTATATTTCGTGAAAATTGCAAAATTACATTCCTCCATTGATCAAAACCAGTCTGCTTGTAACGACTGGCGGTGTTATTCGATCGGGTTTTGCCATGATTCTTTCAAATGCCTGCTTGTGATGGCGATCGCTTATCCACTTGTGATAGGTCCTGCTATGGATTGCCATGGTGTGACCCATCTGCTCAGCCGCTAATTCAAGAGGTAAACCAAATTCCATCGACCTAATAGCCCAAGCGTGTCGCAAGTCATAAGGGGTAAAGGGTATGTCGTATAACTTGAATTCCTTGGAAGCCTGAAGACCTGTATTTTTAGATCTTGGTAATTTTGGGTTTAGTAAATCAAAAAAATCAACCCATTCTGGGTAAATGGGGTAAACCTTGCGATCGCTACATACATTTTTTGTACCGCGAACTATAAGTACGGGCATTTCTTGAAATTCAAGCTTTGATATCTCGCTTGGTCTGATGCCATATGTAGCAAGAATCCCATAAGCACTACCCCAAATAGTAACTTTTATTTTTGCAAAAGATGCCTGTATAGCTTGGTCTGTAGGTATTTCGCGCCTTTTTACGGTTGAGTTTGAGTAGTTGCCTTTATAGGGTTTGAGATTGATGTCTAGGTTTGCAAATTTAAAAAGCGCGGCGATCGCGAAACAGACCCTACTGCGTTTTCTGGTATTTGGGGGGATTTGCTTTATTGAGGCGATCGCCGCATTTGCGTCTAGATTATTTTCCAGAATTTTGAAGTAGTCTGAGTAGTCTCTCTTCCAAGTACGCTCGTTAATCCCCTGTGAAAGCTTGTGATCTCTAAATTTATCAATCCATTCTTCAAGAGATAGTTCATCAGGGCTATCTCTTGGAAGATAAACAGACCAGTCAAACATTGATTGATCTAACAGGGCGCTAATTTTTCTGGCTTCAGACTCTGCAAAACTTATTCCCGATGGCGTGCAATTTACCCCTAGGAATATCCTTTGCCTATGCCAGTCCTGTCTACTTGAGTTAGGCTTTGGCGGAAATGTGCCTCTGAGGATTAGGCGATCACCTCTTCGTTCGATAGAGCATCTTGCTCTATCGGATTTAAGCCTAGAGTTAGCTTGTGCTAATCTATCCATAACTTTGTAATTATTGAACCAATTAAACCGCCAGTGAGAAGGCGGTTTTTTTATTCTAAGGTAGTACCCGAAATAGTGACCGATTTGAATAAAAGTGATTACTATTTTTGACTAATTTTGATTAATAAAAAAGACCACACTGCTGATGTGGTCTGCTTTCTATGTATTTATTTCAGGGCATTAAGAGGGTTAAAAAAATAAATAACCAACCGCACTATGT
>VFQS010000026.1_pt1 | contig 249689 bp, 234 predicted proteins | sample 3512361 | NCBI WGS metagenome assembly VFQS01 (sample SAMN10412375, study PRJNA504923) | tailings metagenome | isolation source: Relicate 1 Philex TSF3 active mining | place: Philippines | reverse complement strand
CGCAGCATTACCGCGATGCGCGGATCACCCCGATCTATGAAGGCACCAACGGCATTCAGGCCGCTGACCTCGTCACCCGCAAGCTGGGCTATGAGGGCGGCGACGTGCTGATCGCGCTGCTGGCAGACGTCGCGGCGGGCGCGGGTGACCGTGCTCCGGCCCTGAAAGCACTGGCCGAGGACTGCATCGCGGTCGCGCGCTGGATGATCAGCGATGCCAGCCTGGATGACAAGCTGGCCGGCAGCGTCGCGTTCTGCACGATGTGTTCGGTCGCGGTGGCAGGCTGGCAGCTGCTGCGCCAGGTCGACGCGGCCGAGGGCGCGCTGGCGGTGACCAAGCCGGTGATCGCGCGCTATTTCGTGGAGCACATCGTTCCCGAAGCACGCGGCCTGAAAGCGGCGGCCACGGCCGGTGCGGACCTGCTCTACGCCCTCGACGCGGCGGCGCTGGCAGGATGAGCGACGCCCTGACCCGGATCGCCGAGGCGCTCGAACGCCTCGCCCCGCCGCCCGCCAGTGCGGCGGATTGGGCCACGGCCCCGGCCTTTGTCCACGATCAGCGCGGATCGCGCGCGGTGGACCGGGTCGTGGCCCCACCGCTGGAACTGCTGCGCGGGATCGATGCACAGAAGGCGCTGGTCACCGCCAACGTCAACCGGCTGGCCCAGGGCCATGCCGCGCACGACATGCTGCTGTGGGGTGCGCGGGGCATGGGCAAATCGGCTCTGCTTCGTGCCAGCGTGCTTGCCGCGCAGGCGGCGTTTGGCAATGCCGTCGCGCTGGTCCAGGTCGCGCCGGACGCGCTCGCCTCGCTTGCCCCGCTGTTTGCGGCGCTGGGCCGTCAGGATCGCCGGTTCCTGGTATTCATCGACGATCTGGGGTTCGAGGATGCCGATGGCGCGGGCCCGCGCGCGCTGCGCAGCTGGCTGGAAGGCGGGGTCGAAGCCCGGCCCGGCAATGTCCGGCTGGCCGTGACGTCGAACCGCCGCGCCATCGTGCCGCGCCACCTGTCGGAACAGGACGACCCCATCAACCCGCGCGATGCGGTGGATGACAAGCTGGCGCTGGCCGACCGGTTCGGCCTGTCGATCGGCTTCCACGCCTGTTCGCAGGATGACTATCTGGCCATCATTGGCGGGTATTGCACCCAGTTCGGGCTGGATTGGACGGCCGACGAAGCGCTGGAATGGTCCAAGCGGCGCGGCGCCCGGTCAGGCCGGGTGGCCTGGCAGTTCATTACCGAGCTGGCCGGGCGGGCGGGCAAGGCGCTGTAACGCGCCCTGCCCCGCATTCGTCACTGCTTGACGGTGCTGTCGTCCTTGAACCCGGCGGAGAAGCGCGCGTTGGGATCGCCCTGCAACGAGCGCTGCGGCGGCATCTTAGCGGTCACCACCGGCTTGACCGGCGCGGCGGGCTGAGCGTTCGGGGCAATTACGCGCCAGATGATCCCGGCGGTATCGTCCGACACCAGCAGCGCGCCGCCCTTGTCAAAGGCCACCCAGGTGGGCCGTCCCTGCGTTTCGCCGCCATCCGGGGTCAGGAACCCGGTCAGCACCGGCACCGGCAGGCCCATCGGGTTGCCGTTCGCGTCAAATCGCACGAACACAACGTCGTAACCGGCCTTCGGCTTGCGGTTCCAAGAACCGTGACGGGCAATGAACGCGCCATTGGCAAAATCCGGCCCCAGGCGCTCCCCGCCAGTGACGAACGCCAGTCCCAGCGCGGCAACGTGGGCGCCCATCGCGTATTCGGGCTTGCGCACGAAGTCGTCGATGTATTCCGGCGCGGGAGCGGTGACGCGGTCATCGTTGTACTTCTTGTAGTAGATCCACGGCCAGCCATAGTGCGCACCAACCGGCACGTTGGTGAGGTAATCCGGCACCAGATCGGGGCCGAGCATGTCGCGCTCGTTCACCGTGGTCCACAGCTCGCCCGAGGCCGGGTTCCACGCCAGGCCGTTGGCGTTGCGCAGCCCTTGCGCGAACTGGCGCGGATAGCCCGTCTTGAGATTGAGTTCCCAGATTGCGGCGCGGCCCTGTTCGAGCTCCATCCCCTTTTCGCCGATGTTCGAAGCAGATCCGACGGCGACATAGAGCTTTTCGCCGTCCGGGCTGAGAATGATGTTGCGCATCCAGTGGTTGCCGCCCGGGGGCAGGTCCATCAGCTTTTTCGGAGCGCCCGACAGCGTGGTTTCGCCCAACTGATAGGGGAACGAGACGACCGCATCGTGATTGGCGACGTAGAGCGTGCCGTCGCGCCAGGCGAGGCCGGAGGGCGAGACGAGGCCGTTGCCGACCCGCAAGTCGAACTTGCCCTCGGCCTTGCCGTCGCCATCGGCGTCGCGCAGCAGCACCAGCGTATCGGCCGATCCGCCCTGCGCGCCCGCGCTGCTCATCAGCCACTGGCCGATCTTCGCCATCAGGCCGGTGCCGAGGTTGCCCTTGGGCGCATCGGTCAGCGCCACCACGACGTCACCGTTGGGCAGCGTCAGCATGGTGCGCGGATGGTTCAGCCCTTCGGCAAAGCGGCCCACGACCAGCCCCTTCGCCGGGGTCGGCGCGGCGTTCGCGGCCCAGCCGATCGGCTTGGCAATGCCGACGCTCGGCAGCGTTTCGGGCTTGGGCTCGGCCATCACCGGATCGGTGCCGGACAGCTGATCGACGGTATATTCCGCCGGAACCCCCCGCCAGATCCAGAACACGAACCCGCCCACGACGAGCAGGAATACCCCAAGGGCGACGAGCAGCTTGCGTTTGGTCGACATGGGGCGGGACGATAGATGCACGGCGGCTAGGCGGCAACAGGGGAGTATTGTAGGGGCCAGTCCACATCCCCGATCAAGGAAGCCCCCGCCGATGTTCGCCTTTACCCCCGATCCGAACCAGCCCAAGGCCGAACTGTATGCCGATCTGGTCGGCGCGGCGAAGGCGCTGATTCATGGCGAAAGCGACGGCGTGGCCAACATGGCCAATATCGCTGCGCTGATCTGGCAATTCCTGCCCCGGCTGAACTGGTCGGGCTTCTATCGCACAGTCGGCGCCGATGAGCTGGTGCTGGGTCCGTTCATCGGCAAGCCGGCCTGCATCCGCATTCCCTTTGGCCAGGGCGTGTGCGGCACGGCGGCGGCCAGCGCGGCAACCCAGCTTGTGCCCGACGTCCATGCCTTTCCCGGCCACATCGCCTGCGATGCGGACAGCCGGTCCGAACTGGTCGTGCCGGTGCTGCGCGAAGGCCGGGTCATCGCGGTGATCGACCTCGACAGCCCGGAACCCGCCCGCTTCGATGCGGAGGACGCCGCCGGGATCGAGGCTCTGGCCGCGGCCATCGCCGACGCGATCTGATCCTGCCGGGCCAAGCGCCCAAACCGCTCCGATTCGGGACACGGCCAAGACAGGTCGCTGGCGCACCTTGGTTTTCCGCGCCGTGTAATGATAAATTACCGGTTAACGCCGGGAATCAAGGAATCCTTACCTTACGCCCGGCCGATCAGGGGAAATGCCCATGTCTGTCGCCGGTCACGTTATTATTCGTCCGCTGCTTGCCGCAACCTTGCTGACGGCGCCGTTGGCCCTGGCCACGCCTGCGCTGGCCCAATCCATGCCAAGTGCCGCCATCGATGCCGAAGGGCGCGTATTCGGCAATGCAGTTCCGGCTCCGGCGATGCCTGCCCCCTCCATGCCGGTCATGCCGCCAATGGTATCGCAGCCGGTGGTACAGCCGCTGCCCGCCGGTGCTCCGCCCCACCCTGTGCCAACCGCGCCGATGGCCCATCCCGGCGCCTATCACGCCCCTGCACAGGCCCCTGCCTACGATCCCGTCGCCTGGGACCGTGCCAAGGCTGACTGGCTGACCGAATGCCGCCGCCGCATGGGTGGCAGCAAGAGCAAGACCGCCGGGGCGGTCGTCGGCGGCCTGTTCGGCGGCCTGCTGGGCAACCGCATCGCGGGCCGCGGCAATCGCACCGTCGGCATGATTGCCGGGGCGGCGGTGGGCGCTGTAGCCGGCGGGGCCATCGGCGCCTCGGCCGATCGCAACCGCGCGCGCGACTATTGCGAGGCCTATCTGGAGGATTCGCTGGCTGGCTATTACGGTCCCAATCAAGTCGGATATGGTCAGGCCGGATATGGATATGGCTATCAACAGGCGGGCTATGGCCCGGTGCAATATGGGTATGCCATGCAGCCGATGGTGATGATGGTTCCGGTCATGCACCACGCCGCCCCGGCCAAGGCCCGCGAATGCGTGGAAACTACCGTGATCGAGGAATGGGTGCCGGTGAAGACGGCCAAGCGCCGGATCGCTCCCCGCCCCGACAAGCGGGTAAAGATCGTGCCGGACAAGCGCGTCCGCACGTACTGAGGCCAGAACGGAAAAGGGGAGCCCGCAGGCTCCCCCCAGGTCCCTGCGCCCCCGGCCGCAACCGGGGGCGTTTTCACATCCGCGTCAGAGCGAGCGGCCGATCAGTTCCTTCATGATTTCGCTGGTGCCGCCGAAGATCCGCGTCACGCGCGCGCCGCGCCACTGCTTGGCGATCGGATATTCGTTCATGAAGCCTGCCCCGCCGTGCAGCTGCAGGCACTTGTCGACCACTTCGCCCTGCAGCTCGGTATGCCACAGCTTGGCGCCAGACGCCTCGACCGGGGTCAGCTCGTGCTTGATATGGCGCGACAGAGCCCAGTCGATATGCGCCCAACCCACCTGCAGCTTGGCCTTGAGGTCCGCCAGCACGAACCGGGTGTTCTGGAAATCGAGCACCGACTGGCCGAACGCCTTGCGGTCGCGGCAGAATTCCACCGTCATGTCGAACGCGCGCTGCGCCGCGGTCTGGGCGGAAATGGCAATGCCCAGGCGCTCCTGCGGCAGCTCGGTCATCAGATAGATGAAGCCCTTGCCCTCTTCGCCCAGGCAATTGGTGATCGGCACGCGGACGTCCTCGAAGAACAGTTCCGAGGTATCGGCCGCATCCAGTCCGACCTTGTCGAGATTGCGACCGCGCTTGAACCCTTCGCGGGTGGCTTCGACCAGCACGATCGACACGCCCTTCCACGCGGGCTGCACGTCGGTGTCGGTCTTGCAGCAGACCAGAATCAGGTCGGCGTTCTGGCCGTTCGTGATATAGGTCTTGCTGCCGTTGATGACATAGTGGTTGCCATCCTTCTTCGCGGTGGTGCGCAGCGCCTGCAGGTCGGACCCGGTGCCGGGTTCGGTCATCGCGATGGCGGTGACGACTTCGCCCGATACCATCTTGGGCAGCCAGGTCTGCTTCTGCTCTTCCGAGCCGTACTGCATGATGTAGTTGGCAACGATGTCGGACTGGAGCGAGAAGCCGGTGGCCACATCGGTGCCATAGCCGATTTCCTCGTCGATGATCGCGTTATAGCCGAAGTCGAGGCCCAGGCCGCCGTATTCTTCCGGCACGGTCGGGCAGAGCAGGCCCAGTTCACCCGCCTTGGGCCAGACATCCTTGGGAATGATCCCGTCCTCGTCCCACTTGGCCGCATGCGGTTCCAGGTGTTCGGCCACAAACCGGCGCACGGTGGAGCGGAACGCCTCGTGATCTTCGTTGTAGCAGGTGCGGTGCAGCTTATCGAGCGACATGGGAAACCCTCTCTCACGGGATTGATTGCGGCACAGGGTTAGGCCGCGCCGCGCGAGGCGGTCAAGCCGAATTTAATCGCGCGATTAAGGCCTTTCGGCACCCTGCACCGCAACTTGCGCAGCGCGCGGCCCAGCCTCCAGCCGCAGCCGCCCCAGTCGCAACGAGGCATTGGCCCGGTCGAGCGTGAGCGTGCCGGCGATATCCGGCTTCACCCCCAGGATCTGCGCGCTCGGCCCATGCACCCGCAGGCGGTACTGGCCGTAAGGAACGCTGTCGAATAGGGTATAGCCATCAAAGTCGCTGCGCGTCTGGAGCAGCATCTGCCCGGCCATGTCGACCAGTTCGATCGGCACGCCCGCGCGCGGTTCGCCATCCGGACCCAGCAGGATCGCCTCGATCTCGCCCGTGGGGGCCAGCGGCAGCTGCACTTTCGCGGCCACGCCGGGGCGCGGCACCACGACCATGCCCTGCCCTTTGGGCTGGAGCAGCGGATCGGGCAATGTCCCGGCGTCGATCGAGATCAGCACCGGCACATAGGGCGTCAGCCCATTGATTACGGCCCGGCCCTCGGGATTGGTCGCCTTGTCAGTATGGCGGAAGCCGGCTTCCACCGTCACGCCCTCGACCGCTTCCTCGCCCGGCTGGCGGATGCCATCGCCGTTCTCGTCGCGATAGACCTCGATGCTCGCCTGGCCTTCCTCGGCCAGTCGTTCGCGCGCCAGCCGGATACCGCCGCTGACCGGATCCGGCCCCAGACTGAAGGCCAGGGTCAGGTTGACCCCGCGATTGCCGCGATTGTCCATGCGCCCTTCCGCCCGCACCGCGAACTTCCTGAACTGATGGACAACGCCCAGCATCAGCTCGCGCCGGTCGGCCTGGGCATCGTAGTCCAGCCCGAATCGCACCGTCGATGCGCGGGCAAAGCGGGTTTCGGCCATGACCTGCGCGGTTTCCAGCCCGCGCTTCGGCCCGGTCAGCGCCAGCCGCGCCGAACCGCGCAGCTGCACGCCGGCAATCATCGTGTTGGCGATCAGGTTCAGCTTCATGCCGGTATCGCCCAGTGCCAGTCCGGCGGTCTGCCCGCTGGCGCTGCGCTGCATCAGTTCCGCTGCCAGCGACAGGCGGCCCAGATGCGCTGAGGTGCGCAGTAACCATTCGTTAACACTTGCCCCGTTGCGCAGCTGCGACTGGCGATAGCCCACTTCCACCGGCAGGCGCCAGCTGCCCAGCGGAATCGCGCTGCTCAGCCGCAAGCTGGCATCGCGCCGCTGGGTCGATCGGACCAGATCGCTGTCGAAATCCCCGTTGACCCACAGCATTTGCGCGTTGAACCGCACCGGACCGAGCTTGCCCAGCGCTTCGGCCCGCACGGCCTGCCCGCCACCGAGTTGCTGTGCGCCCGACAGCCCGACCAGCACCGGGCCGAACGCGTGGTCGACCTTGGCTTCGAGGTACTGGCGGCGCTGTCCGGCCAGCATCAGGCTCTGATATTCGACCCCGACGCTGGTGCGCTTACTCAACCCATGTTCCACGCCCACGCCCCAGCGCCAGCCGGTCTGCGGATCAGCGAAACTGCGGGTAAAGTCGATCAGGTCGCGGCCTTCTTCGGCAATCCCGGCCCAATAGAGCGTTTGCCCGGCCGGAACCCGCGCCTGCCCGACCGGCACGCTGGAGCGTTCGCGCTTGATCTGGCCCTGCGGGCCATAAAGCACGACTTCGAATTCGTTATCGCCGAACAACAGTTCGACATCGTTGAAATCATAGCGCCCGTCGCCGCGATCCGCCTGGAACGCGCGCAGCTCTCCGTTGCGATAGAGTTCCGCGTCCCATCCGGCCGGCAATGTCCCGCGCAGCGCGGTCACGCCGAACCGCGCCGGGCGGTTGATCGGCTGGTTGGTAATCACCGCGCCCCGGCCATAGGCGCTTTGCCCGGTCAGGTTGCCGCGTTGCAGGTCGACATCGCCCAGCGCGACTTGCGTCGCCTTCAGCGGGCCAAGCAGTTCACCGGCAGGGTCATTGCGATAGGCCCGCACCCGCAGCGAATCCGGGCGGCCCAAGCCTTCGCCTGCAAGCCGCGCGGTATAGCTCATCCCCAGCAGTTCGCCGGCGGCCAGCGCCTCATACTGCACTTTCGTGCCACCGGCCTTGCTCCACTGCGCCTGCAACTGGATATCGACCGACGGCGCCCGCCAGGCCTTGTAGGGCAGCTGCGCTTGCGGCAGCCGGGCGAGGTCGAATTCGTCGAAGGACCGCGGCTGAAGTCGCGCCGCGCGACTTTTGCGCTCGATCGCTTCCAGGAACGGCAACTTGCGGTCCGATTCCAGAACGACCGTAAGGTTGCCAAGGTACGGCTTGAACCGCACCCCCATCCAGCCGGACAGCGCCCCCAGATCCATGCACCACCCTTCCGGGGTGTCGTGGATCGCATTCGCGGCGATCCCGCGCGTACCGTTCACGTTTTGTACCGTATTGGCATCGCGGTCGAGCACGAGCCGCTGATCCTCCGCGAACAACCAGCCAGTTGCGCGGCGCGACTTCTTGTCGAGTCGCACCGGCAGGTCGAGGTTCTGGATCAGGTCCGCGAAATCGATGCAGACACCAGCGGGCGTCTGATAGCCGCGCATCGGCTCGCCCAGCTTGTAGGCCCCGCTGCGCAGTTCCAGCAGCAACTGGTCATCCTCGGTCGGTTGCCAGGCCTGGGCCTGCGCACTGCCCGCGCCCGCACAAACGCCAAGCGCCGCCCCAAGCAGGGCGGCGGCGTGACGCAGCGGGGCGGACCAGCGTGTCATGACGTCAGATTTTTTCGGATCAGTCCTGTTGGATCAGTGACTTAACGAATGGCCGAAGTGACTTCGGCGATCAGCTGGCCGCCGTTCTCCGGCAGCTCGCGGTATTCGATGCGGATCGGTCCGGTCAGCTTGGCCTGCTGTTCGGGCGTCACCGGCACCCGCAGCTTGCGCTGGGTGACTTCGGGATAGATCGCGATGCCGCGCTGCTGGAACACCGCTTCGCCGCGCGCGGTCTTGCCCTCGACCATGCCGAAGACTGAACGCTGGCCGGTGCGGCTCATGTCCAGTTCCACGAAGGTCTGCTCACCATCCTTCACGAAGCGCGGATTGGCCAGCGCGGCGCTGGCCTCAAGTCGGCCCTTGCGCACGAACACCGGGATCGTGATTCCATAGACCGGGGTCAGGCGAATCGAGAGACCGCCAGCCGCCGCCTCTTTGGCCGCCTCCTCCGGCGTCATCGCGGCAGGAATCGCGCGAAAGCCCATGTGAACGCGGTATTCCCCATCTGGCAGGTCCGGCGCCGGGCGGGCGGAGATCCGGACGGCCTGGGGCTGACCCGGCAGCAGCGTGATGCGGCGCGGGGCATAGCGAATCATGTCGAGCGCGGCCCGCTCTGCCGCATTGGCGGATTCTTCCGCGACGTCGCTGAAATCACCCTCCGCATCCATGCGGCGCAGTTCCACCGTGATGCGATAGGTCGCCGGGGCGCTGCCGATATTGCTGAGCACCACTTCGGCCGAGCCGCCGCCGTTCATCACCACCCGCGTTGGGGCGACCAGCAGATCCCCCTGCGCCTGGGCCGGCACCGCCGTGAGGACGCTGCCCAAGGCAGCCAGACCGAACAGGGCGCGGCGGAAGCGAGGAAATTGCGACATGAAATACCCCTTGGTGCAATCACGACCGGCGGGTGCACGGGCACCTCCGGGAATTCCCTTAGGGCATAGGAAAACAGGGTTATTTTTCAGCTAACCACGCCGGATCGTCGCGCACGCGGGTTGCGGACAGGCCAAGGGCCGCACCCGCCAGCGCGGATGCGGCCCCTGAAAGTCGTGTCGCGGTTGCGACGCGGCGCTTACTGGTATTCGACCGAAACGTCGAACGTGCCGTTGTAGACGCCCGGGTGCTGGGCGCTGCCGACGGTCAGCGTGCCGCCGACCTTGAACGTGCCCTGGCCGGTGGTGGCGCTCAGCGCAACGTCGGTGATGTCCGATTCAAAGCTGTCCAGTTCCATCGTCGGCAGCGGCCCCTGCACGCCCACGTCCCAGCTGGGATCGTTCAGGCTCAGCACGACCGGACCGGCCGAGGTATCGGGCAGCGAAACCAGAACCGTTGCGCCGGCGCTGCCGGTGACGGTGAAACCGGCCGGAGCGCGGGTGCCGGTCGACACCAGGGTACCGGTCTTCGAGGCATTGCCATCCGAACCAACCGTCACGGTGCCGCCGGTGTTGGCAGCGATCTGACCGAAGTCGAGCGCCGAATCGGCGGCCAGCGACAGGGTGTCGAGCACTTCCGCGGTGGCAGTGGCAGTGGCGGTGGCAGCAGCGTTGGCAGCCGAAGCGAACGAGATGGCGCTGAGAGCGGCGCCGACAACAGCGAGGCGAAGCGAGTTACGCATAAATCTACTGATCCCTATCCAAGCATTCGAGAGCTTGCAGCGTGATGAGCGCCGCCCGAATGGACGGCTTGCCCCCATTCGCAGGACCCTATGTAGAACTACTCTGTTCAGGCTTTGCTTTTGATTATGGTTAATGGATCGGGGCGGAAAATTAACGATTACCCCGCAAAATTCCCTATATTCCGCCGCCAGTTAGGCGCTGGCAAATCAAATCAAGCTGGTCGAGCGTGCGATAACGGATGGTAACTGTGCCAGAACGCGGATCAGCATCGGCGTTGATCCGCACCGACAGGCCCAGAAACTCCTCAAGGTGGCTCTGAACTGCCGCGATATCGGCTGAGGCGCCCACATCCCGGTCACTGCGCGCGCGGCGCGGCGCGGTGGTGCCGGTGGTCTGGCGCCGGACCAGCTTTTCCACCTCGCGCACCGACAGCTGCCTGGCCACTGCCGATTCGGCCAGGGCTTCGGCGTTCTCCACGCCGATAAGGGCGCGGGCATGGCCCATCGACAGGCGTCCGTCCTGCACCATGTCCATGACCGATTCGGGCAAGGCCAGCAGGCGCTGGAGATTCGCGACGTGGCTGCGGCTCTTGTCGACCAGCTTGGCGATCTCAGCCTGGGTCAGCCCTTCCTGCTCGGCCAGGCTGTGATAGGCGCGGGCCTCCTCGATCGGATTGAGATCTTCGCGCTGCAGATTCTCGATCAGCGCCAGCGCCATCACTTCACGCTCGCTCAGATCGCGAACAATTGCCGGAATTTCATGGACTTGGGCCCGCTGAGCCGCGCGCCAGCGGCGCTCCCCCGCTACCAGGCGATAGCGCCCGCCCCCCTGTGGCGTCACGATCACCGGCTGAATCACCCCGCGGGCGGCAATCGACGCCGCCAGCTCGTCCAGCGCGGCTTCATCAAAATGACGGCGCGGCTGACCGGGCAGCGGCGAGATCGACGAAACTGCCAGCAGCGTCAGTCCCGAGGCAGGCGCGCGAACGGATGGCGTCGTGGTTGCAGTGGCAGCCGCATCCAGCCCATCGGCTGGCGTCACCAGCGGTTCTTCCCGCCGGGTTTCACCCAGCAGCGCACCCAGGCCGCGCCCCAGCGCGGGCGGGCGCTTCTTGGCTGCGGCAGCTTGCGGAACGGAAATGCGGACTACGGGTTCGTCGCTCATGCGGCCTTCCTCTGTTCGGGCAGGCGGGTAATCAACTCGCGCGCCAGCGCCATGTAGGCGCGGCTGCCCACGCAATTGTGGTCATAGATCAGCGCCGGCAGCCCGTGGCTGGGCGCTTCGGACAGGCGCACGTTGCGCGGGATGACCGATTCGAACACCAGCCCGCCCAGGCACGAGCGCACATCCTCTGCCACCTGATCGGTCAGCCGGTTGCGCCGGTCGAACATCGTCAGCGCGATGCCAACGATCCCCAGCTCCGGGTTGAAGCGCTGCTGCACCCGCTCCACCGTCTGCAGCAGTTGGCTGAGCCCCTCCAGCGCGAAGAATTCACACTGGAGCGGCACCAGCAAGGTATCCGCAGCGCACAGGGCGTTGAGCGTGAGCAGGCCCAGCGACGGCGGACAATCGATGAAGCAGATATCGTATACCGAATCGGCCGCCAGCGCGTCGGCCAGGCGCTGGGTGCGATTCTCGACCGAGACGAGCTCCACCTCAGCCCCGGACAGGTCGACCGTCGCGGCAATCAGGTCGAGCCCCGGAATTCGCGTCTGGATCACGCATTCTTCCAGAGAGGCCTGATCGACCAGCAGATCGTAAGACGAACGTTCACGCTCGGCCGTGCCGACCCCGATTCCCGTGGACGCGTTGCCCTGCGGATCGAGATCGATCAGCAGCACTTTCCACCCCGTCGCGGCCATGGCCGTGGCGATGTTGATCGCGGTGGTAGTCTTGCCCACCCCGCCCTTCTGGTTGGCGATCGCCACGCGAATCACGATTTGCGTCCCTTCCTTGCGGTATTTGCGGCCAAAGTACCGACGATCACCCCGGCATCCGCGTCAGTCAGCGATTGTTCCACGTGGAACCGATGCTGCCAGCCAGAGAGTTCCTGCAATTCTTGCGGTGCGGACCGCCCCTTCGGCAACAGCCAAATGGTGTCCGCTGTGGAAAATCGTGCGGATAGTTCCAGCAAGCGCGGCAAAGGCGCAAAGGCCCGAGCCGAAATGACACGCACGGGATGACTCGGCACCAGCTCAAGCCGAGCCCCGATAACTTGCGCCCGATCCAGCCCCAGCGCGATTCGGGCGCGCTCAAGCCACTCGATTCGCCGCGCCCGCGATTCGACCATCAGGACGGCACACTCGGGCCGCAACGCGGCGATCACCAGGCCGGGAAACCCTGCCCCAGTGCCGAGGTCCAGCCAGGGCGAGCATGTTTCACGTGGAACGTGGGCCAGCAGCTGTGCCGAATCCGCAATGTGCCGTCGCCACACTTCCGCAAGGCTCGCCGCCGAAACCAGGTTCTGGCGGGTATTCTCCTCCTCCAGCAAACGGACAAGCGCAGTGAGCCGATCGGCCGCACCGGCATCCCATTCCGGCAAGCGCTCAAGCCAGGCGCGCGCTTCGGCATCGGTGTGCAGCATCATGCCGCCCGCCGCCGCGCATGCACGAGCAGCGCCGCCAGCGCGGCGGGCGTGATTCCCGGAACCCGTCCCGCCGCCGCCAAGGTTGCCGGCCGGGCGCGGCTCAGGCGCTCGACCATTTCGCGCGAGAGACCGGGAATCGCGGCATAGGGAAAGTCATCGCCCAGCGGCAACGCTTCCGCGGCACGAAGGTCGCGCAGTTCACTGTCCTGCCGCGCCAGATAGGGCGCATAGGCCGCATCCTCGGCCACTTCCTCAACCAGTTGCGAATCGGCCGCATGGGCCGCAGCCAGCACCTCTGCATCGACCCACGGAGACAGGCCGGGCAGATCGACCCCGCCAAATCGCAACCATTCACGCAGCGGCAAGCGCCCGGTATCGGCCCGCACCGGCAGCCCGGCCAGCGCCAGCTCGTTGCTGGTCGCGCTGGTATCAAGCGCCCGGTCCAATCCAGCCCGCGCCGCTTCGCGCGCCTTGAACCAGTCCGCCCGTTCGGCCCCGATGCAGCCCGCCGCCAAGCCCAAGGGGGTCAAGCGGGTGGTGGCATTATTGGCACGCAGACGCAGCCGGTATTCGGCCCGTGCCGTAAGCATCCGATAGGGTTCGGACACCCCGTGCAACGTCAGGTCATCGATCATCACTGCCATATAGCTGTTGGCCCGATCCAGTGCTGCCGGTTCACGCCCCAGCACGGCAGCGGCGGCATGCATTCCGGCCACCAGCCCTTGCGCGGCAGCTTCTTCATAGCCGGTGGTGCCGTTGATCTGACCGGCACAGTACAGCCCCGGCAGATCCCGCAGCTCCAGCGACGGACGCAGGGCACGCGGATCGATGTGATCGTATTCCACAGCATAGCCGGGCACGACCATCTCGACCGCTTCCAGCCCGGCCATTGTCCGCAACATCGCCAGCTGCACATCCGCCGGCAGCGACGTGGAAATGCCGTTGGGATAGACCAGATGCGTGGCCAGCCCTTCCGGCTCCAGGAACACCTGGTGCCCGTCGCGGTCGGCAAAGCGGTGGATCTTGTCCTCGATCGAGGGGCAATAGCGCGGACCAGAAGCACCAATCGCCCCGCTGAACAGCGGCGAGCGGTGCAGGTTGGCCCGGATGACATCGTGGCTACGTTCGTTGGTGCGGGTGATCGCACAGAACACTTGCGGGTTCACCCGCGCCCGGCCCAGCGCAGACATCAGCCACAGATCCGGATCGGACGGCTGCTCATCCAGCTGCGCCCAGTCAATCGTGCGGCCATCCAGACGCGGCGGCGTGCCGGTCTTGAGTCGGGCCATCGGCAGCGCTGCATCGCGCAGCTGCTCGGCCAGACGCTGGGCCGAAGCCTCACCAATCCGCCCACCGACGATCCGCTCCTCGCCTCGGAACAGCACTCCGCCCAGGAAAGTGCCGGTGCAGAGCACGACCGCATTGCTTTCCAGCTGGGTGCCATCCGCCAGCTCCAGGCCAGTCACGCGCCCGCCAGCCATGCGCAGCGCCGCCGCTTCCCCGCCGATCAAGGTCAGGTCACCTTGCCGCTTCAGCAAGCGCTGGACCTCGGCCTTGAACAGCGCCCGGTCGGCCTGGATGCGCGGCCCCTGCACCGCGCTGCCCTTGGAGCGGTTGAGCATGCGGTAATGGATCGCGGCCGCATCCGCAGCGCGGGCGATGATCCCGTCGAGCGCATCGACTTCGCGGACCAGATGCCCCTTCCCCAATCCGCCAATCGCCGGGTTGCAGCTCATCGCGCCAATCACGTCGAGGTCGAAACTGATCAGCGCGGTGCGCGCGCCCATGCGCGCGGCAACGGCCGCCGCTTCCACGCCGGCGTGCCCGCCGCCGATCACGATGATGTCGAATGACTGCATCCCCGCGCTTTAGCGGAGGAGCGTTTCACGTGGAACAGGTTTTAGCAGCGATTGTCCCGGAACCGATGTTTCACGTGAAACAGGCCCCTATTTGCCGATACAGAACCGGCCAAACAAGGCGTCGAGCATATCCTCGGTCGTGGTGCGGCCCAGCAAGGCATCGAACGCCACGCGCGCCAGCCGCAGGCTTTCGGCAACCAGCAAGGCGTCGCTCAAGCCGTCTGCCGCAGCCAGCGCGGCCCGCGCCTCCTCCAGCAACCGATGCTGACGCGCGTTGAGTGCCGCCTCGCCGGGACGGGGCAAGGCAGCGCGCGCGTGGGCAATCAGGTCAGTCCGGAGCGCGTCCATCCCCTCACCCGTCACGGCCGAGACGCGGTGGCGCGGCGCGGTCTTGACCGGATGGTCCTTCCGGTCGGCCTGTGCCTCGATTTCCCAGGCGCTATCCGGCCCCTCGCCCTCAGCGCCAAGCCACAGGACCAGATCGGCCTGCGCGAGTGCCGAGCGCGCGCGTTCTACCCCGATGGCCTCGATCGCATCTCCCGCTTCGTCGCGCAGGCCGGCGGTATCGCTGAACCGGAACGGCACCCCGCCCAGTGCGACCGGATGAGTCAGCACATCGCGGGTCGTCCCGGCGACGGGCGCGGTGATCGCGGCATCGCTTTCCACCAGTGCGTTGAACAGTGTGCTCTTGCCCGCATTGGGCGGCCCGGCCAGCACCACGCGGTACCCTTCGCGCAGTGCTTCCGCCCGGGGACGCGCCAGCCAGGTGGCCAGTTCCTGCTCCAATCCGGCCAAGCGAGCGGTGAAATTCGCGGGCAGATCGCTGACATCGTCCTCGTCGCCGAAATCCAGCACCGCCTCGACCGCAGCCGACAGCATCAGCAACCGTTCGCGCCAGCCTGCAACTTCACGGGAAAAGTCGCCGCCCGCCATCGCCAGCGCGGACTGGCGTTGCAGTTCGGTTTCCGCCGACAGCAGATCGGCCAGGCCTTCGGCTTCGGACAAGTCGATCCGGCCATTGGCAAAGGCGCGGCGGGTGAATTCCCCCGGCTGCGCAGGCCGCAAACCCGGCAGGGCTGCCAGCGCCTGCTCCACCGCGCGAACGACGGCTCGCCCCCCGTGGCAATGCAGCTCGGCCGTATCCTCCCCCGTCGCGGTCGTCGGGCCCGGCAGCCACAGCGCCAGCACCCGGTCCAGCACGGCCCCTGCCTGATCGCGCAGCGTTGCGGCCACGGCGCGGCGCGGCGGGAGGGAACGTCCGGCGAGCGCCCGCAGCGCATCTCCCGCCAGCGGTCCACTGATCCGCACAACGGCAATCGCGGCAGGCGGAGCGCCGCTCGACAAGGCAAAGATCGTGTCAGTCATCACCCGCGCGCCTGCCACGGCGGACGCGCGGGGGGAAGCGGGATCAGTCGTCACTCTTCTTCTTGGTGCCGCCCGCAAAGGCCGAACTGTTTTCCATGAAGCTCTGGAACAGCTTCATCCCCACCTGCCCCATCGGTGCGAGGTTCTTGGCGAATTCCTGCACCTGTTCGACATTGCCTGCGCCCTTCATCGCCTTGGCAATGGCATCAACATAGAATTCATTGGCCTTGGCCACATCGGGCAATCCAAGGAAGGTGCGCGCTTCCTGCGGCGTGCAGTCGATTTCGACATTGATCTTCATCTGGCTCTCCTTGGCGGGCCACCCAGCCTTCCCCGTCCGCAAAGCTGACACATGGTCTTGGCAAAGTCCACGGTGCGTGGTTAGGCCATGCGGTAACAACCCAACATGCAGGAGCAGCAGATGTCCGAAATGGTCCAGGTCCCCGCGCTTGACGGCAGCGCCACCTTCCCCGCCTATGTCGCGCGTCCCGCCGGCACGCCGACGGCGGCGATCATCGTGATCCCCGAAATCTTCGGCGTGAATCCCGGCATCCGGCAGAAGTGCGACAAGTGGGCCGAACTGGGCTTCCTCGCGGTCGCGCCCGATGTGTTCTGGCGCTTTGCCCCCGGCGTCGAACTGAACCCCGACGTTCAGGCCGAGCTGGAGGAAGCGTTCGGCTATTACCAGCAGTACGATCCCACCGACGGCGTCTATGACATCGAAGCCACGATCAAGTGGCTGCGCGCCACGCAGGGCGTCACCAAGGTCGGCTGCGCGGGCTACTGCCTGGGCGGACGGCTGGCCTATATGGCGGCGGCGCGCACCGACATCGACGCCTCGGTCGGCTATTACGGCGTTGCTATCGAAACCATGCTGGACGAAGCCCATGCCATCGCCAACCCGCTGATGCTGCACATTCCCACCGGCGACCACCTCGTCGGCCCGGAAGCGCAAGCCGCGATCCATGGCGCGCTGGATGCCCACCCCAAGGTGACGCTGCATGACTATGTCGGGCTGGACCACGGCTTCGCCGCCGAAATGGGCAACCGCCGGAACGAGGAAGGTGGGCAGCTGGCCGATGGGCGGACGGTGGCGTTCCTCAAGACGAATCTGGCCTGATTGATACTGCAGGGGCCATTGCCCCTGCGCCCAAAACGTCTTCCGGCGCGATGCAGGCGCTTGGTTCAACCCCAGCGCAACGACCGCGCCGGGAGACGGATCGGGGTCCGGGGCAATGGCCCCGAAATCTATTCGTACTGCCCGATCGCCTGAAAAATCCGCCCGATCGCTTCCCGATCCGCCGCGTCGATTTCCGGTCGCCATATCTCGAACAACAGCACCACGCGCTCTTGCGGACCATCGTTCTTCGCCTCGTGGTTGATGCTGTCATCGAACACCAGCGGCACACCGTCCACCCAGCCGCGCGTTTCACTGCCGACACGGAACCAGCAATCCGGCGCGGTCAGGATCGGGATGTGGCAGATCAGGCGGGTATTGAGCATCCCCGTGTGCGGCGCGATGTGCGCGCCCGGCAGCAGGCGCGACCAGTGCGCGTTGGGGGAACGGCCCGGAATTTGCGGCATCGGTGCATGGGCCAGCGCCTCCATCGTCGCGGGGCAGCGCGCGGCGTTGTCCGCAACGACAGCGCCATCCTGCCAGAAGTGGAATGCGGTCCAGGCCGGATTATCGAGCAAGGGCGTGTTGGGCGCGGGCCGGTTTTCCTTGCGGTGGACATAGGGGGCAAACCCCTCCGCCCCGCTGACCAGCACCGCTGCCAACTCGTCCTGCATCTGCGGCACCAGCGCCAACATCGGTTCCAGCCAGGGGAACCCAGCGGGATCGTAGAACCGCTTTTGCGGCAGGCCGGGGTAATAAAACACCGACGGTTCCTGCAGATAGAGTTCCCGCTTGCCAGTCAGCAGTTCGACCGCCTCAGTCATCGTTGGAGACAGGTCTTTCCCAACGATATCAAGCAGGTAACTCTCAAATCCCGCGTTTGCCTCACCCAGATACTGCACCGCATGGGCATGCAAGGCCGTCAGCGCGGGCGGCACCGCGCCATCGGCAGCGGCCTGATTCAGGGCGGTGCGGTAATACGTGGAAGCGGCGCGGGCATCCCCGGTCTGTTCGCGCAGTCGTGCCTTGAGCAGCAAGGCGCCAACCTCGCGCGGGGCCAGCTCCAGCTGGCGGTCCAGCGCGGCCTCGGCGGCATCGCGCTGCCCCAGCGCCAGTTCGGCATTGGCGAGCGCCACCCATGGCACCTCGGCAGCCGGAGCCAATTCAGCCGCCTCGCGCAGCAGCGCCGCCGCACGCGGCATGTCGCGTGCGGCCAGGGCCTGCATTCCGGCGGCGATTGCGGCGCGGGGATCGTTGCTCATGCGCACTCCTTGTGACGTCCGGCATAGGCGAGGCTGGAACTCCTCCGCAAGCTGGGTCATGCTGCGACAAAGCGATAACGATGCAGAGGAACCCCACGATGGCGACACACCCCGGACTTGCCCGCTGGCATGCCTATATGGATGGCGGCAGCGATCCGGCCGTACTGGCGGAGATGCTGGCGGATGATGCCGTGTTCCACTCGCCCGTGGTCCACACGCCCCAGGCGGGCAAGGCCAAGGTCATGGCCTACCTTGGCGCGGCCAGCGGCGTGTTCGGCAACGGAACGTTCGAATATGTCCGCGAGATTGTCGACGGCGACAATGTGATGCTGGAATTCACCTGCGAGATGGACGGTATCCGGGTTAACGGCATCGACCTGATCCGGTTCAATGCGGACGGAAAGATACAGGATTTCAAGGTGATGGTGCGACCGCTGAAAGCCATCAACAAGGTCTGGGACCTGATGGCCGCACAGCTGCAGGCGGCACAGGGATAAACGAAAGGGCGCCGTCCAGCATGAAGCCGGACGGCGCCCTGATCGGCCTGTTCGGGCGATGAACCCTTACTGGTTCATCGTCGCGAAGAAGTCTTCGTTGGTCTTGGAATCCTTCATCTTGTCGAGCAGGAATTCCATCGCGTCGATCGTGCCCATCTGCATCAGGATGCGGCGCAGGACCCACATCTTCGACAGCTTGTCCTTGCCGACCAGCAGCTCTTCCTTGCGGGTGCCGGACTTGCCGACATCCAGCGCCGGGAAGATGCGCTTGTCCGCAACCTTGCGGTCCAGCACGATTTCCGAGTTACCGGTGCCCTTGAATTCCTCGAAGATCACTTCGTCCATGCGGCTGCCGGTATCGATCAGCGCGGTGGCGATGATGGAGAGCGAGCCGCCCTCCTCGATATTGCGGGCCGCACCGAAGAAGCGCTTGGGACGCTGGAGCGCGTTGGCATCCACACCGCCGGTCAGCACCTTGCCCGATGACGGAACAACGGTGTTGTAGGCGCGGCCAAGGCGCGTGATCGAATCCAGCAGGATCACGACGTCGCGCTTGTGCTCAACCAGGCGCTTGGCCTTTTCAATCACCATTTCAGCGACTTGCACGTGGCGCGTGGCGGGCTCGTCGAAGGTCGAGGAAATCACCTCGCCCTTCACGCTGCGCTGCATGTCGGTCACTTCTTCCGGCCGTTCATCGACCAGCAGGACCAGCAGGAACACTTCGGGGTGGTTGTCGGTGATCGCCTTGGCGATGTTCTGCAGCAGCACGGTCTTGCCGGTGCGCGGCGGGGCGACGATCAGCGCGCGCTGGCCCTTGCCCTGCGGGCTGATAATGTCGATCACGCGGGCCGACTTGTCCTTGACCGTCGGGTCGAGCGTATCGAGGTTCAGCTTCTCGTCCGGATAGAGCGGCGTCAGGTTGTCGAAATTGACGCGGTGGCGGACCGCTTCGGGATCGTCGAAGTTGACGCTGATCAGCTTGGTGATCGCGAAATAGCGTTCGCCATCCTTGGGCGCGCGGACTTCGCCTTCCACCGTGTCACCGGTGCGCAGGCCCCATTTGCGGACCTGGTTGGGCGAAACATAGATATCGTCCGGACCGGCCAGATAGTTCGCTTCGGGGCTGCGCAGAAAGCCGAAGCCATCGGCCAGCACTTCGATCGTGCCGATCCCCAGGATCTGCTCACCGTCTTCGGCCAGCTCCTTGAGGATCGCGAACATAAGGTCCTGGCGGCGCAGGGTCGATGCGCCTTCAACGCCCAGTTCCTCGGCCATTTCGACCAGTTCGGCGGAAGTCTTTTTCTTGAGTTCTTTCAGGTGCATCGGGAATTCGATTCCAGCTTGTCTTGGGTCAGGTCTTGAAATGGCCGGCTGATCGAAGGGCTTGGAGAAAGCGGATCATTCCGCGCGCAAGGGCGCGGTGTCATGCCGGTTAGCGACGCTGCGGATACGCCCGCACCGAGGGTCCTGTCAACGCAAACCAGCCCGTTCGGGCCGGAAATCAGGCCGAACGGAACGCGTGGCTGATCGGATAGCGCCGGTCGCGGCCAAAGTTGCGGGTGCCCAGCTTGACGCCTGGAGGGGCCTGCCGGCGCTTGTATTCCGCCAGGTGCAACAACCGTTCGATCCGCACTACGGTATCGCGCTCAAACCCCTCGCCCACCAGCTGGTCGACACTCTTATCGTGTTCCACCAGCCCCAGCAGGATCGCATCGAGCACCGGGTATTCGGGCAGCGAATCCGAATCCTTCTGGTCCGGGCGCAGTTCGGCGCTGGGCGGCTTGGTGATGATGTTTTCCGGGATTACCGGCCCGTCCGGCCCCAGCCCGATCTTGGGCTTGTGCCGGTTGCGCCACTTCGACACCGCGAACACGGTCATCTTGTAGGCGTCCTTCAACGGGTTGTAGCCGCCCGCCATGTCGCCATAGATCGTGGCATAGCCGACGCTCATTTCGCTCTTGTTGCCAGTGGTCAGCAGCATCGGTCCGAACTTGTTGGACAACGCCATCAGCGTGACGCCGCGAATGCGCGACTGCAGGTTTTCCTCGGTCAGATCGACCTTGGTGTCGGCAAAACTGCCTTCCAGCATCGCGTCGAACCCGCTGACGGCAGGCTGGATCGGAATCGTGTCATAGCGGCAGCCGATCAGCCGCGCGCATTCGGTCGCGTCGTCCAGGCTTTCCTGGCTGGTGAAACGGCTGGGCAGCATCACGCACCACACCCGCTCCGGCCCCAGCGCATCGGCGGCAATCGCGGCGCAGATCGCGCTGTCGATCCCGCCCGACAGGCCCAGCACCACCCCGGGGAAGCGGTTGCGATCCACATAGTCGCGCAGCGCCAGCACCATCGCGCAGTAGATATCCTCCGGATGGTCGGACAGCGGCTCCACCACGCCCCGGTCACAGCGCCAGCCGGTGGCGGTGCGGGTCCAGCGGGTCAGTACTTCCTGTTCTTCCCAGTCAGCCATCTGCACGGCCAGGCTGCCATCGCCGTTGACCACGAAACTGGCCCCGTCGAACACCAGTTCATCCTGCCCGCCAACACGGTTGAGATAGGCCAGCGGCAGACCAGTATCGACCGCACGGCGCTTGGCCACGCCATCGATCCGCAGCGTGTCCTTGTCGATTTCATAAGGGCTGCCGTTGATGCAGATCAGCAGTTCCGCGCCGAAATCGGCCAGGTGGCGGCATACGTCGGGGTGCCAGATATCCTCGCAGATCGGCAGCCCGATCATCACGCCCTTGAACACGATCGGTTCGGGCAGCGGGCCAGGCTCGAACAGGCGCACTTCATCGAAAGTGCCGTAATTGGGCAGCTCGTGCTTGAAGCGGACCGCTGCGATCTTGCCCTGATCGAGCAGCGCCACGCCGTTGTGCAGGTTGCCATCGCGCACGAACACACTGCCGACCAGCATCGCCGGGCCGCCGTCTGCCGTCGCCAGTGCCAGTTGCTCCAGCGCGGTGGCAGCGCGTTCGATCAGCGCCGGTTTCAGCACCAGGTCTTCGGGCGGATAGCCGATCAGCTGCATTTCCGGGAAGACGATCAGGTCCGCACCCGCACTGCGTGCACGTTCGCGCGCGGCCAGCATTGCGGCGGAATTGGCGGTGATATCCCCCACTGTCTGGTTGAGCTGGGCAAGCGTGATCGAGAGGCTGTCGGTCATGCCCGCACCCTAGGCGGGGAACCCCCCTTCACGCAATGCTGCTCAGGGCGCTCAGAACGGGCGCACGATCACCAGAATGACGATCAGCGGGATCGTGATGCCCGGAACCTCGTTGATCATCCGCAGCGCCCGCCCGCTCAGCTTGCGCTCACCCCGCGCCAGTGCGGCGGCATAGCCCGCCAGCCAGACGTGATAGGCCGTCAGCCCCAGCACGGCGGCCAGCTTGAAATGGAACCAGGCGGAGGTGAAATAGCCCATCGACCACGCGATCATCAGGCCCAGCACCCAGCTGACCACCAGCGATGGCCACATGATAATGTTCAGCAAGCGCCGCTCCCGCTGGATCCACGCCGCATTATCGGGCGAATCCGGCGCACATTCCTGATGATAGACGAACACGCGCGGCAGCATGAACAGCCCGGCCATCCAGAAGATCACGAAGATCACGTGGCCGGATTTGAGCCAGAGATATGTCACGGAAAGGACCTCTTGCATGAACCCATGATAGCTTATCCGCGCCAGCCGCGCACCAGGGCAAGCAATTGTTCGACGTGCTCGATCGGCGTGAACTGACCGATCCCGTGGCCCAGGTTGAACACGTGCGGCCGATCCGCAAAGGCATCGAGCACGCGCAGCGCCTGCCGCTCCAGCTCCGCTCCCCCGGCCAGCAGCAGCAGCGGATCGAGATTGCCCTGCACCGGCAGACCGGCGGGCAATTCCTTTGCCGCCCACAGCGGATCGATCGTTTCATCAATCCCCACCGCGTGGACCCCGGTTTCGCGGGCATAGGCGGGCAGCTTTTCACCCGCGCCCTTGGGGAAGCCGATCACCGGCGTGTCGGGGAAGCGTGCCTTGATCCGGTCCGCAATCGCGGCGTTGGGGGCGATCACCCAGCGTTCGAATTCGGCCGGAGCCAGGCTTCCCGCCCAGCTGTCGAACAGTTGCACCGCTTCCGCGCCCGCCTCGATCTGTCCGGCCAGATAGTCCACGGTGACGTCGACGATGGCATCGATGATCGCCTGGAATGCGGCCGGATCGCGATAGGCCATGGCGCGCGTCTCGTGCTGGTCACGGCTGCCCTCACCGGTGACCATGTACGTCGCAACCGTCCACGGACTCCCTGCAAAGCCCAGCATGGTCTTGTCGGCGGGCAAGGCGGTGCGGACCTGGCGCACCGTTTCGTAAATCGGGCTGAGCCGTTCCGGCACGGCGGTCAGGCTGCTCAGCGCGGTATCGACCAGCCGGGGCGAGAGGTGTGGGCCTTCACCGGCCAGGAACTGCAAGTCCTGACCCATCGCATAGGGCACGATCAGGATGTCGGAAAACAGGATCGCGCCGTCAAAGCCGAACCGCCGGATCGGCTGCAGGGTGATCTCTGCCGCTGCCGCGCTGTCATAGACCAGCGGCAGGAATCCGCCCTTTTCCGCTCGCAAGGCCCGGTATTCCGGCAGATAGCGCCCAGCCTGGCGCATCAGCCACACCGGGCGCTGGCTGGCATTTTCACCACGCAGGGTACGAAGGAGCAAACCGGGCATCGAGGGATTCCAATCCAATAACTAATAAGATTCTTAATAAGGATTTGGGTGTAGTTGGCCTGTGGATAGCGCGAACAACCGCGCCTTGCCTGATTTGTCCCGGCCTGAACAGGGGTGACGCGCAGCGCGACTCTGTCCGCCTCGGCGTCAAGCAAAGGTTATCCCGGTTATCCCCAGCCTGTGGGCAACGCTTTCCACCTGTCCACAAGTGACGCAAATGACTCCTCCTAGCGGGCATGGAATCCGCCTCTGAACTTGTCCCCGCGTTCGTCCCGTGATTTATGCGGCGAATTGTCCACAGGGAGCCACAATGCCCCGTCTCAACCTGCATCTGCTGTCGGATTCCACCGGTGAAACGCTGGAAGCCATTGCCAAGGCGGCGCTCGCGCAGTTCGAAGGGGCGGACGTGGTCCGGCACTTCTGGCCGATGGTCCGGTCCCAGCAACACCTGGACCGGATCATGGGCGACATCGCCGACAACCCCGGTCTGGTGTTCTACACCATGGCCAGCACCGAACTGCGCGGCAAGCTGGTGGAGCGGTGCCGGACACTGGGCTTGCCAGTGGTGTCGGTGCTGGATTCGGCCGTCGAAGCGCTGGAATCCGCGCTGGGCCAGCACCCGCGCGCTCGTCCCGGCCGGCAGCACATCATGGATGAGGCCTATTTCGCCCGGGTCGATGCGATCCAGTTCACCATTGCCCACGATGACGGGGTGATGTGGGAAGACTGGGAGGAAGCCGACATCGTGCTGGCGGGCGTTTCGCGTTCGTCCAAGACGCCGACCAGCATCTATCTGGCCAATCGCGGGTTCAAGGTCGCCAATATCCCGATCGTGGTGGAAAGCCCGCCCCCGACCGCGCTGTTCGGGCTGAAGCATCCGCTGGTCGTGGGGCTGACCACTGCGCCCGACCGGCTGATCCAGGTGCGGCGCAACCGGCTGCTCTCGCTCAACCAGGCGCCCGAAACCGCGTATGTCGATCAGGACCGGGTCGCGCGTGAAGTGCAGTATGCACGGCGGATGTTTGCCGATAACGACTGGCCGGTAATCGACGTCACCCGTCGCTCGATCGAGGAAACCGCTGCCGCCGTGATCAATCTCTACAACGAATTCCGTGCGCCCAAGGATGGCCGGGCCGACTGATGCTGGTGCTTGCGTCGCAAAGTGCATCGCGCAAGGCGATGCTGGAAGCCGCCGGCGTGCCGTTCACGCCCTGCCCCGCCCACGTCGATGAGCGTGGAATCGAGGCCGGGCTGTCCGGTGCCGATCCCGATGCCATCGCGCTGGCCCTGGCACAGGCCAAGGCGCTGGCCGTCTCCGCGCAGCGCCCCGGCGCACTGGTGCTGGGTAGCGACAGTCTGGTCGAAGTGGCGGGTCGCCGGTTCGACAAGCCGCGCAGCCGTGCCGAAGCGGCCGAGCACCTGCGGTTCTTTTCGGGGCAGGCCATGCGGCTGCACAGCGCGGTGGCGCTGGCCCGCGACGGCGCGATTACCTGGCAGCATGGCGAATGCGCCGTGTTGCAGGTCCGCCCGCTCAGCGAGGATTTCATCGACGGCTATCTCACCGCCGAATGGCCCGAAGTGGGCGCCTGCGTGGGTGTGTTCCGGATCGAAGGGCTGGGGGTGAACCTGTTTGAAGCGATCACCGGCAGCCACTTTACCGTGCTGGGCATGCCGCTGCTGGCAGTGTTGGCCGCGCTGCGCGAGGCTGGAGAAATTCCGGCATGACCCGCCCTTATGCCGAAGTGATCGGCGATCCGATCGTCCAGTCGAAGTCCCCCGCGATCCACGGCTTCTGGCTGGGCAAGCTGGGAATCGATGCCGATTACCGCGCCTGTCACGTCACGGCTGAAGGTCTTGCCGATTACGTCGCCAGCCGCCGCGCCGATCCCCACTGGCGCGGCTGCAACGTAACGATGCCGCACAAGCAGGCGATCATGCCGCTGCTCGACCGGATCGATCCGGCTGCCGCCCGGATCGGCGCGGTCAACACGGTGGTGCGCGCCGAAGATGGCACGCTGACCGGCTACAACACCGATGCACCGGGGTTTCTGGAACCGCTGCAGCCGTTGCTGGACCAGACGCACCTCTATCGCATGGCGCGTATTTTCGGCGCTGGCGGCGCGGCGCGGGCGATCATTACCGCACTGGCGGACCAGGGCTTCACGCTGGTCGTTGCGGCGCGCAAACCGGCGCAGGCGCGTGCGCTGCTGGATGAACTGGCCCCCAGGGGCGAGCATCACGCGGTCGAACTGGCGCACTTTGCCCCGCCGACCGACTTTGCCTTCGACGACCGCGAGCAGATTCTCGATCTGGTGATCAACGCCAGCCCGCTGGGTATGGCCGGCAAGCCTCCGCTCGACGTGGATTTCAGCCACGTTCCGCCCGGCAGTGTGGTCTATGACATCGTCACGCACCCGCTCGATACGCCCCTGCTGGTCGAAGCGCGTCAGCGCGGGCTGGAAACGGTCGATGGGCTGGCCATGCTGATCGGGCAGGCGGCAGTGGCATTCGAGAAGTTCTTCGGCGCCCCGGCCCCGCGTGAACACGATGCAGAACTGCGCAAGGTGCTGACGACATGACCGAACATCGCCCCTTCATCCTTGGCCTGACCGGATCCATCGGGATGGGCAAGTCGGCCGTGGCGGCGATGTTCCAGGGCCTGAACGTGCCGGTGTTCGATGCCGATGCGGTGGTGCACGAATTGCAGGGACCGGGCGGGCCGCTGCTGCCCGCGATTGAAGCCGCGTTTCCCGGAACGACCGGGCCGGACGGGGTTGACCGGATCAAGCTGGGTGCCGCGGTGTTCGGCAATCCGGATGCGCTGAAGCGGCTGGAAATGATCGTCCACCCGGAAGTTGCCGAAGTGCGCCGCGCGTTTCTGGCCGACAACCGCGATTCGCCGCTGATCGTGTTCGATGTGCCGCTGCTCTATGAAAAGGACGGCTGGCAATCGGTCGACGCGGTAGCGGTTGTCTCGGCCCCGGCGGAGATGCAGCGCGAACGGGTGCTGGCCCGACCGGGCATGACGGTGGAGAAGTTCGAACGGATTCTGGCGCTGCAAGTGCCGGATGCGGAAAAGCGCGCGCGGGCCGATTACGTCATCGATACAGGCACCTCGCTGGCGGAAACCCGCCACGCCGTGCAGCGGCTGGTCCATGCGATCATCGCCTCGGTCGGTGGCAGTCAAAAATAGGTTTTCACCCCCTTGCCACCCCGCGCGGACAGGCCCATGTCTTGTCCATAATGCGCGAGATTATCTTCGACACCGAAACCACGGGCCTTGATCCCAGGAACGGTGACCGGCTGGTGGAAATCGGCTGCGTCGAAATGGTCAACCGGGTCACCACCGGGGCCACCTTCCACTGCTACCTCAACCCCGATCGCGATATGCCCGCCGCTGCCGAAGCGGTGCACGGCCTGTCTGCGGCGTTCCTGGCGGACAAGCCGCGCTTTCATGAAAAGGCGGCGGAATTCCTTGAGTTCATCGGCGATTCCATGCTGGTCGCCCACAATGCCAGCTTCGACTTCGGCTTCATCAACGCCGAACTGGAAGCCTGCGGGCTGGAACCGGTCAGCAAGACGCGGATGATCGATACGGTGGCGCTGGCCAAGGTCCGCCATCCGGGGGCGAAGCTCAGCCTTGATGCGCTCTGCTCGCGCTATGGAATCGATCGCAGCCACCGCACCCTGCACGGCGCGCTCCTCGACGCGGAGCTGCTGGCGCAAGTCTATGTCGAGCTGACCGGTGGCCGCCAGATCGGCCTCGAACTGGCGGGTTCCCGCCAGGAAACCATCGTCGCGCCGGTTGCCATGCCGGTGCGTGAACGCGTGTTCCGTCCCGCCCGCCCCCATTCGGCGAGCGAGGCAGAGCTGGCGGCGCATGCCGCCTTCCTCGAATCGGTGAAGTCACCCCTGTGGAACGAATGATCCGGTTCGATCGATAACGACAGGAGAAGGTTTTCATGGATATTCGCGTTTCCGGTCACCAGGTCGAAACTGGCGAAGCGCTGCAGGCCCACGCGCAGGAGCGGATGGCGGCCATTGCGGCGAAGTACTTCACCGGCGCGTTGTCTTCCCACGTCACGTTCAATCGCGCGCCCGCCGGGGCATTCCGCTGCGATATCGTGACCCACGTGATGCAGGGCCTGATCCTGAAGGGTGCGGGCGTGGCGCACGATGCCCATGCCGCGCTGGATATCGCGGCTGAAAAGATCGACAAGCAGCTGCGCCGCTACAAGCGCCGCCTGAATGACCGGCACGAACAGACTGCCTACGCGATGCGGCAGGAAGAAGCTGCCTATACCGTGTTCGTCGAGCCTGAACCGGAAGCAGAGGAAGTCACCGTCGATGCACCGGTCATCATTGCCGAGACCCGCGTCGATGTTCCCGAAGCCACGGTTTCGGATGCGGTGATGATGCTCGACTTGCGCAATACGAACGCGCTGCTGTTCAAGAATGCCGGAACCGGCATCTACAACATGGTGTACCGCCGCGGGGACGGTTCGATTGGCTGGGTTGAACCTTCCTGATTGAGCGCGTAAAGGCGCGGTCATTCTGAAGGGGCGAGGGGCAGGAAATTGACGGTGCTGATGCGCCGGGTTTCCAATCCTGTCCCTTTCCCCCGCACTTGCCGGACCGGCAACTTTGGGACCTGGGCCTTTCGATGACCGCACTTTTCACGCTTACGCCCGAAGCTGTCGGCACGATCGATGCAGACAGCAAGCCGGCGATTCTCGACCAGCTGGCGCGGCGTTTTGCCGAAGTTTACCAGCTTGATCCGGTACTTGTGCTGGATCGGATCGAGGAGCGCGAAAAGCTGGGCAGCACCGGGTTTGGCCGGGGCGTGGCGATCCCGCATGCCCGCATTCCCGATCTGGCCCGGCCGGTGGCGGTGTTTTTCCGCCTGTCCTCGCCCGTGGCGTTCGATGCGGCGGATGGCATGCCGGTGGAAATGGTGTTTGGCCTGCTTTCCCCCGAATCGGCGGGCGCCGCGCACTTGCACGCGCTGGCAGCGATCAGCCGGATGATGCGCAACGAACAGATGCACACCGCCCTAGCCGAAGCGCCTGGCGCAGAGGCAATCTATGCGCTCATCGCCAATGACATCGACCGCAACGCCGCTTGAAGCCGCTCCGGCTGGAGCGGCGCTGCACTGGCGCGCGCTGGAAGGGCTCTATGCCTCGGCCCCGGTCAACAGCCTGTTCTCGTCGCAGCTGACTATCACGGGCGAAGGCACCGCGCGGATCGCCTTCGATGTGGACGAACGCTGTTATCACGCCGCGGGGGCCGCGCACGGCACGATCTATTTCAAGATGCTGGACGATGCCGCGTTCTATGCGGCGAACACGCTGGTCACGGACAAGTTCCTGCTGACCACCTCGTTCAACCTGCACTTTTCGCGCCCGGTGAAATCCGGCCGGGTGATTGCCGAAGGGCGCTGGATTTCCGGCCGCCGCCGGGTGCTGGTGGCGGAATCGCGGCTGGTCGATGCCGAGGGTGAGGAGATCGGGCGCGGCACCGGGACGTTCCAGCGCAGCCGCATCGCCTTGTCGGGTCTGCCGGGGTATGCCGCGGGCCTGACCGGTTGACCGGCTTGGAACCGCGCCTGCCTGCCCATCTTGAAGTCGGCGCCCTGATCCGCCGCGCCAACGCCGAGGGCGGCTTTGCCAGCGTGCTGCAAAAGGGGGAGCCGGACGCCGGCACAATCCTGCTGGTTTTGACCGAACGTGGCGGAAATGCGCGGGTTTTTGAGCGGATGCCCGATCTGGAAGGTGCTCGTTCCTGGCGGCAATCAAAGGCGGAAACGCCTGATAACAAACAGGAATTCTATGATTGGCTGGACCGGCGCGGGGCGCAGGATCCAGACCTGTGGATTGTCGAACTGGATATCGCGGATGGGGAACGGTTCATCCGATAGCAAGCTTTGACGGGTTGACTCTGCTGCACTGCGGCATCTAGGGGCGCGAACCTTTTGATGCGCAGGCGGCGCAAGCGGGCACGCAGCCCGGTTCGCTAGCACGCAGACGGGGGGCAGCCGGCAGGTACCGGTTTGAGGGCAAGGGGCCATTTGGCGATCATCCTCACCAACCTGCGTCGGGCGCGTCCACCGCCCGTTTTGTTGATTTGATGAGCAGTAAACTGAACAAGGCCAGCGCGATTGCCGTGGCCGCCATGATGACTACCATTCTTCTTAGCGCCAATGGTTCCGGCGCCGCAGCGGAAAGCCTCGTTCCCGTGGCTGTTCCCCAGGAACCCACCCCCGAAATTCAACCGGCCCAGATCGAGCCGCAGGTGCAGCAAGTCCCGTCGGCAGAGCCCGACGTTGCCGACTCGCTCGCTGAACTGGTCGCCGCCCAGCCGCATCCCGAAGCGCTGTCGAGCGAGCTGAATTGCCTGGCCGGGGCCATCTATTTCGAAGCGAAGGGCGAATCGCTGGCCGGTCAGCTGGCCGTTGGCCGCGTCGTCGTTGCCCGGTCCAAGTCCGGCCGCTTCCCCGGCAGCTACTGCGGCGTGGTGTTCCAGCCCTCGCAGTTCTCGTTCGTGCGCGGCGGTGCGCTGCCCTACATCAAGAAGCAGTCGATCGACTGGAAGGAAGCCGTCGCGATCGCCCAGATTGCGCATGAAGGCACCTGGCGCAGCCCGGTCGAAGGCGCGCTGTTCTTCCACGCCAGCCGCGTGTCGCCCGGCTGGCGCCTGCAGCGCCTGGCGCGGGTCGACAATCACATCTTCTATCGCTGAGCCAATCGGCGAAACGCATTTGAAAAGGGCCGGGTCAATCCGGCCCTTTTTTATGACTCCGGCCGCAGCCGGACCCACATCGGCGCGTGATCGCTGGCCTTTTCCCGCCCGCGATGGTTCTTGTCGACCCCGCAGGATTCCAGCCGGTCGGCCAGTTCAGGCGAGAGCAGGGCATGGTCGATCCGGAAACCGTGATCGCGCTGCCACGCTCCGGCCTGATAATCCCAATACGTCCACACCCCGCCGCGCGGATTGTGGGTGGCCACGGCATCGGTCCAGCCATCGTGCAGCAGCCGCAGATAGGCGTCGCGCGATTCCGGCTGCATCAGGGCATCGTCAGCCATGGCCTTGGGGGACCAGATGTCGGCATCGGTCGGGATCACGTTGAAGTCCCCGGTGATGATCGCGGGCACTTCCTCGGCCTTGATTTCCGCCATGCGCGCGCGCAGCCGTTTCATCCAGGCCAGCTTGTAGTCGAACTTCGGCCCCGGCTGCGGATTGCCGTTGGGCAGGTAGATACAGGCCACCCGCACGCCGAACACGTCCGCTTCCAGATAACGCGACTGTTCGTCTTCCGGATCGCCCGGAAGCCCGCGCAGCACTTCTACCGGCTTGGTCCCATCTGCCAGGATCGCCACGCCGTTGAAGCCTTTCTGGCCGTGCCAGATGGCATGATAGCCCAGCTTCTCGAACTCGGCGGCGGGAAAGCCTTCGTCCTGCGTCTTGATTTCCTGCAGGCAGGCCACCGCCGGACGGGTTTCTTCCAGCCATTCCAGCAAGCGCGGGAGGCGGGCCTTGATCCCGTTGATGTTGTAGGATGCGATCTTCATGATCGGCCGGTGCCGTTCGAGCCGTCAGGCGAGCTGATCATATCGCGAAACTGGAGCCGCAGCCGCAACCCGATGCGGCATTGGGGTTCGTCACCCGGAACGCCGCACCGCCCAGCGATTCGACGTAATCGACCTCTGCCCCGGCCACCAGATCCAGGCTGACGGGATCGACCACCAATGCCACCCCATCGGTTTCGACCACCAGATCGTCGCCGTCGGCCGCATCGGCCAGGCCGAACTTGTACTGAAAGCCGGAGCAGCCCCCGCCTTCGACCGACAGGCGCAGGATCGCGGGCTTGCCCTGCTTCGCGGCAATCGCCGCCACGCGCGCCGCGGCGGAGGGGCTGAGAGTCATCGTTGGAGCGTCCATGCCGCTGATGTAGGGCGCTTCGGCCTGTGCGGCAAGTATACCCTCAGGCGCTCTGGATATAGGTGCGCATCGCGTCCGCTTCGGATACGATCCGGTCGATCCGGTATTTCACCAGATCACCGATCGAAACGAAGCCGATGACCGCGCCGCCATCGACCACCGGCAAGTGCCGAATCCGGCGCCGGGTCATCAGGCCCAGCGCTTCGAGCACTTCGGTATGGGGGGATACGGTGATCGCCGGTGCGGTCATGGCCGAGCTGACCGGCTGGCTGAGCATCGCCGGTCCGTTGGCGGCCAGCTGATAGACGACATCGCGTTCCGAAAAGATCCCCGCGATCCGGCCGCCGGAAAAGACCGGCATCGCCCCGATCCGCCGTTCCGCCAGGATTGCCACCGCTTCGCGCACGCTCAGCGTCGCATCGCAACTGACGACCTCACTGCTTCGCCCCTCGATAAGCCGTGCAATGGTCATTGGAACCTCTCCCGCTCCTGTTATCGCGCCAGCTTCTCATGATTCGCCCTTCAGCGCCAGACTGCGCAAATGCCGGGGTTGCAGGGCGCGCCGGGCAGGGGCAAAAGCGGCCCGTCATGCACAGATCGAGCCTTGATACGCCCGAAGGGGCGGCTTTCGCCTGGGCACGCTTCCGCCGTTTCATGCGCGGCTGGGGCTGGGCCTCGCTGGTTTGCGTCATCGCCGTGGAAGCGTGGTTATGGCCCAGTTTCGGGTTCAGTTCACCGCATGTCTACCTGGCATCGGCGGTCGGCACGGTGGGTATCGTCATGATGGTTGGCGCGCTGATGGGGCTGGTGTTCCTGTCCAGCGGTACCGGCCATGACGAATCGGTGATCGACCCGACCGAGATCGAGAAACGGCGCTAGGGCGGCAGCGCTACTCTTCGGGGCGCAGCCGGAATTCCTCTACCGGCTCGCCGCCGACCAGATGCTCCTGGATGATCCGCTCCAGCACCGGCTGGGTGCAGGAATGGTACCACACGCCGTCCGGCCACACGACCGCGACCGGCCCGGCGGCGCAGATCTTAAGGCAATCGGCCTTGGTCCGGGCAATGCCGCCATCGCGGTCCAGCCCCAGTTCCTTGAGGCGCTTCTTCAGGAATTTCCACGCCGGCGCGCCGACTTCGGGCGAGCAGCATTCGCCCTTCTGCGGTTCGGCGCAGAGGAAGATGTGGCGGCGGATGTTGTCCCCGCCGGTAGTTTTCAGTGCGGCGCGCGCGCGGGCCAGTTCGGCGGGATCGGCGCTCATGCCCGCAGGCTCCAGTCGCTGATCAGGCGGGCGCGGAAATCGTCCGGGATGGGCGAGGGCGTATCGCCATCCGTGCAGACAATGATCGAGCGGGCGAAGGCGACATTGCGCCCACCCTGCGACATCAGCTGGATGATGGTGAAGCTGGTCCGCCCCACACCTTCAATCGCGCAGCGCACTTCGACCGGATCGGGGAAATACCCCTGGGCCAGGTATTCGATCCCCATGCTGGCCACCATGGCCCGGCGCGGGGCAATCGCCTCGCGAAAGCCGATGGCGAAATTGAACCGTACCCGGCCATCTTCCATCATCGCCGCCAGCGCGACGTTGTTGAGGTGCTGGTTGGGATCGACATCGGCAAAGCGCGTGGTCGTTTCCAGCCGGAATGGATAGCGCGCGGGGTCCAGCAGGGCGGGATCGGGACGGGGCATCGGTTTACTTCCCCGCCTTCAGCCAGCGATCGAGCCAGCTGAACACCGTCTGGTGCCATTGCAGCGAGTTCTTCGGCTTCAACACCCAGTGGTTCTCATCCGGGAAGACCAGCAGTTCGGCGGGAACGCCCTTGCGCTGCAAGGCGGTGAATGCGCCCAGCCCCTGGCTGTAGGGAATGCGGAAGTCCTTTTCGCCGAGGACGACCAGCATCGGCGTCTGCCACTTGGCGACGCGGCTGGCCGGGTTCCACTTTTCGTATTCTTCCGGCGCCTCGTGGTAGGGTTTGCCGCCGTGCTCCCATTCGGTGAACCACAGCTCCTCGGTCGAATAGGCCATGCCGCGGTTGTCGAACACGCCGTTGTGGTTGACCAGGCACTGGAAACGGTCGGCCCACTCGCTCTGGATCCAGTTCATCATGTAGCCGCCATAGGAGGCACCCAGCGCGCAGGTTCGTGTGCCATCCAGCGCGGCATCGCGTGCCAGTGCGGCGTCGAGACCCTTCTTGAGGTCTTCCAGCGGCTTGCCGCCCCAATCGCGGTTGATCGCGTCGGTAAAGGCCTGCCCGTAGCCGGTGGAGCCGTGGAAATCGATCGACACCACAGCGTAGCCCTGCGCCGCGAACAGCGCGGGGTTCCAGCGCGACGACCACGAATCGTTATAGCTGCCCTGCGGCCCGCCGTGGACAAACAGCAGCACCGGCAGCTTGGCCGTCGCATTCGCGGGCTTGTGGATCTGGCCCCACACGGTGGCACCCTGTGCCCCGGCAAAGCTGTAGCGGGTGGTGCTGACCGGCGTCAGCGCGGCCAGAGTGGCGGCGTTGGCCTGGCTCAGCTGGGTGCCCGGCTTGCCCTTGGCCGCGATGAATACCTCTGCCGGATTCGCGATGGCATCGCGGGTGAACACGATCTGCCCGTCCTTCAGCGGCACGACATTGGCGATGTTCGCCTCGGTCAGCCCCTTGGGCGCCAGTTTCAGGCGCTGGGCCTTGCCACTGGCAATGTCGATGCGGAAGGCCGGGGTATCGAGCACGTCTTGCGCGGTGGCGATCAGGGCTTTCGAATCGGGCGTCCACGCCAGCGAACTGACCGACCGGTCCCAACCTGCGGTCAGCGCGCGCTTTTGCCCGGTCTTGAGGTTGAGCAGCTGCACGACCAGCCGGTCAGCCTCATACCCCGGCCGCTCCATTGCCGCCCAGGCCAGCCACTGGCCATCGGGTGAGGCGGCGGGCAGTGTGTCGGTCGCCTTGTTGCCTGCCGTCAGGTTGTGCGGGGCGGTGCCATCCAGCGGCGAATGCCAGATGTCGAGGTTGGTTGAGATCGGCTCATGCCGGTCGGCCTGCCGGGCGGCAAAGAACACGCCGTTCGAATCGGCTTGCCAGGCAAGTTCCTCGGCTCCGCCCATCGGCTTGGACGGGGTATCGCCGGTCAACGTTCCCGGCGGGCCATCCAGTGCGGCCGCTTCCCCAGTTACCTTGCCGTCCGCGGCCAGCGCCAGCGCGAAGCCGCGGCTGTAGTTGCCAGGGGTTTCCCAGCTGTCCCAGTGACGGACGAAGCCCGCGCCATCGCGATAGAGACGGCCCGTTCCGGGGCCGGGTTCACTGGTGTTGCCATCGGAATCGCAGCCCAGCGTCGGGCAATCACGCGCGACATCGCCCCAGACCAGCACGCGCTGACCGTTGGGGGACAGCAGGAAGCCGGCCACATCGGCCTTGAAGTCGCTGGCCTGCACCGGCGTGGCGGCGGGATCGGTCAGGTCCAGAAACCACAGCTGGTCGCGGCCCGATTTGCCGGAGATGAAATAGAGCCGCTTGCCATCCGGGCTGAACGCGGGGCTGCTTTCACCGGCTTCGGGCAAGTCGGCGATGCGCGTGGCCGCGCCGCCCCTGGCCGGAATCCGCCACAGGCCGGGAGTGCGCTTGTAGCTGGCCGGATCGGTATCGACCTGCTGGAACACCACCGTCTGCCCGTCCGGGGCCACGGCAGGCGCGCCTAGACGCTTCAGGGTTACAAGGTCTTGCGCCGTCATCGGCCGGGTTTCGGCCATGGCGGCGTGGGGGAGAAGGGCTACAGCCAGTGCGCCCAGCGCGGCAGAGATGTGCTTCATCCCACCGGGTTAGCGGGATGGCGCGTGGCGGAAAAGGGGTTAGCCCTTTTTCCCGACGATCCGCGCGATTTCGGCGGCGACCATGCGTTCCACCAGCGGCGGCAGGTTCTTGTCGAGCCATTCGGCCAGTGCGGGGCGGAGCAGTTCGCGAGTCAGCGCTTCCAGCGAGGTTTCGCCGCTGCGCACGATTTGCGGCGGCACGCCCGGTTCCGCCAGCATGGCCAGCGCGGCCAGCGATTCGCGCATCGAGCTGGCGACATTGGCGCTCAGCAGCGGGGATTGGCCTGCTTCATCGGCCGAATCGTCGGCAATCACGGCGGCAGCGTCCAGCTCCAGCACTTCATCGGCGTCGTGGCCGGAGCGCTGTGCGGCCTTGGCGAGGCCGCGTTCGCTGCGTTCGCGCCGTTCCTGCGCCGCATCCTCGCGATTGTCGCGCGCGATCACGTTCTTGATCGACGCAAGAATCTCTTCGACCGACGGTTCACCAACCTGGCGCATTTGAACTCAACCCCCGATGTTCCGGCCCCGATGATCCGGACATGTCCCACGCCGGGACGGAATCACTGGCTGGTTACTGAACCGTCCTGCGGCCTGGTGTCAACGGTGCGGGTGCCAAGCGCCCTGGGATCGGGATCGGTCGACCAATCCCAGATCTGGCTGCGGACGCGGTCGTAATTGACGTCGGGATCATAGAGCGTCCCGCCATCCAGGCCCAGATCGCGGGCTTCGGCCTTGCCCATCGCGGCCAGCAGGTTGAACCCGGCGACATAGGCGTTGCGCTTGGCCGTAGCGAGCTGGACCTGCGCGCTGAGCAGTTCCTGTTCGGCGTTCAGGATTTCCAGGATCGTGCGGTTGCCGACGGTGTTTTCCGCACGCACGCCTTCCAGGCTGAGTGCGGCGGCATCCACCGCGCTCTGGGTCGAGGCGATGATCTCGCTCGATGCGCTCCAGCTGGCATAGGCCGCGCGGACGGAGGCGATCACTTCGCGCTCGATCGCGATTTCCTGCTCCAGCGTCGCGCCTTCGCGGGCCTGGGCCTGGCGCTTTTGCGCGGCGGGCAGGCCGCCTTGGAACAGTGGAATCGTGGCGCGCACACCTGCCGTTGCAGACGTGAAGCCCTGCCGCGTCACGGCCGAGGCCGGGCCGCCATTGGTGCCCAGGTAATCGGTATAGTCGGCGCCGGTAAATACGCTGATGCGCGGCAAGCGGCCAGCGCCGGCGGCATCGCTGTCAAATCCGGCAGCCTTGCTGCGTTGGCGCGCGGCGATCAGGTCCGGATTGCTGTCCAAAGCGATGGTCACGGCTTCTTCGACGCTGCCGGGCAGGCCGGGCAGGGCGGGCGGGGCCTGCAGATCGACCGGAGCCTTGCCCACGACCTGGATATAGCGTTCCCGGGCGGCGATCAGGTTGGCTTCCGCATTGCGGGTCTGACCCTTGGCCAGCGAGAGGCGGGCCTGCGACTGGGCCACGTCGGTGCGGGTCAGGTCGCCGATTTCGAACCGGTCCTGCGTGGCCTGCAAGTTCACTTCCAGCACGCCCACGTTGCTGCGGTTCAGCTTGACCACGGCTTCGGCCAGAATGACGTCCATGTAGGACGCCACGACCGCGCTGAACACGCCGGTTTCAGCGCCGCGCAGGTCGGCCTGCCCGGCTTCGACGCGGGTCTTGGCGGCGCGGATCGAATTCCTGATCCCGCCCCCGGCATAGAGCGGCATGCCGAGCGATGCGGAGGCGCCGAACACGCGTTCGGGCGAAGCGACGGTCGGCGTGCTTTGCTTCACCAGTTCGGTGAACGTCGCCGTGCCGCTCAGCGAGGGAAGGGCGGCCGACTTGGCGATCGGCACGGTCTCATCCACCGCGCGCTGCTGGGCGCGGGCGGCCTGCAGTGACGGATTGGTATTGTACGCCAGCACCAGGGCTTCGCGCAGATCGTCAGCCAATGCGGGCGTGCTGATCAGGGCGAAACCCGCAAGCAGGACGGCAACGCGACCCCTCCGTGACGGCATATTCAGAAGCTCCAGCGTTTCGGCGCGGCGAATTCGGCCAGTACGGGAATCCCGATTTCGGCCAGGGGCAGCAGCGCCACAGACCCGGCCAGCTTGCGACCGGCAGCCAGGCGGGTCACCCCGCGTTCGACCAACCCCGTCACCACTCGACCAGCGTCAACCAGCGTGTCGGTCAGTGCGGCGGGCAGCTGTTCTGCCGCGCCATCGACCAGCAGCAGCGAATATTCGCCGCTGACCGCCCCGGCGGCGGCGTCGGCCGCGGACACCACGGTGACTGACCGGGCCAGCGGGCGGACCAGTTCGGCCAGGTAATCGCTGCCGCAGCTGACGATCAGTACGTCGTCCTGCGCGGTCGGCGCGGCTTCGGCCAGAATCCGGCCCTGAACGAGCGGCGCGGGCAGGGCATGCCCATCGCCCAGCGGGATCGCCCGGTCGATATAGGCGTGGCCGCGGGCTGCTGCGGGCACGAACTGTTCGCGCGCCGTGGTTCCCATGACAGAGAGCACCCATTCCTCGTTCACGCCGCTGACGCGCAGCTGGCTGTCAACCATCGCGCGGCGCGCGGCGGCGAAGTCGGTGGCAATCGGACGGTCTGCGGTAAGCGTCATCTTGGGATCCCTCGTGGACGCTGTATTGCACACGTAACACAGCGACGCAATCCCGTGCCTTCTAGGCGAAGCGACTTCCTGCGCCAAGCGCTTTGACGCCCCCCGTGCCAAGCACTTTGACGCCTTGCCTGTCCGGGCTTATGGGGGCCGCAATTCATGGCTTGGCGAAGGAGCGCGAAATGTCCGGGATGGTGACGATCCGTGAGGAAGACCTGATCGAAAGCGTGGCCGATGCGCTGCAATACATCAGCTATTACCACCCGATGGATTACATCCGCGCGCTGGGCGAAGCCTACAAGGCGGAACAGGGCCCGGCGGCCAAGGACGCCATCGCCCAGATCCTGACCAACAGCCGGATGTGCGCCGAAGGGCATCGTCCGCTGTGCCAGGACACCGGCATCGTCAACGTGTTCATCGAATGGGGCCAGAACTGCCGTCTGGAATCGGACCGGTCGCTGCAGGACGTGGTCGATGAAGGGGTGCGCCGCGCCTACCTGAACCCTGAAAACAAGCTGCGCGCCTCGGTTCTGGCTGACCCGGCATTCACGCGCCGCAACACGCGCGACAACACGCCCTGCGTGCTGCACGTCGATATGGTGCCGGGCAGCAAGGTCTCGGTCGATGTCGCGGCCAAGGGCGGCGGGAGCGAGAACAAGTCGAAGTTCAAGATGATGAACCCCAGCGACAACATCGTCGACTGGGTGCTGGAAATGCTGCCGCAGATGGGCGCGGGCTGGTGCCCGCCGGGGATGCTGGGCATCGGCATCGGCGGCACGGCGGAACATTGCGTGCTGCTGGCCAAGAAGGCGCTGATGGAGCCGATCGACATGGCCCAGCTGAAGGAGCGCGGGCCGCAGAACGATATCGAGGCGCTGCGGATCGAGATCTTCGACAAGGTCAACGCACTGGGCATCGGTGCGCAGGGGCTGGGCGGCCTGTCCACCATTCTCGATGTCAAGATTGCCGACTGGCCGTGCCACGCCGCGGGCAAGCCGGTGGCGATGATCCCCAACTGCGCCGCCACCCGCCACGCGCACTTCACGCTCGATGGCTCCGGTCCCAGCTTCCTGGAAACGCCGAAGCTGGACGAGTGGCCCGAAGTCCACTGGACGCCCGACAAGGCGGCCAAGAAGGTCAACCTCGACACGCTGACCGCCGAGGAAGTGCAGAGCTGGAAGCAGGGCGACCGGTTGCTGCTCAACGGGCGGATGCTGACCGGCCGCGATGCCGCGCACAAGCGCATCCAGGACATGCTGGCCAAGGGCGAGGACCTGCCGGTCGAGTTCAAGGGCCGCGTGATCTATTACGTCGGCCCGGTCGATCCCGTGCGCGACGAAGTCGTCGGCCCGGCGGGCCCGACCACGGCGACCCGCATGGACAAGTTCATGGACATGATGCTGGAGCAGGGCCTGCTGGCCTGCGTCGGCAAGGCGGAACGCGGCCCGGCGGCGACCCAGTCGATCGCCCAGCACAAGTCGGCCTACCTGATGGCGGTCGGCGGCGCGGCCTATCTGGTGGCGCGGGCGATCAAGCAGGCCAAGGTCGTCGGCTTCGAGGACCTGGGCATGGAAGCGATCTATGAATTCACGGTCGAGGACATGCCGGTGACGGTCGCGGTCGACAGCGAAGGGCAGAACGTCCACACGCTCGCTCCGCTGGTCTGGAAGGACAAGATCGCCAAGGAACACCTCCTCGGCTGATCGCGGCCCCGGCAGCGGTTCCCGGATCGACCAAAGCGCTTTGCGCCTCGACGAAGCTGCTGGCGCCGGGCGGGCTGGACGGGCTAGGCCATGATCGACATGGACCCAGCCATCCCTTCGGCCCCAGCGGCGGCCCCGGCACAGCCGCCGCGCGTTCCGGCGCGGATCGTGCTGGCGTCGATTGCCGCGCTGTGGGTGACCTACTTTGCGCTGGCCACGCTGCGCGGCTGGCTGGTCGGGCTGGAACTGCACGACGCGCTGCTGTGGCGGCGGATGCTGGTGATTCTGGCTTCGATGGTGGTGACGGTTGGCCTGTGGCCGCTGTTGCGCCTGCTGGATCCGCGCACCGTGTGGGTCAAGATCGTGGCGGTCCTGCTGATGGCGCTGCCCGCGTCGCTGCTGCTGGCCAGCATCAACCAGTGGGTGTTCGCCGCGATCGAGGATGAAGTCGTTGCCAAGATCGGTGAGCGCGAAGGCCTGCGCGTGCGCAGCGACGAGGCCGGCAACCTGCTGGTCGATCCGCTGGAGCGCCACGATCCGGTCGACGCCGGGGCGCTGCCGACCGATGTCGTGCCGGACGACGCCGCGGCTGCAATGTCTGCCGATCAGGCCGCTATCACCATTGCTGCCCAGACCCGCGAGGATAACCGCTGGCGCCAGCTGACCGACGTGGCGCTGGGGCGCTACTTCCTGCTGCTGGCCTGGGCGGCGCTCTATTTCGCGCTCGTCAATGCCGAACAGGCCCGCGCGGCAGAGCGGCGCGAGGGAGCCTATCGCAGAGCGGCCAAGGCGGCGGAACTGCGCTCGCTGCGCTATCAGGTCAACCCGCACTTCCTGTTCAATACGCTCAATTCGCTCTCCGCGTTGGTGATGACCGGCAAGACCGATGCGGCCGAGGAAATGATCCAGACGCTGTCCACGTTCTATCGCCGCAGCCTGGCGGGCGACCCGACCGCGGACGTTGCGCTGGAGCAGGAAATCGCCTTGCAGCGGCTCTATCTGGAAATCGAGGGGGTCCGCTTTCCCGAACGCCTGAAGGCCCGGATCGACATTCCCGACGATCTGCTCGACGCCCGCGTGCCGGGCATGATCCTGCAACCGCTGGTCGAAAATTCGGTCAAGTATGGGGTCGCCCCGACGAATCGTGCGGTCCATGTGTGCATTTCCGCCCGCAGCGAAGGCGATCAACTGGTGATCACGGTTGGCGATGATGGTCCAGGCGCGCCCGGCGGGCCGAAATCCGGCTTTGGCATTGGCCTTGCCAACGTCGAAGACCGGCTGGCCGCGCGCTATGGCAACGCGGCCCGGCTGTCCGCCGGACCAGTTGCGGCTGGCGGCTGGTGCACGGTGATCCGCCTGCCGTTGGAAGCGCATGCCGGATAAAGCCCCCGCCTCGCCCGCCCCGCTACGCACGCTCATCGTCGATGACGAGCCGCTGGCGATCGAACGCATGCGCTTGATCTGCGGCGGCCTTGCCGGGATCGAGGTCATCGCGCACGCGCTGGACGGAGCAGCCGCGCTGCGAGAGATCGAAACGAGCAGCCCCGACCTGGTGTTGCTGGACATGACGATGCCCGAACTCGACGGGCTGTCCGTGGCCCGCGCCCTGGCGCGCCGGGATCAGGCGCCGGCGGTGATTTTTGTGACGGCGCATGACAATTTCGCTGTCGAGGCCTTTGATCTCGATGCTGTCGATTACGTGCTGAAGCCGGTGACGGCCGAACGGCTGGAGCGGGCCGTCGCTCGCGCCGTGGCGCGGCGCGGATCGCGTGCGGCGGGTGGGGGCAACTGGCTCAGCGAATTCTGGGTCCCGCATCGTTCGGAGTTGCTGCGGATCGCGGCGGGCGATGTCGACCGGATCGATGCGGAGCGCGATTACGTGCGGCTGCACGTGGGCGATCGCAGTTACCTGCTGCTCCAGACGGTATCCGGGCTGGAAGCACGGCTCGATCCGGAGCGCTTCATCCGCCTGCACCGCTCCACCATTCTGCGCCGCGACCGGATCACGGGCCTGCGGCATGATGGACTGGGTGTCTGGTCGGCGGAGCTCGCGGACGGCTCGACCGTCAGGATCGGGCGGACCTATCTGGCCCGCGCGAAAGCAATGGCGGGACGCTGATAGAGCGCCTAGAGTCCCCGGCGATGGGCGTGATCCTGATCTTCCTGCTCGGCATTGCCAATTTCGCGGTCCACAAGGCCGTGCTGGAAAGCCGGCATCCGCTGCTGGGGCAGGTGCCGATGTTCTTTCATCTGCTGGGCGGGCGGTTCAGTCTGATCGTCGAGTTCCTGATGCTGCTGGGCGCGCTGCTGATGGTGTCGCAGGGCTCTGATGGCTGGGTATGGCTCTATCTGGGGTATAGCGGGGTCAACGCGGTTTCCGCATGGTTGATCCTGACGGGCCGGGTCTGATCGGCTAACAGGCGCGGCGATGAATCAACCGACAGTTCTCTATCACGTCAGCGACCTGCACTTCGGATACGAAGATCGCGCCGCGCTGGATTGGTTCGCCGCCGAGGTCGACCGCGAACGCCCCGCCGCCGTGATCTGCACCGGCGACCTGACGATGCGCGGTTCGGCGCGTGAATTCGCTGCCGCGACGAAATGGCTGGCGCAGCTGCCCGTGCCGGTCAGCCTTGAGCCGGGCAATCACGACGTACCCTATTACCACCACATGCTGCGCCGCCTGACCCGGCCCTATGCCCGCTACCGGGCGCTCGAAGCCGCGCTGGAAAGCGAGATCGCGCTGCCCGACCTTGCGGTAGTGCCGTTGAAAACGGTGGCGCGGGCACAGTTCCGGCTGAACTGGTCAAAAGGACGGGTCAGTGCCGGCGATCTGGATGCCGCCTTGCAGGGCCTGGCCCATCACGCGGGACGGCGCACCCGGCTGGTGGCCTGCCATCACCCTCTGGTGGAGGCTGACACCCACGCCACGGCTTCGACGCGCGGAGGCAAACGCGCGCTCGCCGCACTGGCACGGGCGGGGGCGACGGCGGTCCTGTCGGGCCATGTCCACGATCCGTTCGACAAGTTGGTCGCGCTTGATGGTCAGACGATCCGGATCATCGGCGCGGGCACGCTGTCGCAGCGGCTGCGGACGTCGCGGCCTTGCTTCAACCGGCTGGAACTGGATGCGAACGGCGCGATGGACGTTCAGGTGCGGACCCTGGACTAACGACTGCCAGCGCGGGCGCGGACTTTCGCCTCGACCGCGTGGATCAGCGCCAGCAGGTCTTCGCGGCTAATGTCCAGCATTTCGTCCCAGGTTTTGAGCACATCATCCACATCCTGATCCTCGATATGACCGACCCAGTTGGCAGGAGTCGGGATCGGAGCGGCGCGGTGCGGATAGGAATGGCCGGTCAGACGGTTCCACGTGAAACCTGCCGCCAGCAGGACCATCACGTTCAGCATCAGCGGAACAAGCAGGAACCCAGGACCGGCCGCGACAACGGCAGGCGCGGGCAGCGCGGTCAGCAACGCGGTCCCGCCGGCCGGGGGGTGCAGGCAGCGGGCAATGCTCATCGCTGCAATTGCGGTGCCAACGGCCACGCCCGCCGCCAGCCAGGGCAGCGGGATCAGCCAGTGCGCTAGAATGCCCAGCGCTCCTGCAATCAGGTGCCCGCCCAATACCGGCCAAGGCTGGGCCAGCGGACTGGCGGGCAGCACGAACACTAGCACCGCCGATGCCCCCATTGATGCAATCAGCCAGGGCAATGCGGGCGAACCGGCCAGAGTCGCCCGGCCAACCAGTCCGGTGATCAGGATGGCCACGGTCGCGCCCAGCGCGCCGCGCAACCAGCCAATGCGCCCCAGCGCGCGCATGCCTGTCGGTGAGGAAAGCGGAACCTGGTTGGGCATTGCGGGAAACCTTGCGTGATGCGGTGGGGCCGCGGAGCGGAGGGACCAACGAAAAAGGGGCCAGCCCTGCGGCCGACCCCTTTTCCTTGAATAACCGAAACGGCCTTGATCAGCGCTTGCTGAACTGGAAGCTGCGGCGAGCCTTGGCCCGGCCGTACTTCTTGCGTTCAACGACGCGCGGGTCGCGGGTCAGGAACCCGGCAGCCTTGACGGCCGAGCGCAGCGCCGGCTCGTACTTGGTCAGCGCCTGCGAGATGCCATGCTTCACGGCACCCGCCTGGCCCGACAGACCGCCGCCCTTGACGGTGGCGATCACGTCGTACTGACCTTCGCGATCAGCGACCTGGAACGGCTGGTTCAGCACCAGACGCAGGGTCGGACGGGCGAAATAGACCGACTGGTCGCGGCCATTGACGGTAACCTTGCCGGTGCCGGGCTTGATCCACACGCGGGCAACGGCGTCCTTGCGGCGGCCGGTGGCATAGGAACGGCCCTGGGCGTCGATTTCCTTTTCGCGCAGCGGCGCGGCGGGAGCGGCCGGGGCAGCCGGGGTTTCGGCAATCGAGCCGAGGTCGGCCAGATCGGTGACGGTGTTATCGGACATCAGGCACCCACCTTGTTCTTGCGGTTACGGGCAGCAACATCGAGCACTTCCGGCTGGTTGCCGGCGTGCGGATGTTCGGCGCTGGAATAGAGGTGCAGCGCGCGCATCTGGTCACGACCCAGCGGGCCGCGCGGAATCATGCGCTCGACAGCCTTTTCCAGCACGCGCTCGGGGAAGCGACCGTCGAGGATCTTGTCCGCGGTCACCGCCTTGATGCCGCCGGCATAGCCGGTGTGCTTGTAATAGGTCTTCTGCTTCAGCTTGTTGCCGGTCAGGCGCACCTTGCCAGCGTTGATGACGACGACGTGGTCACCGCAATCGACGTGGGGGGTGAAGCTCGGCTTGTGCTTGCCGCGCAGGATATTGGCGATGATCACGGCCAGACGCCCGACCACCAGACCTTCGGCATCGATCAGATGCCACTTCTTTTCCACCTCGGCCGGCTTGATCGACCGGGTGACCTTGCTGAGCGCCTTCATGGCCAGCCCTTCCTGATTTTTAGGTCAAAACCCTTGCATTCCCGAATCTCCATCCGGCAGGCCGGATAGCGGGGAAGGCGGCCCTTTCGCGGAAAGGGGCCGGAAAGTCAAGCGAACCGGGGGTTTTCGATAGAGGTAAAATAATACCGCATGAATCGCCACTAGCGATTGTCGAACGTCCAGACCTCGCGGCTGATGCGTTCGGACCCGTCCAGGCGGGTAATCACAGTGCGTTCGAACTGCTGCGGCAGGTTGCCCGGCTCCGGGCTTGCGACATTGATCGATACGTCCACTTCGCCCTGGTTGCCGCTGGGGAGCGGGACGCGGCGCACTTCATGATGGCGATTGCGCGCCGGGTTGAACAGGTCGACCGGCCAAGCGGCGCCGCCATTGGCCGCGGCCAGAATGCGGTTGAGCGCTTCCATCGAACCAGCTCCGCGCGCGTCGCTCTGCCGGGTCTGATTCAGGATCAGCGCGCTGGCCCGCGCCGCTTCGCTGCGGGCTGCCCTGTCCGCTGCGGCGGCGTTGGTTCCGGTGATCTGTCCATGCCGGTCCAGTCGCAGAGGGAAAGGCCCGGCGTCCACGCGCTTGCGCTCCAGATCAGCTAGCAGGGCGACCGGCGGCGGGGCTTCCACCACGGTGTCGATCAGGGCGCCATCGACCACATACCCGTCGCCATCCGCCGCGATCCGCACTTCGTAGCTGCGCTTGACCATGATGTGCTTGCCATCCGGCAACGACCGCCAGACCGTGCGGCTGAGGACCAGCGGCTTTTGCGGCGGCGCGAAGTTCTTGACCCCCGATGCAATCGACTGCGGCTGCTGTGCCGCCAGCCCCGTCGGCAGCAGGGTGGCGATCCCTGCCAGCAAGAAGGTGCGCACGGTCACGGCCGCAGTTCCGCGAGCCAGGCCAGCGTTGTCGGCGCGCCTGCCTCACAGCGCCAGCCCAGCACTGCCGGTGTCTGGTAGGGGTGCAATTCGGCAATGCGCTGAACTGCGCGATCAAGCAGGACCGCGTCGGTCTTGAACAGCACCCCGGTCTCCTCCGCCTGGCGTTGCGAACCCTGCCAGACAAACAGTGACAATGTAGAACCAAGCATATTCGCGCAGGCAACCAGCCGCTCGTCAAGTACCTTGCCCGCAACGGAACGTGCCACATTCTCATCCGGGAAGGGGCACCAGATCATCGCCCCGGCCAGTGGCGGCGTATCCGTCACGCGGTCCGGCGACCCAGAGCGTGCACGCCAAGCGTGGTGGCCGCAACCAGCAGCGCTCCACACAGCTGGTGCAACACGGCGATCCACAGCGACATCCCGCTCATCACCGTGGCGATTCCCAGCAGGATCTGCGTCCCGAAGGCGCTGTGAATGGCAATGGAGGCGGACCGGTGGCTGGCGCGGACCTTGCGGGCCAGCACGATCAGGATGGCCACCACGCCCCACGCCCACCAGCGGTGCACGAAGTGCGTCAGGAAGGGATCGTTCAGAAAAGCGTGGATGGTGCCGCCGGCCCAGGCAATGCCATCGGGCACGAAGCGGCCCTGCATCAGCGGCCAGGCATCCCAGTTGAACCAGCCGGCCCCGGCCACATAGCCGGCGCGCAGCCCCGCCACCAGCGCGCCGAAGAACAGCTGCAAGGTCAGGGCCGCCAGTGTGAAGGCGGCAAATCCGGTCAACCGGGCGCGCCCTTCACCACGGGCATGGGCGCGCAGATCCAGCGCAGTCCAGACCAGCCCGCCCAGCGTCAGCAATGCGACCAGCAGATGCGTGGCGAGGCGGAAATGGCTGACCCTGACGTCGTTGACGATCCCCGACTTGACCATCCACCAGCCAACCGTGCCTTGCAACGCGCCCAAGGCCAGCAGGGCCAGCAGGCGCGGTTTGTAACCGGCGGGGATCATCCCCTTTACCCAGAACCATGCCAGCGGCAGGGCAAAGGCAAGGCCGATGATCCGGGCGATCAGGCGGTGAAACCACTCCCAGAAGTAGATGAACTTGTAGGTTTCCAGCGTCATCCCCGCCGGGCCGTTGATCTGCTGGTATTGCGGGGTCTGGCGATAGGCGTCGTACTCGGCCTGCCACGCCGCGTCGTTCAGCGGCGGCAAGGTGCCGGTCACGGGTTTCCATTCGGTGATCGAAACCCCGGATTCGGTCAGGCGGGTAATCCCGCCCACCGCGACGATCAGGACGACCAGCGTGGCCACCACCAGTAGCCAGCGGGCGAGAATTGCGGCCGAAGCCTGCGCATGCACTGCCTTGCTCATGTCCGCCCCCTGCTCTCGCCCCGCGCGAATCGCAAGCATGGATCGGCGAACGACAGGGCGGCACTTGATCCATGTTACAACATAACATACATGAGCGCTGCGATGCGTGATGCGTTCCTTTCGATTCGCGACCGGCTGGACCGGGTCGGCGTGCTGCTGTCCGGGCTGTGCATGCTGCATTGCATCGCCGGAATCGTGCTGGTTGCCGGGCTGGGCTTGGGCGGCGAAGTGCTGCTTTCACCGGCGTTTCATCGGGTCGGACTGGCCCTGGCGATCGTGATCGGCGCCATCACGCTGGTCATGGGCGTGGCCCGCCACGGCGATCCGCGTCCGCTGCAGGCTGGCGGAGCCGGCATTGCAATGATGACCGTTGCATTGTTCGTCGGGCATGGCCTGGAAGAAGCCTTGCTGACGATTGTCGGGGTGGCTCTGCTGGCCTGGGCGCATCTGCGCAACTTGCGCTGCGCCGACTAGTCGCTATCTGCGGGGCATGACCGCAGAACTCACGCTTGCCCTCATCGTCAATGGCGAACCGCGCCGCGCCGCGCCTGGAACCGTCGCCGATCTCGTCCGCAGCCTGGAACTGGACCCGGCCAAGGTCGCGGTCGAGCGCAACGGCGATATCGTTCCGCGCTCGACGCTGGCGGATGTGGCGCTGGCCGATGGCGATACGCTGGAAATCGTGCACTTCGTGGGCGGCGGGGATCATGGGGACAGCTGGACCGTTGCGGGCCGCACCTTCCATTCGCGGCTGATTGTCGGCACCGGCAAGTACAAGGACTTTGCCCAGAACGCTGCGGCGCTGGAGGCATCGGGGGCGGAGATCGTTACCGTGGCGGTGCGCCGCGTCAACGTCAGCGATCCCAAGGCACCGATGCTGACCGATTTCATCGATCCGAAGAAGGTCACCTATCTGCCCAATACTGCTGGCTGCTTCACCGCTGACGAGGCGATCCGCACGCTGCGGCTGGCGCGCGAGGCGGGCGGCTGGGACCTGGTCAAGCTGGAAGTTCTGGGCGAGGCGCGCACCCTTTATCCCGACATGCGCGAGACGCTTAAGGCCACCGAAGTGCTGGCGAAGGAAGGCTTCCTGCCGATGGTTTATTGCGTCGACGATCCGATCGCGGCGAAGCAGCTGGAAGAAGCCGGGGCCGTGGCTGTGATGCCGCTGGGCGCACCGATCGGCTCCGGGCTGGGCATCCAGAACCGCGTGACGATCCGCCTGATCGTTGAAGGCGCCAAAGTGCCGGTGCTGGTCGATGCGGGTGTGGGCACGGCCAGCGATGCCGCCGTGGCGATGGAACTGGGCGTCGATGGCGTGCTAATGAACACGGCCATTGCCGAAGCGAAAGACCCGATCCGCATGGCCCGGGCCATGAAGCTGGCGGTAGAGGCCGGGCGCGAAGCCTATCTCGCCGGACGCATGGCGACCCGCAAGTACGCCGATCCGTCCAGTCCGCTGGCCGGCCTGATCTGAGCAGGTTCCCAACGATTCCGGTTAACGGCTTTTAAACCATGTTCTGGTGATCTGTCCCCGACCACACTTGGGAACGACAGTCATGGCCAGTACCGGAACCGCTTCGTTGACCATCGCCGAACTGCGCGAGTTCGCCAGTTTCACGGCGGCAGAGCAGCGTTATATCAAGCGCAGCCTGGACATTGGCCTGGGGCGTCAGGACGCGTTCAAGCTGTGGGCGCGCGATGCCGATGAAAGCGGTTCGATCCGCAGTCAGTATGTTGTCTATCAGGAACTGAAGGCACTGCGCGGCAACGTTCCGGCCGAGACCAGCTTTGCCGCGCTCGAAGCGTTCATGGGCAAGCTGATCCGGGTGGCCGCGTTTGACCTTGCGCAGGAACGGATCGAAGGTTTTTCAGCGTTCCGCTTCCTGTATGAGCGGCTGCTGGGCGCAGAAGTGCGGCCCTTCCTGCCCTCTGCCTTTTGTGCGGCCAGCGCGCTGCCGCAAATTCGCCCGGACCGCCGCAAGGGCCTGCTCCAGTCGATCAGCGAAGCTGCGGCGACCGCTCCGGGCTGGTCCTCGCGCGAGCCGAGCTTCTATCCGGAATGGGTCGAGAAGGAAGCGGCCTAGTTCGCCTCGCGGCGCATCCGCACCACCAGCTCCTCGATTTCATTCGGTTCCAGAATCCACGTCCGGGTCACCCGGCCCGGACGGTGCACGGGGCGCGTCAGCAGGACGCGCGCCTGCTCCTTGGCGTGGGGCTTGTAGATGGCGAAATGCATCGCGCAGTCGCGAATCGTGCCGATGATCGGCGCGCGCCCTTCAAGGTCGATCATGGTGGCGGGCTGATCCCAAGGAATCGTTGCGGTGCTCATCCCTTGTAGAGCCCGTCGAGCCGGTCGCCATAGCGCTCCTTCAGCTTGTGGCGTCGGATCTTCATGCTGGGGGTCATTTCCTCGTTCTCGATCGTGAAGGCTTCGTCCGCGAAGGCAAACTGGCGGACCTTTTCGATCACCGACAGGTCCTGATTCACCCGGTCGATTGCCGCGCGCACCGCGCTGCGGAAGGCAGGCAGGGCCTGCAGGGCCTTGAAATCGAACTTTTCGTCCTGCGCGCGGGCCCATTCCAGCGCCCATTCCGCATCGGGCACGATCAGGCCAACCAGATAGGGCCGCTTGTCGCCCACCACCATCGCCTGCGCGATCTCGGGCTGCAGGGTCAGCATCCCCTCAACCTTCTGGGGCGATACGTTGTCGCCCTTGTCGTTGACGATCATGTCCTTCTTGCGGTCGGTGATCACGATCCGCCCGGCATCATCGATATGCCCGATATCGCCGGTGTGCAGCCAGCCGTCCTGCAAGGCGCGGGCGGTTTCCGCCTCGTTGCGCCAGTAACCGTGCATGACCAGTTCGCCGCGCACCAGGATTTCGCCGTCAGCTGCGATCCTTACTTCCACGCCGTCCAGCGGCGGCCCGACCGTGTCCATTTTCAACCCGGCGGCGGGGCGGTTGCAGCTGATCACCGGCCCGGCCTCGGTCTGGCCATAGCCCTGGAGCATGGTCAGACCCATCGATTCGAAGAACACGCCGACTTCGGGGTTGAGCGGTGCCCCGCCCGAAACCATGGCCTTGATCCGGCCGCCGAACTTCTGCCGGATCTTCGGGCGCAGCGCCTTTTCCAGGATCAGGTCCATCGGCTTGTCGCGCAGCCTGCCCTTGCCGCCACGCACACCCTGCGCTTTGGCCGAGCCGATCGCCATCGCCCGGTTCATCAGGTAATTGGCGACTTTGCCCTGCTTTTCGATCTGTTTCATGATCCGGGTGCGCAGCACCTCGAACAGGCGCGGGACCACGACCATGATCGTCGGGCGCACTTCCTCGATGTTGCTGGCCAGCTTTTCCAGCCCTTCCGAGTAATAGATTTCCGCGCCCACGCCGATCGGCAGCATCTGTCCGCCGGTGTGCTCATAGGCATGGCTGAGCGGCAGGAACGACAGGAACACATCGTCACCCAGCCCGAAATCCTCGGCCAGCACCTTGGCCGCGCCATAGACGTTGCACAGCAGCGCGCCGTGATGCTGCCGCACCCCGCGCGGGGCGCCGCCGGTTCCGCTGGTGTAGATCAGGCAGGCCGTGGAATCCCGGTTGATCTTGGCAATCCGGTCTTCGACCAGCGCGCGTGCGGCAGTGCCGTCGCCACCGGTCAGCGCGGACCAGTCATGATATTCGAACGCCCCGGTCTGGGCGATGCGAAGCGGATCGATGCCGATCACCTGCTTCGCCACACCCGACCGCAGGACTGCGGGTAGCAGGGTCTTGGCCAACTTGTCGTTGCTGACGATCACCGCCTTCGCGCCCGAATCGTCCAGCACGTGCTGGTGATCCCGTTCGGTATTGGTGACATAGGCGGGCACGGTGATGCAGCCTGCGGCCATGATCGCGAAGTCGGCAATACACCATTCGGGGCGGTTATCGGACACCAGTATCACCCGATCGCCGGTTTCCAGCCCCAGTCCCCGCAGGGCCTCCGCCAGCTCGCAGACCTGCCGCGCCGCATCCGCCCAGCTGTTCGATTGCCAGGCCCCGTCGCGCTTTGCCCACAGGAACGGGGCGGCGCCCTTGGCATCGGCCCGGTTCAGAAACAGTTCGACCAGATTCCGGCTGGTCGGAAGATCGGAAATATCAACCACGCGTACCGCCCCCTTCGCTGCACCCAAGGCGCAGTCTTGTCATTGTCATGACTTAGGCGCGCTTGGCCGTAGCGGCAAGTTACTCAGCTACCGCCACCCCTTCGCTGCGCGGATCGGCTGCGCCAGCCAGTCGCCCGTCCCGCACCTCGATCGCATTCGCCTTGAAACTGCGTTCGCGCAATTGCACGTCGGTGTGGCCCAGTGCCTGCAGGAACGGGATCATCGCCTCGTGCGGGCTGCCGCGCTCGACGAACACGGTCTGCCCGCCGGGGGCGAAGATCACCGGCAGGGCAATGGCGTCCTGCGCGGGCAGGTCCCAGTCGATCACGGCGATGATTGCCTTCAGCACTTGTGCCGGAATCGTCGCCCCGCCCGCCGCGCCGATGGCGAGACGCAACTTGCCATCCGGCGCATAGACCAGCGTCGGCGCCATCGAACTGCGCGGCCGCTTGCCGCCCTCGACCTTGTTGGCCACGGCCTTGCCATCACGCTCGGGCAGGATCGACAGGTCGGTCAGCTCGTTGTTCAGGAAATAGCCGTTGACCACCAGTCCTGACCCGAACGCGCTTTCAATGGTCGAGGTCAGCGTGGCGGCCCGTCCGGCCCGGTCAATCGCCACGAAATGCGAGGTGGAGATGACGTCCGGTGTCAGCGTGTCGGCCAGCGCCACCTTGACGCCTCGGGGATTGCCCGCCTCGACCGAGGGCATGGTCCGGTCGATCGCGATCAGCTGTGACCGCCTGGCCAGGTAATCCGGGGCGAGCAGCCCGGCCGTTGGCACCGGGAAGAAATCCGGATCGGCCAGATACCGTTCGCGGTCGGCATAGGCGAGGCGCATGGCCTCGGCGATCAGGTGCCAGCTGCGCGGATCGTCCTTGCCCAGCCCGCGCAGATCAAACCGTTCCAGCATTCCCAGCACGCCCTGAACCGTGGTCGCGCCAGAGGAGGGCGGCCCCATGCCGCAGACCTTGTGGGCGCGATAGAAGGTGCAGACCGGGGCGCGTTCCTTCACCTTGTAACCGGCGATGTCCGCCGTGGTCATTGGGGCAGGGTTGCGCGGGGCCAGCGTGACGGCATCGACGATCTTCTGCGCGTTGGCGCCGGTGTAGAACGCATCCGGTCCCTGTGCCGCAACCTGTTCGAGGAAGGCGGCCAGTTCCGGGTTTTTCAGCGTGGTCCCCGCAGGCAGCGGCGTGCCATCAGGCTGGTAATAGATGGCGCGGCCAGCCTCGGTCAGCGCGGCGCTGGCTTTGAACCGGGTCAGGAATGCGGTGAGGCGCGGGGTGACGGTGAACCCTTCGCGCGCCAGCCGGATCGCTGGCTGGAACAGCGCCGACCACGGCAGCTTGCCATGCGCGCGGTGTGCCTCGGCCATCAGGCGAATGTTGCCCGGAACGCCGACGCTGCGCCCGCCGGGGATGGCCTGCGGCACGCTGAGCGGTTTGCCATCGACATAGAACCAGGTTCCGTCGGCTGCCGCCGGGGCGGTTTCCCGGCCGTCATAGGACTGGACCTTGCCCTTGCCGTCATCATGGATCAGGAATCCGCCGCCGCCGATGCCGGAGCTTTGCGGTTCGACCACGGTCAGCGCCAGCAGCGTGGCCAGCGCGGCATCGGTGGCCGTGCCGCCGGCGCGCAGGATCTCTGCCCCTGCTGCTGCCGCGCGCGGGTCGGCGGCGCTGACCATGCCTTGTTCAAAGCGCGGGGTCGATGCGGGGCGATTGGCGTTGGAACCCGCGCAAGCTCCCAGCAGGAGCGGCGCGGCGGCGAGTGCGACCAGTTTCAGCTTCATGGGCGCGGAAGCTATTCGGTTCCGACCGCCTCGGCAATGGTGGCAAACCCATCGCGCCGCATCAGGCGCTCCAGCCCGCGGGTGATCTGGCGGGCAATGCCCGGCCCGGCATAGGTCATCGCGCTGTAGAGCTGGACCAGGCTCGCCCCGGCCCGGATACGGGCCCATGCGTCCTCTGCGGTGGCAATTCCGCCAACCCCGATCAGCGGTACGGCGCCGCCCGTGGCCTTGCGGAAATCGCGCAGCCGCTGCTGGGCCAGATCACGGAGTGGCGCGCCCGACAGCCCGCCGGTTTCGCCGGCGTGGGCCGATTTCAGCGGCGGGCGTGAAATCGTGGTATTGGATACGATCAGCGCGCCCAGCGCCTTGTCGGCGGCGATCCGGGCGATGGCGTCGATATCGGCGGGCTCCAGATCGGGGGCAACTTTCAGGAATACCGGCGGCCCGCTGCGTCCGCGCGCCTCCAGCACGGCGTCGAGCAGGGCGGTCAGCGCGCCTTCATCCTGCAGCGCGCGCAGGCCGGGCGTGTTGGGGCTGGACACATTGACGGCCAGATAGCTGGCCAGCGGCGCGGTCAGTCGCGCCATGGTGGCATAATCCGCGATCCGATCAGTCGAATCCTTGTTGGCGCCGATGTTGACGCCGACGATGCCGGGGCGGGAATTGCGCCGCGCCAGCCGCTCTACCGCGGCTTCCGCGCCCCCGTTGTTGAAGCCCATGCGGTTGATCACGGCCCGGTCTTCGACCAGCCGGAACAGGCGCGGCCTGGGATTGCCCGGCTGGGGCAAGGGGGTAATCGAACCGACTTCGGCAAACCCGAAGCCCGCGCCCAGCAGCGCATCCGGCACTTCGGCATCCTTGTCGAACCCGGCCGCCATGCCGAGCGGATTGGGAAAGGCCAATCCAGCCACTGTCGTCGCCAGCGGACCATCGGCGCGATCGGCGCCACCGGCCGGCCACAACTTCAGGGCGGACAGGGCCAATCCGTGTGCGCGTTCGGCATCCAGCAGGAACAGGGCGGGGCGGATCAGGGAATAAAGCATAGCCCCGCCCCTATGGCAGCGCCGTCCGGCCAAGTCGATTCCGGGTGTTGCAAAATTGCGACTACTTGGGCGCATATATCACAATTGATCGCGTTCCATCAGCAGTTTGTCGAATCCATACAATCCGTTCGGATTGAAATGCGGCATCCAGAGCCCGCGACCCGAAGGACTCGTGGCAATGGTGCAACGAGTTCGAAACTTTATATGGCGGCTCCCCGGCTCAGCTTGGGGGCCGCTCTTTTTGTCTGCTTTGCAGCATTCTGTTTTCGCCTCTTGCAACGGTCTGCCGCGCCGCACATCGTGCTTGCACGATGACGGAACGGTTCAACAACCAGCATCAAGAAGCACGGACATCGACGAAGCTGACGTCGCCCGAGTTGATTCGCCTGGTCTACCACCCAGCTCCCGAACCCTTGCAGCCCTTCATCACCACCCTGTTCACGCTGCGCTGCGACGAAACCGAAATCCGCGACGTCCTGCCTGCCGCCGTCGGGTATCTGGTCGTGATGCTGAATGGCGATGGCACCTTGCGCTTCGCTGACGGGACGCAAGGCACCTCCTTTCCCGAACTTGTCCTGACGCCGACCACGGCTGCGGTCGAAGTCGATGTGGCAGGCCCCTGGGCGATGATCGGGGCAGCCCTGTCGCCGCTCGGCTGGACCGCCTTGACCGGATTGCACGCCGGGGATCACCGCGACCGGATCTACGATGCCGGAACCCTGTTGGGACCCGCCGTTCAGGAACTGGGCGCAACCCTCCGCTCCAGCACAGCGAATGACGAGGATATGGCAGCGATGCTGGCCGGTTTCATAGGTCCGCGGCTGAAAGTGCCGCCGCCTGATCGCATTGCCATGATGAAGCACGTCGGCGATTGGCTGTCGTCCGCGTTCGATCCGCCGGTGGCCGATCTGGTCGCGCGGATGGGCTATTCCGAACGGCAAGTGCAGCGCCTGGTTGAACGCTATTTCGGGGCATCGCCCAAGCAACTGGCGCGCAAGTACCGCGCGCTGCGCGTGGCGGCATTGCTGCAGGCCGATGATACGTCTGACGCACGGCTGGCCGAAGTGACCAACCTCTTTTTCGATCAGCCGCACATGATTCGTGAACTTCGCCATTTCCTGGGCCGTACGCCCAGCCGCCTGAAGAGCGATGCCAATCCGTTGCTTGCGGCCACAAGCGGTGTGCGCGGCTACCGCGAAGTCAGGCCAAACTTTGCGCGGATCCCGAACGAATCCTGACGGTTGAAACCCGCGCGATCTGCGCCTACGGGAAACTGGAAAGAATCAGTCTGATTTAACCGGAGCTTCCCCATGCGCCTTTCCAGCATGGCCGATTATGCCGTCGTCACGATGAGTGCTGCCGCCCGCCATTGCGGCGGATCGCGCGTTTCCGCGGCCCAGCTGGCGGAGGAAACCGGCCTGCCCGTGCCGACTGTGCAAAAGCTGGTCAGCCGCCTGACTGCGGCCGGCTTGCTGCGTTCCTCGCGCGGGGTCGGTGGCGGGCTGAAGCTCGCGCGTCCGGCGGCGGCCATTACTCTGGCTGATATTATCGAAGCGGTTGAAGGCCCAATTGCCCTGACGCCGTGTGTCGACGATGCCCGTCACGAATGCTCGCTGGATGCCTCGTGCGCGGTCAAGCCGCACTGGGGTGTGGTTGGTGCGGCGCTGCGCGGCGCGCTGGCGGATGTGCCGCTGACCCGGTTGGCGGCGACTGCTCAGGCTACGGAGACTGGCCGATGACCGATGATGTGACCGTGAAGGATCAGGCCGCGCGTGAAGCTGCCGCGAAAGTGGCGGATTACGAGCATGGCTGGTCGGCCGACATCGACACCGAATTCGCGCCCAAGGGCCTGAACGAGGATATCGTCCGGTTCATTTCCGCGAAGAAGAACGAGCCGGAATGGATGCTGGAATGGCGGCTGAAGGCGTTCCGCCTGTGGCAGACCATGCCGATGCCCGACTGGGCGAAGCTGAACATTCCGCCGATCGATTACCAGGACGCCTATTACTACGCCGCGCCCAAGGCGAAGAAGAAGCTGGCCAGCCTGGACGAGGTCGATCCCGATATTCTGGAAGTCTACAAGAAGCTGGGCATCCCGCTGGAAGAGCAGAAAGTGCTCGCCGGGGTGGAAGGCGCGCGCAAGGTGGCCGTGGATGCGGTGTTCGACAGTGTCAGCGTGGCGACCACCTTCCGCGAGGAACTGAAGAAGGCGGGGGTGATCTTCCTGTCGATCTCCGAAGCGATCCGCGAATATCCCGACCTCGTGAAGCGCTGGCTGGGCAAGGTCGTGCCGGTGCGCGACAACTTCTTCGCGGCGCTGAATTGCGCGGTCTTTTCCGACGGGACGTTCGTCTACATCCCCGAAGGCGTGCGCTGCCCAATGGAGCTGTCGACCTATTTCCGGATCAATGCCGAGAATACCGGCCAGTTCGAACGCACCCTGATCGTGGCCGACAAAGGCGCTTATGTGTCCTATCTCGAGGGCTGCACCGCGCCGATGCGCGATGAGAACCAGCTCCACGCCGCGGTGGTGGAACTGGTCGCGCTGGACGATGCGGAGATCAAGTATTCGACCGTCCAGAACTGGTATCCCGGCGATGCCGAGGGCAAGGGCGGGATCTATAACTTCGTGACCAAGCGGGCGCTGTGCCAGGGGGCGCGGAGCAAGGTTTCCTGGACCCAGGTGGAAACCGGCAGCGCGGTGACGTGGAAGTATCCCAGCTGCGTGCTGAACGGTGAGGATTCGGTGGGCGAGTTCTATTCGGTCGCCGTCACCAACAATTATCAGCAGGCCGATACCGGCACCAAGATGATCCACAACGGCCGCGGCAGCCGCTCGACCATCGTGTCCAAGGGCATTTCGGCGGGCAAGAGCCAGAACACCTATCGCGGCCTCGTCCGCGTCGCCCCGACCGCTGAAGGCGTGCGCAATTTTACCCAGTGCGATTCGCTGCTGCTGGGCAGCCAGTGCGGCGCGCATACGGTGCCCTACATCGAGGTGAGGAATCCCTCTGCCCAGATCGAGCACGAGGCGACCACCAGCAAGATTTCCGATGACCAGCTGTTCTACGCGATGCAGCGCGGGCTGGGTCAGGAAGAGGCGGTGGCGCTGATCGTCAACGGCTTTGCCAAGGAAGTGCTGCAACAGCTGCCGATGGAATTCGCGGTCGAGGCGCAGAAGCTGCTGGGCATCAGCCTTGAGGGCAGCGTTGGATGATCGCGCTGTCGATCCTGCTGGCCGCCGCTTTTACCGGCCCCGATGCCGTTCCCGCACTGGAAGCGGTGAAGTCGTGCGACCGGGGTGCGATGGCCGACATGACCAAGGCCGAGCCCCACCGTCGCAGTCAGTTCGCCGCCGCCGCCTATGCCGAACAGCAGGCGATCGCGCGCGAGCGGGCCGCGCTGCTGACCCGGCCCACCGCCGATCCTACCCCGGCAGGGCAAGCCAGCCTGGCGCTGGCACTGGGTGCGCTCGATGCCCGGCAGAAACAACTCGACGACGCGCGCGCGGTCGAATCCAGCTGGCGAACGCTGGTCGATGAATTGCGCGCCGATTTCCTGGCCAATTGTGCACAAGGCAAACGCTGATGCTGAAGATTGAGAACCTCTCCGCCACGGTCGCCGACAAGCCGATCCTGAAGGGCCTGTCGCTGACCATCAACGCGGGCGAAGTCCACGCGATCATGGGGCCGAACGGGGCGGGCAAGTCCACGCTGGGTTATACGCTGGGCGGACGTCCGGGGTATGAAGTGACCGGCGGTTCGGTGGCGTTTGACGGGCAGGACCTGCTGGCGCTGGAACCGCATGAACGCGCTGCTGCCGGGCTGTTCCTGGGGTTCCAGTACCCGGTCGAAATTCCGGGCGTGTCGTTCGTGCAGTTCCTGCGCGAAGCCGCCAATGCCCAGCGCAAGGTACGCGGGGAAGCGCCGCTGTCGGGCGGGGAATTCCTGAAGCTGGCCAAGGAACAGGCCGCGTTGCTGCGCATGGACATGGACATGCTGAAGCGCCCGGTGAACGTCGGCTTTTCGGGCGGGGAAAAGAAGCGCGCGGAAATGGTCCAGATGGGCATCCTGAATCCCAAGCTGGCGATTCTGGACGAGACGGACTCCGGCCTCGACATCGACGCGCTGCGGATCTGCGGTGAAGGGATCAATTCGATCATGCGCAAGCCCGACAAGGCCGTGCTGCTGATCACCCACTACCAGCGCCTGCTGGACTATGTGCAGCCCGATTTCGTCCACGTCCTTGCGGGCGGGCGGATCGTGAAGACCGGCGGGCCGGAACTTGCGCTCCAGCTGGAAGAGCAGGGCTACGAGGCGGTGGCGGCCTGATGAGCGCCCAACTTCTCCCCACCCGCCGCGACGAGGACTTCCGCTATGCGGACCTGACCGCGCTGGCCGGGGTCTGGCCGGTGGCGGTGGAGACGATCACCGTGGCGGCGGGCGAATCCGGCGCGCTCAGCGTGGTCAACACCGGCAATGCGGCGATGGTGCGCGAGCTGTCGATCACACTGGCGGCAGGGGCGAAGTTTGCGCTCCATGTGCTGAACGCGGGCAGCGGCTATGGCCGGGTGGCGGTGCGGGCCGAACTGGGCGAAGGTGCGGAGTTTACACTCGGCGCGGCGCAACTGGGCGGCGGCGATCAAGTGCTGGAACTGGTGACCAACGTCAGCCACGCCGCACCCGATGCGGTCAGCCGCCAGGTGGTTCGCTCGGTCGTGGGTGGACAGGCGACGGCCAATTACCTTGGCAAGGTCCACGTGGCGCCGGGTGCCAACGGCACGGATGGTTCGCAGTCGGTCCGGGCCATGCTGCTGGACCGCACGGCGACGGCCAACGCCCGGCCCGAACTGGAAATCCATGCCGACGATGTGAAGTGTGCGCACGGCTGCGCGGTGGGGGAACTGGACCGCAACGGCCTGTTCTATCTCCAGTCGCGCGGGCTGACCCCGCCCGAAGCCAAGCGGCTGATGCTGCAGGCCTTCATCGCCGAAGCCTTCACCGGTGCGGCAGACGAGGCAGCGTTGCAGGACGCCGCGCTGAAGGCACTGGGGGACTTGCTGTGACGCTGGACCCTGCCCTGCGTGACGATTTTCCCGGCCTGGCGGGGGGCTGGCACTATCTGGACAGCGGCGCGACCGCGCAGAAGCCGCAGGCGGTGATCGATGCCGCGACCCAGGCGATGGGCCGCGATTACGCCACCGTCCACCGCGGCGTCTATGCCCGCAGCGCCACCATGACGCTGGCATTCGAGGACGCCCGCCGCAAGGTCGCGGCCTTCATCGGCGCTCGCGAGGACGAGATCGTGTTCACGCGCGGCGCGACCGAGGCGATCAACCTCGTGGCGCAGACCTGGGGCGCGGCGAACCTGCAGGCGGGCGACCGTATCCTGCTGTCAGTGCTGGAGCATCATTCCAACATCGTGCCCTGGCAGTTGCTGGCCGAGCGGACCGGCGTTGCCATCGACATCTGCCCGCTCACCGCCGATGGCCGGATCGATCTGGATGCGGCGGAAGCGATGCTGACTCCTGCGCACAAGCTGGTCGCTCTGGCGCATGTCTCCAACGTGCTGGGTTCCACCCTTGATGCACCCCGCGCGGCGAAGCTGGCGCATGGGGTAGGGGCGAAGCTCTTGCTTGATGGCTGTCAGGCCGTGCCGCGCCTGTCGGTCGACGTCGCGGCGCTCGATTGCGATTTCTACGTGTTCTCGGCGCACAAGCTTTACGGCCCGACCGGGATTGGTGCGCTGTGGGCCAAGGCTGAAATTCTGGCCGCCATGCCGCCGTGGCAGGGCGGCGGCGCGATGATTGACCGGGTGACGTTCGACCGCACGACTTACGCCCCGCCGCCGCAGCGGTTCGAGGCCGGGACCCCCGCGATTGTCGAGGCGATCGCGCTGGGCGCGGCGGTGGATTATGTTTCCGCCATCGGGCTGGACGCGATCCATGCGCACGAAGCCGCGCTGGTCGCCGAATTGCGCGATGCGCTGCGCAGCCGCAACGATGTGACGCTGTTCGGGCCAGAGGACAGCGCCGGTATCGTCAGTTTCGCGCTTGACGGGGTGCATCCGCACGACCTCGGCACCATATTGGATGAGGAAGGCGTGGCGATCCGCGCCGGGCACCACTGTGCGCAGCCCCTGATGGATCATCTGGGCGTGCCTGCCACGGCCCGCGCCAGCTTTGGTTTGTATAGCAATTCCAGTGATATCGCCGCGCTGTTGCGCGGGATCGAACGCACCAGGAGGATTTTCGGGTGAGCGAGGACAGCAAGTTCACGGTTGAGGAAGTGGCAGCGGTTCCCGCGCCGCCCCGCGCCAAGGTCGATGATGTGGAAACTCCGGCGGACAAGCTGGAGCGCAAGCGCGACTATCTGGAAGGGTTCCTGGCGGCCAAGCCGGAGGGCGTTTCCAGCACCGAGCCGGGCGGCGACCTCTACGAGGCCGTGATCGCCGCACTGCGCGACATTTTCGATCCGGAAATCCCGGTCAACATCTATGACCTGGGCCTGATCTATGGCGTGGACATCACCGAGGATGGCGGCGCGACGGTGACGATGACGCTGACCACCCCGCACTGCCCCGTGGCCGAATCGATGCCGGGCGAAGTGGAGCTGCGGGTCAGCTCCGTGCCGGGGATTCGCGATGCCGAAGTGAACCTTGTCTGGGATCCGCCGTGGGACCCCGCCAAGATGAGCGACGAAGCGCGCCTCGAACTGGGGATGCTGTGATGACCGCGACCACCCGCCAGCGCCCCGCCGCCGTGATCCTGACTCCATCGGCAGAGGCGCGCGTGGCCAAGCTGATGGCCGATGCGCCCGCCGACGCGATCGGGGTGAAGCTGTCTACCCCGCGCCGGGGCTGTTCGGGGCTGGCCTACTCGGTCGACTATGTGACCGAGGCAAATGCCCTCGACGAGCGGATCGAAACGCCGGGCGGCACGTTTTTCATCGACGGCGCCAGCGTGTTGTACCTGATCGGCAGCACGATGGACTGGGTGGAAGACGATTTCACCGCCGGGTTCGTGTTCCAGAATCCCAACGCCAAGGGTTCGTGCGGCTGCGGCGAAAGCTTTACGGTCTGAACCGGGCGGTTCAGCGCTAACCCGGCTTTAAGCAAATTATCCGATACCGCCCCGGTACTTGATCCTGGGGGCGAAACGCCATGAGCATGCATTTCCGTGACCTGACCGCGCAGGCGGCTGCCGACGGGGCAATCAGCGCGGAGGAAATCCTGACCCTGCGCGGCGCCGGCTGGGCCGACGGGCAGATGGACCCGGAAGAGGCCGAATCGCTGTTTCTCGCGAACGAGGCGCTGCGCAATCCGGGGCCGGACTGGTGCGACTTCTTCGTCGAGGCGCTGAGCGAGTTCGTGGTCAACACGGTGGAGCCGCATGGCTATGTCGACCAGTTGATGGGCGACGAACTGGTTTCCCGGATCGACCGCGATGGCCGCGTCGGGACGATGACCGAGCTGGAATTGCTGGTTCGCGTGCTGGAAAAGGCGCTGTCGGTGCCGGACAGCCTCAAGGCCTATGCCTTGCGGCAGCTGGAGGACATCGTTCTGTCCGGCGAAGGGCCGACCCGCGCGGGCGTGCTGGATCCCAAGGGGATCAACGAGGTGGAATGCCGCCTGCTGCGCCGCGTCATCTTTGCCGCCGGCGGGGACCGTCCCGCCGCGGCCAGCCGGGCCGAGGCCGAAATGCTGTTCCGGTTGAAGGACGCGACGCTCTATGACGTCAACGCGCCCGAATGGGACCGCCTGTTCGTGCAGGGCGTGGGCAGCTATTTGCTGGGCTTTGGCGGCAAGGAGCCGCTCAGCCGGGAACGGGCGGCCGATCTGGAAGCGTTCATGAATCGCCCCGGTGCCGGGATCGGCAGTTTCCTGCGCCGGATGCTGGGGGCCGATGTCGATGCGGAAACCAGCAAGGGCTTCAGCAGTCTGCTCAGCATCACGCCGCACACGCCCGATCTGGACGATGAGGTGGAAGAAGCCGCGCGCCTGACCGAAAGCGAAGAGCTGTGGCTGCTCGACCATATCGACGCGGACGAAGAGCTTGATCCGCTGGAAAAGGCCCTGCTGCAATTCATCGCCGAGGAAACCGGCGAGGAGCCGCTGCGCAGCTGATCAGCGACGCCGCAGCGCGGCGATGCACGCAGCGCGGTCCACGTCCTGGCCATCGCTGCCGCGCCGCGCATCGACATAGGTTGCCTGCGGTTCACGCCCGGCGCTGGCCGGATAGAGATAGACGTCCAGCACGCAGGCATCGCCCGCGAACTGCAGCTTGCGGGCATCGCCTTCCCACACGTCCAGCCGCGCCGTGCCAAACTGGCGGACCAGGTCCGCCGGCGTCGCGCCGATCACTCCTTCCAGCCCTGGGGCGGACTGGATTCGCGCCGAGGGCGGGCCGCTGCGCGCGGGCGGGCGCGGGATGGCCAGCGCGGGCTTGGCGGAGGCGCTTTGCACCTTCGGCGCAGCCGTGCCGCCTCCACCGCATGCGGCGAGCAGCGGGATCAGGGCAAGCGGCAGCGCGAATCGGGCAGGCATGATTGCCGCTTTGCCCGCGCCGCCGCTGCTGTCAACGCCGCGCCCCTTGCCCTGCGATCAGCGGATCGCTAGGCGCGGCAGGCACTTTTGCCCATACGATCAGGGAAATCCATGTCCGCCACCCAGTATGATGTCATCGCCATCGGTAACGCCATTGTCGATGTCATGGCCCCCTGTGACGATGCCCTGATCGAGCGGCTGGGCATGACGCGCGGCGGGATGACGCTGATCGACACGGCCCGCGCCCACGAACTCTATGACGCAATGGGCCCCGCGCGCGAGATTTCGGGCGGGTCGGCGGCGAATACCCTGGCCGGTCTGGCCGCGCTCGGCGCGCGCTGCGCCTTCATTGGCCAGGTTGCCGATGACCAGCTGGGCGAAGTGTTCGCGCACGATATTCGCGCCGGCGGCATCGCGTTTGACACCCCGGCCCGCGCGGGCGATCCGCCGACGGCACGCTGCCTGATCTTCGTGACGCCCGATGGCCAGCGCACGATGAACACGTTCCTCGGTGCATCGCAGTTCCTGCCGCCCGCCGTGCTGGATGAAGCGGCCATCGCGGCGGCCAAGATCCTGTATCTCGAAGGTTATCTCTGGGACCCGGAAGAACCGCGCGCGGCGATGCGCCGGGCGATCGCGGCGGCCAAGGGCGCGGGCCGCAAGGTGGCTTTCACCCTGTCCGATGCCTTCGTGATCGAACGCCACGGCGCCGATTTCCGGGCGATGATCGAAACGGGCGATGTCGATATCCTGTTCGCCAACCATGTCGAACTCGCCGCCCTGACCGGCCATGACGATTTCGAAGCCGGCCTTGCGGAACTGGCGCCCAAGGTGCCGGTGCTGGTCGTCACCCGTGGGGAGCACGGCGCGGTTGCGATTCAGGAGGGCAACCGGGCCGAAGTCGCGGCGGAGCCGATTGCGCGGGTGGTGGATACCACGGGCGCGGGCGACCTGTTCGCCGCCGGGTTCCTGCATGGTCACGTCTCCGGCCGGTCGCTGGCCGATTGCCTGACGATGGGCGCGATCGCCGCGGCGGAGGTCATTTCGCACTATGGCGCGCGGCCCGAAGCGGACCTCAAGGAACTGGTTCTGTCCCGTCTTGGTTGAGCATACGAATTTTCGCAGTTGCACACGCCTATGGGTTTCAGCTAGCTAGTCGCGCCTAACACAGAAGGGGGCTTAATAATGCGCAAGACCGTTCTCACTCTCGCTCTGCTCGCCGCTCCGCTGGCTCTCTCGGCCTGCTCGAAGGCTGAAGAAGCTGCTCCGGAAGCCACCGAAGCTGCGACCACCGAAGCTGCTGACGCTTCGGCCGCTGCCACGGACGCTGCTGCTGCCGCGACCGACGCTGCTGCTGCGACCACCGAAGCTGCCCAGTAAGGCGCTTATCGCGAGAGCGATCGGGATGGGCTGAATGCCTGTCCACAGTGGACCAGGACGGCGCTCTCTCCGCTAGCGGAGGGGGCGCCGTCTGCCTTTTGGACCAAGCGACTGGCGATTTAGCCGGGCGCGTCAGCCCTGCGCTTCGCGCGCCACTTCGCGATAGCCGATATCGCGGCGGCAGAATCCGTCGGCGAAATCGATCGCATCCACCGCCGCATAGGCGCGGGCCTGGGCCTCGGTTGCGCTGGCGCCGCGTGCGGTGACGTTGAGCACGCGCCCGCCGGTGGAAATCAGCTGTCCATCCGCCAATGCGGTGCCGGCATGGAATACCTTGGCACCGGTTGCTTCGGCGGCGTCCAACCCGCGAATCGCGCCGCCCTTTTTCGGCGTGCCGGGATAGCCCTGGGCCGCCATCACCACGGTCAGGGCCGTATCGGGCGAGAGGCGCGGCGGTTGCAGCGTGGCCAGCTTGCCCTCGGCCACGGCCAGCAGCAGCTCGCCCAGATCCGATTCCAGCCGCAGCATCAGCACCTGGCATTCGGGATCGCCGAACCGGGCGTTGTACTCGATCAGCTTGACCCCGTCCTTGGTCAGCATCAGCCCGGCATAGAGCACGCCGGAATAGGGCATGCCCTCATCCGCCATGCCCTTGACCGTGGGGGCGATGATCCGGGTGATGGCTTCGGCTTCCAGCTCGGGCGTCAGCACCGGGGCGGGGCTATAGGCCCCCATGCCACCGGTGTTGGGGCCGGTATCGCCATCGCCGACCCGCTTGTGGTCCTGCGCGGAGCCGAACGGCACGATGGTGTGGCCATCGGTGATCGCGAAGAAGCTGGCTTCCTCGCCCTCCAGGAATTCCTCGACCACGGCTTCGGCCCCCGCCGCGCCGAACTTGCCAGAGAAGATGTCGGCCACGGCTTCCTCGGCCTCGGCGCGGGTCATGGCGACGGTCACGCCCTTGCCGGCAGCCAGACCATCGGCCTTGATCACCACCGGAATCCCGAACCGGTCCAGCGCGGCCAGTCCTTCCGCCGCACTGGCGACCCGCACGAACCCGGCGGTCGGGATATCATGACGCTCGCACAGTTCCTTGGTGAAGGCCTTGCTGCCTTCCAGCTGGGCGGCGGCCTGGCTGGGGCCGAACACCGGCACGCCCGCTGCGCGCAAGGCATCGGTCAGCCCGTCCACCAGCGGCGCTTCGGGGCCGACCACGACCAGCCCGATCCGCTGATCGGCGCAGAATTGCAGCACGGCGGCATGGTCGGCCGCGTCGAGTGCAACCAGTTCGGCGTGCTGGGCGATGCCCGGATTGCCGGGGGCTGCGAACAGTTTCGTGCACAGCCGGGATTGCGCCAGCTTCCATGCCAGCGCATGTTCGCGCCCGCCCGATCCCAGCAGCAGGATGTTCATGCCCGGTCCCCGTTCCTATGATGATGAATACAATGCTGGCGGGCTGGTAGCGAAGGAAGCGTCCGGGGACAACGCCGCCGCCCTCTCCGTCAGCGAGATTTCCGCCGCGTTGAAGCGCTTGGTCGAGGACCGGTTCGGCTTTGTCCGCATCCGGGGGGAGCTGTCGGGCGTCAAGCGCGCCGCATCCGGCCACCTCTACCTGTCGATGAAGGACGAGAATGCCCGGATCGACGGGGTGATGTGGCGCGGCAATGCCCAGCGCCTGTCGTTCCTGCCGGAAGACGGCGTGGAAGTGATCGCGACCGGCAAGCTGACGACGTATCCCGGCCGCTCGAACTACCAGATCGTGATCGACCGGATGGAGATTGCGGGCGAAGGCGCGCTGCTGGCGCTGCTGGCCAGAACCAAGGCCCGGCTGGAGGCCGAGGGGCTGTTCGATCCCGCGCGCAAGCGGGCGCTGCCCTTCCTGCCGCGCGTGATCGGCGTGGTCACGTCGCCGACCGGGGCGGTGATTCGCGACATCCTGCACCGGCTCGCGGACCGCTTCCCCAGCCATGTGCTGGTCTGGCCCGTGCTGGTCCAGGGGCAGGGTGCGGCGGAGCAAGTGGCGGCGGCCGTGCGCGGGTTTGGCGCGATCGCGCCCGGCGGGCCGGTGCCGCGACCGGACCTCGTGATCGTCGCGCGCGGTGGCGGCTCGATCGAGGACTTGTGGTCCTTCAACGAGGAAGTGGTCGTCCGTGCCATCGCGGCTTGCCCGATCCCGATCATTTCGGCGGTCGGCCACGAAACCGATACAACGCTGGCCGATTTTGCCGCCGATGTGCGCGCGCCCACGCCCACGGCGGCGGCGGAAATGGCGGTGCCGGTGCGTGAGGATTTGCTGGCGCAACTGGGCGAACTGGCGCTGCGCACCCGCCGTGCGGTGTTGCGCCCGGTCAAGCTGGGGCGCGAACGGCTGGCCGTGCGGGCGGAGCGCCTGCCGCGTCCCGAAGCCTTGCTCAGCGCCCAGGCCCAGCGGCTGGATGACTTGGCGGAACGCTTGCGGCGCGGCTTGCGGGACCGCACCGTGGTGGCCCGCCAGGCGCTTCAGGCCGATGCCGCGCGGCTCTCTGCCCCGCTGCTGCTGGCGCGGGTGGAGCGGGCGCGGGACCGGCTCGGCGCGGCGCGGCTGATGCCTGCGCTGGTGACGCAGCGGATCGCTGCCGGGCAGGAGCGGTTGCAGGCGCTGGCGCGGCTCGCGGCCTCGCTCAACCCCGACCGGGTGCTGGAGCGCGGTTATGTACGGGTGACGGCGGCGGATGGCCGGACGGTGATTTCCCGCGCGGCGGCGGCGGGCGAAGCGGCGCTGGAACTGCACTTCCGCGATGGCGTGCTGGCGGTGACGCCGGGCGAAGCGGCACTCCAGCCCGCCGCGCCCCGGCCCCGCCCTGTCGCGAAACCCGGCCCGAAGCCCCCGCCGCCCGAGCAGGGCAAATTGCTCTGACGGCCAAGCCGGGTTAGGATGGGGCCATGTTGATGTCTCCTTCCGATCGCGCCGCCACCCTGTTCTACCAGCCGAACGGCTTTCGCGTGCTGACCCCGGGCAAGTTCGTCACTTGCGCGGTATCGGGCGAGGCCATTGCGCTCGACGCGCTGCGCTACTGGTGCGTGGAGCGGCAGGAGGCCTATGCCAGCCCTGACCTCGCGACACGGCGGCTGCTCGGCGGGGCGTGATGCGCGCCCTGGCGCTGGGGGTTGCGCTGTTCGCTGCGGTTTCGGCGGCGACTGCGACAGCGCAGTCTGCCGATCTGGCGCTGGCGGGCGAACTGACGCAGGGCGGCTGGGCGCGCGGGATTGCGCCGCGCGCGGTTGTTGCCATCAGTCTGAATGACCAGCCAGTGGCAATCGCGCCAGATGGCCGGTTCCTGCTGGCGTTTGATCGCGATGCCGCGGCGGCGGCGCAGCTGACCTTGCGGTATGCCGATGGCCGGGCAGAGCGGCGGGAATTGGCGATTGCGCCGCGGGCCTGGCAGATCGAACGGGTGGGCGTGGACTTGCGCCCCGGCAAGGCGCCCAGTGCCGAATGGGCCGCGCGGCGGGCGGGGGAACTGGCGCAGATCAAGGCGGCGCGGGCGCTGGACCATCCGGTGCAGGGCTGGCGGCAGGGGTTCATCTGGCCGGTGAAAGGTCGGCTTTCCGGGCGGTTCGGGTCGCAGCGGATCTACAACGGGGTGCCGGGCAGCTATCATTCCGGGCTGGACATCGCGACCGGCACCAGCGGCACGCCGTTCGTCGCTCCGGCGGACGGGGTGGTGATTCTGGCGGCGCAAAACCCGTTTTCGCTGGAGGGGCGGCTGTTGATGATCGATCACGGCATGGGCCTGAACAGCGCCTTCCTGCACTGCTCCGAACTGGCGGTGAGCGTGGGCGACACGGTCCGTCAGGGGCAATACATCGGCCGGATCGGCGCCACCGGGCGGGCAACGGGGCCACACCTGCACTGGTCGATCAAGTGGCGCGACGCGCGGCTCGATCCGCTGCTGTTTACCGGACCGATGCCGGCCGGCTGATCGTTGCAGGCGAAACCGGGCATCACCGGGGCAAGCCACCTCCAACAATGTAAGTTGCGCAATTTTCGCAAAGCACGCAAAAATATTGCGCATGGGTTACATTGCTGTGGCTTCGTTGCCACAGCAACCACAGCGAATGTTGCAAGTGCGTGAAAATGCTTTGCTCAGACCCTCGCATTTCGTCATTGCCGCCCGATCTATCTGCCAGTTTGGCGGGGGTATCCCCTGTTCAGGTGGCAGAGCGATCAGGAATCCGCGCGGACTTGTCTGCGGGATCTACAGAGGGACTGACCTGTGAAAACCACCAAGAAATCGCTCCTTTCGAGCGCGACTTACCTGCAGTCGCTGGCACTCGTGGGCGGCGCTGCTGCGCTGCTGTCCTCGACCGCCGCGTTCGCGCAGGATGCCGCTGAAGAAGACGCCGCCAGCGCCGACCAGACGATCGTCGTCACCGGCTCGCTGATCCGCAACCCGAACCTGGCCGCTTCGGCTCCGGTCGCCACCATCGGCACCCAGGAACTGGAACTGCGCCAGTCGAACGTCGCTGAAGAAGTTCTGCGCACCCTGCCGGGCGCCGTGCCCAGCATCGGTTCGTCGGTGAACAACGGCAACGGTGGTTCGTCCTACGTCAACCTGCGTGGCCTGGGTTCGAACCGCAACATCGTGCTGCTCGACGGCAACCGCATCGTCCCGGCTGACCTCGTCGGCCGCGTCGACCTCAACAACATTCCGCTCGCCCTGATCCAGCGCACTGACGTGCTGACCGGCGGTGCGAGCTCGACCTACGGTGCCGACGCGATCTCGGGCGTGGTGAACTTCATCACCAAGCAGGACTTCGCCGGGATGGAAGCCACCGTTTCCGAGCAGATCACCGAGCGTGGTGACGGCAACGTGTTCCGCGCCGACCTGACGCTGGGCGCCAACTTCGACGACGGCCGCGGCAACGCCGTGCTGTCGCTGGGCTACCAGAAGCAGGATCCGGTCTACTTCGGCGGTGACCGTCCGTTCTCGACCCTGACCCTCGAATCGTACGACGAATTCTTCGTCGCCGGCCAGGGTTCGTCGACCGCCTCGCCTTCGGCTCTGGACATCGGTGGTGGCCGCAGCCGTCGCCAGATCACCGCTGACGGCCAGAACATCAGCGCGTTCTACTCGGCGTTCAACTTCAACCCGTACAACGTGTTCCAGGTGCCGTTCGAGCGCTTCAACATGTACGGTCAGGCCCGCTACGAAGTGGCCGACAACATCGAAGTCTATGCCCGTGGCATGTACTCGAACAACACTGTCGAAACCATCATCGCTCCGTCGGGCGTGTTCGGTTCGTCGGTGACCGTGCCGGTTTCGAACCCGTTCATGACCGCCGCCCAGCGCACCTATCTCTGCGCCAACGCGGACACCAACACCGGTGTTGCCGGTAACCAGACCCTGACCTCGGCCGAGTGCGCCGCGGCCGCTCTGGCGACCAGCCCGACCGATCCGAACTACCGCACCTTCACCTTCGGTCTGCGTCGCCGCACCACCGAAACCGGTCCGCGCGTTTCGAACTACAACAGCCAGGTGTTCGATTTCCGCGCCGGCGTGCGTGGCAACATCACCGATTCGATCCAGTTCGACATCTCGGGCGCGCATGGCGAATCGAAGAAGCTGCAGACCATCCAGAACTACGTGCTGCTGTCGCGCGTTCGTCAGGCTCTGCTGGCCACCAGCACCGGTTCGTGCCTGAACACGGCCAATGGCTGCGTTCCGCTGAACATCTTCGGCGCTGACGGCTCGATCACTTCGGCGATGTCGGACTTCATCAGCGACGCTGCCACCGTGCAGGAAAACACCAAGCTGGACCAGGTCAAGGCTGTCATCAGCGGCGACACCGGCATTTCCTCGCCGTGGGCTGCGGAAGGCATCAACTTCGCCGCTGGTGCGGAATATCGTCGTTACGCCGCTTCGCAGGCTTCGGACATCCTCGCCAAGACCCCGGGTGAACTCGGTGGTGCCGGCGGTGCTGCTCCGGACATCAAGGGCGGTTACGAAGTCTATGAAGGCTTCGGCGAACTGATCCTGCCGATCGCTTCGGACATGCCCGGCATCCACGAGCTGACCGTTGAAGCCGGTATCCGTCAGTCGCACTACAAGATCGCGGCTGCTGGCGAACCGACCTTCGACACCACCACCTGGAAGGTGGCCGGTACCTGGGCTCCGACCCCGGACTTCAAGGTTCGCGGCAACTATCAGCGCGCCGTCCGCGCCCCGAACATCGGCGAACTGTTCTCGCCGGTCTCGACGGGCCTGACCAACCTCGGCACCGACCCGTGCCAGGGTACGGCTCCGCTTGCCAACGCCAACCTGCGCGCGGTCTGCCTTGCGCAGGGCGCTCCGGCTGCCGTGATCGGCACGATCACCGCTCCGACCGCTGGTCAGGCGAACATCACCGCTGGTGGTAACCCGAACGTGGGTCCGGAAACCGCGACCACCTGGTCGGTTGGTCTGGTCTTCACCCCGGCGTTCCTGCCGGGCTTCTCGGGCTCGATCGACTACTACAACATCAAGGTGAAGGACGCGATCACCACGCCGACCCCGGCGGACCTGATCGCTTCGTGCTTCGGCTCGACCCCGACCAGCCCGTCGGCTTCGGCTGCGACCTCTGCGGCGTGCACGCAGATCCGTCGTAACCCGATCACCGGCGGTCTCGACGGTGACCCGGCGACCACTGGTGGTCTGTTCGGCGCGCTGTCGAACCTGGGTACGCTGGCGACCGACGGTATCGACCTGAACCTGGCCTACTCGACCGGTATCGGCACCGTGTTCGGTCAGGAAGGGCGTCTGTCGCTGTCGTTCAACGGCAACTACACCAACAGCTCGAAGTTCCAGGCAACCCCGACCGCGCTGAACCGCGAGTGCATCAACCAGTACTCGGTGAACTGCGGTTCGATCCAGCCGAAGTACTCGTTCAACCAGCGCACCACGCTGGGCCTTGGCCCGGTCGACGTGTCGCTGCTGTGGCGCTGGGTCAACAAGGTGCGCTTCGAAGATCAGCAGCTCGCTGACGATCTGGCCGCCGCCAAGGCTGCCGGTTGCACCGATCCGGCCGGTACCGACCCGGATGGCTGCATGATCGATCCGCGCTTCCGCACGATCAAGGCCTACAGCTGGTTCGACCTGACCACCCGCTTCGAAGTGTCGAAGAACTTCGACCTGACGATGTCGGTGTTCAACCTGTTCGACAAGAAGCCGCCGGTCGTCGGTGGTACCGTGGGTTCGACCTCGTACAACGGTGGTAACACCTACCCGTCGTCCTACGACGCGCTGGGTCGCCGTTACGCGGTGAGCGCCCGCCTGAAGTTCTAGTTCCTGGACTTCAGTCAAACCAATCGGGGGCGGGCAGCAATGCTCGCCCCCTTTTGTTGGTGGGCAGTGCGCAGCAAGCCCGCTCAAGTTCGGGGTGACGTTGGATTTTTATGCTGTGCGGAGTCGGTTGGCCGCGTGGCGGCGCTAGCCCAGCAGCGGGTGCGGCAGGTCCATCGCCAGCCCGTTGGCTTCCGCCACGGCCTGCGCCCAGACCATCACCTTGTCGATCTCGTCGCCATGCGCCCGCCGCGCCTCGGCATATTCCTCCGCGCGCTGTGCCGCATCGAAGGCTGCGCCGGACTTGGAATGGCGGGTAAAGGCCGGCCCGCCCGCCATTGCGGCCAGATCGGCGGGGCTGGCATTCAGCCCGTAATGCCGCGTGGCGGCGGTCAGCACGGCCAGCGGTTCGCGCGTCAGCGTTTCCGAATCAAGCGTGCGCACCCAGCCCGATCCCAGCTTGCCCGCCAGCTGGTGGAACAGCGCGTGCTGCGCCAGCCAGCCTGTCGCGGCTACTTGCAGGTCGGTCTGGCGAAAATAGTCACGCGGGGTGAAACCCAGGTTGACGATGTTGTCCGTCAGGAACCCTTCCAGCAATTCGCGCACCCACAGGCGGCACCACAGCCCCTTGCGCACCACCGATAACAGGAACGTTTCCAGCGGGGCATGGAGCAGGATTGCCGGGGCATCGCCGCGGAGCGCCAGCAGCAGCTCTGCCAGCGGGTTCAGGATGTTGGACGGTTTGACGATCACCCGCTCTCCGGGCGCAAAGGGGCGGGCCAGCAGCCGGGTCGCGCTATCCGCCAGCCGGGCCACCGCCGCCGGGGGCGCGCCGCGCCGGCGAAAGCCGACCACATCGTTCAGCAGCACCGGCTCGCTCAGGCCCATGGCCACGCCGGGGCGGTCCAGCGCGGAGAGCAGCAGGGTCGATCCGCAGAACGCCGAATGGAACAGGAAACCCATCGGCTGCGGGGGGACCGCCGCCAGGCAGTCCGCCACCGGCACGTCATGGCGCGCGCGGGCATCGCCCAGGTATTCGTCAGTCAGGAACGGCGCGCTGCGGTGATCGGCGCGCGCGACGTACTGAAACTGAATGCGGTCCGTGCCTTCGACATGGCGGTGGGGCAGCCAAGCGGCATCGGCCAGAGCAAAGGGCGGGGTCTGGTTCATCGTCCAAGCCTAGGGGGCGGGGCGCGGGGCCGCAACTGCCGCTTGCGGGCGCCGGGGCGCGGTCCTATCCATCAGCCATGACCGATGCACCCGCCGATCCCGCCCGTCTGGAACAGGCCCGCGCCGCGAACGCCGCCGGGATGGCAGCCTTGCGGGCCGGCAACGGGGCAGAGGCCGCCGTGGCGTTCCGCCGAGCGCTGGAGGCTGATCCCGCCGCCGGGCCGCTGTGGCGCAACCTGGCCCATGCCGAGCGGCTGGCGGGCAACGACGTGGCAGAGCGGGCCGCGCTCGATCAGGCGCTGGCGCTCGACCGGACGGATTTCGTCGCCCAGCTGCGCAAGGCCCAGAACCTGGAACGCTGCGGGGCGGAGACAGAGGCGTTGGCGGCGTGGTCGGGCGCGCTGCAACTGGCGCAGGGAATTGCCAATCCGGTGCCGGGGCTGGCCGATGAACTGGCGGCGGGGCGCGCGTTCGTGGCTGCCGTGCAGCAGCGGCTGGGGGCCGGTGTGGATGCCGCGCTCGGCCCGCTGGAGCCGCAGCTGGACGAGACGGAGCGCCGCCGCATCCGCGCCTTTGCCGACCACGCGCTGGGGCGGCGGCAGGTGTTCTTCAACGAGTGTGCGGGGGTCTATTACCCGTTCCTGCCGGCCGACGAATACTTCGACGCGAAGCACTTCCCGTGGTTCGCCGAACTGGAAGCGGCGGCGGACGACATTCGCGGCGAGTTGCACGGGCTGCTGGCAGAGGGGAACCCGGCGATCATCCCCTATGTCCGCCTGGAAGAAGGCACGCCGCAGAACAAGTGGTCGTCGCTCAGCCATTCGCACGACTGGAGCGCCTGCTTCCTCTATGAATATGGCGTGCCGAACCAGCCGGTGCTGGACCGCTGCCCGAAAACCGCCGCCTTGCTGGCACGGCTGCCGCTGGCGCAGATCCCCGGCAAGGCGCCCAACGCGTTCTTTTCCATGCTTAAGCCGCAGAGCGCGATTCCGCCGCACACCGGGGTGACCAATACCCGCGCGATCGTTCACCTGGGCCTGGACATCCCGCCCGGCTGCGGCTTTCGCGTCGGCGGGGAAACCCGCGAATGGCAGGAAGGCAAGGCCTTTGCCTTTGACGATTCGATCGACCACGAGGCGTGGAACCACAGCGACGAGCGCCGCCACATCCTGATCATCGACACCTGGAACCCGCACCTGACCGCGCACGAGCAGGAAGCGATCGTGCGCTACTTCGCGGCCACGGACCAGTCGCTGGGCTGAACTCATCGACGAACGGCATGCGGCGCGGCTTGCTGCATTGCGGCAAGCGGGTTAGAATCCGGACTTTGTTTCCTGGCCGGGAGTGCTACCCGCGATGTCCCTATTGCTTGCCATTATTCTGACCGCCGGGTCCGGCGCCGCTGCCAACGTGCAGGTGGCCGAACCGAACCCTAGCAAGATGACCCGCGCCGAAATCCGCGCGCATAACGACAAGGTCGGAAAGGAACATCCGCTGTTCATCCGCTGCCGCCGCGATATCGAAATCGGCACCCTGGCCAAGGCCAAGACCGTTTGCCGCACGACCCGTGACTGGGCCGAAGCCGATTACGCCGGCAACCGCACCGCGCGTGACACCGTGCGGATCCTGCACGAAACCAACGGCAATATCGGCAACTAAACCGCCTTACTGGATGCGGATCACGCGGGCGTTCTGGCCTTTGCCGACTTTGGCGAAATAGCTGCCCAGCGACGCCGTCTCGATCACGATCGGATCGCCGCGCTTGGCATAGACCGGGCGTCCGGCGATCTGTTTCCAGCGCGCGCCATCAGCCAGCACGAACACGGCCTGCCCGTCGCGGGCGGGGTATGTGCTTTCGATCGTGCTTTCGATTGCCTTCACATCCTCGCTGTCGCCGCCGCCGAACAGCTTGATCGACGGGAGCGACAGGCCGAACAGGCCGCGCCGCGCCTCGCGCATGGTTTCGCGGTCGGCAATGACCAGATCCTTGGCGTCCCGCGCGGTGGCCATGGCGCCGACCGTGCGGTCATAACAGGCCAGCCGCTCGGCCGGATCGGCCACGCTCTTGCAGTCCAGCACGGCCTGGAACACCGGTGGTGGCGGGGTGGAGACGTCTTTGTTCCTGGCTGCCGCCGGAGCGGCGAGCGCGCCCAGCGTCAGCATTACAAGCGGCACGAGCGATCGGGGCAGGCGGGTCACGGCGTCTCTCCATTCCGGGCTGGCCCGTTTCGGGCTGGCCAATGACAAGGCTGGTTGCCGGGACGATGCCCGCGCGGTGCGCCAGCGTCAATCATGTGCAGGCGGCGCTTGATTCGCGGGGCGGCTGGCCCCACACCGTCAGGCGATGCTGCGCCGCGTGATGATTGCCCTGCTGATAGTTGGATTGGCGCCCGGTCTGTGGTGGCAGATGCCGCGTCCCGCCCCGGTTTACGAGCAGCGGGTCGATGTGCGGCCGGTGCCGGTCGATCCGGCGCTGGCGCAGCTTGGCCCCTTGCGGCTGAGCGGTGTGTGGCACCTGACCAGCCCGCATGAATGGTTCGGCGGCTATTCCGCGCTCGTCGCGGTTCGTCCGGGCCGGCTCCTCGCCTTTTCCGACCGGGGCTATGCCATCGATCTGCCGCTGCCCGGCAGTCCGGCGGTGGAGCCGGCCCGCATCCTGACGGCAACGGGCGACGACAAGGCGCTGAAGGCCTCCCGGGATATTGAGGCGGCAACCTATGACCCGCGGCAGGACGAGATTTTCCTGGCGATGGAATTCCGCAACGCCATTACCCGCACCACGCCCGCGCTGCAGGGCTGGCAGATGGCCTTTCCGCGCCTGATGCAGGGCTGGTCGGGCAACCAGGGGCCAGAAGCCATGGTCCGCCTGGCGGATGGCCGGTTTGTGGTGCTGGGCGAACGCGACGGTGGCTGGCGCGATCGCGATTCGCATCCCGCGCTGCTGCTCGCGGGCGACCCCACGCGCGGGACATCGGAACAGGCGTTTACCTATGACAGCAACGGCGGCGGGCGGCCGACCGATATGGCGCAATTGCCGGACGGCCGGGTGCTGATCCTGCAGCGCACGCTGCTCTGGCCGTTCCCGCCGCGCTTTTCCGGGGCTATCGCGCTGGCCGATCCGGCCACATTGCAGCCCGGCGGGCGCTGGCGCGGCAAAGTGCTCGCGCGGTTGGAGGCGCCGCTGCCGGTCGACAATTTCGAAGGGCTGACGATCACCCCGTCTCCGGGAGGCAAAGTGCACGTCTGGCTGATTTCGGACGACAACATGGCCGTTACCCAGCGCACGCTGTTGTGGCGGCTGGAACTGGATCTGGCCGACTTGCCGGCCATGGAGCGGCCTGCTTCGCGCTAGACGCGCCTTCTCCGGACAAAGCAAAAGGCGCGCGAGCAAGCCCGCACGCCCATCGCATTGCCGGTTGTCACCGCGCGCGGCCGCAGCCGCGCGGCAGCAATCAGGCGGCCTGCTTCTTCGCCAGTTCGCGCTTAACCTTCAGCGCGTTGGTCGACAGCTTGTCGTCCGCGGTCTTCAGCAGCCAGTTGTCCAGCCCGCCGACGTGTTCGACCGAACGCAGACCGTGGGTCGAGACGCGGAACTTGAAGCTGCGATCCAGCGCTTCGGACATCAGCGTGACGTTCTGCAGGTTGGGCAGGAACACGCGCTTCGTCTTGTTGTTGGCGTGGCTGACGTTGTGGCCTACCTGGCGGCCCTTGCCGGTCAGTTCGCAAATACGGGACATGGTTCAAACTCGCTTCGAATGTCGTTACCGTTGCCGGGTGAAGGCGGGCGCTTAGCGATTCACCCTGCAAAGGTCAAGTTGCGTGAACGGGATCGGCGCGGTAGCGCTCCGCACATGACGACGTGGCCCCTTCCGGAACCGATGGCCCATGCGCTGGAGCAGGCCCGCGCCGGGGCCGCTGCGGGCGAAGTGCCGATTGGCGCGGTGATCGTCAAGGATGGCGTGGTGATTGCCGCCGCGCACAACGCCCCGCGCGCCCTGACCGACCCCACCGCACACGCGGAAATCCTGGCGATTCGGGCTGCGGCGCAGCATCTGGGCAACGAGCGGCTGGACGGGTGCGAGCTGTGGGTCACGCTGGAGCCCTGCCCGATGTGCGCGGGCGCCATCGCCCATGCGCGAATCGGTCGGCTCTATTACGCGGCGGCCGATCCCAAGGGCGGCGCGGTGGAACATGGCGCACGGGTGTTCGAGCATGAGCAGTGCCTGCACCGTCCCGAAGTCTACACCGGCATCGGCGAATCGGTTGCGGCAGATTTGCTGCGCGATTTCTTTCGCGCCCGTCGATAGTTGACCTGCCGCCCTGCGCGGGGGCAAGGCTGAGGGCATGATCCGTTCCACCTTGCTCGCCGTCCTGTTCCTGTCCCTGCCGGGGGCTGTCCATGCCAAGGCGCCGGAAGCGGCCGTCCGGCCACCCGTATCGGGGATGCTGGACGATCCCTGCCCGGCCAGTCGCGACGGCCAGTGGGCGCTGTCGGAAGACGTGCTGAAGAACGACTGGCCGTGGCTGTGCCGCTATCGCGCCGAAAACGCGGCCTATGGCGCGCACAATCCGGCGCGGGCGGTGTTTATTGGCGATTCGATCACCGAAGGCTGGGCCCGGACCGATCCGGCGCTGTTCAGCAAGGGGGTGGTCGGGCGCGGGCTGTCGGGGCAGACCAGCCCGCAGATCCTGCTGCGGTTCTGGCAGGACGTGATCGCGCTGCACCCGCGCGTCGTGCACATCATGATCGGCACCAACGACATCGCGGGCAACACCGGGCCGACTTCGGTCGCGGCCTATCAGGCCAATATCCGGGCGATGGTCGATCTGGCGCGGGTCAATGGCGTGCGGGTGGTGCTGGGCAGCATTCCTCCGGCCAAGCGGATGGACTGGCGCCCCGGCCTGGAACCGGCCCCGCGGATTGCCGAGCTGAACCGCTGGCTGCGCGCGTTCGCGGCGGAGCAGGGGCTGGTCTATGCCGATTACCATGGCGTGCTGGCGACGCCCGATGGCGCACTGCGGCCGGAACTGGGCAAGGACGGGGTCCATCCCGAAGCGCCCGGCTATGCGCTGATGCGCCCGATAGCCGAACGCGCGCTGGCCGAGGCGGAAGCGGCCTATCCTTAACCGAGCGGGTTGGTTTCGCCTGCCTGCGATCCCTGCGCCGCCTTGGCGCGCTGGAACGCGGGGCGCTGGCTGAGCCGGTCGAGATAGGCGGCCATGCCGGGGGTGACTTGCGCCTCCAGCCCGATCGACTGCGCCAGCATCACCGCGTAGCCGACCGAGATGTCGGCCATCGTGAAGCGCCCGGCGGCGGCGTAATCGCCGTCTAGCATCCGTTCGGCATTGCGCAGGCGCGATCCGAACCACTGGGCGTAGTCCTCCGCCGCCTGCGCCACGCGGCGTTCGGGCGGCTCCAGCATGGTGTAGCGCAAGTGGATCGTCTGCGGGAACGTTAGCGTTGCTTCGCCCATGTGCAGGAAATTGAGGTAGGCGGCATAGCCGGGTTCGTGCGGTGCGACTGCAAGGTCGCTGGGGCCGAACCGGGTGGCTAGGTAATGCGGGATCGCCGCGCTTTCGGTCATCAACTGGCCATCGACCAGCAGCGCCGGGACCGTGCCCAGCGGGTTCACGTCGCGGTATCCCTCCACGAAGATGCGCGGCGGGAATCGCATCAGCTCAAGGCCATAAGGCAGCTCCAGCTCTTCCAGCGCCCAGAGCACGCGGAACGAGCGGGAGTCGCGGCAGTGGAACAGCTGGATGGCAGGGCTCATGCGGCGGACTCCAATGTGGCGGCGGCGCACTTTGCGCTGGCTTCGGCGGTGCCGCCGCCGCCGAGCATCGTCACCGCGATGAACCCGCCGATTACCGCGATCACGAACCCGGCCGTGACGAGCCCCAGGTACTTGTCGATGAACGCCTTGATCGGCGCGCCGAACATCCGGAACAGCACGCCCACGATCATGAAGCTGATCGAGCGGCTGACCAGGCTGGCGCCGATGAAGGTCAGCAGCGGCATCTCGATGAAGCCGGCCGTGATCGTCAGCAGCTTGAACGGGATCGGCGTCGCCCCCTTGATCATGATGATCTCGGCTCCGAATTCGCGCAGGTAACAGGCCGCCTTGGGGAAGCTCTCCGTCAGCCCCAGCGCGCCGAGCAGCTGGGTGCCGACCGTTTCATACAGGCCATAGCCGATGGCATAGCCCAGCAGCCCGCCCGCCACGGACGCCAGCGTGGCGATCATGGCAAAGCGGATCGCCTTTTTCGGTTCGGCCAGGCACATCAGCCCCAGCAAGGGGTGCGGCGGGATCGGGAAAAAGCTGGCCTCGACGAAGGCAAAGGCGGCCAGCCACCATTCGGCGTGGCGGTGGGCGGCCTTGGCCATGGTCCATTCGTAGAGGCTGCGCAGCATCGGGTTTCCTTGGGGATGGCGGGAACGCGGCCTGCTTATAGGGCGGGCCCGCTGGCGACAAGCGCGGACACAATATAACCAATTCGGTTAAAATATCTTGACATCGTCACGCTGTTTCGGTACATAAAGAGAACATCGCGATCGACCGATTCGGCAGCCCTGCCGCTTCGCCCGGTCGCTCCCAGCCAGCAGGAACCCACAGCATGACCAAGGCGATTTCATCGTCCGGCAATCCCGTGCCGGTGCGGACCCCGCGCCCGCGCGGGCGGCGGATCAAGCTGGGTCCCGGCTTGCGCGCCGCTGCGGGCGAATCCGCGCTGAACAAGCACTGGCGCACGTATTTCCTTGCCGCACTGGTCGAAACGTCGTGCGTCAAGGCGTCGGCGCAGATCGCCGGGGTGTCCCCTACCCGCGCCTACCGCGCGCGGCGCGAGGATCCGGCCTTTGCCGCGCAGTGGCGCACCGCGCTGGCCGAGGGGTATGAAAACCTGGAGCTGGAACTGCTGGCCCACCTGCGCAATCCCGATCCGGCGCGGAAGATCGACGTTGCCAACGCGCTGAAGCTGTTGTCGCACCACCGCGCCGCCAAAGCCGAAGCGCGCCCGCCGGTGGACGAGCGCAGCGAGCAGGAAGTGCTCGATTCGATCGATGCCATGATCGACCAGATGCGCGAGCGCGCGGCGGCCAACGCGGCCTTGCTGGCCGAGATGGACGGCGGGGAGGGTGATCTTGGCGCGGATTGACCGTGGAGCCTACCTTGCCAGTCTCGAACCGCCAGAGCGCCGCGCTGCGCTGGCCCGGCTGAGCGACCGGGAACGCCGGTCGCTGCGCACCCACTGGAACCTGTGGGCGCATGAAGGGCAGATCGCGCCACCCGGCGACTGGCTGGCCTGGCTGATCATGGCCGGGCGCGGGTTCGGCAAGACCCGCGCCGGGGCGGAATGGGTCCGCGCGATTGCCCAGAACGATGGCAGCGCCCGGATTGCGCTGGTCGGCGCTTCGCTGGTCGAGGCGCGCAGCGTGATGGTCGAAGGGGAAAGCGGGCTGCTGGCGATTGCCCCGCGCGACAACCGCCCCCGGTTCGAACCGTCCAAGCGCCTGCTGACCTAGCGCAGTGGCGCGCAGGCCATGCTCTATTCCGCCGGGGAACCGGAAAGCTTGCGCGGGCCGCAGCACAGCCATGCTTCCCGGACAGGCCCAGAAGGAAGGGTATGTGAACGAGGCGCTGGCCCGGATCGACACCCTGTTGCACTTGTCGGTCGAAGGCGTGGCGAACAGCCCGCCCGCCACGCCGGCTGAGAGTGCGTGCTGGCTGGTCGGACAGGCCCCGACCGGGGAATGGACCGGACGCGCTGACCAGATCGCTGCCTTAAACCACGGCAACTGGATGTTTTTTTTGCCGCGCGACGGAATGCGGGTGTTGAACCGCGCGAGCGGCCAGGAAATCCGCTTTGCTGATGGCTGGCAAGTGGCCACGCGGCCGGACCTGCCGAGCGGCGGCCAGACTGTCGATGTGCAGGCGCGCTCGGCGATTGCCGCGATTGTCGATTGCCTGACTGCTGCCGGACTGCTCGGCAGCGAATGAATTTGGCCCGATCCGGACCAATCCGCTCGCAAGGCAGGTGAGCGGCGGTTTACAGCGTCTTTTTCGCGCCAAACAGGCCTGTAACTGCGGCATAATTGCAACAGATACGATCTTTGAGCGCTTGCGCGGGGAATTCTAAGGGGTTAGACAACGCCAACTCGGTGGCTCCAATCCTACTTCAAAGGGGAAATCATAATGCGGAAACTGGTCATTGGGATGGCGCTGGCCTCCTCGGCCCTCGCGACGCCGGCCCTGGCTCGTGACGATTCGTGGTACGTCGAAATGGATGCTGGCGGCACGATCGTCCAGGACATCCAGAACCTGACGGGCCAGAACAACGTCGGCACCCTGGAACTGAAGCCCGGTTATGACTTCGGCGGCATCGTCGGTTATGACTTCGGTTCGTTCCGCCTCGAAGCCGAAGCCAGCTATCGTCGCGCTGAAGAAGAAGGCTATCGCAGCCCGACCCTCAACTACACCCAGGCTCAGACCGGCGGTGGTGCCGAAGCTCTCAGCTTCATGCTGAACGGCCTGCTCGACTTCGGTGAAGACGATGGTCTGCAGGGCTTCGTTGGTGGTGGCGTCGGCGTTGGCCGCGCCAAGGTCGCGCTGATCACGCCGAATGCCGGCCTCAACGTCGTCGATTCGGACACCGGCTTTGCCTGGCAGGGTCTGGCGGGCGTTCGCGCTCCGCTGAGCGACAATGTCGACATCGGTCTCAAGTATCGCTTCTACAACCAGTACGGCAACGACCTGGTGAGCGCTGCGGGCCGCAACGTGCGCGTCGGTTTCCGTTCGCACTCGCTGCTGCTGACGCTGGGCTACAACTTCGGTGGCGCTCCGGAAGAGGTGGCTCCGCCGCCTCCGCCGCCCCCGCCGCCGCCCCCGCCGCCGCCGCCGCCGCCGCCGCCGCCCCCGCCGCCGGCTGTGGTCTGCAACAAGGGTCCGTACATCGTGTTCTTCGACTGGGATAAGTCGGACATCACTCCGGAAGCCGCTTCGATCCTCGACAGCGCCGTCACGGCTTATGCCAACTGCGCCAACGTTCCGATCATGCTGGCCGGTTACGCTGACCGTTCGGGCAAGCCCGCCTACAACCAGGGCCTGTCGGAGCGTCGTAACGCCTCGGTCCGTGCGTACCTGAACTCGCGTGGGATCGCCGACGGTGCGATCTCGAGCCAGGGCTTTGGCGAAAACAACCCGCGCGTTCCGACTGCTGACGGCGTGCGTGAACTGCAGAACCGCCGGGTGGAAATCACCTACGGTCCGGGTTCGGGCATGTAAGCAGCCGCAAGGCGCTGAAAGATTGGGGGGGCCGGAGCGATCCGGTCCCCCTTTCTTTTGATTGATCAAGGGAGAGAACCGTGAAGCACACCACCCCAGCCATTGTCCTTGCCGCCGTGCTCGTTTCAGGTTGCGCCACGAATGATGTCGCCAAACCGGTCCGGCTGGCTTCAGCGACCTTGCAGAATGCCAACGGCTTGCCGGTGGGCACGGCATTTGTCGGCGGCCTTGGCGATACCTTGACGCTGAATGTCGCCGCGACCGGCATTTCACCCGGCCCGCACGGGATCCATCTGCACATGGTGGGCGATTGCACTCCGCCCGCCTTCACCACCGCTGGCGGACATCTCAATCCCGGAGGGCATCAGCATGGAACCGACAATCCGGCCGGATCGCATCTGGGCGATCTGCCGAACATCGTTGCCGACGCAGGTGGAGTGGCCGCACTCAGCGCGGCTTTGCGCGGGACCCGGGCGGAGGTTGAAAGCGCCCTGTTCGACGCTGATGGGACGGCCGTGATCATTCACGCCGCCGCTGACGACTACAAGACCGACCCCACTGGCAACAGCGGGGCACGGATCGTCTGTGGCGTGCTGAAACGGGGCTGAGCCGCTCGGCTCAGCCCGTTTCGCCCGCGCGCTCGGCCAGCGTGGCCTCGGCGCGCGGGACAGCCTTGTAGGCGTAAATCAGGAGCACAACGGCCGGCGGCGCCACGGCGATCAGCGACAGAATGCCTGTCCGCAGATCGCCAACCAGCTTGCCATCGACCATGCTGCCGGTGAGATCCGAAACCTGCCCGACCATGTAGGGGCCGAAGCACAGGCCAACCAGCGTCGTGCCCAGGAAGAAGGCCGCCGTGGCCGTGCCACGCATGCGCGGCAGCACCAGATCCTGGGTCGTGGCCGCCGCCGCGCCAAGCGCCGCCGCGCCGAACAGTCCGGCCAGGAAGTTCATGGCATAGAACAGCACCGGATCGGGCGTGGTATAGCCGATCCAGATCGGCACGACAGGCGCGACCACCCCGAACAGGATCACCAGGATCCGGCCCGCGGGATTGCGGGCGCGCAGCGCGTCGGCCACCCGGCCGCCGATGATCACGCCCAGGAAACCGCTGATTGCGCCGTTTGCACCCAACCAGAAGGCCAGCTCGTGCTTGGGCAGGCCCAGCACCTGTTCCGCGTAGGGGGCAGACCAGAACGACAGGCCATAGGCTGCCAGCGAGACCATGCTGTAGCCCAGGGTCGTGCAGATGAACGCCGGGGTCCCCCAGATCAGGCGGAAGGTCGCCGGGTCTTTCTGGCGCAGCACGCTGGCCCACGAAAACACCGCGTAATAGCCCAGCGCAACCGCTGACCATTGCGGCAGGTTGCCAGTCCACTGGATCATCACCCACGCGAACGCACACAGTCCGACCGCGACCAGCAGGTTGATCGCCAGCGCTGCACCGCCGCGCCGTGCCGCGCCGATCAGCGTGAAGGGGGGGACAATGGTTGAAAGATCGGCAAAGAAATCGGCAAATGGCCGCGCCGATCCCTGGCTGGGGGTTCCGTCCATCGCGCCGCGCACCGGTTCCCGCAGCGTTGCCACCCACAGTGCCACGAGCAAGCCCGGAATGCCGACTGCCAGGAACGCGGCATGCCAGCCCACCAGCCCCAGCGGACCGCCGCCTGGATAAGTGGCATTCCAAACCTGGCTGATCTTGGCCCCGATCAGCAGCGAGACGCCGCCGCCCAGGTAGAGGCCGGATGAGTAGATCGCGAGTGCGGTCGCGCGCTGACGCTTGGGGAAGTAGTCCGAAATCAACGAGTATGCGGTCGGGCTGGCAGTGGCTTCGCCGATGCCAACGCCCATCCGTGCCAGTGTCAGGGTCAACTGACTGCGGGCAAAGCCCGACAGCGCGGTCATGGTCGACCATAGCGCAAGACCGATGCTGAGCAGCTTCACGCGGCTCCAGTTGTCAGCCAGCCGCCCAAGCGGGATGCCGAACAAGGCGTAGAACACGGCAAACGCCGCGCCGCCCAGGAAGCCCATGTCGCTATCGGTCAGTCCGAGGTCGCGCTTGATCTCCAGCGCCAGGATCGAGATGATCTGCCGGTCGATGAAGTTCAGGATATACACCACCACCAGCACGCTCAGCACGTACCAGCTATAGGAACTGGCCTCGCGCGGGGCGCTATTCGAATCCTGTGCTTCGTTCACGCAGTCTCTCCCGGTGTTGATCTGGTTTCAGGCGGCATAGCGGGTTGGATCGACCAGCCCGGCCCTGGCAAAGCCCTCGCGGCGAAGGCGGCAACTGTCGCACAGCCCGCAGGCCGCGCCATCCGGCTGGGGATCGTAGCAGGACCAGCTCATTGCGGGGTCAAAGCCCAGCCGATAGGCTTCTGCCGCAATCTCGGCCTTGCCAAGATACTGGAGCGGAGCGTGGATGGTGAACCCTTCCCCTTCCGCGCCGGCCTTGGTCGCCAGCTCTGCCAGCCGGGCAAATCCTTCGATGAATTCCGGTCGACAATCCGGGTAGCCGGAATAATCGAGCGCATTGACCCCGATGAAGATGTCCCTCGCACCGATCGCCTCGGCCCAGGCGAGGGTCAGCGACAGGAAGACGAGATTGCGCGCGGGAACGTAAGTGACGGGTATGTCATCGCCGACCCCATCCTTGGGCACGGCGATATCGTCGGTCAGCGCGGAACCCCCGAACTGGCGCAAGTCCAGCGGCAGCACGACATGGCGCCTGGCCTCCAGTACGGCGGCGATTTCGCGCGCGGCATCCAGCTCGCGGCGGTGGCGCTGGTTGTAGTCGATGGTCAGGGCATTGATGGCAAAGCCGCGTTCCCGTGCAAGGCCGGCGGTGACCATGGAATCCAGCCCGCCGGACAGCAGGACGACGGCACTTCGCCCGGTGCCGGGCGCTGAAACGGTGGGGTCATCCGAATTGGATTGCATCGCACCGGGCTAGCCTGTGCCCGCGCGGCTGGCAACACCGCTCAGGTCGAACAGTCACCCACTCGCCGCGCTTCCGCACTGAATTCGAAGGGCAAGCCATTGCGGATGCCCTGGCTCTCGATCTGGACCAGCCGGCTGGTCTCGCGGCGGATGCTGGTGCGGCCATATCCCTGCCCGCGGCAGGTATACTGCACCGTCACCTCGCTCGGTCCGTCTTCCACCACCAGCCGGTCGCAGCTGACTTCGGGATGGCGCAACTGGATGAACCGCCGACCGTTGCTCACGCACAGCCGCTCTGCCGCGTTGCCAGAATCGCGCACGCGCAATTCCCAGCGGCCGGCATCGAGCTGGTCCAGCATGGTCAGGCTTGACCGCTGCCCGGATGCCGGGGCGGAGAAGGCCAGCAGGGCGGCAATTGCCCCGGCTGCAACGCGCAGAGTGTATTTCCCCACCATGTCCATCCTCGGTCTCAAGCCAATTGGGCGCGACAAACCCGGATATCGTTGCAGCCGCTTGTATCATGCCGACGCGGCACGACCAAACGTGTATTTTTGTAGGCGAATTGAAATTTCAAGCCGTGATCTCGAACAATCGCGAACAGAATTCGCAATCGACGACGATCACACCAGCCTCGTTGCGCATATCGACCCGTTCGGATTCGGGGAATCGACCCAGCACCGCCGCGAAATGCGCGACACTGCATCGGCACCCGCGCGACAGCGCCTTGCCTGCCTGCACGCGCACTTCCGATTCTTCGTGGAACAGGCGCCAGGCCAGCATCTCCAGTGACAGGTCCGGATCGACCAGCTCGTCATGGCGGATGCTGCCAGCCAGAGCGGCGACATGCTCCCATTCCGGGTGGTCCAGCTGGACGTGCAGCCGTTCGCGCCCTTCCTCGCCCTCTGGCAGATGCTGGACCAGCAGGCCGCCGCCGACGCAGCCCTGCCCATCCGAACGGACCGCAACGCGCGCCAGCGTAGGGATCTGTTCGGACTGCAGGAAATAGCTCTCCACCGCTTGCGAGAGCGAATCCCCTTCCAGCGGGACAATCCCCTGATAGCGCTGATCGGTGGTGGCGAGGTCAAACGTGATCGCCAGATACCCCTGCCCGAACAGGGCGGTCAGCGAGGGGTTGGCGCCCAGCGCCGCCAGCCGCTCTGCATCGTGGCGAACATAGCCGCGCACTTCCCCGGCCCGATAATCGCAAACCAGCAGATCGACGATCCCGCTTTCGGTCTGCGCCTGCATGGTCAGCTGGCCTTCCTCGTCCTTCAGCAGGCTGCCCAGCAACGCGGTGAGCACCAGCGCCTCGGCCAGGACATGCTTGATCGGCGGCGGATAGTCGTGCGCCGACAGGATCGTTTCCAGCACCGGCCCCAGCCGCACCACCCGGCCGCGCGCGTTGCGCTCCGGGATGGTGAAGCTGAGCACCCGGTCAAAGCCGGTCTGCCCCTCGGCGATGGGTGGGGGCGCGCTCACAGTTGCCCGAACGCCCAGCGCAGCACGCTCTTCTGGGCGTGGATGCGGTTCTCGGCCTCATCCCAGACCACCGAACGTGGACCGTCGATCACGCCATCGGTCGCTTCCTCGCCCCGGTGGGCGGGGAGGCAGTGCAGGAACAGGGCGTCGGCCTTGGCACCGGCCATTAGTGCCTCGTTGACCTGATAGGGTGTCATGGCCGCGATGCGGGCTTCGGCGCCGCTCTGCCCCATCGAGACCCAGGTGTCGGTGACGACCACGTCCGCCCCGGCCACTGCCTCGCGCGGGTCGCGGGTGACGGTGATGGTCGCGCCCCGCGCGCGCGCCGCCTCGATGTATGCCGGATCGGAATCATACCCCTCCGGCACCCCGATCCGCACGTTGAAGCGCATCAGGCCGGCCGCCTCGACAATCGAGTTGAGCACGTTGTTGCCATCACCCAGCCAAGCCACTTCCAGCCCGGGCAGGGCCTTGCCGTGCTCGATGACGGTCAGCAGGTCGGCCATGATCTGGCAGGGGTGCGACCGATCGGTCAGGCCGTTGATCACCGGGATCGTGGCATAGTGCGCCAGCTCGTCGATCTTGGCGTGATCGTCGGTGCGGATCATGATCGCATCGACCATCCGGCTGAGCACGCGGGCGGTATCGGCGATGGATTCGCCGCGCCCCAGCTGGGTCGATCCGGCTTCCAGGATCAGCGCGCTGCCGCCCAGCTGGCGCATCGCCATGTCGAACGACACGCGCGTGCGGGTGGAGTTCTTTTCGAAGATCATCGCCAGAACGCGGCCCGCCAGCGGGGCATCGGCATCGACCTGCCCCTTCGGCCAGGCGGCCCGGGCCGCCTTGCGGGCCTGTGCGTCGTTCAGCATCGCTGCCACGGCATCGCCGCCGGCATCGGTCAGTTCAAGAAAATGCCGGACCATCATGCGCTCTCCGGAGGCTGGAAGCTGGCCGCACCGGCGGACAGTTTGTCCATGAATTCATCGATATGCGAATCGTCGATCACCAGCGGCGGGATTACCCGCACGGTGTTGTCGCCCGCCGCCACGGTCAGCAGATCGTGGTTGTCGCGCAGGTGCGCCACGAAGCTGCGGGTTTCGAACTTCATCTTCAGGCCGATCATCAGCCCGCGTCCGCGGACCAGTTCGAACATGTCGGGATAGTTGCCGATGAACTGTTCGAGGCGGCTGCGCAGCCGTTCGCCCTTGGCGCGGACATCGGCCATGAACGCCTCGTTCGCGACCGCGTCCAGCACGGCCTCGCCGGCGGCCATGGCCAGCGGGTTGCCGCCATAGGTCGAACCGTGGGTGCCGATCACCATCCCGCGCGCGGCCTTTTCCGTGGCCAGGCACGCGCCCAGCGGAAAGCCACCGCCAATGCCCTTGGCCGTGGCGAAGACATCCGGGGTGATGCCGTACTGCTCATAGGCATAGAGCGTTCCCGCCCGGCCGACGCCGCACTGCACCTCATCCAGCGCCAGCAGCAAGTCATGCTCGTCGGCCAGCGCGCGCAGGCCCAGCATGAATTCGTCCGAGGCCGGGCGAATCCCGCCTTCGCCCTGGATGGGCTCGACCAGGAACCCGGCGGTGTTCGGGCCGATCGCCGCCTTCGCCCCTTCCAGATCATCGAACTCGACGTACTTGAAGCCCGCTAGCAGCGGCAGGAAGCCCTTGTGCATCTTGTCCTGGTTGGACGCGCTGATCGTGGCCATCGTCCGCCCGTGGAAGGCGTTCTTGAAAGTGATGATCTCGAACTTGTGATCATTGCCGACATGGGCGTGATAGGCGCGGATCGTCTTGATCGCGCATTCCACCGCTTCCGCGCCCGAATTGGTGAAGAACACCGTGTCGGCAAAGGTCAGATTGACCAGCCGCTGGGCGAGATGTTCGCCCTGCGGACTGCCATACAGGTTCGATACGTGCATCAGCGTGGCCGCCTGGCGCTGGATCGCACCGATCAGCCCTTCATGCGAATGGCCCAGCAGGTTCACGGCGATGCCGCTGGCAAAATCCAGGCATCGGCGGCCGTCCTCCCCGATCAGGTGGCAGTGCTCACCACGCACCGGGCGAAAGCCGCAGCGGGGATAGACTGGCATCAGCGGGGTAATCGACATCGCAAGGATCCTTCTTGGTTACGATGATTGGCAGTTGCCGGGAAACGGAAACCACCGGGAAATCGGGAAACAAAATCGCAAACGACAAATGGCGGCCCCCTGCCGATGAAGGAGGGGACCGCCATTGCCGTGTTCTTTAAATTGTCGCGAGGACGCGGTCAAACCCGACCGCAGCCAAGCCGGCTGGTCAATCCTGACGCGGCACCAGGTTGACCGCCGAGTACTTGCCTCGTCGATCGACTTCGATGTCGAATTCCAGGCGATCGCCTTCGTTCAGGCCCTGCAGACCCGAACGCTCCACCGCGCTGATGTGCACGAAGGCATCAGCCTGGCCATCGTCGCGGGTGATAAAGCCAAAGCCCTTCATCGCGTTGAAGAACTTGACCGTGCCGGTCGACCGTTCGCCGGTCAGCTCACGCTGCGGCGGGGCTTCGCGCTTGGCCACGGGGATCACTTCGCCGACGACCTTCAGGTCGCTGGCGGAAACCTTGCCACCGCGATCGACCAGGGTGAATTCCAGCTGCTGGCCTTCGGCCAGGCCTTCCAGCCCGGCGCGCTCGACCGCGCTGATGTGGACGAACACGTCCTCACCGCCGCCATCCTTCTGGATGAACCCGAAGCCCTTGGCTGCGTTGAAGAACTTTACCGTGCCGGTGCCTTCGCCCACGACCTGGGCCGGCATGCCGCCGCCGCGCGGGCCGCCGAAGCCGCCACCGCCGCCGCCACGCGGGCCACCGCCGAAGCCGCCGCGATCACCGCCGCCGAAGCCGCCACGATCGCCACCGCCGAAGCCGCCGCGCGGACCGCCGCCGAACCGGTCTCCGCCGCCAAAGCGATCGCCGCCGCCGAACCGGTCACCACCGCCAAAGCGATCACCACCACCGGCGAAGGGATCGAAACCATCCTCACCGAAACCGTCCCGCTTGTCGCGGCCCCGGCCACGACGCCCTCTATCAAAACCCATAAACCCGAACAAACCTTCGCTTCGCCGCAATTCGCACAGTCCGGCGGCGCGGACGATTCGCGCCGGACGACAGGGCGAAACACCGCAAGGCCCTCTCCGCTGCACCGTGCCTAATATCCGATAATCTGCAACATGGCGAATGGATTCCTCCAAATCGCCCATTCCATCGGGTTCGGACGGAGAGGTGTGACATTTCTGCCAGCACGGCCGGCCATGCCCGCGCCGGCCAACCGCCTGCTTGCCAGCGGGGGCCGCGCTTGGCAGAGAGCACCGGACAGGCCGGGCGCGCCCTTGCGCTCCGGCCGATCCCAGGGATGCATTTGCCATGTTTCGCCAGCTTTCGCCGCGTGTGTTCGCCAGCCCGCAAATCGGCCTTGCCGAAGTGGCAGAGGCCCAGGCCCAGGGCATCGGCCTGATCATCAACAACCGGCCCGAGGGCGAAAGCGAGGATCAGGTCAGCGGCGCCGAGATTGAGGCCGCGGCCAGGGCGGCCGGCATTGCCTATGTCGCGATCCCGGTGACCCACGCGGGCTTTTCCCAGCCGCAAGTGACGGCCATGGCCGCTGCGCTGGCCTCCACCGATGGGCCGGTCCTGGCCTATTGCCGGTCGGGTACCCGCTCGACCCTGTTGTGGGCACTGGCCGAAGCCAGCCGGGGTGAGAGCCCCGATGCGCTGGCCAGCGCGGCAGCGGCCGCCGGATACGATGTCGGCCCGGTCCGCGCGGTGATGGACATGCTCGCCACCCGTAAGGACTGACCCCGGCGTGCCCTTCATCGCGATCCAGCTGGCGGCGTCCATCGTGCTGATCCTGCTGGTCAGCTGGCTGGCGCTGGCCCTGAAACTGGGCAACGACGTGCGGCTGAAGGGTGAGGCCGAGGCGCGCGAGCTGGCGCAAGCCGCGGTTTGCGGGTTCGATCCGGTCGATCTCGCGCTGGACCGGGCGGGCATCGGCGCGTTGCTGCGGGATTCGCAAGGGCGGGTCATGCTGCTGCGCCGGCACGGGGCGCAGTTTGCTGCCCGCATTCTCGACAGCCACGCCTTTGCCCGGCTTGACCGCAATTTCCTGACCGTGGGGACTGGCGAAAAGACCTTTGGCCAGATCACGCTGGACCTGGGCGACAAGGCGCAGGTCTGGGCGGCCAGCCTGCGCAGACTGGGGAACTGACCATGCCGCAACTGGGCCCGGTGGAATACGCGATTCCCTTCTTCATCCTGCTGATCGTGCTGGAAATGATCTGGGCGCGCCGTAACGCTCCGCAAAAATACGAGCCGCGCGATACACTGACGTCGCTGGCGCTGGGGGTGGGCAGCACAGCAGCCGGGGCGCTGACCGCCGGCATCGTGGCGGCTGCCGCGGTCTGGCTGTTCCAGCACCGGGTGGCGACGATCGGCTGGGCGTGGTGGGCATGGATTGCCTGCTTCGTGCTGGACGATTTGAATTATTACTGGGCGCACCGCACCGGACACCGCGTCCGCTGGTTCTGGGCGGCGCACGTGAACCACCATTCCAGCCAGCACTACAACCTGTCGACCGCGCTGCGCCAGACCTGGACCGGGTTCATCGCGCTGTCGTTCGTGTTCCGCATCTGGCCAGCGTTCATCGGTTTCGATCCGGTGATGATCGCCACCTGCGGTGCGGTGAACCTGATCTACCAGTTCTGGATCCACACCGAGGCGGTGGGGCGGCTGCCGCGCTGGTTCGAGGCGGTGATGAACACGCCCAGCCACCACCGCGTCCATCACGCGATCAATCCGGTATACCTGGACCGCAACTATGCGGGCGTGTTCATCGTCTGGGACCGGTTGTTCCGCACGTTTCAGCCAGAACGCGACGACCAGCGCATCCAGTATGGCATCGTCCGGCAACTGGGCAGCTTCAACGTCCTGTGGGCCGTGTTTCACGAGTGGATCGGGATTGCGAAGGACGTTTGGCGCGCACCCTGGCGGCACAAGCTCTCCTACATGGTCCGCGCACCCGGCTGGACCCACGATGGCAGCCGCGACACGTCCGACACGATCCGCGCCCGCTGGGAACAGGGTGAAGGGCTGGCCCCGGCGGAATAGCGGCGCCTGCGCGAAACTCGTTGCGCGAATTTGATCGAGCAATTAACTCCTGCCGGAAACACAATTCCGGAGTGGGTCATGGAAGAATTCGACGTCATCGTGATCGGCGGTGGCAGTGCGGGCAGCGCGGTCGCCGGACGGCTGGCCGAGGATGGCCGTCGCCGGGTCTGTCTGCTTGAGGCGGGCGGCAACAATGACAACATCCGGGTCAAGACGCCGGGCTTCATGCCCTGGATCCCCAAGAACGCGAACTGGCGGTTCGAAACCGTCCCGCAAAAGGGGCTGAACGGGCGTCCCGGTTATCAGCCACGCGGCAAGGGGCTGGGCGGCTCCAGCGCGATCAACGCGATGCTCTATGTTCGCGGCAATGCGTTCGACTACGACCAATGGGCGGCGCTGGGTTGCACCGGCTGGAGCCATGCCGATGTCCTGCCCTATTTCAAGCGCTCCGAAAGCAACGAACGCGGGGCGGACGCCTACCACGGCGGCGATGGCCCGCTGTCGGTTTCAGACCAGCACTGGTCGAACCCCGGCAGCAATGCCTTCGTTGCCAGCGCCAGCGCGCTGCAATTGCCGCGCAACGATGATTTCAACGGCGCGCAGCAAGACGGCTTCGGCGTCTATCAGGTCACCCAGAAAGGCGGGGAACGCTGGACTGCGGCCCGCGCCTACCTCACCCCCCGCCCGAACCTGGCGATCCGCACCGGCGCGCTGGTGGAGCGCCTGGTGATCGAACAGGGCCGGGTCGTGGGCGTTGCGGCGCGGTTTGGCGGACGGTCGGAAGTGCTGCGCGCACGCGGCGGGGTGGTTCTCTCCGCCGGGGCGTTTGGCAGCCCGCAGATCCTGATGCTTTCCGGCATCGGCCCGGCCGGGCATCTGGCCGAGCTGGGCATTCCGGTGGCGGCGCACCGCGAAGCGGTTGGCGCCGACCTGCAGGACCACATCGACTACGTGTCGAGCTGGCAGACGGAATCGAAGGATTTCATCGGCGACAGCCTGGCAGGTGCCTGGAAGATGCTGAAGGCCATCGTCCAGCACCGGATGGACCGCACCGGCATGATGACGACCCCGTTTGCCGAAGCGGGCGGCTTCTGGCGCTCCGCCCCTGATCTGCCCGCGCCGGACATCCAGTTCCATTTCGTGCCCGCGATGCTGGAAGATCATGGCCGCACTTCGGTGCACGGGCACGGTTTTTCCTGCCATGCCTGCGTCCTGCGCCCGGAAAGCCGGGGCACCGTGCGGCTGGCCAGCAGCGATCCGGCGGCGCCGCCGGCGATCGATCCGAACTTCCTCGACGATCCGCGCGACATCGCCACGCTGCGCCGGGGCGTGCGGATGATGCACCGCATCGTCGAAGCGCCGCCGATCAGCAACTATGGGCCAAGGGACCGCTATCCCGTCGACCTGAACGACGACGCTGCGCTGGATCATCTGATCCGCAGCCGCGCTGACACGGTCTATCACCCGGTCGGCACCTGCCGGATGGGCGGGGACGAGGACAGCGTAGTCGACCCGACGCTCAAGGCGCGGGGCGTGGACGGGCTGTGGATCGCCGATGCCTCGATCATGCCGCGGCTGGTGTCGGGCAATACGAATGCCCCGTCGATCATGATCGGTGAACGCGCGGCCGACTTCGTCAAGGCGGCGCTGGCTTAGACCTCTCGGCCCCGGCGGCGCGGCATCCGCGCTGCCGGGCGCATGCTCAGTGCTGGCAGGCCAGCGCCTCGATCACGTCCTCCAGCCGGGCCGGATCGCCCAGCGCCAGCACGCGGCCATCGCTGGCGGCGTGGAGCGGATCGCCGTTCCAGTCGCACATCGTCCCGCCTGCCCCTTCGACGATGGGGATCAGCGCGGCATAGTCGTGCAGCTTCAGGTTGGCCTCGCACACCAGGTCGAGATGGCCGGATGCCAGCATGGCATAGTTGTAGCAGTCGCCGCCCATCACCATCCGCTTGTGATCGGTCTTCGCCGCCAGCCCCATGAAGTGTTCGCCGTCATGATCGTCGAAATAGTGCGGGCCGGTGGTGGCCAGCGTGGCGTCGGCCAGCGCGGCACAGGCGCGGGTGCGCACCGGCTTGCCGTTCAGCGTGGTCGGCTTGCCAGTCACGCCGACCCAGCGTTCATCCAGAATCGCCTGATCGATCACGCCCAGCACCGGCCAGCCATCGACGACCAGCGCGATCAGCGTGCCGAACAGCGGCCGCCCGGCCAGAAACCCGGCCGTGCCATCAATCGGATCGAGCACCCAGGTCCGTCCCGACTTGCCATTGGTCGCCCCGAATTCCTCGCCATGCACCGCATCGTCCGGCACGTCCGCCGCCAGGATCGCGCGCATCGCTTCCTCGGCGGCCTGGTCGGCCAGCGTGACCGGCGTGGCATCGCCCTTGCGCTCTGGCGTCAGCCCGCTGCGGAAATGAGGCCGGATGGCCGCGCGCGCGGCATCGGCCAGGCGGTGGGCAAGGGCGATGTCGGCCGTCAGGTTCATCAGTCGAACAGGCTCGACACCGAGCTTTCATCGGCGATGCGGCGGATGGCTTCACCGATCAGCGGGGCGATCGACAGCACCCGGATGCGGTCGGATTGCTGGGTGGCCTCGGTCGGCTGGATGGTGTCGGTGATCACCAGTTCCTTCAGCGCGGACTTGTTCACGCGCTCCACCGCGCTGCCCGACAGGACCCCGTGGCTGAGATAGGCGGTGACACTGGCCGCGCCGGCATCCATCAGCGCCTGGGCCGCGTTGCACAGCGTGCCGCCCGAATCGATGATGTCGTCGATCAGGATGCAGGCGCGCCCTTCGACGTCGCCGATGATGTTCATCACTTCGGACTGACCCGGCTTGTCGCGGCGCTTGTCGACGATCGACAGCGGCGCGTTGTCGAGCCGCTTGGCCAGCGCGCGGGCGCGGACCACGCCGCCGACGTCGGGCGAAACCACCATCAGCGGCTGCGCGCCATACCGGGCCTGCACGTCCGCAGCCATTACCGGCGCAGCGAACAGGTTGTCAGTCGGGATATCGAAGAAGCCCTGGATCTGCCCGGCGTGCAGATCCACCGCCAGCACGCGGTCGGCCCCGGCAGTGGTGATCAGGTTGGCGACCAGCTTGGCCGAAATCGGCGTGCGCGGGCCCGGCTTGCGGTCCTGCCGGGCATAGCCGAAATAGGGGATGACCGCCGTGATCCGCTTGGCCGACGCGCGGCGCAGCGCGTCGATGCAAATCAGCAGCTCCATCAGGTTGTCGTTGGTGGGATGGCTGGTCGACTGGACGACGAACACGTCCTCGCCGCGCACGTTTTCGTGGATCTCGACAAAGACCTCGTCGTCCGCGAAGCGGCGCACGCTGGCGTCGGTCAGCGGCAGTTCGAGATAGGCGGCGATGGCCCGTGCCAGAGGCAGATTGCTGTTGCCGGCCATGATCTTCATTGCGCTGTCCCTTTTCACGCCACTGCTACCCGCGCCCGGCTCTAATCAAGCAGGGCGCGAATGCAATATCGCGGGACAGACTTTTTACCCCGCCGGCCGGGCCGGCGCAGCGGGCTCAGCGCGGTTTGCGGTGCTCGCCCTTGACCCAGCGGACCGTGCCGGAGCTGGCGCGCATCACCACGCTTTCGGTGGTCATCACGCCGCCGCGACGCCGCTTCACCCCGTCCAGCATCGACCCGTCGGTCACGCCGGTGGCGGCAAAGATGCAGTCGCCCTTGGCCAGTTCGTCGCGGGTGTAGATCTTGTTCAGATCCTCGATCCCCCACTTGTAGGCGCGCTGGCGCTCGTCCTCGTTGCGGAACACCAGGCGGCCGTTGAACTGCCCGCCGACGCAGCGCAGCGCGGCTGCGGCCAGCACGCCTTCCGGCGCGCCACCCTGGCCCATGTAGAGGTCGATCGTCGTGTCCGGGTTTGTCACCGCGATCACGCCCGCCACGTCGCCGTCCGGGATCAGCTGGATGCCGCAGCCGATGCTGCGCAGTTCCGCGATCAGGTCGGCATGGCGCGGGCGATCGAGCACGCAGACGATGATTTCGTTCGGCTGGACGCCCTTGGCAGCGGCCACGGCCTGGACGTTTTCGGTCGGCGTCTTGGCCAGGCTGATGATCCCGTCGGGATAGCCGGGGCCGACGGCCAGCTTGTCCATGTAGACGTCGGGCGCATTGAGCAGGTTGCCTTCTTCGGCGCAGGCCAGCACGGCCAGCGCGTTCGGGCCGGCCTTGGCGGTGATGGTCGTGCCTTCCAGCGGGTCCAGCGCGATATCGATCTTCGGTCCGGTGCCCTGCGCGCCGCCGACCTTTTCCCCGATATAGAGCATCGGCGCCTCGTCGCGCTCGCCTTCGCCGATCACCACGGTGCCGTCGATCGGCAGCTCGTCGAACGCCTTGCGCATTGCCTCGACCGCGGCGGCGTCTGCCGCCTTCTCGTCGCCACGACCGATCAGGGCCGAAGCGGCGACCGCGGCCGCTTCTGTCACGCGGACCATTTCCATCACCAGGACGCGGTCGAGGACATTGCTGGGCGGCGTGGCAGAGGTCTTGCTCATGATGATGCGGCTCTTTCCTTTGAATACGTATGTTCGGCAGCGCTTAGACAGCGGCGGCCGGAATGTCGAGTGCGGTCCCGATACAGGCAGTGGTTCAGCGGCGATTAACGGCGCTGCGGGCTTGTGGCGGTTGTTTCGAGGGCGGGGTGGGCAGTGCGCTATCAGGGTCTGATCATGATCGCCGCGCTGGCCCTGATGGTTCCGGCAGCCGCCGGGGCGCAGGCCGCCGCACCCGATCCCGTGGACCAGCGGGTGGCCGAACTTCTGGAAACCGCCCGCGCCGCTTATGGGGTGCGCGATCCGCGCGACCGCTGCCGACGCTCGGCCGAGGGCGAGATCGTGGTCTGCATCGACCGGGGGGAGGACCTGCGCGTTCCCTCCACGGCGGAATCCGATCCTGATTCGCGTGAGGCACGGCACGCCCGTGACGCCGACGTGATGCGCGCGCCGCAGCTCGATCGCGGCTCGTGCAAGGGCCAGCCCGGCTGCGTCACCGGTGGCTGGGCGCCGCCGCCGATCTATGAAGTGGACGTCAGCCAGTTGCCGCAGGCGCCCGAAGGCTCCGATGCGGACCGGATCGCCAGGGGCGAACTGCCCGCGCCGTAGGTTCAGTTGCCCAGCAGGTGCATCACAAGCGGCGGCTCGGTCAGGCTGTCGGACCCGTCAAGCAGGCGAATCGCCTCGGTCACGGCGCTTTCCGGGCCTTCGTGGGTGACCATCGAAACCATCACGGCCCCGGCATCGCCCGCGCGGCCCTTCTGGATCAGGCTTTCGATCGAAACGCCCGCATCGCGCAGCGCCGCGGTGATTTCGGCCAGTACGCCCGGCCGGTCGGCGACCATGAAGCGGATGTAGGAACGGCCCAGCCGGTGCCCTGTTTCGGCGCGCGGCATGGCTTCCAGTTCCGCCACCGGGACCGAGAACGGCGCGCCGATCTCACCCCGGGCCAGATCGATCAGGTCGGCCACGACGGCGCTGGCGGTGGGGCCATCGCCCGCACCCGCGCCCTGGAACAGCAGTCGGCCAGAGAAATTGCCCTCGGCCACCACGGCATTGGTCGCCCCATCGACGTGTGCCAGCGGATGATCGAACGGCACCAGATGCGGCTGGACGCGCTGGAACAGGCGGTTGGTGCCATCGACCGTTTCGGTATCGGCCATCCCGATCAGGCGGATGACATAGCCCAGTGCGTCGGCCTGGGCGATGTCGGCAGCGCGCAGGCGGGTGATCCCGGCGGTATCGACGGAACCGAAATCGACCTGCGAGCCAAACGAGATCGCGGCCAGGATCGACAGCTTGTGCGCGGCGTCCGTCCCTTCGATGTCAAAGGCCGGATCGGCCTCGGCATAGCCCTTGGCCTGTGCTTCGGCCAGGACGTCGCCGAAATCGCGACCGGTGTCCTCCATCGTGGAGAGGATGAAATTGCAGGTCCCGTTGAGGATGCCATAGACCCGCTCGATCTCGTTCGCCGCGGCGCCTTCGCGCAGGCCCTTGATCACCGGAATCCCGCCCGCCACGGCCGCTTCGAACTTCAAGCCGACTTTCGCCGCCTCGGCTTTCGCGGCCAGTTCCAGGCCGTGATGCGCGATCATCGCCTTGTTGGCGGTGACCAGCGACTTGCCTGCTTCGAACGTGGTGCGCGCCAGCGCCAGCGCCGGGCCGTCCGAGCCGCCGACCAGTTCGACCACCACGTCCACGTCATCGCGCTCGCCCAGGATGACCATGTCATCGACCCAGGCATAGCGGGACAGGTCCACGCCCCGGTCCTTGTTGCGGTCGCGCGCACTGACGGCGGTAATCTGGAGCGGACGGCCCGCGCGGCGCGCGATCAGCGCGGCGTTGGCTTCGACCAGGCGGATCACGCCGGCCCCGACGGTTCCCAGTCCTGCAAGTGCGATACGTAGCGGTTCGGCCATGGTGCCCCTCCTGATGCTGGCGCGCCCATGCCAATCCCCGGCCCGCTTGGAAAGCCAGTTGTGCTTGGGCGGCTGCTATTTCCGGTTGTTGGTCGCTGCCGGTCAGCCGCGGGTGCGCGGGCATGGCCCCAGCCGGGCCAGCAATGCGCGGTAGTCTGCCGCGGCGGTGGCGCGATCACCCGCCGTGCCGGAAATGTTGGCGCCAGCGGGCAGCGCGGGCGGGAGGAAACAGGCCAGCCGGTACCAGGCGAGCGAATCGGTTGGCGGGACGCCGGGGCTTGATCCGACGAGTTCAGAGAACGAGACGCTGATTTTCGGCAACTGGTCCGCAGTACGGACAACCGTCACGGCCGCCGGGTCGCCGCTGGCGGTCGACAGGAACAGCTGCGTTTCCCCTTCGCCTGCCAGGGTGCCCGGCACGTGGATCGCCTCGCGCACGCCGGTGATCCGCTGTGGCGCGCCGGGGGTCAGCAATTCGCCCAGCACTCCGCGCAGGCGGGCGTCGAGCGCCGTATCCCAGGGCAGCAGGGCATCCGGCGCGACGAGCTGCAGCTCGCCCGGCCGCCCGGCCACGGGCCGCGCAAAGATCACCACGCTCTTCTTCTTGATTGCCGGCGGCTTGCCCTTCGCATCCAGCGGAAGGTCGGCCAGAAAGCGGACCTGATCGCCCATCAGGCCCCCGCCACTGACCAGCGCCTCGATCCGGCTCTCGATATAGAATCGGCCCCGGCCAGCCCCCAGCCCTGGCGCGCGCGCGGCCTCGACCTGCACCAGCTTGCGCGGCTGGACCCGGATCACCAGCGGCGCGCCATCCGCCAGATCGGCCAGGTCGGCATAAGTGTGGGTTGGCCGGGCGGGGACGACGGGCTGCGAATCGGCCGGTGCGGGCATGATTGCCGCCAGCGATGCTGCCATTGTGAGAATCGGGGCAAAAGTTCTGGTCAGCGCGGGCATCTTGGGTGATTTTCCACTTTTCGACGGGGGATTCGCACGCCATGAAGCGCGGGTTTCCCGAGGCCTTGGCATGGAATGAGACATTAACACACTTGAATCGACCGTTAATGGATAAAGCGTTGCGTGGTTGCCGCAGCGCGGTTAAAGCACACGGAAAACCGGGCTTATAAACAAAAATGCCCGCGATCTGGCCAAGTCGGCGTCGGGCGCCGGCGCGGTTTCCCGGATTGATCCGCAGGGTGGAAGTTAAGTTTTTAAGCGGTCGGTTCCGTCAGCGGGGCCGGGCGTTAGGTCCGGGTTTCGGCCCGGGGGGACTGTTAGGAGTGATCCGTCTGAATGGCTTACGCTGACCAGGAGATGAGCGGTAACAAGGTTACCGCGTTTGTCATCGTTGCCTTGATCCACGTCGTTGTCGGCTATGCGCTGGTAACGGGGCTTGCCTATGAAGGGCTGCGCCAGGTGGTGAAAAAGGTGACGACCGTCGACATTAAGAAGGAAGAGCCGAAGAAGGAGGAGCCGCCGCCACCGCCCAAGCAGCAGGCAGCGCCTCCCCCGATCGTGGCTCCGCCGCCGAAGATCAATGTGAGCGTGGCTCCGCCCCCGGTGCAGACCGTGGTGACTCCGCCGCCGGTAGCCCCGGTCGTGCCGGTGCTCGCCCCGCCCGCTCCGGTTGCGCCGCCGCCGCCGCGGGTCCAGCCCAAGCAGGCTACGCCGAAGGGCAACCCCGGTAACTGGGCGACGACCAACGACTACCCGACCCGCGCGCTGCGCGAGGAACGCGAAGGCACTACCAGCTTCCGCGTGACGGTGGGCCCGGATGGCCGTGTCACCAGCTGCGAAATCACCGGTTCCAGCGGGAGCGACGATCTCGACGCCGCCACCTGCTCGAACGTGACGCGTCGCGCGCGGTTCAACCCCGCAACCGATGGCGATGGCAACCCGACCACGGGCAGCTACTCGAACCGCGTCCGCTGGGTGATTCCGAAGGATTGATTTCACATTGACCGCTCGGCTGGCTGAGCCGGGTTTTTCCAGACACTTATTCTTCTCTGAGAGGACTATCGCATGTTTATCGTTGATCTTCTGGCCGCTGCTGCTGATGCCGGCGCTGCTCCGCAGAACAAGTTCGGCTTCAAGGAAGCCCTCGAACAGGGCGGTTTCATCGCCTATGCCACCGTCGTCATCCTGGGCGGCATGTCGTTCGGTTCGTTCTTCATCCTGTTCACCAAGTGGCTGGAACAGTCGAAGATCCTGCGTCAGTACAACGAACTCAAGGCTTCCTTCTGGAAGGCTCCCGACCTGAAGTCGGGCGCTGCCAAGCTCGACAAGAACAGCGCCTGGCGCCAGCTGGTCGACGACGGCCTGAAGGCTGAAGAAGCCCACGGCAAGATGACCGACGCCCTGGAAGCCCATGACTGGCTGCACGGTTCGCTCGCTCGTTCGGAAGCCAGCATCAACTCGCGTCTGGCTTCGGGCCTGCCGTTCCTCGCCACCGTCGGTGCGACCTCGCCGTTCATCGGTCTGTTCGGTACCGTGGTCGGCATCTATCGCGCGCTGATCGCCATCGGCATCGCCGGTTCGGCCTCGATCGACAAGGTCGCGGGTCCGGTCGGTGAAGCTCTGATCATGACCGCGCTGGGTCTGCTCGTCGCCGTTCCGGCCGTGCTTGCCTACAACTACCTGCAGGCTCGCAACAAGCGCATCGCCGAACTGCTGTCGGGCTTCTCGACCGACGTGCTGGCGAACATCAACTCGAAGGGTGCGGTCAAGCCGGCCGTTGCCGCCGCTCCGGCTGCGGCTGCCAAGCCTGCTGCTCCGGCTGCCAAGGCCTGAAGTCGCCAACCCGGCGCCGGGTTGGGGTGATCCCCGCCCGGCGGCGGTTCCAACCGGTCCGTGGCCACCGATCGTCCGATCGGCCCACGGGCGGGGGAAACGTTAGAATAGGATGTAACACATGGCGATGTCAGTAGGCGGCGCCGGCGGCGATGAGAAGCCGATGTCGGAAATCAACACCACGCCCCTCGTGGACGTGATGCTGGTGCTTCTGATCATCTTCCTCATCGCGGTTCCGGTCGCGATCCAGACGATCCAGAAGCTGAAGATCCCCGTCATTGTCTCGCAGGAGTCCAAGGACAAGGTCGAGAACCTGCTCCTGACCGTGAGCACCACCGACGCTGCTGGTCGCAGCGCAGGTGACCCGGGGTTCGAAGGGGCCAACCTGGGCGGTGATTGCCGGATCTATTTCAACAACATCACGCCGGTCGATTCGAACGAACTGCGTGACCAGGCCTTCAAGCGGCTCGACAGCATCGTGAAGCGTGCCGGCGGCCCCGAAGCGCTGCGCGACAATCCGGAACTCATTCCGGAAGTGCACATTCGTGGTGACGTGAACGCTCCGTGGCGCTGCGTGGCTGGTGCGATCTACAACGTGCAGATCTCCGGCTACCCGACCGTCGGGTTCATTTCGACCCCGGTCGATCCCAACGGCTAAGCCCGGCCTGACCAGACTTTAGGAGTAAACCACCATGGCAATGTCAGCCGGCAGCGATGATGGCGAACCGATGATGGAAATGAACACGACGCCGCTTATCGACGTCATGCTCGTTCTGCTCATCATGTTCATCATCACCATTCCCGTGGCGACCCACGCGATCAACATCGATCTGCCGTCGCCCGCCCCCGTCACCCCTGACGTTCCGATCGAACGCCAGAAGAACAAGCTGGTCATCATGCCGAACAGCGACATTCTCTGGAACGGCGCTTCGATCACCACGAACCAGCTGGTGACGGTGCTTCAGGCTACCCTGGCGATCAAGCCGGAACCGGAACTCCAGTTCCAGCCCGATCCGCAGGCTCCGTATGAAACTTCGGCCAACGTGCTGAACATCATCAAGGGCTCCGGGGTGACCGCATTCGGATTCGTCGGCAACGAACAGTATTCCGAATTCAGCAAGTCGGAAACGGCTCCGAACGCCCAGTAATCCCCTCGGGGACTACGGACCGAACGGACTGAGGGGGGCGGTGAAAACCGCCCCCTTTTCCTGTCTGGGGCCCCTCAGTCGTCTTCTGGTGGCGGCTCGACCCAATCATCGGCCCCATCATCGGCCCTGTCATCGGATGGAGCGGACATGGCGCGCGCCGCCAGGCTTTCCGCTTCGACCAGCAAGTCGTCGTCGGCGCTGCCCTGCGGCAGGCTTTCACGCCCGATCATCACCAGCAGCGGCACCGCCAGCGGGCTGACCCGGTCCAGCACGACGTGGTGCAGTTCGCGCTCGGCCCGCTCCAGCACCCCGGCCAGTCGGCCCACATCCGTCATCCGCTCGCGCGCATCGGCCCAGGCTGCCTCGATCAGCAAATGGTCCGGCTCGTACTTGCGCAGGACGTCATAGATCAGGTCGGTCGAAAACGTGACCTGCCGCCCGGTCTTGCGCTTGCCCGGGTGATGGCGTTCGACCAGCCCCGCGATCACCGCGACTTCCCGAAAGGCACGGCGCAGCAGATAGCTGTCCTGAACCCAGTCCACGAACTCGTCGGTCAGGATATCGGGTGAAAGCAAGGCGCCCGGATCGTCCACCGGCCGCACGCTCCACACTGCAAAGCCGTAATCGTTGGCCACGAAACCGAGCGGTCCGAGGCCGCGATTCTCCATCCGCCGGGTCACCAGCATCGCGAGCGATTGATGCGCCGGCCAGCCTTCGAACGTGTGGAACACGGTGTAGTGCCGCTCCCGTTCCGGAAAGCTTTCCACCAGCAAGCGTCCCGGCCGGGGCAAGGCCGAGCGCCAGTCCTGCATTTCCAGCCATTCCCGCACATCGTCGGGAAACCGGCCCCATCCGGCGCGGTCCGCCAGCATGGCCTGAACCCGGTCCGCGAGGTGCGTCGTCAAGGGCATCCGCGCGCCCATGTAGCTGGGTATCTGGCCGGTCCTGCGCGCGGCCCGGACCACCAGCTCGGTTTCGCGCATGGCCTCCACTTCCAGGTCCAGCCCGGCAAACCGGAACGTCGCGCCGGGCGACAGGCTGGCGGCGAAGCTCTCCTCGACCCGGCCCAGCGACCGCCCGTTGCGAAAGCGCACCTCGACCATTTCGGTGTCGAGGATGATCCCGGCATTGAGCCGGTGCCGCGCTGCCTGATCCGGGTGCGTCAGCCGCCACAGGCCGTCCCGGCCCAGCACGATCCGCTGGAACCGGTCATAGGCCTTCAGGGCATAGCCGCCGGTTGCGACGAACTGCAGCACCCGTTCCCACAGGGCCGGATCGACCCACTGATAGGCCGCCGCCGACCGCACCTGCGCAAGCAGCTCTGCCCCGTCGAACGGCCCGGCGCAGGCGGTGGCCATCACGTGCTGCGCAAGCACGTCCAGCGCGCCGGGGCGGAAGCCCTCCCCATCGCGCTGGCCGGCCTCGACCGCGTCGAGCGCTGCCATCGCCTCCAGAAACTCGAAGCGGTTGCCCGGCGCCAGCAGCGCCCGGCTGGGGCAATCGAGCCGGTGGTTGGCCCGCCCGATCCGCTGGAGCAGCCGCGACGAGCCCTTGGGCGCGCCCATCTGCACGACGAGATCGACGTCGCCCCAATCCACGCCGAGGTCGAGACTGGCCGTCGCCACCAGCGCCCGCAATCGTCCATCGGCCATCGCGCTTTCTACCTTGCGCCGCGCTTCCTTCGACAGCGAACCGTGGTGAATGCCGATCGGCAGGTGATCCTCGTTCGCATCCCACAACTGCTGAAAGATCAGTTCGGCCAGGAAGCGGGTGTTGCAGAACACCAGCGTGGTGCGGTTTGCCTTGATCGCATCATACAGCTGCGGGACGGCCCAGGCGGCGGCATGGCCGCCCCACGGCACGCGGGCACTGTCCGGCAGCAGGACCGCAACGTCCGGCGGCGCGCCGACCTCCCCTTCAACCAGCGCGACATCGCCCACCACCCCGCCGGGGGCCAGCCAGCGCTGGTAGTCCGCCGGATCGGCGACCGTGGCCGACAGCGCGGCGCGGCGCATTGCGGGCGCCAGGGCCTGCAACCGTGCCATTGCCAGGGCCAGCAGATCCCCCCGCTTGCCATTGGCAAACGCGTGCACTTCATCGATCACCACCCGCTGCAGGCTGGCGAACATGGCCGCGCTTTCGGGGTAGCTCAGCAGCAGCGAGAGCGATTCGGGCGTCGTCAGCAGGATATGCGGCGGGTTGGCGCGCTGGCGGGCCTTGCGGTCCGATGGCGTGTCGCCGCTGCGGGTTTCGACCCGGATCGGCAGACCCAGTTCCGCAATCGGCGTCATCAGGTTGCGCTGCACATCGTGCGCCAGCGCCTTCAGCGGGGAAACATAGAGCGTGTGCAGCCCATCGGGCGGCGCTGCATGGGAAAGCCGTTCGGGCGTGAAGGCGGCCAGCGTCGGCAGGAATCCGGCCAGCGTCTTGCCCGCGCCGGTATCGGCCACCAGCAACGCGTGCCGCCCCGCATCTGCCGCTGCCAGCATCTCGAGCTGGTGCCGCCGGACCCGCCAGCCGCGGGCAGTGAACCAGTCAGCCAGCGAGGCGGGAAGCGATGCACGGGACATGCACCGCACCCTGCCGTCCGGCGACGGCCGAGGCAACAGCGATCCGGCCATGCAAAGTCCCTTCCATCGCCGCGCCGCGCCTGCCATCAGCGGGTGATGGAACTCGGGACTCTGCTGGCCGACCCGGCCCTGACCGCGATCGGCCTGGCCCTGGCGCTGGGCCTGCTGGTGGGCGTGCAGCGGGGCTGGGCGCTGCGGGCCGAGCAGGATGGCGCCCGCTTTGCCGGGATTCGCACATTTGGCCTGCTGGGGCTGGCCGGTGGCATCGCCGGGGCACTGCAACAGCGGGCCGAAGGGCTGGCGACCGTGCTGCTGGCCGCCACCGGCGCGCTGGTGGTGATGGGATACTGGCGCAGCACCCAGCGCAACCCGTCGATCAGCGGCACGGCCAGCCTCGTGGGTCTACTGACGCTGGCCTGCGGCTTTCTGGCCGGGAGCGGCAGCTTTGCCCTGGCCAGCGCGGCCACCGGGGTGATGGTCATGATCCTGGCGATGCGCAACCAGTTGCACGGCTGGGTTGGCGCGCTGGACGAACGTGAAGTGCTCGCCATTGCCCGCTTCGCCCTGATCGCGCTGGTTATCCTGCCGTTGCTGCCGAACACGCCGTTCGGCCCCTATGATGCATGGCGCCCGCGCGAGTTGTGGATGGTGGTGGTGCTGGTCTGCGGCTTTTCGCTGGCCGGTTACGTCGCGGCCAAGCGGCTGGGTGAATCGCAGGCGACGCTGGCCACCGCCGCGGCCGGGGCTGTGGTATCTTCCACCGCGGTCACCGCGGCGCTGGCCAGCCAGCTGCGCGGGGGCGACGGGGACCGGGCCGTGCTCAACGCCGGGATCGCGCTGGCTTCAGCCGTGATGTTTGCGCGGGTGATCGTCCTGACCGGGGCGCTGGCAGGCTTTGCCCTGCCGACGCTGGCGTTGTGGGCGACTCCGGGGATGCTGGTCAGCCTGATCGGCACCGCGTGGCTGATCCGCCGCCGACATGACGGTACCCATGCGGGCGGCGCGGCGACGACGCTGCGCAATCCCTTTGCGATCAAGCCCGCGCTGGTGCTGATGGTGCTGGTCATGGTGCTCAGCGTAGTCGCGCACTGGGTGCTGGAACGTTACGGCGATGCCGGGCTGGCGACCGTGCTGGCCCTGTCGGGCATGGTCGATGTCGATTCGGCGATCATTACAATGGGGCACCTGCCGTCGGGCGCGATTGCGCCGCAGATGGCCGCGCTGGTGCTGATGCCGCCGATCCTGCTGAACACGCTGGTCAAGGCGGGGGCTGCGCTCGGCATGGCCGGGTGGCGGCAGGCCTGGCCGGGGGCGGTGGTCCTGGCGGCAAGCTGCATTGCCGCGCTGGGGGCGCTGCCCTGGCTGATCTAGTGCGCCACTTGCGGCCCGCGTGATATGCCCGACTGCGCAAGCTGCGCGTCCACATCGGCCAGCAATCGCTCCAGTCCGGCCTGATCCCGGCTTTCGGCGCGGACCACCAGCACGTCCTGGGTGTTCGATGCACGCAGCAGCCACCAGCCATCGGGCGTGGTGACGCGCACCCCGTCGATCGGGTTGACCCGCGCACCCGCCTGTTCCAGCCGGTCGCGGACTTCGTCCACCACCGCGAACTTGCGGACGTCGTCCACCTGAAAGCGCAGCTCGGGCGTATTGACCACTTCGGGAATGGCCCCGCGCAAGTCGGTGACCGAGCGTCCCAGCCGGACCGAGGCCGCGATCAGCCGCACGGCGGCATAGAGCGCGTCGTCAAATCCATAGTAATCATCGGCAAAACAGACGTGCCCGGTCATCTCGCCGCCCAGCGGGGCGGAAATTCGTTTCATTTCGGATTTAATCAGGCTGTGTCCGGTTTTCCACATATAGGGATTACCACCGAGCGTAGAGATCCGGTCGAATAACACTCCCGATGCCTTCACATCCCCGACAATCGTGGATCCCGGCAGGCGCGTCAGGAGGTCTTCGGCGTAGATCATGAGCAGCTGGTCACCCCAGATTACCCGCCCGGCAGCGTCGACCGCGCCGATCCGGTCGCCGTCGCCATCGAAAGCCACGCCAAAATGGAGTGACTTGGCCGCGACGAGCGCCCGCAGATCGTCCAGATTTCGCTCTACCGTAGGATCTGGATGATGGTTCGGGAACGTCCCATCCACTTGGGTGAAGAGCAGATGGTGTTCGCCAGGAAGCTGTTGCGTCAAACGTTCGAGGGCGGGGCCGGCGGCCCCGTTGCCCGCGTCCCAGCCGATCCGAAATCGGGCCAGCGCATCGAGGCTGATCCCGTGCAGCCCGGCAGCCAGGCGATCGACATAAGCGCCGAGGACATCGCGGTGCTCATGGCGTCCCTGTCCAGCCAGCCAGTCGCCCGTGGCGGCCAGGCTACCGAGGTGCTGGAGATCGTCTCCGAACACCGGAAGGCCCCCAAGTACTATCTTGAAGCCATTGTGATCTGCGGGATTGTGGCTGCCGGTTACCTGAATGCCGCCCTGCACATCTGGTAAGGTCGCTTCGGCGTAATACAGCATCGGCGTCGGCCCCAGGCCGATCCGCACGGCATCGACGCCACTGGCGTTCAGACCCGCAACCAGGGCTTCTTCCAGTTCCGGCGAGCTGACCCGCCCGTCGCGCCCCACCACCACTGCCTGCCCACCGGCGCGGCGCACCAGCGTGGCAAAGCTGCGGCCGATGGCATGGGCATCGTCCGGGCCCAGCGTTTGCCCCACCACGCCGCGCACATCGTATTCGCGCAGGATCGAGCGGTGGAACCGGTGGGCCACGATCAGCCGCGCAGTTGCCGGTCAATCCGGTCCAGCAGCAGGTCGCGCGCGGCGTTGGCGGCGTGGACCTGTTCGTTCGTGCCGCCCCGGTCCGGGTGGACGCGGGCGATCAGGCGGCGGTGCGCGTCGATGATCGCCTCGCGCGAGGCGGTGCGCTCAACCCCCAGCAGGGCGCGGGCCTGGGCCTCTTTCTGGGCGCGTTCCGATTCCCGCCAGAGCTGCCACGGCCATTTGCCGGTGAAGATGCGGCAGGCCAGCACGGCCAGCGCTGCCAGCAGCAGGATCCGGCCCATGCCGGGTCAGGCCCCGGTCGCCGGGGCCAGCGCCAGTTCGGGCTGGGTGGTGCGCGGCAACGGCAGGTTCAGCCCCTGCAGCAAGGCGCGCAGTTCCTGCCGTGCGACGAGGTGGCTGGTCCCCAGTTCGCCGAGGTGGCCCTTGTCCAGCAGGGTCAGGCCCGACGGGAACAGCTCGCGATAGATCACGCGTTCGGACAGGCCGTTGGCAACGCGAAAGCCGACCCGCTTGGACAATTCGGTCAGGGCGCTGTCGAGGCGGCGCATGTTGCGGGCCTCGGTGTGCTGGGTGCGGTTGCGGACCACGACCCAGTCCATTTCGCGGCGGTTGTCCTTGATGGTAGCCATTGCCCGCTTCTTGCGCGCTTCCCAGATCAGTTCGGCATAGAATGACAGCCGCCGGACCTTGAAGGTTTCGGCATCGACCTGCCCGATCAGGTCGAAGTCCACAAAGCTGTCGTTTAGCGGAGTGACCAGCGTATCGGCACCGGTTGCCACGTGCCGGGCAAATTCATCGTCGCGGCCGGGGGTGTCGAAAATCAGGAAATCGACGTCCGTGCTCATCTGCGCGGTCAGCGCGTCGAGCTCCTCGATCGTGGTGCCGTTGAACACCGCGAATTTCGCGTTGGGCAGCGTGATCTCGCGCCGCCGTTCCGTTTCGCTGCGGTTTTCCAGATAGCGGTGCAGGGTGCGCTGGCGCGGGTCGAGGTCGATCGCGGCCACGCGCGCACCCTGATAGGCCAGCGCAATGGCGACGTGGACCGCGGTAGTCGACTTGCCCGTCCCGCCCTTTTCATTGGCGAACACGATTCGATGCGGCGTGCTGGCACTGGACGTGGTGGGGGCGTTTGACACTTGGGGTTCCCGGTTCTTCAAAGGTTGCTGCGAACGCCCGCCTGCGGCAAGGGCGCTGTTCGGTAACCGGCTTTATCCAAGGGGAATCGCGCGTGCAAACCATCAGCCAGCTTGTTCCACTGCGCAGTGCGGTCGATGCGCTGCGGGCCGATGGTCCGTTGGCCCTGGTGCCGACGATGGGGGCGCTGCACGAAGGCCACCTGACGCTGGTGCGCGAGGCGCGCAAACGCGCGGCCCACGTGGCCGTGTCGATCTTCGTCAACCCGCGCCAGTTCGGCCCGAACGAGGATCTGGACGCCTATCCGCGCCAGCTGGCCCGCGATTCGGCGCTGCTGGAGGCCGAAGGCGTCAGCCTGCTGTGGGCGCCGACGGTGGAGGCGATGTATCCGGCCGGCTATGCCACCAACATTTCGGTCAGCGGGGTCAGCGACGGACTGTGCGGGGCGGCGCGGCCCGGCCATTTCGATGGCGTGGCGACCGTGGTGTGCAAGCTGTTCAACCAGGTCCGGCCCGACATGGCGCTGTTCGGGGAAAAGGACTGGCAGCAGCTGGCGGTGATCCGGCGCATGGCCCGCGATCTGGATCTGACCGCGCCGCATGTCGATGCGATCATCGGCGTGCCGACCGTGCGCGAAGCCGATGGCCTGGCGATGAGCTCGCGCAACGCCTACCTCGATGCGGACCAGCGCGCGCAGGCGGCCTGCCTGCCGCGGGCGATGCAGGCGGCGATAGCGGCGATGCGCGGCGGCACGGCCTATGCGGCGGCGCTTGATGCGCTGCGGGCCGATCTGCTGGCGGGCGGGTTTCACACGGTCGATTATGCCGAAGTGCGCGGGGCGGACAGTATTGCGCTGCTGGATGGTCCCGGCAGCGAGGCCGGGCGGCTGTTCGTGGCGGCGCGGATCGGCTCGACCCGGCTGATCGACAACCAGCCTGTCTGAACTGGCCGGTTCGGGCAAGTCGGGCGCGCTGGCGCAATTTTGCAAGCCAAGCGTCTGGAGACGGGTTACAATTGGCCGATTGGGTCGCGCCCAAGTCCAAGAGGGGGGAAGCCTAACGGGGTGCCGCCCGCAGGAGTGATGGAGATTTTCATGCGCAAGACCATTGCCGGCGCCCTCGCGCTGGCCCTGCTCGCCACCGGCAGCCCCGCATTCGCCGCCAAGGAAAAAGGCTCTTCCGGGCGCCAGGCCCAGGCCAAGGGCACTCGCGAAATTCCGGTTTGCACCAGGAAGCTGGGCACGATCGCCATTGTCGAGCCCGACAACCAGTGGTGGCGTGAATTCAACCTGGGCAGCCCGGAGGCGATCCTGAAGGTCTTCGTGCAGAAGTCGGGCTGTTTCTCGCTGGTCAACCGTGGTCGTTCGATGGGTAGCCGCGCGATGGAACGCGCGCTGGCCGACAGCGGCGAACTGCAGGATGGCTCGAACATCGGCAAGGGTCAGGTCAAGGCGGCGGATTACTTCCTTGAACCCGATATCGTCTCGGCCAACCGCAATTCCGGCGGCAATAGCGTGGGCGGTCTGCTCGGCGGCATCGGCGGCGGGCTGTTCGGCCGCGCGGCGGGCGCCATTGCCGGGGGGATCAGCATCAAGAAGGGCGAGGCCAACGTGACCCTGTCCGTCGTCAACGCCCGCACGACCGAGGAAGAAGCGCTGGTCGAAGGGTATTACCGCAAGTCCGACCTCAGCTGGGGTGCGGGCGGCGGCCTGTTCAGCGGCGGCACCTTTGGCGCGGCTGGCGGCGGCGGCTATCAGGACACCGCGATCGGCCAGATCATCGTGCTGGCCTATCTCGATGCCTATACCAAGATGGTGACCCAGCTGGGCGGTCTACCCGAAAACGCATCGGCTGCGGCTCCCCAGGCCAAGCCCTGATCCAGACGCGCTGACCGCGCCGGCCCGGAGTGCCCGGGTGGCGCGGTCAGCCGCGCTTGGCGGGGTCGGTCAGCGCCGATCGGTGCGCTTGATCCCCGGTCCGAGCCGGTTGGTGCCGATCTGGACCGCATCATCGGTCCAGTTGGCGACGAATGTGCTTTCCCAGTTCACGCCCGGCGCGAACCGCGCATCGTTCCCATCGATCACCAACCCGGCCGAGCTATACTGCTTGCCTTCTGGCGCGACGGTAATGAATGCCGAGTGGTTTTCCTTGTTCGGCCCCTGCACGAACCAGTTGTTGGCGATCCGCCCGGATGATCCGCCCGGCAGGTCGATCATGTAGTTCGTGCCGCGCCCGGCGGTATCGTCGAAGCTGGAATTCAGCACGGCAATCCGGCGGCTGCGGCTTTTCAGGTAATGCCCGCCGCGCCCCGCCTCGAACCGGCTGCGGGTGACCGACAGCGATCCGTAATCGCCGATATAGATCGAATGTGCGCATCCGCCCGGCCCCTCGCATGTGCCAAGGCGCGTGAACGTGGACTTGTCGATCGTGATGCTGGACGCGGTATCGATTCCAGCCAGGATGCCTTGCTGGCTGTCGCGGAACCAGCTTTGGCTGACGGTCAGGTTGCCCTTTTCCAGCCGGATGCCCGACCCGTTGAAATCGGGCACACGGATATTGGCAAAGACCAGCCCGGCAACCTTGGCGCTGCGCCCGCGCAGCACCAGCGCGCCCTTGCCCTCGCACGCCACGTTGTCGAACACGGCCTGTCCCGGCGTGGCCGCGACATAGGCAATGTCGCCCGCGCCCTGAACCGCGCAATCGCTGTGGCGGCCGGGGGCAACCTGGATCGTCCCCATTCCGTCGCCGATGGCGTTGACCGCGTCTTGCAGGCGGGCATAGCCTTGTCCGGTCTCGACCACGACATAGGGCGTGCCCTGCTGGGCAGCGGCAATGCCCATCGGCAGGATCAGCGCGCCCAGCGCGGCGACGGCAAGCGGTAGTGTGGCAGGGTTCTTCATGCCCGCCAGCATGGCAGCGACCCGTTAAGATCGCGCAAAGGCTGCAGCTGCGGCTAGTCGCGCTTGCCCCAGCGCCATTTCCAGCCGCCCCGCGTACGCTGGGCGACCACCGACAGGAACGTGGCGGTGGCGCTGACGAACAGGGCAAAGGCGGCGATCCGGGTGGAGCCGAAGCCCAGCCGGTCCAGCCAGCCGACCACGCCCAGCACGGCGAGGTAGGCGGCGATCAGCGCCCAGCCTTGCCAGGCTATTGGCCATCCGGCGCCGTATCCATGGGTCTTGGCGGAAAACCAGGGGGTGCGTTCAGTCATAGGCTGACTCCTTGACCGGTTCTTTGGGAGGGCGGCCCCGGCGCGGTGGCTCGGCCGCGGCCAGCTTGACGCCGCGCCGGGCGAGAGCCTCGCGCAGCAGGACTTCGACCTGGGCGTTGACCGAGCGGAAATCCGCCGCCGCCACCCGTTCCAGCGCCGCATAGAGCGCCGGATCAAGCCGTAACGGGAAGGATTTCTTGGCCGGTCCGGACATGATCAGTGCGTTAGTAAAGCGACCCGGCGTTGACCACCGGCTGCGTATCGCGTTCCCCGCACAGCACGACCATCAGGTTGGACACCATCGCCGCCTTGCGCTCGTCATCAAGGTGGACGACGTCCTTTTCCGACAACTGGTGCAGCGCCATTTCAACCATCGTTACCGCGCCTTCGACCAGTTTCTTGCGGGCGCTGATCACGGCTTCGGCCTGCTGGCGGCGCAGCATGGCCCCGGCGATTTCGGGCGCATAGGCCAGGTGGGTCAGCCCGCATTCGTCGACTGTCAGCCCGGCCACCACCATCCGGCGGTTGAGTTCGGCGCGCAGTTCGGCGTTCACTTCATCATGGCTGCCGCGCAGGGTCGTCTCGCTGTGCTCGATATCGTCATAGGGATAGCGCGAGCCGATCGCGCGGACGGCGGCTTCGATCTGCACTTCGACAAAGGCCTTGTAATCGTCCACGTCGTAAAGCGCCTGCGCGGTATCGGCGACGCGCCAGACGACATTGGTCGCGATCTCGATCGGGTTGCCGCGCAGGTCGTTGACCTTCAGTTTTTCGGACACGACGTTGTTGGCGCGGACCGAGATCTTGGTCTTGCCCATCCACGGCCAGACCCAGCGCAACCCGTGGTTGCGGTCGGTGCCCTGATAGGCGCCGAACAGGGTGATGGCGGCAGCCTGATTGGGCTGGATCATGTAGAACCCGGCGGAAATGACGATCAGCGCCAGCACGGACAGGAAGGTCGGGATCAGGAACGCCCAGACCTCGCCCTCGGTCAGGTCCGGTCCCGATGCGACCCAGATCACGCGCGTGACCGTCAGCGCGAGCAGGCCCAGGAAAACAACGAACATCAGATAGCCACTGGTGCTCCAGACGCCCTTTTCGCGGCTGGACGTCATGGCGGGATGCGACTCGGACATGGAAATCCCCCTTAAAATGATATCACATTAATATCATTCGAGGGCACCTTGTCAAATGGACTTGAAATCGGAGCGAATCGGTCATATAAAAATCGGGCGGAACCGGGCCCCTCTGGCGCCGCGTGTGGCTACCCCCTCCAGGCCATGCGCAGCGTGATGTCGGACCGCATCGGATGTGCCGATGCCATAGGGTCCGGGTTCAGTTCCCATCCCTCTACCCCGATCCTGGCTCGGCGCATCCGATCGTACGTCAACACGTTACGAAAGGGACCGAAACCATGTCCGATCATGTGTACCGTTTGCTTGAGCGTCACCAGAAGCTCGACGATCTGCTGCGCCGCGCCCAGTCGCGGCGGACGGCCGATCCGTTCGAAGTGCTGCGGCTGAAAAAGCTCAAGCTGGCGATCAAGGACCGGATCAATCGGCTGATGCGCCGCCGCAAGCTGGCGCGTTGAGCCGAAACTACTTATCCCGGCGCGGCGGTCATTTCGGCCCGCGCCGGGCTTTTGCATTTCAGGGGCATTGAAACATGGAATTTCTGTTCATGGACTGGCTGGGCACACCGGTCTGGTTCTGGTTGTCGTTCGGCATACTCGTCCTGGCGCTGACCGCATTTGACCTTGGCATCCTGCACAAGGAAGACCGGGAAATGGGCATCGCCGAATCGCTGAAGCTGTCGGCGTTCTACATCGGCGTGGCGATGCTGTTCGGCGTCTGGGTCTGGTATGCCAAGGGCGCCGACCTGGGGATGAAGTACTACACCGGCTTCTTCATCGAAAAGGCGCTGTCGATCGACAACGTCTTCGTCATCAGCTTGATCTTCACCTTCTTCGCGATCCCGCGGATGTACCAGTATCGTGCGCTGCTGTGGGGCATCATCGCGGTGATCGTGCTGCGCGGGGCGATGATTGCGGCTGGCGCGGCACTGGTGGCCGAAGCGTACTGGGTGCTCTACATCTTCGCGGCGTTCCTGGTTTACACCGGCATCCGCATGATGTGGGCCAGTGATCATGAGCCGGATCTGGCGAAGAACCCGGTGATCCGCTGGATTTCCAGCCACATGCGGGTGACGAAGGAACATCACGGTCAGCACTTCTTCGTGAAGGTGCAGGATGAAAAGACCGGCCAGATGGTGCGTGCGGCGACCCCGCTGTTCCTGGCGCTGGTGGTGATCAACCTGGCCGACCTGGTATTCGCGGTGGACAGCGTGCCGGCGATCTTCGCGATCACGACCGATACGTTCATCGTCTACACCAGCAACATCATGGCGATCCTGGGCCTGCGCGCGCTGTATTTCGCGCTCTCGGCGATGATCCACCGTTTCCACTACCTGAAGTATGCGCTGGCCGCCGTGCTGGTGTTTATCGGGTCGAAGATCTTCGTCTCCGACTTCCTCCTGGGCGGCGACAAGTTCCCGCCGGTGGCGAGCCTGGGCGTGACGTTCGGTCTGATCGCGGCGGGTGTGGGCTACTCGCTGTGGAAGACGCGCGGGGCGGAATCCTCCGCGCACTGACCCGTGTCAGACCGGTGACGCGGCGGGCCGCCTAGAACCGCTCGCCGCGCACCACCTGGACGTCCTGGATGGCGATCACCAGCCCGAACCGCTCGATGTCGGGGGCCAGCAGTTCCAGCAGGGCGTCCACCTTGTCCCCATTGGTCAGCGCGATGAACATCCGCTTGGCCACGCTGGCATAGCCATCATCATCACGCCAGGGGCCGCCGCGCCCCAGACCTGACTGCACCGGCAGCACCGAATGGTGGACGATCCCTGCGGCGGCGGCCTGTTCCACCACCCATTCGCACAACGGGGCGTCGACCAGGATGTCGATGCGCTTGCGGGTATAGGTTGCAATCATCGGTTGGTCCTATCCAAGCACGAGCGGCGCCAGCTGGGTTACCAGCGGGATGCCGACCAGGATGTTGAAGGGAAAGCTGACCGCCAGCGACATCGACAGATAGATGCCGGGATCGGCGTCCGGCATCGCCAGCCGGACCGCGGCGGGAACCGCGATGTAGGATGCGCTCGCCGCCAGCATGGCCAGCGCCGCGCCGGTGCCCGCATCCAGCCCCAGCAGCATCGCCAAAGTCAGGCCGATCGTGCCGTTGATCAGCGGCAGGGCAATGCCCAGCGCGGCCATCCGCCAGTTCAACGCGCGGCTTTCGCGCAGGCGCCGCATCGCGACCAGCCCCATGTCGAGCAGGAACAGGCAGAGCAATCCGGTAAAGCCGGTGGTGAAAACCGGGGCAATCGGCTTGTAGCGGTCCGGCCCCAGCACCAGCCCGATGGCGAAAGCGCCCAGCAGCAGTACGACCGATCCGTTCAGGAATACCTCGCGCACCAGCTTGCCGCGCTGTCCCGGCGCCACCATCCCGCTGCCGCGCGCCAGCAGCAGCCCGGTAACGATGGCCGGAGTTTCCATCAGCGCCATCACCGCGACCATGTAGCCGGCCGGGGCGATGCCCACGCGGGTCAGGGCATCGGCGGTGGTGACGAATGTGACGATCGAGACCGAGCCATAGTGCGCCGCCACGGCCCCGGCATTGAGCCGGTCCAGCCCGGCCAGCGCCCGCAGCAGCGCGAAGGCAATCAGCGGCAGGCCAAAGCTGAGCGCGATCCCGACGGCCGAGACTTGCACCAGTTGCGGCGAGAACCCGGCCTGCGCGACCTGGATGCCGCCCTTCAGGCCGATCGCGGCCATCAGGTAGAGCGACAGGCTCTTGGCCAATGGCTCTGGCACGGACAGGTCCGATCGCGCCGCAGCGGCCAGTGCGCCAAGGATGAAGAACAGGATGACAGGGGAAAGCAGGGTCTCGAATGCGGGCATTGGGGGCTCCGTGGTTCGAGATCGCCCCCTGACGACATTCAGCCCATCTGGTCAAGCGATTTGTTGCTAGCGATTTGCAACAGCATCTAATGCTGGCGGATCACGCTCAGGAATGCATCGCCATAGGCTTCCAGTTTGCGCGCGCCAACGCCGCCGATTTCGCCCAGCGCGGCGAGGGAGGCGGGGCGGATTTCCGCCATTTCGCGCAAGGTGGCATCGTGGAAGATGACATAGGGCGGCACGCCCGCGTCCTGAGCCAGATCGCGGCGCAGCGCGCGCAGCGCGTCGAACAGCGGATCGCCGACCGGGTTCGCGGCCCCGGCAGACCCGCGCCGCGCGCTGCCGCCGCGCCGGTCCTTGCGGGCGCGCTCCTGCTTTGGGGCGATTGCCAGCATGACCGGCACTTCGCCTTTCAGGATCACGCGGGCATCCCCGCCCAGCGCCAGACCGCCATGCTCGGTCGGCAGCAGGCTGCCACGTGCCTGCAGCGCCCGGACCAGCGGTTGCAGCAGCGGCGCCTCGTCGGCGCTGACGATCCCGAACACGCTCAGCTGGTCATGCCCGCGCTGCACCACGCGGTCGTCGCGCTGGCCCAGCAGCACTTTCTGGATATGGCCAAAGCCATAACTCTGCCCGGTGCGATAGACGGCGGACAGGACCTTGCGCGCCAGTTCGGTCACATCGCGGATGCCCGGTGCGTCCAGGCAGTTGTCGCAATTGCCGCAGGTCTCGGGCGGATGTTCGCCAAAGTGGCGCAGCAGCACGGCACGGCGGCAGCTGCCGGTTTCGACCAGCGCGGCCAGCGCGTCCAGCCGGGCGCGCTCGCCCACGCGGCGGGTTTCGTCCACTTCCTCCAGCCGCATCCGCGCGCGGGCGAAATCGTCCGCACCCCACAGCATGACCGCCACCGAAGGATCGCCATCGCGCCCCGCGCGTCCGGTTTCCTGATAGTAGCCCTCGATCGATTTGGGGGTGCCGGCGTGGGCAACGAACCGCACGTCGGGCTTGTCGATTCCCATGCCGAAGGCCACCGTGGCGACCATCACCATCTCTTCGGAGGCCACGAACGCCGCCTGGTTGGCCGCGCGCACTTCGGGCGGCAGCCCTGCGTGATAGGGCAGCACCGGACGGCCCGTGGCCGCGGCCAGCTTGTCGGCCAGCTCCTCCACCTTCTTGCGGGTCGGCGCATAGACGATGCCGGGGCCGGGCTGCTCGGCCATCAGCGTGGTCAGCTGATGCACCGGGTTGTCGCGGTGGCGGATGGCGTAGCGGATGTTGGGCCGGTCAAACCCGGCAACGATCAGGCCGTCAGCGGGAATCCCCAGCTGGGCCAGCACATCGGCGCGGGTCTGGGCATCGGCGGTGGCGGTCAGGGCCAGGCGCGGGACGTCCGGAAACGCGTCCATCAAGGGCCGCAGCGCGCGATAGTCCGGGCGGAAATCGTGGCCCCATTCGGACACGCAGTGCGCTTCGTCGATGGCGAACAGGCAGACGGGAGCCTTGCTCAGCAACTCGCGGAAATGGCCCTGGCTGGCGCGTTCGGGCGCGACGTAGAGCAAGTCCAGCTCGCCCGCGCGGAACCGGTCGATGGTCTGCTCGCGGTCGGCATCGACGCTGGTCAGCGTGGCGGCGCGGATGCCGTTGGCCAGCGCCGAACGCAGCTGGTCGTGCATCAGCGCGATCAGCGGGGAAATGACAACGCACGTCCCCGGCAGCATCACGGCGGGCAGCTGATAGGTCAGCGATTTGCCCGCGCCGGTCGGCATCACTGCCAGCGTCGATTGCCCGTCCAGCACACGGCTGACCACCTGATCCTGCACCCCGCGAAAGGCGGAAAAGCCGAAGGTGGCGTGCAGCTGGTCAAGAACGTGGGTTTCCGTCACGCCGTCCGCCTAGCGCCCGGTGCGGCAAAGCGCAAAGGTCAGTGCCGCGATCTCTCCACAATCGCTTCCTCGCGCAAGGTGAAGGCGCTGCGCCCGCGCGGTTCGTCATCGGGAACTTGTGTGGTGAAGAACGCCAGGCCCTTGCCAGTCACCGGATCGATCCACAGGCCAGAGCGCAGGCCATAAGCCTCGCCCGCGTGGCCGATCCGTGGCGTTCGATCGCCGAACAGGCCGTCACGGCATGCGCTGCCGCCCCCGCCGATGCGGTGCAGGCCCAGTCCATAGCCACAGAAAAAGCCGGTGCTTTCGCCATACTCGCCGATCCCGCCACGGCCCGTGGCGGCGCTCCACTGCGGCGCGGTCAGTGCGGCGAAGCTGGCGGGGGAGAGGAACCCGCGCCCGCCGCGCGCCAGCATCTGGCCGATCCGGGCGAGATCGCGCATCGAAATCCGCAACCCCCCTTGCGGGCTGAACAGCGCGCCGTTCCAGCCGGGAACATACCGGGCCAGATCGCAAGGCTGGCCATCCTGCACCACGACCGGGCAGGGCGGGCGCTGGCCGTTCAGATCATCGCGCGCCACTTCACCAGTGGCACGATACAGCACGGCGGCGCGGCTGACGGCCTGCGCGGAGCAGCCATCCCCCCAGTTGAAACAGGCATCCAGCCCCAGCGGGCGCAGCACCAGCCGCTGCATCAGCCGGTCGAACCGCTCCCCGCTCACCCGCTCCATGACGCTGGCAGCCACCGGGAAGTTGATGTTGGCATAGGCAAACCAGCCACTGCCGGGCGGATGCGCGGCATCCCACATGCGCGGACCGGCCAGCCGTTCGCGCAAGGTAACGCCCAGCGGGATGATGTAGAGTTCACCCCCGTCGCTCAGGCTGGCCTGATGCGACAGCAACAGCCGCAGCGTGATCGGCGCATCGGGAAAGTGCGGATTGCGCAGGCGCCAGCCGAGGTAATCCGAAACATCGCGGTCCAGGTCGAGCTGCCCGGCATCGACCATCCTGAGCACGCCGAGCGCGGTCACCAGCTTGGATACGCTGGCGATCCGCACCGGATCATCGGCGCTGACCTTGCGGCCAGAGGCCTTGTCGGCCAGCCCTTCCGCCAGCACGATGTGCTGCGATGACCGGTCGAACGCGACGGCAACCGTCGCGGGCGGGGCGGCGCTGAGCGGGGCGGCGATCAGGGCAAGCAGGAGGACAAGGCGGCGCATGGCCGGACCTTAGCCAGCCACCGCCGCGAGTGTCGAGCGCCGCGCTCAATCCAGATTGGGCCGTACCCAGCGTTCCGTTTCGGCCAACGGCATGCCTCGCCGTGCGGCATAGTCTTCCAGCTGGTCGCGGCCGATCCGCGCCACGCCGAAATACTGGCTTTCGGGGTGGGCGAAGTAAAAGCCCGACACCGCCGCCGTCGGCAGCATCGCCTGGCTTTCGGTCAGCACGATCCCGGCGTTTTCGCCCGCGTTCAGCAGATCGAACAGGATCGGCTTCAGGCTGTGGTCCGGGCAGGCGGGATAGCCGGGGGCGGGGCGAATGCCGCGATACTGCTCGCGGATCAGCGCCTCGTTGGTCAGCTGCTCGCCGGGGGCATAGGCCCACAACGTGGTCCGCACGTGCTGGTGCAGACGCTCGGCAAAGGCCTCGGCAAAGCGGTCGGCCAGGGCTTTCAGCAGGATGTCGTTGTAATCGTCATGGTTTGCGCGGAAGCGTTCCAGATGCGGTTCGATCCCGTGGATGCCCACTGCGAAGCCGCCGATCCAGTCCCCATCCGGGTCGATGAAATCGGCCAGGCAGAAGTTCGCGCGCGTCTTGCTCTTGCGGATCTGCTGGCGCAGGAACGGCAGGCGCACGTGGCGCTCCTCCTCGGCCAGATACAATTCCACATCGTCGCCGTCCCGGGCGCAGGGCCAGAAGCCGGCCACGCCGCGCGCCGTCAGCCACTTTTCACTGACAATCCGCTCCAGCATTGCCCGCGCATCCGTGTAGAGCGCCTGCGCGCTTTCGCCGACGATCTCGTCCGACAGGATCGCGGGGAACGTGCCGGCCAGTTCCCACGCGCGGAAGAACGGAGTCCAGTCGAAGCATTCGACCAGATCGGCGAGATCCCAGTCCGGGAATACGTGGATGCCGGGCTGTTCGGGCGGCGGGGCCTTTTCCGACAGGTCCGGCTTGAAGCTGTTGGCGCGCGCGTCCTCAAGGCTGAGCAGGACCGAGGCGTCCTTGCCGGAGCGGACATCGCGGACATGGCGATAGTCGTCTGCCGTTGCCTTCACGAACGGATCGCGCTGGGTATCGGACAGCAGCTGGCTGGCCACGCCCACCGCGCGGCTGGCATCCAGCACATGGATCACCGGGCCGTCATAGGCGGGATCGATCTTCAGCGCGGTGTGGACCTTGCTGGTGGTCGCCCCGCCGATCAGCAGCGGAATGGTGAATCCGGCGCGCTGCATTTCCTCCGCCACGGTGACCATTTCATCGAGGCTGGGGGTGATCAGGCCGGACAGCCCGATGATGTCGGCGTCTTCCTGTTTCGCGGTTTCCAGAATGGTCGACCACGGCACCATCACGCCCAGGTCGATCACCTCATAGCCGTTGCATTGCAGCACGACGCCGACGATGTTCTTGCCGATGTCGTGGACGTCGCCCTTCACGGTCGCCATCACGATCCGGCCCTTGGCCTTGGCCCCGGCTTCCTTCTCCGCCTCGATGTAGGGGATCAGGTGGGCGACCGCCTTTTTCATGACGCGGGCGGATTTCACCACTTGCGGCAGGAACATCTTGCCCGCGCCGAACAGGTCGCCAACGGTGTTCATCCCGGCCATCAACGGGCCTTCGATCACTTCGATCGGGCGCGCGTGAAGCAGGCGGGCTTCCTCGGTATCCTCGACGATGTGGGCGTCGATGCCCTTGACCAGCGCGTGTTCCAGCCGCCGCACGACGTCCCAGCCGCGCCATTCCTCGGCTGCCTTCTCGGCAACCTTGTCCTGGCCCTTGTAGCTTTCGGCGAGGTCGATCAGCCGCTCGGTGGCGGTCCGCTCGCCCCCGGCGGCGGGTGCCCGGCACAGGATCACATCCTCGCAGGCTTCGCGCAGGACGGGGTCGATCTGGTCATAGATGTCAAGCTGCCCGGCATTGACGATGGCCATGTCCATGCCCGCCGGAATGGCGTGATAGAGGAACACGGAGTGCATCGCCCGGCGCACCGTCTCGTTCCCGCGGAAGCTGAACGACAGGTTCGACAGCCCGCCCGAAATGTGCACATGCGGGCAGCGCGCCTTGATTTCGCGCGTGGCCTCGATGAAGTCGAGCGCGTAGCGATCATGCTCCTCGATCCCGGTCGCCACGGCGAACACGTTGGGATCGAAAATGATGTCTTCGGGCGGAAAGCCGATGCCCGTCAGCAGGTTGTAGGCGCGTTCGCAGATCTCGACCTTGCGGTCCTTGGTGTCGGCCTGGCCTTTCTCGTCGAACGCCATGACGACCACCGCCGCGCCATATTCCATGCACAGGCGGGCCTGCTGCAGAAAGGCTTCCTCGCCTTCCTTCATCGAGATCGAATTGACGATCGGCTTGCCCGATACGCACTTCAGGCCGGCCTCGATCACGTCCCACTTGGAACTGTCGATCATCACCGGCACGCGGGCGATATCGGGTTCGGCGGCGATCAGTTTCAGGAACGTGGTCATGGCGTGGACCGCGTCGAGCAGCCCTTCATCCATGTTCACGTCGATGATCTGCGCCCCGTTTTCCACCTGCTGGCGCGCGACTTCGACCGCCTTGGCGTAGTCCCCCGCCAGGATCAGCTTCTTGAACGCGGCAGAGCCGGTGACGTTGGTTCGCTCGCCGACATTGACGAACGACGATCCGGTCGGGCGGTCAGTTGATTGGACGGTCATTGGATCAGGCAGCCATGATAAAAGGTTCAAGCCCGGCCAGCCGGGTCACGCGCTCCGGCGTGGGCAGCGCGCGCGGGGGGAGGGCGGCGGCGGCCTTGGCAATCGCCGCGATGTGCGCGGGAGTAGAGCCGCAGCAGCCGCCCAGCACGTTGACTTGCCCGGCCTCGGCCCACTCGCGCACCAGCGCGGCGGTGGTGTCGGGCAGCTCGTCATACTGGCCCAGCTCATTGGGCAGGCCCGCATTGGGATAGACCATGATCAGCGTATCGGCGATCTGCGACAGTGCCCGCACGTGCGGGCGCAGCTGGGTTGCCCCGAACGAGCAGTTCAGCCCCACGGTCACCGGTTTCGCGTGGCGCACCGCGTACCAGAACGCCTCGACCGTATGGCCCGACAGGTTGCGGCCCGACAGGTCGGTCAGTGTCATCGACAGCATCAGCGGCACTTCGCGGGCCAGCTCGCGCTCCAGCTGCTTGACCGCCATGATCGCGGCCTTGCAGTTCAGCGTGTCGAACACGGTTTCGACCAGGATGAAATCCGCTCCGCCTTCAACCAGCGCGGCGGCCTGTTCGTGATAGACTTCAACCAGGTAATCCCAGTCGATCTCGCGAAAGCCGGGATCGTTGACGTCGGGAGACAGCGAGAGCGTCTTGTTGGTCGGCCCGATCGCGCCCGCCACAAAGCGCGGACGGCCATCCTGCGCGGTGAATTCATCCGCGACGCGGCGGGCCATCCGGGCTGACTCGACATTGATTTCGCGCACCAGATGTTCGGCGGCATAGTCCGCCTGGCTGATCCGGTTGGCGGAGAACGTGTTGGTTTCGGCGATGTCCGCCCCGGCCGCGAAATAGGCGCGGTGGATCGATTCGGGCACTTCCGGCTTGGTCAGCGCCAGAATGTCGTTGTTGCCCTTCTGGTCCTTGGCCAGCCCCAGCGACCCGGCATAGTCCGCCTCGGTCAGCTTCCAGTTCTGGATTTCGGTGCCGAACGCGCCGTCGGTAATCAGGATGCGCTGGGCCGCCTGGGCCAGCAGGGATTCGCGCGGGGTCATGCGGCATGGTCCTTGGGTCGCAGGCCGAGCAGGTGGCAGATCGCATAAGTCTGGTCGGCGCGGTTGAGAGTGTAGAAGTGGAAATCGCGCACCCCGCCCTGGTAAAGGCGGCGGCACAGGTCAGCGGCGACGGCAGCGGCAATATGCGCGCGCGGCCCCGGCAGGGCATCGAGGCCGTCGAACAGGTTGACCATCCAGCCCGGAATTTCGGTGTTCCCGCTCATCCGGCGGATCGCGGCGAAATTGGTGACCGGCATGATCCCCGGCAGGATCGGTGCGGTGATCCCGGCGGCAAGCACCTTGTCGATGAACCGGAAATAGGCGTCGGTTGAATAGAAGAACTGGGTGATCGCCCGGTCCGCTCCGGCATCCAGCTTGCGCTTGAGGTTGTCGAGGTCAGCCTGTGCGCTGAGCGCTTCGGGATGGACTTCGGGATAGGCCGCAACCGAGATTTCGAAGGGATGGCGCGCCTTCAGGCCGGCCACCAGTTCGGCGGCGCTGGCGTAGCCATCGGGATGGGGCACGAACTTGCCGCCGGTTTCGGGTGGCGGATCGCCGCGCAGGGCGACCACGTGGCGCACGCCCGCTTCCCAATAGCGGTCGGCGACTTCGGCAATCTCGTCCTTGCTGGCGGCGACGCAGGTCAGGTGCGCGGCGGGGGGTAGCCGGGTTTCATTCGCAATCCGGGCCACCGTGGCGTGGGTGCGCTCGCGCGTGGAACCGCCCGCGCCATAGGTGACCGAGACGAAGCTGGGGTCCAGCGGCGCGAGTTCGACCACCGCATCCCACAGCTGCTGCTCCATCTTTTCCGTCTTGGGCGGAAAGAATTCGAACGAAACGCGGAAGTCGCCGGGGATGGTGACGAACAGCGGACGGTCTTCAACCCCGCGCAGGGTGATGGCGGGGCTCATGGACGGGATTCCTGTGTGGCAGGGGGTTTCGGGGAGGAAACGGGGGCGGCAGACCGCGTGGCGGTCCAGATCTTCACGGTCAGCGGCTTGCCTGGCAGCGCGACCGGCGGCGCGGCGGCGAACCCGGCGTTGGACAGCAGCGCCAGCATCTGTTCGTCCGAAAAGCCCAGGCGGGCATGGGCATGCTGGGTGCGCAAGTCTTCGCGATCATGCGCGGCAAAGTCGACCACGGCGATCCGCCCGCCCGCGCGGGTGACGCGCGCGGCCTCGGCCAGCACTTGTTCGGGTGCCTGGGCATAGTGCAGCACCTGGTGGAACAGCAGCGTGTCGAAACTGCCGGCATCGAACGGCAGCGCGGTGAAATCACCTTGCACCAGCTCGACCTGATCGGCGGGCAGGTGCTGTAACCGGGCGCGGGCGATGCGCAGCATTTCCGGGCTCTTGTCGAGCGCGGTGACGTGGCTGGCGCGCGGGGCGAACAGCTCGGCCATGCGGCCCGTGCCGGTGCCGACGTCGAGCAGTGCGCCAAGGCCGGCGTTGCCCAGCGCCTCGGCCAGCGCCGCCTCGACCGGGCCATCCGGCGTGTGCAGCACCCGCAGCGTATCCCATTCGGCGGCGTGGCGGGCGAAGTAGGTTTCGGCACTTTCCTCACGCGCGGCGCGAATCGCGGCAAGGTGGCGACGGTCTTCGCCGCAGCGGGCGGCAAAGGCGGCGTCATCGCGCTCGGCCACGGCCAGCAGCCTGGCGGCGGCGGCACCCAGCGGCGGCGCGCGGTTTTCGCCAATCGCGCTGCGCAGGAACACCCAGCTGCCTTCCTTGCGGCGTTCGGCCAGACCGGCATCGCACAGGATGCGGACATGGCGGGATACGCGCGGCTGACTTTGCCCCAGCACCTGGGCCAGTTCGCCCACCGCCAGTTCCATGTGCGCCAGCAGCCGCATGATCCGCAGCCGGGTGGGGTCCGCCAGCGCGCGCAAGGTCGGGTCGATCTTCATGGCGGCGGCATATAAAGATATCTTTATATGAATACAACCCGCGTCAGGGCGCGCTGTTTGCCGCGGCGTGAAAGGCGGTTGGCAGCCCCCGCCCGCTCGGCTAGAAATGATCGCAAGACGGCGGATTTCCGCCCCTTCGGACCGCAAACAGGTAAGGTTAAACCTATGAAGAAATTCACGATTGCTGCTTTCTCCGCCGTCGCGGCGCTGGCCCTTTCGGCTTGCGGCAGCTCTGACAGCGCTTCGGAAGAAGCCCAGGCGGACAACGTCGAAATGCCGGCCGAAGAAGCGATGGGCGATGTCGAGGCGACCCCGGTGGCCGATGCCTCCGCCGCGGCCGATGCGGGTGCGGCGATGGAGCCGGCAGCGGCTCCGGCGGAAGCGCCCAAGCCGTAAGCTTTCAACCTGACGCACGGAGCGGGCGGCCTTCCCGGTGGGGAAGCACCGCCCGCTTTCGTTTCAGGGGCACGGCTGGTATGATGCCGCGATGCGCGCCGTTCCGATCCTGATCGCCCTGCTTTGCCTTACCGCTTGCGGCAAGCAGGACAACGCCCCCGGCCCCGGCGGTGTCAGCGTGGGCGAAGCGAAGGCGCTTGATGAAGCAGCGGAAATGCTGGAAGGGCAGCGTCTGCCCGTCACTCCGCCGCCAACGCAGGCCGCGCCCGCACCAACGCCCGCGCCAACGCGCTGATCAGTCGAATTTCACCCGCCCGCGCCCGGCCTTCACGGCGGCGCGCTTGGCCTTGCCTTCCACCCGGCGCTGCTGCGAGGCCTTGGTCGGCTTGGTCGGGCGGCGTTTCTTGGGGACGATGGTGGCTTCGCGGATCAGCGCCAGCAGCCGGTCGCGCACGTCCTGCCGGTTGACCAGTTGCGACCGCGCGCCGTCGCTGCGCAGCACCAGCACCCCGTCGCGAGTCAGCCGCGAACCGGCCAGTTCGGCCAGCCGCAGCTTGACCGCTTCGGGGAGGTTGGGGGAGTTCGCGACGTCGAAGCGCAGCATCACCGCGCTGTCGGTGGTGTTGACGTGCTGCCCGCCCGGCCCGGACGCGCGGGCATAGCTTTCGACCAGCTCGTCGCTGTCGATGGCGATGTGGCGGGTGATGGGGATCAGCACCATGGCCCCAGCCTAGCCGATTTCAGGCTTCGGCTGAACCGTCCTCGTGCCCGGCGGGTGCCACGTCGCTAAAGCCCAGCGCGGCGAAATCGGCGGGCAGGGGCGCGGCGGCGCGGATCGGGTCCTTGCCTTCGCGGTGCAGGACCAGCCCGGCGGCGTGGAGCATCGTGCGCTTGGCCCCCGGCACGGTCCCGGCACCATAAATGGGATCGCCCAGCAGCGGCAGGCCCAGACCCGATGCGGCATGGACGCGGATCTGGTGGGTGCGGCCGGTTTCGGGGCGGAATTCCACCAGCGTCAGGCCATTGTGCACCGCCAGCTTGCGCCAGTGGGTGACGGCGGGCTTGCCCGCCCTGGCAGGGATCATCCGCCAGCCATCGGCGGCAGAGCTGATCTTCTTGAGCGCGAGTTCGATCGTGCCTTCGTCGCCTTCGACTACCCCGGCGACCACGCCAAGGTAGCGCTTTTCGACCTGCTTTTCCTCGAACGCGGCGGAAAACCGCTTCAGTGCCTTGGGATTGCGGGCCAGCAGCAGGCAGCCGGAAGTGTCGCGGTCCAGCCGGTGGACCGGTGCGGGAGAGCGCTGGAAGCCCAGCCGGAGCTGTTCCACGTGATCCTCGATGCACGCCCCCCCGGCGCGCGGGCGGTCAAGCGGCAAGCCGCCGGGTTTGTCGATGACCAGGGCTTCGCCGTCTTCGAACAGGATGGTAAATTGCATGTCAGGTAAGGGCCTTGGCTATGCGCCGCAGCGCTTCTTCAAGCCGCGCGTCGTCCGCGGCAAAACTGATCCGGAAGCCCGCGCTGCCGCCAAAGGCGGACGCGGCGACCACGGCCACGCCGTGTTCCAGCAAGTGCAGGCACAGCGCCTCGTCATCGCCAAAGCGGGCCATCAGCGGTCCGGCATCGACCATGCAATAGAATGCACCGTCAGGCACCGGGGTGTACAGGCCTGGAATGGCGTTGAGCGCCGCGACGCACAAGTCGCGCCGCGCGCGGAACTTTTCGCGCCAGTCGAGCAGAAAGTCCTGCGGGCCTTCGAACGCGGCCACCGCGGCGGCCTGGCTGATCGAGGCCGGATTGCCCGACGAATGGGATTGCAGCCGCGCCATCGCGGAAATCAGCCAGAGCGGCCCCGCGGACACGCCGATGCGAAAGCCGGTCATCGCGTGGCTCTTGGATACGCCCGAAACGGTCAGCACGCGCTCGGCCAGGTCCGGGCATTCCACCGCCAGCGTGGCGTGGGTGCCGGGGGTGTAGCGCAGCGGGGCATAGATATCGTCGCTCATCACCAGCACTTGCGGGTGGCGGCGCAGCACTTCGCCGATGCCGCGCAGTTCCTCGGCCGGATACGTCGCGCCGGTGGGATTGCCGGGGCTGTTGAGCAGCAGCCAGCGGGTCTTGGGCGTGATCGCGGCCTCCAGCTGCGCGGCCGTGATGCGGAACCCCCCGGCGGCGTCGGTCGGCATGGCAACCACGTCCGCCCCGGCGAAGCGCACGATTTCCGGATAGCTGACCCACCACGGTGCGGGGATCAGCACTTCATCGCCCGCATTCAGCGTGGCAAGCAGCGCGTGAAAGATCGCCTGCTTGCCCCCGGCGCTGACGATCACTTGCGAAGGGGGAACGGTTAGCCCCAAATCTCGCTGGAAATGCAGCGCGGCGGCTTCGCGCAGGCGCTGGGTGCCGGGAACGGCGGTGTACTTGGTGTCGCCCGCATCCAGCGCGGCCTTGGCGGCGGCGATGACGTGCGGGGGCGTGGCAAAGTCCGGCTCGCCCACCGATAGCGAGATGATGTCATGGCCAGCTGCGCGCAGTTCCATCGCGCGGTCGGTCATCGCGGTGGTGCGGGATGCGGCCACGCGGGCCAAGGCGGCGGAAATGGGCGCAGAAATCGGGGCAGGGGAACTCATGGCAGCAACACCGCCGTCATCAGCCCGCGCAGGGCGTTGCCGATCAGGAATCCGTCAGCCAGATCGTCCAAAGTCAATTCCGCCTCCTCGGCCCGGCCCGCTTCGATCAGCGAGCGGCGCAGCACCCCCGGCAGCAGGCCCAGCCCGGCGGGCGGGGTCAGCAGCTTGCCGTCGCGCTCGACGAACAGGTTGGTAAAGCAGCCTTCGGTCAGCAGGCCATCATCGCGCAGGAACAGCGCCTCTTGCGCGCCCGCCGCGTGGGCGGCTTTCAGGCCGGTGTCGTAAAAGCCGCGGTCGCTGCTCTTGTGGCGCAGTCGCCAGTCGCCCGCGTCGATCGGCAGGCGCATTACCGCGCATTGGGCGGGGCCGGCGAAGGGCGGGGGCAGTTCGCCCAGCTCCAGCGTGTAGGCCCCGCTGCGCGCGGTCACGAGCCGGACCTTCGCGGGCGCATCGGCCTCGAAGCACAGCGCCTGAATCGCATTGCGCACGGCGTGGCGGTCAAACGCGAAGCCCAGTTCCGCCGCGCTTGCCTTGATCCGCTCCAGATGCAGTTCCAGCAGCGGAATGCCGTCTTCAGGGGTGAAGCGCATCGTCTCGATCAGATCGCATCCGGCGGCGTAGAGACGCACGAAACCCCCTTTGACCAGGCACTCGCGCCATTCGGGCAGTGCCTCACTATCCGCGACGATGGCCGAGCCGACCCCCAGCACCGCCTTGCCGCGCCCGTTTTCGCCCGGCGTCAGCCGCAAGGTGCGGATTGCCACATTGAACGCGGCATCGCCAGCGGCATCGATCCGGCCAATGGCGCCGCAATAAGGCCCGCGCGCATCGCGTTCCACCGCATTGATCAGTTCCATCGCCCGGATCTTGGGCGCGCCGGTGATCGAACCGCACGGGAACAGCGCACGCAGCAGGTCTGCCGCGCCGCGCCCCGGCTGCAACCGCGCCCGCACCGTGGTGACCATCTGGTGGACCGTGGGATAGCTTTCGACCGCAAAGGGCCGGTCCACCTTGACGCTGCCCGCCTCGGCCACGCGGGACAAGTCGTTGCGCATCAGGTCGACGATCATCAGGTTCTCGGCCCGGTCCTTGACCGAGGAGGAGAGCTCCTGCGCCAGCCGCGCGTCTTCCGCGCCGTTGCGGCCGCGCGGGCGCGTGCCCTTCATCGGTTTGACCAGCGCCGCCCCGTCGCGCGTGGCAAAGAACAGCTCTGGCGAGAGGCTGAGCAGCCAGTGCGTGCCATCGAACACGATCCCGCCATAACCCGCGCCCGCAGCGGGCCGGATCGCGGCATAGAGCGCCAGCGGATCACCCCGGAACGAACCCGCGAGCGGAAAGGTCAGGTTGGCCTGATAAATGTCCCCCGCCGCAATCGCGTCCTGCATCGCGCCGAACATCCGGGCATAGCCGCCGGGCGAGACTTGCGGCTCGACCGGGCCGATCTGGGCAAGCCCCGGCTCGGCATGGGCGGCCAGCCAGTCCGGCACGGCATCGGCGGCGATGGCCTCGAAGCCGTCGAACGCGCCGAACCACACCAGCGGCCCCGCCGCTCCGACCCGCGCAGCGGCGAGCGGAGCCAGGCGCGGCTCCAGCGCGAGGCCCGCCTCATAGGCCATGTATCCGGCCAGTTCGAAGCCTTCCGCGCGCAGTTCCTCGATCCGGGCGAGCGCCGGGGCGACGTCTTCCACGCGCCGCGCGACAACGATCTCGCGCGGGGCGCGATAGAGCCTGGCGTCGCTGGCGCCGCTGGGGCGGGCGTCGTCTAACAGGATGAACGGTTCAGCCATTTGAGGGCGCTTCTAGCGAGGGATTGCCCGCCATGCAAAAAGCCACTCGCACAAGTGCATGGCGGCGCTTATTCCCTGCAATCAGAGTCGCTTGGAGTTGCACATGACAGATATCTACCTCGGCCTTGCCGCGAACGGAGAGCGGCAGCACCTGCTGCTGAGCCGGGCGAACCGCCACGGGCTGATCGCGGGGGCCACCGGCACGGGCAAGACCGTGACCTTGCAGGGCATCGCCGAACAGTTCTCGGCCGCCGGGGTGCCGGTGTTCCTGGCCGACGTGAAGGGCGATCTGGCCGGGATCACGATGGCTGGCAGCAAGGACTTAAAGCACGCCGACAAGCTGGAGGCGCGCGCCGCCGAACTGGGCATCACCGATTATGCCTATCGCGATAATCCGGCGGTGTTCTGGGATCTCTACGGCAAGCAGGGCCACCCGATCCGCACCACGATCTCCGAAATGGGGCCACTGCTGCTGGCGCGGCTGCTGGGGCTGAACGAGACGCAGGAAGGCGTGCTGACCATCGCCTTCAAGTGGGCGGACAACAACGGGCTGCTGTTGCTCGATCTGGAAGACCTGCAACAGGTGCTGATCGCCTGCGCCGAACGGGCGAGCGAGCTGGCCGCGCAATATGGCAACATCTCCAAGGCCAGCGTCGGCACGATCCAGCGCCAGCTGCTCGCCTTCGAAAGCCAGGGCGCGGCGAATTTCTTTGGCGAACCGGCGTTCGAGATCAACGATTTCATCCGCTGCGACGACACCGGCAAGGGCGTGATCAACGTGCTCGCCGCCGACACGCTGATGCAAAGCCCCAAGCTTTACGCCACGTTCCTGCTGTGGCTGCTGTCCGAGCTGTTCGAGGCGCTGCCCGAAGTCGGCGATGTGGAGAAGCCCAAGCTGGTGTTCTTCTTTGACGAGGCCCACCTGCTGTTCGACGATGCCCCCAAGGCGCTGTTCGACAAGGTGGAGCAGGTGGTGCGCCTGATCCGGTCGAAGGGCGTGGGCGTGTTCTTCGTCACCCAGAACCCGATCGACATTCCCGAAAAGATCGCGGGCCAGCTGGGCAACCGCGTTCAGCACGCGCTGCGCGCCTTCACCCCGCGCGACCAGAAGGCGATCCGCGCCGCGGCGGAAACGTTCCGGATCAACCCCGACATCGATGTGGAGCAGGTGATTACCGAGCTGCGCGTTGGCGAGGCGCTGGTCTCCACGCTGGACGAGGACGGCGCGCCGGGCATTGTCCAGCGCACGCTGATTGCCCCGCCGCGTTCGCGGCTTGGCCCGGTCACGCCCAAGGAACGGGCGATCATCCAGTCGATCAGTCCGTTCGACGGCAAGTATGACCAGGCGGTGGACCGTGAATCCGCCGCCGAAGTGCTGGCGCAAAAGGCCAGCGATGCCGCCGCCGCCGCGCAAGTGGTGGAAGAGCAGGGCGAGGAAACCCAGCGCGCCCAGCCGCGCCAGTCGCCCAGCCTGTGGGAAAAGGCCGGCAAGGCCGCGTTTGGCGCTGCAGCCGCCAGCGCGGGCACGATGGTTGCCCGCAAGATCAGCGGCAAGAAAAGCAGCGGTTCCCCGCTCGCCTCGGCTGCCAGTGCGGCGGCTGGAAGTATCGGCACCGCGCTGGGCGGCCAGTTGCTGGGCCGCTTCGCGCGCGGACTGCTGGGCGGACTGCTGCGCTGACGCCTTGAGGCAGGTGATGGCGCGCCGGGACTTGCGCATGGTCCCGGCGCCCACCACCTTTTGTATCAATCGACACCATAGATACTTGTGTGTAAGGCGCTTTGGATGAGTCCAAACCCGGCAACGCCGCTGCTCGACACCGTCGACACCCCGCATGACCTGCGCAAGCTTGCGCCCGCCCAGCTGCGCCAGCTGGCGGATGAACTGCGCGCCGAAATGATCGCCGCCGTCGGGCAGACCGGCGGGCACCTCGGTTCGGGGCTGGGGGTCGTGGAGCTGACCGTGGCGCTCCATTACGTGTTCAACACCCCTGACGACCGGCTGGTGTGGGACGTTGGCCATCAGGCCTATCCGCACAAGATCATCACCGGGCGGCGTGACCGGATCCGCACCTTGCGGCAGGGCGGTGGCCTGTCCGGCTTCACCAAGCGCAGCGAGAGCGAATACGACCCGTTCGGCACGGCGCATTCCTCCACCTCGATTTCCGCCGCGCTGGGCTTTGCCATTGCCAACAAGCTGGCGGGTACGCCGGGCAAGGGCATCGCCGTGATCGGCGACGGCGCGATGAGCGCGGGCATGGCCTACGAGGCGATGAACAACGCCGAAGCGGCCGGCAACCGCCTGATCGTGATCCTGAACGACAACGACATGTCGATTGCGCCCCCGGTGGGCGGTCTGTCGGCCTATCTGGCCCGCCTGGTGTCGTCACGGCCGTTTCTGGAACTGCGCGAACTGGCCCGCCGCCTGTCGCGCAAGCTGCCCGAACCGCTGCACCGCGCCGCCAAGAAGACCGACGAATTCGCGCGCGGCATGGCGATGGGCGGCACCCTGTTCGAGGAACTGGGCTTTTACTACGTCGGCCCGATTGACGGCCACAACCTGGACCAGCTGATCCCGGTGCTGGAAAACGTCCGCGATGCGGCGGAAGGGCCGTGCCTGATCCATGTCGTGACGCAAAAGGGCAAGGGCTATGTCCCGGCCGAACAGGCGGCGGACAAGTATCACGGCGTCCAGAAGTTCGATGTGGTGACCGGCCAGCAGGTCAAGGCCGCCGCCACCGCGCCCGCCTATCAGAACGTCTTCGGCGAAACGCTGGCCAAGCTTGCGGACACGGATCCCACGATCTGCGCGATCACCGCCGCGATGCCGTCGGGCACTGGGGTGGACAAGTTCGCCAAGGCGCACCCGGACCGCAGCTTTGACGTCGGCATTGCCGAACAGCACGCCGTTACCTTTGCTGCTGGCCTTGCCGCGCAGGGGATGCGCCCGTTCTGCGCGATCTACTCCACTTTCCTGCAACGCGCGTTCGACCAGGTCGTTCATGACGTCGCGATCCAGAACCTGCCGGTGCGCTTCGCGATTGACCGGGCCGGGCTGGTCGGCGCCGACGGCGCGACCCATGCGGGCAGCTTTGACATCACGTACCTTGCCACCCTGCCCAATCTGGTGGTGATGGCCGCGGCGGACGAGGCGGAACTGGTCCACATGACTTATACCGCGGCTTGCCATGACAGCGGCCCGATCGCCTTCCGCTATCCGCGCGGCAATGGCGTGGGCGTGCCCCTGCCAGAAGTCCCGCAGCAGCTGGAAATCGGCAAGGGCCGGATCGTGCGCGAAGGCACCAAGGTGGCGCTGCTCTCGCTCGGCACGCGCCTTGCCGAAGCGCTCAAGGCCGCCGATGCGCTCGAGGCCAAGGGGCTGTCGACCACGGTCGCCGACTTGCGCTTTGCCAAGCCGCTCGACACCGACCTGATCCGCCGCCTGATGACCACGCACGATGTGGTGGTGACGGTGGAGGAAGGCTCCATCGGCGGGCTGGGCGCGCACGTGCTGACCATGGCCAGCGACGAAGGGCTGACCGACGCGGGCCTGAAAATCCGCACCCTGCGCCTGCCCGATGTGTTCCAGGACCACGATTCGCCCGACAAGCAATACGACGCGGCGGGCCTCAACGCCCCGCAGATCGTCGAATGCGTGCTGAAGGCGCTGCGCCACAACTCGGCGGGGGTTGAGGAAGCGCGGGCCTGACATGACGGATAGCGCGGCCACTCCGTTCGAGGCGCGCTATTCGATCCCCAAGCTGCTGGGCTGGACGCTGCTGGCCGCGCCGCTGGCCGCCTTTTCCGCTGTCATGCTGACGCAGGGACTGGCGGATGGCGGCTTCCTGATCGCGATCCTTGGCGCGCTGGGCCTGCTGTTCTTCGGCGGCGCGATTGCAGCGTTCCTGCGCTGCATGATCGACCGCCGGGTGCAATTGCGGATTGACTGCAACGGCCTGCTCCTGCGCGCCCACTCGGCCAAGGTCATTCCGCTCCGCTCGATCAAGCGGGTCGGAACCGACCAGGGCCTGATCCGGCTGCTGCTCTACAAGCCGTCCAAGTTCCCGATTGAAGGCAGGTTGCGCCGCCTGATCTACCGCATGAACGGCTCCGCCGCGCGCGGGTTCTTCGGCGATGCCTGGATCTGGACGGCGCATCTGAATTGTTCGAAGCAACAGGTGTTCAGCGCGATCAACGCGCACATCGTGCCGACCGCCTTTGAGCGCGATCTGGCCGCGCGGATTGCAGCGGCGGACGCGGCCCAGCCAGACGGCTAAGCCAGCGCGGCCTGCCCCCCGATTACCCGATCCAGCGCCACAGTCCGGCCGGGACATAGGCCAGCCACACGTGCGCCCAGCTGCCCAGCAGCCACAGCACAATCCCGCCAATCCACGGCAGGGCTCCCGCCTTGGCCAGCCCGCCCAGGCGCGGCCAGAAGCTCGTGCGGGCTTCCCAGCCCTGCCAGGCGGCGCCCATCGCGGCTTCCTTCTTGCGGTCCTGCATATGCGATCCCACCAGCGCGAGCACGGCCATCGCCAGCGCCAGCACGATCACGCGCGGGGTGGGGGAAACAAGCACGTGCGCCACGCTCCACAGTGCGAAGGCCCACATCATCGGGTGGCGGGTGACGTGGAACACGCCGTGCGGGGCTTTCTCAGCCAGTGCCGCCGCGCGCGGATCGGGGAGGGCGGGATTGCCGAAGAACGATCCGGTGAGCAGCACGCTGCTGAGCAGCATCAGTGCCGTCGCAAGGCCCCAGATCGCATGGCCGGTGCCGTCCCACAGCGGGGCGGTGTCGGGCGGGACGGCGCGAAAGGCCATTGCCATCCATGCGAACGTACCCAGCGCGACCAGCGAATAGACCGCCTGAAAGCCCTTGTCCCCCACGGTCCGCACCACGGTGCCGCGCAAGGGGTGGGACAAGGCAAAGTGGGTTCCGACGAAAGCGACCGCCGCGGCGATCAGGTTGGCAAGCGCTTCATTCATGTCGGAACCCTCCCTTGGTTATGCTCCTACCAGTCGTAGGCTTTGGGCAATGCGCCCTCGGTTGGCGTCAGATACCGGTCGCGCAGGCGCGTCTGGCGGTTGGTCAGGGGTTGTTCGACCCCGTCGATGAACACCTGCGTCACGCCGGAACCCGCTTCGAGCGGGTCGCCGTCCCAGATCACGACGTCCCCGGCGCGGCCCGGCTTCAGGCTCCCGAACTTGTCACCCTGGCCGATGATTTCGGCGGGAACCGAGCTGATCGCGGCGAACGCCTTGTCCCACGATAGGCCCGTCCCGCCGGGCACCTTGGTCAGGCCCACCAGATTGCCCGCATATTGCGGGGCATGGCGCGGCTGGTCAAAGAACGCGCCCAGCGCAACCTTGACGCCCGCCGCCGCCATCCGCCCGATGTTCGACTGGGTCGCGCCCAGCTGCTCGAACGAGGCAGGCAGGTCGTTCAGCGGTGTGGCCAGCACCGGCACGCCCGACGCGGCGAGTTCCCGCGCCGCCATCCAGCCTTCGGACGCGCCGACGATCACCAGCTTCAGCGCCGGGAAATCGGTCTTCAGCGCCAGTGCGATGCGGATGTCCGCCGCACGTTCGGCCCGGACGTAAAGCGGCTGGCGACCGCTGACGACCGGGATCAGCGCCGCAGCGTCGAACCGGGTGAGCAGGGCATCGCCCGGCCGTTCCGGCGCGGCATCGGCCAGGCGCGGGTCTGCACCCGCTCCGCCGCCCCGTCGCGCCAGCTCACGCGCCTCTACCAGCGCGTTGCGCAGCACGGCGTGAACGGCAACGCGGCTGCCCCCGGCCCGGCGCGCACCGGTTTCGCCCAGATCGACATACTGGAACGCGCGCGGCTGGGTGACGGCCTGGTTGTCTGCCCCCAGATCGATGATCGCGCCCTGCCCGCCAAAGATCGCGCCGGTATCCAGCGGTGCCACGGCAGCGCGGGTAACACCCGCTGCCCGGCTGATCAGGATCGGCTGGGCGACCGGGTTGATCGCGGGGGCAATGTCCAGCGCGGCGCTGAACGGGGCCTTGCCCGCTTCGCCATCGTTGCTTTCCTCGACCGCCTCGACATCGACCAGCCCCAGATCGGTCACCGCGACCACGAGGCCGGGCGTAACCCATTTGCCGCCGGCATCGATGGTCCGCACGCCAGCCGGCACGGCTACCCCGGCCCCGGCCGCGACGACCTTGCCGCCGCGCACCACCACGGTGCCGCCGGGAATCGGGGCAGAGCCATCGCCGATCACGACAGTGGCGTTGGTGATCGCCATGTCCTGCGCCAGCGCGGGTGTGGCGACCGAGGTGAGCAGCGCGGCCAGCAGGGCGGCCGGCGCGAGAGTCAGCTTGCGGGCGCTCATTTCACGTCTCCTTCACCGGGCTGGCCCAGTTCGAAATCTGTCACCGGGCGGTGCTTCGGATTGCCCGCATCGAACAGCAGCGCGCCATCCACCCAGACCTTTTCGGGGCGCGAGTAATTGGACAGAGGGTTGCCGTTCCACAGCACCACGTCCGCCGCCTTGCCCGCGTCGAGACTGCCGGTCAGCTTGTCGATCCCCACGGCCTTGGCCGGGTTCAGCGTCAGCCAGCGGACCACTTCGGCGTCGGAAATGTCCACCCCGGCGCGGCGGGCATCGCCCTGCGCCTTGGCGGCTTCCTGATTGAGCCGCTGGATGCCGTTCTCGTCGTCCGAATGGATCACCACACACGCGCCCGCCTTGTAGAGCAGCCCGGCGTTTTCGGGGATCGCGTCATAGGCTTCCATCTTGAAGCCCCACCAGTCCGCCCAGACCGCGCTGCAGGTGTCATTGGCCTTCAGCATATCGCCGATCTTGTAGGCTTCGACGGCGTGGTGGAACGCGGAAACCTTGTAGCCGAATTCCTTCGCCATATCGAGGACGAGTGCCATTTCGTCGGCGCGGTAGCAGTGGTTCTGGACCAGGATCTCGCCGTCCAGCACCCCGACCAGCGTTTCCATCGCCAGGTCGCGGCTCTCCAGCTTGCCCTCGTCACGCTTGCGGCGATAGTCCTGCGCCTTCAGCCAGGTCGCGCGGTTATAGGCAAAGTTGCCCATCCGGGTGGAGGGCGCGCGGCCCTTGCCACCATAGACCCGCTTCGGGTTTTCGCCGCAGGCCATCTTCAGGGTGTAGGGTGCGGCGGGGAACTTCATCCCCTGAACCGAGCGCGCGGGAACGTTTTTCAGCGTCACGCCGCGCCCGCCCATCAGGTTGGCACTGCCCGGCAGCACGTGCAGTGCGGTCACGCCGCCATTGGCCAGCGCGCGGGTAAAGCCGGGGTCCTGCGGCCAGACGCTGTGTTCCGCCCAGACTTCGGGCGTGGTCGGCGCGGTGGCTTCGTTGCCATCGGAATGGGCCTGCACGCTGGGGCTGGGGTAATCACCCAGATGGCTGTGCGCGTCGATGATGCCCGGCGTCACGAACTTGCCGGTGGCGTCGATCCGCTGGAACCCCTCGGGAATCGCGATGTCCGCGCCGCCCAGCGCGACCAGCTTGCCATCGCGGAACAGCAGCGTGCCGCGTTCGATCCGGCCACCCTTGCCGTCGAACACGGTTGCGCCAACCAGCGCGGTCGCCGCGCCGGGATAGGGCTTGTAGCTGGACGGGTAGGGATCCTTGTTGAAATCCCGCGCGGCCTTGGCGGCGGCGCTGGGTTCCTTCTTCGCGTCCTTGGCCTTGGCGATGCCGGGCACGGTAGCGCCCAGCGCCAGCGCACAGGCGGCCGCTGCCAGCAGCGGGCGATGCAACTTCTTCATCATGACTTACTCCGCCTTCGGTTCCGGCCGGTCTTCCAGCGTGTCGAGGTGCATCCAGCGCTTCACGACCGGCGAAATCAGCAGGACCGCGACAGCCGCGCCGATCGAGATCCAGCCGAACATTTCATAGATTTCCAGCAGCTTTTCCTTGCTCATTTCCCCGCCGTGGCCGCCGGTGGCTTCACCGATCTTGCCCGCGACGAAGTTGCCGACCGCCGTCATGTAGAACCACGCCCCCATGATCAGCGAGGCGAGATAGCTGGGTGCCAGGCGGTTCATGGCCGAAAGGCCGACCGGGGACAGGCACAGCTCGCCCGTGGTGGCCAGCAGGTAATACAGGAACACGAACAGCACCGGCGTCATCGCGGCAATGCCGAAGGCCTGCGCGCCCCACACCAGCACCAGGTTGGCAAGGCCCATCTGCGCCAGCGCCAGGCCGAACTTGGCCGGGGCCGACGGTTCCATCCCGCGCTTGCCCAGCCACTGCCAGAGGCCCGCGAACAGCGGGGCCAGAATGATGATGTAGATCGGGTTGATCGACTGGAACAGCGACGCCGGGGTCGCGCCGCGATCGACGTAGCGGTCGGTAAACAGGCTCATCGAGCCGCCGGCCTGTTCGAACAGGCCCCAGAACAGCGGGTTGAGGCTGATCAGGAACAGCACCGCGAACATCCGTTCGCGCGGCTCCTTGGGCAGCTTGAAGGTTTCGTAGAGCACGTAGCCAAGCAGGCCGACGCCCGAGACGACCAGCAGGCTCTGGATCACCGACTGGTACTGGACCAGCGCCCAGCAAACCGCGACCGCCGCCACGCCGATGCCATAGAGCGTCATCTCGCGCGACTTGGTCAGCGGGGCCGGTGCCTCTCCCGCCCCGTTCAGCGCGCCCTTGCCCAGCACGAACACCACCAGGCCAAGCAGCATCCCGATGCCGGCCAGGCCAAAGCCATAGCCCCAGCCAATCGTCTCGCCGAGGTAGCCGACCAGGATCGTGCCGATCGCCGCCCCGACGTTGATGCCCATGTAGAACACGGTGTAGGCCCCGTCGCGGCGCACGTCGGTCAGCTTGTAGAGCTGGCCCACCATCACCGAAATGTTGGCCTTGAGAAAGCCCGAGCCGACGATGATGAACGCCAGCGCCGCCCAGAACACGTTGATGGCCGGGTCAGCCTGCTTCAGCAGCGGATCGGTTAGTCCGTGGACGCCTTCAACCGCCATCAGGCTGTGGCCGATCGCCAGCAGTAAGCCGCCGAACAGCACGGCCTTGCGCTGCCCCAGATAGCGGTCAGCCAGATAGCCGCCCAGCACCGGGGTGATATAGACCAGGCTGGTGTAGGCACCATAGATCAGGTTCGCCTTACCATCGCTGAACAGCCAGTGCTTGGTGAGGTAGAAAATCAGCAGCGCGCGCATGCCGTAATAGGAAAAGCGTTCCCACATTTCGGCGAAGAACAGCATGTAGAGGCCCTTGGGGTGGCCTGCGAATTCCGGTTCCTTCTGGATCGCGATCTTGCTGCCGATTGCCAGGAAGATGCCGAGAACGACGACCGCGATGGCCGCGATCCAGTCCCCCTCGTTCCACAGCGCCATGTCTTTCATTCAAACCCCCGTAATCATTGATGCGGCGCGCATCGCGAGGCGGCGCGCCGAAGTGGGGGGAGATTAGCGGGGTTTGCGAGGGATTGAAGCAGAATATTGCGCGGTTGTGAAACAGGATGATTCCGGCCGCAAAGATCGGCATGCACGGTTCCCGCCAGCGCGGTTCTGCTTGCGTGATACGCTGTATTATGGCACTGAGGCACCATGCCTGATTCCAGCAAGCCCGTCTATTTGAAACTGCGCGACAAGATCGCTGCGTCGATCATCGACGGGACTTATCCCGAAGGCGCGATGCTGCCGTCGGTGCGGGCCTTCGCGGCCGAACAGGGGGCCAACCCGCTGACGGTGGCCAAGGCCTATCAGCAGTTCCAGCTTGATGGCCTGGTCGAAGTCCAGCGCGGGGTCGGCATGTTCGTCGCGCGGGGGGCGGCGGAGCGGCTGCGACGGTCGGAACGGGATGCGTTTCTGGCGGTCGAATGGCCCGCAATCCGCCAGCGGATGGACCGGCTCGGCATCGTGCTGGCGGACCTTCTGCAAGAAGGTTAATTCGGGCTTATCTCGGTTAACTTTATTCGTTGCGCCGACTTGCCGGTTTTGGCACTACCGGATCGTGCAGTGCCGCTTGTACCGGGTCGAAAGCTGTGCCGCGCTTTTTTCCAATCGGGGCCGGGTTGCATCCGCAGCCCGCGGAAAGGCGTGATAATGATCAGGTCCGAATTGCTGCAGTTGCTCGCGCGGGAAAACCCGGAACTGCGGGCAGAAGAGATCGAGAAGGTGGTCAACGTCTTCTTCGACGAAATCGCCGAGCGCCTGGCGCGCGGCGGACGCGTGGAATTGCGCGGTTTCGGCGCATTTTCCACTCGTGAGCGCGACGCGCGCAAGGGGCGCAATCCGCGCACGGGCGACAGTGTCGATGTTCCGGGCAAGAAAGTGCCCTACTTCAAACCGGGCAAGGAAATGCGCGCCCGGCTTAACGCCGATTGATCGTTCCGGACCGACCCATCCATCCCCGGTGATGGCAGATGCAGCCCCGAATGGCGGCTGGACAATGCCGCAACCAATCTGCCACAGGCAGGCCCTGCGCCGTGCGGACGTGGCGGAATGGTAGACGCAGGGGACTTAAAATCCCTTGATCCTTGATCGTGTGGGTTCGAGTCCCACCGTCCGCACCAGCGCTGTCAGGTCATCGCTGCGCCCATGCCGACAGCAGGCTGGCGGCGTCGCCCGTTCCGAAAACATAGCGATCGGGCCGCACCAGCACCGCTTCGGCGCCGCGCTCGGTCAACCATTGGGCAGCGGCCTTGCGCCACGGTGCGAGCGGCGCTGCGTCCAGGCTGACGAGGGATATGCCGGCCGGGGCGGCGATCCCCGGCATGATCGTCCCGATCAGCCAGGCCTGTTCGCCCAGGGCATCGTCGATCCGCTCGCCCTCGGCCGCCATGAACTGCGGAAAATAACTGCCCGCGCCGGCGGTGCCGCCGAGCATGCATCCGGTGGCGAGAGGCGGGAATTCCACGGCCCCATCGGGTGATTGTCCCGCAGCGCGGGCCGCCAGCATTTGCTGGTTGCGCGCTTCTGCCGCAACGGGATCGGTGATGCACACCGTCTGCCCCATCATCACGGCGAGCGCGATCGTGGCCCGCACGTGCGGTTCGCGTTCAACCTGATAGCTGTCCAGCAGCGCATCGTCCGCCGCATCCTGGGCAATCATGCCCAGTTTCCAGCCAAGGTTGGCGGCGTCGCGAATCCCCGCGCACATTCCCTGACCGGCGAAGGGCGGCGTCTGGTGCGCGGCATCGCCCGCCAGCAGCACCTGCCCCTTGCGCCAATCCTTCGCCACACGGGCGTTGAAGCGATAGACGGCCTTGCGTTCCAGCGTCACTGCACCATCGACATTCCACGGCTTCAGCAAGGCCGCCACAAAGGCGTCGTCCATGATCTGTTCGGCCGTTTCGCCCGGCAGCATCATGAATTCCCAGCGGTGCCGGCCTTCGCCCATCAGCACGCAGGTGGTGGGGCGCGCCGGATCGCAGATCTGCAGGTTGACCGGCGGCAGGCGGTCGAAATCGTGCACGATGGTATCGATCACCAGCCAGGGTTCGTCGAACTGCAGATCATCGAGTTCAATGCCGGCCGCCGCCCGGACCGGGCTGCGCGTTCCGTCCGCGCCGACCAGCCAGCGGGAGCGCAGGGTGCGTTGGCCGTTTGGCGTCTCGAACGTCGCGCTTACGCCGCCGGCTTCCTGGTGTAGCGCGGTAAAGCGCCATTCGCTGCGCAGTTCGGCCTGCGGGGTTCGCTCCAGCTCGCCGCGCAGCACGCGCTCGACCGATGGCTGGTGGATCATGTTGGCCGATGGCCAGCCGCCTGGCCCGACCCGATCCGACCCTTCGAAGCGCAGCAGGATTTCTCCGCTGGCGGTCAGGAAGTCGTAATGCGTCGTTGTCCGGCTGGTTGCCGCGATGGCATCGGCCGCGCCAACCGACTGAAAGATGCGCATCACTTCATGATCGACATGCGCGGCGCGCGGCAGCGGATAGATCTCCGCCTCGCGCTCGCACACGATCACGCTGGCCCCGTGCCGCGCGGCGATCAGCGCCAGCGTCACGCCAGTCGGGCCGCCGCCCACAATCAGGACGTCGCAATCGAATTCGGGCATCTGTCCCTCCATTCCGGGGCGAGGCTTCAGGCTTCTGCCGCCATTACGCCTTCGATGTGGCCCAGCCCGTCGATCTCGCAGCGCACGACATCGCCGGGTTGCAGGAACTGGCGCGGGTCCATCGCCGCACCGACGCCGCCCGGAGTGCCGGTGAACAGAACGTCGCCCGGCTCCAGTGTCATCCCGGTGGAGAGATGCTCAACCTGCTGCCAGATATTGAAGACCAGATGCGCGGTGTTCGATTCCTGCCGCTTCTCGCCGTTGACGAAGCAGCGGATGCCCAGCGCATGGGGATCGCCCACTTCGTCCGCCGTGACGATCCACGGCCCCATCGGCGCATGCGTGTCAAAGCTCTTGCCTAGCGACCACTGCGGCCCGGCATGCTGCCACATCCGCTCGGTCACGTCGTTGCCCACGCAATACCCGAAGATCGCAGCGGGCGCGTCGGCGGCGGCAATGTGCTTGCCGCCCTTGCCGACGATCGCGACCAGTTCGACTTCATAATCCGGCGTTGCCGTTCCCTGCGCGATCAGGATGGGATCGTAGGGACCATTGACCGATGTCTGGGCCTTGGTGAACCAGACCTGGCGCTCGGGCGTGCCCATCTTCGATTCCGCGATGTGATCGGCATAGTTGAGTCCGATCGCCCAGATCTTGCCCGGCCGCGGAACCGGCGCTTCCAGCTTGACCGAAGCAAGCGGCACGCCGCTGTCAGTCGCCGCCTTGGCCGCCAGATCGTCCTTCACCGCCTCCCAGTTGGCGATCAGGTCGATCATGGTGCCGTTCAGGCCGGTGTCGATGATGCTGTCGCCGACGACGATCCCGGTGCGGGTCTGGCCGTTGGCGGTATACGTGGCGAGTTTCATGCGGTTTGACCTTTCGGATTGCGGCGCAGCAGCCGCTTGATGCGCAGGATCAGCGCGGTTGCAAACGAGATCAGGCTAGGCGGCGGGGCCAGCCTGCCAGCGAACATGGGATGCGGACTGCCCCACTGGACTGCCAGCAAAGCGCTCATCGGCAGCTTCTGTGGCGGGTCTGCAGCCGTGAACAGGTCGCCGTCGGTCCAGTGTTCCAGCTCGTTGCCGAACGGGTCCTTCCAGTAATCGAACACCTGGCTGCCCATGATGTGCCGCCCCACTCCCCACGCGGACTGCCGCCCGGCGGCTTTCAGGTGCTGGTGGCCCAGCATCAGGTCGTCCAGGTTGGCCACTTCGAATGCGGCGTGGAGCAGGCCCAGTTCACCCGGCAATTGCGCCAGGAACAGCGTGTGATGGTCGGCCGGTCGATCACCCAGGTCGCAACGCATGAATGCGCCCAGCGGCACGTCCTTGGCCGCCTCGACTTCATCCGAAGTGAGCAGCCCGAACCGCTCCTTGTACCACGCCTCCGAGTTCCTGAAGTCGCGGACCTTCAGCACGGCATGCCCGATCCGGTGAACATGAGCGGGAGCGGCCTCAAGGCGGACGGTCGCGCTCTGGCGCGGCTTGGCAGCAACGGTGTTGCGCGGTGCATCGGCCACCTTCGGTTCTGGTGTGGCCGTTTCCTGTCCGGCCACGACTTCAACGCGGTAGCCGTCGGGATCGGTCAGGCGCACGATCTGCCCGCCGCCCGGTTCCGCCATGCCCTCCACGTCCACGCCCTCGTGGGCCGCAAGGGCTTCCAGATCTGCGATGCTGGCAGCGCGTAGCCCAAGCGCCAGAAACCGGGCTTCACCCGGTTCGGTAACGTGCAGAAACGGCCGTCCGTCCGTCCCCTTGGCATAAAGACGCCCGCCAGCCTCGAAGCAGGACAGCCCGAAATCCGCCAGAAACGCCCGCATGGTTGGCAGATCGGGCGCGGCAAAGCGCACGTGGGCGATGTCTTCGATCCTGATGACCGGCATGGCGGCTCTCCCGAGTCGATTATGACTATTTAGTCACCTTGCTTGTTTTTGACTGAATGGTCAAGTATGCGATCTCCATGTCCATCGCCGATCAGTCCAGCCTGTCTCCACGCGCCGCGCGCACCCGCGCAGCCTTGATTGCGGCGGGGTTCGACCTGCTGGCGGACCGTCCGATCGATGCAATCCCGATCGATGATGTGGTGGCCCGTGCCGGGGTGGCGAAAGGAAGCTTTTTCAATCACTTTGCTGACAAGCAGGATTTTGCAGCGGCCATTTCAGCGGAAGTGAGAGTGGAGGTCGAGGCGTTGGTCACGGCCCGCAACGCCGCCGTCAGCGACCCGCTGGAGCGGATTGCTGGCGGCATGCAGATTGCTGCCCAGTTCGCGCTCGAACAGCGCCGGCGCAGCGCCGTGCTGATGCGGGGCCAGGGATCGTCCACGGCGCGGGCGCATCCCCTGAATCGCGGGCTGGTGGCCGATGTCGAAGCCGCACTGGCCAATGGCTTGCTGCGGCCGGCCGCGCGCGAGAATGGCGTGCTGTTCTGGCTGGCGCTGTGCCAGATGCTGATTACTCATATCGTCGAGCGAAAGCTGGGGCGGGATGAGGCTGCGGCGGTGTTGTCAGGCATGCTGGTGCTGGGACTGACCGGACTGGGAGTCGCCGCCGACCGGGCCGAAACCATAGCGGCGGCGGCGGCACGGGAACTGGGGGCAAGCAGCGCCGGCTGAGCGCTTTGCGGCGCGGCGGGCGGCTCAGGGACAGGGCAGGCTCAGCCATTGCGCCAGATTGCGGCGATGCTTGTTTACGCTTTCGGTCACGAGCGGGGCCAGATCAGGGGTGACTGAAAGGTGCAGACCCTGCGCTGAACGGACCAGTTCGGACTTTTCCAGCACCTCGACGGCGCACAGGCTGAACTTGCGGCACAGGCGAATCGCCAGCCCCCAGCCGACGGCCTGACGCAGCCGTTCCGGCGTTGCCAGCTGGAGCAGGATGGGCGGCAGATCGGCCTTTCCGGCATTGGCCAGTGCGGTCGCGGCAAGCATGGCGCGGTCCTGCGCGGATGCGCCGATCCAGCGCTTGTGCAGCGCCCAGTCCAGCGCTTCGGTCACGCGGCGGTTGGGCTCGGCGCGAAAGCTGGCCAACGCGAGCATGGTCGCGGCGAGGCGCAAGGGCTCGTCGGCGGGTTCGCCCGCGGCGGGGGCAGTCCAGTCCGCGACCTGGCGGGCCAGCGGGGGCGGGGTGCCGCGCGCGGCGGCGAAATCCGCGATCCCGGCGAGCAACGGCGGTTCCTGCAGGGCGGTTCGTTCCAGCCCGGCCAGCAGGACGCCTTCGCGCAGCCCCCATGACGAGAAGACCACTCGTGTCGGGGCCAGTTCCTGCAGCAGGACTTCGAGCAGGGCGGCGGCATCGGGCATCGCGGCAAGCCGCCCGGCGGGCACTCCGGCCAATGCCCCGGCTCCGGCCGGCCCCTTGCCGGGTTTGTTCGCCCTCAGCGCCTTGACCAGCGCGGCGGCGGATTGGGCGGTCAGCTTGTAACCGTGCGGATCGTCCAGCGGCCAGCGATCGCGCTGCATCGCGACCCGCGCCAGCGCGCGCCATGATCCGCCGACCAGATAGAGCGGCTGCTGCTGGCTGCCCGCCCAACCCGCCGCCGACAAGTGCCTGCGCACGGCAGCGCGAAACGCGGCCGGTCCGCTGCTGCGCAGTGCGGGCAGGCGCAGGGTGCCCAGCGGCATGCTCGCCCCGTGTTCGCAGCCTGTGGGGTCGACATGAACCAGCTCCAGACTGCCCCCGCCCAGATCGGCCACGACGCCGTGCGCGCCGGGGAATGCGGCCTGTACCCCGTGGGCGCTGGCCAGCGCTTCTTCCTCGCCGCTCAGCAGGCGCGGCTTGAGCCCCAGCGCGCGAATGCGCTCCATCAGTTCCGGTCCGTTGGCGGCATCGCGCACCGCCGCTGTCGCCACCGCATCGACCGATGTAATCCCTTCGATCCGCAGCAGCGCGGCATAGCGGGCCAGTGCGGTCAGCGCCTGCGCCGCCGCCTTGTCCGAAATCAGCCCGGTTTCCGCCAGCCCGCGCCCCAGCCGGGCAGTGACCTTTTCGTTGTGCAGCACCACGGGGGCGCGCGGCGGTCCGCCATAGATCACCAGCCGGACCGTGTTGGATCCGATGTCGATGATCGCCCGCGGGGCGCTGGCTGCGACGGACGCAGGCCGGTCGCGAAGGGACATCCAGAGACTCCTGTTCGGGCAGACATTTGGCCGCCGCATTCTCTTTGCGGGGCTGAGCCGCAGTGCGCAAGCGCGGGTTCGCATCCGCGCTGACACCAAATCGTCACGCAGACGACACATGGGCTTGGCACAGGCAGCGGATCAATCGGACGGGGCCCATGCAGCACATCGACATCATCCTGACGCGCGAACCGGACGATGGTCTGGCGCCCTATGTGCACGATCAGTTGACTGTCGCGTTCCACCTGTTGGGCCGGACCAGCGATCTGCCGCTGCTGGAAGGCGCGGTGTGGATTTTCGTCGACTGGGTGCTGCCCAGAATTTCCGGGCTGGAAATGTGCCGCCAGCTGCGCTGCGATCCGTTGACCGCGAAAGCGCGGATCACGATGGTGCTGGGCGAGGACGATCTAGATGCGCGCCGCCGGGCGCTGCGGGCCGGTGCGGATGATTACCTGATCGGCACGCCCACCCGCCGCGCGCTGCTGGACCGCGCGCTGTCCAGCCTGGGCAGCCTTGGCGAATTGCCGCGCCGCCAGTCGATCAGCCTGGGCGAACTGACCATTGAACTGACCGCGTTCCAGGCCCGCTGGCAGGGCCAGCCGATCCGCCTGATGCCCAACGAATTCCGGCTGCTGCGCTTTCTGGTCGAGCATCCCGGCCGGGTATTCACCCGCCAGCAGCTGATTCAGGCGCTGGGCAAGCACGACGCGCCGATTGATGAGCGCACGGTCGACGTCTGGATCGGCCGCCTGCGCCGCGCGCTGGTGACGCAGGGCGTGGCGCACGAATTGCGCACGGTGCGCTCGCTCGGCTACGTGCTCGACCCCGCCTGAGCGGACTTTTCCCGAACGCCCGCATGCGCAAAAAAAACGGCCCGCTCCCAGAGGGAACGGGCCGCCGAGTTGAGTTGCCGGGAGGCCGCCGCAAAGCAGCCTCTCGCGCAGGGAGTTCAGAATTTCAGCGAGGCCGAGAGCGAGAAGCTGCGGCCGACCTTGTAGGTGTTGATTTCCACCCGGTTCCCGCCCCCCTGCTGGAATTCCTCGTGACTGCGGCCGGTGATGTTGCGGGCCTCGAACTTCAGGTCGATCTCCTGCCCGCCCAGCGTCACGCCTTGGCGCGCGACAAAGTCCAGCCGCAGGCCGGGCCGTTCGATGATGTCGGGCATCCCGCCGCCGCCCCGGCTGACCACGCGGGTGCTGGAATAGGACAGCAGGAAAGTCTGCTGCGACAGGCTGTCGGTATCCTCGAACCCCAGTTGCAGGTTGGCGATATGGTCCGACTGGCCGGTCATCGGCGTGCCATCGACGAAGTAGTTGGTGGCCGGCTGGATCGAGATGCGGCCCAGATAGACCGGCACGGTATCGTTCGCGCTGACGCCCAGCTTGGACTTGGTGTACGTATAGTTGGCCACCGCCACCAGCCGCCGGGTGGTGAGCAGGCCGCCCATTTCCGACAGGTCGAGGTACTTGGTCAGCTCCACTTCGGCGCCGTACAGCGTCGCGCGCGGGGCGTTGGCATAGCTGGTTTCCAGCGCGTTGCCGGTGAAGCTGGTATAGGCTTCGATCGGCTTGTCGATCTGCTTGTAGAAGCCCGCCAGCGAGAAGCGCTGCTCGGGGGCGAAGTACCATTCGAACCGGGCTTCGGCGTTGGTCAGCTTGCTGTCGCTGAGCAGCGGGTTACCGCGATAGAGGCGGTCGGATTCCGGATCGTAATACTGCTGGAACATCATTTCGCGGAACTGGGGCCGCGCAATGGTCTGCGATGCGTTGGCGCGCACCTGCATTTTCGGAGCGACTTCCCACGTCACCGTGGCCGACGGCAGCCAGTGATCGTTGTTGAGCAAGGTCGATGCGCCCGAGTTGGACGGCACATTGAACACCTGCACCGGGCTGACCGACTGGCGCGCCTTTTCGAAGCGTACGCCCAGATCGATGCTCAGCCCGTCGATCGGCTCGTAGTTGAGCTTGCCGTAGGCACCGTGGATGCGCAGCGCGGCGGCAAAGGCCGGGTCGCTCTGCGTCGTTTCGACCAGGTTGATCTTGTAATAGTCGATGATGCCGGGTGCCAGCAGCAGGTCCGGGCGCAACATCGCCACCCCGACGCTTTCGTTGCTGAGGTTGAAGTCCGACGGGGCGATGAACTGGAACTCGCGGCGGCTGGAGGTGCGCTGCGTGTCGGTAAAGGCATAGCCCAGGCTGGCGGTGAGGCGCGGCGTCAGCAGATAGCTGACGTCGATTCCGCCATACCACAGGTCTTCGTTGAGGTCCGAGAACGAGACGGCGGCGTTGCCTTGCTGGCCGTTGTTCAGGCGGTTGATGTAGTATTGCCCGAACAGGTCGTTCGCCGCGTTGGTGCGGACATAGCCGATCGAGGTTTCATACGGTGCCTCGCGCTGCGAATTGGCATAAGTGCCGCGCAGGTCGATGTTGAGGTCACCAAAGCGCAGTTCGCCGACGAACTGGCTGTCGATCAGCTGGCGTTCGAACCAGGCGGTATCCTGGTTCATCCGTGAAAAGCCGGTCTGGATATCGGTCCCGGCGGCCAGGCGGCCCTGCTTGATGGTGTCGCGGATGTACAGGTTGGTCAGGCGAAACTTGTGCCGCCCCAGTTCCAGCCCCAGCCCCAGCAGGGCGTTGCTGACCATGCGGTTGTCGGTCACGACGCGGCGGTAATCCGATTCCAGCTCCGACAGGTCCTGGGTGGAGGCGCGCTGCTGGATCGAATCGCGTGTGGTCCACTTGTTGCTGAAGCCCGCCGTGGCGATCACGCCCAGCACGGCGTCGCCGCTCAGCTCGATCGCGGTGCCGCCGCTGAGTGACGCGGAATAGTTGACCGGCACCTGGTCCATCTTCTGCAGGGTGGCGCGGCTGAAGCGCACCATCTGCCCGGCAATCTCCTGGCGGTTCACCGACGGATCATCGATGGTCAGCCCGCTGCCAAAGAACGCGGCGAGCGCGGGCGGGGCGTTGCGGCTGCCGTTGTCGAAGCCGGTCCAGTCGCTCTTGGCGCCGAAATAGGTATAGCCGAAATGGCCGGTGGTTTCGGTGTCGCCGCTGATCCCGGTGCTGATGGTGAGGAAGCTTTCCTTCGGCACGGCAGTGGTCGTCAGGTTGATCACGCCGCCGCCGAATTCACCGGGGAAATTGGCGGAATAGCTTTTCTGGACCAGCGACGAGGCAACGACGTTGGTCGGGAAAATGTCCAGCGGCACCACGCGGCGCAGCGGTTCGGGGCTGGGCAGCGGCGAGCCGTTGAGCAACGCCAGCGAATAGCGATCACCCAGGCCGCGCACATAGACGAACCCGCTGCCGACCACGCTGAGGCCGGTAACGCGGCCGAGCGCACCCGCGATGTTGCCTTCGCCGGTACGGGCGATTTCGGTGGAGGACAGCACCGAGACGACCTGATCGGCCGAACGGGTGACATTGCGGTCGCGCGCGCCGGTCACCACGATTTCGCCGGGCAGCGAGATGTCGACCTGTTCCTCTGCCGGCGCTTCCTCGGCCGGGGCGGCATCCGCGGCCGGCGCGGCCTCGTCGACCGGCGGAGCGGGCCGGTCTTGCGTCTGGGCCAGCGCGGGCGTGGCCAGGGCGGTCGAAAGCAGCAGCAGGGCTGCAAGCCGCGGCGTGTTCATCGTGAATTTCCCCCAAGGAGTGTGGGTCTTGAAATCGGGTGTGCGAAAGGGGGCAGCCGGGTGTCGGCCGCCCCCCGTCACGGTTGCAGGCGGCCGATCAGTTGGTCGGCAGCGAGGTGCACAGGCCGGTGTTGCCGCTGCCGAACGAGGCGGCGGTGCTGTTGCAGGTCCAGCCCTGATACCAGGTGTCGGCGGCGTCCTTGACCGCGCCGATGTAGTTGGTGGTGGTGAAGAACCCGGCCGGGGTCAGCGTGATGCCGTTGAAGGTCACCCCGTTCAGCGTGGCGGCATCGAACGCGGCAACCGCGCTTTCATTCGCCCAGTTGATGAACACGCTGGCCAGCGTCGGCGTGAAGCCATCGTTGTTGTTGTTGCTGCCCGAACCGAACAGCGCGGCCACCTGATCGGCGGTCAGGCTGGAGCCGACGTACTTGGTCGTCCCGCACTGCATCGCGACCGAGCGGAAGCGCGGCGCACCGAATTCGTCGATGGCCGCATCCTGCGTGGCCGAGGCGGTCTGGGTGCGGCTGACGCGCAGGCACGGATAGTTCGGCGCGGAGACCACGCCGTTGACCATCGTGTAGTCGGTGCCGCCGCGCAGCAGCATCGCGGCGCTGGTATCGCCGGTGTTGTTGCGGTGGATGAAGGTGAAGTTGGCCAGGTTCACGTTCTGGCGCGGGGTCTGCCCGTCCAGCGCGTTGTCCGAATCGGCCTCGATCATGCCGTTGCCGATGCCCTGGCGCTGCACGCCGATGACGTACTGGAAGTTGGCCTTTACGCCGGTGTCGGTATCCAGATAGTCGTCTTCCGCGCCAACCAGCACCAGGCGCTTCATGTTGACCCGGCCGCCGAACACTTCGATCGCGTCGTCAGAGCTGTTCACGCTCTGGATGTGATCCAGCACGGTGCCTGAACCGACGCCCTGCAGCGTAAGCGATTGCAGCTCGCTGTTGCCCGACAGGACATAGCCCGAATAGCGGATCTGGACGTAGCTCATCCGGCCCGAATAGTCGTTTGCGGTTGCGCCGCCATAGATCGCGGGGTCGGTCGCACCTTCGGTCTGGCGTTCGCAGGCGGTGGTGCCCGGCGTTGCGCCCGAGGCCGAGCAGTCGGTGATCGGCGCGCGGCCCGAAAGCACCACGCCGCCCCACTGGCCCGACGAACTGTCGGTGTTGAGGCCCAGCACGTTGTCGCGGCTGGTGAACACGATCGGCGCGGTGGCGGTGCCGACGGCGCTGATCTTGTTGCCGCGGTTGACGTGCAGCCAGGAAACGCCGGTGCCGCCATAGACGATCACGCCCGGTTCGATGGTCAGGGTGACGTTGCTGTCAGCCGACGAAGCGGTCGGCCCGCCATCGGTGCCCACATCGACGCGGCCCGGCAGCTGGTAGAGCAGGCCCGGAACCTTGGTCAGCGTGATCGAACGGTTGATCCGCGCGGGCAGGCTGCACACGCGCCAGGTGCCGGTCGGGCCGGTGATCGTGCCGGCATCGGTCAGGCCCTGCGGGTCGGCGATGGTCGGGCAGCCGGACGCGGGCGTCACGGTGCCGCCGGTCGGCGTCGGGGTGGGCGTGGCGGTCGGCGTCGGTGCCGGGGTGATGATGACGTTGCCGCCGGTGCCGGGCGAAGCGATGTCGCTCGGACCGCAACCAGCGAGCGCCAGGGCGCTGCAGCCGACCAGGAACAAGCCTTGGATGTTCTTCACGATAGGTCCCCTTGGGTAATTCGAGCGACGCGGGCGAGTGTGCCGTCGCGACTCGCCAACTAGGGAACCGGGGTGACAGTTTGTTTGCGGTTTCTTGACCGTTATTTGAATGGATATGCGACTGTAGTGTGACACGCCGTGTCATGCTGTTGTAATTCGAATCAACCGGCCAAACCGGCGGATCTGACGAAATCCGCATTGTTGCGGTTTTATGACAATCGCCGAAATTTTTTGCGCGCACTGCGGGCCGGGCATAGCCTGATCCCAACGAACCCAGAAAAACGGAGAGATGTCATGGCCCAGACCCTTTTCCTCGCCGCCCTCCTTGCGGCGCAGTCCGCTGCCCCGGCCGTGCTGGTCGAAGCGCGCGGTGAGCGGGTGGAAGTTGGCTACAGCGAACTCGCCGCCGGTCAGCCGCAAGCCGCGATCGAGCGGATTCAGGCGAATCGCACGGTTGATGCGAACGATCCCGCCGCGCTGATCAACCTCGGCGCCGCTCATGCCCGGATGGGTGACCTGGCCGATGCCCGCACGGTCCTGACCGCCGCGATCGCCAGCCCGGAACGCTACGAGTTGCAATTGGCCGATGGCCGCTGGATGGACTCCCGCCGCGCCGCCCGCCTGGCGATGAGCCAGCTGCAGGAAGGCAAGACGCTGGCGGTTCGATGACAATCGCTCTCCGAGCGCGCCTCGCGTCCGCGCGCGCACGGATACTATAGTTTATCCTTCGGGTGGCGTTCTTGTCGTCATGACGGGAGATCGTCACAGAGCTGTCATGTAAAAAGCGCATTGCGCCCGCAAGGAGGGCGTAATGCTGCACAATTCGCCGATTCGAGTACTGTTGGCCGGAATGGTCGCCGTGTGGGCCGCTGCCCCGGCCGCCGCCCGCGCCGATGTGCTGGAGATCGGCGGCGATGGTGCCAGCTGGGTGGCGGGTGGTCCCCGCGTGCCTGCGCCCGTCACTTATGCCGCGTCCGCCGCTCTGATTGATGGCCCGGCCGCCGCGCAAGCCTCGCTCACCGAAGTCGATGCCGGGGCCGGTCCGCAGGACTGGCGTGGGCGCGTGGCGGAGCTGGCTGCCAAGTACGACATCAGCCCGGCCCTGCTGGAAGCGGTGGTCTGGCAGGAGAGCCGGTGGCGCACCGGGGCGGTTTCGCCGGTTGGCGCGCGCGGCCTGGCCCAGTTGATGCCGGGGACGGCGCGCGACCTGGGCGTCAATCCTCACAACCCCAGCGCCAACCTGGAAGGCGGCGCGCGCTATCTGCGGATGCAGCTCGATGCGTTCGGCGGCGACGTCGAAAAGGCGCTGGCCGCCTATAACGCCGGGCCGGGCCGGGTTGAGGCCGCCGGGGGGATTCCCGCCATTCGTGAAACCCGTGAATATGTCGCCGCGATCATGGCGCGGCTGTCCCAACCTGTCCGGAGATGATTGTCATGCGTTCGCTGCGCACCCTGTTTTCCGCTGCCCTGCTTGCTCTTATGCCGCAAACCGCCTTTGCGCAGACCGCCAACCCCGCCGGGTCCGGCCCGATCGTTGCCGCGCTCGGCTGGTTGCAGGGGACGCTGCTGGGCAATGTCGCCACGGCTGTCGCGGTCATGGCGGTCGCCGCCGTGGGCTTCATGATGCTGACGGGCCGGATGAACTGGCGGTTCGGCGCGACGGTGATCATCGGCACGTTCATCCTGTTCGGCGCGGGTGCGATCGTTTCGGGCATCCAGTCCGCCGCGATGGCGGGCTGATCAGCGATGGAACTCGCCCGCTTTCCGGTCCACCGGGCGCTGACCCGGCCGCAAATGTTCGCGGGCGTGACCTACAGCTTTTTCATCATCAACGCCGCGGTCACGACCGAGCTGTTCCTGATCACCAAGAGCTTCCTGGCCCTGCCCGCCGCCGCGCTGATCCACGGCATCGGTTACCTCGCGTGCCTGCGCGAACCGCGCGTGTTCGACCTGTGGATCACCAAGGTCAGCCGCTGCCCGCGCGTGCGCAACTGGCAGCGCTGGGGCTGCAATTCCTACGCGCCATGAAGGACGGGCGATAATGGGTATCTTTTCCGGCAAGGCCGAATCCATCGCCAGCTGGGGCCGCAAGGAGGCTCTGGTGGGCGACCGGCTGCCCTATCTGCGGCTACTCGACGATAACATCGTGCTGCTGCGCGATGGATCGGTCATGCTGTCGCTGCTGGTGCCGGGGCTCAGCTTTGAAACGGCGGACAGCGATGAGCTGAACGCCCATGCTGCCACCCGCGAAGTGTTGCTGCGCAGCGCGCTCGATGCGCGGTTCGTGCTCTATCACCATGTCGTGCGCCGCCGGGTCCATGTGGAACTGGACGCGCGATTCGACGATCCCATCGCCGCGCATATCGACGCGCGCTGGCGTGACAAGCTGGCGGGCGGGGCCTTGTTCGTGAACGACCAGTTCGTCACGCTGGTGCGCCGCCCGGCGCGCGGCAAGGCGGGCTGGCCGGAGCGGATCGGCCGGATGTTCAGGCAGCGCGGCGCGGACCGGATCGAGGCCGATCCGGCGGATGTCCGCGCGCTGCGGGCCGCAGCCAGTGCGATGGTCGCCTCGCTGGGCAGCTATGGCGCGCGGCTGCTGGGTGATTACGACGGCGCGGGCGGGCGGTGCAGCGAAGGACTGGAGCTGCTCTCTGCGCTGACCAACGGCGAAATGCGCCCGGTACGGCGTCCGGCAGAGGACACGGATCTGGGGCGGATGCTGCCCTACAAGCGGATCAATTTCGGCCTCGATGCGCTGGAACAGCGCGGCGCGGGCGATGTCAGCTTTGCCGCGATGATCAGCCTGAAGGACTATCCCGACAGCACCGGCCCCGGCCTGACTGACGCACTGCTGCGCCTGCCGTGCGAACTGGTCCTGACCGAAAGCTATGCCCCCGCCGACCGGCAGGTCGCGCGCGAACGGATCGACCTTGCCATTCGCCGCCTGCGTTCCGCCGACGAGGAAGCGATGGCGGAGCGCCGCGAAATGCAGGCCGCGCGCGATGCGCTGGGCGTGGGTGCAGTCGGCTTTGGCGATCACCACCTGTCGGTGCTGGTGCGGTCTGACCGGCTGGATACGCTGGACGAAACCGCCGCTGCCTGCGCCGCCGCGCTGGCCGATGCCGGGGCGATTGCCGTGCGCGAGGACGTCAACCTGGAGCCGTGCTTCTGGGGCCAGTTCCCCGGTAACGAGGATCTGGTGGTGCGCCGCGCGCTGATTTCCAGCGCCAACATGGCCTGTTTTGGCTCGCTCCACGGCCATGCGCTGGGGCAGGCGAGCGGGAACCACTGGGGCGAGGCGGTGACGCTGCTCCAGACGACCAGCTCCACGCCGTTCTTCTTCAATTTCCACAACGGTGATCTGGGCAACTTCACGGTGATCGGCCCGTCGGGATCGGGCAAGACGGTGGTGATGAACTTCCTGGCCGCGCAGGCGCAGAAGTTTTCCCCCCGCACCATCCTGTTCGACAAGGATCGCGGCGCGGAAGTGTTCGTCCGCGGGATCGGCGGGCGTTACAGCCGGATCGCGGCGGGCAGCCCCAGCGGGTTCAATCCGCTCGCCCTGCCCGATTCGCCGCTCAACCGCGCGTTCCTGCGTGACTGGCTGGGCGTGCTGCTGGGCGCATCCGGGCCGGAGGAACTGGCAACGATCAGCGCGGCGGTCGATGCGGCCTATGCCAACGATCCGGCCTTGCGCCGCCTCAGCCACTTCCGCGAGTTGCTGGCCGGCACGCGCCGCCCGCAGCCCGGCGATCTCGCCAGCCGGCTGGACGCCTGGATCGGGGATGGCGAGCATGGCTGGCTGTTCGACAACGCCGATGACCGGCTGGACCTGTCCGCCCGCACGCTCGGGTTCGACATGACCGCGCTGCTGGAAACCCCGCGCTTGCGCACTCCGGTGATGATGTACCTGTTCCACCGGATCGAGGAGCGGCTGGACGGCGAGCCGACGATGATCCTGATCGACGAGGGCTGGAAGGCGCTCGACGACGAGGTTTTCGCCGCCCGCATCCGCGACTGGTTGAAGACCCTGCGCAAGCGCAACGCGCTGGTCGGCTTCGCCACGCAAAGCGCGCGCGATGCGCTCGACAGCCGGATTTCGACGGCATTGGTCGAGCAGACCGCAACGATGATCTTCATGCCCAACGCGCGCGCGCGGGCGGAGGATTACTGCGAAGGGTTTGGCCTGACCGCGCACGAACTGGACCTGATCCGCACCCTGCCCGCGCACAGCCGCTGCTTTCTGATCCGCCAGCCCGACGCCTCGGTCGTGGTGCGGCTGGACCTGTCGGGGATGCCCGAAGTGCTCACCCTGCTGTCGGGCCGTGAAAGCACCGTGCGCCGTCTGGACGCTCTGCGCGCCGAATATGGCGATGCGCCTGCCGCGTGGTATCCGGCGCTGACCGGTGAACTCTGGCCGGGTGACACGCAAGCGGAACTGTGGACCGAGGCGGCGGAATGAGCGCCTGCGAAACGCTGGCCGCCAACGCCGCCGCCGGGGTCGCACCGGCGCTGCGCGCGGTCGATTGCCTGGCCAGTGAAACCACGGCGGCGGCGTTCGGACGGCTGTTCGGCGGTGACGGCGCGCTGGTTCCGGCGCTGACGATCCTGCTGACGCTGTACATCGCGTTCTTTGCCGTCTCGCTGCTGACCGGGCGCAGCCGGATCGGGATTTCCGCGCTGACCCCGCGCATGATGACGCTGGGGCTGGTGCTGACGTTCGCGACCAGCTGGGTCGCCTATCAAAGCGTGGTCTGGAACCTGGCGATCGGCGCGCCGGACCAGATCGCCAGCGTGCTGACCGGTGCGAAAGGCTCTGCCACGCAGATCTTCGCCGACCGGATCGACATGATCTTTGCCGCCATCGCCGAAGTCGCCCAGCCCGGCGCGACCAATGGCGAGCCCAGCGGGCAGGGCGCGGGCGGCAGCTTTACCCCCGGCAACCTGATGTGGCTGGGCGCGCTGCTGCTGCTGCTCGGTACGGTCGGCGTGCTGGTGACGGCGCGGATCGCGCTGGCGGTGCTGCTGGCGGTTGGTCCGGTGTTCGTGGTGTTCGCCCTGTTCGGCGGCACGCGCGGCCTGACTGCCGGGTGGCTGCGCGGCGTGGTGCTGACTGCGGTGACGCCGCTGTTCGTGGTGACGGGCGGCGGGATCGTGATGGAACTGCTAATCCCCGTCGTCGCCGCACTCCGTTCGGCCGAAGGCGGGGTCGATGGCCGCGCCGCGCTGGCGCTGTTCATGATCGCATCGGTCCATGTCGCGCTGATGGCGATGGTGCTGAAAGTCTCCGGGTCGGTGGTGTCCGGCTGGCAGGTGTTCGGGCTGGCCAAGTCCGATCCGGCGGAAAGCGGCGATGCGGCCCCGGCTGCTGCCGCACCGGCCGGAGCCGCTGCCGCGCCCTATGCTCCGCTTGCTGCCGCCGCGAATTCGGGGCGCCGCTCCGCGCTGGTCGCCGCGCCGGTGATGACCGCCGATGGCGCAGCCGCTCTGGCCAGCAGTTCCGCCCCGTCCCGCACCAGCCGCACTGTCATTACCCAGCTAGCCGCGCCCAGCGGTGCGCCTGCCTTGCCTCCGCTGTCCAATCGCCGCGCGCGCGGGATCGGCAGCCGGTTCCGTTCCCAGCCGAGCAACCCCGTTCGGGAGATGATTCGATGATCCGCATTCCGCTGCTGACCGCTGCCTTGCTGGCGGCCACGGCCTCGCCGCTGCTGGCGAAAGACGCCCGTCTTGCCACCCGCCTGTTCAATCCGGACGAGGTGGTCCGGGTCGAGGGCAAGCTGGGCGTCCAGGCCTCGATCGCCTTTGCCGAGGATGAGCGGATCGAGAACGTCGCCATCGGCGATTCGAACAGCTGGCAGGTCACGCCCAACAAGCGCGCGAACCTGCTGTTCGTGAAGCCGCTGGCCGTCCGCGCCCAGACCAACATGACTGTGGTGACGGACCGCCGGACTTATTTCTTCGACCTCGTGTCGGGTGCATCCGCCGCGCCGCTTTATGTGCTGCGCTTCAAGTATCCGGACGAGCCGAAGCCGGTGCAGGCGGCCGCTACTCCCGCGCTGACGGCGGAGGAATCGCAGGTAATTGCCGCCAAGGGCGCGGACCAGCCGGTCGATCCCGCGACGCTGAACTTCGCCTGGCGCAGCAAGGGCAAGGCGGCGCTGCTGCCCGCCCGTGTCTATGACGATGGCATGGCGACCTATCTGCAATGGTCCGCCAGCACGCCGATCCCCGCGATCCAGATCCGCGACGAGGCGGGCACCGAAGGGCCGGTCAACTTTGCCGTGCGCGGCGACGTGATCGTGATTGACGGGGTGCCGGGGCTGATCGTGCTGCGATCGGGCAAGGACTTTGCCACCATCGAGAACGCCGGTCCCCCGCGCAAGCAGCCCGCGCTCGCCGCCCTGCCCGCCGCGCCGGCAAAGGAGCAGTAAGCCATGCGCGCCAACCGCTTGCCCGAACGCATCGCCCCGCAGGACGACCACGATCCGCGCGAGTGCCAGGGGGCCGAGATCATCGACCTTACCACGCGCAACGTCCTGCCCGCCGTCACCCAGCGCAAGCCGCGCGGCGAGGGGCTGGGGATGTTTGCCGGGGTTACGCTGGTTGCGGTGCTGGGCGGGGTGACGCTGTGGAGCATGGATGCCGCGCGCACCGGCCAGCAGCCGGTTGCGGCTCCGCAGCCTGTCCCCGCTGCCGCGCCGCCGCCAGTTGAAGCCGCACCCGCCGTGCCCGCCGCCGCGATCACGCCAGCGGGCGATCCAAACCTTGCCGCGCCGCCCCAGCAGGCCGTGCTGGCGGCCCCGCCACAGGGCGCGGTGCTGGCCGCGCCGGCCAGCAACCCGGCGGCATCGCCCACGGTCGTGTTCGACGCGAGTTCGCTGCCGGTGCCGATGGGCGCTCCTGCCGCGCCAGTTGCGGTGCCTGCGGGTGCCAGCGGCAATGGCGCGGATGATTTTGCGACCCGGATCGGCGGGGGCGGCGGGTCTGCCGCGACCGCCGCCGCCAGCTTCGACCCCAGGACCACGGTCACGCAGGGCACGCTGATCCCCGCCGTGCTGGAAACCGCGATCGATACCGACGTGCCGGGCTATGTCCGCGCGGTCGTGTCGGTCGATGTGCGTTCGTTCGATGGCAGCCGCGTGCTGGTCCCGCGTTCCTCGCGGCTGATCGGTCAGTACAAGAGCGGGCTGCAGGCGGGGCAAAAGCGCGCCTATGTGATCTGGACGCGGCTGATCCGGCCTGATGGCGTCTCGGTCAACATCGCCTCGCCCGCCGTTGGCTTTGCCGGGGAAACCGGGCTGGCGGGCAAGGTCAACACGCATTTCTTCGAACGGTTCGGTTCGGCCATGCTGCTGTCGGTGGTTGGCGGACTGTCGGCGCTGGGCGGCAATGCCGGGGTGATCATTGCGGGGGGCGGGCAATCCGCCGCGGCCGCAGCGGTCGGCCAGTCCGGCCAGATCGGCCCCACGGTGCGCGTGCGCCAGGGGCAGCCGATCCGGGTGTTCACCGCCCGCGACCTCGACTTTTCGCGGGTCAGCGGGGAATGAGCGCCGCGCCGCTGGTGTTGCCGGTGGCCGCGCCCGCGCCGCCGCGCAGCGTCTATCTTGACGCCTACCTTGCCCCGTTCCGCCCCTGGCTGGAGCGCGAGACAGTGACCGAGTTGCTGGTCAACGCGCCGGGCGAGTTGTGGGTGGAAGACGCCGCACATGGGGGCATGCAGCGCATCGCCCTGCCCGAAGTGACCGACCAGCTGCTGCAGCGGCTGGCCGAACAGGTCGCCCGCGTCAGCCATCAGGGGATCAACCGTGAGCATCCGCTGCTGGCGGCAACCCTGCCCGACGGCGCGCGCATCCAGCTCTGCGGCCCGCCCGCCACGCGGCGGCACTGGGCGCTGGCGATTCGCCGCCACCGTCTGCTCGATCTGCCGCTCGACGCCTATGATCGCGGGCCGATCACCCTCGCGCCGGATACTCCTGCACCCGATCCGCTGGCAGAGCCGATTGCCTTTCTGCGCGATGCCGTGCGCCGCCGCCGCACGATCCTGATCGCGGGCGGCACCTCGACCGGCAAGACCACGTTCCTCAACGCCATGCTGCGCGAAATCCCGGTGCAGGAACGCATCGTGCTGGTGGAAGACACCGCCGAACTGCGCCTGCCGGGGGCCAACGGCGTCGGCCTGATCGCGGTGAAGGGCGAGCTGGGCGAGGCCAAGGTTTCAGCCAACGACCTGCTGCAAGCTGCGCTGCGGCTGCGGCCCGACCGGATCGTGCTGGGCGAGCTGCGCGGCACGGAAACGGTCAGCTTCCTGCGCGCGATCAATACCGGGCATCCGGGGTCATTCTCCACCGTCCACGCCAATACTCCGCGCGGCGCGCTGGAACAGATCGCGCTGATGGCGATGCAGACCGGCATTGGCCTGACCCGCGCCGAAACGCTGGAATATGCTGCATCGGTGATCGACATCGTCGTCCAGCTGGACCGGCAGGGCGGCCAGCGCGGGATCGCCGCCATCGCCGAATCGCGCAGCCTGCTGGGGTAACTGCCTGTTTCGCTTGACCGCCCGCCCTGCACCTTGGCAGCACGGCGCGGTGTCAGGATTTCTGTTTGCCTTCATTGCCCTGCTCGTCACCGGGATCGGCGCGCGCGATCAGTTGCTGGTCGCTGCGCTGAGCCATCGGCGCGGGCAGCGTCCGGCGGTGTTGCTGGTCGGCGCGGCCAGTGCGGCGCTGACAGCGGGCATCGCGGCGGGCGGCGCGGCGCTGGTCATTCCCATGCTGAACGGCAATGCGCGGCTGTTTCTGGCGGCGCTGGCGCTGGGGCTGGCAGGCGCGGAAATGCTGATCGCGCGGGCCAGCCCGACGCCCAGGGAGCCGACCGATTCGCTGGGGGCATTCGCGTTGGTGCTGTTCGTCCAGCAACTGACCGATGCGGCCCGCTTCATGCTGTTCGGCATTGCGGTCGCGACCGGTGCGATTCTGCCTGCCGCACTGGGCGGCGCGGCCGGGGGTGCGGGTGTGATCGCGGCTGGCTGGATCGCGGCGAGGGCGCTGGCACAGCGTTCGGTCGTCCCGCTGCGGCGCGGCTTGGGCGCGGCGGTGCTGGTGGTGGCCGCGGTGCTGGCGCTGTGGGCGACCGGACGGATATAATCGCTCAATACGATCAAACTTTCCATTTTAATCGTTTTGAACGATTTTCGGTGCGGCGGTATAAGCGGCCATCACTGAGGGAAAGGGCAAGATCATGGGTAATCACAACGCCAAGGCCGCATTGGTCGACAGCCTGAACGCGCTGCTCGCCGATTGTTTCGCGCTCTACATCAAGACCAAGAATTTCCATTGGCACGTCGGCGGCCCGCAGTTTCGCGATCTGCACCTGTTGTTCGACGAACAGGCCGCCGAGATCTTCGCGCTGACCGACCTGATCGCCGAACGCGTCCGCAAGAACGGCGCTGCCACGCTGACGTCGATCGGCGCGATTGCTGGCAAGAGCCGGATCAAGGACGAGGATGACGCCGATCTCTCGGCCGCAGCGATGATCGCCCAGCTGAAGGCCGACAACGAAACGCTGATCGCCGCGCTGCGCGAAACCAAGGCGGCGGCTGGTGCGGCAGGAGACAACGCCACCGACGGGGTGATCGACGATTGGACCGATCAGGCCGAACAGCGGGTGTGGTTCCTGGGGCAATTGCTGCGCTGAGTGCCGACCGGCCATCCGGCCTGTCCTTGCGACACCAGCCCGCTCCCCCGCCCGGCCACCCATCGGAAGTATATCCTGAATTGGGTGGCCGGGCGGGGGAGCGGGCTGGTGCCGCAAGCCAATCGCGGAGGTGATTGGCGCTCCAAGCAAGCAAAGAATACCATTGCACCGCCGTTCCGGCCACCGGGCGGCGGTGCTATTGCGTCCAGCATGGCAAATGTGACGATCATCGAAGGCGCTGACGACGGTGCCATTGCGGCGTGGCTGGCGGAGCGGCTGGAACAGGCGCTGGGCGAGAACGAGGGCGAAATTGCGATCACGATCCCCGGTGGTTCAACCCCGTTCCCGATTCTCGCCGCGATGGCGGATCGCGATCTGGACTGGTCGCGGATCGCGGTCTGGCCGGGGGATGACCGGATCGTGGCCGAGGATCACCCTGCCAGCAACGTCGGCCGCATCCGCGCGGCGCTGGAGCCGCTGGGTGCGCGGGTGGTCGCCTTGGCTGAAGATGCCGTGCCGCCGCATTTCGCGCTGACCTGGCTGGGGATGGGCGCGGACGGGCACATCGCCTCGCTGTTTCCCAACACCGATCCGCAAGTGGACGATCCCCGGATGCTGCGGCGGCTGGTGCCTGATCCCTTGCCGCCGGAAGCGCCGTTCGCGCGGCTCAGCCTGACGATCCCGGCGCTGCTGGGCAGTGATGCGCTGCTGTTTGTGATGCGCGGGGCGGACAAGCGCGCGGTGTTTGACGCCGCGATCCGGGGTGAACACGATTTGCCGGTTGCGCGCCTGCTGGCGGCGGCGCATCAACCGGTGACATGCTTCACCTGATCCCCGCCCCCCTGCACCGCGCCGGCCTGACGCTGGCCCATGCGGTGCGGATTCGCTGGTGGCAATGGCGCAAGCCGCTGCTGATCCGGCATTCCTACGGTAGCGGACGCTGGATGCTGCCGGGCGGCGGAGTCGACCGAGGAGAAGACCCGTTGGCGGCGGCCCTGCGCGAGCTGGCCGAGGAAACGGGCTGCGCGCTGGCGGCTCCGATTCTGTTCGGGCAAGTGGACGAGCCGCTCTACGGCACCATCAATCGCGTCCATCTGGTGACCGGCACGGCCACTGGCACGGTAGCGGGCGATGGCCGCGAAGTGATCGCGGCGGAGTTCTTCGCGCTTGATGCCTTGCCGCCGGACCTGTCGTATCTGGTGGATCGCTATCTGGCGGACTGGGTCACAGCAGCGACAGCTGCGCGTCGGGGCCAGTCGGCGGCGGCGTAGCGTCCTCTTCGCCGTCCAGATGCGATAGCGTCAGCCCCATCAGCCGGATCGGCTGGGCCAGCGGCACGACTTCATCCAGCAGGGCGTGGGCGATGGCGGCAAATTCGGCGCGGCTGGCGACGGGCTGTGCGGTGGAGCGGGCGCGGGTCAGGCCGGTGAAATCGGTGTGCTTCAGCTTCAGCGTCACGGTGCGGCCCTGCGCGCCGCTGCGCTCGATCCGTTCCCACGTCAGGCCGATGATCCGTTCCAGCGTGTCGCGCAGCGCCGATCCGGCGGAAATGTCGCGCTCGAACGTGCGTTCGGCGCCGACCGACTTGCGTGGGCGATTGGCCTTGACCCGGCGCAGGTCGATGCCGCGGGCCGCGCGGTAGAGGTAATCGGCCTGGCTGCCGAAGTGGCGGCGCAGGAAATCGATGTCCTTGGCGGCAAGGTCCGCGCCGGTTTCGATCCCCAGCTGCGCCATCTTCTCCGCCCCGCGCGGGCCAACCCCGTGGAACCGCCGCACCGGCAGCGCGGCGACGAACTGCGCGCCCTGGCCGGGGCGGATCACGCAGAGGCCATCGGGCTTGTTCTGGTCGCTTGCCAGCTTGGCCAGGAACTTGTTGTAAGACACGCCCGCGCTGGCGGTCAGCGCGGTTTCGGCCTTGATCCGCGCCCGGATCAGCTGGGCGATGCGGGTGGCGCTGCCGATGCCCTTCAGATCCTCGGTCACGTCAAGATAGGCCTCGTCCAGACTGAGCGGCTCGACGTGGGGGGTATAGTCCAGAAAGATCTCTCGGATCTGGCGCGATACGGCGGTGTAAACATCAAACCGGGGGCGGCGGAACACCAGCTTCGGGCAAAGCCGCCGCGCCGTGACCGAGGCCATGGCCGACTTCACGCCATAGCGCCGCGCCTCGTAACTCGCCGCCGCCACGACGCCGCGTGGCCCATCCCCGCCAACCGCGACCGGCTGGCCGCGCAACGCGGGATCGTCGCGCTGCTCCACGCTGGCGAAAAAGGCGTCCATGTCGATGTGGATCACCTTGCGCAGGCCGGGGGCGATATCGTCGTCCGGTTCGCTGTCGGGAGGCGGTTCGGCCATGCCCGCATGATAGCGTGCGCCCTGCATACGAAAAGAGTCTGGCCAGCGGTGTCACATCGGGCCATTGGGGGCTGATGTCGTCCTTTGCCCCGCCAGCTGCCGACGCCCGCCTGGGCGAGCGCGAGTTTATCGCGATGATGGCCATGCTGATGGCCCTGCAGGCGATGTGCATCGATTCGATGCTGCCCGCGCTGGGGGTGATCGCCAGCGACCTGGGGCAGGACGATCCCAATGCCCGCCAGCTGGTGGTCGGCGTGTTCCTGATTGCCGCCGGGTTCGGATCGCTGATCCCCGGCGCGCTGGCGGACCGGTTCGGGCGGCGGCGCGTGCTGTTCGGCAGCCTGGCAATCTATATCCTGATGGGGCTGGCCTGTGCGCTGGTGACCGACTTTACGATGCTGCTGGTTGCGCGCGCGCTGCAGGCACTGGGTAGCGCCGGGCTTTCGGTGCTGCCCGGCGCGATCATCCGCGACCGCTTCGGCGGGGACCGCATGGCGCGGGCGATGTCGACCATCTCGGTCGTGTTCATGATCGTGCCGATGCTGGCCCCCAGCTTTGGCCAGGCGGTGCTGTGGGTGGCCAGCTGGCGCTGGATTTTTGGCGGCATGGCGCTGATGGCGGCGGTGATCTGGATCTGGGTGTTCCTGCGCCTGCCCGAAACGTTGAAGCCCGAATACCGCCAGCGGATCGAACCGGGCGTGGTCGCGGCGAACATGTGGGAATCAGCCACCAACCGTGCGGCCATCGGCTATGTGCTGGGCACCTCGGTGCTGCTGGGCGGCCTGTTCGGCTACATCAACAGCGCGCAGCAACTGGTTGCGGAGCACTACGGCGCGGGTGAGCGCTTTCCGCTGTTCTTCGCGGCGATGGCCGGGGCGATGGCGCTGGCGAACTTCTCCAACTCACGGATCGTGGAACGGTTCGGCGCGCGGCGCGTCTCGCACGCGGCGCTGCTGATCTATATCGCGGTCGGCGCGGGGCAGGTCTGGCACGCGCACAGCCAGCATGAAAGCATCTGGATCTTCGTGGGCCTGATGACCGCGAACATGTGCCTGATGGGCTTCATCGGCGCGAACTTCGGATCGATTTCGCTCCAGCCTTTCGCCCGCATTGCCGGGGCGGCCTCGTCGCTGCAATCGTTCCTGCGCATGGTGATCGGGTCGGTGCTGGGGTCGATGGTCGGGGCGGCGTTCAACGATACCGCCCAGCCGCTGGCCTATGCGCTGTTCGGGTTCGGCCTGCTGGCGCTGGTGCTGGTGCTGTACAGCGAAAAGGGGCGGCTGTTCCGCCGGATCACGCCGCCGGGCGTGGCGCGGCCGGTGCCCGACCCAGGGATGCATTGAGGTTGCAGGCATGACGCAATTCGATCTGGCCGTGATTGGCGGCGGCGTGAACGGGGCAGGTATTGCCCGCGATGCCGCCGGGCGCGGTGCCAGCGTGCTGCTGCTGGAAGCGGGCGATCTGGCGCAGGGCACCTCCTCCGCCTCGACCAAGCTGATCCATGGCGGGCTGCGCTATCTGGAGCATTACGAGTTCGGCCTGGTCCGCGAATCGCTGACCGAGCGCGAGGCGTTGTGGGCCATTGCCCCGCACATCATCCACCCGCTGCGCTTCGTGCTGCCGCACGTGAAGGGCCTGCGCCCGCGCTGGCTGCTGCGGCTGGGATTGTTCCTCTATGACCACATCGGCGGGCGCAAGCGCCTGCCTGCCACCCGCAGCATCGACCTGAAGCGCCACCCGGCAGGCGCGCCGCTGAAGGCGGAATTCGGTCCGGCGTTCGAATACAGCGACGGCTGGGTCGACGATGCGCGGCTGGTCGTGCTGAACGCGCTCGACGCGGCAGAGCGCGGGGCCGAAGTGCGCACCCGCACCCCCGTCACTGCCGCGCGGCGTGATGGCGCGGGTTGGGTGATCGACACGCCTTCTGGCCAGTTCCACGCCGCCGCGCTGGTCAATGCCGCCGGGCCGTCAGTGCTGAAAGTCGACGGGCTGATCGGCACGACACCCGACTATGGGATGCGGCTGGTGCGCGGATCGCACATTGTGGTGCGCAAGGTGTTCGACCACCCCTACGCCTATTTCTTCCAGCTGGCGGACGGACGGATTTTCTTCGCGATTCCCTATGAGCGCGATTTCACCCTGATCGGCACGACTGACCGCGATCAGGAACCCGGTGCACCGATTCGCGCCAGCGACGAGGAGATCGCCTATCTCTGCGACGGGGCGAGCCGGTACTTCAACACCGCGATCACCCCGGCGGACGTGGTCTGGACCTATTCCGGGGTGCGCCCGTTGATCGATGATGGCTCTGGCCGCCCCGAAGCGGCGACGCGCGGATACCGGCTGGACTTGTCCGATGCGGGCGAGGGGGCGCCGCTGCTCAGCGTCTATGGCGGCAAGATCACGACGTATCGCCATCTGGCGGAAGAGGCCGTGGATCTGCTGGCCCAGCGCCTGCCGGCCGCCGGTGGCAAGGGCTGGACCACGCGTGCGGCCTTGCCGGGTGGAGATTTCGCGATCGACGGGCTGCCTGCGCTGATGACCGATCTGGCCGAGCGCTACCCCTTCCTCGATCCCGCCAGCGTCGACCGCATTGCCCGCGCCTATGGCACGCGGGCCGAGCGCTGGCTGGCTGGCGCGGAGGGCTGGCAGGCGCTGGGCCGCGATTTCGGCGGCGGGCTGACCGGGGCGGAGGTCGATTACCTGCGCCAGACGGAATGGGCGGTCAGTGCCGAGGATATCCTGTGGCGGCGCACCAAGCTGGGCTTGCGGCTGGATGCGGCGCAGCAGGCCGCGCTGGCGGACTATCTGGGCGCCTGATCTCGCGCGAAACTCAGGCCCCCAGGGCCGCCCATGCCAGCCCGGCAAACTCGCATAGCAGCGGGCGGGTGTCGCGCGGGTCGATGATGTCCTCGATCCCGAACTTCTCGGCGGTGCGGAACGGGCTGCGCACCCGGTTCAGCCGTTCGCGAATCGCGTCGAGATGCGCGGCGGGGTCCGCTGCGGCCTCGATCTCGCTCTTGTAGGCGACCTCGATCCCGCCTTCGATCGGCAGGCTGCCCCAGTCGCCCGAAGGCCAGGCAAAGCGGTACTGGAACGCCTCGGCATTGCTCATCGCGCTGCCCGCGATGCCATAGGCGCGGCGCACGACCACGCAGGCCAGCGGCACGCTCGCCCGGTAGATCGCGTTCATCGCGTTGACGCCATAGCGGATCGTGCCCGCATTTTCCGCGGCGAAGCCGATCATGAAGCCGGGGTTGTCGACCAGGTGGACCACCGGCAGGCGGAACTGGTCGGCCAGCTTGATGAACCGCTCCACCTTCTCGCTAGTGCGCGCTTCCCATGAACCGCCCAGGTAGCTGGGGTCGCTGGCGATCACGCAGACTGGCCAGCCATCCAGCCGGGCAAAGGCGGTGATGGCGGCGCGCCCCCACATCCGGCCCATTTCGAACACGCTGCCTGCATCGCACACCGCTTCCAGCACGCGGCGCATCGAATAGACCTGCTTGGCCTCGCGCGGGACGATCGACAGCAGCGCCTCGTCGCGGCGGTCCACCGGATCGATCGGCGCGGTGCGCGGGGCGTGCTGGCCGACGTGGGCGGGCAGATAGGACAGGAAGCGGCGGGCACGGGCAAAGGCCTCGTACTCGTCGGCCACTTCCTCATCGACCACGCCGTTGCGGGTGTGGATTGCGCTGCCGCCGAGCGATTCCTTGTCGCTGGCCTCGCCAATCGCCTCGACCACGGCGGGACCGGCCGCGAACAGCTGGGACAGGCCCTTGACCATGATCGAATAGTGGCTGGCGACGACTCGCGCCGCACCCAGCCCTGCCGTTGGCCCCAGCGCCAGCGCCACGACCGGCACGGTATCGAGGTTCTTCACGATCTCGCCCCAGCCGGGCGTGGCCGGAACATAGGTCGCGCCGATTTCTTCCAGCGTTTTCACCGATCCGCCCCCGCCGGTGCCGTCGATCATGCGAATCAGCGGGATCTTCAGCGTATGGGCCATCTGTTCGCACTGCACGAACTTGCGGTGGATCGCCGCGTCCGCCGCCCCGCCGCGCACGGTGAAGTCATCGGCAGAGGCGACCACGGGCCGCCCTTCGATATTGGCACGGCCGAAAATCACGTTGCTGGGGGACAGGTCCAGCAGTTCACCGTCAGGGCCGTAATGGCCCTTGCCCGCAATCTTGCCGATTTCGCGGAACGACCCGGCATCGACCAGCCCGGCGATCCGCGCCCGGGCGTCCAGCTTGCCGCGCGCGTGCTGGCGGGCCACTTTCTCGGCACCGCCCATCTGCTCGGCCAGCGCTTCGCGGCGGCGCAGTTCCTCGATTTCGGGGGCCCAGCTCATGCGTCGATTATCCCCCCGCCCGTGTCAGATCGTGAAAACATGATCGCAATGGCTAGGCTGCAAACAGAGAGGCCGCAATGGCTCTTGCACTTGTCCGGCCTCGCCACTAGAGCGGCGCGCAATTGCAGGGCTTTTACCCACGGGGCATGTTCCATGGCTGATCGTTTTAATACCATCGCTGGCTGGACGCTGTTTTCCGGCGTCGTCGCACTCGGCCTCGCCAGCATCAGCGGCCACTATTTCAAGGCTGACAAGGAACACCGCCCGGAAAAGATGGGCTATGAGATTGAAGGCGTTGCGGCTGAAGGCGGGGAAAAGACCGTCGCGATCGAAGCGCTGCTGGCCACGGCCGATGCGGCCAAGGGTGAAGCCACGTTCAAGAAGTGCATGGCCTGCCACACCATCAACCAGGGCGGCGCGAACGGCATTGGTCCGAATCTCTACGCCGTGTTCGGCGCGGCCGTTGGCGGCCACGTTGCCGGCTTTGCCTATTCCGATGCGCTGAAGGCCAAGGGCGGCAAGTGGGACTGGGCAACCATGAACGAATGGCTGACCAACCCGAAGAAGTTCGCCGAAGGCACCAAGATGAGCTTCGCCGGGATCAGCGATCCGGCTGAACGTGCCAATCTGATGGTCTACCTCAACGCGCAGGGTTCGAACCTGCCGCTGCCCGCCGTCCCCGCCGCTGCCGAAGGCGCGGAAGCGGGTGCGGAAGTGGCCGCTGCCGTGGTTGGCGATGCCGCCAAGGGCGAACAGGTCTTCAAGAAGTGCGTCGCCTGCCACACCGTCAACGCTGGCGGGACGAACGGCATCGGTCCGAACCTGAACGGCGTGGCCGGTTCGAAGGTTGGCGCCCATGCCGCCGGCTTTGCCTATTCCGACGCGCTGAAGGGCAAGGGCGGCGTGTGGGATGATGCCACGCTCGATGCCTGGCTCACCAACCCGCGCGCGTTTGCGGCTGGCAACAAGATGACCTTCGCCGGTCTCAGCAACCCGCAGGACCGGGCTGACGTCATCGCCTACATCAAGGCGGCGAAGTAAGCGCACCGAACCGACCGGTTCAGGAAAAGGGGCAGGGCCGCAAGGCTCTGCCCCTTTTGCCATGCGTGCGCGGCGCTTGATGCCAAAGCGCAGTTGAGGCACCTTTCCGCCAGCATGGGCAAAGGAGGGGTGTGCCATGGCGTCGGCAAATCAGGCGCAGATCGCGCCGGTCACGGTGGCAAGGAATCTGGGCTGGGCGGATCTGCGCGCCGCGCTGGCAGCGGGCTGGGGGGATTTCCGGGCCTGTCCGGGGTATGGCCTGTTCTTCGCCGGCGTCTATGTCGCGGCGGGGCTGTTCCTTTATTTCGCGCTGTTCAATCGGGGTGAGGTCGCCTGGCTGGTCCCGGCGGCGGCGGGTTTTCCGCTGCTGGCCCCGTTCATCGCGGTCGGTCTTTACGAAGTCAGCCGCCGCCGCGAGGCGGGCCTGCCGATGACCTGGGGCGCGGTGCTCGGCGCGCTGCGCGGGCGCGGCGGGGATGACCAGATCGTCAGCATGGGGGCGATCGTGTTCGTCGCCTTCGGGTTCTGGCTGATGATCGCGCACGGCATCTTCGCGGTATTCCTGGCCGAATCGGGGATCGGCACCGAATCGCTGGCGCTGTTCGGCACGCGCGCCGGCATGATGATGCTGGTGGTCGGCGGCGCGGTCGGCGCGGTGCTGGCCTGGGCGTTCTATGCGGTCACGGTGGTCAGCCTGCCGATGCTGGTCCACCGTGAGGTCGATTTCATGACCGCGATCATCGTCAGCCTGGCGGTCGTGCGCTCCAATTCGCTGACGATGCTGGTCTGGGCCGGGGTGATCGCCGTCACGTTGTTCGCGGCGATGCTGCCGGCGTTCCTGGGCTTACTGGTGGCCCTGCCGGTGCTGGGCCACGCGACCTGGCACCTCTATCGCTGCGCGGTGTGCGATCCGGCTTAGGCCGCGTCCTCACCGCGCTCAGCCTGCCCCTTGAAACCCTGGGCGATCACGTACCATTCGGACGAATCCTTGCGGCTGGCAGGGGGCTTGGCGTGCTTCACGGTGGTGAAGTGGCGCTTCAGCAGCCCGAGCAGGTCGGTATCGGTCCCGCCCGCCAGTACTTTCGCCACGAATGCGCCGCCGGGGGCCAGGTTCTGGATCGCGAAGTCGGCCGCCGTCTCCACGAGGCCCATCGTCCGCAAGTGGTCGGTCTGCTTGTGGCCCACGGTGTTGGCAGCCATGTCGGAAATGACGAGGTCCGGCGCGCCGTCCAGCGCTCCCATCAGCGCGGCGGGGGCTTCATCGGCCATGAAGTCCATCTGGAAGATTGTCACGCCGTCGATCGGATCGGTTTCCAGCAGGTCGATGCCGACCACGGCGGCGCGCGGGTTCAGCTTGCGCACCACCTGGCTCCACCCGCCCGGAGCGATGCCCAGGTCGACCACGCGATTCGCCCCCCGGATCAGGCCGAACTTTTCGTCCAGCTCGATCAGTTTGAACGCAGCGCGGCTGCGCCATCCGGCATCGCGCGCGGCCTTCACGTAAGGATCGTTGAGCTGGCGCGTCAGCCAGCGGGTCGAACTGGCGGTCCGCCCCTTTGCCTTTTTCAGCCGTTTCTCGACCGGGCCGCCGGATCTGCTCATTTCGCACCTTCACGCTTGATCCGGCGCAGCGCCGCACGGGTTCGTTCGCCTGCGCCTTCGGCCGACATCAGCGAGCGCAGGATGCCCTCGCGGATGCCGCGATCGGCGACGCCCAGCCGGTCGGCGGGCCACAAATCGAGGATGGTTTCCAGGATGGCGCAGCCCGCAACCACCAGGTCGCTGCGTTCGCGCCCGATACACGGCAGCGCGCGGCGCTGGTCCGGCGTCATGTCGGCCAGGCTGGAACTGATCCCGCGCATCGATTCGGCCGGCACGATCAACCCGTCGACCGCGCGGCGATCATATTGCGGCAGGTCGAGGTGCAGGCTCGCCAGCGTCGTCACCGTGCCGCTGGTTCCCAGCAGGCGCAGCGGCAGCCCCGCCGGTTCGTCGCGCAGGGCGGCCGCGATCCGCTCGGCAAAGGGGGCCAGGCTATCGCGCACTAGCTGGCGCATCCGGGCATAGCGCGCGGCGCGCCCGGTGGCCGTATCGGGTTCTTCGCCGCAGGTCTCGGTCAGCGAAACGACGCCCCAGGGCACGCTTTGCCAGTCGCGAATCCGCGGCACCTGGCCGTTCATGCTTTCCACCAGCACCAGCTCGGTCGATCCCCCGCCGATGTCGAAGATCATCGCCGGGCCATCGCCGGCTTCCAGCAGCAGGTGGCAACCCAGCACTGCCAGCCGCGCTTCCTCCTTGGCACTGATGATATCGAGCCGGATTCCGGTCCGTTCATAGACCCGTTCGATGAAGGCCGGGCCGTTCTCGGCACGGCGGCATGCCTCCGTCGCCACCGAGCGGGCGAGGTGGACCCCGCGCCGGCGCAGCTTGTCGGCGCAGATTTGCAGCGCACCCAGCGCCCGATCCATCGCCGCATCGCTCAGCCGCCCGGTCTGGGCCAGCCCCTCGCCCAGCCGCACCACGCGGCTGAAGGCGTCGATCACGACGAAGTGTTCACCCGCCGGGCGGGCGATCAGCAACCGGCAATTGTTGGTGCCAAGGTCGATCGCGGCAAAGGCCTGTCGGCCGTGCGGTGCGGGGCGCCCGCCGGGCGGTCCGCTCGCGGGTTCGCCCGCCGGTGATTGACCCGAACGGGGGGCGAATCGATCTGTCTGGCCGTCCGGCCTGCGTGCACGGGAAGCGGAAGGGGGCTTGGACGGCGATTGCTCGCGCCGGCCCTGCCTTGCCCCGTCCGGCTTCGAATCCTGTACTTCACACACTGCCGGCGGAAACTTGTCCGCCATACTTTGCCTGCGTCTCTTATCGTTTTCCCGCCGATCGCGGCGAGTACCTGAGATCATGCGTAGAGCGAGTTGCCATCCGGGGCAAGAGCAGTGGCTTGACGCGGGCGCGAACCCGCCCTAGAGGCCACCGCCTGTTGCCCCGTCGTCTAATGGCAAGACTACGGATTCTGATTCCGTCTATCGAGGTTCGAATCCTCGCGGGGCATCCACTTCCCTCAGCTTTGAAGCCATCCCCGATCCGGCATCGGGCTTTCCCCTATGGCCTGTGCGCGGGCGGGTTAACCGACTTGCGTTAAGTCCGGATCTGCCCGGAAACGCTGTCCGGGCGGCGTTCCAGGGACAGGTGCATGGCCGCAAGCGGCGAATCGACACGAGCGGATGCGGCAACGCCCGAACAGCGGGCGGCGCAGCGCTATACCCTGCTGATGCGCGCGGCCAAGCTGATCGCTGCGGATCGCGAATACTTGTGCATCCTGCGCGACGTTTCCGCCACCGGCCTGAAAGTGCGATTGTTCCATCCACTGCCCGATTCGGCGGACTGGCAGCTGGAACTGGGTCAGGGTGAGCAGTTCGCGCTCGATCCGGTGTGGCAGGCCGATGGCCATGCCGGGTTCCGGTTTCGGGACGCGCCGGTCGATCCCCATCGCCTGGTGGACGAAGAAGCCGGGCCATTTCCCCGGCGCCACATCCGCCTGCATCTGGAATTGCCGGTCATGGTGTGGGCCGATGGAGCGGCCCAGGCAGTAACGCTGTGCGATCTGTCGCAACTGGGCGCGCTGGTTCGTGCCGACCCGCCACTGGCATTACGCCAGCCGGTGCGGATCGAATCACCGGACTTTCCCCTGCGCCATGCCCGCGTGCGCTGGCGGCGGGGCGTTAACCATGGACTGGTGTTCCAGGAAGCATTCCGGCTGGATGAGCTGGCGCTGCTGGTGGCAGGATTGCAGGGCGCCCCCGGAATGAGCGGGATCGACCGATCCCGTCCCCGCGTTAACCAGTGATTAGGCATTTTCCTTCACTCCTGCCTCAAGCTTTCAAGCGGGGGCAGAATGTCAATTGCAGGACTTCCCGGTGCGCATGGTGCGGCGCCGAATCATGAAAAGACCGTCGATGTCGCGATCATCGGGGCTGGCCCGGCAGGCCTGACCGCCGGATACCTGCTGACCAAGGCGGGGCTTTCGGTGGCGATCATCGAAAAGGACGCACACTACGTTGGCGGGATCAGCCGCACGGTGGAGCACGAGGGGTATCGCTTCGACATCGGCGGACACCGGTTTTTTTCGAAGAGCCAACAGGTGGTCGATCTGTGGAACGAGATCCTGCCGGATGATTTCATCCAGCGCCCCCGGATGAGCCGGATCTATTACGAGGGCAAATTCTACAGCTATCCGCTGCGCGCGTTCGAAGCGCTGTGGAACCTGGGGATCGTGCGCAGCACGCTGTGCATGATCAGCTTTGCCAAGGCCAAGGCATTCCCGAACAAGCAGGTCAAAAGCTTCGAGGACTGGACCGTCAACCAGTTCGGCCAGAAGCTCTATTCGATCTTCTTCAAGACCTACACCGAGAAGGTCTGGGGCATGCCCTGCGACGAGATGAGCGCCGATTGGGCCGCGCAGCGGATCAAGGGGCTGTCGCTGTGGGGTGCGGTGGTCGACGGGCTGAAGCGCAGTCTGGGCCTGAACAAGGCACCCAACGACGGGATGCAGACCAAGACGCTGCTGGAAACCTTCCGCTATCCGCGCCTCGGCCCCGGCATGATGTGGGATGCCGCGCGCGACAAGATCGTGGCCAGCGGCAAGGGCGAAGTGCTGATGGGCCATGCCTTGAAGCAGCTGGCCAGCGACGGGCAGGGCGGCTGGCGCATGACCGCCACGGGCGAACACGGCGAAACCGTGGTGCGCGCGCGCCATGCGATCAGTTCCGCGCCGATGCGCGAACTCGCCGCGCGGCTCCACCCGCTGCCGCAGACCAGCCTGAACGCCAAGCAGCTGCGTTACCGCGACTTCCTGACCGTCGCGCTGAAGATCAAATCGGATGACTTGTTCCCCGACAACTGGATCTACATCCACGACAGCAAGGTGAAGGTCGGCCGCATCCAGAACTTCCGGTCGTGGTCGCCGGAAATGGTGCCGGACGAAAGCGTTGCCTGCGTGGGGCTGGAATACTTCTGCTTCGAAGGCGACGGGCTGTGGTCGATGGCGGACGACGATCTGGTCGAGCTGGCGACGCGCGAGCTTGCCACGCTGGGGCTGGTTTCGGCCGAACAGGTGATCGGCGGGGCCGTGGTCCGGCAGGAAAAGGCCTATCCGGTCTATGACGAGGACTATGCCGCGCACGTCGATGCCATGCGCCGCGAGCTGGAAGGCGCGCACCCCACCCTGCATATGGTCGGGCGCAACGGGATGCACCGCTACAACAATCAGGATCACGCGATGATGACCGCGATGCTGACGGTCGAGAACATCATCGCTGGGCAGCGCGTCTATGACGTGTGGTGCGTTAACGAGGATGCCGAGTATCACGAAGCCGGCGACGAAGGCGAACAGGCGGCCCTGCCGGCCGCGCGTCGCGAAGTGAGCGAGGACCAGGCCGCCGCGCTGGCATCGGTCCGCGAGGTGCCCGAACGCATCGCCGCGCCCAAGCAGCGCGATGCCGCATAAGGAAACGGGCTGGCCATGAACCGCATCGCCGCTCTTCGGAACGTGGTCCTGCTGCGCTACCTTGCGGCCAGCGCGCTGGCGCTGGGGGTGGACCTTGGTTCGTTCCTTGCGCTGCTGGCGCTGGGCGTGCCGGGGGCTCCGGCCGCTGCGGCGGGCTATTCGCTTGGGATCGTCGCGCACTGGCTGCTGTCCAGCCGCGCGGTGTTCCAGCAGGGGGTGGCCGCGCGCGGACCGCAGCGGACCCGGCAAAAGGCGATGTTCGTGGGTTCGGCCCTGTTCGGGCTGGCGCTGACCACGGCGATTGTCGGTACGGGCGATATGCTGGGCACCGATCCGCGCCTGGCCAAGCTGCTGGCCATCGCCGCGAGCTTTACCGCGACCTGGCTGCTGCGTGAAAAGGTGATCTTCCGCCCGGACAGCGGTGCCACGGGCAGCGCTTCGTGAGGTTGGGCGAGCGCCGCCGACCGCCCTTTCCCGCTGAACTGACTGTGCGGGTGGGGCTGGTCTGGCTGATTGTCTGCATGATTTATGTCGCGACCAAGTGGTCCGCGATTGCCGCCCTGAACCTGCCCGATGCCGACGACACCCTGCGCATGGTGCAAGTGCGCGATCTGCTGGCGGGACAGGGCTTCTGGGATCTCCATCAATACCGCATCGATCCGCCGCAGGGCATGCTGATGCACTGGTCGCGGCTGGTCGACCTGCCGCTGGCGGGGGTACAACTGGCGCTGCGCCCGCTGCTGGGCCCGGCGCTGGCGGAGCACGCCGCGCTGGTGCTGGTGCCGCTGCTCACGCTGGGCGCGGCGATGCTGCTGGCGGCGCGGCTGGCCTGGCGGCTGGTCGATGAGAACCTGATCTACTTCACCATTTTGCTGCTCGCGCTCGCCACGCCGCTTACCGCGCAATTGCAGCCGCTGCGGATCGACCATCACGGCTGGCAGGTCGTGGCCGTGCTGGCCGCGCTCAATGGCCTCACCGCGCGCACTGCCTGGCGGGCCGGGTGGCTGAGCGGCGCGGCGCTGGCGCTGGGCATGACGATCAGCCTGGAACTGCTGCCGATTGCCGCGCTGTTCGGCGCGGTGCTGGGTTTGCGCGCGGTGATCGATCCCGCGATGCGCAGCGGCCCCGCCGGGTTCCTGCAGGCGCTGGCGATTGTCGGCGTGGCAGCGTTCCTGGGCACGCATGGGCTGGCCGACATGGCCAATCATTGCGACAGCCTCTCGCCGGCTTACCTCGCGGGGCTGACGGTTGCCGCGCTGGCCGCGACCGTGCTGGCCGCGCTGCCGCCCTTGCCGGTGCTGGCACGCGCGCTGGGCCTTGGCGCCTGTGCTGCGCTGGCGGGCATCACGATCCTGGCGCTGGCCCCGCATTGCGCGGGCGGACCGTTCGCGGCGCTCGATCCGCTGGTGCGCAGCTTCTGGTACAGCAATGTCCATGAAGGGATGCCGGTATGGTATCAAAAGCCCGCCGTGATCGCGCAAATGATCGCGGTGCCACTGGCGGGCCTTTATGGCGCCGTCCGCCTGTGGCTGGCATCGCAAGGATGGCTGCGGCGGTTCTGGTTTGATTATGCCGTGCTGCTGGCTGGCACGATTCTGCTGGCGGTTGTCGTTGCCCGGTCCTCCGCATTTGCCTGCGCCATCGCTGCCGTGCCGCTGGCCTGGCAAGTGCGCGAATGGCACCGCCGGGTGCGCGGCTTCAAGCGGCCCCTGCCGCGCGTTGCCGGGTTGCTGGCGATTGCCGCGGTGGTCATGCCAGGCGTGCCGCTGATCGCGCTGGGCAAGTTGACCGCCGCACCGGCCGGCACTGCGGCCCCCATGCCCTCTGCCCAGCTGGCCTGCGATATCCGCGCCGCCGCGCCTGCGCTGAACGCGCTGGCCCCGGCAACGGTGTTCGCCCCCATCGATATCGGCCCGGTCCTGCTGGCCGAGACGCATCACCGCGTGATCGCCACCGCGCATCACCGCGCGCCGCAGGCGCTGCACGATGTGATTGCCGCGTTCATTGCCCAGCCGGATGCGGCGAGGGCCATCGTGACGCGGCGCGGTGCCCGCTATGTGGTGATCTGCCCCGGCCTGATCGAGGCGGGCAATTACCAGCGCGCCGCGCCGGACGGACTGATGGCGCTGCTGCTGGCGAACCGCGCGCCGGAATGGTTGCGACCGGTCATGCTACCGGGCAAGACCGGCCTGCAATTGTGGGAAGTGGAAGCGGGCCGGAACTGAGGTTCGCGGCCCGCCCCACAGAGCCTCAGAACTTCGACAGCGTCACATCCAGCCGGCGGAAGCCGTGGACGAAGTTCGCGCGCACGCGTTCCACCTTGCCGGTCACGTTCACGCGCATCCGGCGTTCGCGCATTTCCTCCAGCAGGATCTTCAGTTGCAGTTCGGCCAGCCGCGCGCCGACGCAGCGATGGATGCCATAGCCGAACGACAGGTGCCGACGGGCGTTTTCGCGGGTGATGATCAGCTTGTCCGGGTTTTCGAACACCGTCTCGTCGCGGTTGGCGGAAATGTACCACAGGATCAGCTTGTCGCCCTTGGCGATCTGGTTGCCGAACAGGTCGGCATCTTCGGTCGCGGTGCGGCGCATGTGGGCCAGCGGGGTGACATAGCGGATGCATTCCTGCACCGCGTTGGGAATCACCGATCCGTCGGCTTCGAAGATCGCGCGCTGGTCGGGGAACTGATCAAGCGCATGCACGATGCCCGACATGGTGTTGCGGGTGGTGTCGTTGCCGCCCACGATCAGCAGCACCAGGTTGCCCATGAATTCCTGCGGGCTCATGTGGCTCATCGCATCGGAATGGATCATCATCGAGATGAGGTCGCGGCTGGGCGCGGCGCCCATGCGTTCCATCCACAGCTGCTGGAAGTAATGCGCCATTTCGCTGAGGATGCCGAACCGCAGGTCTTCCAGCCCGCGCGCCAGCCCCAGTTCCACATCGCCTGCCCAGTCCGACCAGAACGTGAGCAGCCGGCGGTCTTCCCACGGGAAGCCGAACAGGATCGCCAGCATACCGGTGGTCAGTTCGATCGACACCTTGTCGACCCAGTCGAACTCCTCGCCCCACGGCAGGCTGTCGAGCGTGGCGGCCGTGCGCATCCGCACTTCTGCCGCCATCTTGTCGATCTCACCCGGCGTGAACGCGGGGGCCACGGTGCGGCGCTGGCCAGTGTGTTCGGGCCGGTCCATCGCGATGAACATCGGCAGGCGGCGTTCTTCCAGCACGGCGGGATCGACATCTTCCGGCGGGTCGCCAATGGTGATGCCGCCATACTGCCACGACGATGAGAACAGCTCCGGCAGCGCCTCGACGTGCTGGATGGTCTTGGCCGTGGTCACGTTCCAGTACGCGCCATAGGGCGATTCCGGCACGCGGTTGATCGGCGCCTTCGCGCGCATTTCGGCAAAGATCGGCTGCCAGCGATCCTCGACATAGATGTCAGAGCGCGACACGTCCCATGGATGGGTGTGCTTGGGCAGTTCCTGGCCATGTTCCTTCAGCCATGCCTCGAAGGCCTCGGTGGCCGAGGGGGAACGACGATAGGTGAACGGATTCGCGGCGTTAAGCGGTTGGGTGGCCATGAATTTTCCTCTCCGGCACGCAGGTTATCGATACGTTGCCCTTAAGGACTTATACCGCTTTACTTACCGGAGAGTCAATAGCCAGACCGCAGGGGATCAAACCGCTGTTTCGGCCTTTGCCCGCCGTCCGAACCAGCGCCGTTTGCGCCCGCCGCGTGCCGGGCCGCTCTTCATCACCCACTTGCGGAACAGGGTAGCCCCGGCCTTCACGCAGATCGCCACGCAGACCACCTGCCAGGCCAGCGCCAGGCCATGCGTCCACAGCCGCGGGTCCTGTGCGGCGCGGGCCAGCATGGCGAACGGGCTGCTGAACGGCACGACAGTCGCCGCGATCTCGATCGCGCTGCCGGGCCGGGCCATCGCATAGCTGGCAAAGAAGAAGTTCAGCAATTGCAGCATCGTCACCGGCATCGACAGCGTCTGCACTTCGCGCACGGTGGACGCCATCGAGCCAATGGCCAGGAACAGCGAGCCGAGCAGCAGGTATCCCATCGAGAAATAGAGCACCGCCAGCCCAAAGAACATCGGCCAGCCGACCGCCGGGGCCGGATAGTCCGCCAGCGAATTGCCAGCCGCAAGCCACACGGCCGTGCCGGTCACACCCCACACGGTGATGCCCACCCACGATACCGCCAGCATCGCGAACAGCTTGCCCAGGAACACCGCATCCATCGGGATTGCGGCGGCCAGGATCTCGATGATCTTGTTGCCCTTTTCCTCGACCAGGTTGGACAGCACCATGCCCGCCAGCAGCATCGTCAGCAGGAACAGCACCGTCTGGCCCAGCTGCGCGGTGGTTACCCGGCTGCGGTTTTCATCGGCCGTGGTCTTGGTCACCAGATTGGACAGTTCGACCTTGGGATAGGACGCCGGCGCATTGCCCAGCGCCTGCGCGGCGGCAAGCGAAACCGGTCCCTGCCAGCGTTCGATCAGGTCGCGCGTGCCGGTCAGCACCGGCTGTGCCGGTGTGCCGGTGATGACGGCCGCCAGGTTCTGCTTGCGGTCGCGCACGGCGGCGCCCGCGTCGAACGCCTGCCCCGGTTCCAGTTCGGCCACGACCACCAGATCCGGCAGATAGGCCAGCTGGCCCTGCAACTGGCGATAGGCGGCAGACATGGCCGCGACATCGGCCTTGCTCATCGCGATCCCCAGTTCCGGACGGGCGGTGGTTTCCTTCACGCTCGCGCCGATCCCGCCAGCCAGCCCGCCGACGATCAGCGGGAACAGCGGCCCCAGCAGGAAAAAGAAGAAGCTGCGCGAAAACAGGATCGCGGTAAAATCGCGCCGCGCGATCACCAGCGCGGCGGCGAGGGTGGAGAGGCGGCCGGATACGGGAGCGGCGGACATCAGCGGACCTCCTCGGGCGATTCTTCCAGCGCGCGGGCCGCAGCCTCGCCCGCGATGGCGACAAAGGCATCGTGCAGCCCGGCGCGCTCGATGGAGAGCGAGAGGATGCCCGCCTCCCCTTCGATCAACGCGCGCAGCAGCGGCTCCACCCCGGTTTCGGGGAGCGAGAACATCCAGTAGGCGCCCTCGTGCCGGGCATCGGCGGGCAGGGCCGCGCGCCAGGGGCCGTCGCTGGCGCGGGTTTCCAGCCGCACTTGCGGGCGGATGCGGTCACGCGCGACGTCCACCGGCCCGGCAAACGGCACCTTGCCCCCGGCGATGATCGCCACCTCGTCGCACAGCCGCTCGGCATGGGCGATCACGTGGGTCGAGAAGATCACGGTCACGCCGCTTTCGGCGAGGCCGCGCATCATCCGTTCCAGCTTGCCCTGGTTCAGCGCATCCAGGCCGGAAAACGGTTCGTCGAACACTACCAGCCGGGGGTTGTGGACCAGCGTGCCGAGCAGTTGGACCTGCTGCGCCATCCCCTTGGACAGCTGGCGGATCTGGCGGTCGGCGGCATAGCCCAGCCCGTGCTGTTCGAGCAGTTCGCGCCCGCGCCGCCGCCCTTCGGCCAGCGGCAGGCCGCGCAGCGCGCCCATGAAGGCAATCGCCTCATAAGCCTTCATCGATGGATAGAGCCCGCGCTCTTCGGGCAGGTAGCCGATGGTGTGCGCTACCTCGTGCGGGCGGTCATGGCCCAGGATGCGGCGCACGCCTTCATCCGGGTCGATGATCCCCAGCAGCATCCGCAGCGTCGTGGTCTTGCCCGCGCCGTTCGGCCCCAGAATGCCGTAAATCGCGCCTTCGGGAACGGTCAGGTCAACCCCGTCCACCGCCGTGAAGCCATCGAACCGCTTGACGATTCCACGTGCCTCGATCGCCAGCGGACGATTTGCCCCCGCGCCCGCGTTGCTCACCACTGGTGCTTCCCCTAATTTCATGATCAAGGCAGGTATGGCAGGCCCATGAACAGGAGCAACAGTAAGTTTGGTTAACGCGGCGGCAATCACGGCGCTGAAGCATGATCTGGCCGCCGAAGCCCGGCGGCTCGGGTTTGTCGCTTGCGGGATCGCTCCGGCGGCAGAGGATGCGCTGCGCGCTGCGCGGCTGGAGGCCTGGCTGGCCGAAGGGCGCCACGGCGACATGGCCTGGATGCAGGACCGCGCGCACCATCGCCGCAGCCCGCAAGGCCTGTGGCCAGAGGCGCAAAGCGTGATCGCGCTGGGGATGAGCTATGCCCCCGCCGCCGATCCGCTGGCGCTGGAAGCCGCGCCGGAGCGGGGCCGGATTTCGGTCTATGCGCAGGGGCAGGATTATCACGACACGGTGAAAAAGGCGCTGAAGGCGCTGGCCCGCTGGCTGGTGACGGAGGCGGAGAAACGCGACCTGGGCGGGGCGGACGTCAAGGTGTTCGTCGATACTGCCCCGGTGATGGAAAAGCCGCTGGGCGCCGCGGCCGGCCTTGGCTGGCAGGGCAAGCACACCAACATGGTCAGCCGCGAACATGGCAGTTGGCTGTTTCTCGGTGCGATTTACACCACGTTGGCGTTCGAACCGGACGCACCGGGGCGCGACCGCTGCGGATCGTGCGATGCCTGCCAGCGCGCCTGTCCCACGGCGGCGTTCCCCGCGCCCTATCAGCTCGATGCGCGGCGCTGCATCTCCTATCTGACGATCGAGCTGAAAGGTCCGGTGCCGCTGGAGTTCCGCAAGGCGCTGGGCAACCGGATCTACGGCTGCGACGATTGCCTGGCCGTCTGCCCATGGAACAAGTTTGCCGACAGCGCCGCGCGGATGAAGGCGTTTCTGCCGCGCGCGGAACTGGTCGCGCCGCGGCTGTCAGACCTGCTGGCACTCGACGATGCAGGCTTTCGGCGGCTGTTTTCCGGCAGTCCGATCAAGCGGATCGGGCGGGACCGGATGGTCCGCAACTGCCTCTACGCGGCGGGCAACAGCGGTGATCCGGCGCTGGCCGGGCCGGTGCGGGCGTTGCTGGACGATCCGGACGCAGCGGTGGCGGATGCCGCACGCTGGGCGCTCGGCCTGCTGGAGCCTTAACGTCCCAGCAGGTTGCGCGCCTGACTCGCCACTTGCGCCAGCATGGCCGGGGCGACCGGCACCGCGCCTTGCGCCCGCTTCACCATTTGCCGGAACTGGCCGATCGCGGCGGCATGGGTGTCGGCCCATCCGGCCACGGCGGCCCCGGCATCACCGGTCTGGCCCATGACTCGGCGCAGGAAGTCCAGCCGCATCTGCTGGAAATCGCGGGCCAGCCCGTTGACCAGCAGGCGCTCCCACGGGTCGGACGGGTTCATCCGCGCGGCGGTCATCTGCGCCCAGTCCAGCCCCAGCCGCGCGCCCAGATCAGTAAAGGCGGCGGTGATCGCGCGGGCGCTGACGCCGCTATCGCTCGACAGGCGGGCCAGCCCAATGGTGCCATCCAGGTCGAACAGCGTTGCGACCATCGCGCTCTGGGCGTCTGGTGCACCCAGCGCGGCCAGTTCGGCGCGCATCCGGTTGGATTGCGCCAGCGCTTCCCCGGCCAGCAACCCGGCGGCGCCATCGCGCAGTTCCGCAACGCCCGGGGCCAGTTCTGCGACCAGCCGTGACGGTTCGTTCGAGCCATGGCCGATGCGGAGCAGATCGGCGATGTGGTCCGACATTGCGGCAGAGGCCCGGTCGAACAGCGCAATGCGCGCGGCTTCGGGCATCGCGGCGGTTTCGATCGCGCTCCACACGTCGCGCATCCCCAGCAGGCGTTCGGCGGCGATGAACGCGGCGGTGACTTGCGCCAGCGTCGCGCCCTCCTCCTCGGCCAGTTCGAACGGATGGATCAGGCCCAGCCGGTTGATCATCCGGTTGGCCAGCTTGGTGGCAATGATTTCGCGCCGCAGCCGATGCGCCAGGATATCCTGCGCGAAAGGTTCGCGCATCGGAGCCGGGAAGGCGGCCAGCAGTTCGTCCTCCAGCCCCGGATCGTCCACCACGGCAGAACTTTCCAGGGCATCCTGCAGCACCAGCTTGGCGCTGGACATGAGCACGGCCAGTTCGGGGCGGGTCAGCCCGCGTCCGTCCGCGGCGCGGCGGGCCAGCACGTCGCTGTCGGCCAGGCCTTCGGTCTTGCGGTCCAGATGTCCGCCTGCCTCCAGCGTCTCGATCAGGCGGATGTGCGATGCGGTTGCCTGCGGTCCGCCCGCCTGCGCGATGGACAGGGCCAGCGCCTGCAGGCGGTTGTCTTCCAGCACCAGCGCCGACACTTCGTCGGTCATCGCGGTGAGCAGTTCGACGCGCGCCGGCTCATCCAGCCGCCCGGCCCGCTTGGCTCCGGCCAGGGCGATCTTGATGTTGACCTCGTTGTCGCTGCAATCGACCCCGGCGGAGTTGTCGATGAAGTCGGCATTGTTGCGCCCGCCCCGGCCATCGGCACCGCGCAGCGCGTATTCGATCCGGCCCGCCTGGGTGCAGCCCAGGTTGGCGCCCTCGCCGATCACGCGGGCGCGCACATCCGCGCCGTCGATCCGCAGGGCATCGTTGGCGGGATCACCTACTGCCACGTTGTTCTCGCTCGACGCCTTGATATAGGTGCCGATCCCGCCGAACCACAGCAGGTCGACATCCGCCTTCAGGATCGCGGTGATCAGGCTGTCGGGGTCGATCGCTTCCACATCCAGCCCCAGCATGGCCTGCACTTGCGGGGACAGCGGGATTTCCTTCAGGCTGCGGGCAAACACGCCGCCGCCATCGGAAATCAGCGCCTTATCGTAATCGTCCCAGCTGGAGCGCGGCAGGGCGAACATCCGGGCGCGCTCGGCCCAGCTCTTGGTCGCGTCGGGCGCGGGATCGAGGAAGATGTGGCGGTGGTCGAACGCGGCGACCAGCTGGATCGACCGCGACAGCAGCATCCCGTTGCCGAACACGTCGCCCGACATGTCGCCGCAGCCGGCGACGCGGACCGGATCGGTCTGCACATCGACGCCCATTTCCAGGAAGTGCCGCTGGACCGACAGCCACGCGCCCTTGGCGGTGATGCCCATCGCCTTGTGGTCATAGCCCTTGGACCCGCCGCTGGCGAAAGCATCGTCCAGCCAGAAATCGCGTTCATCGGCCAGCGCATTGGCGGTGTCGGAAAAGGTGGCGGTGCCCTTGTCGGCGGCGACCACGAAATAGGGGTCCTCGCCATCGCGCACGGTCACGCGCGGCGGGTGGACGACCTTGCCGTCGACGATGTTGTCGGTGATGGACAGGAGCGTACGGATGAACAGCTTGTAGCTGTCCTTGCCCTCGGCCAGCCAGCCGTCACGATCCCGCGCGGGATCGGGCAGCTGCTTGGGATAGAACCCGCCCTTCGCGCCGCTGGGGACGATGACTGCGTTCTTGACGCGCTGGGCTTTCATCAGCCCGAGGATTTCGGTGCGGAAGTCGTCGCGCCGGTCAGACCAGCGCAAGCCCCCGCGCGCGACCGGGCCGGAGCGCAGGTGAATGCCCTCCACCCGCCGCGAATAGACGAAGATCTCGCGCCACGGCAGCGGCTTGGGCAGACCCGGCACGAGTGCCGAATCCAGCTTGAACGCCAGCGCATCGGCCCCGGCCGGGGCAAAGGCGTTGGTGCGCAGCATGGCTTCCACCACGGCACGATACTGGCGCAGCAGACGGTCGTCGTTGATTGCCGATACCCCGGCCAGCCCATCGCGGATCGCGGCCTGTGCCGCCGCCTCTGCTGCCGCGCGATCACCCTGGAAGGCAGGATCATGCCGGGCGACGAACAACGCGATCAGCCCGCGCGTGACGGTGGGCGCGTTCTGCAGCGCATCGACCGCGGTCTGGATCGTATAGTTCAGCCCGGCCTGACGCAGATAGCGGTACCATGCGCGCAGCCAGTCGGCTTCTTGCGCGGACAGGGCGGTGGCGGTGATCAGGCGGTTGAACGGATCGTTCTCGGCCGCGCCGTTCAGCACGTCGGCCAGCGCGGCCTCGATGGTTTCGGCGCGGTCGAGCAGCCCGGCAGGGTCCTGTCCGGCAGGGGTGGCCAGGATGAAATCGTGGATCGTCCCGGCGCGACCTTCATCCAGATCGGTCGGCATGTCCTCGATCACGCGGAAGCCGAAGTTTTCCAGCGCCGGAACTGCATCAGACAGCGCCAGCGCGCCGTGGCGCTGGTACAGCTTCAGCCGCAGCGTGCCGGCATCGTCTCCCGCCATGGCGTGGAGGCGCGCACCGCGCGAAGGGCCGCTCTCACCCTCGCCAGCCAGCTTGCGCAGCCGGGCGATGTCGCGCGCGGCTTCGGCCGGGCCATAGTCGTTCCGATAGGCCAGCGGGAAGGCATCGGCAAAGCGGGCGGCAATGGCGGCGGCGCGCGAAGGGTCTTCGCTCGCGGCGATTTCCACTTCGACCGCTTCGACCCAGCCGCGCAGCATGGCCTGCAGCCGGGCATCCAGCGCGGCCTCGTCCGGCAGGCTGGCGACTTCGGGCAGGTCGAGGACGAAGCGCATCAGCGCCAGGTGGCCGTCGATTTCGGTGCTCCAGTCCAGCACGGGCGCACCGCTGGCTTCGGCCAGCATGGCCTGAACCTGAAGCCGCGTCGCGGTCGACATGATGTCGCGCGGCAGCCAGACAAAGGCGAACAGGTGGCGCATCAGCGCAGCGGGCACCAGCGCCAGCTTGGGCCGGGGCCGGTCGGTCAGGCTCATCATCGCGGTGGCGAGCCGTTCGACGTCCGCATCGGCCAGCGAAATGAGCACGTCATTCGGCAACGCGGTCAGCGCATGGACCAGTGCCTTGCCGGCGTGGCCCTGCGGCGAGAAGCCGAACCGGGCCGCCATGTCGGCCAGCTGCGAGCGCATCCGGGGGATCTGGGGCGGCGCGGCGGTCATGGCGGCACTGGTCCAGATGCCGGCATGAACGGACAGCGCGACTACCTGCCCGCCTTCCAGCACGGGGACGATGAACAGGTCCAGCGGGGTGCGGCGGTGGACGTTGCTTACCTGGTTGGATTTCACCACCAGCGGCACGCGCACGCCCTTTGCCTGCCCATCGAACCACGCGAACGCGCGGTCATAGGAAATCGGGCCAAGCAGCGCCTTCGCGCTCTTGCGGCAAATGCCCAGTGCACCGGTCTGGCTGCCGTCGCGGCGGCGCACGACGTGGCCCAGCTGGGTAAGCATCCCGTCCTTGAACCAGCGTAGCAGTGCCGCGCCTTCGCTGTCGGGGGCGGTATCGGCATCGGCGGCCATCGCGGCCTGCATCGCGCTCCAGTCCGCCACCGCGGCGCGGACATCCGCCAGCGTCGCGGCCAGCGCCTGTTCCAGCGCGCGGCGCTGACGGGCATCGGCGCGCGGGGTTTCCAGATAGACCATCGATTCGCGTTTTTCGCCCGCTGCATCGCCGGTTGGGATCGCGCTCAGGCGTCCGTCGCCATCGCGGCGCACGGGCAGCACGGGGTGGACCAGCCGATCGATCGCCAGGCCGTGCGCGGCAATGGTAGAGGCGATCGAATCGACCAGGAACGGCATGTCGTCGTTGATCACCGCGATCCGCATGAACCGCTCACTCGCGCCGCCGGAGACCGACTCGATCGCGATGGCGGGATCGCCACTGGTGCGCACGGCGGCGGTGGCCAGCACGAACTGTGCGGCCTGGGCCAGGCCATCGGCGCTGAAGGCGGCGTCTCCCGGCAGGATCGCGTTGCTCAGGCGCATGCCCAGAGCTTCGATCAGGGCGGCATCATCAGCGGAATGGACGGGCTTCGAAACCATGAAATGCGCTCTCCTCCGGTGGCATCACCACCAGCTCCTGCGTGTTATAATATTGCTATCTTAAGTAGCATATTTGCGCAATGTAGGACGAACCGGTCTCCGCTGCAACCAGTTTGCCCCTAGGGAATTGCGCTTAGCCGAGCGCTTTGACTGTTAATTCGAGTGACTTGTGCCGCGCCGCCGGATCGAAGGTGGCCCCGGCCACGATCAGCTCGTCCGCGCGGGTGCGTTCCACGAATCGGCCGATCTGTTCGCGCACCGTTTCAGGCGAACCCACCGCGCTGGCCTGTCGCATGTGTTCCAGCATGGCGAGTGCATGCGGGGGCAGGGTCTGGCGATAGCCCGGAACCGGCGGTTTCAGCCGCCCCGGCGTGCCGCTGCGCAGCGCGACGAAGCTCTGGTCCATGGACGAGGCGAGCAGCACGGCTTCCTCGTCCGTATCGGCGGCAATCACGGTCATCGCCGCCATCGCGTGCGGGCGCTCCAGCGCGGCGGAGGGGCGGAATTGCTTGCGGTACAGTTCCAGCGCGGCGTCGAGGTGATCGGGCGCGAAGTGCGAGGCGAAGGCATAGGGCATACCCAGTGCGGCGGCGAGCTGCGCGCCAAACAGGCTGGAGCCGAGAATCCACATTTCCACGGCGGCGCCGTATCCCGGCGTCGCGCGCAGCGGCAGGTCCAGATCGCCGGTAAACAGTGCGCGCAATTCGACGACGTCGTTGGGGAAGTATCCCGCCGCGCGCATCAGATCCTTGCGCAGTGCCTGCCCCAGCCGTCCGTCCGCGCCGGGCGCCCGGCCCAGCCCCAGGTCGATCCGCCCCGGATAGAGCGCGTCGAGCGTGCCGAACTGCTCCGCGATCACGAACGGGTTATGGTTGGGCAGCATGATCCCGCCCGATCCGATCCGGATGGTGGACGTCGCCGCGCCGATATGTGCCAGCACGACCGAGGCTGCCCCGCCCGCGATGCCGTCCATCGCGTGGTGTTCGGCCACCCAGAACCGTTTGTAGCCCGCGCGTTCGGCGCACTGGGCAAGTGCGGCGGCGTCGGCCATGGCGGCGGCGACGGTGCCGCCTTCGCGGACGGGGACCAGGTCGAGGACGGAAAGATCGATCATCGCGGCGATGGTGTCGCCTCTGGCCCCAGTTGGTCAAGATAGGCTTGCGCGGTTTTTGCCGCCGGGCTGCCGGGCGCGGCGTTCAGGACCGAGCGGAAACTGCGCCGCGCGGCATCGTCGCGGCCCGCCAGTGCAGCGATTACCCCTGCTTCCAGCCCGATTTCGGGATCGACCGGCAGCAGTTGCGCAGCTAGTTCGATCTGTTGCTGCGCCTCGGCCAGCTTGCCCTGTCGGCGCGAGAGTGTGGCCGAGAGCAGCCAGCCCACCGCGTTCTCCGGTGCGTTGGTGCGGGCAGAGGCAAGCGCGGCGGCCGCATCGCCCTCGCGCTTCAGCAGCACCAGCGCGCGGGCGCGGTCGATCGAGATTTCGCCCGCGAGGTTGAGGTTGCCTGCCCCCAGTGCCTCGCCATGCGCGGCGTCGAGCGCCGTGAGGGCGCGTTCGGGCGAACCGGCGGCCAGCGCGGCATTACCCGCCATCGCGCCCAGCCGCGCGCGGTTGGCCCGCTCCATTGCCGGGGTGTCGTCGCGCGCTGCAAGGAACGCGGCCTCGGCTTCGTCCAGCTTGCCCAGCCCCGTCAGCGCAACGCCCAGGCAGTGACCCGGTTCGACCCGCGCGGAGCCGGTGACGGTTCCCAGCCAGGTTCCCGCCTGCTCTACTGCGCTGGCGGGATCGCTGCGCGCCAGCGTCAGGCACTGCGTCAGGCGGCTGGGCGGCAGCGCGGGCGTGTCGATCACCTTGTCCGGCCGAATTCGATTTTCTTGGCGCTTGATCTCCAGCGGGGCCTGCGGCAGCGCAGGACCGGGGCCGACTTGGGCGAGCAGCGGCAGCAGGATCAGGGGCAGGGCCATGGATTCTCCGGCAAAATCAGGGCAGCGCCGCGATGGTTCGCAGCAACAGCGCAATGTCCGCATCACGGCTGAGGCGGTGATCGCCGTCCTTGATCAGGGTCACCTGCACATCGGCTGAACGCAGCCGCTCGGCCAGTTGCAGCGACAGGTCCCACGGCACATCGGCATCCCGCTGGCCGTGGAGCAGCCGGACCGGACAGGTCAGCGCGATCTCGCCGCCCAGCAGTCGCTGCGCCTGTCCATCCGCCCAGAAGCCGGGATGTGTCGGCGTGGGTTCGGGGCCATAGGGGTTGTCCTCGAACACCGCCCGGCCCGCCGCGAGTTCGGCCTGTTGCTCCGCCGTCGTGCCCCAATCGGTAAAGTCCGGCGCGGCGGCAATCCCGACCAGCGCGTGGACCTGCGCGGGGATCGCCAGCGCGGCCAGCAGCATCAGCCACCCGCCCATCGACGATCCGACCAGCGTGACCGGTCCCGGACAATGCGCCGCGATCAGCGCCAGCAATTCCTCGCGCCAGCGCGACAGCGTGCCATCGGCAAAGTCCCCGCTGCTGAGGCCGCAGCCCGAATAGTCCAGCAACAGGCAGGCGCGGCCGTTGTCCCGCGCCCAGTCGAACACCGCGCAGGCCTTGCCCCCCGCCATGTCGGATTTGTAGCCCGGCAGGAACACCAGTGTGGGGCCGATTCCAGCGGTGTGGTGAAAAGCAATCTGGCGCCCATCGGGCATGGCGTGAAAGCGGGGATCGGTCATGCCCTGCCTCATGCCCCATCATCGCGCGATATGCCATTGCGCTGTCATGAAACGCCGATAGCTTCAGCCACGGAGAATAGAGGGAGAAGCCGATGAGCCTGCCGCCACCCGCACCTGCCGTTCCGACCACCCGGCGCAATCTGCTGAAACTGGGGGCGCTGGGGCTGGCCGGGCTGTCCGCGCCGGTTGCGGCGGCGGCCAGCGCTGGCGGCTTTACCCACGGCGTTGCCAGTGGCGAGCCGGGGCCGACCCAAGTCCTGCTCTGGACCCGCTATGTGGCCAGCGCGGACACGAAGCTGGCGTGGGAAGTGTCCGAAACCAGCGATTTTGCCAAAGTCGCGGCGTCGGGCGATTGCCTTGCCTCCCCCGCCACGGACTGTTGTGCCAAGGCGTGGGCGCGGGGGCTGGCCCCCGGCAAGTGGTATTATTACCGCTTCGTCGCGCCATCGGGCGAAATGTCGCTGACCGGGCGGACCCGCACCCTGCCGGTGGGCAAGGTTTCGCGGTTCCGGCTCGCGGTGTTCTCGTGCTCCAACTTCGGGTTCGGCTGGTTCAACGCCTATGCCCATGCGGCGGAATCGGGGGATTTCGATCTCGCGCTGCATCTGGGCGACTATTTCTATGAATATGCGCGCGGCACCTATCCCACCGCGAAGCAGGCCGTGGCCGGGCGGACCTTGCCGCTGGACGAGGCGGTGACGCTGGCGGGTTACCGCGAACGCTTCGCCACCTATCGCAGCGATCCCGATTTGCAGCGCATCCACCAGATCCTGCCGATGGTGGTGATGTGGGACGATCACGAAACCGCCAATGACACCTGGAAGGACGGGGCGGAAAACCACCAGCCCAATGAAGGCGACTGGGCCGTGCGCAAGGCGGCGGCAGAGCGGGTGTACCGCGAATGGATGCCGGTGTCGGACGATTACTGGACGGCCTACGAAATCGGCAATCTCGCCACGATCTTCAAGCTGGAAACCCGCCATGTCGCGCGGCTGCAGGCGCTGGATCTGCAGGAAGCGTTCCGGTCTGCGGCACCGGGGCGGATTGACGCGGCGCTGACCGCGTTCCGTGACGGGGCGTGGCGCGATCCCGCGCGCACCCTGCTGGGAACGGAGCAGGAAAGCTGGCTGGCGCGCGGGCTGAAGGCTTCCACCCGCGCCAACAAGCCTTGGCAGGTGCTGGCGCAGCAAGTCGTCATGGGCTCGCTGGTGATGACCGAAGGCGTGCTGGAAGGGCTTCCGGCTGCTGCGCCGGACTGGCTGAAGCTGCGGCTGCAATCCAGCGTCGCAGCGGGCAGGCATGGCATTCCGTGGAGCATGGACATGTGGAGCGGCTACCCCGCCGCGCGGGAGCGGGTTTACCAGTCCGCGCTGGCCGCCGATGCCAACCTGCTGGTGCTGGCGGGCGACAGCCACAACGCCTGGGCATTCGACCATCAGCACAAGGGCGCGCGGGTCGGCGTGGAAATGGCCGGGCACAGCGTTACTTCGCCCGGTGCGGAATCAACGCTCGGCTGGATCAGGCCGGATGACCTGGCGCGGCAGAGCGTCGCGGCCAATCCCGCGCTGCAGTGGTGCGATACCGCGCGGCGCGGCTATCTGGCGGTCGAACTGACGCCAACGGCGGCCCATGGCGAATGGCGTTTCGTGCAAACCGTGCGCCAGCGCGACCTGGCGCTGGGCGGCGCCAAGCGGATGACGGTGCTGGCCGGCCAACGAAAGTTCGAGAGCGGTTGAGGGAAACGCCCGGCGCGGCTAAGGGCGGGTCATGTCTCAGCTTCTCAAGATCAGCCTGCCCGATGGTTCCGTCCGCGAAATGCCCGTGGGCTCCACTCCGGCGGATGTCGCCGCCGCGATCGGTCCCGGCCTTGCCAAGGCGGCACTGGCCGCGCGCATCGATGGCGAACTGCGCGACCTGACCCGGCCCTTCGATGGCGATTGCCAGCTGGCGCTGGTGACCGCGAAGGATGAGGCGGATGCGCTGGACCTGGCCCGGCATGACTATGCCCACGTGCTGGCTGAAGCGGTGCAGGCGCTGTTCCCCGGTACGCAGATCACGTTCGGCCCCTCGACCGACGATGGCTTCTATTACGATTTCGCGCCGGCCGAGCGGCCCTTCACCGATGAAGACCTGCCCGCGATCGAGGCGCAGATGCGCAAGATCATCGGCGCGAACAAGCCGCTGCGGCGCGAGGAGTGGAGCCGCGAGCAGCTGATCTCGCGCTGGAAGCAGCAGGGCGAAAGCTTCAAGGCCGAATGGGCCGCCGAACTGCCCGACGCCGAAACGCTGACCGTTTACTGGTCCGGAGATGACTGGCTGGACATGTGCCGGGGGCCGCACCTGCCCTCCACCGGCAAGTTGGACCCCAACGCCTTCAAGCTGACGCGCGTATCGGGCGCCTATTGGCGCGGCGATCAGAACAACGCGATGCTCAGCCGCATCTATGGCACCGGCTGGCTCAACAAGAAGCAGCTGGAGGAACACCTCCACCGGCTGGAAGAAGCCGCCAAGCGCGACCACCGCAAGCTGGGCGCGGAAATGGACCTGTTCCACCTGCAACAGGAAGCCCACGGCAGCGTGTTCTGGCACCCCAAGGGCTACATGGTCTGGCGGGAACTCGAAGCCTACATGCGCCGCGCGATCGACGGCGCGGGCTACAAGGAAGTGAAGACCCCGCAGGTCATGGACGCCCGCCAGTGGGAACAGTCCGGCCACTGGGGCAAGTACCGCGAGAACATGTTCGTCATCCCCGACGAAGTCCCCAACACCGAGGACGACGGGCCGGTGATTTCGGGCGAGGCGGACTGGATGGCGCTGAAGCCGATGAACTGCCCGGCGCACGTCCTGATCTTCCGCCAGGGCATCAAGTCGTACCGCGACCTGCCGCTGCGCTTCTATGAGAACGGCTGCTGCCACCGCAACGAACCGCATGGCGCGCTGCACGGGCTGATGCGCGTGCGCCAGTTCACGCAGGACGACGCGCACATCTTCTGCCGCGAAGACCAGATCGTGTCGGAAGTGCAGGATTTCTGCGCGCTGGCCGACCGGATCTACAAGGACTTCGGGTTCACCTACTCGATCAAGCTGGCGCTGCGCCCTGAAAAGCGGTTTGGCACCGAGGAGATGTGGGACCAGGCCGAAGCGGAACTGCGCGATGCGGTCCATCGCGCGGGGCTGGCGACCGAGGAATACGGCTGGGAAGAACTCCCCGGTGAAGGCGCGTTCTATGCGCCCAAGCTGGAATGGCACCTGACCGACGCGATTGGCCGCACCTGGCAGGTTGGCACGATCCAGTCGGACCGGGTGCTGCCCGAGCGGCTGGACGCGGGCTATGTCGCGGAAGACGGCGGCAAGCACCGTCCGGTCATGCTGCACCGCGCGATCTTCGGTTCGTACGAACGCTTCATCGGCATCCTGATCGAGCATTACGCGGGCAAGCTGCCCGTCTGGCTCGCCCCGGTGCAAGCCGTGGTGGCGACCATCGTGTCCGATGCGGATGACTATGCCCGCGATGTGACCGAGCAGCTGAAGGCGGCAGGCATCCGGGTGGAAACCGATCTGCGCAACGAGAAGATCAACTACAAGGTCCGCGAACACTCGCTGCAGAAGGTTCCGCACCTGCTGGTGGTCGGCAAGCGCGAGGCAGAGGAAGGCACCGTTGCCGTCCGCACGCTGGGCGAGGAGCGCCAGCGCTTCATGCCGCTGGCAGAGGCGATTGCGATGCTGAAGGGCGAAGCCACGCCGCCGGACCTGCGCTGACTTGCTGGCCGGACTGAGCCCTGAACAGCTGGCCATCGCGCTGGCGGCAGCGCTGGCGGCGGCGTTCGTCCGCGGGCTGGCGGGGTTTGGAATGGCGATCCTGCTGGTGCCGGTGCTGGGGCTGGCCATTCCGCCGGGCGAGGCGGTGGTCGTGTCGAACTGGCTGGGCGTGTTGATCGGGCTGGTCGGCCTGCGCAAGATCCTGGGCAATAGCGAGAAGTCGGCCTACGTCATCGGCGGTCTGGCGGTGTTGTTCACGCCGCTGGGGGTGTGGCTGCTGGCAATCACCGATCCGGCCGTCGCGCGGCTGGTGATCGCACTGATCGCGCTGGGCAGCTTCGTGCTGGTCCTGCTGCCGAAGCGGGCGGAACACCACGCGCCCAGCACGCTGGAAACCGGGACGACGGGCATCACCTCTGGCGTGCTGACCGGGTTTGCCGGGATGCCGGGGCCGCCGGTCGTGCCCTATTACTTGCGCCGCCAGATTTCCCCGCAACTGGCCCGCGCGTCGATGATGACGATTTTCATGGCGACCAGCATCGCCGGGGTGGCGTCAGCCAGCTTGCTGGGCGTGGCAACCGTGCGCGAACCGATGCTGGCGGCGATCCTGTTTCCGGCGGTGTTGCTGGGCAACTGGGCGGGCAATCACGCGTTCGGCAAAGTCAGCGATGCGGCGTGGCGGATCTTTACCGGCGCGGTGCTGGGGGTGTCGGCGCTGGCCGCGCTGTGGCGGCTGTTACAGGCCTAGGGCCGGCAGCGCCTGACCCGCCGCGATCAGCAGCAGGGCGCAGCCACAGACGATCCCCGTGCGCAGGGCATCAGCCGGCGCGGGCAGGGCGATCCGATTCGCGGCAAGGGCAAGAGCTTTGGCCATGCGGAGCTTATTGCACCGGCACCTTACCCAAAAGTTAAACTGCGGCGGTGGCGCTCATCACCTGACGGCCGTCCGCTGCGAACGCGCCAAGCTCTGCAGCGCCATCTTTGCTGCGCAGCACAAGGTGCAGCATTTCGCCGCAAATCGCTGGTGAAAGGCCGCGAAAGGCGAAGCTTCTGATGGCGTTGTCGTCAAACTCCCGCTGCGCCAGATCGAGCAGCAGGGTGGCAGTCAGCGGGCCGTGAACGACCAACCCGCGATAGCCTTCTTCCGCCGTGGCATAGGGCAGGTCGTAATGGATGCGGTGGCTGTTGAACGTCAGCGCGGAAAACCGCAGCAGCAGCGGCTCGGCTGGAGTCAGCGCGCGGTGCGCGTCCCACGGGGCGGGATCGAACTGCCCTTCGCCCAGCGGCGGCGGCGCGGGCGGGGTGCCGGGTGCGGCGGCATCGCGGTAGACGATGGACTGCACCTCGCGCACAGCCAAGCCGCTGGCGGTAAGGGTGTCATGCTCCACCTCGACAAACACCAGCCGCCCCGAACCACCCTGCTTGTCCGTGATCGACGCCACGCGCGAGGTGCGGGTGACGCTGTCATCGGGACGCAGCGGGGCGTGGAACTCCACCTTGCTGGACGCCCACATCCGGCGCGGCAGGGGAACCGGCGGCAGGAAGCTGTCGGGGCTGTCATCGCGGCGCGGGTGGCCGTCAGGCCCCAGTGCGGCGGTCGGCGCGTCAGGCAGGCACAGGCACCAATGCAGGCCTTGCGGCACGCTTTCGTCCACGGGGGCGGCACGGTCCAGCGTGGCCAGCCAGCGCGTGACCATGCCGGGATCGACCCGGTCCATGCGGGTTTCGGTGCGGCCGATCCAGTCGTTCCATTCGCTCATCAGTTGCGTCCGCCCACCAACCCGCGCGCGATCACTTGCGCCTGAATCTCCGCCGCGCCTTCGAAGATGTTGAGGATGCGCGCGTCGCACAGCACGCGGCTGATTTCGTATTCCAGCGCATAGCCGTTGCCGCCGTGGATCTGCAGGCTGGCATCGGCATTGCTCCACGCGGCGCGCGCGGCGAGCAGCTTGGCCATGCCAGCCTCGATGTCGCAGCGCTTGCCCGAATCCTTGGCGCGGGCGGCGGCATAGGTCAGTTCGCGGCTCAAGATCAGGTCACACAGGCTCATCGCCAGCTTGTCGGCCACGCGCGGGAACGCCACGATCGCCTTGCCGAATTGCTTGCGGTTTAGCGCATAGTCCAGCCCCAGTTCGAGCGCGCGGCGGGCCACGCCCACGGCGCGGGCGGCGGTCTGGATGCGGGCACCCTCGAAGGTGCGCATCAGCTGCTTGAAACCCTGCCCTTCCTCACCGCCCAGCAGCGCATCGGCGGGCGCGCGCATGTCATCGAACGACAGCGCGTATTCGCGCATCCCGCGATATCCCAGCACTTCGATCTCGCTACCGGCCATGCCGTCCGCCGGAAATGGGTTGCCGTCCGTCCCGCGCGGCTTGGGGACCAGCAGCATGGAGAGGCCGGCATAGCCCTTGGCATCCGGAAGCGTGCGGGCGAGCAGCGTCATCAGGTCAGACCGGCTGGCATGGGTAATCCAGGTTTTCGAACCCGTGATGACCCAGTCTGAGCCATCCCGCCGCGCGCGGGTTTGCAAGGACCCAAGGTCGGAGCCGACATCGGGTTCGGTGAACACAGCCGTCGGCAGCACTTCACCGCTGGCGATTTTCGGCAGCCAGTGCGCCTTCTGCTCTGGCGTGCCGCCCATGCCGATCAACTCGCCCGCGATTTCGCTGCGGGTGCCGAGCGAACCCGCGCCGATCCACCCGCGCGACAGTTCCTCGGTGACCAGGCACATTACCAGCTTCGAGAGGCCGAGCCCGCCGAATTCCTCCGGAATGCAAACCCCGAACGTGCCCAGATCGGCCATGGCCGCCACGGTCGCGTCGGGGATCAGCGCGTTGGCGAGATGCCACTGGTGCGCGTGGGGCAGAATCTCGGCGTCGGTGAACTTGCGGAACTGGTCGCGGATCGCGTCGAGTTCGGCGTCGTGCAGCGTCTCGCTGGGCCAGTGCCCGCTGGCCAGCGCGGCGGCGATGGCGGCGCGCAAGGGGGCATGATCCACCTCGATCAGGTCACGGGCCGCGTGGGCCAGATCGCGCGCGGCGTGGGACAGGCCAAGGTCGGCCGGGCGGGCCAGCTCGTTCTGGCCCATCGGCAAGCCGCCGACCAGTTGCGCCACGGTTTCGGCAAAGGCCAGCTCGGCCACTTGCGCATCGAGCGGATTGGCATCGCCGTTCGCCACCCGCCAGCCGTGCACCGCCTCCAGCGCGGCAACGCTCGTGGCAATCCATGCAAAGCCGTGCGCGGCGCGCTGTTCGTCATCGATCCGGCGCGTTGCCAGCCGCCCGGCCAGGGCATCCAGCGCGGCGGCGCGATAGGCCTGCGCCGCACCGAGGACATGGGCGAGATCGATGCCGTCCGCCACGGGGTCAGGCCTTCTCGAACACCGCCGCGATCCCCTGACCGCCGCCGATGCACATCGTTTCTAGCCCATAGCGGGCGTCGCGGCGCTGCATTTCGCGGGTCAGGTTGGCGAGGATGCGGCCACCGGTCGCGCCGATGGGATGACCCAGCGAAATGCCCGAACCGTTGACGTTCAGGATATCGTGGCGGCTGTCATCGTCCGACCAGCCCCAGCCCTTCAGACAGGCGAGGACTTGCGGCGCGAAGGCTTCGTTCAGTTCGATCAGGCCGATGTCATTCCACGACAACCCGTTGCGCGCGAACAGGCGCTCGGTCGCGGGGACCGGGCCAAAGCCCATCCGGCTGGGATCGCAGCCCGCCGCCGCCCACGAATGGAAGAACGCAATGGGTTCCAGGCCCAGTTCCTCCAGCTTGTCCTCGGCCACCACCAGACACGCGGCGGCGGCATCGTTCTGCTGGCTGGCGTTGCCGGCGGTCACCACGCCGCCCTCGATCGGACGCAGCTTGCCCAGCGTTTCCATGGTGGCGTCGGCGCGGTAGCCCTCGTCATGCGCGAAGAGGATCGGATCGCCCTTTTTCTGCGGGATCTCGACCGGCACCAGCTCATCCGCGAACAGGCCGTTCGCCCATGCGGCGGTGGCGCGCTGGTGGCTGCGCACGGCATAGGCGTCGCAGGCTTCACGGCTGATCGCCCAGTCCTTGGCGAGGTTCTCGGCGGTTTCGATCATGCCCGAAATAACGCCGTAACGTTCGATCGGCTGGCTCATCACCCGCCCGCGCGTCAGCCGGTCATGCAGCGTCAGGTTGCCGGCGCGCACGCCCTTGCGAATGTCGGTGCTGTAATGCTCGACGTTCGACATGGACTCGCAGCCGCCCGCGACGACGACGTCGCTCATCCCGGTCTGCACCATCATCGCGGCGTTGATGATCGCCTGCAGGCCCGATCCGCAGCGGCGGTCCAGCTGATAGCCGGGCACTTCCTCCGGCAGGCCGGCCAGCAGCCACGACCAGTGGCCGATGCAGGGCGCTTCACCATTGCCATAGCCCTGGCTGAACACGACATCATCGACCCGCGACGGATCGATCTTGGTGCGCTCCATCAGCGCCTTCAGGATCACCGCGCCCAGCTGGCCAGCGGTGAGCGAGGACAGCGCGCCGCCGAACTTGCCGACAGGGGTGCGGATCGGGGCGACGATGGCAGCGCGACGCAATTGGGTCATCAGTTGGTTCCTACGATTCCAGAGTCGATCAGGCGGGCGATTTCGCCGGAAGACAGCCCCAGCGTGTCCGCCAGCACGGCTTCGCTGTGCTGGCCGATGCGCGGGGCGGGGGCGGCGGGTTTGCGCTCCATGCCGGGCAAAGTGGCGAAGGCTCCGGCGGCGGGGTAGTCAAAGCCGCTGGGATTGCCGGTGGAGGGCGCGAACATCGGGTTCGCGGTCAGCAGGCGGGGATCGTTTACCGCCTCTACCATCGTGCGATAGGGGCCGTGGACCACGCCGTTGGCATCCAGCAGCGCGGCTAGATCGGCATGATCGTATTTCGCCACTTCGGCTTCGATCAGCGCAAAGATCGCGGCGCGATTGCGGAAGCGGGTGCCATCGTCGCCGGCAAAGCGCACGCCCAGATCGGCCTCGAGCGCGGCCAGCCCTTCGGCCAGCCCCAGCGCCTTGACCAGCCCCTGCCACTGGCGTTCGTTGATCGCGACGATCATCAGCCGGTCGCCATCGCGGGTCACGAAGTCGCGGCCGATCGTGCCGAACACGGCATTGCCCAGCCGTTCGCGGTCCTGCCCGGTATAGAGCACTTCGGCCACGCGGCCGAGGTTGGCGGAACTGCCCATCGCGATGTCGGTCAGCGGCAGGCGCACTTCGCCGCCCAGCCCGGTCTGTTCGCGCCGCCGGATCGCGGCGAGCAGGGCAAACGCGGCATAGGCACCCGTCAGCAGGTCCCACGCGGGCAGCACGTGGTTGACCGGGCGCGGGTCTTCCAGCGGGCCGGTCAGCGCGGTGTAGCCGACGGCGGCGTTGGCGGTGTAGTCCAGCGCGACCGAGCCATCCGGCCAGCCCATCACCCGCACCGTCACCAGATCGGGTCGTCCCTCGGCCAGCCGGTCGTGCGCCAGAAAGCCGCTGACCGGCAGGTTCGTGATCAGTTGCCCGGTCTTGCGGATCAGCTCGGTCAGCAGCTCGCGCGCTTCGGGCTTGCCGAAATCAAGCGCGAGGCTGCGCTTGGCGCGGTTGAGGTTTTCCCAGCCGAGCGAGTCGTTGGCCTCTGTCACCGGCCAGCGCCGGAAATCCTGCCCGCCGCCGATCTGGTCGACCCGGATCACGTCCGCGCCGAACTGGCCCATGTAGAGCCCGGCGGTAGGCGATGCGACGAAGGAGGAAACCTCCACCACCGACAGGCCGGTCAGGATATCGTACATCGGCTCAGCCCTGCTCTGCTTTCCATTCGCGCAGCATGTGCTTGGCGATCTGGAGCTGGAGGATCTGGGTCGTGCCTTCGTAGATGCGGTAGATGCGCGCATCGCGGAAGAAGCGTTCGGCATCGTATTCAGCCAGATAGCCCGCCCCGCCATAGACCTGCACCACGCGGTCGACCACGCGGCCGCACATCTCGGTGGCGAAGACCTTGAACGCGGCGGCCTTGCGCAGCACGTTTTCGCCCCGGTCGGCGCGGGCGGTGACGTCGGCCAGCATCGATTCCGCGGCGTAGATCTCGATTTCGCTGTCGGCCAGCATCTGCTGGATCAGCTGGAACTGCGCGATCGGTTCGCCAAAGGCCTTGCGCTCATTGGCATAGCGCAGCGCACTGTCGAGCGCGCGGCGGGCATAGCCGGTCGCCGCCGCGCCGACCGAGATGCGCCCGTTGTCGAGGCTCTGCATCGCGGTGACGAAGCCGCGCCCTTCGGTGTCCCCCAGCAGCGCGTCGGCGGGCAGGTGAACGTCTTCCATGATGATGTCGGCGATGTGGCTGCCCGACTGGCCCATCTTCTTGTCCGACTTGCCGACCGAGACGCCCGGCGTATCCATCGGCACCAGGAACGCCGAAACGTGGGCGTTCTTTGGCAGGGCTTCCTTGCTGGTGCGGGCCATGATCAGCGCGACCTTCGCGAAGGGCGCGTTGGTGATGTACCGCTTCGTCCCGTTCAGCACCCAGCCGTTGCCAGAGCGCACCGCCATCGTCTGCATCGCGGCGGAATCCGATCCGGAGCCCGGCTCGGTCAACCCGAAGCTGGCGATTTCACCGGCGGCCAGGCGCGGCAGCCATTCGGCCTTCTGCGCATCGGTGCCGCCGTTCTTCAGCGCCGAGCAGACCATCCCGATGTTGATCGAGATGATCGAACGGAACGCGGGCATCGCATAGGACAGGGTGCGGATGGTCTGCGCATATTGCGTGACGTTCATCCCCGCGCCGCCGAATTCCTCCGGCATGGTCAGGCCGAACAGGCCCATGTCGCGCATTTCGTCGAGGATCTCGTCCGGGATGCGATCCGTCTCGATGATCTCGCGCTCGGCCGGGATCAGCCGTTCGCGGACATAGCGGTGCAGCTGTTCGATGAACTGTTCAAAGACGTCGGTGTCCATTCCGGGGGTGCTCATGGGTGGTTCCTCAGATAGGATCGTAAGGGAAGACGTGCGCCGAAACTTCGTCCGCGCGTGCGAAGCTGGGCTTGAACGCGGGGATCAGCTCGTCCGCGATTGTCTCGGGCGTCCAGCCTTCGACCTTGGTCATCGACCGGATCGGGCGCGGCTTGTTGTAGAGCACGATCTCGTTCTTGCGGACGGAGAAGATCTGGTTGCTGACGTCCTTCGCCGCATCGGAGGCAAGGTAGACCACCAGCGGCGCGATCTTGTCCGCGCTCATGGTCTTCAGGCGTTCGACCCGTTCCTTCTGCTCGGGCGTTTCGGCCGGAATCGATGCGGTCATCCGGCTCCACGCGAAGGGGGCGATGCAGTTGGACCGCACGCCGACCCGCGCCATGTCGAGCGCGATCGACTGCGACAGGCCGACGATCCCCAGCTTGGCCGCCGAATAGTTGGCCTGCCCGATGTTGCCGATCAGGCCGCTGGTGCTGGTGAAGTGGATGAAGCTGCCGGATTGCTGCTCGCGGAAATAGGGGGTGGCTGCCTTTGACACGTTGAAGCTGCCGTGCAGGTGCACGTCGATCACCGCGCGCCAGTCTTCAAAGCTCATCTTGTGCCAGATGGTGTCGCGCAGGATGCCCGCGTTGTTGACCACCGCGTCGATCCGGCCGAAGCGCTGCACCGCATCCTCGATGATGCTGGCCGCGCCGACCGGGTCGGCCACGCTGGCCAGGTTCGCCCAGGCCTTGCCGCCGGCCGCGACGATATCGTCCACGGTTTGCTGCGCCGGACCGGCATCGCCGCCTTCGCCGCCGCCGCCCACGCCGGGATCGTTCACCACCACCGCCGCGCCGTGCTTCGCGCAGAGCAGGGCGATCTCCCGCCCCACGCCGCGCCCGGCACCGGTGATTGCCACGACTTTGCCTTCAAGCATCCCGCTCATCGCCTGTCTCCCTTCGGAATCGTTATCGGCGGCCTATCGGGCGCTCCGGCTTATTTCAACATTGCGCAGTGTTTTTCATGATGTTGAAAAATTAGCGCAGCACTTTGCCGGGATTGAGCAGCCCCAGCGGATCGAGCGCGGCTTTCAGCGTGTGCATCAGCGCGATTTCCTCGGGCGTGCGCGACACGTTCAGCCAGGCTCGTTTTTCCAGCCCGATGCCGTGTTCGGCCGAAATCGAGCCGCCCAGCGCGCGCAGCGGTTCATAGACTAGCGTTTCGACCTTGTGCGGTGCTTCCGCGCTCCACGGGCGCGGCGCGACCAGGATGTGCAGGTTCCCATCGCCCAGGTGCCCGAACACCACGACCCGCGTGTCCGCGCCCCATTCGGCATGGGCGGCGGCGGTCAGTTTCAGGACGTAGTCATCCATCGCCGCGATCGGCATGCTGACATCGAAGGTGCAACTGGGAGTCAGAGCCCCGAACAGGCCCTCGATATCTTCGCGCACACCCCAGATCGCGGCGCGCTGTGCCTTGCTGGCGGCTATCACGACGTCGCTGGCGTGGCCCTGTTCCAGTGCTTCCCCCAGCACTTCGGCAAACAAGGCCTCGTCGCGTTCGGCATCGGTGCCGGTCGCCTCGACGATGGCGTAATAGCCGTGGCCACCGGGCAAGGGCGGATTGTGGCGGCCGCTGTTTACCGCGATCAATTCATAATGGCTTTGCCACATCACCTCGAACGAGGAGAGCAGCCCGCCCAGCCGCCGCCCGCAATGCGCGAAGAAGGCCATCACCGCGTCAAAGCTGTCGAGCGCGACCAGCGCCGTCCCCTCGCTGAGCGGCTGGGGGTAGAGCTTCAGCACCGCGCGCGTCACCAGCCCCAGCGTGCCTTCGCTGCCGATGAACAGCTGCTTCAGGTCATAGGCGGCGTTGTTCTTCAGCAGGGTGTTGAGCGAGGAGATGACGGTGCCATCGGCCAGCACCGCTTCCAGCCCCAGCACGTTGTCGCGCGTCATCCCGTATCGCACCACGGTGTTGCCGCCCGCGTTGGTGGAGATATTGCCGCCGATGGTGCACGATCCGCGCGATCCCAGATCGACCGGATAGATCAGGCCATGTGCTGCCGCCGCCTCGTGCACGACCTGCAAGGGCGTGCCAGCCTCGACCAGCATCGTCCGCCCGACCGGATCGACCGAGATCACGCTGCGCATCCGCTCGAACGAGATCTGGATTTCATGGCCCTGCGCGTCGGTGCCGTGGACCAGGCCGGTCAGCCCGCCGGTGCCGATCACCGGCTGGCGCACAGCGTGGCAACGCTGCATCACGGCGGAGAGTTCGGCGGTGCTGCGCGGGCGGATCACCGCCTTGGCCTGGCACGTGCTCAGCCCCAGCCAGTCAGCGGCGCGGGTGGTCAGGTCCTCACCCGTCAGCACGCCGCCATCGCCGACAATGCCGCGCAGTTCTTCCAGCAGGTCCATCGTCATTGCTCCAGCAGCGCGGCGCGGGTCACATCGCGGGCGTTGGGTATCCCCGTCAGCCCCAGCGCGGTGCGCATGTCCTGTTTGATCAGGCCCAGCATCCGCGTGAGTGCCGCCTCGCCTCCGGCGGCGAGCGCCATGACCCACGGCCGCCCGACCAGCGCGGCTTTTGCCCCCAGCGCCAGCGCGCGGACCAGATCCTGCCCGCTGCGAATGCCGCCATCGACCAGCAGCGTGGTTTCGGTGCCGACCGCATCGGCAATGCGCGGCAGCATCGCGGCGGTGGAAGCCACCCCGTCCAGCTGGCGCCCACCGTGGTTGGACACGATCAAGCCGTCCGCTCCCACGCGCACCGCATCGCGCGCGTCGGCAACGTCAAGGATGCCCTTCAGCACCAGCTTGCCCGGCCAGACCTTGCGCAGCCATTCGATATCTGTCCAAGTGACCGAGGAATCGAACTGCGACCCCGTCCAGTTGAGGTAATCGCGCGGGTTCTTCGATTGCTGGACATAGGGTGCGATGTTGCCGAACCCGTGCGGCCCGCCGCGCAGCCCCACGTCCACCGCCCAGCGCGGGTGGAGCATGTAGTCGATCACGCCAGAGCGCAGCCGCCCCCACGGCCCCAGCCCGCCGGCCATACCGTTGCGAATGTCGCGATAACGCGTGCCCAACACGGCCAGGTCGATGGTGAACACCAGCGTATCGACCCCATGCGCCGCCGCGCGGTTCAGGATATCCTGCACCACGCCCCGGTCCTTCAGCATGTAGAGCTGGAACCAGAACGGGGTGGACGAAACCTGGCTCACTTCCTCCATCGGGCAGATGCCCACGGTGGACAGGCAGAACGGAATGCCGGCCTTGTCCGCCGCGCGCTTGGCCTGCACTTCGCCGCGCCGCGCGGTCATCCCGCCCATGCCGACCGGGGCGAGCACCAGCGGCATCGCCAGCTTCTGCCCGAACAGTTCGACCGAGGTATCCATGCGCGAGGCATCGACCAGCACTTTCTGGTTCAGCTGCACCGCTTCCCAATCGGCGGTGTTGCGCCGCAGGGTCACTTCCGCGCCCGCGCCGCCATCGATGTAATCGAACAGAAAGCGGGGGAGGCGCCGTTCCGCCACGCGCCGGAAATCATCGACCGAGGCGGGCAGCAGGTTGAGTGATTGGCCCATTACAGCAGCGCCTCGATCAGACGCGGACCCTTGGCCGCGAGCGCATCGGCCAGCGCGGTGCGGAATTCCTCTGCCGTGGATACGCGCACGGCGGGAACGCCCATGCCAGTGGAAATTTCCGCCCAGTTGATTTCCGGGTGCTTCAGGTCGAGCATCGAGAGCGCCTTCGGCCCCGGATTCTGCACGCCCACGCGCATCAGTTCGATATTGAGGATCGCGTAGGAACCGTTGTTGAGCAGGATCGTGGTAACATCCAGTTGCTCGCGCGCCATCGTCCAGAGCGCCTGGTTGGTATACATGCCCGAGCCATCGGCTTGCAGCGCAATCACCTTGCGGTCCGGGCAGGCCACTGCCGCGCCGACCGCCAGCGGCAGGCCTTGCCCGATCGCGCCGCCGGTCAGCTGCAACCAGTCATGCTGCGCCGCGCCCGCACACATCGCGAAAGCCGCGCCGCCAGAGGTCGCGCTCTCGTCCGAGACGATGCAGTTTTCCGGCAGCAGGTCCGCCAGGATCGCGCCGAGGTTGGCGGAATTGAGCCGTCCGTCCTCTGCCGGGAAACGGGTCGGCGCCTGCACCAGCGCCGGCTCTGCCGGGGCGTCCAGTGCTTCGGCCAGTCCGGTCAGCGCGCCCAGCGCATCCTCGCGCAGCGATGCCAGCCGCACCAGCGTCGCGCCGGGCGGAGAGAGGAAGCTGGGCTTGCCGGGATAGGCAAAGAACGACACCGGCGGCTCGGTGCCGACGAACACGATGGCCTTGAAATCGGCCAGATAGGCCTCGGCCATTTCGCCGAAATAGGGCAGTTTCTCCACCGCGACCCGGCCCGCCCCGCGCTGGTGGCGGGTGGCGAACGTTTCGCAGACCAGCCGCGCGCCGGTTGCCGCCGCGATCCGCCCGGCCTGCACCAGCGCATCCTCGCGCAGCGCGCGGCCTCCCAGGAACAAGCACTTCGGCCCGTCCACTTCGCGCAGCGCGGCGGCGGCCTGGGCGATGGCTTCGGCGGGAACCTGCGCCGGCGCAGGCAGGGTGGGCGGGGCCACGGCCGCCGACCCTTCGGTCCAGGCGTGGTCCGCGGGCACGATCACCGTGGCGATCTTGCCCGGATAGCTTTGCGCCACGGCAAACGCTTCGGCCCCGGCCTGCGCCAGATCGCGTTCCGATTGCGATACGCGCACCCAGTCCGACATCGGCCGCGCCACCCCGGCGGCGTCCGAGGTGAGCGGCGCGTTATAGTGCAGGTGATAGGTCGCATGATCGCCGACCATGTTGATCACGGGCGAACCGGCGCGGCGTGCGTTGTGCAGGTTGGCCAGGCCATTGCCCAGCCCCGGCCCGAGGTGCAGCAGGGTCACGGCGGGCTTGTCGGCCATGCGGCCGTAACCATCCGCCGCGCCGGTCACCACGCCTTCGAACAGGCCCAGAATCGCGCGCATTCCCGGCGTCTGGTCGATCGCGGCAACCAGCTGCATTTCCGACGTGCCGGGATTGGCAAAGCAGACCTCCACCCCGCACAGTTTCAGCGTCTGGATAAAGGCTTCGGCCCCGTTCATGCTTGGCATCCTCTTGCAATGGTCCGCACGGCATCTGGCGCGCCGCGTTCGGCTGGCAGGTTGAAGACCTGCTGCTGTGAGTCAATCCCGCCCTTCAACCGCACTGCGGATTTCCGCGCCATGTTCATCGATGCGCGGCGGGAAACGCGGCGGGGTATAAGGCATGGCGCCGAACTTCAGCGGCTGGGGCACTTCGAAATAGGCGCCCTCGCTGGGGTGCTCACGGCGGCGGAAGAAGCCGGTGGCGATGAAGTGCGGATCGTCCATCACTTCGCCAAGATCGCGCACCGGCTGGGCCGGGATTTGCACGGCGTGGCATCGCGCCACGACTTCGGCGGTGGTGAAGTTCGGGGTCAATGCGGCGATGTGCTGGTAGAGCTCCGCCGAATGCTCAAACCGCCCGCGCGGCGTGGCGAAGCGCTCTGCCGTGATGAAGTCCGGGTCTTCCAGCAGCGTGAAGATCCGGTCCCAGGCATCGGGAGTATAGGCGACGATGCTGACCGCACCGTCGCTGGTGGGAAAGGGCTGGCGATCGGGGTCGAGCTGGCGTTCATACCCCGCCGGGCCGGTGGGTGGATCGAAGGTCTGGTTGCCAAGGTGCTCCAGCATCATGAAGCTGGTGAACACTTCCAGCATCGGCACTTCCACGCGCTGGCCTTCGCCGGTGCGCTGGCGGTGGAACAGCGCGGCGAGGGTGGCATAGGCCGCATGCAGCCCGGCGACCTTGTCCGCGACCAGCGAGGGCAGATAGCGCGGGCGCGGATCGCCATCGACGCGCGGTAGCAGCGTGGCGGTGCCGCTCGCCGCCTGGATCACGTCGTCATAGGCCTGCAGATCGGCATAGGGGCCGTCCTGTCCGAAGCCGACGCAGTGGACATAGATGATGTCGGGCCGCAGCGCGCGGACCGCATCGTAATCCAGCCCCAGTCGCTCCAGCGCCTTGCCCCGCACGTTGACCACCAGCACATCGGCATCGGCCAGCAGGCCGCGCATCACCGCGTTGTCGCCCTCGTCCTTCAGGTTCAGCGCGATCGAGCGCTTGCCCCGGTTGAGCGCCATGAACTGCGGCCCCATGCCCGGCGTCGCGGCGGGGATGCCGGCCCAGCGAAACGCATCGCCGATCCCGGGGCTTTCCACCTTGATCACGTCCGCGCCCAGATCGGCCAGCACCTGGGTGCAATAGGGGCCGAACACCACTGTCGTCAGGTCGATGACCTTGATCCCGTTCAGCATCGTCTCTCCCTTGGTTGGTCCCGCCGGTTTGCCCGGCCGGGTTGCTATCCGGTCAGGTTCTCGCCGCAATCTGCGCGGCGATGGCCAGCATTTGCCGGGCCTGCTCCAGATGGAGCAGCTCCACCATCTTGCCGTCCACCTTGATCGCACCCTTGCCCGCATTTTCGGGCTGGTCGAACGCGGAAACCACGGTCTGCGCCCATGCCACTTCCGCCGCGCCGGGGGTGAAGACAGCGTTGCACGGCTCGATCTGGTCCGGGTGGATCAGGGTCTTGCCGTCAAACCCCCAGTCCAGCCCCTGTTCCGCCTCGGCCCGGAACACGGCCAGATCGCGGAACTCGTTGCACACCCCGTCCAGCACCGCCACGCCATGCGCGCGGGCGGCGGCGACAGTCAGCGTCAGGATCGGCAGGAACGGTGCGCGCCCTGGCGTCAGGCGCGCGCGCATTTCCTTGGCAAGGTCGTTCGTGCCCATCACGAACAGCGCCAGCCGGGTATCGGCGGCGCAGGCGGCGATAGCGTCCAGCTGAGCGACGCTGGCGCAGGTCTCGATCATCACCCACAGCTGCGTGTGCGGCGGCGCGGCGGCCAGCGCGGCATCGCACGCGCGAATGTCGGCGGGGCTGCTGACCTTGGGCACCAGCACTGCGTCCGGTCCGGCAGCGGCAATCGCGGCCAGATCCGCCGCGCCCCATTCGGTGCCAAGCGCATTGGCGCGGATCACCAGTTCGCGCTCTCCGAACCCGCCTTCGAACACGGCGGCAATCGCGGCCTCGCGCGCGGCGTCTTTCAGTTCCGGGGCGACCGCGTCTTCCAGATCGAGGATCACGACATCGCAGGGCAGGGTGCGGGCCTTGGCCAGGGCTTTCGCGTTGGAGGCGGGCAGATAGAGCGCGCTGCGGCGCGGGCGGCTGGCAAGGGTCATCGTGGCTCCGGCATCGGTTGCAGGACGCGACCCTAATCCGTCCCCGCGCCAGCGGGCAAGCGGGGAGCGCAATGCGCCGGTTTGTATGTATCCTCTACTTTTACTGGGGTAACGAAGTGACAGTTTTAAGTAATTGTTGGAAATATTATTTCCACAGTACTTATTAGGGGTTCTCAATCCCAAATGACTGATGCATGACGCGCCACACCAAATTTTTTGTGGGGTTTCCATGCAGGATATGAAACTGAACCGTTCGCTCCGTCGTGCGGGCTGGCTTGCCTCGACCGCGTTGCTGTTTGCCGGCGCGCAAGCCGCGTTTGCCCAGGATGGCGCCGGCAAGATCGCGGCGACCGCGCCCGAAGCGCACGGCGCGGCGGGCCGGGTCGAAGCGACCGATCCCGAAGCGCAGGCCGGTCCCCGGATCGTCGCTGTCGATGCGGATCCCGAAATCCTGATCGCGAATCCGGGCACCCAGGTTACCGCGCGCGATACCACCAACATCACTGGCGTTGGCCAGATGGTGATCAACAACGGCAACGGCACGGTCGGGCTGTGCACCGGCACGCTGATCAATCCGCGCACGGTCATTTTCGCGGCGCACTGCGTCAACAGCCGCGCCGCCACCGCCTATGGCAACGCGTCGGGCGGCACGCCGATCATGTTCGGGTTCGAAGCCAACCTGCGCGCCGAAGCGCCGGGCGCGCCGGACGAGCTGATCCAGTGGCTGAGCGGTTCGCTGGCCGGCAAGACCAACCTTGTTTCGTCGGTCTACAACGTGAACCAGGTGGTCTATAACGACTTCTCGCTGGAACCGGCGGCAAACAGCTTCCTCTATGGCGACGTTGCACTGGCCACGCTGGATACGCCGGCTGCCAATATTCCCACCTGGGCGCTGCTGTTTTCGCCGTTGCCCGATCCGGGCGCGATCGGCGCGGCGGGCACCGGCTATAACGTCGCGATTACCGGTTACGGCCGCAACGGCACCGGCACGGCCGGGTCCAGCGCCTCGATCGACTTCCGTCGCCGTTCGGCCGAAAACATGATCGGCGCGCTGACCGACCTCGACACGTTCGAACAGTTCCTGTTCGGTGAGCCGCCGTCGGGCCTCAAGCAGAACCTCTATTTCATGGACTTCGACGATCCGCTTCGGGGCACGCCCGGCGCCAGCATCTTCGATTTCAACGCGTTCCGCGATCCCGCCCGGATCAAGGACGGCAAGCCCAGCGAAGGGACCACGGCCAGCGGGGATTCCGGCGGTCCGCTGATCCTGCAGAACTTTGCCAAGCAGGTCGTGATCGGCGTGCTGTCGGGTGGTTACACCCGGTTCTTCAACGGCCAGCCCGCCAATGGCTATGGCACCGTCAGCTTCTACCAGCCGCTCTATCTCTATTGGGACTGGATCGCCGCCAACAACCCGTATCACTATGTCTCGGCCAAGTCGGGCGACGGTTCGTGGACCGACCCGAACCACTGGCTCACCACGCTGGACCCAGCCTACATGATCCTGTCGGGTGGCTCGCTGGTCAACGGCGTGCCGACCAAGCCGGGTGAGCAGAAGAACGGCACCAGCGGCGATTTCGGCCAGGCCTGCTTCGAATCCGCGGCATTCAATTCCTATGAGTGCCAGGATCTCGCCACCGGCGCGCTGGTCAACACGCGCCCGCCGGCGGCCACGACCGGCAACAACGCCGATACGGTCGCCATCGCTGAAAACAGCGCCGGCAGCCAGGGCATCGAAACCCGTGTGTTCAGCGAAGTCATGCTGGAAGCGCAGGAATCGGCAACCCCGGTCCTGCCGACGCCGACCCTGGCCAACGGGCTGCCGGGTGCGACCGGGTTTGTGCCCAACAACGTCGATCCCGTCCGCGCGACCGGCGCGCGCGGCCAGTATTACGATGTCACGCTCAGCGCCAACGGCACCACTACGCTGTCGGGCGCGAACGTCACGATCGACCGGCTGACCATCGGCACCGCCGGGGCCAACCTCGTCGTGGCGGGCGGTGCATCGCTGACCACGCTGATGGGCACCACCCAGTTCGCGGGCACCAACACCGTCAACGGCACGTTCACTTCGGTCGGCGATTACAGCCTGCTGGGCGGGGCGCTGTTCGGTTCGGGCCGGATCAACGCGCCGTTCGTGACCAGCGTCATGGGCCAGATCATCCCCGGCACCGCCAGCAGCGTCGGCACGCTGACGTTCGGTGGCAACCTGATCATGTCGTCGGCTACCGGCTATCTGGTCAACCTGGGGCCCAATGGCACGTCCGACCGCATCAGCGTGGTTGCCAACGGCTCCAGCGCCGGCGCGGCCAGCATCGGCGGCGCGCTGGGCATTACGCCGGTTGCCGGCACCACTGTGCGCTTTGGCGATCGCTACACGATCCTGTCGGCGGAAGGCGGCGTTTCGGGCACTTTCTCCAGCCCGGCCGCACTCAGCGCGATCCTGCGTCCGACCGCGATCTACAGCAGCAATGCGGTGCAGCTGCGGATCGATGCGGCCAGCTACGCCAGCGTCGTGTCGACCAGTTCGCCGGTGCAGGTAGCCTATGCCCAGCTGCTCGACGCCAACCGCGCGGTTGGCAACATGCCGGGCCTCTATGACGTGCTTGACCTCCAGTCGGCGGCGACCATCCGCACGGTGCTGGATTCGCTGGCCCCGCGCACGGAAACGTTGCGTTCGGCGATGGCAACGGTCGCGCTCGACAACAACTCGCGCCTGATCCGCCAGCGCCTGAACACGCTGGAGCCGGGCAGCCTGGGCGGCACGGTCGCCTATATCGGCCGTCCGGTGCAGACCCTGGCCTATGTGGGCAACCTCAACCGCGGCGTTCACCACTTCCAGGGCCCGGATGGCGGCATGGCCGAAACCCGCACGGCCGAAGGTCGCCTGCCTGAAACGATGAGCGCGTTCCTGGCCGGTGGTTACCTCGACGGTGAAAGCCGCCCGATGGCCACCGCGTTGCCGCTGGGTGGCAACGACCAGTTCGACGGCTGGTATCTGGCTGGCGGGATCGAGGCGGAGATGGGCAGCAACGGCCTGATCGGCTTTGCGTTGTCCTATACCGACATCGACGGCAAGACCGGCGTCGCTGGCGGCGGCGTGCAGGGTCGCCTGATCCAGGGCACGCTCTATGCCAAGCAGTCGCTTGGGGTGCTCTATGGCGAAACCCAGCTGTCCGCCGGGCAATTCCGCAGCGACACCACCCGCAACGGCAGCCTGCCGGGCAACACTTATACCCTGCGCTCGCAGGATGACGTGCTGGCCCTGGCTGCCGAAGTGAACCTGGGCGCCGAATTCGGCCAGTCGATCAAGTTCGGCCCGCGCGTTGGCGTGCGGGCCGGGTGGCTTGATTTCGGTCGCTCGGTCGAAACGGGTGGCCCGACCGCGCTGGTCTATGACCGCTTTGCCGCCAAGAGCGTGCAGGGCCGGGCCGGGTTCGTCCTGAACGGCGTCGGCAAGATCCGTCCGACCGCTTCGGTCAACTATGTCCACGAATTCAACGACCAGCCGACCACGCTGGCCGCGCGGTTCGTGGGCGGGCTGGGCGGGGTCAATCCCGGCTTTGCCCTGGCCGGGTATGACAAGGACTGGTTCGAAGCCAGCGCCGGGCTGACTCTGGCGACCGGCAAGGTTGACCTGTCGGTCAGCGCCGACACCACCATCGGCCGCGACGATGTGAAGAACCAGGCCTACCGCGCGTCGGTGACGGTCCACTTCTGATCGCGCGCACACGCTGAAACCGGGGCGGGCCTTCCTCCAGTGCGGAGGGAGGCCCGCTCTCGTTTCCGGTCAGAACGCGGCGCTGCGTTCCGCGCGGCGAATGCGGAAATGCCGCGCGCCGCCGACGTGGTAATCGAACCCGTCGCTGGCCGGGTCTTCCCAATCGGCCACGGTCATCGCCGCGCCGGACGGGGCCAGCCATTCGCCCCCTTGCGGGAACTGCGCAAATTCCGCCCGCCGGGCGGCGCGCGCGGCGGACAGCGCGGCCACCTGGTCTTCCAGCGCGGTGTCGCGGCCCGCCCAGTCCAGCCAGAACGCGGCGTTGTCCTGGCAATAGGCATTGTTGTTGCCGTGCTGGGTGCGGCCGAACTCATCCCCCGCCGTCAGCATCACCGTGCCGGTTGAAGCGAACAGCGTGCCGAGCATGGCGCGCAAGTCCTCCGCGCGGGCGGCGTTGACGCGGGGGTCATGGCTCGGTCCCTCGCAGCCGTGGTTCCAGCTGAAGTTCTCGCCGTGTCCGTCGCGGTTGTCCTCGCCATTGGCGTGGTTGTGGCGGTGCTCATAGGCCACGCAGTCCGCCAGCGTGAAGCCATCGTGCGCGGCCAGAAAGTTCACGCTGCGGCAGTCCGGCCCGAACAGGTCCGCCGATCCCGCCAGCCGCGTCGCGAGCAGGCCCACGCCGACATCGCCGCGCCAGAACCGGCGGACATCGTCGCGGAAGCGGTCGTTCCATTCCAGCCAGTTCGCCGGGAACTGGCCCAGCTGATAGCCGCCGGGGCCGATATCCCACGGCTCGGCAATCAGCACCCGGTCCGCCAGCTGGGGATCGGCGGCAAGCTCTGCAAAGAACGGCGCGGCTGGATCAAAGCCGGGGCCGCGCGCCAGCACCGGGGCCAGATCGAACCGGAACCCGTCCACCCCGCAGTGGCGCACAAAATGCCGCAGCGTCTCTAGCGCCAGTGCGCGCACGGCTGGATGGCCGAAGTTCAGCGTGTTGCCGCAGCCGGTATCGTTGATCAGCGCGCCATTCGGTTCATGCGCATAGGCGGCATTGTCCAGGCCGCGCAGCGACAGCACCGGGCCGTGGACGTCGCTCTCGCCGGTATGGTTCAGCACCAGATCGAGCAACACGCCGATCCCCGCCGCGTGGAGCGCCGCCACCGTCTCGCGCAGTTCCGCCACGCCGCCGGGGCAAAGCCGGGGATCGAGCGCCATCGGCGCGACCGGGTTATAGCCCCAGGCGTTGGTCAGCCCCAGCGGCGGCAGGTGCCGCTCATCGATCCACGCGGTGATCGGCATCAATTCCACCGCGCTGACGTGCAGTTTCTGCAGGTGCGCGATCACCGACGGATGCGCCAGCGCCGCCACCGTTCCGCGCTGCGCCGCCGGGATATCCGGGTGCAGCATGGTGAAGGCGCGCACGTTGAGTTCATAGATCAGCCCGCCACGCGCGAACCGGGGCGGGGCGGGCGGCACCTCGGGCAACGCGCCCTGAACGACTGCGCGCGGGACGAGATCGGCCGTATCCGCGCCGTATTCAGACAGGCGCGGGTCATAGGTGAAGCGGCGGTCGAGTTCGATGGCATAGGGATCGACCAGCAGTTTCGCGGGATCGAACCAGCGCCCGCGTTCCGGTGCCCAATCGCCCGATGCGCGGTAGCCATAGTGCGTGCCGGACAGATCGCCGGGCACGGCGAGTGTCCAGTCATTGCCGTCGCGCGTCATCGGCAGGCGGGTCTCGGCGGTGCCATCGAACAGGCACACATCGACGGCGGCGGCGTGGGGAGAGCGGACGGCGAAGCGGGTTTCGCCCGCTTCGACCTTCGCGCCCAGGCTCATGTGATGACGTCGGGCGCGGTGCGGGCCGTGTGGCGGGTGATCCCGGCAATCGCTTCTGCCGCCGCGATCAGGTCGGCCAGAATCACGCCGACTTCGGCATCCAGATTGCCGTCCGCCGGTTCATACCGTTCCAGATAGACCCGCAGCGTCGCCCCTTCGGTGCCGGTGCCGGACAGGCGGAAGACGATCCGCGATCCGCCCTCGAACAGCACGCGCAGCCCCTGGTTGGCGCTGGTCGAGCCATCGACCGGGTCGAGGTAGGCAAAGCTGTCGGCCGCCGCCACGGTCAGCGGGCCGAACGCCTGCCCCGGCAGCGTCGGCAGCGCAGCGGTCAGGTCCGCGATCAGCGCATTGGCGGCCTCGGTCGGCAGCGCCTCGTAATCGTGGCGGGCGTAGTAGTTGCGCCCGAACTTTGCCCAATGCTCGCGCGCCAGCGCATCGACCGAGACGCCGCGCACGGCCAGAATGTTCAGCCACAGCAGCACCGCCCACAGCCCGTCCTTCTCGCGGACATGGTCTGATCCGGTCCCGGCGCTTTCCTCGCCGCAGATCGTGGCCATGCCGGCGTCGAGCAGGTTGCCGAAGAATTTCCAGCCGGTGGGTGTTTCAAACGCCGGAATGCCCAGCGCTGCCGCCACCCGGTCTGCCGCCGCGCTGGTCGGCATGGAGCGGGCAATGCCTTTGAGCCCGCCCGCGTAACCGGGGGCGAGATGCGCGTTGGCCGCCAGCATCGCCAGCGAATCCGACGGGGTGATGAACCGGCCGCGCCCGATGATCAGGTTGCGGTCGCCGTCGCCGTCCGATGCCGCCCCGAAATCGGGGGCGGCGGGGCTCATCATCAGATTGTAGAGGTCCTTCGCGTGGACCAGATTGGGATCGGGGTGATGCCCGCCGAAATCCTCCAGCGGCACGCCGTTGCGGACTGTCCCGACGGGGAAGCCCAGCCGTCGTTCCAGGATTTCGGTCGCGTAAGGCCCGGTCACGGCGCTCATCGCGTCGAACGCCATCGTCAGCCCGCCCGCTACCGCCGCGCGGATCGCGGGGAAATCGAACAGGGTTTCCATCAGCGCGGCATAGTCCGCGACGGAATCGATCACTTCGACTGTCAGCCCGCCGACCTTTGCGGTGCCGATGGTGTCGAGGTCGATGTCCGGCGTGTCTTCGGCCACCCAGCGGTCAATGGTTTGCGTGCGGGCATAGATCGCCTCGGTCACGGCTTCCGGCGCGGGGCCGCCGTTGGCGATGTTGTACTTGATGCCGAAGTCCTCATCCGGCCCGCCGGGGTTGTGGCTGGCCGACAGGATCAGTCCGCCGCTCGCCCCGTACTTGCGGATCACGTGGCTCGCCGCCGGGGTAGACAGGATGCCGCCTTGCCCCACCAGCACCCGGCCATAGCCATTGGCGGCGGCCATGCGGATCACCTGCTGGATCACGGTGCGGTTGTAATAGCGCCCGTCACCGCCGACCACGAGAGTCGATCCGGGCGCGCGCTCCACCACGTCGAACACCGCCTGGACGAAGTTTTCGGCATAGCCCGGCTGGGCGAACACCCGCACTTTCTTGCGCAGGCCCGATGTGCCCGGCTTCTGCCCGTCATAAGGCGTGGTTGCGTGCGTGCTAACCGTCATTGCGTGCCTGTCAGTTCCCGATAGAGCGCGGCATAGGCAGCCCCGCTGTTGGTCCAGCTGAAATCGGCTTTCATGCCGTTTCTCTGCAGCATCTGCCACGCCCCCGGCGTGTGATAAAGCCGCATTGCGCGGTCAATCGCGCCAGTCAGCGCCCCATAATGAACGCCGGTGAATTGCACGCCGGTCGCCACTCCCGCGTTCAGCGCGGCAAGGTTCGCGTCGATCACGGTATCGGCCAGCCCGCCCGTGCGCGCCACCACCGGCACGCAGGCATAGGCGAGGCCGTAAAGCTGGGTCAGGCCGCAGGGTTCGAACCGGCTGGGGACCAGAATCGCGTCCCCGCCCGCCTGCATCCGGTGCGACAGCGCCTCGTCATAGCCGATCCGCACCGCGATCCGCCCCGGATGGCGCGCCGCGGCGGCCTGCAGGCCATCGACGATCGACTGGTCCCCGCTGCCCAGTAGCGCCAGCCGCCCGCCGCATCCGGCGAGGTGGTCCAGCACTTCCAGCAGCACGTCGATGCCCTTTTGCCAGGTCAGCCGGCTGACCACGACGAACAGCGGGCCGTCGCCGGGTTCAAGGGCGAATTCCGCCTCCAGCGCGCGCTTGTTCGCGGCCTTTTTCGCCAGCGTGCGGGCGGTAAAAGTCTGGGCGATGTGGGAATCGCTGGCCGGGTTCCATTCGGCGGTATCGATCCCGTTCACGATCCCGCGCACCCGCTCACCCCGGCTCTGGATCAGGCCTTCCAGCCCCATCCCGAACTCCGCCTCGCGAATTTCGCGGGCGTACGTGGGGCTGACGGTGGTGATGACGCTGGCGGCTTCCATCCCCGCCTTGAGGAAGCCGACGCCGCCATAGCTTTCGACGCCGTCGATGCTCCACGCGGCGCGCGGCAGGCCGAGGCTGCCGAAGATGTCCGCGCCGAAATAGCCCTGGAACGCCATGTTGTGGATCGTCATGACCGACGGCACGGCCGCGCTGCCCGCCAGCGGGGCGAAACGCAGATAGGCCAGCGCCATCGCCGCCTGCCAGTCATGCGCGTGGACCAGATCGAAGCTGCGCCCCTTGACCAGCCCGCCCGCCAGATCGGCCGCGGCGCGCCCGAACGCGGCGAAGCGGCGCCAGTTGTCGGCCCAGTCCTTGCCGCCCGGATCGGCATAGGGGCTGCCCCCGCGCGCGAAGAACCCCGGCGCGTCGAGCACGATCAGCGGGGCCGCGCCCAACTGCCCCGCGATCAGCCGCGCGGGTTCGCCCAGCAGGCTGTCATAGCTGTGCAGCACCTTGCCGCGCTTCACCGCCGCCATGACCGAGGGGAATCCCGGCAGAAACGTCGTCATGGCCACGCCATGCGGCGCCAGCGCACCCGGCAGGGCACCCGCGACGTCAGCCAGCCCGCCGGTCTTGACCAGCGGGACGGCTTCGGAAGCGACGGAGAGGACGGACAGCGCCATTACAGGTCCAGCTTGTCGATCATCGGCTGGGTGATCAGGCAGATGCCCTTGTCGGTGCGGCGGAACCGCTGCGCGTCCAGCACCGGATCCTCGCCCACGACCAGCCCCGGCGGAATCTTCACCCCCCGGTCCAGCACCACTTTCTTCAGCCGCGCGCCGCGGCCGATGTCGCACCAGGGCAGGATCACGGATTCCTCCACCCGGCTCCAGCTGCGGGCCAGCACGCTGGTGAACAGCAGGCTGCGGTTCACGTGCGCGCCGGAAATGATGCAGTTGCCCGATACCAGCGATGACACCGCCTCGCCCCGGCGGCCGTCCTCGTCGTGGACGAACTTGGCGGGCGGGACCATTTCGGCGTGCGACCAGATCGGCCAGTCGCGATCATACATGTCGAGCTGCGGGATGACCTGCGTCAGGTCGATGTTGGCCTCCCAATAGGCATCGACCGTGCCGACATCGCGCCAATAGACCCCGGTTTCATCCTTGCCGCGCACGCAGCTGTCGGCAAAGCGGTGCGCCACCGCCTTGCCGTGTTTCACCAGGTAGGGGATGATGTCCTTGCCGAAATCGCGGGTCGATTCCGGATCGGCGGCATCGCGTTCCAGTTGCTCGAACAGGAATCTCGTGGTGAACACGTAAATCCCCATCGACGCGAGCGAGACGTCCGGCTTGCCCGGCATCGCGGGCGGATCTTCGGGCTTTTCGACGAATTGCGTGATCCGGTCGTCCGCATCGACCGCCATGATGCCAAAGCCCTTGGCCTCGGCGCGGGGCACTTCCATGCAGCCCACGGTCACGTCCGCGCCCTGGTTGACGTGCTGTTGCAGCATCAATTCGTAATCCATCTTGTAGATGTGATCGCCCGCCAGAATGACGATGTATTCCGGCCCGTGCCCTTCGATGATGTCGATGTTCTGATACACCGCATCGGCCGTGCCTTCGTACCACTGCGTTTCCGAAACGCGCTGCGAGGCGGGCAGGATGTCAAAGCTCTCGTTGCGTTCCGGGCGGAAGAAGTTCCACCCGATCTGCAAGTGCCGGATCAGCGAGTGCGCCTTGTACTGTGTCGCCACGCCGATGCGGCGGATGCCGGAATTGAGCGCGTTGGACAGCGCGAAGTCGATGATCCGGGTCTTGCCGCCGAAATAGACCGCCGGCTTCGCGCGCCGGTCGGTCAGTTCCATCAACCGGCTGCCGCGCCCGCCGGCCAGGACATAGGCCATCGCATCGCGCGCCAGCGGCCGTGCCGGGGATGCCTGCCGTTTTGCCATCATCGTCAACTTCTCCTGCCCCAAAATGCCGTGTCTTGCGGATCACCCTTGGAATTCGAACATCACCGTCGCCAGCGGCGGCACCACCACCTGCGCCGCGCCGCCTTGTGCGATGACCGTGCCCAGATTGCCCTGCCCGCTGCCGCCATAGATCGCGGCATCGGAATTGAGCACTTCGCGCCATACGCCGTCATGCGGCAGCGGCAGGCGGTACGAGCCGTGGACTTGCGGGGTGAAATTGCTGACGACCGCGATGGGCCGCGTGCCCGGTGCCTTGCGCAGCCAGGCAAAGACCGAGGCCTGGGCATCGTCCGCGACCAGCCATTCGAACCCTTCGGCTTCGCAATCGCGCGCGTGCAGCGCCGCCTTGCCGGTGTAGATCCGGTTGAGATCGCGCACGAGCGCCTGCACCCCGGCGTGGGGCGCGGCATCGCACAGTTCCCAGTCCAGCGCGCGCGCCTCGCTCCATTCGCGCAGCTGCGCGAATTCCTGCCCCATGAACAGCAGCTTCTTGCCGGGATAGCCCCACATCAGGCCGTAATAGGCGCGCAAGGTGGCGAATTTCTGCCATTCGTCGCCGCTCATCTTGTTCAGCAGCGATCCCTTGCCGTGGACCACTTCGTCATGGCTCAGCGGCAGCACGAAGTTTTCGCTGAAGGCATACATCAGGCCGAAGGTGATCTCGTCATGATGGTGGCGGCGGTGGATGGGGTCGCGCGCCATGTATTGCAGCGTGTCGTGCATGAAGCCCATGTTCCACTTGAACCCGAACCCCAGGTTGGAACGCGGCCCATCGTCGAACGCGGGCAGGGTGACGCCGGGCCAGGCAGTGCTTTCCTCGGCAATGGTGATGACCCCGGCGTGGGTGCCATAGAGCGCGCGGTTCATGGCGCGGAGGAATTCCACCGCTTCCCAGTTCTCGCGCCCGCCTTCGGCATTGGGGATCCATTCCCCGGCCTTGCGGCTGTAATCGCGGTAGAGCATCGAGGCGACGGCATCGACGCGCAGTCCGTCAACATGGTATTTTTCGGCCCAGAACAGCGCGTTGTTGATCAGGAACGCGGCCACCTCGCGGCGCCCGAAGTTGTAGATCGCGGTGTTCCAGTCCGGGTGGAAACCCAGCCGCGGGTCTTCGTGCTCGTAAAGCGCGGTGCCATCGAAATGGGCGAGGCCATGCGCATCGGTCGGGAAGTGCGCCGGCACCCAATCCACCAGCACCGACACACCCGCGCGGTGCGCGCCATCGACGAAGCGGGCGAACCCCGCGGCATCGCCGAACCGGGCCGATGGGGCGTAAAGCCCGGTGGTCTGGTAACCCCAGCTGGGGTCATAGGGGTGTTCGGCCACCGGCAGGAATTCGATGTGGGTGAAGCCCATGTCGGTGACATAGGGGATCAGCCGCTCCGCCAGTTCGTCCCAGCTCAGGAACCAGCCGGTCTCGTCGCGCTGCCACGATCCGGGGTGCACTTCATAAATGGCCATCGGCTCACGCCGGGGATCGGCCTTCGCCCAGTAATCGCGGTGCGCGCTGTCGCCCCATTCGCCCTTGCCGGGTTGGGCGGTCAGCGATGCGGTGCTGGGGCGCAGTTCGGCGGCGAAGGCATAGGGATCGGCTTTCAGCGGCAGCACGATGCCGTCAGGGCCGGTGATGTGGAACTTGTAGGCGCGGCCTAGGCCAATGTCGGGAATGAAGATTTCCCACACCCCGATGTCGGCGCGGCGGCGCATCGGGTGACGGGCCGGGTCCCAATCGTTGAAATCGCCGACCAGCCGCACCAGGCTGGCGTTGGGGGCCCAGACGGCGAAGTGCACGCCCTGCACCCCCTGGTGTTCGATACGATGCGCGCCCAGCTTGTCGAACAGGCGGAAATGGGTGCCTTCCGCGATCAGGAAATCGTCCATCGGCCCCAGCACCGGGCCAAAGCTGTAGGGATCGGTCACCCACCATTCGTGGCCATTCGCGCTGCAGCGATACTGCACCGGCTTGGGCTTGCCGCGCAGCTTCCCTTCGAACAGTCCGCGCGGATCGACCTGTTCCAGCTTGCCCAGCTTCGCCCCTTTCAGGCTGAAGACTTCGACCGTTTCCGCACCAGGCAGGACCGCGCGGGCAAAAGTTCCGGCCGGGCCTTCGTGCGGCCCCAGCAAGGAAAAGGGATCGGCATGGCGGCCTTCGAGCAGAGCGGAAATAGCGGCACCTGGCGGCTTCAAGCATTCCCCCTGTCACAGCCCGGACCAGACCGGGTAACATTACCTAGCCCTGCTTGGCCCCCGGAAGATACAGGGAAATCGTATGCGCGCCGCCGCCCGCGCATTCGTTTTCATCGGCGGTATGGCAAGGCGCCATTACTTCAGCACGCCCCAGATTTCGCGCGCGTATTCGCCAATCGTGCGATCGGATGAGAACCACCCGACATTGGCGATGTTGCGGATTGCGCTGGTGCGCCAGCCGGGCTGGTCCTGCCAGCGCCGGTCCACCTCGCGCTGGGCGGCGTGGTAGCTGTCGAAATCGGCGGCGACCATGAACCAGTCGTGGTCATACAGTCCGCCCATCAGGCCTGCATAGCGGTGCGGATCGTCGGGCGAGAACACGCCCGAGGCAATCGCGGAGACCGCCTGCTGCAATTCGCGGCTGCCCTCGATCACGGCGCGCGGATTGTATCCGTTCGCGCGCTGCTCAGCCACTTCCTCTGCCGTCAGCCCGAAGATCACGATGTTGTCATCGCCGACGCGGTCCTTGATCTCGATATTCGCGCCGTCCAGCGTGCCAATGGTCAGCGCGCCGTTCAGCGCGAACTTCATGTTGCCGGTGCCCGATGCTTCCATGCCGGCCGTGGAGATCTGCTCTGACAGGTCCGCCGCTGGAATGATCCGTTCGGCCAGGCTGACGTTGTAGTTCGGCACGAACACCACTTTCAGCAGCCCGCCGACGCTGGGATCGGAATTGATCCGCCGCGCGATGTCGCCCGCCAGCTTGATGATCAGTTTGGCGTTGTGATAGCTCGACGCCGCCTTGCCGCCGAAGATCTTGACGCGCGGCACCCAGTTGCGTTCCGGGTGACTGCGGATCTGGTCATACAGCGCGACCGTCTCGATCAGGTTGAGCAGCTGGCGCTTGTATTCGTGGATGCGTTTCACCTGCACGTCGAACAGCGCATCGGGGTCCAGCCGGATCCCGGTCAGGTCTTTCAGATGTGCGGCCAGCGCAACCTTGTTGGCGCGCTTCACTTCGGCCACGCGCTCACCCAGTGCGGCATCGCCGGCCAGCGCATTGAGCGCGGACAGCTCTGCCGCGTCGTCCAGGAACGGGTCGCCGATCGCGTCCTTCAGGATGGCGGTCAGCCCCGGATTGCACTGTTGCAACCACCGGCGCGGAGTGACGCCGTTGGTCTTGTTGTTGATCCGGGTGGGGTAGAGCTTGTGCAGGTCGGCAAAGACCGTGCTTTTCATCAGGTCGGTGTGCAGTGCTGCCACCCCGTTGACGCTGTGCGCGCCTGCAAAGGCCAGGTTGGCCATCCGCACCCGGCGTTCGCCGCCCTCGTCGATCAGCGAGATCGCGGCGATGGCCGCGCCGTCCATCCCGGCCTTGCCCGCCTCGCGCAGCACGCGGCTGTTGATCGCATAGATGATCTGCATGTGGCGCGGCAGCAGTCGTTCGAACAGCGGCAGCGGCCAGGATTCCAGCGCTTCGGGCAGCAGGGTGTGATTGGTATAGGCAATGGTCCGGCGGGTGACGTCCCACGCCTCGTCGAAGTCCAGCCCGTGCACGTCGGTCAGCAGCCGCATCAGTTCGGCCACGGCCACTGCCGGGTGGGTGTCGTTCAGCTGGATCGCGGCCTGATCGGGCAGGGTGCGGACATCGCCGTGGAATTGCACGTGGCGGCGCAAGATGTCCTGGATGGATGCGGAGGTGAAGAAGTACTCCTGCCGCAGGCGCAGTTCCTGCCCGGCCGGGCTGGAATCCGCCGGATAGAGCACCCGCACCAGGCTGCTGGCGCGCAAGTCGTCCTCCAGCGCCGCAAAGTGATCGCCCGCGTTGAACGCGTCCAGCTTGATCGGGTCGATGGCATTGGCGGTCCACAGCCGCAGCGTGTTGACCCGTTTGCCGCGCCAGCCGACCACCGGCGTGTCGACGGCCACGGCTTCGACCTGTTCACCGGGGTTCCACTGCGCGCGGTCGCCCTGCATCACGATGTCGCCGCCAAAGCCGATGCGATAGGCGCTTTCGCGGCGCTCGAATTCCCAGGGATTGCCGTGCGCCAGCCAGGTTTCGGGCAATTCGACCTGCCAGCCATCGTCGATCCGCTGGCGGAACATCCCGTTCACGTAGCGGATGCCATAGCCGTAGGCCGGGATATCCAGGCTGGCGAGGCTTTCCATGAAGCACGCCGCCAGCCGCCCCAGCCCGCCGTTGCCCAGCGCGGCATCGGGCTCCAGCTCCTCCAGCGCGGCCAGGTCGAAGCCATGGTCGGCCAGCGCCTGTTCCATCGCGCGGGTCATCCCCATGTTCGACAGCGCATCGCGCAGCAGCCGCCCGATCAGGAATTCCAGGCTGAGGTAATAGACCCGCTTGCCCTTGGTTTCATACGTGCGGCGGGTGGAATCCATCCAGCGGTCGATCACCGCATCGCGCAGGGTATAGACGGCGGCGGTGTACCAGTCGTGCGGCTTGGCGGCGCGCTCGTCCTTGCCGACGCGGCGGCGCAGCACTTCGACGATGCGGTCGCTGATCTGGGTGAATTCGGCGCTGCGGGTGGATGGCACGGACGGTGGACTCCCCTGATAGAACACTCGGCCGACGGCTGGGCGCTGTCGCGCCGCCGGGCAACCGTTCCTCCCGCCATGCCTCCGGGCATAGGGTTAGGCCATGTTGCACTTGCGAAGCAAGGGGCGCGGGCGGCCTGCAAACCAATTCATCGGTTTAGCCGAACGGGGCTGGTAGGTCTTTCGCCCCCTTTCGCTTGGCGGCGCACCGGCTATGCTGCCCGCCACAACACAACGCGGGAGAGGGAATTTGCGGAAACGGACGATCGCGCTGGGCGCTCTGGCTGCGGCCCTGCTGGCGGGCGGGGCATGGTATGGCAGCCTCGACAAGGAAACCCGCGGCATCCTCGCGGCGCTGCCGACCAATGCCGATGTGCTGATGTGGTCGCAGGATCAGCGCGACGCCGCGTTCCGGGGGATGGACCGCCTGCCCGTGCTGGCCGAAGCGGCCGACGTCGCGCCTTCGGCCAGCCCGCTGCCGCTGCCCGTGGGCAAGCCGCTGGAGGTTCCGGGGATTGACCAATACCTGGCGCAGCAGCGCGCGGCGGGGATCGTGATCGTGCAGGACGGCAAGATCCGGTTGGAGCGCTATGGCCTCGATTTCGACGCCAAGGGGCGCTGGACCAGCTTCTCGGTGGCAAAGTCGTTTACCTCCACGCTGGTCGGCGCGGCGGTGCAGGACGGGGCGATCAAGAGCCTGGACGACAAGGTCAGCCAGTACATCCCGGATTTGCGCGGTTCTGCCTATGACGACGTGACCGTGCGGCAATTGCTGACGATGAGTTCGGGGGTGCGCTGGAACGAGGATTACGAAGACCCGAAGGCCGATGTCGCCCAGTTCAACGCCGTCACGCCCGATCCGGGCGTCGATGCGACGGTCAGCTATCTGCGCAAGCTGCCGCGCGCCCATCCGCCGGGCGAAGTGTGGCATTACAACACCGGCGAAACCAACCTGATCGGGGTGCTGGTATCATCGGCCGTGAAAAAGCCGCTTGCGCAGTATCTGCAGGAAAAGATCTGGCAACCGGCCGGCATGGAGGCCCCCGCGACCTGGCTGAAGGGCAAGACCGGCCACGAAATCGCCGGGTGCTGCCTGCAGGCCGCCACGCGCGATTTTGCGCGGTTCGGGTTGTTCGTGCTGGCGGGCGGCAAGACCGCGCAAGGCCAGCAGATCGTCCCCGCCGACTGGTTCGCAGCTGCGACCGTCAAGCAGAAGGACATCGGCGAGCCGGGGCGCGGCTATGGCTATCAGTGGTGGACTTATGACGACGGCTCGGTCGCCGCGCAGGGCATCTTCGGGCAGGGCATCTTCATCGACCCCAAGCGCAAGCTGGTGATCGCATCGAATGCCAACTGGACCCGTGCCACCAAGGGGCCGGAACCCGATGCGCGCGAAGCATTCTACAAGCAGGTTCAGGCGCTGGCCGATGCTGGTAAGTGATGCAAACAATTTGCGGGAAAGGGCTGCTCCAAACTTGCAGAATCGGATGATTCTTATATAAGGACCAGGTCATAAAGCAAAAGCTGCGTGGCTCCTTCGGGTCGCATCGAAGGAAGCAAAACGGCGCAATCGCCGATTAGCCAATCCTCCGGGTCCGGACAGAATGCGCCGGTCCGGGGGAATTGGTTCCTCCGCTAGATCAGGGCAATGCCCCACACGACGCCGACAATCAGGAATACCCCGGCCACATCCAGCATCAGGCCGGCGCGGATCATGTTGCCCATGGCGATATGCCGGGTGGACCAGGCCAGTGCATTGGGGCCGGTCCCGGCGGGCAGCATGAAGCCCCACGTTGACGCGATGGCGGCCGGCAGGGCCAGCAGGATCGGGTCTGCGCCCAAGGCGACAACCAGCGCCGCGACGACCGGCAGGATGCCGCTGGCGGTGGCGATGTTGCTGGCGAATTCCGTCACCACGATCACGAACGCAACCAGCGCCAGCGCCACGATCGGCAGCGGAACATTGGCCAGCGGCAGCAGCATCTGACCCAGCCACTCGGCCAGGCCCGATTCGGTCATCCCCATTGCCATCGCCAGCCCGCCGCCGAACATCAGCACCACGTCCCACGGTGCGCGATTGGCTTCGTGCCAGTTCAGCATCTTGCGGCCCGTGCCGTCGGGCAGGATGAACAGCACCAGCCCAGCAGCCGCGGCAATGGTTCCGTCGGTCAGCCCGCCCTTGGGAAACAGCCCCTCCAGCCAGGGCTGGGTGATCCAGGCGAGGAACGCCAGCACGACCACCGGCAGCAGTCGCCGTTCAGGGATGGACCAGGCGTCGGTATGGCTGATCGCGGCGCGGGCGGCCGCCGGATCGAACCGGTCCTGCCCCAGCCTTTGCACCCGCGCGATGATCAGCGCGGCCAGCGGCACGCCGATCAGCACGACCGGCATGGCATAGAGGCTCCATTCCAGGAACGTGATCTTCAGTCCCAGCGACTTTTCCAGCAGCCCCGCGGCGATGGCATTGGTCGGGGTGCCGACCATCGTGCCGAGCCCGCCGATCGACGCGGCAAAGGCAATCCCCATCGGCAAGGCGCCGGCAATCCCGCCGGTTTCGCCCTCGCGCACGCCGCCAGCGGCCAGCATGGCGAGCGCCATCGGCATCATGATCAGCGCGGTGGAGGTGTTCGAGATCATCATCGAGAGGATCGCGGTCGCGCTCATCACCGCCAGCAGCAACCGCCCCGGCGTCAACCCGGCATGGCGCATGATGAACAGCGCGAGGCGCCGGTGCAGCCCGGTCCGCTCGATCGCCAGCGCCAGAAACGCGCCGCCGACGAACAGGAACATGATCGGGGAGTAATAGGCTGCCGCCGTCTTGTTGGCATCGGCCACGCCGGTCAGCGGCAAGACCAGGAATGGCAGCATGGCGGTGGCCGACAGCGGCAAGGCCTCTGTCATCCACCACGCCGCCATCAGCCAGACCAGCCCGGCAGCGGGCCAGGCCGCAGCCGGCATTCCACCCGGAGCAGGCAGGATCAGAGTGGCGAGGAAGCCGGCGATGCCCACCCAGAAGCCGATACGGCGTGCGGTCATCCCGGCGTTCCCCCAGCAGGGGCGCCCGCATCTGCGGCGGGCGCTACCCCGTTCGTCTTACTTCGGCGACACCACCATCAGCATCTGGCGGCCTTCCATGCGCGGATAGGCTTCGACCTTGGCGACGTCGGCGATGTCTTCCTGTACGCGGCGCAGCAGGTTCATGCCCAGCTGCTGGTGCGACAATTCGCGGCCGCGAAAGCGCAGGGTGACCTTCACCTTGTCCCCTTCGCCGATGAACTTGTGCATCGCCCGCATCTTCACGTCATAGTCGTGATCGTCGATGTTCGGACGCATCTTGATCTCCTTGATCTCCTGCGTCTTCTGGGTCTTGCGGGCCAGGTTGGCCTTCTTCTGCGCCTCGTACCGGAACTTGCCGACGTCGAGGAACTTGCACACCGGCGGATCGGCGTTGGGCGACACTTCCACCAGATCAAGGCCGACTTCTGCCGCCTGCTCAATGGCTTCGCGCGTGTACATCACGCCAATGTTCTCACCATTTTCGTCGATGACGCGGACTTTGTCCGAGGTGATCATGTTGTTGTAGCGTGGCCCGCTCTTGACGGGGGGCGTCATCATGCGCCGGGGTGGGGGTGCTATAGTCGGGACTCCTCAAGACTCTTGTGCGCGCGCTCTTAGTCCGAATCGCGCGCCGGGAAAAGGTGCGATTTCCGGCGCAAAGCCCCTATTTCGCGCGCCAGAGCGGGTATTGCAGCAATTTGCCCTTCGCGCTGAGCAGCGCATCGGCACTGCGCGCGGGTTGCAGCGCGGCGATGATCGCGGGATCGGCGGCGTCCAGCCCGCCGGTCAGCGTGCCGAACGCGGGCAGGATCAGCCGGGTTTCCGACCGCACCGCACAGGGCCGGCTGATGTGCCGTCCGCGCGCCGCGATCCGTAGCTTTGGGTGGAAATGGCCGGACATTTCGGGCCGGGTCTCGCCCGCCAGCGCTTCGTGGCGCAAGACCAGCCCAGCCAGTTCCAGTTCGGGCAGCGCGGTGCCTTCGCCCACTTCGCCCCGATCATGGTTGCCGGTGATCCAGACCCAGTCGGTCGCGCGGGTCAATGCTGCCAGCATCCCCGCCGCATGCGGTTCCAGCCGCGCCGCGCCGCCTTCGTCATGAAAATTATCCCCCAGGCACAGCACGCGCCGCGCCCCGGTTTCGCGCACCGCCAGCGCGATCCGTTCCAGCGTTTCGCGGCTGTCATAGGGTGGCAGCATCTGGCCGAAGCGGGCAAAGTAGCTGGCCTTTTCGAGATGCAGGTCCGCCACCAGCAGCGCCCGCTCGCGCGGCCAGTACAGCGCGCGCTGGCCGACCAGCGCCAATTCCTGCCCTGCGAACGAAAAGGGAACCATGGCTTTTCCTTGCCGGAAGCGGATTCGCTTGGCAAGGGCGGTCCATGACCGAATGGACGACCCATACCGCCCGCGCCAAGGACTGGTTCGAAGCCCTGCGCACCCGCATCTGCACCGCGTTCGAGGCGATCGAGCGCGAAGCGGGCAGCGATGCCACGTTCGAATATACCCCGTGGAGCCGCGAGGAAGCGGGCAATCCGAACCCCGGTGGCGGCGTGCGCGGGGTGATGAAGGGCAAGGTATTCGAAAAGGTGGGCGTCAACGTCTCCACCGTCCACGGCACGTTCGCGCCTGAATTCGCCAAGACCATTCACGGCGCGGGGGCCGACAATCCCGGCTTTACCGCCACCGGCATCAGCCTGGTCGCGCACATGGCCAACCCGCACGTGCCGGCCGTGCACATGAACACCCGCTTCCTGACCACCGGCAAGGCGTGGTTCGGCGGCGGCGGCGATCTCAATCCGCCGATCCCCTACGCCGAGGACACGGCCGAGTTTCACGCCGCGTTCAAGGCCGCCTGCGATGCGCACGACGCGGACTACTACCCGCGGTTCAAGGCGTGGGCGGACGACTATTTCTATATCCCGCACCGGGGCGTCCACCGCGGCGTCGGCGGGATCTTCTATGACCACCTGGAATGCGCCGACGATGCGCAATGGGAAGCGAACTTTGCCTTCACCCGCGATGTCGGCGAGGCATTCCTCGACGTGTTCCCGCGCCTGGTGCGCCGCCGGATGGGCATGGCCTTCACCCCGGCCGAAAAGCAGCAGCAGCTGGAATGGCGCGGCCGCTATGCCGAGTTCAACCTGGTCTACGACCGGGGCACGCTGTTCGGCCTCAAGACTGGCGGCAACATCGACGCGATCCTGATGAGCCTGCCGCCCGAAGCGGTGTGGCGCTGATTTATTCCGCAAGGGCCTTGCCCTTGCCCCCCAAGTCCGCCCATCTAGGCCGATAATGCTGCGCCAGTACGAACTTGTCGAACGGGTCATGAGCTACGCTCCCGATGCGGACGAAGCGATGCTCAACCGTGCCTATGTCTACACGGTGCAGAAGCACGGCACCCAGACGCGCGCCAGCGGCGATCCCTATTTCAGCCACCCGGTCGAGGTGGCGGGCCTGATGACCGAGCTGAAGCTCGACCAGGAAACGATCATCACCGCGTTGCTCCACGATACGGTGGAGGACACGCTGGCCACCACCGAGGAGATCGAGCGCCTGTTCGGCCCGGACGTCGCCAAGCTGGTCGACGGCGTGACCAAGCTGTCCAAGATCGAGGCGATGACCGAAAAGGAACGCGCGGCGGAAAACCTGCGCAAGTTCCTGCTGGCGATGAGCGAGGACTTGCGCGTCCTGCTGGTCAAGCTGGCCGACCGGCTGCACAACATGCGCACGCTCCATTACATCAAGAGCGAGGACAAGCGCCGCCGGATCGCCCGCGAAACGATGGATATCTATGCCCCGCTGGCCGAGCGCGTGGGCATGTACGAATACATGCGCGAAATGCAGCTGCTGGCCTTCGAACAGCTGGAGCCCGAAGCCTATGCCACGATCACCGGGCGGCTGGCCCAGATCCGCAGCAGCGAGGGCGGGCAGGTTGACGCGATTGCGCTCTCGATCAAGCAGGCGCTGGCCGAGGCGGGCCTGAGGGTCGAGGTTTCGGGCCGCGAGAAGCACCCCTATTCGATCTGGAAGAAGATGGCCGAACGCCACGTGACGTTCGAGCAGATCACCGACATCATGGCCTTCCGCGTGCTGACCGACAGCGTGGCCGATTGCTACAAGGCGCTGGGGGTGCTGCACACCACCTGGCAGATGATTCCGGGGCGGTTCAAGGACTACATCTCGACACCGAAATCGAACGGCTATCGTTCGCTCCATACCTCGCTGATCTTCGAAAACTCGATGCGGATGGAAGTGCAGGTGCGCACGCAAGAAATGCACAATACCAACGAATTCGGGCTGGCCGCGCACTGGGCCTACAAGCAGGGCGGCACGCCGGACGGGCAGGTTGGCTGGTTGCGCGACCTGATCGAGATCGTCGATGCCAGCCACGATGCCGAGGAACTGCTCGAACACACCAAGCTGGCGATCTATCAGGACCGGATCTTCGCCTTCACGCCCAAGGGCGCGCTGCACCAGCTGCCCAAGGGATCGACCCCGGTGGACTTTGCCTATTCGGTCCACTCCGACCTCGGCAACTTTGCCGTGGGCGCCAAGATCAACGGACGCCACATGCCGCTGCGCACGCCGCTGGCCAACGGCGACGTCGTCGAAATCATCAAGAGCCGCAAGGCTTCGCCGCAGCTGTCGTGGCTGGGCTTTGTCGTTACCGGCAAGGCGCGCGCCGCGATCCGCCGTGCGGTGCGCGCCAAGGAACGGCAGGAAATCGCCGCGATCGGTCGCCAGCTGTTTGACCAGATCGTCGGGCACTTGCCTTCCAAGATCGGCAAGAAGGCGGTGCGCGATGCGATCAAGCGGCTGGGGCTGGCCAGCGAAGAGGAGCTGATGGTCGCCATCGGCACTGCGAAGCTGGACGACCGGCAGGTGATGGAAGCCCTGATCCCCGGCAGCGCCGCCGGGCTGGCCGAACCGGAGCAGTGGTCCGGACAGGAACGCGCAATCTCGATCCGGGGGCTGACACCGGGGGTGGGCGTGCAGCTGGCCGAATGCTGCCACCCCGTGCCGGGCGACCGCATCGTCGGCATCCGCCAGCCCGACAAGGGTGTGGAAGTCCACTCGATCGACTGCATGACGCTGGCCTCGGGTACGGACAGCGACTGGCTCGACCTTTCGTGGGGCGAGCGGACCACCGGTGCGGTGGGGCGGCTGCGGATGGTGCTCTACAACCGCCCCGGCACGCTGGCCGAGGCGACCGGCATCTTCGCGGGCAACCGCGCCAACATTGTCTCGCTGGAAATGACCCAGCGCGACGAGTTGTTCGGCGGTTATGAAGTGGACCTGGAAGTCAGCGACCTCGCTCACCTGACCCGGATCGTCAGCGCGCTGCGCGCCAGCGATGCCGTGGCCCAGGCGGAGCGGATCTGACCGTCTGCTTTGGGCTTGCGCGCCGCGCGAGCCGGGGCCAAGCACGGCGCCATGCGCATTGCCCTGTTCGAACCTGAAATCGCCGGCAACGTCGGCGCGATCCTGCGGCTTGGTGCCTGTCTGGGCGCTTCGGTCCACCTGATCGAGCCCTTGGGCTTTGTGTGGGACGATCGCCGGGTGCGGCGGGCCGCGATGGACTACATCGATCACGTGTCCGTCACCCGCCACGCCGGGTTCGATTCCTTTCGCGAAACAGTGGCCGGGCGGCTGGTCCTGCTGACCACCAAAAGCACCCAATCGGTCTATGATTTCCGGTTCGCGCCGGACGATATCCTGTTGTTCGGAAAGGAGAGTGCGGGGGTTCCGGCGTCAGTCTCGGCCACTTGCGATGCCCATTTGCGCATTCCGATGCGCGCGCCGGTCCGGTCGATGAACCTGGCCTCGTCGGCCGCGCTGGTGCTGGGCGAAGCGCTGCGTCAGACCGGCTCCCTGCCGGCCTGATTGCGCCACGCGCGCGGTGAAATGCCGTGACGCTTGCGGAACCACATGCTGAACGCGGCGGGGCCTGAAAACCCAAGCAGCTCTGAGATTTCCCCCAGATTGCGAATGCCGGCGGCCATCTGACGGAGGGCGACATCGTCGCGCGCCTCGTCCAGCAGGGCAAGAAACCGGGTGCCTTCATCCGCCAGTTCGCGGGTCAGCGTCCGGCGCGATATGCCCAGCTGGCCGGCTACATACTCCGCCGTGCAGCGCCCGCTGGACAGCAGCATCGCCAGCACACGGCGGACCTTGTCCGTCATCGACAGGCCGCTGGGGCCGGCGGTCAGGCGCAGCATTTGTGCCGCATAGGGCTGCAACGCCGTCTCGGCCAAGGGGTTCGGCCGATCCAGCAAGGCGCGGCGGATCACGATGCCATCAAAGTCGGCGTCATAGCGGATACGCGGCCCCAGGGCCTGCCGGAAACGGGCTGGTTCGATCGGCGCGCTGCGGGTCAGGCGGACTTCCTCTGGCTGCCACAAAGGCCCGGCCAGATGCCGCAAGATCCGGTGCTGCATTGCGATGGCGATGTCCAAAGCCTGCGTTTTTTGACCTGGCACCGGAATGCTGGACCGCAGCACCACGATATCCCCGAAGGTCTCGCGGGTTACGACCAGCGCATCGTTATGCAGTGGCAGATAGGCCTCGATCACGGCCAGTGCACCGCCGATGGTCGGTTCGTCGCGCGCGATCAGGCTGATCGGTCCGAGGTTCGAAAAGCCCCGCAACTCGGAAATTCGCAGACCGAAATCATCGCGGTTGCAGGCGCTGGCGGCCAGTTCGAACACCTGATTCACGGCCAGCACCGGGATGCGGCGATCCGGTTCCTGTTCGATTCCGGGGGGCAGGCCGGCCTGCCGCAGCAACTGGGCGGCTTCCACGCCATAGCTGCGGCACAGCGCGCCAAGCCCGGTCAGGGCGGCGGCACGAACCGTCAGGCTGCGAACGTGGCTCATATGAATAAGTTTATGGCTCAAATAATGAAGAAATGAAACCCGGAAAGCTGCATCAAGGGTTCCAACGGGCACAGCGCCGTTTCTGGGGAGGGATCTGAGGTGACCAAGACGCCGATCAGCGATGCCGCGCGCGCCACCGGGGGCTGGAACCGGGCCTGGGACCAGGCCGCCGGCTTCGATCCCGAATGGATGGAAAAGTTCCTCGACATGGGAACCCATTCTGTCCGCAAGGGAATCATCGATCCCAAGACGTACGAGTTTCTTGCCATCGCGGTCGATGCCAGCTGCACCCACATGTACTCGCCGGGGGTGAAGCGGCACATCGCCAAGGCGCTCGATCTGGGGGCGACCCCGGAAGAGATCATGGCCGTGCTGCAACTGGTCGCCGTGCTGGGAATCCACTCGGTAGCGCTGGGCACGCCGCATCTGGTCGATGAAATGACGGCGCGGGGAATGCCCGTGCCCGCCGCTCCCGCATCCACGCCCGTTTCCACGGAGGACTGAACATGCAATTCCTCGATGACAGCCTGTTGCCCGAAAACCAGGAAAAGCTGGTAATCCAGGTCGCCCCTTATGGCCCGCAGTGGCTGCCGGGGGATTTCCCGGAGGACATCCCGGTGACCATGGCCGATCAGGTCCAGAAGGCGGTTGACTGCTATAACGCCGGGGCGACCGTGCTGCACCTGCACTGCCGCGAAGCGGATGGCACCGGGTCCAAGCGCCTGTCGATGTTCAACGAGATGATCGATCGCATCCGCACCGCCTGCCCGGACATGCTGATCCAGGTCGGCGGCTCGATCAGCTTTGCCCCTGAAGGCGAAGGGGCCGAGGCCAAGTGGCTGTCCGACGACACCCGCCACATGCTGGCCGAACTGAAGCCCAAGCCCGATCAGGTCACCATCGCGGTCAACACCAACCAGATGGACATTTCCGCGCTGATGAACGCCGACGATATCGCCGGCACCTGCCTGACCAACCCGGCAATGTTCGAAGCATATCGCAACATGTACTTCGAATGCGGCCCGGTGTTCATGGAAGAGCACCTGAAGCGCCTGGTCGCCAACGGCATCCAGCCGCACTTCATGGTCGGCGACCTCAGCCAGCTGGAAACGGTCGAGCGGCTGATCCGCAAGGGTCACTACAACGGCCCGCTGGTGCTGAACTATGTCGCCATCGGCAGCGGCGCGGCCGGGACGCACCCGGCCGACCTGATCGAATTTGCCCGCCGCGTGCCCGATGGTGCGGTGCTGACGATTGAATCGGTGATGCGCAATGTCGCCCCGTTCAATGCCATTGCGATTGCCCTTGGCCTGCACGTCCGCGTCGGGATCGAGGACAACTTGTGGAGCCGCAAGGGCGAGCGCATGACCAGCGTTCAGCAGGTCGAACAGATGGTGCGCCTGGCGAACGAGCTGCACCGCGATGTCGCCAGCGGGCCGGAAGCCAAGGCGATCTACCAGATCGGCACCTTCTATCAGTCCACCGACGAGACGCTGCGCAAGCTGGGCTATGCGCCCAACCGCCAGCCTGGCCAGCGCGGCGTGCCGCGGTGGGAATACGCGTGAATTCGGTATGGGGGAGAGTCTGCGTTGTCACCGGGTCGGCGCGCGGACTCGGGCGGGCGATCGCCGCCGCGCTGGGCGCGGCTGGCGGTCGCCTTGCCTTGTGCGATATCCTGACGGACGAGCTGGAACAGACCGCCGCTGACTTGCGCGCCGCCGGGTGCGAGGTCTTTGCCGCCCCCTGCGACGTCAGCGACAGCGCCAGCGTGGACGCCTTCTTCGCCAGCGTGGAGCAGGCGCTCGGCCCGGTCGAGGTGCTGGTCAACAACGCCGCACTGGTCCCCGGCGGGCCGCAGGACGAGGTCCGTCGCAACCGCCACTATGCCTACCTCACCACGCCGGAGCCGCGAACCTCGCTGGGCTTCACCAGCGCTAAGAGCGACGATGACTGGCTGCGCTACTGGGGCGTCAACGTCCACGGGGTGTTCTTCTGCACCCGCGCCGCGCTGCGCCAGATGGAGCCGCGCGCGTTTGGCCGGATCGTCAATATTGCCTCCATCGCGGGGCTTTCGACCTACAGCGCGCACAGCCCGCACTATTCGGCCACCAAGGGCGCGGTGATCGCGTTTACCCGCTCGGTCGCGGCGGAAGTGGCGGGGGCGAACATCTTCGTCAACGCGATTGCACCGGGCGGCGTGGCGACCCCGATGTTCGATCAGTACCTCGCCTCGCTCGACGCAGAAGCGCGCGGGCGCCTGTTCCAGATCATCCCGGCCGGACGGCTGGGCACGATGGACGAGTATGCGGGACTTGTGCTCTATCTGGCGGGGGATGGACATTATCTGGCCGGGCAGATCATCAGTCCGAACGGGGGAATGGTCTGAATGAGCGACAATGGCGCCGCGCCTGGCAACAGCAAGACCAAAGGCTTCCCCACCGGGCTGATCCTGTTCCTGACGCTGCTGCACATCGTCAACCAGATCGACCGCCAATTGGTGGCAGCCTTTGCCGCCGATATCATGCGTGACCTCGAACTGAACCGCAGCCAGTTCGCGCTGATCGCCGGGCTGGCGTTCAGCGGGGTCTATGCCCTTGCCGCGCTGGCGGCGGGTGTGCTGGCGGACCGGCTGGGGCGGGTAAAGGTGCTGTCCGCCGGGCTGGGCATCTGGAGCCTGTTCACCGCGCTGGCGGGGCTGGCGCAGGGGTTCTGGACGATGCTGGCCGCGCGGCCCTTTGTAGCCGCCGGGGAAGCGACGCTGGTGCCCACCGCCAGCAACATCATTCTGGCGCGGGTGTCCGAACGGTTCAAGGCCGGGGCGCTGGGGCTGTTCTTTGCGGGGATTCCGCTGGGGATCGGCGGGGGATTCCTGATTGCGGGCCTGCTTGGCCCGGTGCTGGGCTGGCGCTGGACGTTCGTCGCGATGGGCGGGATCGGGCTGGTCGCGCTGGCAGTGTTGGTGCGGCTGCGCGACGATCCGCCCGACCTGTCGCACCGCCCCACCCTGCTGGGCAATCTCAGCGCGCTGGCCGCCGCGTTCCGCATTGCCCCGCGCGGCTTCTGGGCTTCGCTGGCGATCATCGCCGCCCATGCCCATACCGGGACCAGCCCGTTCGTGCAGCTGTGGCTGGTGGGTGAGAAGGGCTATGATCCAGAGACGGCCGCGGCGGTCTATGGCGGGATGTTCCTGATCGTCGGGCTGGCCGGAACCTTCGGCGCCGGGTTGCTGGGCGACTGGGCATACAATCGGCTGGGCTGGGACCGGGCGCGCACCGCGCTTGTCACGCTGCTGGTGATCGGTCCGCTGCTGCCGCTCTATCGGCTGGCACCGGGGGGATCGCTGCCGTTCCTGCTGGGGATGGTTGGCTCGATCCTCTACATGACCGTGCTGTATGGCCCGATCTTTGCCGTGATCGAGGAACTGCTGCCCGCGCGGCTGAAGGCCACGTCAACCGGGCTGAACATGCTGCTGATCAACATCTTCGCGCTCGGCGCGGTCTCGCTCGCCATCGGCGTGGCGAGCGATGCGCTGGCGGCGGCGGGATCGCTGCGCAGCTGGACCTGGCCGCTGCTGGGGGCAGACGTGCTGGCCCTGTTGGCCATCCCGTTCACGTGGGCCGCGCTGCGCGCCCCCCGGCACGCGCCGGCGGCGAGTGTCAGTTCCGGGGCGTGATCCGCGTGCCGTCGGCGACGGTGTTGCCGGGGTTGATCAGCACCGCATCGCCCGCGGCAACGCCATCCAGCACTTCGGCGAATTCGTCGTTCAGATGGCCGATCCGCACCTTGCGCTCCCGCGCCCGGCCCCCTTCGGCAACGAAGACCCGCCAGCCGCCGTCGCTGCCGCGAAACAGCGCGCCGATGGGCAGTCGCACGGCATCATCGGTGCGCCAGTGCAGGATCGTGGCATCGATCTGGTAACCATGCCCCAGCCGGGCTGCGGCGGGCAGCGATTGCGGTTCGAAGCCGATGATCACGTTGACGCGCTGTTCCTCGATCCCCAGTGCGGAAATCTTCAGGCGGCCGAACGGCTCCACCCGTTTCACCACCCCTATCAGCGGCTGCGGCCCGCCCCACTGGGTGATTTCCACCCGGTTGCCCGGCTTCACCTGCACCGCCTCGCGCGAAAGCAGGTCGACCACCACCTCGATCCGGGCGGGATCGCCGATGGTGACCAGCGGGGTGCCTTCCACGATGATCCCCTCGCTCTCGGTTATGACCGACAGGACCGACCCGCTGGCAGGCGCGCTTACGGCCACGCGCTGCCCGGCCGCCGCACCGCTGGATTCGGCCAGCCCGGCCGCGATCCGCGCCACTTCGGCGCTGGCCTGGGTGGCGCCGGCCTGGGCGATGGCAAGGCGGGTGCGCGCCGCTTCCAGCTGCGCGCGCGGCAGAAAGCCCTGGCGGGCCACTTCCTGCGCGCGGGCCAGATCGCGCCGGGCCTGGGCTGTGGTGGCCCTGGCCCCGGCCTCCGCCGCGCGGGCGGCTTGCAGTGCAGCCTGCAACTGATCGCGGGTGCGGGGGTCGAGCAGGGCGGCGGGCCGGCCGGTCATGGTGGTGATCAGCGCGCCGCGCGTCACCGTGTCGCCCGCTTCCAGCTCGATCCGGGAAAGCGTGCCGGTGACCGGGGCGGAAACCACATAGAGGTCTTCGGCGCGGGTCACGCCATCGTCGGTCACGCCTTCGGCCATCGCCCCGCGCGAGACGGCGGCGGTGTCCACCGCGACCGCATCCGGCCAGAAGGCAAAGGCCAGCGCGGCCAGCAGCAACCCCGCGATCATCAGGGCCCAGCGCCAGCGTTTGACCAGATCCGCCATGCCGTTCAGTCCCTGCCTTTCAACACGCGCACCATGTCCAGGTGCAGCACCCGCCGCGCCACCACCAGCGCCGTCAGCATTCCGGCCCCCAGCACCACCAGCGCCGCCCAGCCATAGCTGGCGCGCGACGGTGCGAAAGGCAGGCGGAACAGGTCCGAACTGAACATCGCGGTCATCAACTGCGCCAGCCAGTATCCCATGATGCACCCCACCGGCACCGCCAGCACGACCAGCAGCGCCAATTCCCCGATCAGCACGATCCCCACTTCGCTGCGATGATAGCCCAGCACGCGCAAGGTGGCGAGTTCGTGCGCGCGTTCGGAAAACAGGATGCGCGCGCTGTTATAGACCACGCCGACGGCAATCGCGGAAGCGAACCCGATGTAGAACACCAGCATCGTCACCATGTTGTCGTCGATCATCTCCTCGAACTTCTGCAGGGCGGCGTCGCGCTCGCTCACTCCCAGGACCAGCGGCATGGCCTTCAGCGCGGTCAGGATGCGGTCGCGCTGCGCCGGGTCGATCCGCAGCAGCGCGGCCCCCACCGGGGCGGCATCGCGGGCGATGGCTTCCAGCGTCCGGTCAGAGGCATAGGCGCGTTCGCCGATGAATTCCTCCACCACGCTGACCACCGGCAGGAACTGCACGGTGCGCCGCCCGCCCAGCAACTCCACCCGCACCCGCTGGCCGGCGCGCACAGCCAGCTTGTCGGCCAGCTGGCGGCTGAGCATCAGCCCCGCCGGGGGCAGGGCCAGAACCTGGCCGTCGCTGTCGATCCGCATCGTCAGTTGCGATTGCGGCATGGCGCTCTCGATCGCGGCGCGCTCCTGCCGGTTGGCGTTGCCCAGCTTGACCGGGACGGCCCGGATCGGCTCCACCCGGATCACCCCCGGCACCTGCGCCAGCGCGAACAGCGCCTGCTCCGCGCGCGGTTCGGTGAAGGTCACGGTCAGGTCCTGGCGCTGGGCGCGGAAGAAGAAGGAATCCAGCATCGTCCGGCTGGAATCAAGGAACTGCAGCGTGGCAAACAGCAGCGCCATGGACAGCGCCACCCCCGTTACCGTGATGGCGGAGCGCCACGGCCAGCGGGCGATGTGGCGCAGGATCATGTGGCCGATGGCCGATACGCCCGCTGCCTCGCTCAGCCGCTCGGTCAGGCCGGGGCGATAGACCGGCGGGGGCGGGGCGGACATCGCCACCGCCGGCGCCAGTCGCACCGCCGCGCGCATGCCGCCCAGCGCACCCAGCGCCGCCGCGCCGATCGCCAGCCCCGCCGCCAGCAGAAAGACCGACGGCGCCATGTGATATTCCAGGAAGGGAAAGCGGAAATACTGCGCATAGATGCGCGTCATTGCCCGGCCCATCCAGATGCCCGCGGCTGACCCCAGCACGGTTGCCATCGCCGCCACCACCAGCGCGAACTTCAGATAGTGCCAGCCAATCGCCCAGTCGGAATAGCCGAACGCCTTGATCAGCCCGATCTGGGTGCGCTCGGTGCGGATCATCCGCCCCAGCACGATATAGACCAGGAACGTCGACACCAGCAGGAACACTGGCGGGATCACCCGCGTCATCGCTTCCAGCTGCATCAGCTCGTTGTCGAGGAAGGCATGGGACAAGTGATCCTTGCGGCCATAGGCGCCGGTCCCGCCATAAGGGGCCAGGATGGCGTCGACCTTGCGGATCACGTCGGCTTCGGATGCGCCGCGTTCCAGCAGCAGTGACAGCGTGTTGATCGCCTCGGTCCGGTCGGTCGCGGCTTCCAGCGCCTGCTGGCCCATCCACAGCACGCCGAACCGGCGATCATCGGGGATGATGTCGCCGGGGGCCAGGGCATAGATGTAGTTGGGGGCCAGGCCGATGCCGACCACCGTCAGGCGTTCCTTGCTGCCATAGATCAGCGCGTCGAGCGTGGCGCCGGGACGAAGATCGTTGGCCGTGGCAAAGGCTTCGTCGATGACGACGTCGCCCGGCTCGCCCGCGCGTGGCAGGTGGCCGCTGCGCAGGACCAGTCGGTTGAGGTGGGATTGGCCGCGTTCGTCCAGCGAATTGATCAGCGCCCGCACCGGCGCGGGCCGGTCCGGGAAATCCAGCGTGGCGTATTGCTGGATCGAACCTTCCACCCGCGCCACGCCCGGCACCGCGGCGACCCGGTCCACCACGCTGCGCGGGGCGCGGGTCATGCTGGCGAAGACATCGGCGAACAGGTTCTGCGCGTAATAGGCATCGCGCGTGGCCGTCAGCGAGCGGTGCACGCCCATCGACAGCACGAAGGTGGCCGTGGCCGCCGCCAGCACCACCGCGATTGCCAGCGCCTGTCCGCGCATATGCCACAGATCCCGCAGCAGCTTGCGGTCGAGCGCTTTCACCAGCTGATCCCGGCCGGATCGACCGGCGCGGCGTTCACCTCGATCCGGGCGATCCGGCCATCCAGGAAATGAAACACCCGGTGCGCCATCGCGGCGATCCCGGCGTTGTGGGTGATGATCACCACGGTCGTGCCAAGCTCGCGGTTGGCGCGGGCCAGCGTTTCCAGCACGCGGATGCCGGTGGCGCTGTCCAGCGCGCCGGTGGGTTCATCGCACAGCAGCACACCCGGCTGCTTGGCCACAGCGCGGGCCACGGCAACGCGCTGCTGCTCCCCGCCGGACAGCTGGGCCGGATAGTGGTGCTGGCGGTCCTGCAGGCCGACCAGCGCGAGCGCCTGTGCCGGGTCCATCGGATGTTCGGCGATGTCGGTCACCAGCCGCACGTTCTCGATCGCGGTCAGGCTGGGGATCAGGTTGTAGAACTGGAAGATGAAGCCCACGTTGGCCCGGCGGAACCGGGTCAGCGCCTTGTCGTCCATCGCTGCCAGATCGAGGTCGCGGTAGAACAGCGTTCCTGATGTCGCCCGGTCCAGTCCGCCGATGATGTTCAGCAGGGTCGATTTGCCGCTGCCCGACGGGCCCAGCAGCACCACGATTTCACCGGCGGGGATCGCCAGGTCCACCCCGCGCAGGGCGTGCACTTCGGTTTCGCCGGTCTGATAGACCTTGCGCAGGTCCGTGCCGGAAAAGGCCAGTGGCGGTGCGGCGGTGTCCATCCTGCGGGGCAAGGCTCCTGTCGATGGGAATGCTAGCACAGGCCGAACCCGTCCTCACCCCTCTTGATGTACGGTTTGCGGTATGGGTTGATCAGCCGATCAGGCGCTTGCTCCAAAGCGGTTTGAGCCGTTCCAGCAGCACGAGCTGGCCGATCCCCAACAGCGCGACCATGCCGGCTTCCGCCGCGGAAATGCGCGCAAAGCCGAACAGGTCTGCAATCGGGGGGATGAACTGCGTTGCCAGCATGATCACGGCAACCACGCCCATGACGATGGCTAGCGCCGGATTGGCCCGCCCCAGTGCCGCTGCGAGCGATGCGCTGTAGCGGCGGTTGACCAGGATCAGGCCCGCGATGACGGCGACCAGCGCGAGGAACGCGGCCGCGCGCAGCTGTTCCGCAGCGATCCCGGATTGCCACAAGAGCCACGCCAGCCCCCCGGTCAGGGCGAGGGCGATGCCGCCCTGCACCGCCGACCAGCCCACCAGCGAGCGCGAGAACAGCGGCGTATCCGGCGCACGCGGTGGCCGCGCCATGACATCGCGTTCGTCCTCCTCGGCCTCGAACACCAGCGAGCAGACCGGGTCGATGATCATTTCCAGCAGGGCGATGTGGATCGGCCCCAGCAGCAGCGGCATCCCGGTCAGCAGCGGCAGCAGCGCCAGACCGGCAATGGGGATGTGCACGGCGACGATGAAGCCCATCGCCTTGCGCAAGTTGTCATAGATGCGCCGGCCCATGCGCACCGCCTTGACGATCGAGCCGAAGTCATCGTCAAGCAGGACGATGGCGGACGCCTCGCGCGCGACATCGGTGCCGCGCCCGCCCATCGCCACGCCGATGTGCGCCGCCTTCAGCGATGGCGCATCGTTCACGCCGTCGCCGGTCATCGCCACGATCTCGCCCGCCTGCTTCAGCGCCTCGACCAGCCGCAGCTTCTGCTCCGGCATGATCCGCGCGCAGACGCCGATGGTGCCGATCCGCTGGCGCAGCGCATCGTCGGACAGCGCGGCCAGCTCCTCCCCGGTCAGCACGTCATCCGCGTCGATCCCGGCGGCGCGGGCAATGGCGCGGGCGGTCTGCGGGTAATCGCCGGTGATCATGACGATGCGGATGCCCGCCGCGCGGCATTGCCGCACTGCTTCGGGAACGGATGCGCGCAGCGGGTCGGCCAGCCCGACCAGCCCGCGAAAGGTAAAGGCAAAATCGTGCTGCGAAGGCGGGAGGTCGGCCGCCGGCCAGCGGGCATCGGCCACGCCCAGCACCCGCAGGCCCTGCTCGGCCAAGGTATCGACCGCCGCCTTCAGCCGGGCCCGTTCGCTGTCGGGCAGGTGGCACAGATCGGCAATGGCTTCGGGCGCGCCCTTGGTGGCGATCACCCGCTCTTCCGCTCCGCCGGGATTGCTCCAGGCGTGCGACATGGCCAGCAGCGCCGGGTCCAGCGGATAGTGCCGGTCAAGCGTCCAGCCCGCATCCTGCCGCGCCCTGACCGTGGCCGGGGCCAGCGCGTCGCCCAGCTCGTGAAAGGCCGCTTCCATGGGATCGACCGGCTGCTGTGCGCTGGCCAGGATGCCGCATTCGGCCAGCAGGTGGAAATCCTCGGCCAGCAGCTCGGCAGCCTGGGCGTCGGGGTCAAAGCTGCGGCCATCGGGCAGCCACAGCTGCGCGATCCGCATCCGGTTCTGGGTCAGTGTGCCGGTCTTGTCGGTGCACAGCGTCGTCGCCGCGCCCAGCGTCTCGATCGCCGCCGCGCGGCGGGTCAGCACGCGGCTGCGCGACATGCGCATCGCCCCCATGGCCATGAAGATGGTCAGCACCACCGGAAACTCCTCCGGCAGCATCGACATTCCCAGCGCGATTCCCGCCAGCGCCGCTTCCAGCCACGAACCGCGCAGCAGGCCATACAGCAGCACGACCAGCGCACTGGCCGCCAGCCCCGCCGCGGCGAATCCCACGACCAGTCGACGTGTCTGGATCCGCAGGCGCGGGGCTTCGGTTTCCAGCGTGGCCAGCACGCGTCCGATCTGTCCGATCTCGCTGGCCGGTCCGGTGGCAGTGACCACGCACAGTCCCGATCCGCGCACCACCAGCGAACCGGAATAGACGAATGGCAGGTCATCGCCGCCGGGGCGGGCCGCGGCCACGGGCGCAGCCGGATCGCGAGCGGTCTTGCGCACAGGAACGGATTCGCCGGTCAGCAGGGATTCGTCCAGCATCAGGCCGTCCCCGCGCACGATCCGGCCATCGGCTGGCACGCGGTCGCCCTCGGCCAGTACGATCAGGTCGTCCGGCACCACTTCGCGCCCGGCAATGCGCTTGCGCACCCCGTCACGAATGACCAGCGCGCGCGGGCTGGTCAGGTCGCGCAAGGCTTCAAGCGCGCGCTCGGTCCGGGTTTCCTGGATGATGGTGATCAGGATCGACAGCCCGGCGAAGGCGATCAGGATCAGCGCCTCGCCCCGGTCGCCCAACGCCAGATAGATCGCGCCCGCGCCCAGCAGCATTGCCAGCATCGGTTCGCGCAGCACGTCCGCGACGATCCGGGCGATGGTGCGCTGACCGGTCCGGGGCAGCTCGTTCGGGCCGTGCGTCTGCAGGCGCAGTTCGGCTTCCGCATCGCTCAGGCCGGTCAGCAGCGGGGAGGATGCCATGCCCGGTTCAGATCATCGCGCGCAGGCGGCGGATGTCCGCGGGGTGGGCAAGGCCGGTGCCCGGCGCCAGCACCGCCGCCGCACCGGCGGCAAGGCCCAGTTTCGCGGCTTCCTCCACCGTATCCCCCTGCGACAGCGCAAAGATCATCGCGCCCAGAAAGCTGTCCCCGGCCCCGACCGCGCTGGCTGCTTGGATGGGGATGGCCGGCAATCGCAGGACCTGCTCCGCGCTGGCCACCAGCGCGCCATGGTGGCCCATGGTCACGGCCACGATCTCGGCCAGGCCCTGCGCCACGATCCCGCGTGCCGCGGCGGCAATCGCGGTGTCATCGGGCAGGTCATGGCCGATGAAGTGGGTCAGTTCGCCCAGGCTTGGCTTGACCAGATGAACTCCGCCCGCCGCCAGCGCGGCATTCAGCCCCCTCCCGGAACTGTCGAGCACGAAACGCGCCCCGCGCGCATCGGCAATCCGGGCCGCGCGGACGTAGAAATCGTCGGGCACGCCGGGGGGCAGCGATCCGCTCGCCACCAGGTAGCGGCAATTTATCTCGCCCAGCCGCTCCAGGCATGCCCGCCACTCGCTTTCCTGCACGGTGGGGCCGGGGGGAATGATACGGTATTCCTTGCCGGTTTCCAGTTCCAGCGCGGCCACGGCGATCCGGGTGTCGCCGGCGATCCGGGTCGGTACGCGCACCAGTTGGTGCTGGTCCAGCAGCCCGTCGAGCGCGACCCCGGTGGCCCCGCCCGACAGGTAATGGCAGCGCGCCGATCCCCCCAGCCGCACCAGCACCCGCGCCACGTTGATGCCGCCGCCGCCGGGATCGTAATGTTCGGCCTGGGCGCGCATCTTGTGCGTGTGGGCCATGCGCTCGACCACATAGGACGTGTCGATCGTGGGGTTCAGCGTCAGCGAAGCGATCGTTTCCTGCATGCACCCTTCCGCGGGATAGACCGGTCCCGACCGGCGAAATCACCGCGTCGCACAGTGACTCAGCCCCGCCAGAAGCGCAATCCCGGTGCGCGGGTTCGGTTTGCGGTCGATGGCGGCTATGGTTGGCGGACACTGGAGTGATTCGCTGAATTCCTGATGGCTTGCCCGACCGATCATTCCAGCCCCCGGCGGTTTGCCCGGTCCCCCGCGATGCTGGCTCTGGCGGCCGCGCTGCCGCTGTGGTCCATGCCGGTTCTGGCGCAAGCAACCCCGCCCACGGCAGAGCCGGTCATTCCGGACCCGGAGTTCGATGCGGCGATCCCGCCGCTCGGCCCGGACGATGACCCGGAACTTGGCGCGCCGCTGGAATCGGTCGAAGCCTTCGAACGCCGCGTGGCCGCTCCGCCGCCGGACCAGCCAGAGGCTGCGGCCGCGATCCCGCCCGGACAGGACGCAGAGCTGGCCGCACCATTGCCGCCGCTGGATCAGGCGAGCGAACAGTCGCTGATGCTGGCGCAGGAGGCAGCGGCCGACCCGGTTCCGGGCGAACCTGGCGACGTGACCGTTGCGTATCAGGTGCAGCTGGACGGGCTGGAAATCGCCGACCGCGAAACGGATGCGGATCTGCTGGCATCGTTCAACGCGCTGTCGGCGCTGCGCAAGGGCAAGGGCCGGGCCGGCAATCTGGCGATGATCCGCGCCCGTCTGGCCGAGGACAGCCAGTTGCTGCAGACCATTCTGACGGCGCAGGGATGGTATGCGCCGAACATCCGCAGCCGCCTGGTGCTTGCCGCCGAAGCGACGGGCGCCGCGCCCATTGCCACGCTGTCGGTCGAACCCGGCCGGCGGTTTGCCTTTTCCGACATCGTCATCACTGCGGGGCCGACTGATCCGCCGGGCCTGATCCGTGATAACCTGGGGCTGCGCACGGGTGATCCGATCCTGGCCGAGCAGGTCCTCGCGGCCGAAGCGCAAGTGGCGGTTGCCCTGCCGGAAAACGGCTATCCCTTCGCGCAAGTGGGTGAACGCGACATCGTGCTGGACCGCGAAGCCGGCACGGGCAGCTATACCCTGCCGGTCACGACCGGGCCGCGCGGGCGGTTTGCCGATTTTGCCACCACCGGTCGGCAGGCATTTGGCGCCGAGCACATCAGGGTGCTGTCACGCTTTCGCCAGGGGGAGCTCTACGACAGCCGCAAGGTCGATGACCTGCGCAAGGCGCTGGTCGCCACCGGCCTGTTCAGCGCCGTGGCGGTGGAGCCGCAGCGGGGCGGCGCGCCGGCGGGCGACGGGACCGAGCCCGTCACGCTGCTGGTCCAGCAGGAAGCGGGGCCGCCGCGCACCATTGCCGGGACGGTGGGTTATGCTGCCGGCCAGGGCCTGACCGCCAAGGCCAGCTGGACTCACCGCAACCTGTTTCCGCCCGAGGGAGCCGTGATCGCACAGGCGGCACTGGGCACGCAGGAGCAGAGCCTTGGCGCGACATTTCGCCGGGCCAATGCCGGTCAGCGCGATCGCACGATCGAGTTCGCGGCCGAGGCGTTTCGCAGCGATTACGAGGCCTACAGTGCCTATACCGGGCGGCTGGCGGCGCGGATCAGCCGGGATTCGACCCCGCTGTGGCAGAAGCGGCTGACGTATTCTCTGGGCGTCGAGGTGCTGGCGACCGGCGAAACCGATTACGATGCGGCAACCCGGACGCGTCCACGCCAGACCTATTATGTCGCAGCGGGCAGCGCGCAGCTGGGTTTTGACACCACCGACAGCCTTCTGAACCCCACCGCTGGCTATCGGCTGACCACCCTGATCCAGCCCGAAGCGACCCTGAACCAGGGGTTCAATTCCTATGCCCGCGCCCGGATCGAGGCATCGGCCTATCAGCAGGTGGGCAAGGCGCTGGTGCTGGCCGGGCGGGTCCGGATCGGGACGATCCAGGGCGCCGAGCTGGCGGATATCGCGCCGTCGCGCCGGCTTTATGCGGGCGGTGGCGGGTCGGTGCGCGGGTTCGCGTTTCAATCGCTGGGAGAGCAGGCCCCCGATGGGCGTCCGGTCGGCGGGCGCAGCCTGGCCGAAGGATCGCTGGAAGCGCGGTATCGCGTTGGCGACTATGGAATGGTGGCGTTCATCGATGCCGGGCAGGCCTGGCGCGAAACCACGCCGCAATTCAATGATCTGCGCTATGGCGTGGGGATTGGCGGGCGGTTCTACACCAATTTCGGCCCGGTCCGGCTCGACGTCGCCACGCCGCTGGCGCGCAGGCCGGGTGAAGCCCTGATCAACGTCTATGTCTCGATCGGGCAGGCGTTCTGATGGACAGTGCGGCTCCACCCGCAGCGGACACCGCCCAGCCCCGGCGTCCGCGCTGGCGTCCGCTGCGGATCGCCGCGCTTGCGCTGCTGGGTGCGGGATTGCTGCTGGCGCTCTTGGTCGCGGCGCTGGATACCGCACCCGGCCACCGGCTGGTCGCGCGGCAACTGTCCGGCCAGACCCTTGCAAGCGGGCTGCGCATCTCGGTGGGGCGGATCGAGGGATCGCTCTATGGCGCGCTGACCCTGCACGATCTGGCGCTGCGCGATGGCCGGGGAACGGTGCTCTCCGCACCGCGCCTCGCGCTTGATTGGCGGCCCCTGGCCTATCTGCGCGGCCATATCGACATTCGCAGCATCAGCGCGGGGGAAGTGGTCCTGCACCGCATCCCGGAGCTGACGCCAGGCGGGCCGGACGAGGGGCCGTTGCTGCCCGATCTGGATATCGACATCGCCGCGTTGCGGATCGACCGGCTGATCGCGCAGCCGGCCGTGGCGGGAAAGCAGCGCGTGCTGACCTTGCGCGGCAGCGCCCATATCGCCGACGGGCGCGCGCAGATTCGCACCCGCGCGGTGACCGTGGGCGGCGACGGAGGCGCAGGCGGCGACAGTCTGGCGCTGACGCTGGATGCCCGCCCGGCTGAGCGCCAGCTGGCACTGGACCTGGCGCTGCACGCTCCGGCAGACGGAGTGATTGCCGCGCTGTCTGGCTTTGATCGCGCGCTGGTGGTGACTGCCGGGGGGCGGGGCGACTGGATGCAATGGAATGGCACCGTGGGTGCCAGTCTGGGCGGACAGGAACTGGCCAGACTGGCGCTCACCGCGCGCGATGGCACGTTTGCCGTGAATGGTCCGACCTGGCCGGGGCAGATCTGGCGAGACGTTGCCGGGCTGCAGCCGGCGACAGTCGCCAAGGTGGAACTCTCGGCCCGGTTGAGCCAGCGCCGCGCCACCGTTTCGGGCGTGATTTCGGGGCGGGACTTCCGCCTTGTCCCGAACGGGCTGATCGACCTTGGCGCCAATCGGTTCGAGCGGTTCGGGCTTGGTCTGGCGCTGCCCGGTCCGGTGCCTCTGTCTGGAAGCGTCACGGGCGCGGGGCTGAAAGCCGATCTGGTGGCGGACGGCGCCTTTGCCGGGCCGGAAATCGCCTATCGGCTGGACGCGCGCAGCCTGACGGTCGGCGGGATTGCCATGACCGGGATCTCCGCGCGCGGCACCGCGCGGGGCGGGCGGGACCAGTGGCTGATCCCCGTCACGGCGCAAGTGCGGCAGATCACCGGGCTGGACGCGGTGGCCGGGGGCCAGTTGACCAATATCACGGTGACGGGTGATCTGGCGGCCCGCTGGCCCCGGATCGTGGCGGACAATCTGCGGGTCCGCTCGGACCGGATCGATGCCGGGGTCATTCTGGCCGCCAATTTCGCCAAGGGGCGCGTTTCCGGCGCGGTCGATGGCCGGATCGATCGCTACAATCTTGCCAGTGTCGGTACCTTCAGCATTCAGACCCGGCTGGACATGCAGCAGGCGGGGCCGGGGTTTGCGGTGGATGGCGCCGTCCGGGCGCGTTCCACCAGCCTCGCCAGCGATGCGCTGCGGTCCTATTTTGGCGGCAACCTCGTCGCATCGGCGCAGGTCGGATACGGCGCGGACGGGGTCGCGCGGCTGGCCGGTTTGCGGCTGGTTGCGCCAGAGCTGCGGATCACCGGCGGGCAGGGGGCATGGTTCCCGTATGGCCGGATCGCGCTCGATGCGGCGGGGACTTCGCCGCGCTATGGGGTGCTCGGTCTGCGCGTGGACGGTACTGTGGAGAGCCCGCGGGCGCGCGTTCTGGCCGCGCGTCCCGATCTGGGCATCGGCCTTGCCAATCTGGATGCCCGGATCACGACAGTTGCCGCCGGTTATCGGCTCGATGCCAGTGGGGATACCGATTACGGCCCCTTGCGCGCCGATGTCACCCTGGGGCTGGGCGCGCGCACCGCATTGCAGATCAACCGCGCGACCCTGTCGGGCGTGGACTTTACGGGCAGCCTGACCCAGACCCCGGCTGGTCCGTTCACCGGGACGCTGGCGGCCCAGGGCAACGGGGTTCGCGGATCGTTGCAGCTGGCAGCGCAGGGGCAGCATCAGGCGGCGGAGTTTTCGCTGCAGGCGCAAGACGCGGTGTTCGCCGGTCCGGCGCGGCTGTCGATCGGGTCGGCAACGGCAACCGGGCGCGTTGTCCTGCTCGAACAGCCGCTGGTGACGGCCGATGTCCAGCTCGCTGGCACGCGGCTGGGCGGATTCGATCTGGCGGCGGGACGCGTGAAAGTGGACTATCAGGGGGGGCGCGGCCATGCCGCCGCGCTGATCGAAGGGACCAGCGGCGCGCCGTTCCGGCTGGCGCTGAACGCCGACCTTGCGCCCAGGTTGTGGCGGGTGGCGCTGCAGGGGCGGGTGCGCGGGCAGACCATTCGCACCACGGCCCCGGCCCGGATCGTGCCCGGCGCCGGACGTTATGAACTGCTGCCGGCCAGTCTTGCGGTGGGCGGCGGCAGCGCGCGGATCGCCGGCACCTATGGCCCCGGATTGAGTGTGCAAAGCCGGATCGAGAAGATTGACCTGGCCATCGTCAACGCGTTCGCGCCGGGTTACGGCATCGGCGGTTCGGCCAGCGGCAGTATCGATTTTGTACAGGACGGTGCGGATGCGATCCCGCAGGCTGAAGCACGCCTGATGCTGACCGATTTCACCCGGACCAGCGCCACGTCGATCAGCCAGCCGGTTGCTGTCAACGTCATCGCCAGGCTGGCCCCCGCCGGGGCAGAGGCCCGCGCCGTGATCCGCCGGCGCGGCGCGGTGATCGGGCGGCTGGTGGCCAGCCTTGGTCCTTTGCCCGCAACCGGCGGGGACTGGACCGACCGGCTGCGGGCCGCACCGCTGGGCGGCGGCATCCGCTATGACGGCAACGCCGACACGCTGTTTTCCCTGACCGGACTGGCTGGGCAATCGATCGCCGGCCCGGTCGCGCTGGCAGCCGACTTTTCCTGCCGGGTGGCCGATCCGTGTCTTAGCGGCATCGTCCGGGGGCAGGGTCTGACGTATGAGAACGTGGCCTATGGCACGCGGCTGACCCATGTGGACTTCAGCGGCCGTTTCACGGGCGGCACGCTGGATTTGGGCGCGCTTTCCGCGCGGGCGGGCAATGGGACGATCAAGGCCAGCGGCCGGATCGGCCTGTCAGCGGCGGAGGGCTATCCCATGGATCTGGCGGCGACGCTGGCCGATGCCCGCCTGGCCCGGAGCGAGGCCTTGTCCGCATCGGCCACCGGAACCGTGCGGCTGACCAAGCAGGCTGGGCAGGCAGCCGTGCTCAGCGGCGAACTGCGCCTGCCTGAAACGCGCTATCAGATCGTGCGTGAAGGGGCGGCCAGCGTGCCGCGCCTGACCGGGGTCCGCTTCAAGCCGGATCGCCGCGCGGCCCGCATCACCGGCGATGAAGTGGCGCCGCCAGCGGGGAACCTGTTTCCGTCGCTGCGGCTGGATTTGCGCCTGCGGGCCGAAGACCGGCTGCACGTGACCGGCATGGGGCTTGATTCCGAATGGGGCGCCAGCTTTGACCTGACCGGGACCAGCTCCGCGCCCCGGCTGACCGGGCAGGTCCGGCTGGTCCGGGGGACGCTGGACTTTGCGGGGCATTCGTTTGGGCTGCAGGAGGGCCGGATCACGTTCACCGGCGGTCCGGTCAACGATCCGGCGGTGGCCATTGCCGCAACCGACGATATTGGTGATCTGGCCGTCAGCGTCCGGGTAAGCGGGCGCGCCACCGACCCGCAGGTGACATTCAGTTCCACCCCCGCGCTGCCCGATGACGAAGTCCTCTCGCGCGTGCTGTTCGGCAGTTCGATCGCCAACCTCTCGGCCATTCAGGCGGTGCAGCTGGCATCCTCGCTGAATGCCTTGCGGGCCAGCGGCGGCGGGCTGAACCCGCTGGGGCGGCTGCGTTCGGCAACGGGCCTCAGCCGGCTGCGCATCCTGGCTTCGGACGAAGCCAGCGGGCGCGGCACGGCGCTGGCCGCGGGCCATTACCTGACCGATGACATCTACGTGGAACTCATCACCGACGCGCGCGGCTTTACCGCTACCCAGCTTGAGGTCAGCCTGACCCGGTGGCTGTCGCTGCTCAGCCAGGCGGGCGGGTCCGGCGCGAACAGCGTGAACTTGCGGATCCGGAAGGATTACTGATGCGCCTTGCCTGCCTCATCCTGCCGGCGGCGCTGCTCATGCTGGGCGGCTGCAACCGCGAGCCGGAATTCGAGCAACGCTATGCGGATGTTTCCGCCCGGATCGGGGCCAGTGCCGAGGCGATCGATGCCGCACTGGCAGCGACGGACAGTCCGCTGGACACGGCGGAGACAGAAGCTAGCCGAAGAATTCGTCGCTGATGTTGGACAGGGTGGAAAACCCGTTGCCGACATGGGCGCGCATGGCCGCTTCCGCGCCGTCGGCATCGCCCGCCTTGATTGCCCGCAGGATCCGGTGGTGATCGGCATTGGCATGCTTCAACCGGTTCGGGCTGTAGAAGGATTCGAACAGCAGGCGGTGGATGGGCACGTTCAGGCGTTCCAGCAGTTGCCGGATGACATCGTTCTCCGCCCCTTCGACCAGCAGGGCATGCCATTCCAGGTTGAGCCGGCCGAACCGTTCGGGCGCGTTCTCGGTGACGCAGGCGTCCAGTTCGTCCTGCAGGCGTTCCAGCTTGGCGATCTGTTCGGCTGAGGCCTTGCGGGTGAAATCCGCCGCGCAGATCCCCTCCAGCGCGATGCGCGCCCGGTAGATCTGGCGCACTTCGTCGATGCTGGCCGAGCGGACCGAGGCCCCGCGAAACTCTTCCGTCTCGACCAGCCCTTCGCCTTCAAGGCGCTGAAATGCCTCGCGGACCTTGAACCGGCTTGCACCGGTCTGCCGGATGATGTCCACTTCGATCAGCCGCTGCCCCGGTGCAAAACTGCCCCGGCGAATGCGCTGGCGGATCCAGGCGGCGACTTCGACGCCGGTGGGCGCACGCTCGCCCCCGGTAAAGACAGGATCGGTCATGCCCCGTGGCTGCGGGCTCTCCGGCAGATTGTCAACAATTTCGTCAGCGTTTTTTTGATTGCCTCCGCGCCCCGCATCACGGATCACAGGGCAACAAGACGGACAGGAGAGGCAGGGGATGCGCGCGACCGCAACGGTCATGGCGATGCTGGCGATGGTAATCGCCCCGCTTCCGCCTGCCGCGCGTGCGCAGGGCCCGTCGGCTGAGGCGCTGCCACCGCAAGCTCAGCCGTACGAAAATGTCCAGCGCACATCGCTCTACGTCCCGGTGCGCGACGGGACGCGGCTGGCCGTCAATATCTATCGTCCGGCCACCCCGCAGGGGGTCGAAACGGCCCGGCTGCCGGTGATCTTCGTCTTCACTCCTTATCGCGCGCGCTTTCGCGATGCCCAGGGGAACGTGCAGGAAGCTGCGCTGGAAGACCGGCTGGCGCTGCGCTCGCTGATCCGCGCCGGATATGTCGTCGCGGTGGCGGACATTCGCGGCAAAGGGGCCAGCTTTGGCAGCCGCCGGGGCTTTCAGGACCGAACCGAGGCCTATGACGGCCATGATCTGGTCGAATGGCTGGCGCGACAGGATTTCTCCACCGGCAAGGTCGGCATGATCGGCTGCTCCTATCTGGGAGGCACCACCTTCCACACGGCATCGACCACGCCGCCTTCGCTCAAGGCGGTGTTCGTCGGGGCCTCCGATCTCGACAAGTATGCCTTCGTCCGGAATGGCGGCATCACCGCGCAGTTCAACACCCGCCCGGATGAACCCGCCGAAGTCGATCTCGCCAGCCTGCCGGTCGACGGCGATGGCGATGCGGCGCTGTTGCGCGCGGCGGTTACCGAGCATGCGCGCAACACCCCGATGGCACCGCTGTGGTATGGCATGCCACACCGTGACAGCCTGTCCCGCTTCACCGGCAATGCGTTCTGGAACGAAGTGGCGATGTTCAACTACGTCGACCGGATCGAGGCCGCCGGGATCGCCACCTATTTTTGGGGCAACTGGCAGGACGAGCCGACCGCGCAGTCGATCCTGTCTGCCGCCAACATCACGGGCAGCCGCCTGCTGGTCGGCCCCGGCAGCCATTGCGTGCCGCCGCCGGGCTTCGACTTCACGGGCGAGGTCGTGCGCTACTTCGACCATCACCTGAAGGGCGCGGCCAACGGTCTGGCGCAGGCCCCGCGCGCGACCTACTGGGTCGAAGGGCAAGGCTGGGTCCGGTCCGACCGGCTGCCCGGCACCGAGGCCCGGCCCATGACCTGGCACCTGGCGGGCGGGCGCAGCGGCACTTCGCAAGCCGCCAATGATGGCACGCTGCAACAGCGGCCTGACCGCGCGGGTCGGGATACTTTCCGGGTGGATTACAACCTGCCCGACGCTGACTATTTCGCATTTTGGGCCCAGCCGATGGACCGTCACGGCCTTGCCTGGACCAGCGCGCCGCTGGCCGCGCCGCTCAAGCTGGTGGGCATGCCGGTCGTGCGGCTGACGGTCAGCGCCGACCGGCCCGACGCGCACGTCTGGGCCTATCTCGATCAGGTCGATTCAGCCGGCAAGGCACAGGTCATCGCCTTTGGCCGCCTTGCCCTGTCGCATCGCAAGACCGCCAAGGCGCCCTATGACACGCTGGGCGCGCCTTATCATTCCGGGTTGCAGGCCGATGTCGCGCCGCTGCCGGTTGGCAGCAAGGCCCGGATCGACTTTGCCCTGACCGCCTTGTCGCAGGTCGTGCCCGCCGGCCATCGCCTGCGGCTGACCGTGACGGGAGCCGATCCGCGCCAGCGCAACTTGCGCGAGATCCGGCAGGACCCGCCGCCGCAAATCACGATCTGGCGGGGGGCAGGCAGCGGGTCTGCCATCGATTTGCCGGTAATGGACTAAGGGCTGTGGACATTTAGGGGATTCCCTTTTTCGGCGATTTCGGATTCAAGA